>ERZ773060.1-NODE-1-length-504775-cov-16.328_pt1 | contig 504775 bp, 506 predicted proteins | sample MGYA00580628_ERZ773060 | MGnify/ENA primary metagenome ERZ773060 (study PRJEB29015, sample SAMEA2738019) | human oral metagenome | biome: human oral; feature: human-associated habitat; material: dental | place: China | collected 2045 ... | reverse complement strand
AGAGCATCTGATTTGTAATCAGAGGGTCGCGTGTTCAAGTCATGTAGCCGGCATTGCGAACGTAGTTCAGTGGTAGAACATCACCTTGCCAAGGTGGGGGTCGCGGGTTCGAATCCCGTCGTTCGCTTTAGGAGGCCGGGGTGGCGGAACTGGCAGACGCACAGGACTTAAAATCCTGCGAAGGGGAACCTTCGTACCGGTTCGATTCCGGTCCTCGGCATAAATAAGAAGGAGCACCCTTGGCTCAACTGGATAGAGTACCTGACTACGAATCAGGCGGTTGCAGGTTCGAATCCTGCAGGGTGCATGAGTGGGGTTAGTAAAGGACTAGCACACTTTAATGATGAGGAGAGGTTTTACGGGAAGTAGCTCAGCTTGGTAGAGTACTTGGTTTGGGACCAAGGGGTCGCAGGTTCGAATCCTGTCTTCCCGATTATAGTCCTTTATCAACTGTAATAAAGAGATATAGACTTATTGTCAACATAGTGGGTTGACTTATACTGACATTTAGAGAGGATTTCTTAATCTTCTTTTTTTGGTAATCAAAATGTTAGAGCCTAATTAATTATTCAAATTATTACGGCATAAAAAAACTCCGTAATTCTATAGCAATTTACTTACTAAAAGAATTATAGAGTTAAAAATATTGGCCTATTAAAATGTCTATTTACTCATCTTTCATAAAAAATGTTTGGTATAAGGCTCTAACTGCTTGTTTTTCTTGTTCAGTTTTGATAACAAACATGACGGATACTTCACTGGAACCTTGGGAAATCATTTCCAAGTTAATATGTTTTTTGGAAAATGCTTCAGCAGCTTTGGCAGTCACCCCAATGTGATTTTTCATATTTTCTCCGACAATCATGATAATAGAAAGATTGCGTTCAATTTCAACTTCGTCAACTTCTAATTTACGAGTTAATTGTGAGATGATTTCTTGCTCTTTTATAGGGGTCAATTCACGGCCTCTTAAAATAATTGACATATCATCAATACCGGTCGGAATATGTTCCCAACGAATGTTCAATTCTTCTAAAACTTGAAGAACTTTACGACCAAAACCGATTTCTCTATTCATCAGATATTTGGAAAGATTAATACTGACAAAATCATCATCTCCGGCAATACCAACAACTGGTATAGTGGCACCAGTATGCGCAAGAACAATTTTTGTGCCTGGATGTTCGGGATTATTTGTATTTTTAATAACAAGGGGAATTTTTCCGCGATAGGCAGGGATTAAGGCTTCGTCGTGGAGTACTGAAAAGCCTGCGTAAGCCAATTCACGCATTTCACGATAGGTTAGTTCTGAAATAGAATGTGGCTTATGCACAACCCCTGGGTGAGCTGCAAAGATACCATCTACATCGGTAAAGTTTTCATAAAGGTCAGCTTTAACACCCGCTGCGACAATTGAACCAGTAATATCAGAACCACCGCGCGAAAAAGTACAGATTTGATTATCAATTGTAACACCGAAAAAACCAGGGATAACTAAAACTTCGTCACTATCTCGTAATTCTTCTAATTTGTCATAACTGGATGGAATAATCCGAGCATTACCGGGTTCACTTGTAACAATGATACCTGCTTTTTTAGGGTGAATATAACGAGCAGAGAGGCCATTTTTCCTGAAGTATTCGGCAATTAATTTGGCATTATTGTCCTCACCTGCGGCTAGGAAAGTATCATATAGGAAATCATTATCTTCAATAGGCAAATTTGCAAGATCAACAATAGCTTTGGTAATTTTTTCTAAGATATTTTGACCAAGGCAAAGTTCATCAATAATAGTACGGTAGCGGTTGATAATCCAAGATTGGTCAGCAGTAACGTCTTTATCTGAAGTATAAGATCTATAGTATCTAATGAGAGCATCTGTAACTTTTGTATCTTGAGCGTTACGCTTACCCGGAGCAGAAACAACAACAAAGCGTCGTTCTTCGTCTGATTTTATGATATTCAGAACTTTTTCTAATTGTGCTGCAGAGGCCAATGAACTGCCACCAAATTTTACGACTTTCATATTTTCTCCAAAATTAATAAAGTTACATAAATTATAGCAAAATTCAGAAAATTTGTCAGTATTTTTTATGGTAAAATAAAGAAAAGAAAGAGGTAGTGATGGCAACTAAAGCAGTCATTTTTGATATGGATGGTGTTCTTTTTGATACAGAAGGTTTTTATTATCGAAGGCGAGAAATTTTTTTAAATGATAAAGGAATTTCCATCAAACATATACCACCAGCATTCTTTATTGGGGGGAATATGAAGCAGGTTTGGCAAAAGATATTGGAAGATGATTATGCTAACTGGGATGTTGAACAGTTACAAAAGGATTATACTAACTATAAAAGTAAACATCCTCTGCCTTACCAAAATTTGATTTTTCCCGATGTTAAAGTCATTTTAGAAAAACTCGTGCGGTATCAATTTAAAATAGCTTTAGCATCTAGTTCAACTAAATCAGATATCTTACTGGCGCTCAATAAGACAGGGATTTATGATTATTTTGACCTTGTTTTATCGGGAGAAGAATTTCCTGAGAGCAAGCCCCATCCTGCGATTTATAATGAAGCTGCCTATCAGTTGGGTTTTCCTAAATCAGAATTACTGATTATTGAAGATAGTGAGAAAGGGATTGCTGCTGGAGTATCTGCTGGCATAGAAGTTTGGGCTATCAAAGACAGAACATTTGGACTTAATCAAAGAGCTGCTAGTCGCTTGTTTTCTAATTTGACAGAAGTGGTTGATTTTCTTTTAAAATAAAAAGCGTAAAAAAAACTATTTTTATTTTTGAGAACTCCTTATTTTTATGATAAAATGTAGAAGTTAGGAACTTTGATTTTCAAACTATTTTTGTCAAGTAAGCAGACAATTTGATTATATTAATATTTAATCATTTTGAATTAGAGATGGAGAAATAAGAAGATGGATTTTAAGGAAATTCTGTACAATGTGGATAATGGTGTGGCGACTTTAACGCTGAATCGTCCGGAGGTTTCTAATGGATTTAATATCCCTATTTGTGAGGAAATTTTGAAGGCCATTGATACTGCTAAAAAGGATGACACAGTACAAATTTTACTGATTAATGCCAATGGGAAAGTCTTTTCAGTTGGTGGCGATCTGGTTGAGATGCAAAGAGCTGTTGATGCAGATGATGTACAATCTCTTGTTCGCATTGCAGAACTTGTCAATAAAATTTCTTTTGCTTTAAAACGTTTGCCTAAGCCGGTTGTCATGAGTACAGATGGTGCAGTTGCAGGTGCTGCAGCTAATATAGCGGTAGCTGCAGACTTTTGTATTGCCAGTGACAAAACACGCTTTATTCAAGCCTTTGTGAATGTCGGTTTGGCCCCTGATGCCGGAGGACTTTTCTTATTAACGAGAGCCATTGGCATTACTCGTGCAACACAACTTGCCATGACCGGTGAAGCTTTAAATGCAGAGAAAGCTTTGGAATACGGTATTGTTTACAAAGTCTGTGAGCCAGAGAAACTAGAAAAAATAACAGATCGTGTCATTACACGTTTGAAACGTGGCTCAGTTAATTCTTATAAAGCCATTAAAGAAATGGTTTGGCAAAGTTCATTTGCAGGTTGGCAGGAATATGAGGATCTAGAATTAGAATTGCAAAAGTCATTAGCATTTACAAATGATTTCAAAGAGGGAGTGCGTGCTTATACAGAGAAACGCCGTCCTAAATTTACAGGAAAGTAATATTCTTGATTGCTCTGTTAAAAGTGTAAGTATAGGCTGGGACAAAAGTGTTCCGCCTTTTTATTGTGCAGTGGTTGATTAAATTTTCACATCTTGGTTTTTTAGGATCAAACTTATACCTAATTGAAGTCGCAATGAAATGACAATTTCCTAATTTTTTATACGTAATCTTATAGATTTACACTATTTTGTGGGTGATTGCATAGCAATCATAGAAATTTGTCTCACTCTTCTGTTTTTATAATTTAATTTTAAATAAACTTGCAATTTGGGTCATCTTTTGATAAACTTTGATAGTCAAAGTTTATTTATGTGTGGGAGGTGACATATTGGATTATAAACAAATTAATACCTATTTAGTTGATATTTTCAATAAAATTATGATTATCGAAGAGATGAGCTTGAAAACAAGTCAATTTAACGATGTGTCTTTAAAAGAGATGCATACGGTAGATATTATTGGAAAAAATGCCAATGTGACACCGAGTGATATTGCTCATGAGTTATTAGTAACTTTGGGAACGGTTACGACCAGCTTAAATAAGCTTGAAAAAAAGGGTTATATTGAACGGACGCGTTCACAACTTGATAGGCGCGTTGTTTATTTAACCCTGACACAAAAAGGAAGACTGCTTTATCGTTTACATAATAGGTTTCATAAAAATGTGGTTAATCGAATCACAGAAGCAATGGATGCGACGGAGCTTGGTGCTTTGGAGAAGGGGTTAAGAAACCTTCATCAATTTCTTGAGGGGTTAGTTTAATGACTTTTGCAAAGATTAGTCAAGCAGCATATTATGTACCATCACAGGTTGTCACCAATGATGATTTATCTAAAATAATGGATACCAGTGATGAATGGATTACAAGTCGTACGGGAATAAGAGAGCGCCGTATTAGTCAATCCGAAGATACTAGTGACTTAGCCAGTCAGGTGGCTAAAGAACTTTTAAAAAAAGCCTCATTAAAGGCGAAAGAGATTGATTTTATTATTGTTGCTACAATTACTCCAGATGCAATGATGCCATCAACAGCTGCTTGTGTCCAAGCGAAAATTGGTGCAGTGAATGCTTTTGCTTTCGATTTAACTGCCGCCTGCAGTGGATTTATTTTTGCACTTTCAGCTGCGGAAAAAATGATTAAATCCGGTCAGTACCAGAAAGGTTTAGTTATAGGTGCAGAAGTTCTATCTAAAATCATCAATTGGTCGGATCGAACAACAGCTGTTCTTTTTGGAGATGGAGCTGGCGGTGTTCTTTTAGAAGCAGATTCTTCTGAACATTTTTTATTTGAATCTATTCATTCAGATGGCAGTCGTGGTGAAAACTTGACATCAGGTGAACACGCTGTTTCCTCACCCTTTTCACAGGTTGATAAGAAAGATGACTGTTTTCTAAAAATGGATGGTCGAGCTATATTTGACTTTGCTATTCGTGATGTGTCAAAAAGTATTTCGACGCTCATTAGGAAGTCAGATATGCCTGTAGAAGCGATTGATTATTTCTTACTACATCAGGCTAATATTCGTATTTTGGATAAAATGGCTAAAAAAATTGGCGCTGATAGAGAAAAATTTCCTGCTAATATGATGAAGTATGGTAATACCAGTGCAGCAAGTATTCCTATTTTATTAGCCGAATGTGTCGAAAATGGAACTATAGAGCTAAATGGTTCACACACTGTTCTCCTGAGCGGGTTCGGTGGGGGTTTGACATGGGGCAGTTTAATTGTTAAAATTTAGTTATACAATTGTGCTTGGCACAGTATATAAAAAATTATTTCTTATAAAGGAGAAAGAAAATGGCAGTATTTGAAAAAGTACAAGAAATTATTGTTGAGGAACTCGGCAAAGATACAGATGAAGTTAAATTAGAAACAACTTTTGATGAACTTGATGCAGATTCCCTTGATGTTTTTCAAGTTATTTCCGAAATTGAAGATGAGTTTGACATTCAAATCGAATCTGAAGATGGACTTAACACAGTTGGTGATTTAGTTGCTTTTGTTGAAGAAAAAACAAAATAAGTAGTATTTTGAGAGTATTCTTGTAAGAATATTCTTTCTTCTTTATTATAATAGTTTGACTGTCAAATTATTGATTGAAAAACTTAGAAAGTTTAATTTAAAATGAAAACGCGTATTACAGAATTATTAGATATTGAATATCCTATTTTTCAAGGAGGAATGGCTTGGGTAGCTGATGGTGATTTAGCGGGAGCTGTATCAAAAGCTGGCGGTTTAGGAATTATCGGTGGTGGAAATGCGCCCAAAGAAGTTGTTAAGGCGAATATTGACAAGATCAAAGCTGTGACAAATAAACCATTTGGAGTCAATATTATGCTTTTATCTCCTTTTGCTGATGATATTGTTGACTTGGTTATTGAAGAAGGTGTCAAAGTTGTCACAACTGGTGCAGGTAACCCAGGTAAATATATAGAACGTTTCCATGAAGCAGGTATTACTGTCATTCCTGTTGTTCCTAGTGTTGCTCTTGCTAGACGTATGGAAAAATTAGGTGCTGATGCCGTTATTGCTGAAGGAATGGAAGCAGGTGGACATATTGGTAAATTAACAACAATGACTTTAGTGCGTCAAGTTGTAGATGCCGTCAACATTCCTGTTATCGGAGCTGGTGGTGTAGCCGATGGTCGTGGTGCAGCGGCAGTATTTATGCTTGGAGCTGAAGCCATTCAGGTAGGAACACGTTTTGCAGTTGCCAAAGAATCGAATGCCCATGCGAATTTTAAAAAGAAAATTTTAAAAGCCAAAGATATTGATACTGTTATTTCCGCGTCTATTGTTGGTCATCCTGTACGTGCAATCAAAAATAAATTATCTTCTGCCTATGCAACTGCAGAAAAAGAATTCTTGCGTGGTGAAAAGAGTCAAGAAGATATTGAAGTTCTTGGTGCTGGAGCTCTTCGCAATGCTGTTGTTGATGGCGATGTTGATAATGGTTCTGTTATGGCAGGTCAAATTGCAGGATTTGTTACTAAAGAAGAAACTTGTGAAGAAATTTTGAAAGATTTATATTATGGTGCAGCAAAAGTCATTAAGGCTGAAGCAGCACGCTGGGCAGACGTGGAGAAATAATAATGACAAAAACAGCATTTTTATTTGCTGGCCAAGGAGCTCAAAAACTTGGTATGGCAAGTGATTTGTATGAAATTTACCCAGTTGTCAAAGAGACTTTTAAAACCGCTCATTCAATTTTGGGATATGATGTTCGTGCTTTGATTGATAATGATGAAGAAAAGCTAAATCAAACACGTTATACACAGCCAGCGATTTTAACAACCTCAGTAGCTATTTATCGTCTTTTGAAAGAAAAAGGTTATCAACCAGACATTGTTGCTGGACTGTCACTAGGAGAATACTCTGCTCTTGTTGCAGCCGGTGCCATTTCATTTGAAGATGCCTTAGCCTTGGTTGCCAAACGTGGTGAATTTATGGAAACAGCAGCACCCGCTGGAGTGGGGAAAATGGTTGCTGTTATGAATACTGACCCTAGGCTCATTGAAGAGATTTGTCAGAAAGCCAGCTCTAAAGGCATTGTTAGTCCAGCTAATTATAATACTCCTACACAAATTGTTATTGGTGGTGAAGTGGCAGCTGTTGATTATGCTGTGGAACTTTTAAAGGAATCTGGTAGTAAACGCTTGATTTCTCTTAAAGTTTCTGGTCCCTTTCATACGGCTCTTTTAGAATCTGCTAGTCAAAAATTGGGTCAAGCTTTGGAAAATATTAAATTTTCAGATTTCACGCTTCCACTAGTGGGGAACACTAAAGCTGAAATTATGAAGGAACAGGAGATTAAACCTTTGCTTGCTCGTCAAGTCAAAGAACCTGTTCGCTTCTATGAATCTATTGCTGTAATGCAAAAATTTGGTGTGAATAACTATGTTGAAATTGGACCTGGTAAGGTCTTGAGTGGTTTTGTGAAAAAGATTGATAAATCTGCAAAGATCTCAGCGGTTGAAGACTTAGCTAGTTTGCAGGCTTTCTTAGATAACTAGAAGAGGTGTTTTAGATGGAAATCAAAAATAAAAATGTTTTTATCACAGGTTCAACTCGTGGTATTGGTCTAGCTATTGCTCATAAATTTGCTCAGGCGGGAGCTAATATTGTATTAAATGGTCGCTCAGAAATTTCTCAGGACCTAGTAGCTGAATTTAAAGATTATGGTGTCAAAGTAGCGACAATTTCAGGTGATGTCTCTCATTTTGAAGATGCTAAACGTATGGTTGATGAAGCTACTGAAGCATTGGGAAGCGTTGATATCTTGGTTAATAATGCTGGAATTACCAATGATAAGCTGATGTTGAAGATGACAGAAGAGGACTTTGAAAGGGTTCTTAAGATCAATTTGACAGGTAGCTTTAACATGACTAAAGCTGTTTTGAAACCAATGACCAAAGCTCGCCAAGGTGCTATCATTAATATGTCTAGTGTTGTTGGACTTGCTGGAAACGTTGGTCAGGCTAATTACGCAGCTTCTAAAGCTGGTTTGATTGGCTTTACCAAGGCAGTTGCTCGTGAAGTTGCGGCTAGAAATGTACGTGTTAACGCTATTGCACCAGGTTTTATTGAATCTGATATGACTGAACGTATTCCAGATAAGATGAAAGACGCTATGTTAAATCAAATTCCAATGAAAACATTTGGAAAGACTGAAAATGTTGCTGAAGTTGCTATGTTTTTAGCTCAACAAGATTATCTGACAGGTCAAGTTATTGCTATTGATGGCGGCATGACCATGCAATGATACATTTTTAAATTTAGAATATATTCCCCCAATAAAAGGAGAAAAGGTATGACATTAAAAAGAGTTGTAGTGACAGGTTACGGCGTAACATCGCCAATCGGACATACACCAGAAGATTTTTGGAATAGTCTTCATGATGGTAAAATCGGTATTAAACCAATTACTAAGTTTGATGCTTCAGAAATTCCTGTTTTCAATGCAGGCGAAATTCAAGATTTTCCATTTGATAAATACTTTGTTAAAAAAGATAAAAATCGTATGGATACTTACTCTCTTTATGCCATTTATGCAGCCATGGAAGCTATTGAAAATGCTGCACTTGACATGGCACAAGAAATTCGTGATCGTGTTGGTGTTATTGTATCCTCAGGTATTGGTGGTTTACAAGAATTAGAAGATCAAATCATTCGTATGCATGAGCGTGGCATGAAACGCATTAAACCAATGTTTATCCCTAAAGCTCTGTCTAACATGGGAGCTGGAAATATTGCCCTCAAGATTGGCGCACAAGGAGTCTGCAAATCCATTACTACAGCTTGTGCTTCAGCTAATGATGCTATTGGTGAAGCTTTCCGTGAAATTAAATACGGTTTTCATGATGTGATTCTTGCAGGTGGTTCAGAAGCATCCATTACTAAGATTGGTATTGGTGGTTTCAACGCTTTGACTGCTCTTTCTACAACAGAGGATCCAGCGCGTTCAGCTATTCCATTTGATAAAGATCGCAATGGTTTTGTCATGGGTGAAGGTGCTGCCGTTCTTATTCTGGAAAGTCTTGAACATGCTCAAAAACGTGGGGCTAGGATTTTGGCAGAGGTTGTTGGTTATGGAAGTAACTGTGATGCTTACCATATGACAACACCGACTCCTGATGGTTCGGGTGCTGCTAAGGCTATTAAATTAGCAATTAATGAAGCAGGTATCTCACCAGAGGAAGTCAATTATGTTAATGCTCATGGTACATCAACACAGGCCAATGAAAAAGGAGAAAGCAAGGCAATCGTTGCTGTTTTAGGTAAAGATGTACCTGTCTCTTCTACAAAATCATTCACAGGCCATCTTCTTGGTGCTGCTGGCGGTGTTGAGGCTATTGCCACTATTGAAGCAATTCGTAATCATTTTGTACCTATGACAGCTGGCACTAAGGAACTTTCAGAAGATATTGAAGTGAATGTTGTTTATGGTCAAGGTCAAGAAGCAGATATCAAATATGCTATCTCAAATACCTTTGGATTTGGCGGACACAATGCCGTTCTTGCCTTTAAGCGTTGGGAGGATTAATTTTGAATATTTCAGAAATTAAAGATTTGATGGCACAATTTGATACGTCAAGTCTGAGAGAATTTTCTTATAAGAATGGGACAGATGAATTGTCTTTTTCAAAAAATAGGCAGGGCTCTATCAGTTCAGTCCAAACAGTCCCCGTTCCTGCTGCTAATTCAGTTTCGACTGTTGCATCGGTAGACGCTGAAGCGGCACCAGCTATCTCTAAAAATGAAGAAAGCACAGCGGCAGCTCCAGTAGCTGAAACAGCTGAAGGGGAAATTGTTGAGAGTCCACTTGTTGGTGTAGCTTATTTAGCCTCAGCTCCTGATAAGCCAGCTTTTATTTCAGTTGGCGACAGTGTTAAAAAAGGACAGACTTTACTTATCATTGAAGCTATGAAGGTTATGAATGAAGTCCCAGCACCAAAAGATGGCGTTGTCACTGAGATCTTAGTGGCTAATGAGGAAGTCGTTGAATTTGGAAAGGGATTGGTACGTATCAAATGATTGACATTAGCAAAATTCGTGAAGCTCTTCCTCATCGTTATCCAATGTTATTGGTTGATCGTGTTCTTGAAGTTAGTGATGATGAAATTGTTGCCATTAAGAATGTAACCATTAATGAACCCTTTTTCAATGGTCATTTTCCCCAATATCCTGTTATGCCGGGTGTTCTGATTATGGAAGCATTGGCACAAACAGCAGGTGTTCTGGAATTATCAAAAAAAGAGAATACAGGGAAACTTGTCTTTTATGCAGGTATGGATAAGGTGAAATTTAAAAAACAAGTTGTTCCTGGAGATCAACTTATTATGACGGCTAAGTTTGTTAAGCGTCGTGGAACAATTGCAGTAGTTGAAGCTAAGGCAGAAGTAGATGGGAAATTGGCTGCAAGTGGTACCTTAACTTTTGCCATTGGAAATTGAAATTCTATAACTGCTAGTTTTTAAGAGTTTGTTCCCACAAATACACGGAAAGGAATTGAACCCGGGCTAAAGACATTGTGAAAAGGATAATTTGCTTGTATCATTAGAGAGATTTCTGCAGATTTTCTATTTCCGTTTTGTTTTTTTAGCCTTTGGTATCTTATTTTATGTTTAAGAAAATTTTGATTGCCAATCGTGGTGAAATCGCTGTGCGTATCATTCGAGCAGCCAGAGAATTAGGAATTGTGACTGTTGCAGTTTATTCAGAAGCAGATAAAGAATCGCTTCACACCCTCTTAGCAGATGAGGCTGTATGTGTTGGACCGGCTAAATCAACGGATTCTTACCTTAATATGAATGCTATTTTATCAGCAGCTATTGTAACTGGGGCTGAAGCTATTCATCCAGGTTTTGGTTTTTTAAGTGAAAATTCTAAATTTGCAACTATGTGTGAAGAGATGCGTATTAAGTTTATTGGTCCATCTGCATCTGTTATGGACAAAATGGGTGATAAAATTAATGCACGTTCTGAAATGCTTAAAGCCAAGGTTCCTGTTATTCCAGGGTCAGATGGGGAAGTTTTTACTGCCCAAGAAGCATTAGAAATTGCCCAAGATATTGGCTATCCTGTTATGCTGAAAGCTTCTGCTGGTGGTGGTGGTAAGGGCATCCGTAAGGTTGATAAAAAGGAAGATCTAACAGCAGCTTTTGAGTCAGCCTCTCAAGAGGCTCTATCAGCTTTTGGCAATGGCGCTATGTATCTGGAAAAAGTCATTTATCCCGCTCGCCATATAGAAGTTCAAATACTGGGGGACTCTTTTGGCAATATTATTCATCTTGGTGAACGTGATTGTTCATTGCAACGTAATAATCAAAAGGTCTTAGAAGAAAGCCCTTCTATAGCTATTGGGAAAACACTTCGTGGTAAAATGGGTGATGCAGCAGTTCGTGCCGCTAAAGCGGTTTCTTATGAAAATGCCGGAACAATTGAATTTCTCTTGGATGAGGCTTCAGGGCAATTCTATTTTATGGAAATGAACACACGTGTTCAGGTCGAACATCCTGTAACAGAATTTGTGACTGGTATTGATATCGTTAAAGAACAGATTAAAATTGCTGCTGGTCAAGAATTGACTTATCAACAAAAAGATATTGTTATTTCAGGGCATGCTATTGAATGTCGGATTAATGCAGAAAATCCTAAATTTAATTTCGCACCTAGCCCAGGTAAAGTTGAAGATCTCTTTTTACCAAGTGGTGGCGTTGGTTTACGTGTTGATAGTGCTATGTACAATAACTATACTATTCCGCCTTATTATGACAGTATGATTGCCAAAATCATTGTTCATGGAGAAAACCGCTTTGATGCTTTGATGAAAATGCAGCGTGCTCTGTATGAATTTGAAGTAACTGGTGTGGTTACGAATGCAGAGTTTCAACTGGACTTAATTTCTAATCCAAATGTTATTGCTGGTGATTATGATACTTCTTTTTTGATGGAAACTTTTTTACCCGCTTATACTAATGATAAAGAATAGGTGTTGATATGGCTTTATTTGAAAGAAAAAACAAGTATATTCGCATAAATCCTCAACGCTCGATGAAAAAGACAAAGGAGCGGGAGACTCCTGAAGTTCCGGATGAATTATTTGCTAAATGTCCTGCTTGTAAACACATGATCTATCAAAAAGATTTGGGTCTAGAAAAAATTTGCCCTAAATGTTTTTATAATTTTCGTATTTCAGCTAAAGAACGATTAGCTATTACAGTTGATGGAGACTCTTTTCAAGAAATGTTTACAGGCATTAAAAGCAAGGATCCGCTTAATTTTCCTGCTTATCAGGAAAAGTTAGCAGCAGCCCAAGCTAAGACAGGGCTTGATGAGGCTGTTGTAACAGGAACTGCTGAGTTTACAGGACAAAAAGCAGCGCTGGCTATTATGGATTCCAATTTTATCATGGCTTCAATGGGGACTGTTGTTGGTGAAAAAATTACGCGCCTTTTTGAGTATGCCAGAGAAGAACGATTACCTGTTGTCATTTTCACGGCTTCAGGAGGAGCTCGTATGCAAGAAGGTATCATGAGCTTGATGCAGATGGCTAAAATTTCTGCTGCTGTAAAGCGACATTCTAATGCTGGACTTTTTTATCTCACCGTATTGACCGACCCTACAACGGGTGGTGTCACAGCGAGTTTTGCTATGGAGGGCGATATTATTTTAGCAGAACCTCAGACCTTAATTGGCTTCGCTGGACGCCGTGTCATTGAGACAACTGTTCGTGAAACCTTGCCCGAAGGATTTCAAAAGGCAGAATTTCTTTTGGAACATGGTTTTGTTGATGCCATTGTTAAAAGAACAGAATTAAAGAAAACAATTGCTAAGCTGCTCGCATTTCATGGAGGTAGCAAATGAGTGATGTATCAAGAATACTCAAGGAAGCTCGTAGTCAATCGCGTTTGACAACTTTGGATTATGCAGAGCAAATTTTTGATGATTTTGTGGAACTACATGGAGATCGTCATTTTGCAGATGATGGCGCTATTGTTGGAGGTATTGGCCTTTTGGATGGTCAAGCAGTAACCGTCATTGGCGTTCAAAAAGGGAAGAATTTACAGGATAATCTTAATCGTAATTTCGGCCAACCCAATCCAGAGGGTTATCGGAAAGCTTTGCGACTGATGAAACAAGCGGAAAAATTTAAAAGACCGATTGTCACTTTTATCAACACAGCAGGAGCTTATCCGGGTATTGGAGCTGAAGAGCGCGGTCAAGGAGAAGCGATTGCCAGAAATTTGCTAGAAATGAGTGATCTTAAAGTTCCGATTATTGCTATTATCATTGGTGAAGGAGGCTCAGGTGGAGCACTAGCTTTAGCGGTTGCTGATAAGGTTTGGATGCTTGAGCATACGATGTATGCAGTACTTAGTCCAGAAGGTTTTGCTTCTATTCTCTGGAAGGACGGCAGCCGCTCAATTGAAGCCGCTGAACTAATGAAAATTACAGCTGGTGAATTGCTCAAAATGGGGGTTGTTGACAAGGTAATTCCTGAACATGGCTATTTTTCAAGTGAAATTATTCAAATGCTCAAGACCAATTTAATTGAAGAATTAAAGAATTTGGATCAATATCCTTTGAACGATTTACTTGAAAAACGTTACCAACGTTTTAGAAAGTATTAAAAATTAATCTCATCTTTAGATGGGATTTTTCTATTTTTTTAAAAGGTTTTTTCACCCAAGAAAAGTTTTTTTAGATATGTTATAATTAAGAGATAAAAATAAAGGTGGAAAAAAGATGAGTAAATTGATTCCTGGGCGTGTCCGCAATGAGGGCATCCACTTTTATGAAAAAGATTTGGTCTCTATTCTAGAAGAAAAAGATAACTCACTATTAGTGCAGGTTGCTGATTATAAGATCCAATTTTCTCTTGAAGATGATTTAGTTTCTTGTCCTTGTAGCATGTTTCAAAAAAGAGGTTATTGTTCTCATTTAGCTGCAGTTGAACATTATTTGAAAAATCACCCCAAAGGTAAAAATTTGGCTGATAATTTGCTAGCTGATGAACAAAAACTTGAAGAAAGAAAAGAGAAAACTTCCTTTGGCAGCCTCTTTCTTGATGGTTTAAACATGAATGAAGATGATGATGTTAAATATCGTTTATCTGCTCAAGGCAGTCAAAGTCCTTTTTCTTCTGATTTTTGGTGGACTTTGAAAATCAATCGTTTACCCGATGAACGTTCTTATGTTATTCGTGATATAAAAGCTTTTTTATTATTGGTGAAGAAGGAATCTTATTATCAGATAGGAAAAAATTACTATGAACCGCTTTCCCTGCTGCAATTTGATACTGCTAGTCAGGAGTTAATTGAGTTTTTATGGCGCATTCTGCCAGATTCAAATCAAGTAGACACAGATTTTATTATGCCTAATCATGCCCGGAATCTAACTTTTACAAGCGGTTTTTTTGAAGAAGGAGTGACACTTTTAAACCAACTCTATGATTTCTCTTTTGAAGGAGAGCATCAGGATTATCATACTATTAATTTTGCAGAGTTGGATAGTTCCAATCAATTTTATCATTTTAAGATAGTTGTTCATCGTCAATCAATTGAGTTGATTATCAAAGAAAAAACAGCAACTTTTTTCTTTGATAATCACTATTTACTCTATCATAATACCTTTTATCATCTGAACAATAAGCAAAGAAAATTGGTAACTGCAATTAGAAGTCTGCCTTTAGAAAAAGACTTGGCAAAACATATTTATTTTGATTTTGAAGATCAGGCTAAATTAGCAGCAAGCCTTTTAGACTTTAAGACTCTTGGTGAAGTTGAAGCACCAGCAAGTTTTGATATTCGTGATTTTGATGTAGTATTTACGTTTAGTCTATTAGCTAATCGCGAAATTCTGTTGGAATTGACTTTTGATTATGGACAGATAAAAGTGTCCAATGTCAAGGGAAAAGAGGCTCTTCCTTTTGCTAGCAATTTTAAAAAAGAAAAGAAGATTGCTAATCTTTTGAAACAGTATGGCTTTTCACAAGGTTTTAGGTCTTATCATCCCCCTTTATTAGATGAAGAGCTTTATAACTTTTTTACAGAGACCTTAAGTCATTTTGAACGGTTTGGTAAGGTATTGCTTTCACCTTCTATTGAAGCGTTACGTTATCTTGAAAAACCTCAAATTGATATTAAGACCGAACAGGGATTGTTGGATATTTCTTTTGATTTTTCAACAATTTTTGAAAATGATATTGATAATGCCTTAACAGCACTTTTTGAAAATCATTCCTATTTTGTTAGTCAATCAGGGAAATTAATTATCTTTGATGAAGAAACCCAAAAGGTTAGTCAAGCGTTGCAAAATCTGCGTGCACAAAAACCTCATAATGGACATTTGCAGATTAATAAATTCGCAGCTTATCAAGTCTCTGAAACCCTTCAGAATATGGATAACGTTCACTTTTCAGAGGACTTCAGTCAATTAGTCAAAGATTTACGGCATCCAGAAGATTTTTCTTTACCAGAATTTGAAGTTAATGCCAGTTTACGTGATTATCAGGTCAGAGGTATTAAATGGATGTCTATGCTTGATAAGTACGGTTTTGGTGGTATTTTGGCTGATGACATGGGTTTGGGGAAAACTTTGCAGACCCTTTCTTTTTTAACAAGCCGCTTAGATAAAGATTCTAAAGTCTTGATTTTATCACCTTCGAGTTTGATTTATAATTGGCAAGATGAATGTCAAAAGTTCACCCCTCAGTTAGATGTTGCCGTCTCATACGGTTTAAAGGCGGTAAGAGATGAGATTATTGCAGAAAATCATCAAATTACAATTACTAGTTATGCATCATTCAGGCAAGATTTTAATCTCTATAATCAACTGAACTTTGACTATTTAATCTTAGATGAAGCTCAAGTTATGAAAAATACTCAGACTAAAATAGCGCAAAGTTTGCGTGCTTTTGATGTCAAAAATTGTTTTGCCTTATCAGGTACACCTATTGAAAATAAACTTTTGGAAATTTGGTCCATTTTTCAAATTGTCTTGCCTGGACTTTTACCCACTAAAAAAGAATTTCTTAAAATGGAACCACAAAGTGTGGCTCGCTATATCAGTCCTTTTATCATGCGCCGCCGCAAAGAGGATGTCCTGCCCGAATTGCCAGATTTGATTGAAATTAATTATCATAATGAATTGATAGATAGTCAAAAGGCGATTTACTTGGCACAATTGCGTCAGATGCAAGACGGCATTCGTCATTCTTCTGATTCTGAAATTAATCGGCAAAAAATTGAAATTCTTTCAGGTATCACACGTCTACGTCAAATTTGCGATACGCCAAAACTTTTTATGAATTATGATGATGACAGTGGGAAATTGGCTAGTTTACGTGAGCTTCTACTACAGATTAAAGAAAATGGGCATCGAGCGCTTATTTTCTCTCAGTTTCGTGATATGCTTGATCTAGCAGAAAAAGAAATAGAGGCCTTGGGTTTAACGAGTTATAAGATGACGGGTTCAACTCCTGCTAATGAGCGTCAAGAAATGACGCATGCTTTTAATAATGGCAGTAAGGACACTTTTTTAATTTCCTTGAAAGCTGGTGGTGTCGGTCTTAACCTAACAGGAGCAGATACGGTCGTTTTGATTGATCTATGGTGGAATCCAGCCATTGAGATGCAGGCTATTAGCCGCGCTCATCGTATTGGGCAAAAAGAGAATGTTGAGGTTTACCGTATGATTACTCGAGGAACAATAGAAGAGAAAATTTTAGAACTCCAAGAAAGCAAGAAGAATTTAGTAACAACTGTGTTAGATGGAAATGAGAGTCGTGCCAGTATGAGTATTGAAGAAATAAAAGAAATTTTAGGAATTTCTTCATGATACCTTTTAAAAAAGTTATTTTTAGTTTATAATAGGAATGTTTCAGAAAGGATGTGAGTTAATGAGTCGTGAAAGAAAGTTTCCTTTAGTCGATGATAATGACGTTGTAGTTGCAGTTCCTAAAACAATGCGTCTATATGAAAACGAAGACTTGATCACAAATATCCACGGTCCTTACGAAGATAAGGTTTATAACGACGTAACTCAAGATTATCAGTTTATACCTGATAATCCTAATCCTCAGAAAGTAGCTTCAGACCGCCTTGTGACACAAAAGGCAGGAAAAACTTATGCCGAATTAGCGCGTGAAGAAGCCAGATGGGATCTAAAAAAGAAAAGACAATCCTTAATTACAAATGATTACCCTAAATCGGTTTCTAGAACAAGTACCAAAAAATCTGAAAAAGCAACTAAGGCTCCTAAGAATGAGTTGGGACGTTTTTCCGATCATCTCCATCAAGATACTTATATCTTGGCTGAGCTTCCCAAAAATTATTCAGAGCCAAAAAATCCTTCTAGAAAAGAGAACAAAAAAAATAACTATGATTTCTTGAAAACGAGTCAAATTTATAATCAAAAAGAAAAGCAAGAATATCAAGAGCGTCATGTGGCCCAAGAACTAAATTTGGAACGCTTTGAAGATGTTAACTAGAGGAGAAGAGAAAAACATGTCTAAAACCATTCACTTTATTGGAATCAAAGGCTCAGGAATGAGTGCCTTGGCGCTGCTGCTTCATCAAATGGGGTATAAGGTACAAGGAAGTGATGTGGATAAGTATTATTTTACCCAACACGGATTGGAAAAAACAGGAATTCCCATTCTACCTTTTGCGGAGTCCAATATCACTAATGATATGGAAATTATTGCTGGAAATGCTTTTAGAAAAGATAATAATATTGAAGTAGCCTATGCTCTCGAAAATGGTTACCATTTTAAACGTTACCATGAATTTTTAGGTGAATTTATGAATCAATTTACCAGTCTTGGCGTTGCCGGAGCCCATGGTAAGACCTCCACAACTGGACTTTTAGCTCATGTCTTGAAAAATATCACGGATACCAGTTATCTTATTGGTGATGGCACGGGACGTGGTTTAGCTAATAGTCAATATTTTGTTTTTGAATCAGATGAGTATGAGCGGCATTTTATGCCCTATCATCCCGAATACTCTATCATTACTAATATTGATTTTGATCATCCTGATTATTTCACTGGTGTTGATGATGTTTTTGCTGCTTTTAATGATTATGCGAAACAAGTCAAAAAAGGTCTTTTTGTTTACGGTGAAGATCCTTATTTACGCAAACTGACGTCTTCAGCTCCAATTTATTATTATGGTTTCAAAGATAATGATGATTTTGTTGCTTATGATATCATGCGCTCAACGAATGGTTCTGATTTCAAAGTAAGGCATGGACAAAATGAACTAGGAAGCTTTCATGTACCAGCCTTTGGTCGTCACAATGTTTTAAATGCGACGGCTGTTATTGCTAATTTGTATATTGCTGGTGTTGAGATGGATTTGGTTCGTCAGCATTTAAAAACTTTTTCAGGTGTTAAGCGGCGCTTTTCTGAAAAATTAATTAATGATGTTACCATCATTGACGACTTTGCTCATCATCCAACGGAAATCATTGCAACACTTGATGCTGCTCGTCAGAAATATCCCTCTAAAGAAATTGTCGCCATTTTTCAACCGCATACTTTTACTAGGACAATTGCCCTTTTGGATGAATTTGCACAAGCTTTAAATGAAGCCGATAGTGTTTATTTAGCACAAATTTACGGCTCTGCACGTGAAGTTGATCATGGAGATGTGAAAGTAGAAGATTTAGCAGATAAAATTGTTAAACCTGCTAAAGTTATCACTGTTGACAATGTCTCTCCTCTTTTAGATCATCATAATGCTGTCTATGTCTTTATGGGGGCTGGTGATATTCAACTTTATGAACGTTCATTTGAAGAATTATTATCCAATTTAACTAAGAATACAAGATAAAAGATCTCTTTACTTTTTAGTAAAGACTTTTTTTCTAAAGGAGGAGAAAAAGATGCTTATTCGACAAGTGACAATGGAAGATTTAGAAGATATCATCCGAATTGAAAATGATAATTTTTCAGCTGAAGAAGCAGCAACATCTCAAGCTTTAAAGGAGCGTATTGAAGTCATAGCAGATACTTTTTTGGTTGCTGAACAAGATGGTCAGATAGCTGGCTATGTTGAAGGGCCTGTTATCAACAGTCGTTACTTGACTGATGATTTATTCCATAAGGTTAAACCCAATCAAGAAAAGTCGGGTTATATTGCTGTTACAAGTCTTTCGGTTGATAAAGCATTTCAAAAACAAGGCGTTGGTACAACTTTACTAGCTGCTCTTAAAGATTTAACTGTGGCTCAAAACCGGCTGGGAATTCATTTAACCTGTCATGATTATTTGATTTCTTACTATGAGATGAATGGCTTTAGTAATGAAGGATTGTCAGAATCAACTCACGGAGGAACCGTTTGGTATAATATGATTTGGGAAAATCCTAAGATTTAGTTGTATGTTACACGGCTGTAATGTAAAATTGATAGAATTGCCTTTAAAGCGTTTTTAGGTTATAATAACTTTTGATAAACATTAGGAGGCCGGCTTTGACTGATATCTTTAATGATAGAGAAAAGAAAGAAGCTCAACAGACGAAAAGTTTTAAAGAAAAAATTTTAGCAGACATGAAAAAGGCTAAGCAATCACGTAAAAATCGTGATGTTAGTCAAGTGAAGAAGGGAAATGTTGCTAAGGATCACCAAAAGTATTCTGATTCAGCAGTGCAAAAACAGGATAAAGAAGAAACACGAACTGTTATGCCGATTCCTGAAGGAAATATTACAGATAAAGATGTTGATAATGTTCTGGCTAATTTAGATGAAATTTTTGCGCCTGGGCAACTGAATCATTCTGATCAAATTAATGAGAAGGAAAATTCCCAACAAATTACAGGGAAACAATCTTCTTCCTTAAAGACTGGTTCTGCTACTCAAGAAACTGAAACTTTTCAATCTAAGGAAAGTTTGACACTTCCTAATAAAAAAACATCAGAAAACAAAGTTTCTGATGTTTTGGAAGTTAAAGTAAAAAAAACGAACAATTGGGTTGATGACGGTGAAGCAGAAAATTGGCAATTACCTGATTTGACTGAAAAATTGATAAATAATAATGATGAAGAAACAAAAGAATTGCCTTTATCCAATTTGACTGAAAAGACCAACTCAGAATCGGAAATGAAACATAGTGTCAAAGAAACTGAAGAACTCTTAAAACAAGAGAAAAAGCTATCTTCAAAATATGATAAAACAAAATCTCAGACAAAAGTTAGTTCCAAGGAAAAGGATGTGACAGCTAATTTGAACCAAAAAAGACAGCAGCATTATAAAAAAACAAATAGACTCGCTAAAAAGATTTCAACTGTCTTGATAACTTTTATTTTAATTTTATTGTTAGGAACAGGACTTTTTGGTTATTATTATGTTTCGAGTGCTATAAAGCCATTAGATGCTCATTCAACTAGGTATATTCAAGTAGAGATTCCTAGTGGTTCTGGTAATCGAATGATTGGTAAAATACTTGAAAAAGCTGGTGTAATCAAGAATGCCACTGTTTTTAATTTTTACACCAAATTCCGTAATTACAGTAATTTACAAAGTGGCTACTATAATTTACAAAAAAGCATGTCTTTAGATGATATTGCTAAAACTTTGAAAAATGGAGGTACGACAACGCCTCAAGCTCCAGTTTTAGGAAAGGTGGTCATTCCAGAAGGCTATACCATTAAGCAAATTTCCAAAGCTATCACTAGCAATGCTAATACCAAAAAAAAGACGGATAAAACCCCTTTTACAGCTAAAGAATTTTTAAAAACGGTTAAGGATAAAGCATTTATTGAGAAAATGGTCAAGAAGTACCCAAGACTTTTGGGAAGCTTACCTGATGCTTCTAAGGTGACTTATCAGTTTGAAGGTTATCTTTTCCCAGCCACATACAGTTATGGGGAAAAGACCAGTATTGAGGATTTAATTGATAATATGTTAGCTGCTATGGATACTAATATGCAAAGTTATTATGATACGATTGAATCTCAAGGAAAGACAGTTAATGACATCTTAACGCTTGCTTCTCTTGTCGAAAAAGAAGGTGCAACAGATGATGATCGAAAGAAAATTGCTGGTATTTTCTACAATCGTATAAATCAGGATATGCCATTGCAGTCTAATATTGCTATCCTTTATGCTATGGGAAAACTTGGTGAGAAAACCAGTTTAAAAGAGGATGCAACTATTAATACTAAAATTGATTCTCCTTACAATGTTTATACCAATAAAGGACTTATGCCTGGGGCAGTAGATAATCCTAGTTTGTCAGCCATCAAAGCAGCAGTAGAACCAGAGTCAACAGATGATCTTTATTTTGTAGCCGATGTTACAACAGGTGAAGTTCATTATGCTAAAACTTATGAGGAACACTCTGCCAATGTTGAGAAGTATGTTAACAAAAAGGTAGCATCAAGCAGTGATTCGTAAGTGAATGAGACAAGCATATAATAATTGTCAGTGTAATCATAGAATTACACCTTGTAAAGCTTACTTGTAACTAAAGAAGCTGGGACTTTGTCCCAGCCTCTTCATGTCTAAATAACTTAGAAAAGAGAAAAAATTATGTCAGAAAAAACTTATCCAATGACTCTTGCAGAAAAAGAACAATTAGAACAAGAACTTGAAGAGTTAAAATTAGTTCGTCGTCCAGAAGTGATTGAACGTATTAAAATAGCACGTTCTTATGGTGATTTATCAGAAAATAGTGAATATGAAGCGGCAAAAGATGAACAAGCTTTTGTTGAAGGACAAATTTCAAGTATTGAAACTAAAATTCGTTATGCTGAAATTGTTGACAGTGATGCTGTTGCTAAAAATGAGGTCGCTATTGGTAAAACAGTTATTGTTCGTGAAGTAGGAACAAACGATGAAGATACTTATTCTATTGTTGGTGCCGCCGGAGCTGATGTTTTTGCTGGAAAAATTTCTAATGAGAGCCCAATTGCTCAAGCACTTATCGGTAAGAAAACAGGTGATAAAGTAATGATTGAATCACCAGCGGGAAGTTATCAAGTCGAAATTGTTAAAGTGAAAAAGACAAAATAATAAGAAGAACTTATTAGGACCATAGTTTCTAACATTTTGATTATTAAAGAGAGATAGGAAAGGGAAGAATATTTCTGACTTCATCTAGTTTCTCTCCATTCTAAAAAAACCTATTCCTAGTCATTTAATTCTAGGAATAGGTTTTTTGATGCTTTTCAACAATCAATACGTTTTGTTGAAGAACTCGTATAATCTTTTTAACCAAGCGTTATGGAAGACTTAGCGTAGACGTAGAAAATAGTGTCAGTGGGTCTTTTTAAGATGTTGTGAGTGCCATTCGAGCAGTTGATAATACTGTGAGAACAAGCTATAAAAGATTAGGTGGATCCGTTGATAACAGCTTCCGTTAGTCAATGAGACGATTAGCAACCATTGACTTTGCTATCTTGCTCAGTCTATGAGTATAAAATTGGCTTATTGCTTATGGTGACGCTGTTTACCTGCATTGCGGTTGGACTTTTGCTTTTTAGAGGTTGTAAGCTTTTTATCATTATTGGCTTGTGGAGTGATATCTTTACGAGCATTTGATTTGAAAGGTTTTGGAGGGTTTTTCTTAAATTCTTCATCAATTTGCTTCCGCAATTTTGGTTTAATGATATGGTTTGTGATCAATTGTTGGATGAGACCAAAAATACCACTGACTAGCCAGTAAAGAGCACCTCCAGCAGGAGCACCTATGGAAATCATAACCATCATAATTGGCATCATAAACATCATATTTCTTGTTTGCTGTCTTTGTGCTTCTGGAACACTTAGCGTTGAAACCCAAGACTGAACAAGATAAAGAATTCCAATAATAACAGTGATGATCATATTTGGACTGCCAAGTTTAATACCTAAGAAACTAGCACTGGCGATTCCCTTGGTGTAACGGGTAGAAATATAAAGTGCAGAGAAGAAAGGCATCTGGATCAGCAGCGGTAGACATCCTAAACCACCAAACATGCTCATACCGTAATGACGCTGCGCCTGCATTAATTCTGTTTGAGCAGCCATTTTTTCTTCCTGAGTTTTGGCATTCTTCATGCGTTCTTGAATAGGATCAAAGACTGGTTTTAGATAAGCCATTTTCTCAGATTGGTAAGTCATCTTTCGTACTTGACTAAGACCTAATGGCAAGATGAGAAGACGGACAATAACTGTGACAATGATAATAGCAAAGCCAAATCCCAGACCAAGATTATTAGCTAAATATTGGATAACACTTCCCATTGGGGCAGCAAAAAATTTGTAAACCCAACCTTCACCAGTTGGTTTTCCATTTTTCATCTGCACGCAACCAGATAGGAAAAAAAGCATAGACAGCGCTAAGCCCGAAAATAAAAGACGCTTGTAAATTTTTTTCACGATAATCTTCCTTTGATTTTAATAATACCTATCTATTTTACTGTTTTTTAGTAAAATACTCAATAGTTCTTGAGAATGATTTTGAGATAAATTAATTGGTCATTCTGAAATCATGGTAATCAGAAAAATTTGCTATATTGACGTCAACATAAGTGACTTTAGAAAAAGGAGATGGACCTTTGCGAATTTCTTGAATAAACTTAGCTAGTTTTTCAGCATTATCTGACTGAGCTAGAATTTCTACTGTTCCATCATCATTGTTCCAAACACGTCCATAAATATCCCCTATTTCTAAAGCGAGATTATAGGTAGAATAGCGAAAACCGACACCTTGAACACGACCAGAGACTAGTAATCTGACTTTTTTCATAATTCTTTCTCCTTTTTTGTTATAATATCTTTATGACTATTATAACCTCAAAAGCCAATTCCTTGATTAAAAAAACTAAAAAATTATTACAAAAAAAATACCGTCAATATTCCTATTTGATTGAGGGCTGGCATTTATTTGCAGAAGCACAAGCCAACAATGCTGATATTATTAATATTTTTGTCCTAGAGTGTTATGCTTCTAGAGTATCTGAGTTTCCCAATGTTGTTCTAGTATCAGAGGATATTTTAAAAGATTTATCTGCTTCAAAGACTCCTCAAGGTATTGTTGCTGAAATAGCTTTTCCTAAGCAAGTAATTCCTCAGCAGTTCTTTGGAAAATATCTGCTTTTGGAAGACGTTCAAGATCCAGGAAATGTAGGAACAATCATTCGGACAGCAGATGCAGCAGCTTTTGATGCTGTTTTTGTGTCAGAAAAGACAGCAGATATTTATAATTCCAAGACTCTTCGTTCAATGCAGGGTAGCCATTTTCATCTTCCTATTTATAGAGTCAATCTTTTATCTTTAGTGAATGATTTAAAAAATGCAGATGTTACTATCATTGCGACCACACTATCTGATCATTCCTGTGACTATAAGTCTTTAAAAAAGGTTGAAAATTTTGCGCTTATTATGGGAAATGAAGGGCAAGGCATTACTTCAGAAATGGCTGAACAAGCAGATGTTTTGACCCATATCACTATGCCTGGAAGAGCAGAAAGCTTAAATGTAGCAGCTGCTGCAGCTATATTTATTTTTAGCTTAATTTAAGTTGATATGATATAATAATGGCGAGGTGATAACCATGAAGAAGTATGAACAAGATGAAGAATTCATGAGTCTTGTAGGACCTTTAATTGACCATCCGCGGTTTCAAAAATTGGAAGGTATTATACAGCATCACCATTCCACGCGCTCAGAACATTCCATTAATGTAAGTTATACTAGTTATAGGATTGCTAAAAAATTTGGTTGGGATGCTAAGAGTACGGCTCGTGGCGGTTTGTTACATGATCTATTTTATTATGATTGGCGAGATACTAAGTTCAATAAAGGTCATGCCTGGGTTCATCCAAGAATTGCTGTAAAAAATGCTCGTAAGGTAACCAAGCTTAATCAAAAAGAAGAAGACATCATTTTAAAACACATGTGGGGAGCAACCATAGCTCCACCGCGTTACAAAGAGGGTTATATCGTAACTATGGTTGATAAATATTGGGCTGTAAAAGAGGCGATAACCCCTTTAAGAATGAAATGGCAAAAACGCCGTATCTTTCGTCGTAAGTTTTTAGGCAGTCACAATCATTAGAAAAATTTAGGAGAATAAAATGAATAATAACACAATTTACACACAAAGTGATAGCAGGCTTAGCAGTTTTTTTGCTAAGATTTATGGTTTAGTTGGCATGGGAATTGGGCTATCAGCAGTCGTTTCTTATCTCATGCTCTATGTTTTTCGCAATAACATGATAGCTATTATGGTTAATGCGCCTTGGGTTTACTATGTTGCTATCTTCGCAGAACTGGCGCTTGTTTTAATAGCAAGCAACGCAGCACGTAAGAATAGTCCTACAGCTTTACCATTGTTTTTGGTTTATTCAGCTTTAAATGGCTTTACTTTGAGCTTTATTATTGCTCTTTATACCCAAACAACGGTTTTACAAGCCTTTGTTTCATCAGCAGCTGTTTTCTTTGTTATGGCACTTATTGGAGTAACCATTAAAAAAGATTTATCTGGAATGGGTAAAGCTTTACTTGCTGCTTTAATTGGTATCATTATTGCCAGCCTTATTAATATGTTTATCGGCAGCGGAACAATGAGCTATGTCATTAGTATTATTTCAGTCTTGATTTTTTCTGGATTGATTGCTTATGATAATCAATTGATTAAGCGTGTATATGACTATAATAGTGGAAATGTCAGTGATGGTTGGGCAGTATCAATGGCTCTCAATCTTTACTTAGACTTTATCAATCTGTTTCTTAGTTTACTTCGTATCTTTGGAAGAAATGATTAAAAATATAGGAGTATAGGAAGAACTCAGAGCCTAATATTAATAATGGCTTGCTGAGTGCTTCCTATTTTTTGTATCGGTTAGTTATAAAAGACAATGAATACTATCCTTTTAATGTAGGGATTTTCTAGAGTGATGGTTTCACTCTTTTTTATGGTATAATAAATCAATAATATAATTTTGGAGATCCTATGAAAACACCATTTGTATCAAAAGAACAGCTAGATAAGATCACAGCACAGTTTCCAACTCCTTTTCACCTTTATGATGAAAAAGGCATACGAGAAACAGCTCGTGCTGTCAATAAAGCCTTTGCTTGGAATTCCGGTTTCAAGGAATTTTTTGCGGTTAAAGCAACACCTAATCCAACTATTTTAAAGATATTGCAAGAAGAAGGCTGTGGGGTAGATTGTGCGACTGATGTTGAGTTGAAGATGGCTGATAAACTTGGTTTCGATCGCTCTGCTATTAGTTTTACATCAAATGATACTCAGGCTTCAGAGTTTGTTTTTGCGCGCAGTATCAATGCAACGATTAATTTGGATGCCTATGAACATATTGCTTTCTTAGAAGAAGCAGCAGGACTTCCTGAAACGGTTTCTCTGCGTTTTAACCCCGGCGGTGTGTTTTCGCTTGGGACAGATATTATGGATCATCCTGAAGAGTCTAAATTTGGAATGACTAAGGAACAACTTTTCCAAGGCTATCAAGATTTGAAAGACAAAGGTGTTAAATCTTTTGGCCTACATGCTTTTTTGGCATCTAATACTGTTACTAATGATTATTATCCAACTTTAGCAGCTCAACTATTTGAATTAGCTGTTGAAATAAAAAATGAATTGGGTATCAGCCTTGATTTTATTAATTTGTCAGGCGGTATTGGTATTGATTACTCGGCAGCTGATGAACAAAATGATATTGCTGTTATTGGAGAGGGTGTTCATCAAAAATTTGATGATATTTTAGTTCCTAATGGGCTCAGTCAGATCAAAATTTATACAGAACTTGGACGCTATATGTTGGCTTCACATGGGCATCTGATTACTAAAGTGCTTCATTTAAAAGATACCTATCGTCATTATGTTGGTGTTGATGCCAGTGCCGTTAATCTTTTGCGTCCTGCCATGTATGATGCTTATCATCACATTACCAATATCAGCAACCCACAGGGAACTGTTCAAGTTGTTGATATTGTAGGCAGTTTGTGTGAGAATAATGATAAGTTTGCCAAACGGCGTGAATTGCCAGAAGCGCGTGTGGGTGATACACTTGTTATTCATGATACAGGTGCTCATGGCTTTTCAATGGGTTACAATTACAATGGTCGTTTACGCTCTGCGGAAATTTTACTCCGAGAAGACGGTCAAGCTCAAATGATTCGTCGAGCAGAAACTCCAGAAGATTATTTTGCAACACTTTATGGCTTTAATTTTGATAGATAAAAGAGAGTGAAAAAGGAAATGGTTTTTCTTAACAGTCTTCAACAATTGATTAGGAATATGAAAAGCTGTCAGCTGTTAATCAATACTTATTCAATCAACTGATTTTTTCATTTTCAAAATTATAAATAAAAACGATAATGCTTTGGCTAATTTGTAAATAGCTATAAAGCTTAAAAGGGCGGAAAAAGCAAAGATGATATTTTTATTGCTCTGATTTTTAAGAACAGGTTTCGATATTGACTGATAGGTTTTGTCAATAATGAGAATCTTGTTTAATGGCTTTTCTGCCTAAGGCTCTTTTTATGCTATTTTATTTGTGAAAGGGTTTCAAATCTGATATAATATTGATGTAAAAAATTTAGGAGAATAAAAATGAATACTTTTCTTTGGATTCTATTAGTTATTATTGCCTTACTTGCAGGACTTGTGGGAGGCACTTTTATTGCTCGTAAGCAGATGGAAAAATATTTAGAAGAAAACCCACCACTTAACGAAGATGTTATTCGTAATATGATGAGTCAGATGGGTCAAAAACCAAGTGAAGCTAAAGTGCAACAAGTTGTTCGTCAGATGAATAAACAACAAAAAGCAGCTAAAGCAAAGGCTAAAAAGAAGAAATAATCTTTTAGATGAGACTGGGTTTTCCTAGTCTTATTTTAGAAAGAAGATAAACATGGATAATAGACCTATTGGTTTTTTAGACTCCGGAGTGGGCGGTTTAACGGTCGTACGTGAATTAATGCGTCAGCTTCCACATGAAGAGGTTATCTATATTGGGGATTCAGCGCGTGCACCTTATGGACCGCGTCCAGCTAAACAGATAAAGACATATACTTGGGAATTGGTCAACTTTCTCCTTACTAAAAAGGTCAAAATGATTGTTTTTGCTTGTAATACAGCAACGGCTGTTGTTTGGGAAGAAGTCAAAGAAAAACTTGATATTCCTGTTTTAGGTGTTATTTTACCAGGTTCTAGCGCTGCTATTAAGTCAACTATTTCTGGTCAAATTGGCATTATTGGGACACCGATGACCATCAAATCTAATATTTATGAGCAAAAAATACTAGACCTCTCACCACAAATGAAAGTAAGAAGCCTAGCTTGCCCCAAATTTGTTCCCATTGTTGAATCAAATAAAATGAACTCAAGTGTAGCGAAAAAGATTGTTTATGAAAGTCTATCTCCTCTGGTGGGGAAAATTGATACTCTTGTTTTAGGCTGTACCCATTATCCACTTTTACGGCCCATTATTCAAAATGTAATGGGACCAGATGTTGAGTTAATTGATAGTGGTGCAGAATGTGTACGTGATATTTCTGTTCTCCTGAATTACTTTGATCTTAATCGCAGCAGAACTTCAAAAGTGCTGCATCATCGTTTCTATACAACAGCTAGTGTGGCCAGTTTTAAAGAAATAGCTAGCGACTGGTTACCTTTAGCTATTGAAGTGGAGCATGTAACATTATGAAAGAAAAAATTTATGAATATAAAGATGATCATAACTGGTTCATTAGCCAATGGTCTAAAGTAGGCTCCTCAACTTACTATGAGGAAGAGGCAGAAGAAACTTACAGTTCTATTGAACAAAGTCTTAGAGGTTTACTTGATGAAGGCAATTCGTTTATACTGACAGTTATTAAAATCAACTCCAGCATAGCTCTTGTACGTTTTATCTTAAAAATGCTTAATGAAGAGCAACAAGATAATTTTAAAGTCAGCAGTCATAAAGGAGCTATTTTAGTGACACAGGGACAACAGTTGCTTTTAGTTTGTTTGCCAAAAAAAGGCATAACTATAACCGATTTTTTTGAAAAGGAAAAAAAGGTTTCTGAATTAGGAGATACTATTTTAATTGCCACACGCAACGAAGGTAAAACCAAGGAATTCAGTCAAATGTTCGCTCAATTAGGAATAAAAGTTGAAAATCTTAATCAATATTCTGATTTGCCCGAGGTAGAAGAAACCGGTCTAACCTTTGAAGAAAACGCTCGTTTGAAAGCAGAGACCATTTCTCATTTGACAGGGCAGATGGTTTTGGCAGATGATTCAGGGTTGAAGGTAGATGTTTTAGGTGGTTTACCGGGAATCTGGTCAGCTCGTTTTTCGGGACCTGATGCAACAGATCAAAGTAATAATGCTAAATTACTACATGAACTCGCTATGGTTTTTGATATCAAGGATCGTTCCGCTCAGTTTCATACAACTTTGGTTGTAGCTGCTCCAGATAAGGAAAGCCTTGTGGTTGAAGCAGATTGGTCTGGATACATTGATTTTGCTCCTAAAGGGAATAATGGTTTTGGCTATGATCCTTTGTTTTTAGTGGGAGAAACAGGGAAGACCGCAGCAGAACTTTCAAATCACGAAAAAAATATTATTTCTCACAGAGGACAAGCTGTTAAGAAGCTTATGGAGGTATTTCCAGCATGGCAGAACGCACATTAATTATCATGAGTGATTCTCATGGTGATCAACAAATTGTTCAGGAGATAAAAAATCGTTACTTAGGTAAAGTGGATGCTATTTTTCATAATGGAGATTCAGAGTTATCTGTTAATGATCCTATTTGGGAAGGGATTCATGTTGTTTGTGGGAATTGCGACTTTGGTGATTATCCCGATTGTTTGGTAACAAATTTTCCTGAATTGCTAGTAGCACAGACACATGGTCACCTATTTAATATTAATTTTGGCTTTGAACGTCTGGATTTGTGGGCTCAAGAGGAAGATGCTGATATCTGTACTTATGGACATCTTCATAGACCAGCTGTTTGGAAGAATGGGAAAACAGTTTTTATCAATCCAGGAAGCATTTCCCAGCCGCGTGGTGAGATTAATGAATGTCTTTATGCTAAAGTACATGTCAATGCTGATACTATTTTTGTTGACTATTTGACGCGAGACCACAAGCTCTATCCAGCACTTTCACAGGAAATAAAAAGATGATTGCACAAGAATTTAAAGATTTTCTAAAACCACTTTTGAAAGATGCCCTCACTCCGGCTGAGGAATTAGCTATTTTTATTGATACTCATAAGACTGATCATGTTATGCTGCTGTTAGCTAATAATGGTTTTTCACGTGTCCCTGTTCTGACTAAGGATAAAAAATATGTAGGCACTATTAGTATGTCTGATATTGTTAAATATCAAAAAGAAGAGGGGGTAGATAATGAAAAGTTAGCAGCCCTAGACATTTCTTATATGACTAACGGTAGTTATGCTACTGTGAGTCCTAATGCCGATCTAACAGAAGTCATGCATAAATTAGTTGATGCTAATTTTCTTCCTGTTGTTGAAGCAGATGGTACTTTTTTAGGTATTATTACACGAAAAACAATTTTAAAAGCCTTAAATAACTTGCTTCATGAATTTACAAATGACTATACATTGACTAAAAAATGATAACTTTTATTTCTAAATTTCTTGCCAGTAAATCCTTAACATTGAATTCGCAAAAATCTTATCTTTATGATCTGCAACAATTTGCCGAAATTATTGGAGAGGAAGTGACTCCCAATAAGCTTAAATTGTATGAGCAATCTTTGGCTGACTTAAAGGTTTCTGCTAAAAAACGTAAGATTTCGGCAGTCAATCAATTTCTGTTTTTCCTTTATGAAAATGAAGTATTGGATCGTTTTTATAAAATTAAAAATAAAGAAAAACTGCCGCTTTTGACGCCTGCTTATCAGGAAGTGGATTTATCCGTTCTCTACCGGAAAACAGAGGATTCTAAGGGGCAGTTGATTGCTCTTTTAATTGTAGAATTAGGCTTATCACCAAGTGAGATTATTCAATTAAAATGGGAAAATATTGCATTAGAATTCCAAGTCTTAACAATAGTCAATGAAAAAGTTATGAGAGTTTTAGAGATTCCCCAACTGTTACTACCTTATCTTGAGGGAGAGCACAAGGCTGTTTATTTATTTGATAATAAAGGTGAAGCCTACTCACGTCAATGGCTTTTTCAAAAACTGAATTATTATTTGGCTTCTGTTGATTTGTCCCAAATGACAGCTCAAAAATTACGCGAACAATATATTATAAAAGAAAAAAATAAAGGGACTGCTATTTTGGATTTAACCAGAAAGCTTGGTCTTAAAAGCCCAGTAACATTGGAAAAATATTTTAAAAACTAATGGATATTAAATTAAAAGATTTTGAGGGACCGTTAGATTTACTTTTGCATTTGGTCTCTAAGTACGAAGTAGATATTTATGACGTTCCGATTGTAGATATTATTGAGCAATATCTAGCCCATATTGCAACGCTGCAAGCCATGAAGCTTGAAGTAGCTGGAGAATACATGGTTATGGCCAGTCAGTTAATGCTGATCAAAAGCCGTAAATTGCTTCCTAAAGTTGTTGAAACTATTGAAGCAGAAGAAGATCCAGAACTGCAACTCTTGCATCAAATTGAGGAATATCGAACTTACAAACTTTTAGGAGAGGAACTGGCCCTTAAACATAATGAAAGAGCACAGCGTTTTTCAAAACCCAAATTAGAACTCATTTATGACGATATAACACTTAAGCAGGATAAAACTGTCCTTGATGTCTTTTTGGCTTTTTCAAAGGTAATGGCTGAAAAACAGGAAGAAATCAAAAACAGTCATACAACAATTAAAAGTGATGACTACCGGATTGAAGATATGATGACTGTAGTTGAAGAACAGGTAATTCGTCAAAAAGAAACCAATTTGTCTTGGTTTTTTAAAAGGGCCGGTTCGCTTAATGAGATAATTACTATCTTTTTAGCAGCTCTAGAGTTAATTAAAGTTCATCGTGTTTATGTTAAACAGGAACACAATTTTGATGACATCATTTTAAGGAAGGAGAGTGCATGACACCGCTATCAAAGATAGAAGCCTTGCTATTTGTAGCTGGTGAAGATGGGTTAAGTCTGCGCCAGTTGGCAACTTTATTAGATATACCTGTAACAGCATTGCTTCAGCAATTGGAAAAGATGGCTCAGAAATATGAAAGGGATGATAATTCTGCCTTATCTTTATTGGAGTCTTCCAAAACTTATAAATTAGTCACTAAAAAAGATTATGCGGATCTTTTACGGCAGTATTCTAAAACGCCGATTAATCAGAGCTTATCAAGAGCCAGTTTGGAAGTTCTCTCTATCATAGCTTATAAACAACCCATTACAAGAATTGAAGTTGATAATATTCGTGGGGTGAATTCTAGTAGTGCTATTTCAAAACTGCAAGCTTTTGATTTGATTCAAGAGGCTGGAAAAAAAGAGGTGCTTGGACGTCCTAATCTCTATGTTACTTCAGATTATTTTCTGGATTATATGGGAATCAATAGTTTAGAAGAATTGCCAGATGCTTCCAATATTGAATTAAAAGATGAAGAGTTTACACTTTTTGATAATAAGGAAAACGAAGAACAAATAAGTGAAAATGTAAAGGAAGAAAATGAGAATTAATAAATACATTGCACACGCAGGAGTAGCCAGTCGTCGAAAAGCAGAAGAACTCATCAAGCAGGGGCTGGTCACTCTTAATGGTCAAATGGTGACTGAATTGGCTACTACTGTTAAATCAGGCGATCGTGTCGAAGTTGAGGGACAACCTATCTATAATGAAGAAAAAGTTTACTATCTTCTCAATAAACCACGCGGAGTGATTTCTAGTGTTAGAGATGATAAGGGTCGTCAAACGGTTGTTGATTTATTACCTGAGGTTAAGGAGCGTATCTATCCTGTTGGTCGTTTAGATTGGGATACGTCTGGGCTTCTTATTTTAACCAATGATGGTGATTTTACAGATAAGATGCTTCATCCACGGCATGAAATTGATAAGGTCTACGTGGCGCGTGTTAAAGGACTTGCCAGTAAGGATAATCTGCGCCCTTTGACAAAAGGAATCGTTATTGATGGCAAAAAAACACAACCTGCCCGCTATCGTATTGTCAAGACGGATAGAGAAAAAAATAGATCTGTTGTGGAACTGACTATTCACGAAGGACGCAACCATCAAGTTAAAAAGATGTTTGAAGCAGTTGGTTTAATGGTTGATAAATTATCGCGTACTCGTTTTGGAACACTTGATTTATCGGGTCTTAATTCGGGAGAGGCTAGGCGCCTTAATAAAAAAGAAATCAGCCAGCTTTACAATGCTGCTGTTAATGAAAACTAATGAAAAAAGTATTGATTGCTCCGATTAAATTTTATCAAAAATTTATTTCTCCCATCTTTCCAGCTTCCTGTCGTTATCGGCCAACTTGTTCAGCCTATATGATAGAGGCAATTGAAAAACATGGTTTAAAAGGTTTTTTAATGGGGATTGCCCGTATTTTACGCTGTCATCCTTTTGTTGAGGGAGGTGAAGATCCTGTACCAAATCATTTTACCTTGCGAAGAAATAAAAAAGAAAAGCCGTCTAAATCATAAAAGCCTCCAAAAGTTAATTTCTTAATAACTTTGGAGGCTTTTTTTATGTTAATTGATAAAAAGGACTTAAGTTTTAGACCAAGTTTTTGGAATAAATAGCAACAACATGGGGTAAATTTCTAAACGTCCCGCAATCATAGCAAATGATAGAACTAATTTTGAAAATGGGCTAAAGATAGCAAAGGTTTTATCAGTACCAAGTATAGGTCCAATATTGTTAAAAGCACTGGCAGCAGCGCTGGTTACAATCATAAGGTTGTTATTATCAAGTGTTAAAATCAAAACCAGACTAATAAAAATCAGAAGATAGATAGCTAAATATTTCAACACACTGTGTTGTGTTCTTTTATCCAGTGATTGCTGATTGATATGCAGTGATATCACGCGGTTAGGATAGAGACTGGAAAGAACTTGATTTTTAGCGATTTTTGATAAAATTAATACCCGCATAACCTTGAATCCACCTGCTGTTGATCCAGCAGAACCACCAAGGAACATCAGTAGAAGCAAGATAAACTGAGAAAAGAGCGGCCAAGTTGTGAGATTAGTAATACCAAAACCAGTTGTAGTCATGGTAGTGGAGACTTGAAAGAAAGAAATTTCCAAGCCCTCTTTTGCTGTTGCAAACTGTCCACCGACGTTTAACCAAATTAATAGGGTTGCTAGCAGAGCAATACCAATATAAGTACGCAGTTCTTCATCACCAAAGAAAGTTTTAAATTTACGAATCAAGAGAAGATAGTAGAGATTAAAATTAACTCCAAAGAGCAACATTCCGATGGAAACCAGATTTGTAATGAGCGAATTGTGATAATGAGCAATCCCATCATTAAAAACTGTAAATCCACCAGTACCAGCTGTACCCATTGCTGTTATGAGGCTATCATATAGAGGCATACCAACACCCCACAGTATAATAGCGAAAACAGCAAACATAATGAGGTAAATAATATAGAGGATCTGAGCAGTGTTTTTGAGCTTTGAGACCACTTTACCAAAAACAGGACCAGGTACTTCTGCGCGCATAACTTCTAAGTGGCTGTTTTTACTGTTTTCCATAATGGCAAGAGCAAAAACAAGTACTCCCATCCCACCGATTAAGTGGGTAAAACTCCGCCAAAAAAGCAGTGAATGTGATAAAACAGAAACATCTGGTAAAATAGTGGCACCCGTTGTTGTGAAGCCTGAACTAACTTCAAAAAAAGCATCAATAATATTAGGTATTTGACCAGTAAAGATAAAAGGAAGAGCTCCAAAAAAGGACCAAAGTACCCAGCAAAGAGCTACAATAAGTAAGCCTTCTTTGGTATAGATGTGATAATTTTTAGGTTTAAATATAATGCCAATACTGCCAAGCAAGATTAAAATAGCCATAGTGGCCAAAATGCTAAAGATGGTTGTAAAACTTTCTTGATAAATGAAAGCAACAATCAAGGGGACAAGAAGAAGTGCAGCTTCAATTAACAATAATTTTGATAAGAGAAAGCGTACCATACTTTTATTCATAATAGCTTACCTCTTTAGTAAATCATAAATATGAGTGATGTTTGTAAGAAGTGTAATGACAACAATCTTGTCACCTACTTCAAGAATATCATCACCAGTAGGGAAAATTGTTTTACCATTGCGAATGATGGCTGCAATTAAAACATTGTTCTTAAAATGAAGTTCAGACAATGTTTTACCAGCCATTTTGTTGGTTTGGCGAATTTCAAATTGCAAAGTTTCAATACGACCATTTGCTACATGGTGCATAGCATCTAGATTAGAATCTTGAGCATTAACACGACCGCGAATAAAATGCATCATGGAATCAACCGCAATGCTCTTAGGAGTGATAATGCTTGAAAACTGTTCAGGATTAATAATTTCTAAAATACTAGTACGATTGACTTTAGTAATGTTTTTTTGCACGCCTAATGTTTCTAAAAACATGGAAGCAATAATATTTTCTTCATCAACACCAGTTAAGGTTGCAATAGCATCGTAGTTTGCAGCACTCTCTTCTAAGAGGATATCTTTAGCAGTTCCATCTCCTTGAACGACATGGATATGGGGGAATTCTTGACTAAATAGTTCAGCCTTTTTAGGATTAAGTTCAATGACTTTGACTTGAAGATGACGATTGGTAGTCTTGAGAATATTAAGCAAATAGTAGGAAATTCTTCCTGCACCAATAATCATTAGATGTTTGATAACTTTATTTTTAACAAAATTATGGAAATGAATCATTTCCATACGCTTGCCTGTTACGAAAATTTTATCCCCTGACTGAATGACAGCATCACCATCAGGAATAATGAGCTCATTTCCACGCTCAATAGCGCAGATGACAATATTATTGAATCTTTTACGGAATTGATTCAAGGACATTTGACAGAGGTTGTTGCCGTCAACAATTCTAAATTCCATTAACATGACACGACCATTGACAAAATGTTCAACTGATCGTGCATTAGGGAAATCAACCATATTGGCGATATAACGTGCTGTCAAAAGTTCAGGATTAACTACTAAAGAAAAACCAAGAAAGTTCTTGTCTTTAAAGTAGGTGTTGGAATATTCAGGATTACGAACACGGACAATGGTTTCTTTAGCCCCCATTCTTTTAGCTAGAACAGCAGCTACCATATTCACTTCATCTTTATCAGTAATAGCAATAAAAATATCACAATGTTGCACATCAGCCTGTTCTAAAATTCTAAAGTTAGCACCATTACCGACTATTCCCATGATATCAAGACGTTTGGTGACATGATTGAGGACGGATTCATTTTCTTCAATCAAAATAACATCATGTTCTTCTTCCACCAGTGAGCGACAGAGAGCCTTACCAACCTTGCCGCCACCAACGACAATAATTTTCATGATTTACCTCCGAATTATAATAACTATCATACCTCTTTTTAAGGGAAATTGCATTAGTTTTTAATGAAAATTATTTATTTTAGTAGTTAGTGTTGTTTTTTGCTGTTTTGGTATCAGTTTTAAACCACTTCATTTACCTTTTCCATAAGAAGAAGCTTTAAAAAGCTGAAATGTGGGGGTAAAGTATATGATTTCAAAGAATCATAACAGCTACTTTATATTTCTTTGGGTTTTAGAATACGGTTAAGCTCGAAAACTTTTTTCTGAAAAAATCCTTAAAATATTGCTTAGTAAGTGTCTAGAGTTTTGAGAAATATAGAAAATTGAATAGATGTCATCAGTGGAACAGTGAAAACTGTTCCACTTTTTTTGTTTTTTGAAAATTCTAGGAGGTAGAAACAAATGCCAGATGAATTAGAACTTGTTATGGATATTGAGACGCTGGAAATTTTTGAAGTAAAGTATCATTTGCAAGTTTCCAAATCAACTAAGGATAATGATAGGGAACCGAAACCTGATTTATCAGAGGAAACTGCAGCAGAAGCAGGTTTAGTTTTCAATTCATTTGAAGAGACAGTTATTGCTAAAGCTGCACCTGTTCAGCTGAATTTGTTTGATAGTTTGAAAAGTATGACTGATCTAACCTATACAAATTCGTCTTAGTTAGCTGTACAGCTGCTATAGATAGGTGGTGATATAAATGGCAAAACCAGTAAAAGATATTATTGAAAATTACAGTGCTTCAAATCATGCGATAGTTTTTGCGATACATCAAACAAAAGATGAGTGTATAGCGCTATTTATTAAAACATGTGCTAACGAAATTGTGTTTGATGGCTGGAATGAGGATGTTAAAAATGGAACAGCATATCAGTCTAAAGAGGCTCTATTAGCTGCACCTGTTTCGGAAGTAGTTGAAATAGCAGTTGATTGGATAGATTTAATAGTGTACTTGTTTTAAAAAAAAACACTTCTAAAAAATTGAAAGGAATAGCTATGAATAATATAGAGATGCTAATAAAATAAATCAAAAAAGAGGTAACAGTTTGGAAAATCGAGTCAATGAATTGCGAAAAGCAATCAAGAAAACAATGAGAGAAATCTCTGACGAAACAGGAATAGGTTTATCAACAATTTCAAATTATGAGAATGGATACTCAAGTCCCAAAAAAGAAAATGCCAAAATTCTAGCCGATTATTTTGGCGTATCAGTTCCTTACTTGCTAGGACTTGATGATAAGCCAACACTGGTAGATTCTGGTTCAGCTAAGGAAGTTATGAAAAGTTTTTATAAAATTATAACTAAGGGAACTAGCATAGAAAATAAAATCACCAAATGGACTCCTTTTGGTGATGAACTAGCTGTTATCCTTTCAGAACTTAATCAGTCTGAACAATTGGCTGATTATATTGATTTTATGGCCAGTAAAAAAGACTTTAACCCTGTCTTAGTTAAAGCTATCAAGCAATTTGTAGCCGACAAAGAAGAGGGGCTCATTCCCTTTCTGATTAACAAATCAGGTGGACAAGATTCCCCTTATCACTATGTCTGGGAAGCATGGGAAAACTCTTGAGGAATTAAGAGACTACTTTTATAAGTACCAGAATTCAAAAGTAGAAGTCTTTAAAGAAGCTGCTAATGGCATTAGTCAATTGTACTTTGAATGTCTGAGTTTGGGTTTTAATATCAGAGATGATAGCTACAATTTTTTAGATGTTAATGACATGCGATTAGTCTTTTGGTTTGATAATTAGAGGTTAACGGTTTTTGAAAATAGAAATAAGAGGTTCATTATGACTAAAAAAGAACGATTGGCGAGACAATGCCTTTTACAAGGTATCACGCAAACAACTAGTATTAAACTACCAGAAGTTAAGGCTGGGCTTGCTGAATTGGAAGCTTTTGGTCTGATTAAGTTTGATCGTACAGGCAGATTTTATCTGCAAGCATTGGAGGATTGATATGGAAAGAATTTCACTTAAACAGATTCAAAATGCTGAACGTTTTTTCCGAGTGCCTAAGCAGTTTTTTGAATCGTCCTATTATAAGAAAATGTCAGCTGACGCTAAGCTGCTCTATGCTATCCTAAAAGATCGGTTTGAGTTATCCGTAAAAAACAATTGGATTGATGAGGATGGAAATATCTATTTCATCTTTACAATTGAAGAAATAGCCAGTATGATTGGCTGCGGTAAAGATAAAGCCATTAAGCTCAAAAAAGAGCTAAAAAAATATGATTTGCTGGGGGAAGTCAGGCAGGGACTTAATAAACCCAACTTAATCTATCTCGGTTCTTTACAAATTAAAAACAACGCTAAACCCTTGAAAACAGTGGAAGTCGGAAAATCAGAAGTCCGGAACTCTGAAAATCAGAAGTCAAGAACTCTAAAAAACAGAGTTCAAGAAGTCGGAAAATCAGAAGGTAATGATACTGACTTGAGTGATACTAATACTAGCGATACTGATTTTAATATTAGGGAGGACGAGGAGGATAGAAGGTCTGACAAAAATCTTGAGAAAATTGAGAAAGTAACCAAGTACGATAAAGACTATGTATATGAATTGGTACAAGCAAGATTCCTAAAAAACGGATATTCGCAAGGAACGATTGATTATCTGGTTATGCAGTCCTTTGATAAACGCTATCACTATGCACTGGAACATATGCGGTTTGCCAGAAATTCTGAGGCGGTGGCGGACTATGTTTTTAATGGATTGGATTCGGATTTGCAACTGGCGATGAGGCGATTAGAGTGAGAGGAAAGACTTTTGAAATCCTTATTACGTTATCCAGGCAGTAAGTGGAATCTGGCTCAGAAGATTGTGGATTTGCTGCCTGAACATAAGAGTTACTTAGAACCTTACTTTGGCTCTGGTGCCGTGCTTTTTACTAAGCCGTCCAGTCCTATTGAAACCGTAAATGACTTATCAGATGACGTTGTTAATCTGTTTCAGGTGATTCAATCGGATTCCGAGACTCTACAAGAAAGATTATTTTTTACACCTTATAGCCGTAAAATCTATGATGCAGCTTGGACACAGCGTCCAACTGATGAGGTGGAACGAGCTTTGAATTTTATTATTCGATCGGACATGTCCCATGGCTTCCGAGTGAAAGAAAAATCAGGCTGGAAGAATGACATCGTTGGCCGTGAACGAGCCTATGCTGTTAAGCACTGGAATAATTTACCTGGTTTAATTCAAAAAATAGTTTTACGGTTAAAAGAAGTGCAGATAGAAAATCGGCCAGCTCTGGAACTCATTACTAAATTTAATTACCCAGACGTTTGCATGTACATTGATCCACCTTACGTCTTGTCAACTAGGACAAGAGAGCAATACCAGTATGAGATGACGGATCACGATCATGTAGAACTCTTGGAAGTTTTAAACCAAAGTAAAGCCAAGATTATTCTTAGCGGCTATGCCAGTGACCTATATGATCAGTATTTATCAAATTGGGACCGTTTGGAATTTTCGGCGACTGCAGAGCAAGGGCTGCCACGGACAGAAGTCCTTTGGATGAATTTCCAGCCAGCCCAACAGCTGAACTTGTTTAGTTAGAAAATGAGAGAAATCAAATGAAAGATGAACGCTTAAAAAAATTATTTATTGATTGAAATAGAGAGGAATAAACCAATGGCTTTATTTAAATTTAAAGATATAGAGTTTGAAAGAACAGACTCAGCTGGCAAAACAACTTATTTTGTCAAATCAGATGGGACACCTGCAACTCTCTTTGAAAAAATATGTCTCATTTCTATAGCTGTTGTCTTAGGATTTTGTTACGTTGCGTTCCGTATATTAATTGGTGTAATGTTTGTAGCTATAGCAATGGCTGCTATGGTTAAGGTGTCTCTGCATATTCCCTTTATAAATGCCTTGCATTTATTATTGGACAACAGCAGTGTAACCGCTCTGATCTTACTTATAGGGTCTATCGTCGGCCTTGGCGTTTGGATTTCAGACAGTTTATGATGAAAAAAAACGGAGGAAGGTAAAAGTTGATGATAACTAACGATGACAACAAGTTATATTCTGTGCTTGAAGATGAATTTAATTATAAGCAGATTCCTCGCAGAATGTTAACCTTTGGTCGTAGCCCAAAACAAAGTATGATTGCTATTCCAAAAGCAATCTTTGAGTTACCGCCAGAGGAAAAAGCTAAGGTTATTAAGGGACTGGAAGAAAATCTGTCACAGTACAAACGCAAGGAGAATTAATACATGGGACTATTTAACAAACAAGAAGAAACAATTAAAGGCTCTATGGCACGAATGAAACAAGAAACTAAACCTGCCCAAGAACTTGAGATGGAGATAATCTATTTTGATAACTCACAAGAGACCATCTCACTCACCTACAATCTGGAAGATTTACAGAAATTGGTTTCTAGTTCTTTCGGGACTGGAGCCAGTATGAACTTTTCTGAAGCCAACCCACCTTTTTCAATTAATCCAAGATGGGTGAAAAAGATTAATTTTAAGGCAAGAAGTGATAATTAGGACTTTGACCGAAATGTCGTTAAACTACTGTTCTTTGACAACTAAATAGAACGACTGTCCCGATCAGCGTGGCTCGGCATAAAAAGAAGAAGAGGGGGCGGTGTTATGAGTGCCAGAAATGCATATCTGGTGCCTGCCACAGTAACGAAAAAGCATGGCTTTAAAACAGGAAAGCCATAAGCTGAAGGAGTTTGCGGTTACTAGACTATAAACCGTGTGTCAAAAATATTGCAAAGATCTACGAGGTCTTTCAACATGGCTGTTTTTCAGCCTTTCGTTCACATTGTTCAAAAGGAGAATCATTATGAATGAAATAAAATCATTGTCAACTGAGATGACCATTAGGGATCTCAAAACTTTAGGACGTACTGGTAACGCAACAGCCAGACTTGATACCGGTGAGGTACTTCACCTCAAGCCTGCTTATGGTTTGCGAAAATGTAAAGCGCTTATTGACGGTCAAGAAACAGAAGTTGATGTGATTGATTACTACTCAAAAATTTACAAGCATATCAGAACGGTTAAGCGAAACAACTTGCTGATAGCACGGAAAGTCAAGCGAAGCAATCAATACATCTTACAACTGACTGGCAAAGGTTACCATCGTTCTTAAGCAGAAAGAAAAAGGAGAAGCCTATGAAGAAAAAACAATTCGTTACATTAATGGCAGCGACTGTTCTGGTGACTGCTTCGACAGGAGTATTTGCGGATGAAGCAGCTCCTAACGGTCTACAAGACCAGTCCGCCGAAAGCGTTCAAGCGGTGACGCCTGATACTAATAATGTGGGTGATAATAGTCAGGCTACCAGTAATGCAAATAATCAAGTTCAAGATGAAAATGTGAGTACAAATACGCCAGCAACGCCTGCTATTGGCTCTGAGCAGCCTCAAGCAGGAAATACAGATTCTAACTCAGAAGCTGTTCCAAGTGTTCCAGAAACATCACAGCCAACCACCCCAAATTCTGATACGCCAGTCACACCAAGTAATTCAGGAACAGATGATAGTGTTCCAGCGGCGCCAGCTAGTCCCGATAATGGAAATGTTGCCGGCAGTGATAACACAAATCCAGCTCCAAGTACTCCAAATAATGGTTCAGGTAACGCGGACAATACTACTGCACCAGCTCCAGACCAAGCGCAAGATAAATCAAAGGAGCCATCTAGTCAAGTCTCAGATGATTCTAGCGTTCCTTCATCTTCAACAGAACCAGATCAAGGTAATCACAATTCTTCTAATACAACAGCCTCTAGTGATGAGTCTGGTAAAGGTCAAGGAGTTGACAAAGATGATCATCAGACTGTTAAACCATCTACAGATACGGCAGCGGTCCCATCTAACCTACCTAGTGCTAAAGGGCCATATAATCAAGGACACAGTCAAGCTGGCCTAACTAGTGATGGTAAACTGACAACTCTGCCAAATACAGGTGGTGCAGCTTCCCATTTTTATGCTTTTACTGGTTTAGCTATGATACTGCTTAGTGGTCTGTTCTTTTGGAAGCAATCTATTTTTAAGAAACGTTTATAAAATTTAATGCGCGACCTTTATGGTCGCCTTTTGGTACCCTAGGAAAGGTAAATTAGTGATAAAAAGGAGAAATAAATATATGCAAACTGCGATTAATCTGATAAATAAAATTGGCACTTTAGGTGGTATCATTGGCCTGGCCATTTTAGTTATTGGTTTTTTACTTTTTATATTAGGACTATCATCACAAGATAATATGCGTATGCAAGGTGGTACTATCGGTATGGTTGCGGGCGGTGCCTTTGGGGCTGTTTGGAAACTCGTTTTCACAGCTATTGCAGCGATGTTGGGTTCTATTGGCTAAGAGTAGGGCTGCAGCCTTATTTTTGGCTTTCAAAAAATGTAAAAAAATAGTAAAATGAAAGTAAGTTTAAAATAAAGCAAGAGACAAAAGGGAAGGAGACAATCATGGCTGAAAGTTTTGATTATATGACCTGGATTAAGGATTTTGAGCGTGTCAATGGTCGTCCACCAACCTCACAAGAGGTTGAAGAAGCCCAAGGATTGATTAGTCGGTACATGACTGAGCAGACTACAAGTGATTGGGCTAATCAAGACACTAGCGTAACTACATTCTCTGGCTCACAAAATCGCTGGAAGTCTTTAAGGACTAAAGGATTAGGCTGGTTTTGGAAGACATTGCTTGTGATTATCAGCACGCCAATTTATCTAATTAAATTCTTTTTCAATCTGATTAAGGCTACAATTGGTGTTTTTGTGATTTGGTTTGTTTCAAAATTTGTATTATTTATCATTTTGGGATTAGTTACTACATTTATTTTTGGTGCTGACGGGGATCCGTCTGCTATGCCAGAATTTATGAAGTCTATATTCACTTTTTTTTATGGTGATAATATTTTTACCAAATCCATTCCTGATTTTTTTCCGCACCCAACATTTGATGGTTGGTTGATCGGTCTCACTATTCTTATCTTTGCTTTACTCTTTACTTTCTTAAACTATGATGAACACTCATAAATTTACAAGAACCCTAGAGGTTCTTTTTTTATTTATTATGAAAGAAGTGATAATTTGAAAAATGCAGTGGGAGATTTAACTAAATCTCTTAATTCATATAATCCAACTGTAAATGAGGTTGTTAATGGTATCAATAAATCTTTTCAAGCAGTTGGAATTCTTATCATTACGATGTTGATGGCGGTAGAAATGTTGTCTTGGTATCGCTATTTGAAGGATCAAAACGGCGGTATCTCTATTCAACTTTTTGTAGAAATTTCTATGAAATACGTAATTGCTTGTTTTCTTGTAATCTATTCGGGTATCCTAGTTAAAGAATTCTTGTGGTTATGTGATAAATTTGCAGACTTAATTGGAGCTAATAACTTTAAGGAAATCGGAAACTTTGCTGTAGTAAAAAAAGGAAATTTCTTTATAAGAGCTGCTGTTAATGTGATAGCTTGGATTTCTGGTTCAGTTGCTATGCTTTCGTTAAGAATTGTCGCTTTCTTACGATTTATTGAATTATATCTTTTAAAAGCGATTGCTCCAGTCTTAATCGCTTTTTGGATGGCGGATAGTACTCGTTCTATTGCAGTGAATTTCTTTAAGAGATTGATGGCAATTTCCTTTCAGGCAGTTATCATTATTATTATCCTTTCAATTTGGCAAGGTTTTAAAATTGACACAGCATTAAAGATGTCAAATGATGGTACTTGGGGAAATTTTGCAGATGGGACTTCATATATTGGTAAATGTATTGTATTTACTATTCTAATTATTGGTTCCCAACGAACAGCCAAGAGTCTGTTCCAGGTGAATTAAACTTAGATCATAAGATTAAGACATAATAAGAAATAAAAAAACATAAAATAGCTGCCCATTTAGTAGTCAATTACTAGACGGGCTTTTTTTGATGGAAAGGAGATAAAAATGAACCAGCTAGGCTCTAATTTTTTAAAAAGATTAGATGGTTTTGAACGTGGGATTGTAGGCCCGCTTACTTGGCGAATGCTGGTAATGATGGTAGGTATCGGACTCTATGTTGGACTGGCCATTTGGATGTCATTAGCGGGTTGGCCTGATATGCTCATCTATCTTGGTGTTGTCGTTGCTGTTCCTTTTGTTGCTATTGGCTTTAAGTTTGATCGCAAGGTTGTGGAATGGCTTAAATTTCAATTTACAATTCAGGAACGAGCCTATATGACAGAATGCGAAAGTGAGGGATTTAATGATAAATTTGTTCAGTCAAAAAGCGTCCATGAGTGGAATTAAATTAAGTTTAGAAGAAAAGACACGTAAAAAACAGTTAAGGCGAGCAATGAAGCCAAGTAGTCAGAATACTATTCGTTATACATCTCTGTTTGAGGATGGTCTGATGCATGTGGCGGATGAAACTTATTCAAAAACCTATCATTTAGGGGATACCAATTATATTACAGCAACAGAAAAAACACGCTCGGATATTATTGACTACTATGCTTACTGCTTGAATGGTCTAGATCCAGAAAACCATTATCAACTATTGATACTCAATCGTCCTGTTCCATCTTCCATGCTAAAAAATATTACTTATGAATTGCAAGGAGATGCTTATGATGTCTATCGCAAGGAGTATAACGAGATTATCAGTTCTCGTTTTGCGACTGATCAAAATAATTTCAATGTTGAAAAATTTATTACGGTTAGCAGCCGCTCTAGAGACCGCAAACAAGCTTATCGTAATCTCAATGATGTTCAAAAATCATTTGAAAGTCAATTTCAGACAATTGATGTTTCAATTCGTCCCCTTGATGGAACAGAACGTCTGAATATCTTTTCTGACTTACTGCGTGACAATCCTTATCTTGATGTTAACTATCAAGATGTTGCTTTATCAGGCTTAACAACAAAATCCTTTATTGCCCCTGGCCGATTTGAATTTAGTAGAGATCATATGTTACTAAATAAAAGGTATGCTCAAGTGCTTTATGCAAGGGACTATCCTTCTTTTTTAAATGATAAGCTCATCAAATCTTTGACGGATATTGGGATTGAGTTAGCCATTTCTATTCATGCTCAGCCTAAAGACATTAGTGCTGCCCTAAAATCCATTAATACGGCTGAGGCTGGAGCTGAAATGGATACTATTAAAGCCCAGTCGAAAGCAGCTCAAAAAGGTGTTTCAAGTGATTTAGCAGGATCAGGGAAAGCTAAGGCAATCTCTGAGGAAGCCAAAAAATGGAAGGATGAAATCAATCAAAACGACCAAAAAATTTTTTCTGGCGCCATCCAAATTTTTGTGAAGGCAGACAGTCAAGAGGAGTTAGATGAGTTTTCAAATCGCATTAAATCAGCAGGTCGTAAACACATGGTGGAGTTTGAAGAAGCTTATTATCATCAAGAAGAGGGACTAAACGCTATTCTACCAATTGGGGTTAATTACCTAGATGTTAAGTCAGCCTTTATTAAGCCTGTTCGGGATTATACGACTGCTAATCTGGCCACCCAGATTCCGTTTACAAATGTTGATCTGCAGTCAGAAAGCTCACTGGCTGTTTATTATGGTCAAAATCAAATTTCTAATAACATTATTACGGTTGATCGGCAGCGGGATCTCAATACCGCTTCTGGTGTCGTGATTGGTTCTTCTGGTTCAGGAAAGTCTTTTACGGTTAAAGGAGAGGAGGTTATACCTTCCTTACTCAAACATACTAAAGATAGGATCATCATTGTTGATCCTGAAGAAGAGTATACGGGAATAGGGAGAGCATTTGGGGCTCAAATCGTTGATATTTATCCAGGATCCTCTACCCATTTGAATTTGTTGGATTTGCCAGATACCGATAAGCTGTCTGGAAATGAGGATCCGATTGGACAAAAATCCAGTCTGATTATGGGACTTTTTGAAAATATTCTAGAGGAGATCTCCGATGGAGAAGTGTCGCTGATTGACCGAGTGACTGAATTAGTCTACGAAGAGGTTACCGATCGATCCCCAACTCTAAAAGATTGGCACCGCATTATGCTTGAACAAGAAGAGGAAGAGGCTCAAGAGTTAGCATTAAAAGTAGAAAGCTATACGTCTGGTTCTCAGGATATTTTTGCTTATGAAACTAATGTTGATATTAGTAATCGTTTTGTTATTTTCAATTTGAAAAAATTGTCAGGGAAATTAAAACCTTTCGCCTTGATGGTGGTTCAGGACTATATCTGGAATCAAGTCGTTGATAATCAAGGAAAGCTGACCACTCGTCTGTTTTTTGATGAAATGCAGTATCAATTTCAAACGGATAATCAGGCTGCCTTTTTTACTGATCTCTATGCACGGGTTCGGAAATATGGAGCGATTCCAACAGGCATTACTCAACATCCGGAAACCTTACTGGAGCGTTCAGAAGGTCGGAAGCTTTTGCAAAATAGCGAGTTTATCATCTTGTTAAAACAAAAACCAGATGCCCTGGAACAGCTAAAGAGCACGATTTCTTCTCTGACGCCAGAGCTCGAGAAGTACGTGTTAAAACCCAAAGCTAAAGGAACTGGTTTAATTATTGCTGGTGATACAGTGGTACCGTTTGAAAACCCAATTCCTAAAAACACAAAACTCTTTAAATTACTGGAAACTGATGCTTACGCTTCAGTTCAATCTAATTAACACACAGCCTAGGTGCTGTGTGAGCAGAGGAAATTTGGATATCTAAATTTCTTGTGGTCACGCAGTACTTTTTAGGTTTGAAAATACATTTAAAAATAATAGGAGGTGATTGTTTGACTAAAAACGGCCGTCTTAAACCCAGAGCAGCCCAAAAAAAGGCCAAAGCGGACTATAAGGAAGCTAAAAGTACTTATCGCCAAGCTAAAAATGCCGTTAAGTTGGCAAAGAAAACTGTTAAGATTGAGACTCAAAAAAACTTTGGAAACCAGACAGGTGACCAGAAATCCTTGGATAAATCACGAGCCACATTGGAAAAAGCTAAAAAGGCCAAAAAGCAGGCTAAAAAAGCTAAGAAAGCAGCTAGAAAAACCAAGAAAATTACTAAGAAAACTAATCCTACTACTCCTCAACGGGTTGGTCGCTGGGCTAAGACAACTATTCGTCAATCTGCTCATTACGGTATGGAAAGTGCTTTTGGTCAAGATGATACCTTGGGGACTATCGTTGAGGTCAGACGAACGGCTCGCCAAGCTAAACGAACGGCTAAAGCCGGCTATCAAACGGGGAAGTATACGGCTAAAGGAACTTATTGGGGGGCAAAAACAACCTATAAGGGAACTAAAAAACTTGCGGCTTATACAGCTAAAATCGCTAATTATACAGCTAAATCAGTAGCTGCAACTGTCTTTTCTAATCCTATTTCCTGGCTTGTTGCTGGAATTGGAGGATTTCTGTTGCTGATAGTAATATTAGTGTCCTCTATTTTTCCGGCTAATATCGTTCAGCAGACTGAATTTACACTCAATCAATCTTGGGTTCAGATTTCTAAACGAGACGCAGACAAATCTAATAATGATGTTAGATATAAAACAGATATTGATTCTGTCTTACTCTATATGAATTATCGCTATGGCGGTGAGTGGGAACCAGATGCCACTTGGGATGATGGCCGCGGTGGTAAGATTGCTGGGTTTATGCACTTTAACCACTTTTCAGATGCTCTCAATGATATTTGGAATAATATGAATAAAGATCCCAATCAGTTAAAAACGATGTCTGAGCTTTATGGTGAAAAGAGCAAGATTAAGTGGATTAAGTTAGATAAGGACGAACGAGAAGAGTACAAAGAACTTCTTGATGCGCAAAAAGAGACTGGTAAGTATCCTAGTCTGCAGGAACTTGAAAATCCCTTGATTTCTAAAACAGACACTGTTAAAAAAGCTAAAGAAAAAGAGGACAGTGACACTCATAAAGAGAGTGATACTGTTACTATTGATAAGCGTTACGGTTTTTATGGGAAGCAATTTTGGCCTTATAGCAGTCTGCAGGCCAATCAAGGGACTAAACTTTATGCGGCTATGGATGGTGTTGTTTCAGTTACTAAAAAGGATGTGACAGGAAAGAAAACTGGAACACAGAACATTATTATAAAAACAGATACTGCTGAGTTTATTTATTACAATGTCAGCAGTATTCGTGTTAAGGATAAAGTTAAGGTTGAGGCAGGTGATGAGCTTGGGAAAGTTAATAGTAGCAACGGTCAGCGAGTCGCTTATGCTAAGCGCTATGAGCTGGCAGAGAAAGGTAAAACAGTTAGCGTTAAAAATAGTATGAAGGATTATGTTTTTACTAGGTATAAGGCAAAACAATCTTGGATGTTAGTCAATCCTGGATTTTACTGGGCTTTTGTTACCTATACTCAAAAAACAGAATCTGCTTCTGGCGGTGGCAGCACAACAACGTTAACAGCAGAGCAAGTCGCTCAAAAAGCAAATATTTCTAAGGAACGAGCACAGGATGTTATCAATATTTTTAATCATATGATGTCACAAGAGAAGGCTACTCTGCAGGGTTCTTCGGGTGTTTTGGCTATAGCAGAGCGAGAGTCTGGTTTTGATCCCACTGCCATCAATCCCGGTGGTGGGGTTGCAGGTTATTTGCAGTGGTCAGGATGGTCAAGCAAAATTAACGGGGATAGATGGGCCAATGCTCCAAGCCGAACATTGGATTCTAGGACAGAGCTTGCCCTTTTGCATACAGAGTTAAGCAGTTCCCACAGTTCTGTAAAAACCTATTTACAGACAGCTAAGGATGCTGGTGAAGCTGCTCTTTATTTTTCTGAACATTATGAAGGTGTGGCTTTATCAGATGGGCAAACCAAGGCTGACAAATTAAAAACGGATGCTAAAAAATGGGAAAGAATCTTTAAAGATTCTCTGAAAAAATCAAGTGGTCAAGGTTTAGGTCCTGGCGGAACTAAAGCATCATCGTTTGGTCTGCCATCTGGCTATGATAACAAATTGAAATGGGGTCAGCCTAGTCAGAACTGTATAACAAGCTATCCTGGCAATCGCTATCCGCAAGGTCAGTGTACTTTTTATGTTAAAAATCGTATTCACGAGACCTGGAATATCGATGTTGCTAATAATTTAGGCAATGGTCAAGATTGGGTTAGAAGTCTAACTGCTAGCTCTGCTTGGCGGGCAACCAGTAAGCCAGAAGTAGGAGCTGTTATGTCGACGGCTGGTGGCTTTGATACCACTCTTCCAGAATTTGGTCATGTCAGCTTTGTGGAAGCAGTTAATGATGATGGTTCCTTCCTTGTCTCTGAGCTGAACTATGCGGGGAATCAAAGTCAGGTCCATTGGCGAGTTATTAATAATGCGAACTATTATAGTTTTGCAATGCCTCCAGGGCACTAATTCTAGATAATATATTATGAAAGGAATTTAAAAATTTTATGATTGATACTGTGAAAGTTAAATTTTTTAAGACAGTAGGCATAATAGTTGCTGGAATTGTAATTTTTATGCTGGGCTTGTCTTTTGGTCAACTTGGTCGCAAAGAGACAAACAGACCAATCAAGCAAGTTAAGACAAAAGCGACTAAGGGAACAGAACTGAATGTAAGCTATATTAAACAATTTTTAGTTGCTTATTATACTAAAAAAGATTTAGGTGAAAACCGCGAGCGTTACAAACCATTTATGACGGAAGGATTATATAATGGAACGGTCTCAGAGGAAGATGAACCTACTAATCAGACTTATAAAGGCTATATTGTCAATTATAAATTTGAAAGTGCTCAAATTTATATCAATCAGACAGATAAAACAGCTATTGTCACAGTTAACTATACCAATGATCTTTACAAAACTAAAGGCTCTAAAAAAGATGCCCAGCTAAATTTTGAAAATAAGCTGACGATGAAACTCAATTATACCAAAGTAAACAACAAATATCTCATTAACAATATGTCAACTCTTTTGATTGCAGATTCTTCTAATAGCAGTGATACCGGAACTCTTTCCTACGGAACAGTTGTTCCCGGAAGTGATAGTAGCTCAAGTTCAACTACAGAAACTGATAAGTAAAACAATTTTAAAAAATAAAAGGAGATTAACTATGACAGAATTTCAAGATAATCCACACACTAATTCCCGACGCAAGAAAAAATCACTAGTTGATCAGATTGCTAGCAAGAAGTCCCAAATTGCCAAACACCAGAAAAAAATAGCAGCTTCTCAAAAGCGGATCGAAGCTTTGGAGACTGAACTTGGCCAGCTTGAAATGAAGCAACAACAAAATTTATTAAAAGAATATGGCCTATCAATGGAAAGTCTGAAGGACTTTCTTGAAACTAATAAAGACCAACTGAAGAAAGGAGATGATGCCTAGTGTTTCGATATACCAGTTCTATTGATGGCAAAAAACAAGAATTTCCTAACCGGGACGCCTTGCTTCTGGGATTGGAAAGTGAAGAAAACCGTTGCCTTCAAATGAATATCTCAACCCAACTCACCCTAGAGCAGGTGGATCAAGACGGAAATGTTCTTGACCAGGCTCAACTGCTTTTTCCGATGGAAGAAGGAGAGAGTTACCAAGACGCCTTGGCAGAATTTGGTCAGACCCCCGCATCAAGAAAAACTTTGCCGGGGATAGGCTTAGCAGTGCCAAATTTTTCAAAAAACAAAAATAGTGAGACAGCAAATGCCTTTTCACAGCTGTCACAAAAGTTGACATTGTTGCTCAATATACTAAAAGGTATGGTTCTTTTGTTCAGCTTGATTCTGGCAGGTCTAAGCTTTATGGTGAGCCTTAAACTTGGCCAAACTGTTAAGACTTTAAAAGCACAGCCAAGACAGATTAAGCAGGTTCAAACCACACAGATTTCTGATGAGCATGCAGTTGATGTTTTTAGTCGCTATTTTTTAGCAGCTTATTTCAATCAAAGAGATGGTTTAAAAAATTTTGTAGCCTCTGATATTGAGATTGACCAATTAAAAACGGACGTGAAGACCGCTAATTCTGTCTTACTTGAGCAAATCAAGCAAACCAAAGGAACTTATACAATGACTTATGTTTGTGGGCTTAAAGGAAAAGATGGTGAAGTCTCTACCAAAAGAGTGACCTTTGCCCTGAAACGAAATAAATCTAGTGATTATGGCTATCAAGTTATCACAGCCCCTAAACTCAATGCTTATCCAAACTAATTAAGGACTTTAAACAGTCCTTTTTTTTTATTTTATGGAGGTCAATATATGGATCAGAAAGAAATTACGAATAAGTTTAGCTATGTTAGTTTACGGACAGGAGAACAGTTTTTTAAACTCATGGCCTATCTTGCTCAGGGAACTGCTGAACACATAAAAGCTAAGCATGAAAGCCGATTATCTAAAGGAGAACAGGATGTCAAAACCTTTATGGAACATGCTAAAGGCAGTAAGTCATACCTGCAGTTTGCCCAAAGTGAGCTTAACCTGACAAAACTCAAGAATGAATTAAAAAAGTATCATATCAATTTTGCTTTTGAAGAGCTTGAAGATGGTAAAGTTAATGTTTGGTTTAAGGCACAAGATCAAAAGGTCTTAGAAGCAGCGGCTGAGAAAGTCAAAACTGCCATTTTAAAGAATCCTAAAAAGGTGCAAGATAAGGTGGCCAAAAAGGCAACAGATATGCCTCTTAAACTCCAGATTAAAAAAGCCAAGGATGATGTCAAAGCTATGACTGCTAAGAAATCTAAGAAACCTAATATGGATAAAGTAAAAGGAAAGGGGAAGTAGATGATTAGACAACGCCGAAAATTTTGGCCGTATGCTATTCTAGGGCTTATTTTTGCTTTTGCAGCTCATCGTTTTGTGGCAGAGTTTAGAGTTGTTCCTAAATCACAAGGACTGGTGGATATTATGGATCAGCTGCCTTATGTTTTGGATCATTATCTCAAACGACCTTATTTTTTGTGGGATAATTCAATATATGCTTTAGAGGCAGCCGCTGCTGGTTTTTTAATAGCTATGTTGCTCTATCTTCATTTTAAACCTGGCGGTACCTATCGCCGTGGGGAAGAAAGCGGATCAGCTCGCTATGCGACTACTAAAGAACTAAAATCCTTTGAGGACAAAGAATCCCAAAATAATATTATCTTCACCAAAAAGGCCCGGATGGGCCTTTTTAACAGCCGCTTGCCTTACGATCGCCAGCTCAATAAAAACGTTTTAGCTGTTGGGCTGCCTGGTGACGGGAAAACCCGCTACTATGTTAAGCCTAATCTAATGCAGATGAACGCTTCTTATATTGTAACGGATCCCAAAGGGCTTTTAGTCCATGAAGTTGGCAAAATGTTAGAAGAAAATGGCTATAAGATCAAGGTTTTTGACTTGGTTAATTTGACTAACTCAAATACTTTTAATCCTTTTAACTATATGAAGTCGGAACTGGATATTGATCGTTTGACAGAAGCAATTGTTGAAGGTACCAAGAAATCGGATAACCAAGGAGAAGACTTCTGGGTTCAGGCTAATCTTCTTTTAACGAGATCATTAATTGGATATCTTTACTTTGACGCTCAGTTAGAAGGTTATACACCTAATCTTTCAATGGTAGTTGACCTCTTGCGAATCATTCGCAGAGAAGATCCTGATATTCCTAGTCCTATCGAGTTACTCTTTGATAAACTAGAAAGCAGAATTGGTGACAATTATGCTTGTCGACAATGGAACCTGTTTAATAGTAACTTTGATGGACAAACTAGGACTAGCGTCACTGCTATTATGAGTGCTCAGTATTCTGTCTTTGACCATGAAGCTGTCACAGATTTAATTCGCAGTGACTCTATGGAAATGGATACTTGGAATACGCAAAAAACGGCCGTCTTTATTGCTATTCCTGAAACCAATAAGGCCTTTAATTTCTTGTCTTCTATACTTTTTGCATTCATGTTTGACGAGTTGGCTCATGGAGCAGATGCTATCTTTAAAGGGCAACGTGAAGGATTGACAGCAGCTGATTTACTTCACATACGAATTATCATTGATGAATTCGCAAATATTGGGCGTATTCCCAATTTTACCGAGGTTCAATCTTCTGTCCGGAGTCGGGAAATCTCTATTGAAATTATTATTCAAGCCATTAGCCAATTGAAAAAAGTCTATCCAAAGGATTGGGAAACCATTTTTAATAATAGTGCTTCTCTCTTGTATTTGGGAACTAATGATAAGGATACGATGGACTATTTTTCGAAACGGGCTGGTTTACAGACCATTACACAAGTCAATTACTCAGAAAGTCGTGGTCGCAATCGTTCGGGCTCAACCTCTTATTCCAGCAGACAGCGTCCTTTATTAACCCCTGATGAAGTGGCTCGGATTGGCGTTGATGAAGCTCTGCTCTTCATCTCTAAACAAAATGTCTTTAGAGATAAGAAGGTTGTATTGAACAAGCATCCAATGGCTAAGCGTTTATCCAATAGCTTTGAGGATACTAACTGGTACACCTACTATCGGGATATGAAGAACCAAGATATTGCTGAATTTACGGAAAATACTGATCAATCTACTGTGATTGATCGAGGTCAAGATTATCATCAATTTACAGCCTCTCTGAGCTCTTTAAGTGATGAAGTATCCAGAAATTATTCTGAAATGGCCTCAGAAAGGCAATCTCAGACAGACCAAATCGAGGAAACAGCACAGAACATTGTTACAGGATGGGAACAAGAAGCAGGATAAAAAGACCACAGGAAAAAAAGGAAGCAAAACTATGACTAAAAAACTACAAAAAAAGGGGAATCGCTGTCCTGTTTCATTATATATAGATCCAAAGGATCTAAAAAATTTTGATACCGTGGCGCGCTCGTTAGGAGATACAAGGACAGCACTATTCAGGAAATTGACTAAAGTCTTTTTGGACAACCGATCAGAATTTTTAAAGAAGTTCCCTGAGCTAGCCGATGATGAAATGGACTAACTAGATAAAGGAGGTTATTATGGCAGAAGCAGCAGAAAATAGGAGAGTTTTACTAGAAGCGCAATTTCAAGAACGATTAAAACAGTATACTAGTATGGATATTGTGGCTGTAGCTCAGAGACTCGGAGTAGACCTTGTCCAGAAAGGAAACTATTATCTTTGGAAAGACCACGATAGCTTTCAGATTAATCAAAGAACCAATTCCTTTCGCTGGTGGTCACGTGATACAGGGGGAAATACGATTAACTTAGTTCAGACTATTCAAAAAGAATTGACCGGTCAAGATGTCTCTTTTAAACAAGCGACGGATTATTTGCGGACAGGAAAATTTGATAAGGTCGAGGTTCAGCCACTTCCAAAGGCTGAGCCTTTTTCTTATTATCTGGCTAAGGCAGAAACTAAGGATTTATCCAAAACCATCACCTACCTTAAAGAAGAGCGGGGATTGTCTGATGGAACGATTGACTTCTTTATTCAGTCAGGTAATCTTACTCAGGCTAACTATATTAATTATCAAGCGAATAACTTAACCGAGCCTGTGATTGTTTTTAAAGCTAAAGATTTACAAGGGAAGCTCGTTGGTGCATCACTGCAGGGCATTGAAAATCACCCCGAAATCCATGATCGTGGTCATCTGAAACAACTCATGAAACGCTCAGATGGCTTATCAGGCTTTTCCGTTGATATTGGGAAGCCTAATCGACTGGTTTTTGCAGAAGCTCCTATAGACCTTATGTCTTATTATGAGCTTCACAAAGATACCTTACAAGATGTCCGCTTAGTCGCTATGGACGGGCTAAAAAAAGGAACGATAAGCCACTATACCTTAGACTTATTATCTAATGGTAAGGCCAGTCAGGAACTAAATAGGGAACAATTACGGAGCAATATAGATGAGTTGGTACAATTAACCACCACTTTTAAGGACGGCAAAAATGCCAATCTCATCACCTTGGCGGTTGACAATGACAAAGCTGGTCGCAAGTTTATTGATAAGCTGACTTCTGATGGGATTCCCGTTAAAGTTGATCTGCCACTTATCAATAATATAGAAGATGATAAAAAGGATTGGAATGAGTTTTTGAAAGAAAATAAAGGTCAGCTTCAAGAAAAAGGTCATCATCTTTACTATCTCAAGGATGGTGACGGCAAACTCACGCCAGTTTATGGTGGTTATTTTAGCACTGAGAGCGCTAAGGAGTATTTAAACCGGTTTAATGAGCAATCAATAATTGCTATCGTATCCGAATCATTTCTTCAGATGTCAGATCTCCCCAATCCTACAAAAAAGGATTGGGAATTGTATGCCCGTGATCATCCTATGGATAATAGCCGATTGGCACAGGCACAACGAAAATTAGATCGTTTGAATAATGAACTTGATTCATCAATAGATGCGGCCACTAAGCATATCAAAATAACGAATGGGCAACCAATGAATGATAAGCGAAACGGTGCTTCCTGGTTTAAAAAGCAAGACCAGCTGGAAAGTAAAGTTTTCAAAAAATTTGATGAGATTAAGCAGCAAGAAGAACGTGTAAGACGTTTGGAGCAACAAAAAGAGTTCAAAGAAGAAGGACTCAATCGTCGGGGAATAGGCCTTGAAATGAGTGTACAGAATATCCCTAGAATTCGAGAAGAAATTGAAAAATCCAAACGAGGGGAGTCTGTTTACACTAAAGCGACGATCAAACGTTATGAGAAGAATCTGAAACGGCTTGAAGAGATGGCTAGCAGAAATGATCATCTCTCACTATCACCAGCCGCCCAGGCTCTCGTAGACTCTGGCGAGCTCAATCAGTGGCAGAAGCAACCGACAATCTATTTTGTCAAAGGACTTCGACGCGTCGCTTTAGAACTAGATGACCAAGGGAAACTAGTTCCTTCTGCTCGCTATGCAGCTAGGTCTGATGGTGACCGACAGCGATTAGAAGAGCTTCTTAACCGTATAACACCAAAAACCAAACAGAAAGGACAAGAAAAAATGGCCGATAAATCAAAAGAACTACAGGTTCTCTTTGAGTTTTCAGAAAATGCTAAATTAGGCAGACAGTACAGTGAGGGGGATATCATTCCTTATCAAGAGTTCGCTCAATTATTATTGACACAAAATGATGCCCAGAGCTTAGCTGAGGGCTATGATAAAACCTATTTTTATTTACTGGATGAAAATGGCGAACGTTTAACAAATCAACTACGTTATGATGTGGGTTCAGAGAGAAGGGCTTTCACAAGGACTGGCTTTAGAGCGTTTATTGTCAGAAGATTATTTTGCATTAGCACAAGTTGCAGAAACTAATGTAGCCCCTTTAAAAGCAACAGAAGCCGAGGTAGAATCGTCTCAAGGAGTCTTATTTGGGAATCTTAATGATATAACGCTACAAGAAAGAGCAGGTGTTCGAGCCTTTTTGGACAGTCATAAAGATAAGTTTCATATTTCGGAACCGTTAGATTATACTGTAGAACCCTATGATACAGTTATATTTGGAGATGATGCTAATGGTTATTATGAGGTGGCCACCTTATCTCCAGCAGATAACACGGATCTTTCTGCCTATCAATCGTTGGAGGACTTCTATATCGAATTGGCTGTTAGTGATATGAGACGAAATGATAAGGGGATTAATTATGGGGAATATGATATCCCCCAATTAACTCTAACCACTTTGGAAGAAAAATTTGGTTATGACCCCACTAAGTCTATTGATGATTTTCGATTAGATGAAAAGAATATTGACAAGAAAGGATCTGAGCAGTTATCTTATAATGATCCGCAGGTTAACGCGAAAGATTTGACAGAAGAGTTTACAGACGACCAGCTATCTATTGAACTATTTGAAGAGAACAGTGAAGGAGACTATGTAGATGTTGTGGGGAAATTGAGTCCTAATTATTATCGTACCGCTGATGAGGTTATGCAATATGTTCAAGAAAATTATCCGGATAAAATTATTAGAGTCAGGCATAATGAGCCAGAGGAGATGAATTTTCTCAGTCGCTATGGCAAGATTATTCCGATAGATAAGCAAAAAGCTCCTGGTCAAAGCCAAGAGCTTAGTAATGCGGGCGATTTGCATCGCAATCCCGATTCTTTAGAAGCCAATGCTTCAAGGGCAGCATCGAAGCCTGTTGAGAATTCTCAACCTGATTTTCCTGTCATTACTCCCTTACATTTTACCACCCAAGGAGAGTATATGTCAACGATTAAACCGGGTTATCATGTGATTTCTAATCGTGAACTTAATCGGCTTAATAAGTTTGCGCCGGGTCTACAGTCAACGGCTCAGTGGTATTTAAGAGAGTTGTCAAACAGCACCCTTTTCTATTTTTACAAAGATGGTCAGGACATAGGCCAGCTGCAGGTAACCTTTACAGATGAAAATTTTGCGCATTTAACAGGCATCTCCCCTAAAGGAGTTGAAATGAAGCAGGTTGTTCATGATTTTGCTCAAGGCAAGGGAGACTATGGCAATATTCAAGTGTCCCATGCCATTAAAGATAAGTCAATGGTCTTACCACTAATGTCTGATATCGTTTCAACAGATGCTTTTGTCTTTGATGACTTATCCTCAATTGAGAAGTTCCATAAGATTGATTTGTCTCAAGCTATTCGGACAGAAGATAAAGATCTTTTACTAGCTTTGAGGGATGTTGATAATGTCGGTATTCCAGCCTCTTTGATGAGGATTAAAGAAAAACTATCCCTTGAATTAGAAGGGAAGGATAAAACAATTCTTGGCATTTATCGTAACCGTAATGGTCAGTTAGAACAGCTTGCTGTTAATGAGACTTATGTCAAAGATAATGGTCGAGAAATGCTGGCCATTTTGAAAGATAATCAACGATTGGAACGCCAATCTTTAACTCAAAAAGAATTGAGCCGTGAGACCAATCAACAAAATGAGTTAAGAACTCGAGACTCTGACGGTGATGGCCTAACAGATGAACAGGAGCTGGCTCGCGGAACTAATCCTTATTTGTCTGACACGGATGGAGATGGAATCTCAGATGGCCAGGAGTTAGCTCAAGGTACTAATCCTTTGGATACTAATTCCAATGTTCATGTGGATGAATGGAAGCAACAGAAAGAAGAAACTGAACGAGACATGTCTGTGACAGAGTTGATTAAAAATCATCAACGAGAAGAGCTAAATAATAAATTAACTGATATTCGTCAACATTATTTGGCTCCTGATAAGTTTAAAAATTATCTCACTGCTATGGGTGATTTAGCTCATTATTCACCAAGAAATGTGGAACTCATTTTAGCTCAGTACCCACAAGCAACACGCTTAGCTACTTATCATCAATGGCAAAAAGTAGGTGGTCAAGTTCAAAAAGGAGAGAAGGCTATTTTGATTTCTGCTCCTAATGTCAAGAAGGTTTTGGATGCAAACGGTCAGCCTCAAATTAATCCTGAGACAGGTCAAGAACTGACAAAAACGTGGTATCGGACGGAGAAACTTTTTGATATTAGTCAGACCAAAGGAGCTGATTTGTCTAAAATGCCATCTAAACAATGGCAGCCAAAAACGAAAGATGATTACAATAATGTCTATCGTATTTTAAAAGAAACTGCAAAGGATAAAGGACTCACGATTAACTCTAAGGAGCTGAACAATGGTCAAAAAAGTCAACTGGATTTGAAGACCAATACTATTTGGTTTCAGAAAGGCCAGTCTCAACCTAATGATGTGTTGGGGCAAATTGTTTATCAACTGGCTAAAGCAGATGTGGAACGTTCACCACAAAGACAGGTTTACTCAGGAGATAATCCTAAACTCAACCCACATTTGCAAGCGGAAGCGGTTGGTTATTTAGTCAGTCACAAATTGGGGCTCAATCAAGAAAATCAGTATCATTTTTCAGCTCTTAATGACTTACAACGGAGTCCAGAAGGCTTGAAAAATTTTGAATTGCAGTTGGCTACGATTCAAAAAGAAGCGACTAAACTGATGGAACAAATTGGCCAAAAATTGGGACACTATCAAGAAAAAAGTCAGTCTTTAGCTGAGGGAAAAAACTTTCAACTACAAGATACATTCCATCAAAAGATTGAGCAAGCTAAATCAGATTGTGCTGAAAAACTTTCGAACCAAGTTGAAAAAGGTAAGGAACTAGAGTCGTCAAAAAAAGAGAACAGAACCTTGAAGTGATGTCCCGTCAAGGTTCACACTTATCAAAGGGACTGCTTGTAAATCCAAGAAGAGGAGGAACTTTAATCAATGGAAATGACCGAGAAGATGAAGACAGCTGAACATATTTTGCAAGATTATTTGTTTGATATGTCTGATTGGTTGAATAAGAAAAAAACGATAAACCAATCTAACGCTTTGAAAAATAAATCAGGAATGTTAGCTATGATTGAAGCTGATTATCAACATTATGTAGTAGATGGTTTAGATGATTTGGCTCAAGATTATGCAACCGCATTAGAAATGCTGCAGCTGATGAGTGAACAAGAATTCACGGCCGTGCGCCAGGAAATTTTATCTTGGGCACCGACAAAAACACTTTTGTAAGGGTGACATTTTTCAAATGATCACAGGATGGTTTGAAAAAAGTACACGCAAAATTAATGTGCAAAAATATTTTTGCATGATGTCACTTTACCAAAGTGACAGGATTCAGATGATTGAAAATCATCTGGAAAAAAGTCGAGTGAAACGAGACAAAAAGGGGTTTGGGTTCTCCCAAAATAATCAAAAGAAATGAGTCACTAGACTTAGGGGTATCCCTAAAGTTAGGACTCATTTTCTTTTTATTAGGCAAATGGGTACCCATTTGCTATGCTTGCAAGAGAAGACCCCATCTCCTCAAGAAGATATGTTCAACTAGCTACATGAAAGGATAACAACATGGAAGATTGCAAACGTAAACGGTATAAACAAATAAAATTACGTGTAACGGAAGAGGAAGAAATTATGATTCGGCATAAAATTTCTGCTGCCAATTTGAAAACATTTCAAGCTTTTGCTTTGAAAATGTTACTGCAGGGTGAGGTTGTTACGGTAGATTATAGTGAGCTGCTTTCACTGCGAAAAGAAGTCAATGCCATTGGTCAAAATATTAACCAAATTGCACGGTTTGCGAATACACTTGGAGAAATAGACAAACAATTATTGATTGCTTTACAGGAAGAAGTTAAAGAACTTAGTCATGTTGTGACTCAAGAATTTGATAACAGAAAGGTAGAAAAAACTCATGGTTGTCACAAAAGTTTTACAAATTAAAACGAGTAAAAATCTAAAACGAGCAATTATCTATATTACTCAAGAAGCCAAAACACTTAAGCGTGATGATGGAAAAAAACAAGATGGCTTTGCTTATGCTTACGACTTAATAGGTGATCAAGTGTATAAAAAACTTGTGTCAGGATATGATTTGACAAACGTATCAGATAACCAAATGACCTATGATGATTTTATTATTACCAAAAAAACAGTGGATGCCATGCGTGGAAATGATGACTTGTCAGATATTCATAATGACAGCCGTGTAATGGCTCATCATATCATTCAATCTTTTTCTCCAAGTGATAATCTGACACCTGAACAAGTGCATGAAATTGGCCGGCAAACAGCCTTAGAATTGACCGGTGGGCATCACCAATTTGTCATTGCGACACACATGGACAGAGGGCACCTGCACAATCATATTATTTTTAACACAACAGACAATGTCACACTAAAAAAGTTTCGCTGGCAAAAGGGCACCAAAAAAAGTTTGGAACACATTTCAGACAAACACGCCGGTCTGGCTGGTGCTCAAATTTTAGGACCGCGGTTGCGAAATTCTTACACGCAGTACAGTGCTTGGCGACGTAAAAATAACTTTCGCGTGGAGATCAGAGAGCGCTTGGAGTTTTTGTTAAGGTATTCAACATCCGTAGAAGATTTTAAAGCGAAGGCTAAAGCATTACAACTTGACATTGATACATCTGGTCAGTATGTCACTTACAAATTATTAGATCAACCCCAACAAAAACGAGTTCGTGATCGAACTTTGTCTAGAAAAGGTAAGTACAGTTTGGAAAAGATGTCAGAACGTTTGGCCAAAAATCAGGTAGGTTATCCTGTAGATGAAATAGCTGCACGTTTTAAACAATTCCAAGATGAAAAGTCTCAGGATTTTGAAATGAAATTAGCGATTGACTCCTGGCAGGTTAAGTACATGACTCCTCAAGCAATTTATGTAGATGTCGATTTTGGGATTGATCGTAAAGGTACAGTTTCGATTCCTGCAAGAATGTTAGATCAAGATGACAAAGGAAACTTTACCGCCTATCTGAAGAAAAATGATTTCTTTTACTTTTTGAACGAAGACCATTCGGAACAGAATCATTTTATCAAAGGAAGCACACTGATTAAACAATTGTCTGCCAAAAATGGAGAATTGATTTTGAGAAAGAATAAAAATATTTCTCGTTTGGATCGCCTTGTCGATGAGTTAAATTTTTTATCAATCAATGGTGTCACCAACTCCAGTCAGTTTGAACTTTTACAAGATCGGTTTGACAAACAGTTGGTCGAGACTGATAAGGAATTGGAAAAATTAGATAGCAAAGTTCATCAGGTGCAAGAATTATTTGGTGCTCTAGTAACTTATCAGACAGAACCAGAGCAGAGAGAAACGGCAGCCGTCATTTTGGATAGAGCCAATGTAGATAAAACTTCTGATCCTAATCTTTTGAAAAAAGAGGTTGAGGAAATCGTTCTCGAACGAGATACTCTCAAAGAACATCGAGATGCTATCGTTAAGGACTATACAATGTATAAAGAATTGAAGGCTGAACAAGATAAAGATTTATCTTCTAAAAGCACATTAGATAATTCTTTATTAAATAAACAATAAGAAAAAGGACATTAGAGTATAGCCTATTTGCCTGCTTGTGCTTTCTTGATTTTAAAGGAATAAACAGACGGACAATAGGGTTAGGCAAAATAGGAGGTAGAAAATGGTAAAAATCGGTTATGCCAGGGTTAGTTCAACTGACCAAAATTTAGCCAGGCAACTGGAACAATTGGAGCACGTTGACAAGCTCTTTTCTGATAAAGAATCAGGAGGGACACTAGAACGCCCTCAATTAGCGGCTATGTTGTCTTATCTTCGAGAAGGAGATATAGTCATTGTGACAGAATTAGACCGCCTGGGAAGAAATAATAAGGAATTAACACAAGTCATGAATGCTATCCAATCTAAGGGAGCAACGCTAGAAGTTTTAGGACTACCTACCTTGAATGGGATTCAGGATGACAACCTCAGACTGTTGCTTAATAATCTAATCTTGGAAATAGTGAAATATCAGGCGGAAGCAGAACGCCAAAAAATTAAGGAACGTCAAGCTCAAGGGATAGCTATTGCAAAAACACAAGGCAAATATCAGGGACGGAAGGCGCTCTTTTCAGAAGACGATAGCCGATTAAAGCATGCTTTTGAGCTTTACCTTTCAGGACTTTCAGATAAAGATGTTGCCAAGCTAACAGGTATCAACGAGCGTACTTTTAGACGTTATCGCAAAAAGTACCATATAAAAAGACATTGATTTAAATATTTATTTTAATAGCAATAAAAATATTTATAAAAATAGCTATTTTAATATTGATTTTTATAGTTATTTATATTATAATAAAAGTATAGAAATCAAGAAATCTATTCTTGAAAAAACATATAAGTTAACTAAGAAAGGAAATCTTATGATCAAACAATCTATTTCAATTTCTCTTAAAGATGTGCAATCAATCATCACTTCAAAGCCAGTCATTTTTCTTAAAAATGGGAAAAAATTTCTGCAATTTGAAAAGTTTTCTCCTGAGATCGTCCCATCACTGATGGATTGTTATGTCAGTAGCTTTATGGTCAAAAATGGTTATTATTTACTTGATGTAGTCGAAGGCCTTCAAGAATTACATAATCCTTTGGAACAAGAGTTGAAACAGGAATCTGAATCCTTAGAAAAGACTACACAAATAGATGAAATGAAGGGAAAAGGAATAAAAAGAGAGGAAGTATTAGAATATTTCAGATATAAAAGTTGGGAGTATGAAAATAACGAACGTAATATTTTCCCAGTTGTTAAATTAACTGATGTGTTGTCATGGACTGAGGGAAAAGGAATAAAAAGAGAAGAGGTATTAGAATATTTCAGATATAAAAGTTGGGAACATGAAGATAACGAACGTAACATTTTTCCAATTGTTAAATTAACTGATGTGTTATCTTGGGCTGAGGAAAGTTAAATAACCTAATTTTAGAGTTTTACAAGTACCAGACACAGAGAATAGCATTTCTTCGAGGTTTTCAAGATTGATAAGCAATCTAATAGATTGCTTAAAACAAGAATATAGAAAGAGGTTATCTTTATGAAGCTAATTAGTTTTGTTGCTATTAAAGGCGGTGTTGGAAAGACTACCCTAGCGCTTCTATCAGGTCAATATTTAGCACAAAAAGGAAACAAGGTTCTCTTTATTGACCTTGACCATCAAAGCAACTTGACACATTTCTATGACGTGTATAAAGACCAAAAAACCGTGGCCAATATTTTTGCAGGTTCAGATGATGTTTCTATCTTGTCTGTCGCTCCAAACATTGACCTGATTGCAGGGTCGATGAAATTGGATGAGGCTGAACGTAAACTAGAGACCAATTCCAATAAGAATATGTTTCTCTATGATTGGCTAGGTGATAATTTAGAGGAAAAAAATCTTGACCAATACGATTATGTTATTCTGGATTGTCGCCCTGATTTTGGGATTGCAACAAGAAATGCTATTGCAGTTAGTCACATGATTTTCAGCCCAATCATACCTAGTGATTTTGCCTTTGAAGCAAAGGAGAACTTAGAAGTTCGCCTTGAACAATACCGCAAGACAGAGATCACCCGTCCTAGCCGTGAATCATTGATTACGGCTCAACTCTATTTTTTACCTAATATGATTAAGCACAATACGGCAAAATCAAAAGAGCTATTAGAAGCCCTGAAAGATGATAAGTCAGTTGTTGGTCTAATTCCTCAAAAGGAACTGTTTAATCGTGCTACAAAAGAGAAAACAGTTATTGATATGATGCTTGACCCAACCTTGAAAAGAGAACACAAGACTTTCTTTTCAGGCTTGACTGATACACTGAATCAGATTCAGGAACTAACGGATAAGGCATAATTTAGAATGGTAGGATTGAAAATGAAATTTGTTTATTTAAAAATGTTTGTTAAAGATACCAAAGTTCTATGGAAAAAATATCGTTTAGTTAGTACATTGAGGCATACCAAATCTGCTGAAATTGGCTATGCATTAGGTTATTTTTTATCAATAAAAACGTCAAAAGCAACTTGTCATATTCGTGTTGAGGGAAAAATTAAGGAATACTTCGATGGCTTCGACAGTTCATTTTTTAGAAAGAAAGTAAAATTTTCGGAACATAATTTGCAGTTTATAGCAGATATTTTATTTAGGAACATGAATGATTTTGAAGTAGAATAAAGAGGTATTATCATGGCATTTGAACCCAAGAAAAAACAAATCAGTAAAGCCCTTCAAGAAACCATCAAAGACCCTAACCCCAAAGTAAAACGAGGTCGAAAGGCTGGTCGTCCGCCAGGAAAGACAAAATTTCCTTATCAGTTTACACTGAAGCCACAAAATCGAGAGAAGCTGGATAGAATTGCGAAAGCATCAGGATATAACGGTGCTGCCACTTTTCTTGATGACTGGATTGAACAGTATCAGGAATAATCACAATGATTTTAATATTTATATAAATAGCTATAAAAATCATGATAAATATAATTATATTGATGGTGTTTAGATTAAACTTTTAAATATACTCAGCTCCCATAAGGGGGCTGATTTTTTTGTTCTTTGAAGCACGTGTTAAGAAATTGTTTTATGTTTGAAAACACGAATAAAACTTTATCCGCTATAATGAGGAATATTACAAGATAAGAGGAAAGGTTGCATGGACACAGCGGTTATTGATGAAAGAGACCTACTTAAACAATTTCAGAAGTCTAATCAGGAGCACTTCTTGAAATTTATCAAAGATTATGATGATTTCATTGCTCCTAGCATGAGAGCACGAGGTTATAAATTAAAAAATCAGTCTAGCCGAACTGTAACTTTTATATTTGGAGAAATTGAGTTTAGCCGTAATCGCTGGTACAAACAAGGAAAATGTAAAATCCCAGTTGATGAGAAGTTAGGACTAAAAAAGTATGAACGCATCTCTAAGGAAATGATTTACCAAGTTGCCCATCTCTCTACTTTCTTGCCCTATCGCAAAGTTGGTGATGTGCTCGAATTAGTTAATCAAGTAATTGTATCTAAAGATACTGTATTGAAAGCTGTTAAAAAAGGTCACGAACTTCACAAAATGAAAGAAGATTATGAGTATTATCAAGATGACTATCCCTCAAAAACTGCTGTTAAAGATCTCTATTTAGAAGGGGATGGGGTCATGGTGAAGACGACTGATCAGAGCAAAGATAACCATAATATAGACTTAGCACACTTTGTTATTCACACTGGCCGTAAGCAAGTTGGACCTAATCGGTATGAGCTTCAAAATAAAAAGGAGTTTATCTGCTCCTCAAACAATAAAGCAAGAGACAAAGTCCTTGATTATCTTTATTATCATTATAACTTTTCTTCAAAGACCCAACTAATTTGTAATTCAGATGGTGGATGTGGTTATGGTCATACTGTTTTTGAAGAGTTTGGCTGTTCCTTAGGAGTTCGTGTGGAATATTTTTGGGACAGTTATCACCTTACTGAGCAACTTAGACAATTTTTCCAGCCGTATCCCAAAGAATTACTAGACTTATCTTTAAAAGCTGTGAAAAACCACAATAAGAAAATGCTTAGAACTGTTTTTGATACGGTTGAAAGTCTGATTGAAAATGAGGATGAATTCAGTATTATGGAAGCCTTTAGGAAAAAAATCTATGCTCGGTGGCGTTACACTAAACCTGCTGAGTTGAGAGGATTATCTCATAAAGGAATTGGGATTATGGAAAGCCAGCACCGCAAAGTTACTTATCGGATGAAAAAACGCGGGATGTACTGGAGTTTAGCGGGAGCTGAAACGATGAGTCGCATGATTATTGCTCGAGAGGAAGGCACTTTACGGGATCTTTTTATGGGAGACTGGCAAAACCAGTACCAAAGGAAAGTACTTAATAAAGGCAGTGCGGATGCTTGGGTGCGTTTAAAGGGTAATCCTAATGCCTGGTTGCAAGCTAATCAACTAAGTTCGAGGGGGACTAAATCTTTGAAGAGCACATTAGCACGTGATAAAGCACGTAAATCAAAGAAAATTTGAAGCCGGCAAATTCCTTATAAAATCAATAGTTTTCGCAAGAAAATGTAAGAATTTTCTTGCTCTTTTTGTCATGTTATGTTATAATGTAACTAATTAAAAATCAAAAAAGGTGCAAGTGTTAGCGCACTTACACCCACCGAGAAAAGCAACCACAACTTGCTTTCTCAGTCAACCCATTATATCAACTGATAATTGAGAATGTCAAGACTGAGAACAAGAAAAAATTGTTTTTGGTCTTTTTTTGGTAGTAATAATCACTGTTCTAAGCTGATATTATAGGGTTTTCTAGCCGTTTCTCAAAAAATAAGACACATACATTGCTTACATTATCTTGACAACTTTTACAAAAGTGATATACTAAATAATAAGCTAATCATTGTTTTAAATCAAACCTGTTATGATTTAAGATAGTGAAAGCACCGCACACCACGTTACCTGCTGAGCTGGACTCCGGGTTCCGTGGTTCTTTTTTTGTAAAGTAAAAAACTAGGGATTAAAATGAATATTGAACAACTCGAAAGAGAAAATAAACTGTTAACTTTGGGTAGAAATCATGTGGTTTTATTTCAACCACAAATTCCTGCAAATACAGGAAACATTGCTCGTACCTGTGCGGCTACTAACACCTCTCTTCATATCATTCGTCCAATGGGATTTCCCATTGATGATAAAAAGATGAAGCGGGCGGGTCTTGATTATTGGGATAAATTAGATGTGCATTTTTATGACAGTCTTAATGATTTCATGAATATTTGTTCAGGTAAACTGCATCTAATTACTAAATTTGCAAATAAAACGTATTCTGATGAAAATTATGATGACAGTGAGCATCATTATTTTCTGTTTGGACGTGAAGATAAAGGACTCCCAGAAGAATTTATGCGCCAGCATTCTGAAAAAGCTTTACGCATTCCCATGAATGATCAGCATGTTAGAAGTCTAAACTTGTCAAATACGGTTTGTATGATTGTTTATGAAGCTTTACGTCAACAAGATTTTATAGGATTAGAACTTAGTCATACTTATGCTGTGGATAAATTAAAGTAATAGATATGCGTTAAAAGTATTACAAAAAAGACAACATCGTTTATGGTATTAAAGATTTGACTATCAGAAAAACGTTTGAGACACTATTCAAAAAGAGTGTCTCAAACGTTTTTTATATACCATGTGCATTTATTTCTAAATTAGAGAACAGTGTATAACTCTCTATATCAATTTTTTTACTTAATTTGGATATTTCCTGTGTCTCCTTTGACAGCTAAACGATTTTTGCCAGAATAACCTTGGAGTAGTTGATGACTAATATCCGTATGGCCAACATCGGTTTTTGCGGAGACAATAGTTGCTTGTGCACTTTGAGGCGAAAGTGAGACATTAGTGTTACCTGTATTATTAGTCATTCTAACCAGATTTAAAACAGTAAGGTTTTCAGCAGAAATGTCGCCTGTATGGTCAACAACATCTATATCTGATAAGGAACTATTTTGAATAGCGATGTTGCCAACATCTGAAGAAACTTTTCCTTTAGCAATTTGGCTATTATAGATGTTTAGATTTCCCGTGTTCTGCTGAACAGTAATTTTGCTGGCTTGTTGATTTTTGATTGTAATATCACCAACATTATTTTTTATAGAAACATCTTTTAGCTGAACATTCTTAGGAATAGCTAGAGTGACATTATTGGTATCATCTTGATGGAACCAATTGAAAAAGTCACTTAGTACAAAAAAGTGAATTCTAAATTTTTCTTTTTGCTTTAGGTTTAGCTTTTGATGCTGTACTTTGTGAGAAATTTCTTCATCTAATTTTTTGTAGTAAGTCAGTTTAAAGTATTGATCCTGAGAAGATTCAATTTTGATATTTCTTACGGATAAATCCAAATCAAGCGATTGAATATTGTCAAATTGGACTTCTTTCTTGAGTGCTTGATCGTCTTTAACTTGCAATTTATCAATTCCACCTGATGATAGTCCAATACCAACAAGAATAAGACCAAAGCAACTTAAGATTAGTCCGATACCTATAGTCATTTTCAGTGATTTTCTCATACTCTGTACCCCCTTTTATAGCCTTGTTTAACAATCCATTGACTCCATTTAATAAAAGCAAATTTAAACCATTGCGCTAATAAAAGAGTAAAAACGAAAAAGATTAAAGATAATCCAAGTGAAAGCAGGCCAGCACCCAAACCAAGACTAAAGGTTGAAAAAGAACCAGAAAGTTTAAAAATGGCTTCCCAAATAAGAACAAAGGCTGAAGTAAAAGCGCTAAACCCAATACTAACTGTAACAACAATACTGGATAAAGCTAAAATAATAATAGCTAAGGCAAGTGCCAAGGCAGCAATAGTCAAAGGCAACGCTATTGGTGCGGCTAGAATGGCTAAAATTGTTATCCAAACAATGTGTTTAGATTTAGTTGAAGGTCCACATTCTTCTTCAACTTTTTTATCTAACAGCTGACTTAAAATTTCATAAGCCGCTTCCTTAGGATTACCCAAATCTTGGATAACCTGAGCCTCATTTTCTGGACCAGCTTCCTCAAAATATTCCTTAAAGTAATCCATTGCTTCTTCATAATCAGTATGTGGTAATCTCTTTAAATAATGTTTTAACTGATTGAGGTATTCAGTTCTTGTCATGGCGAATTCTCCCTTCTACAATGCCATCAATGGTCATTTTATAAACTGACCATTCCTTAGTCAGATAAACGAGATGTTTTTCTCCCGAATCGGTTAAATGATAATACTTTCGTCGTCGACCTTGATGTTCTTGAGTGTAAGTACTTAAATATCCTGCTTTTTCAAGTTTTTTTAAGATAGGATATAAGGTGGATTCTTTGATACTGGCAATTAGTTTAATAGTTTGACTGATATCGTAACCGTAGGAGTCATGTTTACTGACGATAGCCAAAATTAAGTATTCTATTAGCAGGGCTGAAACAGGATAATACATTCAGTTACCTCCTATATATAAATATTTTATATATAAAATATATACCTATATGCAAATTTTGTCAAGTGATATAAATGAAACTTTTTAGGTAAGAAAACTTGTTATTAACTTTATTTTTTGATATGCTATAAGTGTCTTCAGGGCAGGGTGAGATTCCCGACCGGCGGTGACAAGGGCGATGATTTTTCAACGAGATTAGATAGTAAGTCGAAGATGATATTAGACTATATCAAGATGAGCTAATGATGTGTCAGAGAAAAGATTCCTTTTGAAGTCCGCGAGCGCAAGCTGATGTGGTGAGATTCCACAACCGACAGTAAAGTCTGGATGGGAGAAGACTGAGAGTTTTTGTATTGTCATCTAATCATTTGGTTTATCTTTTATGATTTCGTTAGTACTTCAGTGTTTGCTGTCTACAGTTTTCTACTTAGTACTAAAAGCAAACCAAAGATTATATGTTACACTCTTTGGGCCTTCTTTCGATTTGTAAAAATTGGAGGAATTTTTTTATGAAAAAAACACAGACAATGACTATCATTGCAATTCTATCAGCGCTCTCTTTTGTGCTTATGATCCCTAACTTTCCAATTATTCCAGGTGTGGATTTTTTGAAACTTGACTTTAGTATTCTTCCTATTTTATTGGGCTTAATCCTACTTGATTTAAAAAGTGCCTATGTCATTCTTTTTTTGAGAAGTCTACTTAAACTTTTGCTGGATAATGGTGGACCTGGTAGTATGGTTGGTTTGCCAATGAACATGGTGGCTTTTGGAATTTTTATTCTTTCTTTTGTGCTTATTTGGAAAGATAGAGATAGTAAGGTGAAATATGTCTTGGCTAGTATCGTTGGGACATTAGCAATGACAGTGACCATGGTCTTTCTCAACTATGTTTATGCCATTCCCCTTTATGCTAAGTTTGCTAATTTTGATATTTCAAAATTCATCGGTGTTGGGAAGTATTTAATGAGCATGGTCATCCCTTTTAACTTACTTGAAGGAGTGATCTTTGCGGTCAGTTTTGCTGTGGTTTATGCAGCCACTCAACCTATTTTAAAGAATTATATAAGTAATGAAAATTAAACAAACTTATCTTTTAAGAGCTTCCTTTGCTTTTTTACTTTTAATGTTTCTAGGATACTTGGTCAAATTTTACCCTGATAATTTGACTGGTATTGATACCAATATTCAGAGCGCTATGCGAGGGGATTTTCCTTCAGTAGAAACTTGTTTTTTTACTACTATTACTAATTTTGGAAATGAATTATTTTTATTCATCTTTTGTATTTTTTTGTCTTTTCTATTTTATATCAAAAATTGGAAAGCTGAAGCTGGATTTATTTTGGTGAATTTCGCAACTGTAGGTTTGCTGTCAACAGCTTTAAAGTACCTGTATCAAAGACCACGTCCTAAGATTAAGTGGCTGATTCAGACAACTGGCCCTTCTTTTCCTAGCTGGCATGCCGCTTCAACCTTACTGATAGCGGCAGCCATAGTTGTGATTATTCAGCAACGTATGAAAAGCAGCGTTTTAAAACTGCTCTTACAAATACTTCTTATTGTAATAGCTATTTTGGTAGGCATTTCTAGAATTTATATCGGTGTCCACCATCCAACGGATGTTTTAGGAGGCTGGCTGTTGGCCTTAGGTTTAAGTCAAATGATTTATCCTTATTATGATGAGTGGCGTTTTAAATGGCGCTTTTCAGGCAAGCAGAAGTAAGAAGGAGTCATACCAATTCAATAATTTGAATGGTAAATTTTGCTGTTAATCTATTTGGCATCTAATTTGGAAATCTATATGATTTCCATTTTTGTTTTAAAAAAGAAAAGGTATTGAAAACTTTCTGAAAAGTAGTAAACTAAAAGATGAAAAGGATGTGTTTTTTTGAAATATTATGTGCAGTTGATGATTATTCTCCTCTTTTCTTTAGTGGGCGAATTTGCTTCCAATAGTTTACATTTACCTGTTCCAGGAAGCATTATTGGACTTTTTTGTCTCTTTTTAGCTTTGCAGTTTAATTGGATCCGTTTGCGTCATATCAATGCGGTTGGTCAATTTTTACTAGCTAATATGACTATTCTGTTTTTGCCAGCAGCAGTGGGGATTATGGATAAGTTTAATGTGATTGCCCCTTATCTGCTACCAATTTGTCTGATTTTATTATTTGCTGTCATTCTCAATATTGCAGTGATTGCTTTAGTTGTCCAATTTATCAAGAGACATTATGAAGGAGACTTTCCAGAATGAATTTTATTTTTTCGAATCCTCTTTTTGGTCTTTGGCTGTCTATATTTGCCTATTTGATAGGTATTTTGATTTTTAGGCGTTTTCCACATCCACTAACAACCCCACTTTTACTAGCGACGATTATTGTTATTATTTTTTTAAAAGTAACGCATATTTCTTATCAAGACTATTATAAGGGAGGAGCGTATTTAAATACCCTTATTGTACCTTCGACAGTTGCTTTGGGAATTCCTTTGTATCAGACTTTCCATTTAATGAGGCATCATGCTAGAAGTATTATTTTGGGTAGCTTTTTAGCAGCAGTTGTCAATACGAGTTTTACTGCCTTTGTGGCAAAAGTTTTTGGCATGGATTTCTTTTTAGCCATTTCCTTGTTTCCTAAATCTGTTACAACCGCAATGGCAGTCGGAATTGTTGATAAGATGCAGGGAATTACGACCGTAACACTGGTTGTTGTTGTAGCAACTGGTATTTTAACTAGTGTTTTGGGGCCAACTCTTTTAAAATTATTGAAAATCGAAGATCCTGTGGCCATTGGTTTGGCTCTTGGTGGAACTGGACATGCTGTTGGTACTGGAACGGCTCTTAAATACGGTAGAATATCGGGAGCTATGGCTGGTCTAGCTATTGGCATTACGGGTTTGATGTATGTCTTTGTATCGCCCATTGTGGCAGTCATTATTTTAAAATGACTTTTAATCAACCAGTGTGTTAAACTGGAATCACTATACAATAAAAAGGTTGGGAACACTTTTGTCTCATCTTTTTTAGAGAGATTTATGTTAAAATAACTCTTATGAATAAACGTTATAATACATTAAATGACTATTACCGTCGTATTTTTGGCGAAAAGACTTTTAAGGTTCCCATTGATGCTGACTTTGACTGCCCAAACCGTGATGGAACTGTGGCTCATGGTGGCTGTACTTTTTGTACGGTTTCAGGTTCTGGTGATGCTATTGTGGCACCAGAAGCTCCTATTCGGGACCAATTTTACAAGGAAATTGATTTCATGCATCGCAAATGGCCGGATGTCAAGAAGTACCTCGTTTATTTTCAAAATTTTACCAATACCCATGACAAGATTGAGGTCATTCGGGAGCGCTATGAGCAGGCTATCAATGAACCTGGTGTTATTGGTATCAATATTGGAACAAGACCGGACTGTTTGCCTGATGTGACTATCCTTTACCTAGCGGAGCTATCCCAACGTTTGCATGTGACCTTGGAGTTAGGCTTACAGACAACCTATGAAAAAACGTCCAAGTTAATTAATCGTGCTCATTCTTATCAACTTTATGTAGAAACTGTTAAACGCGTAAGAGATTTGGCGCCAAAAGTTGAAATTGTTTCCCATGTCATCAATGGTTTACCGGGTGAAAGCCATGAGATGATGCTGGAAAATGTTCGCCGTTGTGTGACAGATAATGACATTGATGGCATTAAACTCCATCTTCTACATCTCATGACCAATACGCGTATGCAACGTGATTATCATGAGGGACGCTTACATCTGCTGAGTATGGAAGAATATGTCAACATTATCTGTGACCAATTAGAAATTATTCCTAAAAACATTGTCATTCATCGTCTGACAGGTGATGCACCGCGTGATATGTTGATTGGACCGATGTGGAGCCTTAACAAGTGGGAAGTTTTAAATAGCATTGATAGGGAAATGGAAAGGCGTAATGCTTATCAAGGCTGTAAGCTGGAGGTGAATATATGATCAAACGTCCCATTGAACTCTCCCATGATTTTTTGTCCCAAGTTTTGGATAAAAACAGTATAGCCATTGATGCGACTATGGGCAACGGAAATGATACTGTTTTTTTGTCCCATCTTGCTAAGAAAGTTTACGCTTTTGATGTACAGGAACAGGCCTTAATCAAGACGAAAGAAAAACTGGAACAATTAAATATTAAAAATGTCCAACTCATTTTAGATGGGCACCAGACTATTGATAAATATGTGGATGGGCCCATCCGCGCAGCTATTTTTAATTTAGGCTACTTGCCAAGTGCAGATAAAACTATCATTACTAAGCCTGATACGACGCTTGAGGCTATTGGGAAAATTCTGGATAGGTTAGAAGTTGGCGGACGTATTTCCATTATGATTTACTATGGTCATGAGGGTGGCGATAAGGAAAAAGATGCGGTTCTGAACTTTGTTAAAGAGCTAGATCAACAGCATTTTACAGTCATGCTTTATCAACCCTTAAATCAAATAAATACCCCACCCTTTTTGGTGATGATAGAGAAATTATAAAAATTTTCGCTGAAAAACGATATAAAATAAAAGCAGTAATGCCTTCTGATCAAAGGAGTTACTGCTTTTTAATAGTTTGAACGAAAAAGGAATAGCATTTTTATTAAGGCATGATCTGTTTTAAAAAGTCTGGTGTACAATGAACAAAATAATCTGAGATCAGCTGAGGGTCAATAACTTTTTTATGCTTGAGCCAATGCTTCCAAACATCAGCACCGCCTTTGGCTAGGATTGCTAGGTGAAAAGCTTCAGATTCTGTCAATTGATGCCCAGTAGATTTTTCATACTTCACTTTCCAGAAATCGTAGAAAGTATCTGAAATAAAATCGAAGGTATTATTTTGACCGATGTCATCAACCATTGCTTTCAGTAAATCTCTATCTTCTTGCCCCATAAAGAACGACAAACCATAATAGATATCTTTCAAAGTCTGGTTGTGTGGGTTTTCAAATACCTTTTGAAATTGCATTCTAAAGTACCAATTGCCAACATCGTATTTATCCCTGAAATTTCGATAAAAAGTAGAACGAGAAACACCGGATTCAGCAATTAGTTTTTTGACTGTGATTTCACTAAAAGTCATAGTTTTTAAGAGACGTTCCAGTGTATAAACGATAAGCAGTTTATTCTTCATTTGTGCATTTCCTGTCATAAATGAAACGGTTTTCATACTTTGTTCCTCAATGGTACACTTCTAACATTCTATTTCTAGCAACTTCCTTTTATATTGTGTATTATAACACATATAAAACAATTTAGGGGGTCCTAAAATGACAATTGCAAGTAAAAATGCTTATGATGTGGTAGTTGTGGGAACTGGTGCAAGCGGCATGGCTGCTGCAGTTACAGCTGCACAAAATGGTTTGTCTGTTTTACTTCTTGAGAAAGGTAAAACGACAGGAGGTTCTTCTAATTATACAGAAGGTATGTTTGGTGTTGACTCTTACCTTCAGAAAGAAGCTGGTGTTAAAATTGATAAGAATGAGATTGTTCAATCAGAATTGACTTATTCTAATTATCGTGCGGATGCTGGAATATGGAAAAGTTACGTTGATGGCAGTGCAGACACTATTAGTTGGATGCGTGATTTAGGTGTTCATTTTCTGCGTGTTCAAAAAATGGGGACAGGTGTTCAGTCTTGGCATATCTATGAAGGATTTGGCGACAATGTTATTCATGGGACTTTTATTCCTAAAGCGATTGAATATGGTGTTGAAATACTGACACTTACTGCTGGTAAAGAATTACATAAAGATGGTGATAAAATTACTGGTATTACTATTGAAGATTGTGCAAGCAAGGAAACGCAAAAAATTGATACAAAAGTGGTTATTTTAGCAACAGGCGGTTTCTTGGATAATTTAGAAATGATTAAAGAAAAGACCCATTACGATACAGATCGTCTGCTGCCTGTGACTTGTGGTAAGGACACTGGTGATGGTCTTCGCATGGCATGGACTATTGGGGCACAAGAGTATGGTTCAGGTATGGCCATGCTGTTTGGCGGCTATCTTAATGATCCAGAAGAGCCAAACTATAAGATGATGCATTCACAAATGTGTGTCGGAGCTGGTCAGCAACCTTTACTTTGGGTCAATGAACGCGGCCAACGCTTTGTTAATGAAGCAGTCATTTATAATTTCTCAGAAGCAGGCAATGCCCTATATACTCAAGATAAAGTGTACTCTATCCTAGACAAAGGTGTTATCGATTATATGGCAGAAAATGGGAACTTTATGGGTCTTGGTGTCTATATTAACCGCGGCGCAAAAATGGATAAACTCCAAGAAGAGATTGATCAAGCACTGAAAGACCACAAACCATTTGTGACCAAAGCTGATAGTATTGAAGAGTTAGCTCAAAAGATTGGCTTGTCAGTGACAACCTTGACTGAAACAATTGCGAATTACAATCGCTTCGCAGCTAACGGCGTTGATGAAGATTATAATAAATCCAAGGAATATTTGTATCCTGTAAGTAAAGGACCATTCTATGCTTTTGAATTAGGAGTGGGGGCTTTCTGCACAATGGGTGGCTTAAAAATCTCTATTGACAATGAGGTTTTACGGGAAAATGGTCAAAAAATAAAAGGACTCTATGCTGTCGGAAATGACTCGTCAGGTTTGGTTGGTGATACTTATGGACCAGATAAACCTGGTAGCTGTGTGGGATATGCCTTTTACTCAGGCCGCCATGCAGCTCAACATGCTAAACAATATATTGCGAGCGAATAGACATAGTCAGATAAATTATCTAATATTAAAAATGAATTAATTGAACATTGCTGTTTATTTCTCAAAAAAGCCGTTTTTTATACTGCTCTCCCCCAAAAAAGTTGTCCCAAAATAATCAACTTAAAAGATACAGTTCATTTAACGGCTTTTTATTTATATTTGTGGTTTGATAAAGAAACGCTTATCATCAATAGGAATAATGTTAACAGGACTTTCGTAGAAATTCTCCAAAATTTGAGGAGTGATAATGTCTTCTTTAAGACCCTGGGCAACAATTTCACCTCTGCGAAGTAAAAGAATATGATTCATTTTATCTGTGATTTCTTCAGCATGATGAGTAACATAAAGAATAGTTGGAGTATGTGGCAAATCTGTAATCTTCTCTATCTGTGCCAGCAATTTTTCGCGGGCAAATAGATCCAAACCGCTTGTTGCTTCATCCAAAATAATAATCTCAGGTTCTTCCATGAGGCTGCGGGCAATCAGCAAGAGCTGTTTTTCCCCTTGCGAAAGGCTGGCATAGATACGCCCCAGCAAATGTTCTCCGCCAATGGAAATGAGCATTTGACGTGCTTCATTGAGTTCTTTTTCTCCGTATTCTTTGTAAAGAATGCTAGATTTGTATTTACCAGTTAGAACGATTTTTTCAGCCAGCATATGGTTTGGCAGGCGTTCTGAAATAAAAGAGCCAACAATGCCAATTTTTTGGCGCATTTGAGGAATATCTCCCTGTCCAAACTTAGTCCCCAGTACTTCAACCTGACCGTCTGAAGACCAATATTCAGCCATAATGAGTTTGAGAAGAGTTGTTTTGCCAGAGCCGTTAAGCCCTAGAATAACCCAATTTTCTCCCTTTTTGACTTTCCAATTAAGATTGTTGAGCAAGATTTTGCCCTGTTTTTTTAAGGTCACATTTTCCATGGAAATGAGTGCCATTTTTTACCTCTTTGTTGCTTACTTGTTATTTATTATAACATAAAAATATGTTAAAATAAGCGCAAAAGGAGGGAGTATGTTTAAGAGTAGTAAATTGTTTTTCTGGACAGTAGAAATTTTACTGGTCACTTTGATTCTCTTTATCTGGCGGCAAATGGGAAGTATCTTTAATCCTTTTTTCAGTGTTGCTAAAACGTTTTTTCTTCCTTTTTTATTGGGAGGTTTTCTTTATTATATTACTAATCCTATTGTCACTTTTTTAGAAAACCGTTTTAAAATTAAACGTATTTGGGGGATCACTCTTATTTTTGCTGTATTGCTTTCCTTGCTGGTTTTTTCTATTACCAGTCTGATTCCCAATTTGATTAATCAGCTAACAGATCTTATTTCAGCCAGCCAAAATATTTATGTGGGTTTGCAGGATTTATTCAATGAATGGAAAAGCAATCCTGCCTTTAAAAATATTGATATCCCTGTTCTTTTAAAACAGTTCAATTTATCTTATGTTGATATTTTGACAAATGTTTTGGATAGCGTGACAGTCAGTGTCTCAAGTATTGTTTATATGATTACAAATACGGTGATGATTCTGGTTCTTACACCCGTTATTCTTTTTTATCTCCTCAAGGACAAAGATGGTTTAATGCCCATGTTAGATCGTACTATATTGAAAAATGATAGGCATAATATCAGTCAATTACTGAATCAAATGAACAAAACCATTTCTCGTTATATTAGTGGTGTAGCTATTGATGCTGCTTTCATATTTGTTTTTGCTTTAATTGGTTATCAGATTATGGGCGTCCAGTATGCTTTCTTATTTGCTTTAGTTGCTGGGATTACTAACGTTATTCCTTATGTTGGCCCTTACTTAGGTTTGACACCAGTTGTTTTAGCTTATGTGGTCAGCGATCCTAAGAAGATGATTATTGCTATTATTTATATTATGACCTTGCAGCAAATTGATGGGAATATTGTCTACCCACGTGTTGTAGGAAGTACCATGAAAATTCATCCTTTAACAATAATGGTTCTCTTGGTGTTAGGTGGCAATATTGCTGGTTTGGTTGGTATGTTAGTTGCTGTACCAGCTTATGCTATCATTAAAGAAATTGTAAAATTCCTTGTAGGTGTTTATGATTACCACAAGAAAAATAAAATTGTGTTATAATAGACTAACTATATTAATTTTAGGAGAGATAACTAATGGAAGACCCCGGTAGCCAGTCCTTGATCTTACAATTTTTATTATTACTGATTTTAACGCTTTGCAACGCTTTTTTCTCAGCTACTGAAATGGCTCTTGTATCTCTTAATCGTGCACGCGTTGAACAAAAGGCTGAAGAGGGCGAAAAAAAGTATATCCGTCTGCTAAAAGTTTTGGAAAATCCTAATAATTTTCTATCAACCATTCAGGTTGGTATTACTCTTATTACCCTTTTATCCGGAGCGAGTTTGGCAGATTCTTTAGGGCGTGAAATTGCTGTTTGGTTTGGCAATTCAGCTACTGCCAGAACGGCAGGAAGTCTTATTTCTTTAGCTTTTTTGACCTATATTTCTATCGTTTTGGGTGAATTGTATCCTAAACGTATTGCTATGAATCTCAAGGAAAATTTAGCTGTGCTGTCAGCACCTGTTATTATTTTTCTTGGCAAAGTGGTTAGCCCTTTTGTTTGGCTGCTTTCGGTCTCAACAAATCTATTAAGTCGCCTCACTCCTATGACCTTTGATGATGCCGATGAGAAAATGACCCGTGATGAAATTGAATACATGTTGACAAACAGTGAAGAGACTCTAGATGCTGATGAAATTGAAATGCTGCAAGGTGTCTTTTCACTAGATGAATTGATGGCGCGTGAAGTGATGGTTCCTCGTACAGATGCTTTTATGGTGGATATTAATGATGATTCTAGTGATATTATCCAAACCATTCTCAATGAAAGATTTTCGCGGATTCCTGTTTACGATGATGATAAAGATAAGATTATTGGAATCATTCATACTAAAAATTTATTGAATGCTGGTTTCAAGGAAGGTTTTGATCACATCAATCTTCGCCGTATTTTGCAAGAGCCGCTTTTTGTACCAGAAACTATTGTTGTAAATGACCTTTTGACCGCTTTAAAAAATACCCAAAATCAGATGGCTATCCTACTTGATGAGTATGGCGGTGTGGCAGGTCTTGTCACCTTAGAAGACTTATTAGAAGAAATTGTTGGTGAAATTGATGATGAGACAGACAAAACAGCCATTTCTGTTCGTGAAATTGCAGATAATACCTATATTGTTTTGGGAACAATGACACTTAATGATTTTAATGAGTACTTTGAAACTGACCTTGAAAGTGATAATGTTGATACGATTGCTGGTTTTTATCTGACTGGTGTCGGAACAATTCCAAGTCAAGAAGAAAAAGAACACTTTGAAGTAGAGAGTAATGGCAAACACCTTGAACTGATTAATGATAAAGTTAAGGATGGCCGGGTTACCAAACTGAAGATTCTCGTTTCAGAAATTGAAGAAAGGGAAGATGAAAAAGACTAAACATAATGTTAGTCTTTTTTACTTTTAAAGTGTTATAATAGTAATCAGAAAAACGTTTACAGGAAAGAAAAATCATGATAGAAAAAGTTGACTACGAAAAAGTAACAGGACTTGTTAATTCTACAGAATCTTTTGGGTCTGTAGACGGACCTGGTATACGCTTTGTTGTTTTTATGCAAGGGTGCCAAATGCGTTGTCAATATTGCCACAATCCTGATACTTGGGCAATGAAGAATGATAGAGCAACAGAAAGGACTGCAGGAGATGTCTTTAAAGAAGCTTTACGTTTTAAAGATTTTTGGGGAGATACAGGAGGTATTACTGTTTCTGGTGGTGAAGCAACGCTTCAGATGGATTTTTTAATTGCCCTCTTTTCTTTAGCAAAAGAAAAGGGAATTCATACGACCTTGGATACCTGTGCTCTGACTTTTAGAAACACACCAAAATATCTTGAAAAATATGAAAAGTTAATGGCTGTCACTGATTTAGTATTGTTAGATATTAAAGAGATTAATCCTGACCAACATAAAATTGTCACTGGTCATAGCAATAAAACTATTTTAGCTTGTGCGCGTTATTTATCTGATATTGGAAAACCTGTTTGGATTCGCCATGTCTTAGTCCCTGGTCTGACTGATCGGGATGAAGACTTAATAAAGTTGGGTGAGTATGTCAAAACACTGAAGAATGTTCAACGGTTTGAAATTCTTCCTTATCATACAATGGGTGAATTCAAATGGCGTGAATTAGGGATTCCTTATCCTTTGGAAGGTGTTAAACCGCCAACACCAGATCGTGTACGCAATGCTAAAAAGTTAATGCATACGGAAACATATGAAGAATATAAAAAGAGGATTAATCATTAAAAGAAAAGGATAAAAGAAAGTGAAAGTTTATTTTGTTATGCTACTTTTTCAAGTTTGGTGAAGTTAATAAGTCAGTCAGCTTATCCAATTAAATAATAGTCTTGTTTGGAAACAAATTAATCTTTTTATGGCTTTTTTTAAGTAGGAAGAGCGCTAAGCTCATTTAGGTGACGTTGTCATCTTAGACCTATCCGTCTACAAAATAAAAGCGATGGGAATACTGACCAGTTGCTGCTGTGTCACAGTATCAATACCTTTGGTAACAATACTGGCAAATTAGAGATTACAAGTTTCGATTTTAGCAATAAAATGACGGAGTCGGTTGCTCGCGTGCTGATCCTCTAAAGCTGACTGGCAAAAAAAGTCAATCAATAGATGCAACAGGCTTCTAAACAAATCTAAGAAAAAGCTTGAAAGTTGCTTTTAGAAAGAGCTGTTTCAAGCTTTTTCTTTTTAAATTGTGATTAGAAAAAATAAAAGAATAGACAGTGTATTGAGAGATAATTATTAGAGCAGAGCGAACTGCTATTTAACAATTTTTTGTCAAAAAAACAATAAATTTCCTATCTTTATAGCATATTTTTGATATAATGGACTTTGTTATTGAATTATTTTAAGGTATATTTAAATAAAATATGGCAATCTAAGTGAGGAGGCTGTTTGATAAAATTAAGATGAAAAAACGAAGAACAATCTATAAATTTTTATTACAAACTTTATTTTATTCCGTTATATTTTTAATTTTACTCTATTTCTTTAGTTACCTTGGTCAAGGTCAGGGAGAATTTATCTACAACGAATTTTAGGAAGTAACAATGGCTAATAAAAAAATAAAAGATATGATTGCAACAATTGAAAATTTTGCTCAAGAACAGGCAGAATTTCCGGTTTATAATATTTTAGGAGAAATCCATACCTATGGAGAATTAAAAGCTGATTCTGATTCGCTTGCAGCTCATCTTGATCAGTTAGATTTAACAGCAAAATCACCAGTAGTTGTCTTTGGAGGACAGGAATATGCCATGCTGGCTAGTTTTGTTGCTCTGACAAAATCAGGGCATGCCTATATTCCTATTGATCATCATTCAGCCTTAGAACGTATTGAGGCTATTTTAGAGGTAGCAGAGCCAAGTTTAGTTATTGCTGTTGATGATTTCCCAATTGACAATCTTCAAGTCCCAGTAATTCAGTATAGTCAATTAGAAGAAATTTTTAAACAAAAGCTATCTTATCAAATCAATCATGCGGTTAAGGGGGATGATACCTACTATATCATCTTTACTTCAGGGACAACTGGTAAACCTAAAGGAGTACAGATTTCACATGACAATCTGCTTAGTTTTACTAATTGGATGATTAATGCAGAAGCTTTTGCAACACCTCATAGGCCGCAAATGCTGGCACAACCGCCTTACTCTTTTGATTTGTCAGTGATGTATTGGGCGCCAACATTGGCTTTAGGTGGGACCCTTTTTGCTCTTCCTAAAGAAATAACCGCAGATTTCAAACAATTATTTACAACTATTAACCAATTACCCATTGGTGTGTGGACATCAACACCTTCCTTTGTTGATATGGCTATGCTGTCAGATGACTTTAATGCACAGCAATTGCCTCATTTAACTCATTTCTATTTTGACGGAGAAGAGTTGACGGTTAAGACGGCTAAAAAATTGCGTCAGCGTTTTCCGCAAGCAAGAATTGTCAACGCTTATGGGCCAACAGAAGCAACTGTTGCTTTATCAGCTTTGGCTGTCACTGATAAAATGCTTGAAACATGCAAGCGTCTGCCAATTGGCTATACAAAACCAGATTCGCCAACCTTTATTATTGATGAGTCAGGTCATAAACTGGCAAATGGTCAGCAAGGAGAGATTATTGTTTCCGGTCCGGCAGTCTCTAAGGGGTATCTCAATAATCCTGAACGAACAGCAGCAGCTTTCTTTGAATTTGAAGGTTTGCCAGCTTATCATACTGGTGATTTGGGAAGTATGACAGATGAAGGTCTCTTGCTCTATGGCGGTCGTATGGATTTTCAGATTAAATTCAATGGCTATCGTATTGAGTTGGAAGAAGTCTCTCAAAATCTTAACAAATCGCAATATATCGCATCTGCTGTAGCTGTTCCCCGTTATAATAAAGACCATAAGGTGCAAAATCTTTTAGCTTATGTTGTCTTAAAAGATGGTGTAGAAGAGCAATTTGAGAGAGCACTTGACATTACCAAGGCTATTAAGGCTGATTTGCAAGATGTTATGATGGATTACATGATGCCTTCTAAGTTTTTGTACCGTAAAGATTTACCTTTAACACCTAATGGTAAAATTGATATTAAAGGTTTGATGAGTGAGGTAAACAAAAAATGATTGATTTTTTCAAGAATCTTCCTCACTTAGAAGCTTATGGAAATCCTCAATATTTTTTCTATATTATTTTGGCTGTCTTACCAATTTTTATAGGCCTCTTTTTTAAGAAACGCTTTCCTCTTTATGAGGCTTTTGTTAGTCTGATTTTTATTGTTTTAATGTTGACAGGTGAAAAGTCGCATCAAATCTTTGCCTTGTTTTTCTATATCATTTGGCAAATTTTCTGTGTCTATAGTTATAAATTTTATAGAAAATCACGGGATAATAAGTGGATTTTTTATCTTCATGTCTTCATGTCTATCTTACCTTTATCTTTGGTAAAGATTACTCCTGCGATTTGGACAAATCAACAATCTTTATTTGGTTTTTTGGGTATATCCTATCTTACCTTTCGTTCAGTAGGTATGATTATGGAAATGCGAGACGGTGTTCTCACGTCATTTACATTTTGGGAATTTATCCGTTTTATGCTGTTTATGCCCACTTTTTCAAGTGGGCCCATTGATCGTTTCAGAAGATTTAATGATGATTATGAGAAGATTCCTGATAAAGATGAATTGCTAGATATGTTGGAACAATCTGTTCACTATATCATGCTTGGTTTTTTCTATAAGTTTGTTTTAGCGCAAATATTGGGAACAATGATTTTACCGGGGTTGAAAGAAATGGCCCTGCAAAAAGGTGGTTGGTTCAATTGGCCGACTTTAGGAGTCATGTATGTTTATGGCCTAGACTTATTTTTTGACTTTGCTGGTTATTCAATGTTTGCCATAGCTATCTCTAACTTTATGGGAATCAAGAGTCCAACTAATTTTAACCAACCGTTTAAATCACAAGATTTGAAGGAATTTTGGAATCGCTGGCATATGAGTTTGTCTTTTTGGTTTAGAGACTTTGTTTTTATGCGTCTTGTCAAAGTTTTAGTCAAAAATAAGGTCTTCAAAAATCGCAATGTTACATCAAGTGTTGCTTATATTGTGAATATGCTGATTATGGGATTTTGGCATGGCGTAACTTGGTACTATATTACCTATGGTCTATTTCACGGTGTCGGTTTAGTACTCAACGACGCTTGGCTTCGTAAAAAGAAAAGACTGAACAAAGAGAGAAAAGCAAAGAATTTATCACCTTTGCCAGAAAATGGCTGGACAAGAGCGTTAGGTATTGTCATTACCTTTAATGTTGTCATGTTATCATTTCTGATTTTCTCAGGATTCTTAAATGACTTGTGGTTTGCAGATCAATTATCAAAGAAATAAAAGGAGTATTTACAATGGATATAAAATCAGAGGTTTTAAAAATTATTGATGAGCTTTTTATGGAAGATGTATCAGATATGATGGATGAAGATCTATTTGATGCAGGTGTTTTAGATAGCATGGGAACTGTTGAATTAATTGTTGAATTGGAAAATCATTTTGATATCACTGTTCCTGTTTCTGAATTTGGTCGTGATGATTGGAATACAGCCAATAAAATTATTGAGGGTATAACGGAGTTACGAAATGCTTAAACGGTTATGGTTGATTTTGGGGCCAGTTTTCTGTGCCCTAGTTTTGGTTTTTTCTTTAATTATGTTCTATCCAGCTAAACATTTAAGCCATGATTATAATGAAGAAAAAAACGATGCTGTAGCTTTATCACCTAGTAGTTTTAAAAGTACCAATAAAAAAATGCGTGCATTGTCAGACAAAAGGCACCTCTTCGTCCCCTTTTTTGGTTCTAGTGAGTGGCAACGTATTGATAGTATGCATCCATCTGTTCTAGCAGAGCGTTATAATCGTTCTTATCGTCCCTATTTACTGGGACAAAAAGGGTCAACCTCTTTGTCACATTATTTTGGCATGCAGCAAATTGGTAATCAGATTAAAAATAAAAAGGCTGTCTATGTTATTTCTCCTCAGTGGTTCGTTCCAAAGGGGACAAGTCCTATCGCTTTTCAGCAGTATTTTAGTTCTGAACAATTAGCTGATTTTCTCTTAAATCAAACAGGAAGTACAGCGGATCGTTATGCAGCTAAACGTTTATTAGACATTAAACCGAGTTCGAATTTGCAAGGTATGATAAAAAAAATTGCGGCTGGTAAAACCTTAAATAGCTTTGATAGGGCAAGCCTGCGCCTTATTAAGAGTTTCTTGAAAAAAGAAGACGCTTTATTTGGAAGTCTGACCTTTAGTGATAATTATGAACGTCGTGTATTGCCGCATGTCAAAAAATTGCCCAAGCACTTTTCTTATGGAACCTTAAGTCAAATTGCTAGCAAAAATGGTCACAGGTTAACAAAAACAAATCAATTTGAAATTAATGATCATTTTTATAATAAACGTATTAAAGGACAATTGAAAAGACTCAAGGGCTTCCAAAAGCAACTGTCTTATTTACAGTCTCCAGAATACAATGATTTACAGTTGGCGTTAACTCAATTAGCAAAGTCAAAGACCAAAGTCATATTTGTTATTCCGCCGGTTAATGCCAAATGGGTTGAATATACAGGTCTAAGCCAAGATATGTATCAAAAGACGGTTGAAAAAATAAAATATCAGTTACAGAGCCAAGGTTTTGATAACATTGCTGATTTATCAAAAAATGGTGATCAGCCTTATTTCATGCAGGATACCATTCATCTTGGTTGGAATGGTTGGCTGGCTTTTGATAAAGAGGTCAATCCCTTCTTATCCAAGAAACAGCTCCAACCGGCTTATAAGATTAATAATCACTTTTTAAGTAAAAAGTGGGCCACTTATACTGGTAATCCTTTTCAGTTTAAGTGAGACCTTTTTGCCTAATGAAATCAAATTTGGTAAAATGAGAGGAAGAAAAGAGGTAATTGTTATGTCTAAAATTTTAGTTTTTGGTCATCAAAATCCCGATTCAGATGCAATCGGTTCATCAATGGCTTATGCATATTTAAAACGTCAACTCGGCGTAGATGCTCAAGCAGTAGCTTTAGGAAATCCAAATGAGGAGACAGCTTTTGTACTTGACTATTTTGGTATTCAAGCACCGCCTGTTGTTAAGTCAGCTCAAGCAGAAGGTGCCAAACAAGTCATCTTAACAGACCATAATGAATTTCAGCAATCTATCGCAGACATCCGCGAAGTTGAAGTCGTTGAAGTTGTAGATCATCATCGTGTCGCTAATTTTGAAACAGCAAATCCTCTTTATATGCGTTTAGAACCAGTTGGATCTGCTTCATCAATCGTTTATCGGCTTTACAAGGAAAATGGTGTTACTATTCCTAAGGAAATTGCAGGTTTAATGCTGTCAGGTTTGATTTCAGATACACTTCTTTTGAAATCACCAACGACTCATGCCTCTGATCCAGCTGTTGCAGAAGATTTAGCCAAAATTGCAGGTGTTGACTTGCAGGAATATGGTTTGGCTATGCTTAAGGCTGGTACCAATTTAGCAAGTAAAACGGCTGCGCAACTTGTTGATATTGATGCTAAAACATTTGAACTTAATGGTAGTCAAGTACGTGTAGCTCAAGTCAATACGGTTGATATCAATGAAGTTTTGGAACGTCAAAATGAAATTGAAGAAGCCATTAAAGCATCACAAGCAGCTAATGGATACTCTGATTTTGTCTTGATGATTACTGATATTTTAAATTCAAATTCGGAAATCTTAGCATTGGGCAACAATACTGATAAAGTAGAAGCAGCCTTTAATTTCGCACTTAAAAATAACCATGCCTTCTTAGCAGGTGCTGTATCACGTAAGAAACAAGTTGTACCTCAATTAACGGAAAGTTTTAATGGGTAAAAAATTTAAATGAAAGACGGTGAGAGCTGTCTTTTTTCTTTGTAAACTTTTTTGGAGTACATTATAGATGAATCAATGCAACTATTGTTCTAATCCTCATTTTTTATAAAAAAATTGAAGATACTATCTGTTGTTTTCGTATCTTAATTGGCCATACTTTTATGGAAAATTAGTCTAGAAGACCGAATTTTTGCTATAATATTTTCATGATTAAAATTTATAATGGCGATAAATTAACGCGTCAGCCATTTTTCATAAAACTTATCAACTATTTGCAAATACATGATGATGTCGCTTTGCGGCAGATTAAGAGGAATTTTGCTGATACTGAGCATCTAGAACGATCTATTGAGGACTATGTGCAGGCGGGTTATGTTTTACGTGAAAATAAACATTATTACAATGCTTTTGAGTTGTTAGAGAACCTTGATGGTTTGACACTGGATAGTCAGATTTTTGTAGATGACCAGTCATCTATTTATCAAGATCTGTTAGCCTTAACTTTTGAGACCTATTTGTCTAACCAGACAAATACAGCTCTTATCATTGAAAAGACGGATATTAGCAGAGATGCCTTAACCTTATCTAACTACTTTTTTAAACTTAATGAAAATTTTCCTCTATCAAGAAAACAAAAACCCTTGTATCATTTATTGGGTGATGTCAATCCGAATTATGCTCTCAAATACATGACTACCTTTCTTTTGAAATTTTGGGGTAAGGATGTGGTCAAGCAGAAACGTCCTGATATTTTTGTCCAAGCCTTAGTGCTCTTAGGTTATTTGGAGCAAGTAGATAAACAGAGTTATTGTTTGAAAATGACTTTTGATAAGGAAAAATTGATTTTCGCATCATAAATTTGCTTTTAATCATTCTTATTATTCTTAAAAGCAACAGGGAAGTGATAGGGGAAAATGAAATTAGAAAGATTACTGGCTATTTTATCCCTACTTTCAGATAGAAATAGGATAACAGCTAAAGAACTAGCAGAAAAATTTGAGGTGTCCAAACGGACTATTTATCGAGATTTAGAAAGCCTTAATCAAGCAGGAATTCCCATTGTTTCCTATGCTGGTCGCGACGGTGGATTTTCGCTGATGAAAAACTATCAGATAGACAAACGCATCCTATCAAAAGCAGATACTAAAAATCTTTACTCTGCTTTAAAGGGCTTACAAAGCATTAAGCAGCAGCCAGAATTGATTGCCTTGATAGCGAAACTTCTGCCTGAGGGGGAGAGTAATCCTTTAGCAGATTATGATATCAATTTTTCTTCTTGGTATTCGGACAGTTTCATTCAAAAGAAAATTGAAATTCTGCAAGAGGCCATAGAAGGAAAATCTTGTGTTTTATTGGATTATATTTCAAGTTCTGGCAGAAGGAAGCGCAAAATTGAGCCCTATCAATTAGTTTTTAAAGATTCAGCCTGGTATCTGCATGCCTTCTGTCATAAACGACAGGCTTTTCGTCTTTTTAAACTGCGGCGTATGGCATCTTTAACCTTATTAGAAGAAAAATTCACCGGACGTCCTTATCCAGCTTTAACATTAAAAAGCATTGCTTATTCTGACTTTTCTTTGGAACCTGTTGAAGGTTATGACAAGGTTGTTTTGACTTATCATCCTGAGGATGCCTTTGCTATAACCAAAGTGATGGATGCTTCTATACTAGCTGCTTCTGAAAAAGAAGGCATGATTACTTTTTATACGTCAAATTTAGCTATGGCTTGTGATGTGGTCTTTCCATTACTGGCAAGGGTCAGAGTTCTTGCACCAATTGAATTGCAGCAGCTAGTTGAGAAAAAATTGGACAAAATTAAATCATTCTATAAAAGGTGACATAAAGCTGTCATCTTTTTTAGGTTATACTAATAGGCGATAAAAGAGAAAGTAGGTAGGATAATGAAAAATGACGTTCTTGTTTATGTATTTGATGGTTATGCAGACTGGGAGCCATCTTATGTCTGCTCGGAATTAAATAGACAGGATAGTCCCTTTCAAGTTAAAACCATTAGTTTAGATAAACAGCCTAAAACATCCATGGGCGGATTTCGCGTGATGCCTGACTATGATATGACGGATTACCCTAAGGAATTTAAACTGCTGATTATTCCTGGCGGAGATAGTTGGCTGGCAGGGGAAAATACTGACATTCTGCCTGTAGTAGACTATGCTGCTCGCCAGCAAATACCGATTGCTGCCATTTGTGCTGCAACCAGTTTTTTAGCTGAAAATGCTTATTTAGATCATGTCAAGCACACTGGCAATAGCCTTGAATTTATGAAAAAGCAGGCTCCTCATTATCGTGGAGAAGACTTTTATGTGGAAAGACAGGCAGTCAGTGATGGTGGTATTGTGACAGCAAATGGGACAGCAGCCTTAGAATTTGCTAGAGAAATTTTCTTTTTACTACATGTTAAAAATCCCCAAGAAATAGAGGATTGGTACCATTTTAACAAAGTGGGCTTTTATCATTAAACAGCTTTTAATATCATCTTATTTTGAAAAAATGTATAATAAAGGGGAGGAGACATTACTATGATTGATCATTTCGGCATTACCGTACAAGATTTAGAAAAGAGCAAAGCCTTTTATCAGGCAACCTTAGCACCTTTAGGCTATGAACTAAGGGTTGACAATTCTTTCGCTGCTAGTTTTGCAGAAGTCCGCAGTGCAGATCCTGCAGGAGATTTTTGGCTTGGATCAGGAGAAAAGTTCCCGCCAATGCATTTTGCTTTCAATGCTCAAACCCGAGAAGAAGTCAGAAAGTTTTATCAGGCTGGTTTGAAGGCAGGGGCGGCTGATAATGGTGCTCCAGGCATCAGAGAAAATTACCATCCCAATTATTACGCGGCTTTCTTGATTGACCCAGATGGCAATAACATTGAAGCCGTTTGTCATAAAAAGGAGTAGATTGTGGTTAAGCGTCCTGATTTTTTCCAGATTAAAACCTATGAAGAGTTTTGCAAGTATTATTGGTATCAGAAAGAATTGTTGCATATTTGTCAGCAACTGGACTGTGCACATTGGGGAACAAAGCAGGAATTAAACGATAGGATAAAGGCTTATTTTGCAGGAGAACCAATGAAAGCAGTTGAAAGGAAGACTAAGCCTTTTAAACCAAAAGCGACACAAGAGCTCAGCTTATCCAGTTCTTTGCTGCTGTGCGGCTTTGCCTTTAATCAAACGTTTAGGACTTATTTTGCCCAACAGACTGGCGTTGAACCTTTTAAATTCACTGCGGATATGGCAACAGCATGGCGGAAAGTCAAGGCAGAAAATGATCTTAGCTTTACTATCCAAGATCTTTTAGATGTTTATGCTGGGAAATCTGATTACGCAAGATATGATAATCGTTCCTGCCAATGGAATCAATTTTACAAGGATTTTTGTGCAGATAAAAAGACTAAAGGGATTAAAAATAAAATGAAAGTCGCTTCCATTCTTTGGCAAGCTGTCAAAAAATCTGATCAGGCCAAGGTTTACTCATCACAATTATGGGATAAATATTCAAATTTGTTAGATAATGAATAAAGAAAGTAGAGAGGAGGTGTTTGTCATGATAGAAAGATTAGACTTTGTTTGCCCAACAATTCCTGAAGGCGGTGAATTTCCACTTGAACATACGGGCAAGGGAGAAGACAGATCACCTGAATTTTTTATCAAAAATCTTTCTCCTCATGCAAGAACACTTGCTATTACTTTAGAAGATTTGACACACCCTCTCAAAAAGGAATTCACGCATTGGTTGATTTGGAATCTTCCTGCTTCTAGTTATATCAAGGCTAATATTTCTTACGGATTTGAAGTAGCAGATCCTCAAGAAGCTAGACAGGGAATAGCTTATGGTTGGCATCGTTATGCTGGTCCAAAACCACCGCTGGGTCAAAATCATAAGTATCGCTTTACCATTTACAGTTTGGATTGTTCCTTGAATTTAAATCGCTGGACAAGAAAAAGCAAACTTTTAAAAGCAGTGGAAGGTCATGTCCTGCAAAAGGGACAACTAACGGCTTCTTTTGGCAATAAAAAGATCTGGAATCAAAATTCCAGACCAATGATGGTATGATAAGATTTTAAGACTTAACTTTTTAGAGTAACCTCATAAGGATATGAGACTGGAACTGCAAAATCAATTTCTATCATGATTTGTGTTTCACTCTCTAAGTAAGTTAAATATCATTGCTTGACACTTATAGAATTATTCAGTTATTGTTTAAATAATTTTTATTAAGCGAAAATTGCATTAGCTATGCCAAATGCTTAACTGTTTTTTGAGTCTTTGGTCACTGTCCTTTTTAGCAGTCTCATTAGCTGCTTTATTTCCACCAACCGACAGGTATATGCCGCGGCTGTCAACAATTCCGTCTCCGGCAAAAAGATGACCAGCTTCTTTGTAGATAGTCACTTGCGTATGATTTGGCTGATACTTTTCGATCAGTCTTGCAGATTCAGCGCTTGGCCACATCCTATCATTTTCTCCGGCAAAAATGAGAATATTTGCTTTTGTCTTTTCAACTTTAATACGTTTGTCTTCACTGTTTTTATCCTTATCTAAAGCCTGTTTGTAGGTATGATAATAAGAAATAGGTGTTTTTATCAAAAAATTATAGAAGAGTTTTAGAGAATTTTCTGAACGGACATCCAAGTAAGGCAGTGCTTTACCATTTTGTGACCAAGAAGAGGAGTAGTTTCTAAAATCCAAGTCAGCATAAATGTGGCTAGAAGGAGCATATAGAACAACATTATCAATAGAATCATAGAGACTGGCAAGCAGTAGGGCATATTCTGCACCTTTAGATGTTCCAATTACAGTAATCTTATCAGGTTGACTAAAGTGTTGTGAAATATAGCTTTCAATTTCTTGATAATATTCTACTGGCACTTCAGCAAGTGTTGGATGTTGATTGGGCATACCAAAGAAGAATAGGGCTAAAACCTGATAACCTTCTTGAGCTAATTGAATAGCTTGTTCATAAGCAGGCGTGCCATCGGAGCCCCCAAAAGTTACAATAACACCTTTATACTTAATGTTATCTGGAATTATCCTGAATCCATTGAGATAATCTCCTGTTACGTGTTCAATAGTAAGACCAGCAATATCAGTTTTATAAAGAGAAAGTTTACTAGGATTGGTATAATAGTCAGGAGTGTTAGGGATTCCTTGTGAACTGTACTTAAAATTGTGAAAAGATCTCATGGTAAAAATGAAAAGAACCCCTAAAATGATAACAAAAAGAATTCCTAAACAGACTGCTATGATCATACTTGTATCCTTCTTTCTAAATTGTTTTCTGCTTTTAATGTAAAATGTTAATTAGTCATTTGTTATGAGTAAAGCGATAAAAATCATAACAAGCTTATTTTAAAGTAAAAACTAGCTAACTTGGTGTAAAAATAAACGAATAAGGATTAGTATGCTATGCCTAACCTTAACGACTGTTGGCGAACAATATAGCGAAAACTTTAAATAGTCTGATCCACTTTTTTAATTTTTAGCTAAAGGTATTTTCTAGCCACTTCAATATCACCAGCATATGCTGTGCGCTTTCCCTTAATAATTTGAAAAGCATCAGCTCCTTTACCAGCTATAATGACAGCATCGTTTTCAGACTGTGTCAATGACATAGCTTTTTGAATAGCTTGCTTACGATCAACAATAATGTTTACTGGACGTTTGATATGGTGAGCAATCTCTTGAGAGATGAGCTGTGGGTCTTCATTGTTAGGATCATCTGCAGTTAAAATAACTTGCAACTCTGGATGAGCATTGATAACATAACCAAAATCAGCTCGGCGGCTTTCTCCTTTATTTCCAGGAGCGCCAAGAATAAGAATTAAAGTTCCTTTTTGATGTTCTTCAACAACTGACAATAGTTTTTCTAAACTATCTCCGTTGTGAGCATAATCAACAAAGACCTTAGCACCATTCTTTTGAACGAGAACTTCCATGCGCCCCGGCACCGTTGTTTGAACGATGCCTTTTTGAATATCAGTCTGGCTAGCTCCTAGCTGTAAGCAGGCCAAGGCAGCAGCAACTGCATTTTCTTGATTGAACGAGCCTGTCAGCTGAATGTCATAATGGCCTGCTAATTTGCCCGTCAGATCAAATGAAAAAGCCTTGCTGTTTATAATTTGATTGTCAGAATATTTCCCATAGAAATCATGTGGCTGGTCGGTAACCTGTTCTTTGATGAGTGCAAAATGATTCATCTGACTATTGACGATAACATAACGACTATGTTTCAGTAAAAGACGCTTATGGTAAAAATAATCTTCAAAAGTAGGATGTTCAATCGGTCCAATATGATCAGGACTAATATTGAGAAAAACACCAACATCAAAAGTCAGTCCGTAAACACGGCCAACTAGGTAAGCTTGACTTGAGACTTCCATAATGAGATGAGTCATGCCATTAGCAACTGCCTGTGCCATCATTTTAAAAAGATCTAAGCTCTCGGGGGTTGTTAGTTTTGATTTGAAGAAAGTTTTTCCATCTAGGGTTGTGTTCATGGTAGAAATCATGGCCGGACGGTAGCCTTGCTTTAAGATATGATAAGCAAAATAAGCAGCTGTTGTTTTGCCTTTAGTTCCTGTAAAAGCCAAAGTTTTCAACTTATCTTGAGGGTTGTCATAAAATTCCTTAGCAATCAGACACATGGCATTTTTGATATTATTAACAAGAATAAGCGGAATACCCACTTGATAATCTTTTTCTGCTACATAAAAGGTTAATCCGCTTTCGATAGCTTTTTTTAGAAATTCTTTTTTGAAAGTTGCTCCCTTAACAAAAAAGAGGGTTGAGGCCTTAATGTCACGACTATCATAAGAAATATGATGAAAAGCCACTTCTGGATTTGAGTATTTGTATTGATAGTGCTCACCATCAATTATTTCGCGAAAATTAGCATTATTTTTAAGAATCGTTAATACTGTTTCAATTGTAATCATACCTTTTATTTTAGACTTAAAGTTAGTGTTTTACAAGTATCAATCAAAAGTTTATAATAAATTTATCAAAATGCTAGAAAGAATTTAAATGTCTGATAAAGAAACAAAGATGACACAGCAAGAGCAAATGGTTCGAGGAACTGCCTGGCTGACTGCTGGTAATTTCATTAGCCGTCTCCTCGGAGCTGTTTATATTATTCCTTGGTATGCATGGATGGGAAAATATGCAGCAGAAGCTAATGCTCTTTTTGGAATGGGTTATGAAATCTATGCCCTTTTTTTACTGATTTCAACTGTCGGTATTCCTGTTGCTGTTGCTAAACAGGTTTCAAAGTATAACACACTGGGAGACCCTAAAAAAAGTACCTATCTTGTGCGGAAGATTTTGCATTTTATGCTTGGTTTAGGTGCCATCTTTGCTGTTATTATGTATATGGGATCACCTGTTTTTGCCAGTATGAGCCGTGGCGGTCAAGACTTAGTACCTGTTCTTAGAAGTTTAACTTTGGCAGTTCTTGTTTTTCCGTCCATGAGCGTTTTAAGAGGCTTTTTTCAAGGGTTTAATAATCTCAAACCTTATGCCATAAGTCAAATAGCTGAACAAGTTGTTCGGGTTATTTGGATGCTTTTAACAGCTTTCTTTATCATGAAGATGAGCTCAGGAGACTATGTTGACGCAGTAACACAGTCTACTTTTGCTGCCTTTGTCGGAATGTTTGCAGGGATTGCAGTTCTTATTTATTTCCTATGGGAAAACGATTTGTTAGATGCCTTATTTGGCAAAAAGCCTGAAAAGGTTGATATTGATACCAAGGATCTCCTTATTGAAACAGTTAAGGAGGCTATTCCTTTTATCGTTACAGGTTCGGCTATTCAGGTTTTTAAACTGATTGATCAATTCACTTTTGGCAATAGTATGGCTCTTTTCACACATTATAGTGATAGAGAATTAAAAGTTATGTTTGCCTATTTTTCGACAAATCCAGGCAAGGTTACGATGATTTTGATTGCTGTTGCGACAGCGATTGCAGGTGTCGGTATTCCCTTGTTAACAGAGAATTTTGTCAAAAAAGATAAAAAAGCTGCGGCACGCTTAGTTGTTAATAATTTACAAATGCTGATGATTTTTATCATTCCGGCCATTATAGGAGCTGTTATTTTAGTTAAGCCGCTCTATACTATTTTTTACGGTCTGCCTCAGGGACAAGCGTTGGGGCTATTCATCGTTTCTTTACTGCAGACAATTATTTTAGCTATCTATACGGTTTTAGCTCCGATGCTGCAGGCTTTATTTGAAAATCGTAAGGCTATTCGTTACTTTATTTATGGTGTTATTGCTAAATTTGTTTTACAAGTTCCTCTCATTTATTTCTTGCAGGCCTATGGTCCAATATTAGCAACAACGTTTGCCCTATTCATTCCAATTATTCTGATGTACCTTCAAATACAAAAAATTACAGGCTTTAATCGCACTGCCATTAGAAGAACAAGCCTTTTAGTGTTGATTTTGACAGCAATCATGACTATTGTTGTCGTTTTGGCAACTTGGCTGCTGGGGCTAATTCTATCAGATAATAGTCGAATCGCTAGTCTTATTTACATTACAGTGATTGGTTTTATTGGTATAGTTGTTTATGGTATCTTAGCTTTAGCTACTCATCTTCTTGATAAAATGTTGGGTACTAAGGCGGTCAGCCTTCGTCGGAAGCTGCATATGAATTAATGAGCTTTTTCATTGGGATTTTTGGTCCCTCGCAAATCACTAACTATATTAGTAGTGCCGTAGAGCTTCTAGCATGGTAATAAAAAAACTAAGATGGTAAGTTTGCTTATAGTTTATTTTTATAGCTAACTATCAAGAAATAGAATAGGGTAAAAGTCCGTCATTTTTGGGAATACGTGGTAAAATAATTGCATTAGATTCGAAAGGTAAAAACGATGACTGAAGACTATAAATTAGATACTATTCTGGCACATGCAGGAATTAATACGGACAAGACAACAGGAGCTCTGACGGCTCCTATTCATTTGTCAACAACTTATCAGCATCCTCAATTTGGTCAATCAACAGGTTTTGATTACACACGGACAAAAAATCCTACCCGCACTGTTCTTGAAGAAACGCTGGCTAAAATTGAAAAGGCTAAATACGCTTTAGTAACATCGTCGGGTATGGCGGCGCTTGTTTTGCTTTTTACTGGCTTTCCTATTGGGAGTAAGGTAGTTGCGGCGCGTGATTTATATGGTGGTTCTTTTCGTTGGTTTAACGAACAGGAAAAAGCAGGAAGATTTTCTTTTGTTTACACCAATACAGAAACTGATATGATTGCTGCCATTTCAGATGAGACCGATTATGTTTTTATCGAAACGCCAACCAATCCGCTCATGATTGAATTTGACATTAGTAAAGTTGCTCAAGCAGCTCATAAGCATGGTGCCAAGGTCATTGTTGATAACACTTTTTACAGCCCTATTTATCAAAATCCGCTCGTTTTAGGTGCTGATGTGGTTTTGCATTCAGCAACCAAGTATCTATCAGGTCATAATGATGTTCTTGCCGGTGTTTTAATGACCAGCGATCAAGAAATTTACGATAAGCTTTTTTATGACCAAAATACAACAGGTCCAACACTCTCGCCCTTAGATGCTTATTTGCTGATGCGCGGTCTGAAAACACTTAAATTGCGTATGGAAAAAGCAACACAAAATGCTAAGACAGTTGTTGCTTATTTAGAAAAATCACCTGCTGTTAAAGAGGTACTTTATACAGGAAAAGGCGGAATGATTTCTTTTAAAGTTGTGGATGAAAAAAAAATTCCGCAAATTCTCAATCATTTACAGCTGTTCACCTTTGCAGAAAGTTTAGGTGGCGTTGAAAGTTTAATTACTTATCCAGCGACACAGACACACTTGGATATACCGGAGGAAGTGCGTCATTCCTATGGTTTGACAGATGACTTACTGCGTCTGTCCATTGGAATTGAAGATGCGGAAGACTTGATTGATGATTTAAAAGCTGCTTTAGAAGCTTAAAGGAGATAAAAGAGATGGGACGATATGATTTTACAACAAGACCTGACCGTCTTAACCAATTTACCTATAAGTGGAAAACTTCTGAAAATAATCCAGAGCTTCTCCAGATGTGGGTGGCTGATATGGACTTTTTGCCTGTACCAGAAATTAAAGAAGCTATTATTAATTATGGACGAGAACATATTTTTGGTTATAACTATTTTAACGATGACCTCTATCAAGCGGTTATTGATTGGGAAAAAAAGGAGCATGACTATGCTGTTGTAAAAGAAGATATTCTTTTCATTGATGGCGTTGTTCCAGCCATTTCAATAGCTCTGCAGGCTTTTAGTGAAAAAGGAGATGCTGTTTTAATTAACTCACCCGTCTATTATCCTTTCGCACGTACAATCAGACTAAATGACCGTCGGTTGGTAGAAAATTCTCTTCAAATTATTAATGGACGTTTCGAGATTGATTTTGAACAGCTGGAGAAAGATATTATTGACAATAATGTCAAAATTTATCTTCTTTGCAGTCCTCATAATCCTGGTGGGCGTGTTTGGGATAATGATGATTTGATCAAAATAGCTGAGCTTTGTAAGAAGCATGGTGTGATTTTAGTTTCTGATGAAATTCATCAGGATTTGGCTCTTTTTGGAAATACACATCATTCCCTCAACACTTTAGATGCTTCATACAAGGATTTTACGATTATTCTAAGTTCAGCAACTAAAACTTTTAATATTGCAGGAACTAAAAACAGCTTTGCTATTATTCAAAATGAGAGTTTGCGTCGAAAATTTCAATATAGGCAGTTGGCTAACAATCAGCATGAAGTGCCAACCGTTGGGATGATAGCAACTCAAGCGGCTTTCCAATATGGAAAACCTTGGTTGGAAGAACTCAAAACAGTTATTGAGGGAAATATTAAACTGGTCATAAAGGAATTAGAAGCAAAAACGAAAATCAAAGTGATGGAACCTGAAGGTACTTATTTGGTTTGGCTGGATTTTTCTGCTTATGCTATTGCTCAGCCTCAACTGAGTGAAAAACTGCAAAATGAAGCAAAAGTTGTCCTCAATGATGGTGCACACTTCGGTAAGGAAGGCAAGTACTTTGCTCGTCTTAATGTTGCGACACCTAAGAATACAGTTCAAGAAGCACTAAGTCGCATTATCAGTGTCTTTGGAAAATAAAAAATATTTTTAAAACATTCTTGAAATTGGCAAATCCTGTCCGATTTTTGGAATGTTTTTATATACAGTTACTTTTATCAAAAATATCTTTTTGATGACTTGATTTTTTGCTATCTCTGCTTATTTGTACATTATGGTAGCTATAGTTCTTGCCTTGTCGAGGTTTTATATCTAATGTGCTATCTGTTACTTCTTAAAAAGAGGAACAAATTAGGTAATGGCTTCCTCTAAAATTTAAGATTTGATTGGAATTTATCGGCTTTTTTATGCTATAATGGTCACAGAAAATACAAAATAGAAAAAGGATACATTATGGGGAAATTTCAAATCATTTCGCATCCGCTCATTCAGCACAAACTCTCTATTTTACGTCGTAAAGATACTTCAACAAAGCATTTTCGTGAATTAGTCAATGAAATTGCTATGCTTATGGGGTATGAAGTCTCCCGTGAATTGCCGCTAGAAGAGGTTGAGATTGAAACGCCGATTACTAAGACTGTACAAAAACAGTTGACAGGAAAGAAATTGGCCATTGTTCCAATTTTGCGTGCTGGTATTGGTATGGTTGACGGACTCTTGAGTTTGGTACCAGCAGCTAAAGTTGGTCATATTGGTATGTATCGTGATGAAGAAACATTGGAGCCGGTAGAATATCTGGTTAAATTACCTGAAGATATTGACCAACGTCAGATTTTTGTGGTTGATCCCATGTTAGCAACTGGAGGTTCGGCTGTCTTGGCTATTGATTCTCTTAAAAAAAGAGGAGCAGCCAATATCAAATTTGTTTGCCTTGTTTCGGCTCCTGAAGGCCTTAAGAAATTACAGGAAGCACATCCCGATATTGATATTTATACAGCGGCTCTTGATGAAAAACTAAATGAAAAGGGCTATATTGTTCCAGGTCTTGGGGATGCAGGCGATCGCTTGTTTGGCACAAAATAACAGTCCAGTGGACTGTTATTTCCCGAGCCTGAAATGAGATAGCGAGGCTAAGTCCAGTGGACTGTTATTTCCCGAGCTTAAAATGGGATAGCGAGGCTAAGTCTGATAAATTTTGCTTTTAAGGATTTTAAAAGGGAATTGTCACAAGAATAGCTCAGGGGTTAAGAGTTACTTGATAGATCCTCACTTTAAAAAAGTTGTCAAAAATCAATGTAAATATTTGACCTTTTTTGACCAATAGGATATAATAACTCCAAGATTGAATTAAAGGAGAAATACAGTATGATTCCTGTAGTTATTGAACAAACGAGCCGTGGTGAACGCTCTTATGATATTTATTCACGTCTATTAAAAGATCGTATTATTATGTTGACTGGTCCTGTTGAAGACAATATGGCAAATTCCATTATTGCTCAGTTACTGTTTCTTGATGCACAAGATAATACCAAAGACATTTATCTTTATATTAATTCACCGGGTGGTTCTGTTTCAGCTGGTCTTGCTATTGTTGATACGATGAACTTTATTAAGTCTGATGTTCAAACGATTGTTATGGGTATTGCTGCTTCCATGGGAACAATCATCGCTTCTAGCGGTGCCAAAGGAAAACGTTTTATGTTACCAAATGCAGAATATCTTATCCATCAGCCAATGGGCGGTACAGGCGGTGGCACACAGCAGTCTGATATGGCTATTGCTGCCGAACAATTGCTTAAAACACGCAAAAAATTAGAAAAGATTCTATCGGATAATTCTGGAAAAACAGTAAAACAAATTCATAAGGATGCTGAACGTGATTATTGGATGGATGCTAAGGAAACATTAAAGTATGGCTTCATCGATGAAATCATGGAAAATAATGAATTAAAATAAGTAGAAAAGCTGAGTTATAATGACTTAGCTTTTTGAGTTGAGTAGAAAAACTATGATTTTCTGAAAAGAGGTAATAAACAAAGCGGAAAATCATTTTTTTGTTATAATAGAAATATGTTAAAAATTAACAGTCAATTATTTGCAATTGAAGATACTCTTGATGATCTTGTGGCTGCTTTTTTAAATTTGGAGGTGGTCAGGACGTACAAGGCAGCTCAAAAAGCATTTTTAGCTGATAAAAATTTGCAAAAAGAAATTAGTAATTTTCAACATTATAATGAAGATTACAATGATCAAAAAACTTTTATTAAATACCGTCCGGAAGTAAAGCAATTGAGGCGAAAGATGTTTGAAAAAAAACGTCAGCTTGATTTGAACGAAAAAGTTATTGCACTTCGCAGAGCCGAAGTGGATTTACAGGAAGTTCTGGCTAAGATTGCTCAAAAAATAGCAGAATCTGTTTCATCTGATGTTTTTGTAGATACGGGTTTGCCGCTGGCACCGCATAAACCACCTCACAAAAAAGGATATGGCAATAATATTAAGGAAAGATAAGAGAAAATGTTTGAAAAGAAAAAAAGACTAGGTCTTATTGTTTATTTTTATTATAATCGTGATGCCAGAAAGCTTAATAAGTATGGCAACGTCGTTTACCATTCTCGGCGAATGCGTTATTCAGTACTCTATATTGCTCAAGACGAAACTGATAAAATCATTGAAGAGATTGGTGCTCTTAAATTTGTCAAAAAGGTTCTTCCATCCTATATTGATACGATTGATCAAAATTTTGTAGGCAGTTTAATGCGCTAAGAGGGCACCTATAAAAAATGAGGAAATATGCTTGACAATATTCAGATAATTCAGTATTCTTATTGATGACTAATATTTAAGATAAATTTAAGGAGAAAACAAATGAAGAAAAAAATAGCTCTAGCAGCTCTTTCTTTTGTCAGTGCAGCTGTTCTTGCAGCTTGCAGCTCAGCACCTGGTGGTTCATCAGATGCAACTGGTAATAAAATTGGAGATACTGTAAAAATTGGTTACAATCTTGAATTATCAGGAGATGTAGCCGCATATGGACAAGCTGAAAAGAACGGTGCTAACCTTGCTGTTGAAGAGATTAATAAGGCAGGCGGCATTGATGGCAAAAAGATTAAAGTTATCTCAAAAGATAATAAATCTGATAACGGTGAAGCATCAACAATCTCAACTAATCTTGCTACCCAAAGTAAAGTAAATGCTATCTTGGGACCAGCAACATCTGGTGCTACAGCGGCTGCTGCTCCCAATGCCAACGATGCTGCAGTACCACTCGTAACGCCTTCTGGAACACAAGATAATTTGACCTATTCAAAAGGCAAAGTTCAAGATTACATCTTCCGTACAACTTTTCAAGATAGCTTCCAAGGTAAGATCATTGCCAAATATGCAACAGATAATTTGAAAGCTAAAAAAGTAGCGCTTTACTATGATAAGTCAAGTGATTATGCCCAAGGTATTGCTGATGCATTCAAAAAAGCATATAAAGGGAAGATTACTGTTGAAGATACCTTTCAAGCTAAAGACCAAGATTTCCAAGCAGCTCTGACCAAGTTTAAAAATAAAGACTTTGATGCCATTGTGATACCAGGTTATTATACTGAAACTGGTTTGATTACAAAGCAAGCACGTGATATGGGGCTTACCCAGCCTATCTTAGGACCTGATGGTTTTAATGATGAAAAATATGTTGAAGGTGCTGGTGCAGCCAATACCAATAATGTTCATTATGTATCTGGTTATTCAACAAAAGTTGCTTTAACAAATAAGGCTGAAAAATTCCTGAAAGATTATAAGGCTAAGTATGGTGAAGAGCCAAATATGTTTGCCGCTCTTGCTTATGATTCCGTTTATATGATTGCTGATGCTGCAAAAGATGCCAAAACATCTAAGGATATTGCAACAAACCTAGCTAAATTGAAAAACTTTAAAGGTGTGACAGGTAAAATGACAATTGATAAGAAACATAACCCTGTTAAATCTGCTGTTATGGTTGGTCTTAAAGATGGTAAAGAAGACACAGCTACTGCTGTTGAAGCAAAATAAAGACAGAATAGGTCTGAAACAATGAACATCTGGGGAACGTATCCCCAGATATTATTTATTTATAGAAAGTTTGGTAGAATAATATGCTCCAACAACTTATTAATGGTCTTATCCTAGGGAGTGTCTATGCGCTGTTAGCCCTTGGTTATACCATGGTTTATGGAATTATTAAGTTAATTAACTTTGCCCATGGAGATATTTATATGATGGGAGCCTTTATTGGTTATTTTCTTATTACAAAATATCATATGAATTTCTTTGTGGCTCTTGTGCTGACGATGGTTTTAACAGCTATCTTAGGGGTTGTGATTGAATTTCTGGCTTATCGTCCTTTGCGGAATTCGACACGTATCGCTGCTTTGATTACTGCCATTGGTGTTTCTTTTTTTCTCGAATACAGTATGGTTCGTTTAGTTGGTGCCAATAAACATGCTTTTCCCCAAACTCTTGCTACAGTGAAATATAATTTAGGTCCTGTTAGTGTAACCAATGTACAACTCATCATTTTAGGAGTTTCTATCTTCTTGATGTTGGCTTTGCAGTTTATTGTTCAAAAAACTAAAATGGGTAAAGCCATGCGTGCCGTTTCAGTTGACAGTGATGCTGCGCAGTTAATGGGAATCAATGTTAATAGTACTATCAGTTTTACCTTTGCTTTAGGTTCTGCACTTGCTGGTGCTGGTGGTGTCTTGATTGGACTTTATTATAATTCTGTTGATCCACTGATGGGAATGGTTCCCGGTATTAAAGCCTTTGTCGCCGCTGTTTTAGGCGGTATTGGTATTATTCCAGGTGCAGCTGTCGGAGGCTTTATGATTGGTCTTTTAGAGACGTTTTCTGTTTCTATCGGTCTTGCAAGTTACAAGGATGCAGTTGTCTATGCAGTGCTTATCATTATCCTTTTGGTAAGACCAGCTGGTATTTTAGGAAAAAATGTGAAAGAGAAGGTGTAAGCAATGAAAAAAAATTTAAAAGCAAATATAACTTGGCTTGCCCTAGTCCTTGTCATCTTTTTTCTTCTTTTTGGACTTATTAGTGCTGGTATCATAGATATTTACTATACTCAAATTCTCATGGGAATTGGGATTAGTATTATCATGGCACTCGGAACCAACTTAGTTCTTGGCTTTTCTGGACAGCTCTCTCTTGGACAAGCTGGCTTTATGGCCATTGGTGCTTATGCAACTGCTATTTTAACAACTCAAAATCCTACTTATGCAGGTTTCTATTTATCCATTATTGTCGGTATGATAGTGACTGCAACGGTTGCCTTGGTTGTTGGGATTCCAACACTTCGTTTGAAGGGTGATTACTTAGCTATTGCAACTCTTGGTGTAGCTGAAATTATCCGTAAACTGATTGAAAATGGTGGTGATTTGACTAATGGTTCTAGGGGAATTATGGGAATTCTCAAATACACCACTTGGCCAGTCGTCTTTGTTTTCGTTGTTTTGATTACCATTTTTGTGTTAAATTATCTGAGGAGTCCTATGGGAAGAGAAGTACTTGCGGTTCGTGAAGATGAAATTGCAGCAGAAGCTATGGGGGTGAATACGACAAAAATTAAGGTACTTACTTTTATGATTGCTGCAGTAATTTCCAGCATTGCAGGTTCCCTTTATGTCGGTTATATTGGTACAGTCGCTCCTAAAGATTTTACCATTATGAAATCAATTGATTTTCTTATCGTGGCTGTTCTTGGTGGACTTGGCTCAGTAACAGGAACTATTGTGGCTGCTGTTGTTTTGGGTATCCTCAATATGTTCTTGCAAAATGTATCAGATATCCGTATGATTATCTATTCGTTAGCTTTAATTTTGGTTATGGTCTTTAGACCAGGCGGTCTTTTAGGAACATGGGAATTCAGTTTTTCAAAACTTTTCGCTAAAAAAGCTAAGGAGGGCGACAAATAATGGCACTTCTTGATGTAAAAAATTTAACAAAAAATTTCGGTGGTCTGACAGCTGTTGGGGATGTTACTCTGGAGCTTAATGAGGGAGAATTGGTCGGCCTGATTGGTCCTAATGGGGCAGGTAAGACTACACTTTTTAATTTATTGACTGGTGTCTATGAACCAAGTGAAGGAAGTGTGGAACTTGACGGTACTCTTTTAAATGGGAAGACACCTTATAAGATTGCTTCTTTAGGACTATCTCGTACTTTCCAAAATATTCGCCTCTTTAAGAATATGACCGTTATCGAAAATGTTTTAGTCGGTATGGAAAATACGCGCAATCCTCATCTCTTTTCGAGTTTTCTGCGCTTACCAAGTTTTTATTCAAATGAAACGGACTTACAGGAAAAAGCCATTGAACTTCTAAAAATTTTCAACTTAGATGACAAGGCTGATACTTTAGCGAAAAATCTTCCTTATGGACAGCAGCGGCGCTTGGAAATTGTGCGTGCACTGGCTACTAAGCCCAAAATCCTCTTTTTAGATGAACCAGCTGCGGGGATGAACCCTCAAGAAACGGCTGAATTAACTGAATTAATTCGTCAAATCAAAGAAGAGTTTAGTATTACTATTATGTTAATTGAACACGACATGAGTCTGGTTATGGATGTTACTGAACGTATTTATGTTTTGGAATACGGACGTCTCATTGCTCAGGGAACACCAGAAGAAATTAAGCACAACAAACGCGTAATTGAAGCTTATCTAGGAGGTGAAGCCTGATGGCGATGTTAAAAGTTGAGAATTTATCTGTTCATTATGGTGTTATCCAAGCAGTCAAAGATGTGTCTTTTGACGTCAATGAAGGGGAAGTCGTTTCTCTTATTGGTGCCAATGGTGCTGGCAAGACCTCTATTTTACGAACTATTTCGGGTTTGGTGCGTCCAAGTTCAGGGGAAATTAATTTTTTAGGAAATGATATTCAAAAAGCTGCAACTCGAAAAATTGTAGCTTCTGGTCTGTCTCAGGTTCCAGAAGGGCGACATGTTTTTCCTGGTTTAACAGTTTTAGAAAACTTAGAAATGGGAGCTTTTTTGAGCAATAATCGTGAGGAAAATCTAGCACGCTTAAAAAGAGTGTTTGAACGTTTCCCGCGCTTGGAAGAGCGTAAAAATCAAGATGCAGCAACCCTTTCTGGCGGTGAGCAGCAAATGCTTGCCATGGGGCGTGCTCTCATGAGTCAGCCTAAGCTGCTTTTGCTTGATGAGCCATCTATGGGATTGGCACCAATTTTTATACAAGAAATTTTTGACATCATTCAAGATATTCAAAAGCAGGGGACAACAGTGCTTTTGATTGAGCAAAATGCTAAAAAGGCCCTGTCAATTGCAGATCGTGGCTATGTTTTGGAAACTGGAAAGATTGTTCTTTCAGGTACAGGCAAAGAATTATTGGCTTCTGATGAAGTTCAAAAAGCTTATTTAGGTGGATAAAAAGAAAGAGTGGCAGAATAAGAATTGGCACATTCGTTTTTTGCTACTTTTTTATCAATTAAAGTGTTAATGACTTGAATATGCTATAATGAAAGAAAAAGAGTGAGGTTTTATTATGCCAGTAAAGGATTTTATGACAAGGAGAGTTGTTTATATTTCTCCAGATACAACTGTAGCCAAGGCGACAGATATCATGCGTGAGAAAAATTTGCGCCGTCTTCCGGTTATTGAAAATGATGTTTTAGTTGGTTTGCTGACTGAGGGAACTATCGCTGATGCTAATCCATCTAAGGCAACGAGTCTTTCTATTTATGAAATGAACTATCTTTTAAATAAGACCAAAGCCCGCGATGTTATGATTAAAGATGTTATTACGGTTTCAAAAGATGCTCGTTTAGAAGATGCGATTTATATTATGATGAAGCATAAAATTGGTGTCTTGCCTGTTGTTGATGGCAATCAGATGTCAGGTATCATCACTGATAAAGATGTTTTTCGTGCCTTTTTGGAAGTTTCTGGTTATGGTAAAGAGGGGATCCGGATAAGACTTTTAGCTGATGATAAAGTTGGTATTTTAGAACAGGTTGTAAAAGATATTTCTGATGAAAAGCTCAATATTAAGCGGATTGTTGTTGCTGGACGTCGGGAAGATAAGGTTATCATTGAGATTCAGATTGATGGTAGATTTACCAGTGAATCTCTAAAACAAAAACTGCTTAATCAAGGCTTTACAATTGAGTCTATTGAACAGACTGAAAGAAAGACTGATTTTTAATTGGTTCTGCCATTTGGCAGTGCCTTTTTTTCATATTTTTGGTAAAATAGAAATAATCATAATAAAAGGAAATCTAATGACAAAGGGAATTTTTATTTCATTTGAAGGACCAGATGGAGCCGGAAAGACGACAGTTTTAGAGGCTATTTTACCTCAATTAAAAAAACTTGTTGCAAAAGAGGTTATCACAACACGCGAACCCGGTGGTGTTGCTATTGCAGAAAGTATTCGGGATCTTATTCTTGATGTTAATCATACTAATATGGACGATAAGACAGAATTACTTCTTTATATTGCGGCTCGTCGTCAGCATTTGGTTGAGAGAATTTTACCTGAGTTGAAAAAAGGCAATCTTGTTCTTGTGGATCGTTTTATTGACAGTTCTGTTGCTTATCAAGGCTATGGCAGAGGACTTGATGCTGATGCAGTTACGTGGCTGAATAACTTTGCAACAGATGGTTTGCAACCAGATCTAACACTTTATTTTGACGTTGATTCACAGATTGGTCTTACTCGAATCGAGAAGAATAAAGAGCGTGAAGTCAATCGACTTGATTTAGAACAATTAGATATGCATCGCCGTGTACGTTCAGGTTATTTGAAATTGGCTCAGGAAAATCCTGATCGGATTGTTACCATTGATGCGGCTCGTCCTTTGGAAGAAGTTATTACTGATGCCTTATTTATAATCAAACAAAGATGTTTAGAAAAGTAAGAAATAATTAATATGGAATTAGAAAAACTACAGCCTAAAATTTTTCAAGAATTTCAGCGAATTTTACAATCTGGCAAGCTGAGCCATGCTTATTTGTTTTCGGGGGATTTTGCTAGTTTTGAAATGGCTGTTTTGTTGGCTCAGAGCCGTTTTTGTGACAGTCCTATTGATGCTCTTCCTTGTGGGCAGTGCCGTTCCTGCCGGTTAATTGCTGAAAATGATTTTTCGGATGTTAAAGTCATTGAACCTGAAGGGCAAATGATTAAAATAGCAACGATCCGTGATTTGCTGCGTGAATTTTCCAGTTCAGGATTTGAAGGACAGTCACAGGTTTTTATTATTCGTGATGCTGATAAAATGCATACTAATGCCGCTAATAGCTTGCTAAAGTTTATTGAAGAGCCACAAAGTGATACTTATATGATTTTATTAACTCAAGATGAAAGTAGGATATTGCCTACGATTAAAAGTCGAACTCAAATTTTCTATTTTCCTAAGAATAGGGCTTATTTAATCCAACAGTTAGAACAGGAAGGACTACTCAAAAGCCAAGCAGAAATACTAGCGGATCTATCTAAAGATCCGACACAAGCAAAAGAATTTGCACAAAATAATAAATTGCTGGACTTGTTAAAAGCCTGTGAACGTTTTACCGCTATCTTATTTGACAGTAAAAATCTTGCTTATTTAGAAGTGTCACGGTTGGCTCAGCTAGCTAGCGAAAAATCCGAACAGGAATGGGTCTTTCAATTGTTAACTTTCTTTTTATCAAAAAATTATGATAAAAGGGAAACTTTAAGTTACTTAGAAGCTATTTATCAAGCCAAAAAAATGTGGTTTAGTAATGTAAGTTTTCAAAATGCACTGGAATATATGGTGATAACATGATAGAAGTAATTGGTATCAAATACGAAGAAACGGATAGCATTAGTTATGTACTGCCTGATCGGACCTATCAAAAGGATGATTTCCTTGTCGTTCAGAATCGTAAGGGAAGCCGTTTAGCACAAGTCGTTCAGGAAAATTTTGCTATGTCAGCCGACAAGCTTCCAGACATAGAGCAAATAGATAAAGTTTTGAGAAAGGCAGAGCAAGCCGATATTGAGACTTATCAGAACAATTTAATTTTAGCAGAAGAAAGTTTTGCTAAAGTTAATGCACTTATCCAAAAAAATCAATTAGAAATGAAATTGATTGATATTGTTTTTCCTTTGGAACGTCGGCAAGTCTTGATTACCTTTGTTGCAGAGCATCGTGTTGATTTTCGTCAGCTCTTAAAAGATTTGGCCAATTTTTTTAAAGCAAGGATTGAATTACGCCAAATCAACAGTCGTGAAGAAAGTAAAATTTATGGCGGTCTGGGTCCGTGCGGCCGTGCTCTTTGTTGCTCAAGTTTTCTTGGTGAGTTTCCGCCGGTTTCTATCAAAATGGCTAAGAATCAAAACTTATCTCTGAATTCTGGGAAAACAACGGGAGTCTGTGGCCGTCTCATGTGCTGTTTAAGTTTTGAAGATGATTTTTATCGTGCATCCAAAGAAAAATTTCCTGATTTAGGTACTAAGGTCAATACTCAAAATGGCCAAGGTATTATTGCTGGTATTGATGTCATTTCTGAAACTGTTAAGGTTCGTTTTGAAGAAACTCCTGGTCTTTTGACCTATGCATTAGAGGAGGTCAAGGTCAATGGATAAAAAAGACTTATTTGATGTTTTTGATGGTTTTTCACAAAATTTGATGGAAACTTTGGCTGAAGCGGAAGCCTTAAAGAAACAAGTGCAGGATTTAGTAGAGCAAAATGCGTCTTTACGTTTGGAAAATGATAAGCTAAGAGACCGTCTTAGCCATTTTAGCCAGATGGAAGAAAGTGATCCTAGCAGTAAGGCAATTAGTTCTAGAAAAGAAAACCTTGAAAACATTTATGAAGATGGTTTCCATATTTGCACTTTCTTTTATGGGCAAAGACGAGAAAATAATGAGGATTGTGCTTTCTGTATGGAATTGTTGTATCGAGAGTAGGTCTTATGCAAGTACAAAAAAGTTTTAAAGAACAAACAGCTTATGGGAAGCTTTATCTCGTGCCAACTCCTATTGGTAATCTTCAAGATATGACTTTTAGAAGTATTGCTATTTTAAAAAAGGTTGATTATATTGCGGCAGAAGACACTCGCAACACAGGACTCTTGCTGAAACACTTTGATATTTCAACACGTCAGCTTAGTTTTCATGAGCATAATGCTTTTGAAAAAATTCCTGATCTTTTGAAGCTCTTGAAATCTGGAAACTCTTTAGCTCAAGTATCTGATGCGGGTTTGCCAAGTATTTCTGACCCTGGATATGATTTGGTGCGGGCAGCTATTCAAGAAGATATAGCAGTTATAGCACTTCCGGGAGCTTCGGCTGGCATTACTGCTCTTATTGCTAGCGGTTTGGCTCCTCAACCTCATATTTTTTATGGTTTTTTACCACGCAAATCTGGTCAACAAAAGTCTTTTTTTGAGGAAAAAAAGTATTACCCAGAAACTCAAATTTTTTATGAATCGCCTTATCGGGTTCAGGAAACTTTAGAAAATATGCTGGCTGTCTATGGTGATAGACAGATAGTATTGACCAGAGAATTGACCAAACTTTATGAGGAATATCAAAGAGGAAATATTTCAGAAATCTTAACTTATATTGCAGAAAATCCTCTTAAGGGAGAATGCCTCTTACTGGTATCTGGCTATGATCATCAAGAAAAAGAGCAGCAGGTAAGTGAAGTTGAACTGAAACATTTGGTTGAAGCTTTAGTTAAAGAAGGTATGAAACCTAATCAAGCTATCAAAAAAGTAGCTAAAGAGAATGATTTCAATCGTCAAGAACTATATCAACTCTATCATGAATTACAGTAGACAGTTTCGACTGTCTTTTTTCTTTGAGTATTAGTTCGTCTCGCTCTATGATCTTCGTAATTCATAAACTATCGATTGATAAGAGTCATGATTAGATAGAAATGTTAAAAAACATAACATATAACGAAAAAGATAAATGGTCACTGGAAATAGTTGAAATAAGCTTTAGAGCCCTAGTACTATAATATTTTCAAATAACATAAGATGTTATATTCTCTGAATTTTTAGAAAATTTCGCCAAAAAATCTTTTATTTTCCTGAAAATATGTTATATTATATAACATAAAGGGAGGTGCTGATAGATATGGATTCAGGATCTATAGCATTTATTATCATTTGTTCTGCGCTTGTTTTTTTAATGACACCAGGTTTAGCCTTTTTCTATGGAGGCTTGGGACGCCGCAAGAATGTCATCAATACAATGATGATGGCAGTTGTGCCACTTGCTTTGGCCTCGCTTTTGTGGGTAGTTGTAGGTTATTCCTTATCTTTTAGTGGTGTTGGAAAAGTATTTGGTGATTTTTCACATGTCTTTTTGAATGGTGTGAAGGAAGGAGCAAGTAGTAGAGGGTTAACAATACCAGATACCTTATTTTCTGGTTTTCAAATGATGTTTTCTATCATTACAGTAGCTATTTTGACAGGTGCTGTTGCAGGAAGGATGCGTTTCACTCCTTTAGTTATTTTTATTATCTTTTGGTTACTTTTAGTCTATTATCCTTTTGCACACATGGTTTGGGATGATGGTCTATTAGCGAAATGGGGGACGCTTGATTTTGCCGGTGGTGATGTTGTCCACATTACATCAGGCGTTTCGGGGCTGGTATTAGCCTTGGTAGTCGGTAAACGTCGCGATTATGACCGTCTGGATTATCGTCCACATAATATTCCCTTTGTTCTTTTGGGAGCAGGCCTACTCTGGTTTGGTTGGTTTGGGTTTAATGCAGGTTCCGCTTTAGCTGCTAATGGTTTAGCTGTTCATGCTTTGTTGACAACTCATATTTCAGCTGCCGCTGCTATGTTCTCATGGCTGCTACTTGAAAAATATTTAAATGGTAAACCTTCCTTAGTAGGCGGTTCAACTGGTTTAGTCGCAGGCTTAGTTGCCATTACACCAGGTGCAGGCTTTGTACCCTTATGGAGCTCTTTGTTGATAGGACTCATGGTTAGTCCTCTATGTTATTTTGCTATCGCTGTGTTGAAAAGTAAATTTGGTTATGATGATGCCTTGGATGCTTTTGGCTGTCATGGTATAGGTGGTATTTTCGGAGGGATTGTAACAGGACTTTTTACAACACCTCATCTGGCTTTAGATAAATCCAATATTGGTCTTATTTATGGTAATGCAAGATTATTTTTAGTTATTCTGGCAGCTATTCTTTTTACGATTATTTGGTCAGCTCTGATTAGTTTTTTAATTATAAAAGTTATTTCCCTTTTCATGCCAATTCGTGTCAGTGATAGAGAAGAAGCTACTGGACTTGACGACAAAGAGCATGGAGAAACTGCGTATCCAACCTTTATGGGACTTGATTCTTAGGAGAAAGGAAGTATCATGAAAAAAATAGAAGCTATTATTCGCTCTGATAAACTAGAAGATTTAAAAGCAGCCTTGGTTCAGTCAGGTTTTACCAAAGGAATGACTATTAGTCAAGTTCTAGGATTTGGGAATCAACGAGGTTATACAGAATATGTCCGTGGTCAAAAGATCACTCCAACGCTCTTAGCCAAAGTGAAAGTTGAAATTGTTGCTCATGATGCAGCAGTAGAAGAAATGATTACGACCATCAGCCAAGCAGTAAAGACAGGAGAAGTTGGTGATGGTAAGATATTTGTCAGTCCAGTTGATGAAATTGTTAGAATTCGTACAGGAGAACGTGATGGTGATGCCATTTAAGTTGCCTTTGCTATTAATATTGCTGCTTAAAGAAAGATTTAAGCTTTTTGATAAGTACGTCCTAAAGATAAGTTAAGCTTTTCGTTTTTAGGATGTGCTTTTTTTGAAAAACAAATTTTTGAGGTATGAATTTTAAAAACTTGTCTTTAAATGAAATTAGTTTACAAAATTCTGAAAATTTGTGATATAATTTACTTACTTTAAGGAGGTATCAGATGACAATTTATAATTTTTCTGCAGGTCCTGCAGTCTTGCCAAAACCAGTTCTTGAAAAAGCTCAGACTGAATTTCTAGATTACAATCATTCTGGCATGAGTGTTATGGAATTATCCCATCGTTCCAAAGATTTTGATGACATCATTAAAGATGCCGAAAAATTACTTCGTGACTTGATGGCTATTCCTGATAATTACAAGGTCATGTTCTTGCAAGGTGGCGCTTCGCTGCAATTTTCTATGTTACCACTTAATCTTGCACAGGGACGTAAAGCTTATTATGTGGTTGCAGGATCCTGGGGGAAAAAAGCATATGCAGAAGCTGTAAAATTGTCCAAAACGATTCCTTTTGAACCAATCCTTCTGGCTTCATCAGAAGAGACAACTTATGATCATATCCCAGAAATTGATTCTGCGAAGATTGATAAAGATGCTGCTTATGTGCATATTACGACTAATAATACCATTGAAGGAACTTCTATCTATGATCTTCCTGAAACGCATGGTGTGCCAATTGTAGCTGATATGTCTTCCAATATTTTAGCAGTTCGTTATAATGTCGCTGACTTTGGCTTGATTTATGCAGGAGCACAAAAGAATATTGGACCTGCTGGGGTTACGATTGTTATTGTTCGTGAAGATCTACTCAATGACGAGCCCGTTCTTTCTAGTATGTTAGATTATCGTATTCAAGCTGAAGCCGGTTCGCTTTATAATACACCACCAACTTACGGTATTTATATTGCTAAACTTGTCTTCGAATGGCTTAAAGAACTTGGTGGCGTTGATGAAATGGAAAAAATCAATCGTGAAAAATCAGGCCTTCTTTATGATTTCATTGAACAGTCAGATTTTTATACTAGTCCTGTCAAGAGTCCTAAAGATCGCTCAGTAGCCAATATCCCATTTGTGACACCATCTCAGGATTTGGATGCTAAATTTGTCAAGGAAGCTGATGCGCTTGGTTTCAAGAATATCAAAGGTCACCGAAGTGTTGGCGGTATGCGTGCCAGTCTTTACAATGCCTTTCCACGTCAAGGTGTTTTAGATTTGATTGACTTCATGAAGAAATTTGAAGCAGAAAACAAATAATATCGCAGAACTTCCGTAGGAATATTGCTGGTCAATCCCTTTAGGAGGAACACCGTTGGTTATTCTCGTCTTGTCATTATTGGTGATTCGATTGAGGTCACCGGAACAATAGCTATTAATGATGAAAACCTTGTGCTGTTGGCATACCTATGAACAAACGCGTTTCGTTTTGCAGTCTATTATGGATTTGTTTGCTAAAGAGGAACTTCCTTTTGAAAATCTCTATCGGACACGTCTGTTTGTCACTGATATTTCATGATGGGAAGAAGTCGGACGTGCGTATGGTGAATTTTTCAAAGAGGTAAAACCTGTGGCTACTATGGTAGAGGTGCCTTCGTTGATTGGCAAGGACTTACTAGTCGAAATTGAAGTTTTTGCTAAACTAGAAAAATAGGAGTAACAGATAAGATTGGAAATTAGACAAGCTTTCCCCAATGAAGTCGTTGCCGTAATGGCAGTCCTCAGTTCTGCCAAGCAATTTTTAGCAGAATCAGGATTTAGTCAGTGGCAGGGTGAAAATGGTTACCCCAACGAAGACAATGTCTTTGATGACATTTTGCAGGGGCAGGCTTATGTGGCGGTTGTTGGTGGACAAATTGTGGCTTATGCTGCAGTCATTGATGGCAAAGATGAGGCTTATGACAAAATTTATGATGGCAAATGGCAGCACAACAACTATCGTTATATCACCATCCATCGTCTAGCTGTCTTGCGAGATTTTGCGGGTCAAGGGATTGCTCAGACTTTCTTGCAGGGTCTGATTGAAGGTCAGGCTGGTTCAGATTTCCGTATTGATACGCATGAAAAGAACAAAGCTATGCGGCATATCGTTGAAAAATTAGGCTTTGTCTATTGCGGTAAAGTACCAATTGATGGTGAGCGTTTAGCTTATCAAAAAATCAAACAGAATAATGAGAATGCTCTCTATCAAGAAATTGATAAAGCAGATTATCATGGCTTTTAAATTTCAATTGTCAGCTGCTAGTAGAGCACTTAAATAGGGTAGAAAGAGAGACCTGAGCTAATCAGGTTCTATTGGTGAATGAAAAATGGTCTATAGTGTTAAAACCTTTAATAATATTAACCAAGTCGGTTTAAAAGAACTTGGCAATAAGTTTCAAGTAGATGGAGATTTAGCAGAAAATCCAGATGCTTATATTATTCGCAGTCAGAATTTACATGGGGTTGATTTTCCTAAAAATCTGAAAGCCATTGCACGCGCAGGTGCTGGAACAAATAATATTCCAATTACTGAAGCGACAGAAGCAGGTATTGTTGTTTTCAACACTCCTGGTGCTAATGCCAATGCTGTCAAAGAAGCAGTAATTGCTTCTCTTCTCTTTTCAGCGCGTGATTATATTTCAGCGAATGGCTGGGTTAATACTTTAACTGGTGATGATGTTCCTAAACAAGTTGAAGCTGGGAAAAAACAATTTGCAGGCAGTGAAATCGCTGGAAAAACCTTAGGAATTATTGGTCTAGGTGCGATTGGTGCTCGTATTGCTAATGATGCCCGCCGTTTAGGAATGAATGTTCTTGGTTATGATCCTTATGTTTCCATTGAAACTGCTTGGAATATCTCCAGTCATGTTAAGCGTGTCAATGATTTAAAAGATATTTTTGAGAATAGTGATTATATTACCATCCATGTTCCTTTAAATGATGAAACTAAAAATACCTTTAATGCTGATAGTTTTGCTCTTATGAATAAAGGGACAACTATTATCAATTTTGCCCGTGGTGAATTGGTTGACAATGAAGCGCTGTTTGAAGCGCTTGAAACAGGCACTGTTAAACGCTATATCACAGACTTTGGTACTGAAGAATTATTAAATAAGAAGGGGATTACTGTCTTTCCACACGTGGGAGGGTCAACTGAAGAAGCTGAACTCAACTGTGCTATTATGGCTGGTAAGACGATTCGTCGGTTTATAGAGACAGGAGAAATTACTAACTCTGTCAATTTTCCAAATATGCACCAAACTTTAACCGCACCTTATCGAATTACCTTAATTAATAAAAATGTTCCTAATATTGTAGCCCGTTTGTCAACTGCAGTTTCTAATTTAGATATCAATATCGCCAATATCTTGAACCGTTCAAAAGGAGATTATGCCTATACCATTTTGGATCTTGATGAAACAGATAAGGCAAAAATTGATGACCTAGTTGCTAATTTTGAAGCGAGCGACAATATTGTTCGTGTACGCTTAATCAAGGGCAAAAAATAAGATGATATATATACTAGGATTAGGGTGGTGAGCAGTTTTAACCATTGACTGTTTTTGCCCTTTTTATGGCTGAAAAGGAGGAAAAATGATGGTCCTTTACAAGCAGATTTATCATTCTCCTTTGGGAGATTTATCTCTTGTTGCAAATAATCAGGGTCTAATTGGCGTTTGGTTCCTTAATCAAAAATACTTTGAACAAGGATTGGAGGGAGAAACAGTCATAGAGCAAGCAAATACTATCTTAGATCAAGCCAAACAGTGGCTAGATACTTATTTTGCTGGGGAAAATCCTAATATGGTAAAGTTTCCTTTGAATCCACGGGGGACTGCTTTTCAAAAGCGCGTCTGGCAGGCCTTGTCTGAAATTCCTTGGGGACAGACTAGAGCTTATGGAGATATTGCTCAAAAAATAAACTGCCCATCCGCCCGAGCAATTGGTGGATCAGTTAGTCGCAATCCGTTAAGTATCATTATCCCTTGTCACCGTGTTCTTGGTGCTGCCGGTCAAATGACAGGCTATGCTGCTGGTATTGATAAAAAGATGTGGTTATTAGAGCATGAAGGCTTTAAAGTTGACAAGTAATCTATCTTTGCTAAGATAAATTTGAAAGGAGAACATATGCTGACATTTTACGAATATCCTAAATGCAGTACCTGTCGCCGTGCCAAAGCAGAATTAGACGATTTGGCTTGGGATTATGACGCAATTGATATCAAAAAGAATCCACCTGCAGCTAGTCTAATAAGGAATTGGCTAGAGAACAGCGGTCTAGAACTTAAGAAATTTTTCAACACATCAGGACAATCTTATCGTGCTCTGGGATTAAAAGATAAACTTCATCAACTAAGTCTTGATGAAGCAGCGAATTTATTAGCTAGCGATGGTATGCTCATCAAACGCCCGCTTTTAGTAAAAGAGGATAAAATAGTGCAAATAGGCTATCGAACAGCCTACAAAGATCTTGACTTTTAAAGTCGAGATTTTTTCTTTCCTTTCTTTTTCATGCTATAATGAGCTCAAGGAGAATTTGACAATTATGGTTTTATCAAAAAAACGTGCTCGTAAAGTATTAGAAGAAATTATTGCGCTTTATCCAGATGCTGTTCCTAGCTTAAATTTTAAAAATCATTTTGAGTTGTTAATTGCTGTTATTTTATCAGCTCAGACAACAGATGCAGCAGTTAATAAAGTGACTCCTGCCTTATTTGCAGCTTATCCGGGTCCAAAAGATCTGGCTAAGGCTGACTTGAAAGATCTTGAATCTTATATTTCTCAGATTGGACTCTATCGGAATAAGGCGAAATTCTTAAAAGAATGTTCGCAACAGTTAGTCGAGCATTATAATGGTCAAGTGCCTCAAACGAGAAAAGAACTAGAAAGCTTGTCTGGTGTCGGCCGCAAGACAGCTAATGTTGTCATGAGTGTCGGCTTTGGTCTTCCTGCCTTTGCGGTAGACACCCATGTCAGCCGTATTTGTAAGCATCACAATATTGTGAAACAAACAGCAACTCCTTTAGAAGTGGAAAAGCGTGTGACAGAAGTACTCCCGCCAGAAGAATGGCTGCCAGCCCACCAAGCACTCATTTATTTTGGACGGGAAGTTTGCCATCCAAAAAATCCTGAATGTCAAAAGTATCCGCAATTGTATGAATTCGATTGAGCATTCGGTACCAATAAAAATAACCTCTGCAGTGAGTTAATTTTCACTTGCAGAGGACTTTTGTTTATAAATCAATTTTCAGCAGAATAGGGGTATGGTCTTGACGAGTTCCTGAATCAATCATTTCAGATTTAAGAATTTTATCGCTTAATCGATTGCTGATTAGCCAGTAGTCAATTCTCCAGCCTGAATTGTTAATCTTGCTGGTCTTGCTGCGCTGAGCCCACCAGCTGTAAACATTAGGCACATCCCCATGAATATAGCGGAAAGTGTCAGTAAAGCCTTGTTCCAATAAATGAGTAAAGCCAGACCGTTCTTCATCTGTAAAGCCTGGTGAACGGCGATTGGAAGAAGGATGAGCGAGATCAATTTCCTTGTGGGCAACATTATAGTCGCCTGTTGCCAGAACAGGTTTTTGCTTATCTAATTGAGCCAGATAAATGGCATACTTTTCATCCCAAATTTGACGATCATCAAGGCGTTTAAGGCCATCACCAGCATTTGGCGTATAAACCTGAGTAACAAAGAAATCATCAAATTCTAGGGTAATGATACGCCCTTCGTCATCCATAGTTGCAGGAGCGCCGATTTCTGGATAGGTGATAGTAGGTTGCAAGCTTGATTTGTAGAGAAACATGGTTCCAGCGTAACCTTTACGCGCAGGTTCCACTGAAGAACGCCAAACAACATCATAGTCGGGGAAATAATCCTTGAGAATACGCAAATGTTTTTTCGTGGGACCTTTGGCAGATAGCTTTGTCTCCTGAATAGCCAAGATATCGGCATCTTGTTCCATAAGTGTATCCAGAACAGCACGTGAAAGTAAAGCACGCGCAGAATCGCTGGTCAGGGCAGCGTTGAGGGAATCAATGTTCCATGAGATAAGTTTCATTATTAAGATATTAAGTCCATCCAGTAAGTGAGCAGCATTTGGAAAAGCAAGGTTATGTGCCTGCACATCAACTGCTCTATCTAAATACTCAGACTGTAGGACGGCTTTCTTCCTTTCTAGTCTTGCCTTTTATTTATGATTCTTTTATTTTATCAAAAAATGGCTGAACAAGCGAGTTTGGGGTTTGTAAAAAGACAGTCAAGATGTATAATACTAACAAAAGGAGAGAAAAATGGTGAGACTTCTATTGCATATCATTTTATTAGTTTTCTTTATTTGGTACCTCATCAGAATTCTTCGTCTTTGGGGCAAGCAGTCGGCAGATGAACCTTTGTGGGTACCTAAAAAAATTGGTGTGGGAATTAGTTTAAATCCAAGGAATACGCTTGGTTTTTGGATAAGTCTGCTTGTGACACTATCTGTGCTTATTATCCTTATTGTCTTGATAATATTTTACTTTCTGATAGAAGGTGAGTGAGAACATTAGGTTTTCTTTTTTGAGAACTATTTAGAAAAAAGTCTAAATAATTGTTGCAATTTATAGCAAAAGTGTTATAATCTATTTAGAAATAATTCTAAATACTGAAGGAGTTATCATGGGATTTGCTGAAACGTTTAAGGCTTTGTCAAATCCAATTCGACGCGATATTCTAGATTTGCTAAAGTTGGGGCAATTATCAGCTGGTGAAATTTCTAGTCATTTTGAACTAGCGGGAGCTACTATTTCGCACCATCTTAGTGTCTTGAAAAAAGCAGATTTGGTACGAGAAACACGAGAGAAGAATTTTATTTACTATGAACTCAATACCTCGGTTTTGGAGGATATGATGGTCTGGTTGGCTGATTTGAAGGGAAATACGCATGATGAAGATCGATAAAAAATTATTAGTGTTGACAAGTTTGATTATTCTGCTGCCTGTCTTGTTAGGTTGTTTCTTTTGGTCACAGCTGCCAAAAACGATAGCGACGCATTTTGATCTATCAGGTCAAGCTAATGGCTTTAGTAGTCGTTTGTTTGCTGTTTTTGGACTTCCGTTTTTTCTCTTGTTGCTTCATTGGTTTTGTCTCTTTATGACCAGCAAGGATCCAAAAGCCAATAATGTTAGCTCTAAAATGAATCGTCTGATTTATTGGATTATTCCTTTGGTATCTTGTTTTGTGATGATTTCGATTTATGGACAGGCTTTTGGCTACATGATTAATCATGTTCTGATAGCTAATCTTCTTATAGGAATCCTGTTGATTACTATTGGTAATTATATGCCAAAAACCCGTCGTAATTACACCATAGGCATTCGTCTGCCATGGACTTTGGATAATGATGAAAATTGGAACAAAACTCATCGATTAGCTGGTAAACTTTGGGTTAGCGGGGGTGTCCTTATTTTCATCAATGCTTTTGTTCAAATCGTCGTTTTGCAGGTGTTTGTCATAGTTTTGGCAGTTATGATTGTACTGCCCATTCTTTATTCATTTATTCTAAATCAGAAGAAAAAAGTATAGGAAATTGATTTTACAACCGCTGTGTTAAACTGAAATCACTGCACAATAAAAAAGCAGAACATTTTGAACATACTTTTTTTACCCATTTGGGAAAGAGCAGTTCACTTTTGTTCTAGCTTTTTTGTTATTTCACCTTTTTGGCCAACAAGGTAGCAAATTGCATTTGCAGGCGATTGCCATTGGCATCGGTTTTATGAAGCTGCCCCAAATCTTCATTATATTTAATCAGATACCATTCTTTATAATAATCTTTAAGTTCCCCTTTCTTAAAGGTAAAAGGAAAAGGAATGGGACAAGGATAGGATTTGGTATCCATAGCGCAAACGATAAGATTATAGCCGCCAATAGCAGTATGTTTTTGCATATCTTTGATAATATCTGGTACAACTGGTCTATTTAAGAACATAAAAACCACTGTTGATAGAATAAAATCATAGGTCTCTTGCAAATTTGCTGTATTGATATCATACCAGTTAATCTTGCTTGGTAGATTTTCTTCATTGGCTATATTTTTCAGATGAATAAGACTTTGTTCATTGGTATCAACAGAAGTGACATCATGTCCTAACATGGTCAAATAGAGGGAATTACGTCCTTGACCGGATCCAAGGTCTAGTATTTTACTGTTTTCTTTTAAATAAGGTGCCGAGAAAAGGACTTCTGAATGTGTCTTGGTCATCCCATATTTTTTGTTAAAATAATCTCCTTTTTGACAGTAAAGGGTAAGGTGACATTCCAAATCATTAGAAGCAGATTCAATTTTATAGCAAACTTGAGGTTGAATAAAAGGCATTTGGGAATCCTTATCAAAAGTCAGCTTTTCTAAAACATGACCATCTTTATCAAAAAAATAAACATCAAGCTTTCCAGAAAGGACAGTTAACTGTTCCCAAGTTCCGACTTTAGTGTTGTGCGGGGTTAAAAGTGTTTCTGGGATGCTATTGGCAGTCCAATTAGGAAGACGTTTATAAGCCAGCAGCATATTTGTATTTCTGTTAGGCATCATAGTTATTCTGTTTTTCATTTGAATTTTATTATAGCACAAGTTTTTGAAGTATGCCTAGTCTAACGTTTTTAAATTAAAGCCAAAAACGCCTTAAATTATGGTAGAATAGATTATGTAATAAAAAGTATTGAGGAGATTAACATGAATCAAAACGAGTGGTTAAATCAATTTCGTTCTGTAAATGGTCGTGAACCAAGTCAAGAAGAGCTTCAGGCAGCTTTTCAAAGAGGAGAATTCAGCCAAACAGTTCCGGCAGCAAAGAGAAAAATGAAGACCTCTACCATTGTTATCATTAGTGTAATAAGTGTTCTTGCTGCTTTATTGTTGATTGCAGGCGGAGGCACTGTTTACTACTATGTTTCTGGGAATGCAGATGGTGTTTGGGAAAATACGTACTCTTACTATTATAGTTCTAAAAAACATCGTTGGGTTAGTGCAACTAGAGAAAATAAGCAAAATAATTTTGAAGATGAGACATTCTTAGATATTAAAAAGAATTCGGTAAAAACTTATAGTTACTATGTTGCCAAAAATTCTGAAGACTTTACATCAACTAGCAGTTATAGTCATATCCGATCAATGTATAAGACAAATATTTGGCAAAGAAAATTTGATCTGAGTATTACGCAAGCTGAATATATGAAAGACATCAGGAAATACATCAATAACTTTTTCAAAACACAGTACACCTCTGACCAAGATTTGAAAGAGCTGCAAGATAGTTATAAAAAGACCTATAAAGAAATTAAAAAAGGAAAAGTAACTTATCAAAGAAAGGGGAAGCAACTAATCGTTAAAACTTACAATAAAAAAGGTAGATTAATAGAACAAGATATTTATATTAAACGAACAGGAAAAGCAGTGACGAAGTTATATCACAATTATCGTAAAGCAGAAAAAGCTGAACGTGCACGGTTAGATAAATTAAATGCAATGTCTTATTAAAGAACAAAAAACAATTTTTAATGATATTGCCGTTTTAAACTTTAATTGATAAAGAAAGACTAGGGATCAATGGTCAAACAGTTCAAAAAGTTGGATAACCAGCTTCTTGCGGCCTGTACAAATGTCCTGGTCTTTTTATAACCAGTTTATTCTACCGTATTTACAATAAACGAATAATTTAGAGAATTATAGAATCAATGGTTGTGGTCACAAAGATTAGTTAGATTTTAAAGATAGGTAATCCTTTACCAGAAAAGGACGGAATTGAACAAAATTTAGATCAGAGTACATGCCTTCTTGATGGCAGCTGGCATAATGGACAAAGGAAACTTGAGAGATATTGCAATTTTTCTATAATAGATAGAGGAAATAGGATGACATTTTATTCATATAATTATGTTTTAAGTCGAATTAATCAACAAAACTGGATAACTGTAACGATTTCAGCTTTACTGCTTCTCGTAACAGGCTTTTTTGCTTTTAAAGCTTATCGCAACAAACGGGATACAAAATTCCGTGAATTGGTAATTATCTCTATACTGTCGTTGTTTGCGGTAATTTTAATAGGCATTAGTACCTTTCAAACCAATCAAGCTTCCAACAATCAATTTCAAACTTCTCTTCATTTTATCGAAGTGATTTCGAAAGATCTGGGAGTTGACAAATCAGAGGTCTATGTTAATACTTCGGCAGCAACGGACGGGACGATCGTAAAGGTCGGGAAGAATTTTTACCGAGCTATGAGTGGCAGTAATCCTGACAAATATTTGCTTGAAAAAATCGAATTGCATAAGACGACAGATATCGAATTGGTGGAGGCTGAAAAATGACGTTGAATTATCTGGAAATCCTTTTGTCAAACGTGTGATTGATGGGAAACCGATTGTTTTAATTAAACGTGGTCAATTGGATGTGGAAGCCTGTCGTTCTGCAGGGTTAGCCGCCTCAGATGTAGCACTTAAACTTCGTGGACAAGGAATTTATCAAATCAAACAAGTTAAACGAGCCATTTTGGAACAAAATGGTAAACTCATTGTCGTGCAGGCTGGTGAAGAAAATCCAAAATATCCGGTCATTACCGATGGAGTGATACAACTGGAAGTTTTAGAATCCATTGACAAAACAGAAGAGTGGTTAGTGGAAAGATTAGCTAAAGACGGCTATAACAATGTTTCGGAGATTTTCATTGCAGAATATGAAAATGGGAATTTGAGCATTGTAACCTATTAAATTAAAGGTCACATTACTTGATATAATAAATAAAAATGGTATACTAAAAGCAACAGACAAGGAGGTTTTATTATGGGTCTGGAAGAAAAGTTAAATCAAGCTAAAGGTGCTATTAAACAAGGTGCTGGTAAGCTCACTTCAGATAAAAAGGTCGAGACTGAAGGTGCTATTGAAAAAACAGTTGCTAAAGCAAAAGACAGCATCAAAGATATCAAGGACGGTGTAGAAGGTGCTGCTGAAGGTATTAAAAGTACTTTTTCTAACAAAGAATAATCTAAATATAAAAGAGCAGAAATCCTATCTAATTAGTAGTAGAATTAGTTAGAACTTCTGTCTTTGGTGCTCAATATTAACTGTAGTGGATGACTGCTAACTAAGCATGAGAGAGAATCAGATTGGTTCTCTCTTTTGTGATGTTCAAAACAATGAGAATTTTCGTTTTGAAGCCCTTGAAATTACGAAAGTCGAAAACTTAACGTTTGATATCCTTGATGAGCTTATTGATTTCCTCTAAGTTGGCATTGGAATAAGGGCATTGGTGATATAAAATTTGTATTTCAGAAGGGTTCTGGAGACTATTTTTTCATCGTGCGTTTGTCGTGAGAAATGATAAGTTCTTTTTCAAAGTTTGTGAAATATGCTATAATAAAGTGTTATCAATTTAGAGGTCTCATTTGCCTCAAAGGAGAAAGGAATTAAAACCGAACGGAAAAGCAAGGAGTTTCAGGTAACTTATCGTTTATTGAAACTTCAATAAAATAAAGCTTAAAGCAGCTTGTCTAGGGGAAAAACTCTTTAGGATTTCTTCATTCTGCCCGCTTTTTCCACGTTTTTGGTAATTAGTATGACTGAAAAACAACCATTTTACATTACGACACCGATTTATTACCCATCTGGGAAACTCCATATTGGCTCTGCCTATACAACCATTGCTTGTGATGTCTTGGCTCGCTATAAGCGTATGATGAATCATGACGTTTTTTATTTGACTGGACTTGATGAGCACGGTCAAAAGATTCAGCAAAAGTCTGAAGAAGCTGGTATCTCACCGCAGGCGTATGTGGACGGTATGGCGGTTGGTGTTAAGGAATTGTGGAAGCTCCTTGACATCTCTTATGATAAGTTTATCCGCACGACAGATGATTACCATGAAAAAGTTGTGGCTGATGTTTTTGAAAAATTGCTAGCGCAGGGGGATATTTACTTGGGTGAATACTCAGGTTGGTATTCTGTTTCTGACGAAGAATTTTTCACTGAAAGCCAATTAGAGGAAATCTTCCGTGATGAAGACGGTAAAGTTATCGGTGGGATTGCACCATCAGGTCACGAAGTGGAATGGGTTTCAGAAGAATCCTATTTCCTCCGTCTCAGTAACTATGCCGATCGTCTAGTAGATTTTTTCCATGCTCATCCTGATTTTATCCAGCCAGATGGTCGTATGAATGAAATCATCAAGAACTTTATTGAGCCCGGTTTAGAAGATTTAGCAGTTTCGCGTACCTCATTTACTTGGGGCGTTAAAGTACCTTCAAATCCTAAGCACGTGGTTTACGTATGGATTGATGCCCTTCTCAACTATGCAACAGCTCTTGGTTACGGTCAAGATGCCCATGCCAACTTTGATAAATTCTGGAATGGTACAGTCTTCCACATGGTTGGCAAAGACATTCTGCGCTTCCACTCTATTTATTGGCCAATCCTGCTCATGATGCTTGATTTAAAGATGCCAGAACGTCTGATTGCTCATGGTTGGTTTGTCATGAAAGATGGTAAGATGTCCAAGTCTAAAGGAAATGTCGTTTACCCAGAAATGTTGGTTGAACGCTACGGACTTGATCCGCTTCGCTATTATCTCATGCGTAGTCTTCCAGTCGGTTCTGATGGCACTTTTACGCCAGAAGATTATGTTGGTCGTATCAACTATGAACTTGCCAATGACCTTGGTAATCTCCTCAACCGTACCGTTGCCATGATTAACAAGTATTTTGGTGGTGAGATTCCTGCTTATGTGGAAAATGTGACGGACTTCGATGCTGATTTGGCAGCAGTAGTTGCTGATAATTTGGCACAATACCACAAACAAATGAATGCTGTGGATTATCCACGCGCCCTTGAAACGGTTTGGAACATCATTTCGCGTACCAACAAGTACATTGACGAAACTACTCCTTGGGTATTGGCTAAGGATAAAGCTAAACGTGATGATTTAGCAGCGGTTATGGCACATTTGGCAGCCAGCCTGCGCGTGGTGGCTCACCTCATTCAGCCATTTATGATGACCACATCAAATGCCATCATGGAACAGCTTGGTTTGGCCGGTCAATTTGATTTAGAAGGTCTTGAACTTGCAGGACTTCCGACAGGTATCAAAGTGATTGCCAAAGGCACGCCAATCTTCCCGCGTCTTGATATGGATGAAGAAATTGCTTACATCAAAGAACAAATGGGTGACAACTCTGCGATTGCCCAAGAGGAAGAAAAAGAATGGAACCCAACAACAGTTGAGCTCAAAAACGAGAAGAAGGCTATTAAATTTGACGATTTTGACAAGTTGGAAATCCGTGTGGCTGAGGTCAAGGAAGTGTCTAAAGTGAAGGGTTCTGACAAGCTTCTTAAGTTCCGCTTGGACGCAGGGGATGGCGAAGATCGCCAAATTCTGTCTGGCATCGCCAAATATTATTCAAATGAGCTAGACTTGGTTGGTAAAAAACTCCAAATTGTTGCCAACCTTAAACCACGTAAGATGATGGGCTTGGTCAGTCAAGGTATGATTCTTTCAGCTGAACATGCTGATGGGAAACTTACCGTATTGACGGTAGATTCTTCAGTACCGAATGGTAGTCAGATTGGGTAATGTGGTGTCTCACTTGTTTTTGTAATAATAGCAGATGCTATTATTCGGAAGTTTAATAGATATTAAAAATAAAAAGGTTTCAAAAATCTTTTTTTGAGCCTAAGCTTTCAAATCTTCCAAGTGATAGAAATAGGTCTTGCTTTGAAGTTATGATTAGGATAACAAACGGGAAAAAAGGAAGAGCAGAAAATCATCTGTGAAATTAGAGAAATCAATTTTAAAGAAAAGGAAAGCTTGGGGATACTTTTGCCTTATGGCTCCTCATCTTGTTTTTTGAAATTGATGTTCTTATCCCTATTTTGATTCATTTTTATCATCATAAATTGTTACAGAGCCTTGCCTTATGGATGCTTTGAATAATTTAGTGATGACTAACCTGCTGACCAATTTGTTGTTTTTAATTGTGGGCTTAGGCTATGGTGTTACCTTTGTTTTGATGAAAGGAAGGACAGAGAAGTTTTGGCTGGTCTGTCGTTCGGCCACAACGGCGCTTCTCTTTATGAATGGCAGTTGGTTGCTTCTAATCTTTACAGGAGTGATAGTTTACGAAGAAGTCTTTGAACAGTCATTTTCATGTTTGCATGGTTAAAGAATCTCTACGGTCTACTGTTATCTGTTTGCCTTACCCTGAATAATTAGTTATTATATCGTATGGTTCAAAAATGTTTCCCTAGGAAGCAAAAACGAAGAGGTCAAAAAATAAACCAGAAGATACAGTCTGTCAAGCGGATAGTAACAAGAAGTCAGACAGAAAATTGATGATAGGAGATAAAAATGACCCCACAAGAACTATGGAATCAATACAAACGAGTCAACCCAAACATTGGTGATAGTATCGATGCCTGGCAATTTGGAGCAGAACCTGATCAACTGGCACAATTAGTTCTAAAAGGAGTTAAGACAGCGACTGCCTCTGCTTATGATCTGTATAAAGTTGACAATGAGCCGCTTCCGCAAAAAGACAGTTATGATGTGATTCTAGATAGTCAAAATCAAGCAATTTGTATTATTCAAATTATCAAGGTTTCTGTTGTACCTTTCAAAGAAGTTTCTGATGAACATGCTTTTAAGGAAGGAGAGGGCGATCGCTCCTTGACTTGGTGGCAGGATAGTCATCGAAAAATTTTTACCCAATGGTTTAAAGATGCTGCTTTAACATTCAAAGAAGATAGTCTGATTGTGCTTGAAGAGTTTCGCTGTGTCTATCCTCATTTAACAAATAAATCGAAAAATGCTATAATGGATTGAACATTTTGTTGTCCATTATTTTTTATGAAGGAATTTTTATGACGAACTATGCTATTATCCTTGCTGCTGGTAAGGGTACTCGAATGAAATCGGATTTACCAAAAGTTTTGCACCAAGTGGCAGGACTTACTATGTTGGAACATGTTAAACGTGCTGTTGATACCATGAATCCAGCAAAAACAGTGACCGTTGTCGGTCATAAAGCAGAACTTGTTCAAAAGGTTCTAGAAGGCCAATCAGAATTTGTCTTCCAATCGGAGCAATTGGGAACGGGGCATGCCGTTATGATGGCTGAGTCAGCTTTGGCTGAGCTTGAAGGACAAACGCTTGTCATTGCTGGTGACACGCCTTTGATTAGAGGAGAAAGCCTGAAAAACTTGCTGCATTATCATAAAAGCCATAAAAATGTAGCGACAATCTTAACTGCTGAAGCAGATGATCCTTTCGGTTATGGTCGTATTATTCGCAATCAAAATGCCGAAGTAATCAAGATTGTTGAACAAAAGGATGCTTCTGATTATGAACAACAAGTCAAAGAAATTAACACGGGAACGTATGTTTTCGACAATAAGCGCCTTTTTGAAGCCTTAAAAGAAATCAATACCAATAATGCTCAGGGTGAATATTATTTGACAGATGTTATCAGTATTTTTAAAGAGGCAGATGAGAAGGTTGGTGCTTATAAACTAGCTGATTTTGACGAGAGTCTGGGAGTTAATGATCGTGTTGCTTTAGCAAAAGCAGAAAAAGTTATGCGTCGTCGCATTAATCATGCGCTTATGGTCAACGGTGTGACTTTGACAAACCCAGCTAGTACCTATATTGACAGTGATGTCATCATTGCGCCAGATGTAGTTATTGAGGCTAATGTGACTCTTAAAGGTCAGACCAAAATTGAAACAGGAGCTGTTTTGACTAATGGTACCTATATTGTTGATTCAGTTATTGGTGAAAATACTGTAATTACCCATTCAATGATTGAAGCTTCTCGGATTGAAAAAAATGTTACAGTTGGGCCTTATGCACACTTACGACCAAATTCAGTCTTAGAAGAAGCGGTCCATGTGGGGAATTTTGTGGAAGTTAAGGCTTCGACACTTGGTAAAGAGACCAAAGCAGGGCATCTGACTTATATTGGCAATGCTGAGGTTGGTCATGATGTTAATTTTGGTGCTGGTACCATTACAGTTAATTATGATGGACAAAATAAATATAAGACAATTATAGGCAACCATGTTTTTGTTGGCAGCAATTCTACCATCATTGCCCCTTTAACTATTGGTGATAATGCTTTGACAGCAGCAGGTTCAACGATTCATAAAGATGTCCCAGTTGATAGTATTGCTATCGGTCGCGGCCGTCAAGTCAATAAAGAAGGCTATGCCAAGAAAAAACCGCATCATCCCAATAATAAAATAGGAGGCTGTTATGGATTTTGAAGAAAAGACCATTAAGCGCCAACCGATTTTTAATGGACAGATTTTTAAGGTTGCTGTTGATAATGTTCAGTTACCCAATCAGTTGGGGACTGCCAAACGTGAATTGATTTTTCATCGTGGAGCTGTGGCAGTATTGGCTGTGACACCTGAGAATAAATTGGTAATCGTCAAGCAATATCGCAAAGCAATAGAAAAAATATCTTATGAAATTCCAGCAGGCAAATTGGAAATTGGTGAGAATGGAACAGAAAAAGAAGCAGCTCTGCGTGAATTAGAAGAAGAAACTGCTTATACAGGCGACCTCAAATTGATTTACGAATTTTATACAGCCATTGGTTTTTGTAATGAAAAAATTAAGCTTTATTTGGCTACTAATTTAGAGAAGGTTGACAATCCTCGTCCACAAGATAATGACGAGGTCATTGAACTTTTTAAATTAACTTATGATGAATGTATGGAATTGGTCAGATCAGGAGATATTGAAGATGCAAAAACGTTAATTGCTCTTCAATACTTTGCTCTGCATTTTAAGGATAAATAAGGAGAAATGTTATGGGAAAGCCCCTGTTAACAGATGAAATGATTGCTCGAGCCAATCGTGGCGATAAGTTCTATGATAAGGGTCATTTTGACTCAGAAGAGACCATTGTCATTTCAACAGATAATCAGATACCTCAATCAAGTTATGATAAAACGCGTGATTTAAATGAAAACTATGACGATTATGATTATGAAGACTATGATGAAGAACCTATTATCAAAAGTCGCCGCATTGAAAATGCGAAACGTGGTAAATTTCAGTCTAAATTAAATTGGATTTTAATAGGAGTCGTTCTTCTTTTAGCCTTTTTAGCTTATGCAATCTTTAAACTATAAAGGAAGAAAAATGAAAATTGGAATTATTGCAGCTATGGAGGAAGAATTGAAACTCCTCTTAGCGGAATTAAATCATAAAAGAGAAGAAATCTGTTTAGAACGACCTTACTACAGCGGTAAACTAGGTAAACGTCAGGTCGTTCTGGTGCAAAGCGGTGTTGGCAAAGTCATGTCTGCTATGAGTGTGGCTGTTTTAGTAGATCATTTTAAAGTTGATGCTTTGATTAATACAGGTTCAGCAGGAGCTTTAGCGCCAGATTTGGCTATTGGTGATGTTGTAGTGGCAGATAGACTCGCTTATCATGATGTAGATTTAACTGCCTTTGGTTATGAATTTGGACGTATGTCAGGGCAGCCTCTTTTCTTTAAATCAGATCAAACCTTTGTGAGCGCTTTTGAAGAGGTGTTGGCTAAGCACCATATTCATAGTAAAATCGGTCTCATTACAACCAGTGATTCCTTTATGGCTGGTAAGGAAAAAACGATTTTTGTTAAGGAACATTTTCCAGAAGTGCAGGCAGTTGAGATGGAAGGCGCAGCGATTGCTCAAGCAGCTTATGCAGCCAAACGCCCTTTTGTCGTTATTCGATCAATCAGTGATACAGCAGCTCATGATGCCAATATTACTTTTGAAGAATTTGTTGTTAAGGCTGGAAAACAATCGGCTCAAGTCCTCTTAAAATTTTTGGAAATCTTAGACTAATGACAACAAACTTTATAAAAAAAAACGAAATTGACATCACAATCAACTTCGTTTTTTAATTTTATTTTTTCTTATCAAACTTATAATCTTTGATAATTTTAATAGCTTTTATGGTAACTTTTTCTTGTGGTTTACCACTTTGATTTGTTTTAATAGCGGCAATTTTATCAACAATTTTCATGCCTTTTATCACTTGTCCAAAGACTGTGTAATTGCCATCAAGTTTTGGTGTTCCGCCATCTTTATAGCCATTAATGATTTTTTGCGGATAGCGCGTGGTTGTTAATTGCTTGGATTGATTATCTTTGTTTTGAACAATGAAAAATTGACTGGCATTAGTATTGGGGCCAGCATTAGCCATAGATAAGGCGCCTCTGAGATGATAAAGGTATTTTGACGTTTCATTGGCAAATCCTTTGCCAGAATCTTTAGACCTGTCTTTGCCCTTCCAAATGGATTCACCACCACTGCCATCACCTTTAGGATCGCCGCCTTGAATCACAAAATCTGAGATAATACGATGGAAAGTCAAATTATTATAGTAGCCATTCTTAGCATGGGTTAAGAAATTTTCAACTGCTAAAGGTGCATATTTAGGGAAAAGTTTAACAGTGATATCTCCTTTTGAAGTAGCAATAGTAACCTCAGCTTCATTTTTAGCAACTTTCTTAGATAATTGAGGAAAGTCTGCCTTGTTTAACTGTTTTAACTTATTTTTGGCTTTTTGTTTAGCAATATGATGATTAACATATTTATCTCCTTTAATAGCACGATCTATATTTTCACAGCCTACCAGCAAGACAAAAGACACTAAAACCAAACTTAAAATTCTTTTCATAATTACTCCTTGGTTATAAAAGATAAATTTATTTTATCATAAAATGATGATAGTATCTGCTTTTCTCAAATAATATAAAAATGGTATAATGATAACATGGCTAAAACAAAGAATAAAAGAAAAGGACGGAAAACACGCCGTCCAACAAAGGCGGAATTAGAGAAACAAAGAGCCATAAAGCGCATGGTATTTGCTTTGTTTATGGCTTTTGTCCTCTTTTTTGCAATTTTTAAACTAGGACGAGTAGGCGTCACTGTTTATAATATCATTCGTTTGATGGTGGGAAGTCTGGCTTACCCTTTCATTTTTGCTGCTCTGATTTATCTTTTTGCTACCAAATGGTTGAAAAAACATGATGGCTTGGTTGGTGGTTTTGTCATCACTATGCTTGGGATGCTTTTAGAATGGCAAGCCTATCTTTTCTCCTTAGCAACGATGAAAGATCAAAGTGTCATCAAAGGCACTTTGGTGATTGTTTTTAGTGATCTCAGTAAATTTCGTGTTGCTAATTTTGCTGGCGGTGGTTTTTTAGGAGCCCTCCTCTATATGCCGGTTGCCTTTCTTTTTTCAAATATTGGTTCTTTTTTAATCGGCGGACTTTTCCTTCTTTTAGGTCTTTTTCTAATGAGTCCTTGGGATGTTTATGATGTCATGAATTTCTTCAAGGACAGTTACGCTAAATGGCAGGTTAAACGGCAGGAAAATCGTGAAAAACGCTTTGCGCAAAAAGAAGAGGCGCGCCTTTTGGCACAGCAGGCTGTCCAAGAAGCACAGGAGTCAGCAACGTTTGATCATGGGCTCAATGCAGCTATTGATTTAGAAACAGGCGAGGTTTTAGATCAGGCACAGACCATTGATTTAGATGATTTTGATGGACAAGTCCATAAAGAACCAGAAATTATTGGTTATCAGCCGGATCCTGAGGGAGAAGCATTAGAAGCAGAAGTTCCAGCTGCTGAACAAACCAGTCAGTTACCAAAAGAAGAGGATATGTCAGATGAATCCTTAGAGGTTGATTTTACACCTAAGACAACTCTTCATTATAAATTGCCGGGTATCGATCTGTTTGCTAAGGACAAACCCAAAAATCAAAGTAAAGAGAAGAGATTGGTTCGTGATAATATCAAGATTTTAGAAGAAACTTTTACTAGCTTTGGAATTAAGGCCAATGTTGAACGAGCTGAAATCGGTCCATCTGTTACCAAATATGAGGTTAAACCGGCAGTTGGTGTGCGGGTCAATCGTATTTCTAATCTAGCAGATGATTTAGCGTTAGCTTTGGCTGCTCAGGATGTTCGTATTGAAGCACCTATTCCTGGGAAATCTCTTGTGGGAATTGAAGTTCCAAATTCTGAAGTAGCTACGGTGACTTTCCGTGAACTTTGGGAACAGGCTAAAACGTCGCCTGATAAATTGCTTGAAGTTCCTTTAGGTAAAGCTGTTAATGGCTCGGTTCGTTCTTTTGACTTAGCTAAGATGCCTCATATTTTGGTGGCGGGTTCGACGGGTTCAGGAAAGTCTGTGGCGGTTAATGGTATTATTGCCAGTATTCTGATGAAGGCACGACCAGATCAGGTCAAATTCATGATGATTGATCCCAAGATGGTTGAACTGTCTGTTTATAATGATATTCCCCACCTGCTAATTCCTGTTGTGACTAATCCACGCAAGGCTAGTAAAGCCTTGCAGAAAGTTGTTGATGAGATGGAAAATCGCTATGAACTCTTTAGCCATTTTGGCGTTAGAAACATTGCCGGTTACAATGCTAAGGTAGAAGAATTCAATCGTCATTCAGAAAACAAGAATATACCTTTGCCGCTTTTGGTTGTCATTGTTGATGAATTGGCTGATTTGATGATGGTAGCTAGCAAAGAAGTTGAAGATGCCATTATCCGTTTAGGACAAAAGGCTCGTGCGGCAGGAATCCACATGATTCTCGCAACACAGAGACCATCTGTTGATGTTATCTCTGGTTTGATCAAAGCCAATGTACCAAGCCGAATCGCCTTTGCGGTTTCTTCTGGAACAGATAGTCGAACCATCCTTGATGAAAATGGAGCTGAAAAGCTTCTAGGGCGAGGAGATATGCTCTTTAAACCAATCGATGAAAACCATCCTGTTCGTTTGCAAGGTTCCTTTATTTCAGATGATGACGTTGAACGTATTGTGTCCTTTATCAAGGAACAAGCAGAAGCTGATTATGATGAAAGTTTTGATCCTGGTGAAGTTTCTGAAGATGATAATTCTAATGGTAATGGTGGAAATTCTGAAGGAGATCCTCTCTTTGAAGATGCCAAAGCTTTGGTTCTGGAAACACAAAAAGCTAGTGCTTCTATGTTGCAACGTCGACTTTCAGTTGGTTTTAACCGTGCAACGCGTTTAATGGAAGAATTAGAAGAAGCAGGTGTTATTGGACCTGCTGAGGGAACAAAGCCTCGAAAAGTTTTGCAAAGCAATTAAGTAAAACAAATGATTTTAATTGTAGCAAAAACTGTTGAACGATCAACTTATCAACTTTTAGAATAAAAGAAAAACAGATAAGCATTTTAGTACTTATCTGCTTTTTAATATGAAGTGATAATCAGCTGGCAAGAAAGGCAGCAATGACAGTCGCCAAATAAAAGAAGAAAGTCAAAATGAAGCCTGACCTCCAAAAGAATTTAAAGAACCGTCTGAAAGAAAAGGTCTTTCTTTTTCTGATCTGACGGATAGCTAAGGTTAGAGAAAGAATGGACATGGCCAGCAAATAATGCGGCAGAAAGCTGTGAGTATAAAATTTTGCTGATACCAAGACAATTTCTACTGCAAAAAGCGGCAAAGCAATGTCTGCTAGATTAATACCAAAGCGTCTCAAATGAAAAGTCGAAACGATAATATAAGAAAAGATTAACGTTAAAAAAATGAAGGCTATTGCCATTAATTTATACATAGTCATAATCTTATTTTATAACGATTTTATAAGAATGTAAACGCCTAAACAAAAATAAAAATAGAATAAATCAAGGAAAATCCTTGTTTTTTATAAAGAATAATGTATAATAAATAAGTATGCTGCAATGGTATATTTGTGGGAGGTAAAAATTTGTTAATTGCCGAAAGAACCACAACAGGAGGATTTTATAATGGCTAAAAAAGTCGAAAACATCGTAAAACTTCAAATTCCTGCTGGTAAAGCAACACCAGCTCCGCCAGTTGGACCAGCACTTGGTCAAGCAGGAATTAACATCATGGGATTCACAAAAGAATTCAATGCTCGTACAGCTGATCAAGCTGGTATGATTATCCCAGTTGTTATCTCAGTTTATGAAGATAAATCATTTGATTTCGTCACAAAAACACCGCCAGCTGCTGTTCTTTTGAAAAAAGCTGCAGGTGTTGACAAGGGTTCTGGTGAACCAAACAAAACTAAAGTTGCTTCAGTAACGCGTGCACAAGTACAAGAAATCGCTGAAACAAAAATGCCAGATTTGAACGCTGCAAACCTTGAGTCTGCAATGCGTATGATCGAAGGTACTGCTCGTTCTATGGGATTCACTGTTACTGACTAAGAGTAACCTGTCCTATTTACCCGCAATACTTGATCATATGTGACGAGTGACGTGGGAGATGAAAATCGATATGACCACATTACAAGGAGAAGATAAAATGGCTAAAAAAAGCAAACAATTACGTGCTGCTCTTGAAAAAATCGACAGTACAAAAGCGTACAGTGTAGAAGAAGCTGTAGCACTTGCAAAAGAAACTAATTTCGCAAAATTTGATGCAACTGTAGAAGTTGCTTACAACCTTAACATTGATGTTAAAAAAGCTGACCAACAAATCCGTGGTGCCATGGTATTGCCAAATGGTACTGGTAAAACGCAACGTGTTCTTGTTTTTGCCCGCGGCGCTAAAGCTGAAGAAGCTAAAGAAGCTGGCGCAGACTTCGTTGGTGAAGATGATCTTGTTCAAAAAATTAACAGCGGTTGGCTAGATTTTGATGTTGTTATTGCAACACCTGATATGATGGCAATCGTTGGTCGCCTTGGACGTGTTCTTGGTCCGCGTAACCTCATGCCAAATCCTAAAACGGGAACAGTAACTATGGATGTTGCCAAGGCAGTCGAAGAATCTAAAGGCGGTAAAATCACTTACCGTGCCGACAAAGCTGGTAATGTACAGGCTATCATCGGTAAAGTATCATTTGATGCAGACAAACTAGTTGAAAACTTCAAAGCTTTCAATGACGTTATTGCTAAAGCAAAACCTGCTACTGCAAAAGGTACTTACATAACAAACCTTGTACTGACAACTACTCAAGGTCCTGGTATCAAGGTTGATGCAAATTCATTTTAATTAAATAGTGAAAAAGAACGGCATTTAGCTGTTCTTTTATTTTAGGTATAAAAAAATTATTTTTAACTTGAGTCGTTATGAACTAATACATTTTTTTAAAAAGAAAAAGAGACTATAAATTTTAATGGAAGTATGATAAAATATTAGGGATAAAGTAAGGAGTATAGATAATGGTAAAACCTAAATATAGTCGTGTATTGATTAAGCTCTCTGGTGAGGCTTTAGCTGGCGAAAAAGGAGTTGGTATTGACATTCCAACTGTTCAAACTATTGCTCAGGAGATCAAGGAAGTTCATGACTCAGGCATTGAAATTGCTCTTGTTATCGGTGGTGGAAATCTTTGGAGAGGCGAGCCTGCTTCTAAGGCAGGTATGGATCGTGTTCAGGCTGATTATACTGGGATGCTGGGAACAGTTATGAATGCTCTTGTTATGGCAGACGCTCTCCAGCATGCAGGAGTAGACACGCGTGTTCAGACAGCAATTGCCATGCAGCAAGTTGCAGAGCCATATATTCGCGGACGGGCACTGCGTCACCTTCAAAAGGGTCGTATTGTTATCTTTGCTGCAGGTGTTGGTTCCCCTTACTTCTCAACCGATACAACATCTGCTCTTCGCGCAGCGGAAATTGAAGCAGATGCTATTTTGATGGCCAAAAATGGCGTTGACGGCGTTTATAATGATGATCCTCGTAAAAATGCCGATGCTATCAAATTTAATGAGTTAACCCATATGGAAGTTCTCAAACGCGGACTGAAGATTATGGATTCAACGGCCAGCTCACTGTCAATGGACAATGACATTGACTTAGTTGTTTTCAATCTGAATGAATCAGGAAACATTAGACGTGTTATCTTAGGCGAACAAATTGGGACAACTGTAACCAGCAAAATTTCTGATTCAGAATAATTGAACACAGGCTAAAAGCGTCGAGAAAAAGATAGACTGCCTTGTGCGCCAGCGCACAGCGTTAGTCTCCTATTTTCTTCTCGCTTTCTTAAAGCTCTTAGTATCTTAATAATTGAACACGGCTACGACACTGTGCAAAAAGATAGCTTCTCCTAGAGTTCTGAGACTCTTCATTGAACCTCCTATTTTGCTTTGTGTCGCTTACGCCTTAGTATCTTAATATAAGGAGAATATTAAAAATGGCAAATGCTATTGTAGAAAAAGCAAAAGAAAGATTTGAACAATCACACCAGTCCCTCGCGCGTGAATTCGGCAGTATTCGTGCTGGCCGTGCCAATGCAAGTCTTTTAGATCGGATTGAAGTAGAATATTATGGCGTACCAACTCCTCTCAATCAACTAGCTTCAATCACTGTTCCAGAAGCACGCGTTCTTTTGGTTTCACCATTTGATAAATCATCATTAAAAGATATTGAACATGCTATCAATGCTTCTGATATTGGGATTAATCCGGCTAATGACGGTTCTGTTATTCGTTTGGTTATTCCAGCCTTGACTGAAGAAACGCGCAAAGAGCTGGCTAAGGAAGTAAAAAAAGTTGGTGAAAATGCGAAGGTTGCTATCCGTAATATTCGTCGTGATGCCATGGATGAAGCTAAAAAGCAGGAAAAGATTAAAGAAATCACAGAAGATGAATTGAAATCTCTTGAGAAAGATATTCAAAAAGTTACAGATGAAGCTGTTAAGCATATTGATAGCATGACGGCAAATAAAGAAAAGGAACTTCTTGAAGTTTAAGATTTAAGCTTAGAAGTTTTTGCCAGTCGCATTAGGATAAGATATTTATAGATAGATCTTGTCGTCTCATTAAAATAAAGGGCAGAAGAGAAGGGTGTGGCTTTTGTAAATGTAAAGGAAAGGAATTAAACAGGGGTTAAAAATTGAAAAATGATTTGAAACAAGAAAATCATATCTCGTTTTGCAGACATGCAAATTATCTCTTTTTCATTTTTAAAACTTGAATCTTATTATGAATTCATTGCTTGCAACAGTCATCACTGGGATGGTGACAGATGAAAATGCTAATTCCTATTTTATCCAGAAGGATGGTCTAACCTTTGCTTTGGATAAAAAAGAAGGTCAGCACAAGATTGGTGATATGATCAAGGGCTTTGTCTATACAGACATGCATCAAAAAGCACGCTTGACAACTGCTAATATAGAAACAACACGTACCACATATGGTTGGGGTACAGTAGCTGGGGTGCGACGGAATCTGGGTGTTTTTCTTGATGTTGGTTTGCCAGATAAGCAGTTTGTTGTTTCTTTGGATGTTTTGCCAGAATTAAAAGAATTGTGGCCTAAAAAAGGGGATAAACTTTATGTTCATCTAGAAATTGATAAGAAAGATCGTATTTGGGCTATTCCAGCTGAACCAGACGTTTTTCAAAAATTAGCTGGACCAGCCTATGATAATATGCAAAATCAGACTTGGCCTGCTATTGTCTATCGTTTGAAATTGACGGGAACCTTTGTTTATCTACCAGAAAATAATATGCTTGGCTTTATTCATCCAAGTGAACGCTATACCGAACCACGCTTGGGTCAAGTTGTTGATGCGCGTGTTATTGGTTTTCGTAAGGTAGATCGGACACTCAATTTATCCTTAAAACCGCGTTCCTTTGAAATGCTGGAAAATGATGCACAGATGATTCTGACCTATTTGCAGACCAATGGCGGTTTTATGACCTTGAACGACAAGTCATCGCCAGAAGACATCAAAGCAACTTTTGGGATTTCTAAAGGTCAATTTAAAAAAGCCTTGGGAGGCTTAATGAAAGCTAGGAAAGTGAAACAAGATATTAACGGAACAGAATTGATTGACAACTAAGAAAAAATCTCAGATTTTCTGGGATTTTTTGGTACAATAAAACTATTATTTCTGATGTGAGGTATCTTATGGAACGTGCGATTTTTGCAGGGGGCTGTTTTTGGTGTATGGTACAGCCTTTTGAAGAACAAGATGGTATTTTGTCTGTCCGATCAGGCTATACAGGAGGACATGTAGTTAATCCGACTTATGAACAAGTTTGCTCAAAAATGACTGGACATACGGAAGCTGTCGAAATTATCTTTGATGAAAGCAAAATTTCTTATGCAGACCTTGTTGAAATCTATTGGCGGCAGACCGATCCAACCGATGCTTTTGGACAATTTGAAGATCGTGGGGATAACTATCGTCCTGTTATCTTTTATTTTGATGAGCAACAGCGGAAAATAGCGGAGCAGTCCAAGGCTAATTTGCAGGCTTCAGGTCATTTTAACAGACCGATCGTGACTACGATTGAAGCAGCGCAGCCATTTTACGAAGCAGAAAATGACCATCAGGCTTTCTATCGGAAAAATCCTGAACGCTATGCGAGAAGCTCTGCTATTCGCCATCACTTTTTAAAGGAGAACTGGTCATGAGAAAATCATTTTATACTTGGCTAATGACACAAAGACACCCCAAGAGTCACGATCCTGTAGCTATTTTGGCAGATTTGGTCTTTGAAGATACGACTTTTCCGAAACACACGGATAGTTTTGAAAGGGTCAGTCGCTATTTAGAAGATGAAGCTAGTTTTTCTTTTAATCTTAGCGAATTTGACAGGATTTGGGAAGATTATTTGGCACATTAAAGTCACGCGTTTAGCGTGATTTTTTGGTATAATGAAAAGCATACAAAGGTGAAAAAGGAGTAAAATTTGCAAGAGTATTCTGTTGAAGTGGCCTTGGTTCATCCAGATGATATGGTCAATTTATTTGGTTCTAATGAGCGGCATTTAAAATTAATTGAGGAGAATCTTGATGTTGTCATTCATGCCAGGACAGAGCGCGTCCAGATTTTAGGTGAGACTGAGGAAGCCATTGAATTAGCTCGCCTGACCATCAAAGCGTTGTTAGTTCTGGTCGGACGGGGAATGATTGTCAATACTTCTGATGTTGTGACAGCACTTTCGATGGCGCAAAATGGCAATATTGATAAATTTGTGGCACTTTACGAAGAAGAAATTATCAAGGATTCTTATGGTAAACCCATTCGCGTTAAAACGATAGGTCAAAAGGTCTATGTTGATAGCGTCAAAAGCCATGATATCGTTTTTGGTATTGGTCCTGCAGGAACGGGGAAAACATTTTTAGCAGTTACCCTAGCTATCACTGCCCTTAAACGTGGACAAGTCAAACGCATTATTCTAACACGTCCTGCAGTGGAGGCGGGTGAAAGTCTTGGTTTCTTACCAGGAGATCTTAAGGAAAAAGTTGATCCCTATCTGCGTCCTGTTTATGATGCTCTCTATCAGATTCTGGGGAAAGAGCAAACCAGTCGTCTCATGGAGCGTGAGATTATTGAAATTGCACCTTTGGCTTATATGCGCGGTCGAACTTTGGACGATGCTTTTGTCATTCTGGATGAAGCGCAGAATACTACCATCATGCAGATGAAGATGTTTTTGACTCGTCTTGGCTTTAATTCCAAGATGATTGTCAATGGTGATATTAGTCAGATTGACTTGCCTAAAAATGTCAAATCAGGCTTGGTTGATGCTTCAGAAAAACTAAAGGATATTAAACAGATCGATTTCGTCTATCTTTCTGCTAAAGACGTTGTCCGACATCCAGTGGTTGCTGAAATCATCAATGCTTATGAGGAGTCAACTGATGTCCATTAGAAATCAAACGGATACATCGAATATATTCTTTGCTATCGGGGCAAAATTGTCAGTGGAATCTATGATAGTCGTTTTCTTATCAACTCTGTATCAGAAGTAGTGGATGAAATAAGCAGCCTTGTTATTTCCCTATGAAAGAGCTAAAGAGATGATTTTAGTGGAGGAGCTGGGAGAATAAAGATTTACTGACAGATCCAGTAATCGCTATGTACGACTAACTATCAACGCTAGAACTGAGAAAGAAAAATAAAGTGACTTCGAATGATGTTAAAGACAGGGAACGTTTCCTTGTCTTTTTATAATATCGCTGATATGAGAAGTGTTGGTTGTAACTTCTCTTTTCTTTAGAAAGCAACTGCTTTTATGGTATAATTAAGTTATTAATAGTCGAAAGAAGATGACCATGTATATTGAAATGATTGATGAGACGAATCAGGTTTCTGAGGAAATAAAAAACCAAACTTTGGATATTTTGGAATTCGCAGCACAAAAAACAGGGAAAGAAGACAAAGAAATGGCGGTTACTTTTGTGACCAATGAGCGCAGCCATGAACTGAATCTCAAGTATCGTGATACTAATCGTCCTACCGATGTCATCAGTCTAGAATACAAACCAGAAGGCTCCCTTTCTTTTGATGAGGAAGACTTGGCCGACGATCCAGATTTAGCCGAGGTGTTAACTGAATTTGATGCTTATATTGGTGAATTATTTATTTCTGTCGATAAAGCTCGCGAACAGGCGCAAGAATATGGTCACTCATTTGAGCGTGAGATGGGCTTTTTGGCAGTACATGGCTTTTTACATATCAATGGTTATGACCACTACACTCCCCAAGAAGAAAAAGAGATGTTTAGCTTACAGGAAGAGATATTAGATGCCTATGGACTTAAGAGATAATAAGCAAAGCCAAAAGAAATGGAAAAATAGAACTTTAACTTCCAGCCTTGAATTCGCTTTAACGGGGATTTTTACGGCTTTTAAAGAAGAGCGTAATATGAAAAAACATGCAGTGTCAGCTCTTTTAGCTGTCATTGCTGGTTTGGTTTTTAAAGTATCAGTCATTGAGTGGCTTTTTCTTTTATTAAGTATTTTTTTGGTTATTACCTTTGAAATTGTCAATTCGGCTATTGAAAATGTGGTTGATTTGGCCAGTGACTATCATTTTTCCATGTTGGCTAAAAATGCTAAGGATATGGCTGCAGGAGCTGTTCTTGTCATTTCAGGTTTTGCTGCCTTGACAGGCTTGATTATTTTTGTACCAAAAATTTGGTTTTTGCTTTTTCATTAAAAATAGATAGAGGAGACATCATGTCATTTAAATCAGGATTTGTAGCTATTTTAGGTCGTCCCAATGTTGGGAAATCGACCTTTTTAAATCATGTCATGGGGCAAAAAATTGCTATCATGTCTGATAAGGCACAAACAACCCGTAATAAAATTATGGGAATTTATACTACAGATAAAGAGCAAATTGTTTTTATTGATACGCCTGGTATTCATAAACCGAAAACTGCTTTAGGTGATTTTATGGTTGAGTCTGCCTATTCAACCCTGCGTGAAGTGGACACAGTTCTTTTTATGGTACCTGCTGATGAAAAGCGGGGTAAAGGCGACAATATGATTATAGAGCGTCTTAAAGCGGCCAAGGTACCTGTTATTTTGGTTATCAATAAGATTGATAAGGTTCATCCGGATCAATTACTCGAACAGATTGATGATTTTAGAAATCAAATGGATTTTCAAGAAATTGTCCCTATTTCTGCCTTGCAAGGCAATAATGTCAGTCATCTGGTAGATCTTTTGGTAGATCATCTAGAAGAAGGTTTTCAATATTTTCCAGCTGATCAAATCACGGATCATCCAGAGCGCTTTTTGGTATCTGAAATGATTCGGGAAAAAGTTTTGTTGCTGACGCGTGAAGAAATTCCTCATTCGGTAGCTGTGGTTATTGACTCAATGGCGCGTGATGAGGAAACGCATAAGATACATATTCGTGCGACCATTATGGTGGAGCGTGACAGTCAGAAGGGCATTATCATCGGTAAAAAGGGTGCTATGCTTAAAAAGATAGGCCAAATGGCTCGTCGTGACATCGAACTCATGCTAGGTGACAAAGTCTACCTCGAAACATGGGTCAAGGTCAAGAAAAACTGGCGCGATAAGAAACTAGACTTGGCCGATTTTGGGTATGATAAGAAGGAGTATTGAGATCAAGCTAATGTCTTTCCAGATAAATAGAAAGGCTTCTAAATATGGACTACATTTCTTATATCCGCTCAAAAGTCGGTCATGACAAGGTTATCTTGACTTTTGCTGGCGGGATTTTAGCAGACAAAGACGGGCGTGTGCTCTTGCAACTGCGCGGAGATAAGAAGACTTGGGCTATTCCGGGCGGTGCAATGGAGTTGGGCGAATCCACGCTTGACACAGCTAAACGTGAATTTTTTGAAGAAACAGGTATCAAGGTGGAGGCTGTGCGCTTTCTTAATGTTTATAGCCATTTTGAGGAAGTCTATCCTAATGGTGATGAGGTGCAGACTATTGTCATGATTTATGAGTTTAAGGCGCTAAATGACTTTGATATTTCTGATTTTCACAATGAAGAAACCTTGCGCCTGCGTTTCTTTTCTGAGGAAGAAATAGCGGAGCTGGAATCGGTTAGTGACAAGCATCGCCTGATGTTGGCTGAGTATTTTGATGACAGCTTTGCATTGGGACATTAAAGCAAGAGTGAAAAACGAGGTCACGCCATTTCGAATCTTATTTTGAGTGTGCTGGTACCAATATAAATGAATAACGAAATGCTATAAGGAGGTCTTAAAATGGATTATTTAGATATGTTAATTGATAGTCTCAATCGGGCTAGAGAACGTTTTTGGCGTATGTTTAAAGGAGTGACAGTAGAGCAAGCTAATTGTTTCCCAGTTGCTGATACTGCACCGCAGATAAAATCACTGACTTGGCTAGCATGGCATACAGCGCGTGAATTGGATTTGCAGATTTCAGCTTTGGCAGGGCAGGAGTCCATCTGGGACAGTCAAGGTTTTAAAGAGTATTTTCCTTTTGAAGTGGCAGAAACAGAAGACGGTTGGGATCACAGCTTAGAGCAAGCTCAAAAAATTAAGGTCGATCACTTAGATGATGTTTTAGATTATCTCAATGATGCTACAGATTTTGCCATTCTTTACCTGAAATCACTTAATCCAGAATGTCTAGATGATATTGTAGATGATTCTTGGACACCAGCTGTGACGCGTGGTGTACGCTTGGTTTCCATCATTGATGATGCTGCTATGCACTCAGGACAAGCTATTTATGCTCGTCGTTTGCTTGGTTTGAAGGATTAGTTTTTTGAAAAATAGCAGAGCGGTAAGGACGTTTAGAAAAGGGAGCAATCATGCCAGAATTACCAGAGGTTGAAACAGTCAAGCGTGGCTTAGAGCATTTGATTGTTGGCAAAAAAATTGTATCGGTAGAGGTTCGTGTGCCCAAAATGGTCAAAACGGGTGTAGAAGATTTTCAGCTGGACATTTTAGGACAAACCTTTGAAAGTATTGGCCGTCGTGGCAAATATCTTCTTTTAAATCTCAACAGGCAGACCATTATTTCTCATCTGCGCATGGAAGGAAAGTATTTGCTTTTTGAAGATGAGGTACCGGACAATAAGCATTTTCATCTTTTCTTTGGTCTGGATGGTGGGTCAACCTTGGTCTATCAGGATGTCCGCAAATTTGGTGCTTTTGAATTATTGCCTAAAAGTCAGGTTGAAGCTTATTTTGTTCAGAAAAAAATTGGTCCTGAGCCAAATGCCAAAGATTTTAAACTCAAGCCTTTTGAAGAAGGACTGGCCAAATCACACAAGGTCATCAAAACACTACTTTTGGATCAGCATTTAGTGGCTGGACTTGGCAATATTTATGTGGACGAAGTGCTCTGGGCAGCAAAAGTCGATCCAGAACGGCTAGCCAGTCAACTGAAAAAATCAGAAATCAAACGGATTCATGATGAAACCATCCGTATTCTGCAACTGGCTATTGAAAAGGGAGGCTCGACTATTCGTAGCTATAAGAATAGCTTGGGTGAAGATGGCAGTATGCAGGATTGCTTACAAGTTTATGGAAAGACAGATCAGCCTTGTGCTCGCTGTGCCACGCCTATTGAGAAAATTAAAGTAGGAGGGAGAGGGACGCATTTTTGCCCGTCCTGCCAAAAACAATGACAAAAATTATTGGGATTACAGGCGGTATCGCTTCTGGTAAGTCAACGATTACAAATTATCTCAGGCAAAAGGGTTATCAAGTTATTGATGCTGACCAAGTCGTGCATGATTTACAGGCTAATGGTGGTAGGCTTTATCAGGCCTTGGTCAACTGGCTGGGCACAGCTATTCTCAATGAAGCAGGCGAACTCAATCGTCCGAAATTGTCCCAACTCATTTTTTCCAGTCCAGACAATTTAGCCAAATCTTCTCAGCTACAAAATGCTATTATCAGACAGGAGTTGGAGACTAGACGAGACCAGCTAGCTAAAACAGAGGCAATTTTCTTTATGGATATTCCGCTTTTGATTGAGCAGAACTATAGGGACTGGTTTGATGAGATCTGGTTAATAGCGGTAAGCCCAGAGACACAAATCAAGCGGTTGAAGCAGCGAAATGGTTATTCGCAAGAAGAAGCGCAGCAGCGCCTTGCTAGCCAAATGCCCTTGCAGGCCAAAAAAGTTTATGCCGATCAAATAATTGATAATAATAAAACAGTTGAAAATACTAAAATGCAAGTGGACAGTCAACTGAGGAGGTTGCAAAATGAATGACATTTACTTTGATGACAACCGTCATAACTGGAATGATCGCGCTCGTCTGCATGAGGAAGCAGGTTATGGTATTGATAAACTCTTATCAGATAGAGACTATATCACACCAGAGGTTGAACAAGATAAAGACCTGATTGGTGACTTGACCAATAAAGATGTCCTGCATTTACAATGTCACTTGGGAACAGATACGATTAGTTTGGCGCGTTTAGGAGCTAGGCGCGTTCTTGGTTTGGATCTTTCTGATGAGTCATTAAGGCGTGCCAGAAATTTAGCTAAAAAGGCCGGTGTTTCTATTGATTTCATAGAGGGTAATGTTTACGATGCTAGAGAAGTCATTGTTGGTGATTTTGATCTGATCTATACTTCTCTGGGTGTCTTATGCTGGTTGCCGGATATTACTGCCTGGGGACGCGTTGTGGCTAGTTTACTGAAATCTGGCGGAAAATTTATTATTCGTGATGATCATCCCATGTTTATGACTATTGGGGAAGATGTTCGTGATGGCTTTAAAATTGAACAACCTTATTTCGAACAGTCACAACCTATGACTTGGGAAGATGAGGGCTCTTATATTGAAACAGATGCATCTTTTGAAAAAATTAAGAACACACGGAATCATCAATGGAATCATGCTCTCAGTGAAATTATTATGGCTTTGATTAATGCTGGTTTACAAATTGATTTGGTATCTGAATCCCAGCATGCTGCTTGGAATATTTGGCCTCATCTAATGGAAAAGTGCTCAGATGGCAGCTACCGACTCAAAAAGCACTCAGAAGTCTTACCCTTGCAATTTCTTATTTCAGCCCATAAGCCAGAAGCTTAGGTCAGACTATATAAACCAGAAAATTAGGACGTCAAGCTTCTTAAATTATGTTATAATGACATGTGGTATTTAGAAGGAAGATGATCGTATTATAACAACAGTTAATTGGAAGAAAAACCTTTTGATAGCTTGGTTCGGTAGCTTTTTTACTGGAGCAAGCTTTTCACTTGTCATGCCTTTTATGGCTTTATTTGTTGAGGAATTAGGCGTAAAAGGTGACTTGGTCAAGCTTTATGCAGGCCTTGCAGTATCAATTTCAGCCTTAGCTTCAGCTCTTTTTGCACCTGTTTGGGGACGTTTGGCAGACCGTTATGGACGCAAGCCCATGATGATTCGAGCTAGTCTTGTCATGACTTTTACCATGGGCGGTCTAGCTTTTGTGACGGATGTCTATGGGCTGCTTTTTTTACGTTTGCTTAATGGGATGTTTGCGGGTTATGTGCCAAATGCCAATGCACTTATTGCTTCTCAGGCTCCTAAAAATGAATCAGGTTCTGCTCTTGGAACTTTGGCTACTGGTGTTATTGCTGGCAGTCTAATTGGTCCTCTTATGGGCGGTATGCTTGCTGAATTTTTAGGTATTCGCAATGTCTTTCTCTTGGTTGGCACTTTGCTTTTATTGGTAATGCTGCTGACAACTTTTTTTATTCAGGAAGATTTCCGACCTGTATCTAAGAAAGATATCTTATCTACTAAAGAACTCTTTGCTCAAATTAAAGATCGGCAAATACTATTGGGGCTTTTTGTTACCAGTATGATTATTCAAATTTCAGCTCAGTCTGTTGCCCCTATTCTGGCACTTTATATTAGATATCTAGGGCAAAGGGACAATCTGATGTTAATTGCGGGCTTAATTGTGTCTGCTATGGGCTTTTCCAGCATTATTTCCAGTTCAAGATTTGGGAAATTAGGTGATAAAATTGGCAATCACCGTATGTTATTAGCAGGTCTTTTTTATTGTGGTATTATTTATTTGATTCTTGCTCAGTCAAAAACACCTCTGCAATTAGGAATTTGGCGCTTTCTTTTTGGTTTTGGTACTGGAGCCCTCATGCCAAGTGTTAATGCTCTATTAACAAAACTAACACCTAAGGAAGGTATCTCTAGAATCTTTAGCTACAATCAGATGTTTACCAACTTTGGTCAGGTATTGGGCCCTTTTGTAGGATCGACTGTAGCAGCAGGCTGGGGTTATCGCTGGGTCTTTTATGCTACAGGAGCAATTGTTCTTTTCAATTTTATATGGAGTCTTGTTAATTTTAGAAAATATTTGAAAGTTAGGGAAATTTAGTGCGTATCAAGATTAATCTGCAATGTTCACATTGTGGCAGTAAAAATTATTTGACTAGTAAAAATAAGAAAAATCATCCAGAAAAAATTCAGGTTCCTAAATATTGTCCTAAGGAAAGAAAGGTGACCTTGCATATTGAATCCTAAGCTGAAATATGTTAAAATGACTAAGATTATAGTGGAGGAAGTAAGGATATGTACAACTTTTTAGTAACAGCATTGCTAGTGTTATCCTTTATCTTGGTAATTGCTATTTTTATGCAGCCTCAAAAGAATCCTAGCAGCAATGTTTTTGATAATAGTGGATCAGAAGCTTTATTTGAGCGTACAAAGGCTCGAGGTTTTGAAGCTTTTATGCAGCGTTTTACAGCCATTTTAGTCTTCTTTTGGCTTGCGATTGCCTTAGCAATTGTTGTTTTATCAAGTAAATAAAAAGGGGTTGGGAAAGTAGTCTCAACTCCTAAGTTTTTGTTAGAGTTATTTAGTTTATCTTTTATGACCTTGTTAGCTCGTTTTGCCACATTTTAAATACTGACTAGTACTAAAGGCAATTGAAAAACTATAATGGAAAAAGACTGGATACAGATGTTTGAGTAATTTGAAGCAGGCTGTTCCGATTATGCTTGTTTTTTAGTCCACTGAACATTAAAGCGAACAAATTTGCAGAAGGTGGGAGTATACCAAGGTTACCACCTAAAATAAGAGAGTGATGGGAACCTTAATAATATTTTTAGGTTTTCTTCCTCTCTTTTTTTAAAATATTAAAGAAAGAATTGAAATGAAAGAAAAAATTATTACTTATTTAGAAGAGAAGGGAAAATCAAGTGTTGATGATTTAGCCAGCAGTTTAGATATGGCTGGTGCTCAAAAATTCCCTTCTCTTATCAAGGAGATTTCCAAGCTCGAAAGTAAGGGTAAATTGCGCTTTGAGCAAGATGGCACAATCTCACTTAGAAAGAAGAAAGAAAAGAAAGACCAAGTTACTGTTACAGGTATTTTTCGTGCTAATAAGGCCGGTTTTGGCTTTGTCAGTATCGACGAAGCAGAAGAAGATCTTTTTATCGGCCGTAATGATGTTGGTCATGCAGTTGATGGTGATACGGTAGAGGTAGCGATTAAAAAAGTTGCTAATCGCCTTAAAGGAACGGCAGCAGAGGCGCGTGTTGTTAAGATTGTTGAGCACAGTTTAAAAGCAGTTGTCGGCCGTTTTGTTTTGGATGATGAAAAGCCTCCTTATATTGGCTATATTAAGAGTAAAAATCAAAAAATTACACAAAAGATTTATATTAAAAAAGAACCCATTGTTTTAGATGGGACTGAGATTATTAAGGTAGCAATTGAAAAGTATCCAACGCGGCGTTATGATTATTTTGTGGCTAGTGTTGAGGATGTGATTGGTCATCAGGACGATGTCGGAATAGATGTTTTGGAAGTTTTGGAATCCATGGATATCGTGTCTGAATTTCCTGATGCTGTTTTAAAAGAAGCCCAATCTATTCCAGATACTCCTAGTGAGAAAGATTTGATCGGTCGAGTGGATTTACGCAAAGAGATTACTTTTACCATTGATGGGGCGGATGCTAAAGATTTGGATGATGCGGTTCATATCAAATTATTAGATAATGGCAATTTTGAACTTGGTGTTCATATTGCCGATGTTTCTTATTATGTTAAGGAAGGCTCAGCTTTGGATGGTGAAGCCCTAGCTAGAGGAACCAGTGTGTATGTGACTGACCGTGTGGTTCCTATGCTACCTGAACGTTTGTCTAATGGTATTTGTTCCCTCAATCCTAATCTTGACCGTCTGACGCAGTCTGCTATTATGGAAATTGATAAGCACGGTCGTGTGCTCCATTATCAGATTACTCAAACTGTTATCAATACTAGTTTTCGTATGACTTACAGTGATGTCAATGCTATTATTGCAGGGGACAAAGAATTGACAGAGCAATACGATAAGATTGTACCGTCTATTCACTATATGGTGACCTTGCACAAGATTTTAGAAAAAATGCGTGAGAGACGTGGAGCCCTTAATTTTAATACCTCAGAAGCTAAAATTTTGGTTAATGATAAAGGCTTTCCTATGGACATCGTGCTACGTCAGCGTGGTTTAGCTGAGCGAATGATTGAGTCTTTCATGCTGGCAGCCAATGAATGCGTGGCTGAGCATTTTGCTAAGAAAAATCTTCCTTTTATCTACCGAATCCATGAAGAACCTAAGGCTGAAAAGTTACAGAAATTTATGGACTATGCGAGCATTTTTGGTGTCAGTATTCAGGGAACAGCCAGCAAAATCAGTCAGACAGCTCTGCAAGATTTTATGAAAAAAATTGAAGGGCAGCCGGGCAGTGATGTTCTTTCCATGATGTTACTGCGTTCCATGCAGCAGGCGCGTTATTCTGAGTATAATCATGGTCATTATGGGTTAGCAGCGCAGTATTATACCCATTTTACCAGTCCAATCCGCCGTTACCCAGACCTTTTGGTGCATCGCTTGGTGCGTGAATACGATAAAGCGAATTCTGAGAAAGTGGAGCATTTTGCACAAATTATTCCTGAAATTGCGAGTCAAACCAGCAGTTTGGAACGTCGTGCCATTGATGCTGAGCGTGTTGTTGAGGCCATGAAAAAAGCAGAATATATGGAAGAATATGTGGGGCAAGAATTCACTGGTGTTGTCTCCAGTGTTGTCAAATTTGGTCTTTTTGTAGAGCTGTCTAATACCATTGAAGGTCTCATTCATATGACGACCCTACCAGAATTTTATCAGTTTAATGAACGCACTTTAAGTTTGCAAGGTGAGAAATCCGGCAAGGTTTTCCGAGTTGGTCAATCCATCAAAGTAAAAGTGCTTAAGGCAGATAAGGAAACAGGGGATATTGATTTTGCCTATCTTCCAAGTGATTTTGATATCATTGAAAAGCTCTCTCGATCGAAAAAAGAGAAGCCGCGCCGTTCACGTCGCAGTGGCGACAGCAAAACGAAGGCTAATAAGCGTAGCAAACAATCAGCTCTTTCACAAAAGAAGAAAAAGAAGCCTTTTTATAAGGAGGCAGTAAAGAAGGGAGGCAAGCATGGTAAAGGCCCAAGGAAACGTCGTCGCTCAAAATAAAAAAGCCAGACATGATTATGAGATTCTAGAAACTTATGAAGCAGGCATCGTGCTGACAGGAACTGAGATTAAGAGTGTTCGTGCGGCAAGAATTACTCTCAAAGATGGTTTCGCTCAGGTTAAAAATGGTGAGGTTTGGCTAAATAATGTCCATATTACACCTTATGAACAGGGTAATATCTGGAATCAGGATCCTGATCGTACCCGTAAGCTCCTCCTTAAAAAGAGAGAAATTGCAAAATTGGACAATGAACTCAAAGGGACAGGGATGACCTTAGTTCCTCTTAAGGTTTATCTCAAAAACGGCTTTGCTAAGGTTCTCATCGGGCTTGCCAAAGGGAAACATGATTACGACAAACGTGAATCCATAAAGCGCCGCGAACAAGATCGCGACATTAAACGGCAAATGAAGCAGTTTAATGGGAGATAAATATAAAAAAGAGCCAAACATTTTTGTCTGGCTCTTTCTATAGTTAAATGGCTTTATTTTTCCTGAAATTGTTTGAGACGGATAACTTCGATCTTATAGCCATCGGGGTCTGTGATGAAGTAGTACATCTTTGGCTTGCCGGGCAGACCTGAAAGGTCTGTCACAGTGTAGCCGGCTTTTTGATGCGCTTGATGAGTCGCTTCAAGGTCATCAACACCGACAGCGATATGACCATAGCCATTGCCGAGGTCATAAGCTTCGTGATCGTAATTGTAAGTTAATTCTAACTCATAGTCGGGGTCGTCTTCTAATTGCAGATAAACCAGAGTAAATTTGTATTCAGGAAAGTCATTGCGGCGAACTTCTTTGAAGCCTAGTGCCTCTTGATAAAATTTAAGCGAAGCGTCTAAGTCCTTAACACGGATACAGGTATGTAAAAATTTCATTGGAATTTCCTTTCTTTTTTGTTAATAGCAGAGCTTTAATCTGACCAGGAGATAACTTCTTGGCGCGGTTTGCGGCTGCGAGAATGTTTGGGATCACGCAAGCGATAATCAAAGGAAATCATATTAGCGATTCCTTCTTTTTCAGGATCAATGAGCCCTGCCTGAGCTAAGATCTGATTGGCTTTAGCATAATGAAAACCTTCAATTGGACAAGAACCAATGCCAATCATGCTGGCAGCAGTCATCATATTGCCCATGGCAATGTAAGTTTGCTTGGCTGCCCAATCAAAAAGGGAACGTTCATTGGTTAGCGCCAAATCGTTTTCTTGGAAAGTTTGATAGAGCTTGAGGCGGGCTTCCAAGGTTTCTTTGTCCTTTAAACCCCGACGGATTAAACTCTGACGAATATTTTCAGAATCGTAGCGAACATCCTTTCTGGCAATGGCGAGTACAAAATGGCTAGCAGTTTCTAGCTGATATTGAGCTCCCCAGGCAATTTCTTTGAGCTGCTTTTTGACCGCTTCATTTTCCAAAACGATAAAACGCCAAGGTTCAAGCCCAATAGAAGAAGGACTGAGCCAAGCACAGTCAAGAATGAAGTCCATATCTTCTTTGGGAATTTTTTGATCATTATAAACACGTACGGCCACACGATGATCAAAAGCCTGACGGACTTGTTTTTTAATATCTTCTTTAGTCATAGTCAATCACTCCTTATTTTGATAAATTTATCATACCATAATTTTTCAAAAAAGAGGAATAAGATGCCAATTCTAGCTTTTATAGAGGTTGATTTTGATTGTCCTTAAAGAGCTGCAGAAGCTTGGCAGGGAATGGAAAGAACCAAGTCTTTTAAAGGGCCTGCCAGTACTGCAATTCGCAGCTGAGATTAAATTATTTACGGCTGGATTTCAATTGGTAAGATGCTCAGGCTACCCTAAGATGAGAATTTCCTTAGTCTTTAAGGAAATTTTTTCTATTTTAATTTTGAAATTGTTTGCTAAAATGAAAATAGGAAAAAGGAGGTAGAAGTATGTCTAAATTACCTAAAAATTTTCTCTGGGGCGGTGCGGTTGCTGCTCATCAGCTAGAAGGCGGTTGGCAAGAAGGAGGTAAGGGAATTTCTGTTGCTGATGTCATGACTGCTGGTCGGCACGGTGTTGCGCGTGAAATCACAGCCGGTGTTCTAGAAGGTAAGTATTATCCTAACCATGAAGCCATTGATTTTTATCATCACTATAAAGAAGATGTCAAATTGTTTGCCGAAATGGGCTTCAAATGTTTTCGGACTTCCATCGCTTGGACACGGATTTTTCCTAAGGGAGATGAAGCAGAGCCTAATGAAGCAGGTCTGCAATTTTATGATGACCTTTTTGATGAATGTCTGAAATATGGTATTGAACCCGTTGTGACCCTATCGCATTTTGAATTGCCTTATCACCTTGTTACCGAATACGGTGGCTTTACTAACCGAAAAGTAATTGGTTTCTTTGTTCGTTTTGCTGAAGTTTGCTTTCGTCGTTATAAGGATAAGGTTAAGTATTGGATGACTTTCAACGAAATTAATAACCAAGCCAATTACCAAGAAGATTTTGCACCTTTTACTAATTCGGGGATTGTTTACAAAGAGGGAGATGACCGCGAAGCGATTATGTACCAAGCTGCTCATTATGAACTGGTAGCTTCTGCGCGTGCCGTTAAAATTGGTCATGCGATTAATCCCAATCTCAATATTGGGTGCATGGTTGCCATGTGTCCAATTTATCCAGCAACCTGTAACCCTAAAGATATCCTCATGGCTCAAAAAGCTATGCAAAAGCGTTATTACTTTGCGGATGTTCATGTCCATGGTTTTTATCCAGAACATATTTTCAAGTATTGGGAACGCAAGGCTATTAAGGTTGATTTTACTGAGCGAGATAAGAAAGATTTGCTTGAAGGAACGGTAGATTACATCGGCTTTTCATATTACATGTCCTTTGTCATTGATGCTCACCGTGAAAATAATCCTTACTATGATTATATAGAAACAGAAGATTTAGTTAAAAATCCTTATGTAAAGGCTTCTGACTGGGATTGGCAAATAGATCCTCAAGGTTTGCGTTATGCTCTCAATTGGTTTACCGACATGTATCATTTACCGCTTTTCATTGTTGAGAATGGCTTTGGAGCCATTGATCAAGTTGAAGCTGATGGCATGGTTCACGACGATTATCGGATTGATTATCTGGGTGCTCATATCAAGGAGATGATTAAGGCTGTTGATGAAGATGGCGTTGAGCTCATGGGCTATACACCTTGGGGATGTATTGATCTGGTTTCAGCAGGAACAGGTGAAATGCGCAAGCGCTACGGTTTTATTTATGTTGATAAGGACGATGAAGGCAAGGGAACCCTCAAACGTTCACCAAAATTATCATTCAATTGGTATAAAGAAGTCATTGCTTCAAATGGAGATAACATTTAAGATTAATAAAAGCAGCTGAAACTAAAAAAGTTTATCAGCAAATGATAAGTCAAAAATAGCATAATTAAAGAGAAGTTGACATGTTTTCCAGCTTCTTTTTTATTGTTACAGCGGAAAATAAAGAGACTTTGTAAGGACTTTCCGTTTTCAATACGGAAAAACTGTGCGTTTACATTTTGTAAGCGCTTTTTTATACTGGGTATATAAGAAAATAAAGGAGATTAGAATATTATGGCAAAACAAGCTTTAATTATTTGCGCAGGCGGCATGTCATCATCAATGATTGCTAAAAAGACGATGGCCCTTCTTCAAGAACAAGGTGAAGACATTGAAATGGATGCAGTGGGTGTTCCAGAAGGGCAAAAACGCATTGAAGCAGACAACTATGACCTCTACCTTGTTAGCCCTCAAACAAAAATGAATTTTAAACAGTTGGCTGATGCAGCTGCTAAGAAAGATAAACCTATTGTTCAAATTCCACCACAAGCCTACGTTCCAATCCCAATGGGTATTGAAAAAATGGCTAAGTTGGTTAAAGAAAATATCTAGAGATAAGGTCACGGTGTCCTAGATGTCAAAATGGAGGTTATGGGGTGTTACATAAAAAAGAGACGCAAATTATCCAACTTTTGATTAAGGATGAGGGACAATTTATCACCAGTAAGGCATTAGCAGAACAGTTAAATTGTTCAGACAGGACGATTAGGACTTACTGCAAATTGTTGTCTGAGAAATTAAAGGACTATTCTGGTGTTGATATCATTTCTAAACAAGGTCAAGGCTATCAGTTCAATATTAAGGACAGAGAAAAGTATCTACGTTTTCTTGAAGACAATCATATCAATGATCACTTCTTAACCTATAAGAAGGTCATTGATATTAATGACCGTTACAATTATTTGCTAAATAAGCTGCTATTTGAGCAAAATGAAATCTATTTTGATGACTTGGCGGATGAACTCTTTGTCAGCCGTTCTACTTTATCAAATGATTTTAAAAAAATAAGGAAACGCTTTGTTCCTTATCATTTAAAGATTGAAAGCAAGGCCAATAAAGGTATTTTTGTGACAGGAACTGAACGTGACAAAAGACGCTTTATCATGGACTATTTCATTCATTCTGGTTTTATTAATACGATGCAGACCTATATTGATAATGAGCTGTTAAATCAGAAAATTTCTTTTGAAGAGTTAACGATTATTGTTCTTGACGAATGCCGTGAGGGGCATCTAAAGCTTTCAGATTTTGTGATTCAAAATTTGGTTATTCACATCGCCTTGGCAATTAGAAGGATAACGGAAGGCTTTCGTATTGCAAAAATTTCAGATAAAACAGAATTGAGCAATATTCCCGAAAGAGAAGTGGCCAGAAAAATTCTTAAGCGGGTGACACTGACAACACAGATTGAATTTCCAATTGAAGAGGTTGACTACATCACCTTGCATCTTATTTCAAAAAGCTACAATAATACTCATTACATTTCGAATGATGATTTTGAGCAAATTCGCAAAGAGCTCATCATGGCTATTGAGCAGCTTGAGCCCTGTTTAAAAAATGATTTTCAATTTATTGAAGGTCTGCTGGCACATCTTTCCACCATGTTTATTCGTTTGGAAGGTCAGATTAATTTAGAAAATCCATTGACAGCAGAAATTCAAACGAATTATAAGGCGAAATATCAATTAGCCCAAGAATTAATGCAGAGCATGCCGATTTTCAGTCCTTTTTCTTTCTCTTCAGACGAAATTGCCTATATTGCCCTGCACTTTATGGCAGCTGCAGAAAGGCTCAAAGAGAAGAATAAGCATAATATTTTGGTCATTTGTGCTACTGGTTATGGCAGTGCTCAAATGTTGAAAAACCGCATTGAAAATGAACTGGGCAATCTGGTTCATATCACGGATGTTATTGGCTATTACGATATCAATGATGACAAGCTAAAAAATATTGATTTCATTATTTCTTCTATTGACCTCTCTAAACTGATATTTAATATTCCTGTTTTCACAGTTTCGGTTTTCTTGACAGAAGAGGAATTAAGTCGAATTAGACATGGTATTGCCCATATAGAAGCTTCCCCAACGGAGTTAGCGCCTGTTGGAGTTTCTCCTGCTGATTTATCATCTGATTTTGATCATTATTTTTCAAAAGATGCTTTTTTGCAACTGTCAGATGTTAGTAAAGAAGAAGTGCTAAAAAAGATGATTCTTAGTATTTCAAAAGGGGAAAAGAGTCATTTTGCTGACAAGATGGAAGAATTAATTTATCAGCGTGAGACAATGAGCTCGGTGGTTTTCAGCGATACTATTGCTGTACCGCATCCGATAAAAGCAGTAGGCAACAGACATCACATAGCAGTAGCCATGATAAAAGATGGTCTGTTTTGGAATCAGGATTATCCCAAAATGAAACTGGTCTTTTTAACATCAATGTCTATTTATGACAATGATGGTTTACCCGAATTAGCTTCTTGCATTGCAACTTTGGTTGATCGACCAGATATTCAGCAAAAGATGCTGACTTGTCAATCATTTGAACAATTTAAAAAGTTATTTTTAAAACTAGGAGAAAAGGAAAAAGGTTGATGAATACAGAAGAATTACAAGTTGCCGCATTTGAAATTATTTTAAATTCTGGCAATGCGCGCTCAATTGTTCATGAAGCATTTGATGCAATGCGTGAAAAAAATTATGATCTAGCTGAACAAAAACTTCAGGAAGCTAATGAAGAGCTGCTCAAAGCCCATCAAGCACAGACTGATTTATTGCAAGAGTATGCTAGCGGAACGGAAATTACAATTGAAATTATCATGGTTCATGCGCAAGATCATTTAATGACGACCATGACACTTCGTGAAGTAGCTCTTGAAATGTTGGAATTGTATAAAAAAGTCGATTAGAAAGGAATTTGGCAAATGTCTCATCAATTAAGTAAAAAGACCAAAAAAGCTCTTGATCAAGAATTGAAACGAAAGACGACCTTAAAAAATAATTTATTCTCTCGTTATCTGCTTTTTAGATATAGTTTGGCTCTATTTTTCTTTGTCAATCTTTATTGGACATTTCCTCTCATTTATAAGCCAAGTGTCTATGTTATTTTGCCAGTGAGTTTGTTAATACTAATTGTTTTGGCCTGTGCTGAACAATTTAAACTATATGGAGTTCAAGAAGTTTATTTGAGAGATACTGAACGGGTTTTCAAGACTCAAATAGTTGTTCAAATTTTATTATTAATCATCAACATTTTTCCTCAACAATTATCAGTGGCTATTCCTTTCTTTTCAAATAATATGGCAGCACATGTATTTCTTGCTGTATTTCAATTTTTGGGTTTGTTTATTTGCTGGTATAATCTTAAACGTATCAAACAAATCAAGAATAATGAAGACAAATTTTATAATCGTTTTTACAACCATATTGAAAAGTATATTTAATGGAGGACAAATTTAATGGATGAACAAAAAGGATTATTTGGTTTCCTAGATAAATATTTGATGGGACCGATGAGCATTATTGCTCAATATAAAGTTGTACGCGCTATTACAGCAGCGGGTATGGCTGTTGTTCCTTTTACCATTGTTGGTTCAATGGTTTTGGTTTTTAGTGTTTTACCGATATCGTTTTCTTTCTTGCCTATTGTCAAAGATATTTTTGCAGCTTCCTTTGATAAGTTTACTGCCTTATATATGATTATTAATTATGCAACTATGGGTTCCTTGTCGCTTTACTTTGTTCTAACTATGGGTTATGAGTTAACCAAAATTTATGCAGAAGAAGAGGAACTAAATATGAATCCTCTAAACGGAGCTCTGCTGTCATTATTCGCTTTTATCATGACTGTTCCACAAATTGTTTTTAATAATGGTTCCATGTCATCTGTGACAACTCTTAAAAAAGAGCAGTTACTGTAGATGGCTGGGCAATGAGTAATGGTGTTACTCGATTTGGCACAACAGGGATTTTTACTGCTATTATCATGGGAATATTAACAGTTCTTCTTTATCGTCTATGTATAAAACGCAATTGGGTAATAAAAATGCCAGAAGCGGTACCAGAAGGGGTCTCTCGAGGTTTTTCAGCTTTAATCCCTGGTTTTGTCATTGCATTTGTTGTTATATTTATTGATGGTATCTTTATTTTTCTAGGAACTGATATTTTTGAAGCCATCTCTATTCCATTTAGTTTTGTTAGAAACTTAACTGGAACATGGATTGGTATTATGATTATTTATCTTCTAACCCAAGCACTTTGGATTGTTGGGATTCATGGCGCTAATATTATCTTTGCTTTTGTTAATCCAATTGCTCTTGCTAATATGGCAGAAAATGCTAAGGGAGCTCATTATATTGTTGCAGGTGAATGGTCCAATATGTTTGTTATCGCTGGTGGATCTGGTGCAACTCTTGGACTTTGTATTTGGTTAGCAACTCGTTCTAAGTCTGAACAATTGAATGCTATTGGTAAAGCATCTGTTGTACCAGCTATTTTCAATATTAATGAACCTTTAATTTTTGGTATTCCAATTATCTATAACCCAGCACTTGCTATTCCATTTATTTTAGCACCAATGACTTCTGCAACCCTTTATTATTTAGCAATGAAATTAGATTTGATTAAGGCAGTTTTTGCCAATGTTCCATGGCCAACACCGGTTGGTATTGGTGCTTTTATTGGTACAGGAGATTGGAAATCTGTCATTTTAGCTCTAATTTGTGCTGTAGCTGCTTTTCTTGTCTATTATCCATTCATTAGAAATTATGATAGAAAACTAGTCAAAGAAGAACGGGAAGCTTCAGCAATTGCTTAAAGATTGCTATCTTATTTAATCATAAGAAACTTTCAAAGGCATCTCGTTGGATGGTAAAATCCCATCTTGAGGTGCTTTTTTTGCTTTAAAATAAGAGAAGATAAGTTAATCAAGCTAATTCAAGACAAAAAAATTCTGAATATTCTTGACATTGTATTGAAATAGGAGTAAAATACGGCAAGTTGGCATTAAGTCAACCTAAAAGCTAGCTGACTTTCTCTTAGGATAAGAAGGTCAGTCATTGGAAAATAGAAAAGGGGAAAAAATGAAAAAGAAATTTATTTATCTTACTGTCCTTGTGGTTGTAGCGGTATTTTGCATAAGCACATTCTTGACATTAAAAGGAGATTCGCAGGATCGCGAAGCACATTGGAGTTATTCAGGCAGCACATCACCTGAACATTGGGGAGATTTATCAGATGATTATAAGGCTGCTAAAGATGGTAAGGAACAGTCACCAATCAATATCACTGGTGCCAAAGATGTTGACCTACCTTCCCTACAATTAAACAATAAAAATTCCAAGGCTGAAGTAGAAAATAATGGTCATACCATCGAAGTTAAGTTAAAAAATAAGAAAAATACGCTGAAATTTAATGGGAAGACTTATACACTTGAACAATTCCATTTTCATGCGCCAAGTGAAAATCAAATTGACGGGAAAACCTACCCTTTGGAAGGTCATTTTGTTTACACAACAAAAGATAAGAAAATCACTGTCATATCTATTCTCTATCAGTATGGAAAAGAAAATAAAACCTTAAAGCAAGTTTGGAAGAAAATGCCTCAAAAGGCAGAGACAAAAAAGAACCTATCTCAACCTGTTGCTATCAGTCAATTATTCCCTAAAGATTTGGATTACTATAATTTTGAGGGTTCTTTGACGACACCGCCTTGTACAGAAGGGGTTAATTGGATTGTCTTTAAAAAGCAAGAAAATATCAGCAAGGCTCAAGTGAAAAAATTCTCGAAAACGCTTGGATTCAACAACAATCGACCTATTCAAAAATTAAATGGGCGTGAGATTAAAGAGTAGTCTTTTCAACCATTGGGGACAATGAGGAAGTCTTTGTCTAATTTCTTTGTTTTGTCAGTATCTCATCTTGTACTACTTCTAAAAGAATGTGCTATAATAAGCTTATATTAAAAGAGGAGAAGCCCTTTGAAGACTATTGTGATGATGTATGTGACTGTCATGCCTGTTTTTTTGGCTGGGGTTGCCAATCGTTTTTTCTGCAAATCTGATATTTTAGCTTGGACTTATCAGCCTATTGATGGTGGTTTTACAATGTCTGATGGGAAGCGTATTTTGGGAGCCAATAAAACTTGGAAGGGTTTTTGGGGCATGATTACCTTGACGACTTTTTGTCAGGTTATTTGGGGATTCATCTTAGGAATCATTCCGCATTTGCTCACTTTTTCATTAGTGAAAAGTTATCACAATGATATTTTTTTCAATCTGTTTATAGGATTTCTAATGGGAAGTGCTTATGTTTTATGTGAATTACCCAATAGTTTCATTAAACGACGCTTTAACGTTTCGCCAGGACAATTAGCGAGTGGAAATGCTAGGTGGGTCTTTTTGTTTGCAGATCAGATTGTCCCTTTCTTAGGAAGTATTGCTGTTGTCGCAATCTTTAGTCCCATGACGTTTTCTTATTATGTTGGCTATGTTCTTTTAGCTGCTATAACTCTTTTTGCGATTAACAGTCTGATTCTATTTGTTGAAATGAAAAGAAAATAATGGCACTCATTTCCATTTAATTTAATTATTTAAAAAAAGCCTATCCTCTCGGTGCTAAATAAAGCACTAAGAGGATAGGCTTTTTTTATCATTTTCTTTTTCTTTTGAGCATAACTTAGAAATAAAGTAGTTCTTTTGGCGTTTGGGTAAAGACTTCAAAACCATTTTTGGTGACATGACCGCAATCTTCAATACGAACACCAACTTTTTCAGGAATGTAAATGCCGGGCTCAACAGAGAAACACATGCCTTCTTCTAGGAGCATATCATTTCCCGCCATAATAGATGGGAATTCATGCAGTCCCATACCGATGCCGTGCCCGAGACGATGGTTGAAATAGTCACCATAGCCAGCCTTTTCGATAACAGAACGAGCTGCGGCATCCACTTGAGCAGCACTCACTCCCGGTTTGATGAAGTCAAGTGCTGTTAATTGGGCTTCTAAGCAAATATTATAAATATCCTTTTTAAACTGGTCAGGTTGGCCAACAGCAACAGTTCGTGTCATATCACTGACATAGCCTGTACTTTCAACACCTAAATCAAAGAGCAGCAAATGATTGTTTTCGATTTTGTGACTTGCTGGAAGGCCGTGAGGATTGGCAGCGTTACTGCCTGTTAATACCATCGTTTCAAAACTCATTTTATCAACGCCTAGTTTTTTCATTTCAAATTCAATCTGAGCGATAATATCTGTTTCTGTGGCATTAAGGGAAATACTATCAAAACCAATTTGAACAGCCTTGTCTGCAAGCTCTCCAGCGATTAATAATTTTTGAATTTCGTCAGCTGATTTAATCAGGTGCATACGATTGATTAAAGGAGTTAAGTTGGTGAATTGACCTGAAAAAATTGTTTCAAGTCCCTTAAATTTCGTTACATTTAAGTTGTCAAATTCCAAGGCAATTTTAGAATAATTCGTTTTAGGCAATAAGGTCTTAATTTTTTCCCAAGGATTTTCAAAATCAAGATAGCCAGTCACCGAAATATCTAATATACTTTTTGCTCTTAAAGCATCAAGTTCAGGTAAAAAAAGCAGAGGTTCTTGATCTGCAAAGAGGAAGAGGAACATAAGGCGTTCATGCGGATCACTATAAAAACCTGTTAAATAATTAATGGAGACAGGATCTGAAAGGACAGCAGCTTCAATACCTTGCTTTTTGAGTTTTTGAACAATCTGTGCTAATTTTGACATATTAAAACCTTCTTTCCTTTCTATTTTTCCAAAAAAAATCAAAAAAATCAAGCTAATTCTAAGTTTTTCATAAAACTTGCACTCTTTTACTTGAAAGTGTTTTCAAATAGTGTTAGAATACCAATGGAAGCGTAATTTTCAAAACAGAAAGGATGATACAAGATGAACACAGATGACACAATCACTATTTATGATGTTGCCCGTGAAGCGGGAGTGTCCATGGCAACTGTCAGCCGCGTTGTGAATGGAAATAAAAATGTCAAAGAGAATACCCGCAAAAAGGTCCTAGAAGTCATTGACCGTCTTGATTATCGGCCAAATGCTGTGGCGCGTGGTTTGGCAAGTAAGAAAACGACTACGGTAGGTGTGGTTATCCCTAATATTGCTAATGCTTATTTTTCTATTTTAGCTAAGGGAATTGATGACATTGCAACCATGTATAAATATAATATTGTACTGGCTTCAAGTGATGAAGATGACGATAAGGAAGTCAATGTTATCAATACTTTATTTGCTAAACAGGTTGATGGTATTATTTTTATGGGACATCATTTAACTGAAAAAATTCGCGCTGAATTTTCACGAGCACGGACACCGGTTGTTTTATCAGGTACTGTAGATCTAGAGCATCAACTCCCCAGTGTTAATATTGATCATAGTAAGGCAGCACAAGATGCCGTAGCTTTATTGGCCAAACATCATGATAAGATTGCTTTTGTATCGGGTCCCCTTATTGATGATATCAATGGCAAGGTACGTCTGGCTGGTTATAAAGAAGGCCTGAAAAAGAAAGGATTGCCTTTCAAAGAAGGACTTGTTTTTGAAGCTCAATATAAGTATCAAGAAGGATATCAGTTAGCGCAGCGTGTCATTAATTCAGGCGCAACAGCTGCTTATGTTACTGAGGATGAGTTGGCTGCTGGGCTGTTAAATGGTTTGTTTGCTGCTGGTAAGAAAGTCCCAGAAGACTTTGAAATTATCACGAGTAATGACTCTACTATTGCGCTTTATACTCGTCCTAATATGACATCTGTCAGTCAGCCGATTTATGATTTAGGAGCAGTTGCTATGCGCATGTTAACAAAGATTATGAACAAGGAAGAATTGGAAGAAAAAGAAATTGTTCTTAATCATGGTATCAGAGAAAGAGGAACAACTAAATAGGACAGAAGTTTCTTTAAAACCATTTTACTGATGAGCTAATCCAGTGAGATGGTTATGTTATAAATTATCAGATATAGTCTGTTTTACAGCACAGTCAAGGAGTCTAGAAGTTTATATTCTGGACTCTTTTCATAAAAGGGAGCAATCATGACAAATGAAACAATGATGCAGTATTTTGAATGGTATTTGCCAAACGATGGTAAGCATTGGCAGCATTTAGCTGAAGATGCCAGTCATCTTAAGAATATTGGGATTAGCAAAGTTTGGATGCCACCGGCTTTTAAAGGAACGGGTTCCAATGATGTTGGCTATGGCGTTTATGATCTTTATGATCTGGGTGAATTTAATCAAAATGGAACTGTCAGGACCAAGTATGGCAGCAGGGAAGATTATCTCAATGCTGTGAATGCTCTGAAAGAGCAGGAAATCATGCCTATTTCCGATATTGTCCTTAATCACAAGGCCAATGGTGATGCCAAAGAAAGATTTCAAGTGGTTAAAGTCAATCCCAGCAACCGTCAAGAAAAGATTTCTGAACCTTATGAGATTGAAGGTTGGACCCAGTTTAACTTTCCCGGTCGACAGGATAACTACAGCGATTTCAAATGGCATTGGTACCATTTCACTGGCGTTGATTATGACGCTCTTCATAATGAAAATGGTATCTACATGATCCTAGGTGATAACAAGGGTTGGGCCAGTCAGGAAAATATTGATCAGGAAAATGGTAATTATGATTACCTGATGTATGATGATATTGATTTTAAACATCCTGAAGTACAGGAGCACTTGCGAGATTGGGTTGCTTGGTTTTTGGAAACAAGTGGTGTCGGTGGTTTTCGTTTAGATGCTATTAAACATATTGATAAGACTTTTATGGCACAATTTATTCGTTATATTCGTGAGCATCTTAAAGCAGACCTTTATGTTTTTGGTGAGTACTGGAAAGACAGTCATTTCGATATTACCGATTATCTCCATAGTGTTGACCTGCAATTTGACCTGATCGATGTTATGCTACACATGAGTCTCTTTGAGGCTGGTCAAAAAGGTTCTGATTTTGATTTGTCAACGATTTTAGACGATAGTCTGATGAAAAGCCATCCTGATTTTGCTGTTACTTTTGTTGATAATCATGATTCCCAAAGAGGGCAGGCTTTAGAGTCAACGGTTGCAGAGTGGTTTAAACCTTTAGCTTATGGTTTGATTTTGTTGCGTCAAGAGGGGATTCCTTGTGTCTTTTATGGTGATTACTATGGTATTTCGGGTGAATTTGCTCAGGAATCTTTCCAGACTGTTTTAGATAAACTGCTTTATATCAGGCAATACCATGTTTATGGATCGCAAGAAGATTATTTTGACCATGCCAATTGTATTGGCTGGACTTGTCTGGGAGATGAAGAGCATCCTGATGGTGTGGCTGTTATCATATCTAATGGGGAAGCTAATTGCAAACGAATGAATATGGGAGAATTTAATCGGAATAAGGTTTTTGTTGATTATCTTAATAATTGTACAGAAGAAGTGATTTTAGATGATCAAGGCTGGGGTGATTTTCCAGTTCAAGAAGCTTCCTTGTCAGCTTGGGTTAATAAAGATGCTCATTGATAGGAAACTTGCTCGGGAGATTTAGGATGACTTATGGCATGTTTGAGTCTATTCTGCTCTTGACAGTACTAGGTGGCATCTCAAATGATTTAGTGATATAATTAAAAGCATGAAAGTTTTATTGTATTTGGAGGCGGAGCATTACTTGAGAAAATCAGGTATTGGTCGTGCCATCAAACATCAAGAACGCGCCTTGACTTTGGCAGGAATTGATTACACAACCAATCCTGAAGATGATTACGATTTGGTTCATATTAATACTTATGGTCTGAAAAGCTGGCGCTTAATGAAACGTGCTAAAAAGGCTGGGAAAAAAGTTATTATGCACGGACATTCAACCGAAGAAGATTTTAGGAATTCTTTTGTTGGTTCTAATTGGATTGCTCCATTTTTTAAAAAATACCTTTGCCGCTTTTATAAAGAAGCTGATGCTATTATTACACCAACACCTTATTCAAAACGGCTCATTGCAGGATATGGGATTACCAACCCTATCTATGTTGTCTCAAATGGTATTGATTTAGCGCGCTATGTTCCTGATCAGGCTAAGGAAGCCGCTTTTCATCAGCATTTTCAGTTAACTGGTGACGAGCAGGTTGTTGTATGTGCGGGTCTTTACTTTAAACGCAAGGGAATTGAAGATTTTATTAAAGTAGCCCAAAGAATGCCTCATGTGCGTTTTATTTGGTTTGGCGAAACGAATAAATGGGTTATTCCCCATGACGTCAGAGCTATTGTTGCTAAGAAACATCCTGATAATGTTACTTTTGCAGGTTATATAAAAGGCGATGTTTTCGAAGGAGCAATGAGCGGTGCTGATGCTTTCTTCTTTCCAAGTCTTGAAGAAACTGAAGGCATTGTTGTTTTAGAAGCCTTAGCTAGTCATCAGCATGTTATTTTAAGAGACATTCCTGTTTATAAAGGCTGGATAACTGATGAAGCAGTTGAGTTTGCAACAACGGTTGAAGGATTTGAAGAAGCTATTCAAAAGGTTCTTGATGGTCACAGTCAAAAGACAGAGGCAGGTTATTTAGTCGCCCAAAGTCGTAATATTGATAAGGTGGCTCATGACTTGGCTCAAGTCTACCAAAAAGTTATGGAGGGGTAGGATGCGTGTAGGTCTTTTTACAGACACCTATTTACCACAGATTTCAGGTGTTGCAACGAGTATCAAAACCCTAAAGGAAGAATTAGAAAAACAAGGACACGAGGTTTATATCTTTACAACGACTGATAAACATGTTAAACGTTATGAAGATCCAACCATTATTCGCTTACCCAGTGTTCCTTTTATTTCTTTTACCGATCGTCGAATTGTTTATCGGGGACTCTTTGAATCTTATAAAATTGCTAAAACTTATAAATTAGATATCATTCATACGCAGACAGAATTTAGTCTGGGAATATTGGGCAAAATGGTTGGCAAGGCCTTACGGATCCCTGTTATTCATACTTACCATACCCAGTATGAAGATTATGTTCGCTATATTGCTAATGGCAAGCTTATCCGTCCAAGTATGGTAAAATATATTGTTCGTGGTTTTCTCAATGATTTAGATGGGGTTATTTGTCCCAGCCGTATTGCCTTAAATTTATTAGATGGTTATTCTGTCAAGATTCCCAAGCGAATTATTCCAACAGGCATTGACTTGAGAGAATACGAGCGACCAGACATTAGTCAAGAAGATATTGCCAAACTTAGAGAAAAATGGGCTATTGCTAGTGATGAAACTGTCTTATTGAGTCTGTCAAGGGTTTCATATGAAAAAAATATTCAAGCTCTGCTTGCTAATATGCCAAAAATCTTATCTAACAATCCTAAAGTGAAGTTGCTTATTGTCGGAGATGGCCCCTATCTTGAAGAGTTGAAAGAACAGGCTCAAGATTTAGCCGTCATGGACAATGTTATTTTTACAGGAATGGTGAGTCATAATGAAACAGCTCTTTATTACAAGGCAGCTGACTTCTTTATCAGTGCGTCAACTAGTGAGACGCAAGGGCTGACCTATGCAGAAAGCTTAGCTAGTGGTAAGCCGATTATCGCTCAGTCCAATCCTTATTTAGATGATCTTATCACAGATAAGATGTTTGGAACGCTTTATCAAACAGAGACAGATTTAGCCGATGCTGTTTTAAATGCTATCGTTTCAACCCCAGCTAAGCAGGAAAAGGTCTGGCAGAAAAAACTATATGAAATTTCGGCAGAAGCCTTTGGCAAATCAGTTTTTGCATTTTATCTGGATATGATTATTTCCAAAAAGGCTAAGAAAAAGGAAAAATGGTCCTTGGCAGTCGAAGGAAATCGAACAGATACTTCAATTAGAATTGTCAAATCAACCATTAAACTGCCTGCAACAGCTCTTAAAAAGACCGCTAAGACTTCCGTTAAAGTGATTAAAGCGCCTGTGCGTATGGTTAATGCTATTAGAGATTTCCTTGATTAACAGACTTGAAAAATTCCCAAATCCTGCTATAATAATTTTTGGAGACAAGTTAGGTGTGTTCGGTCTTAAAGAGAGCACTTGGCAGCTGAGAAAGTGCAGGCCTATCATTTAATACTACTCCCTAACTTTTTATGTAAACATAAAACGGTGGCTACGATATAGCCAATCTAAGGTGTCAGCAAACTTATCTTTGTTGTACACGAATGAAGGTGGAACCACGTTGCGACGTCCTTTTTGGATGTCGTTTTTCTTTTGTCAGAAAGAGGGAGAATGGTGATTTATATGATTGGCGGATCGCCTTGTAGTGGGAAGTCAACAATTGCTTCACTTCTTGCTAGACAGTATCAGCTGCTTCATATCAAGCTGGATGATTTGGTAGACGAGATGATGAGTCAAGCAAGTGCAGACTCACAGCCGATTTGCCTTCTTAGACAGGACAGAAATCCGGAACAAATCTGGATGAGAAATCCAGAAGAGATGGCAGATGAAGAATGGCGCTTTTATGAAGAGATTTTTCCTTATGTAAAATCTTACTTGATAAAAAATCAAGATAGACCACTCTTGGTTGAGGGGGCAGGACTTTTGCCTCACTTGGTAAAGGAGCTTGAATGGCCAGCGTCTTCCTATCTATGCTTGACTCCGACAGCTGATTTTCAGAAAAAGCATTATAGGCAGAGAGAATGGGTTTCTTATGTCTTAGAGGGAACAACCAATCCTGAGCAAGCTTTTGAAAACTGGATGCAGCGAGACATTCTTTTTGCCCAAATGGTTCGTAAGGAAGCGATGAGATTAGGCTATTCTAGCCTCATGACAGATGGTAGTCAATCAGAAAAGCAGACTGCGGAAGAGATTGCTCGGCTCTTAAAATTGTCCAATATAAATGAAATAGATATTAAAGGAGAAAACACATGATTAAGATTACTTTCCCAGATGGCGCTGTGCGCGAATTTGAAGCTGGTGCAACAACGTTTGAAATTGCTGAGTCTATCAGCAAGTCTCTTGCAAAGAAAGCTTTGGCTGGTAAATTTAACGGTCAGCTTATTGATACAACACGCGCTATCACGCAAGATGGCAGCATTGAAATTGTGACACCTGACCACGAAGATGCTTTAGACATCTTGCGCCACTCGGCAGCTCACTTGTTTGCGCAAGCAGCTCGCCGCCTTTTCCCAGATATTCACTTGGGTGTCGGTCCAGCTATTCAAGATGGTTTCTACTACGATACGGACAATGAAGCAGGGCAAATTTCCAACGAAGATCTTCCTCGTATTGAAGAGGAAATGAAGAAAATCGTCAAAGAAAACTTCCCATCAGTCCGTGAAGAAGTCACTAAGGATGAGGCACGCGAAATTTTCAAAAATGACCCTTACAAACTCGAATTGATCGAAGAACACTCAGAAGATGCAGGTGGTTTAACAATTTACCGTCAAGGCGAATACGTTGACCTCTGCCGCGGACCGCACGTGCCGTCAACCGGCCGTATCCAAGTCTTTCATCTACTTAACGTGGCTGGTGCTTACTGGCGCGGTGACAGTAACAATGCTATGATGCAGCGTATCTACGGTACCGCTTGGTTTGATAAGAAAGATCTCAAAACTTACCTCAAACGCCTTGAAGAAGCTAAAGAACGCGATCATCGTAAATTAGGTAAAGAATTAGATCTTTTCATGATTTCTCAAGAAGTTGGTCAAGGTTTGCCGTTCTGGCTACCAGATGGTGCAACAATCCGTCGCATCATTGAGCGTTACATCACTGATAAGGAAGTCGCTTCGGGCTATCAACATGTCTACACACCGCCAATTGCCTCTGTTGACCTTTACAAGACCTCAGGTCACTGGGATCATTACCGTGAAGATATGTTTCCAACTATGGACATGGGAGATGGTGAATCCTTTGTTTTGCGTCCGATGAACTGTCCTCATCACATTGAAGTTTATAAGAATCATGTGCATTCTTATCGTGAATTGCCAATTCGTATTGCGGAACTTGGGATGATGCACCGTTATGAAAAATCAGGTGCTTTATCGGGACTTCAGCGTGTGCGTGAAATGACACTAAATGATGGTCACACTTTTGTTGCTCTTGATCAAGTGGAAGATGAGTTTAAGCGTACCCTCCAATTAATTATTGATGTCTATGAAGACTTCAATTTAACAGATTATAGTTTCCGTTTATCTTATCGTGACCCTAATGATACCCATAAATATTTCGATGACGATGAAATGTGGGAAAAATCGCAGACCATGCTGAAAGCTGCTATGGATGATATGGGCTTAGATTATTACGAAGCAGAAGGCGAAGCAGCTTTTTACGGACCAAAATTGGATATCCAAGTCAAGACTGCTCTTGGCAATGATGAAACTTTGTCAACGATTCAATTGGACTTCTTGCTGCCAGAGCGCTTTGAATTAACCTATATTGGTGCTGATGGCGAAGAACATCGACCAGTCATGATTCACCGCGGTATCGTTTCAACCATGGAACGCTTCACAGCTTACCTTATTGAAACCTATAAAGGAGCTTTTCCAACTTGGTTAGCTCCGCATCAAGTAACTGTCATTCCAATCTCAAACGAAGCTCACATTGACTATGCTTGGGAAGTTGCTAAAGAACTGCGTGACCATGGTATTCGCGCTGACGTAGATGACCGTAATGAAAAAATGCAGTATAAGATTCGTCAAAGTCAGACTAAGAAAGTACCTTACCAACTCATTGTTGGTGATAAGGAAGTGGAAAGCGGTACCGTTAATGTCCGACGTTATGGCAGCAAGCAAACGCATACGGAAAGTATCGCAGAGTTTAGAGAGAACATTTTAGCTGATATCAAGCGTAAATCACGCCCAGACAACGCTAAATAAGATGGTCTAAGTTGTGACGGAATTTTCTGAATTTCGAATAAGTTCTTTAGCTAAGTTCCATAGGAGGGAGGAACTTGGCGTGCTGCGCATATGGATTAGGGAGTTGCAAAGAAGTCAGGAAGTTGAAATCGGCTGATGCTAAATAAGAGAGACTGAAGTTCCATTGGGCTTTCAGTCTTTTTTGTCTAGTAATTTGATACAATGATGTTTTTTGGTGAAATCAGAACAATCCGCTTGTCTACAATAAAATAACAGTCAGGTTTCCAGTGATTATGATACAATAAATGAAGAACTGGAGGTCTTATGAACAATTTAACAGAACAAGCTTTTGCTAGAGCTTTGAAAGAAATCATGGCAAAAAAATCTTTTGATAAAGTGACCGTAACCGAGCTCGTTCGATTTTTAAATGTTAACCGACAAACTTTCTATTATCACTTTAAAGATTTATATGATTTATTAGAATGGATCTATATCACAGATGGCGAAAAAATGATTGGTGATAAACGAACGACTGTTTCGTGGCAGGAGGGTCTATTAGCAATATTTCAGTATATTCAAGATAACGAAGCCTTTGTCCGTAACACTTATCATTCCATTAATCGCAATTATTTGGAACATTTTTTATATGATAGAGCCTACAGCCTTATTAGACCAGTTATTGAAGAAAATGAAGTTCAAACGCAGCTTAGTGAAGCCGATATTGATTTGCGCGCACATTTTTATAAATACGGTCTGGTTGGTTTTATCTTAGATTGGATCGATTCAGGACTGCGTGAAAATCCAGAAGATTTAACACAGCGTATTTATCATTTACTGGAAAGTTTATAGTTAGACAATTAAAAAGTTCTGTCAGATTTTTAGGCAGCCCTTTTTTATTGTCTATTTTTTTGGATCTGCAAAAGGTGTTAAATAAGATTATAAAATAATAGATGAGGAGTTAACAAGTATGTATTATTCAAATGGTAACTATGAAGCCTTTGCTCATCCACAAAAACCTGAAAATGTTGATGGGAAATCAGCTTATATTGTTGGAAGCGGCTTAGCGGCTCTTTCTACAGCAGTTTTTCTTATTCGTGACGGACAAATGGCTGGAGAACGCATTCATATTCTTGAAGAATTATCTCTTCCTGGTGGCAGTATGGATGGTATTCGTAATGAACGTTTAGGTTACATCATTCGCGGTGGTCGGGAAATGGAGCCTCACTTTGAAGTCTTATGGGATTTATTTCGCTCTATCCCTTCTCTGGAAAATCCCAAACACTCTATTTTAGATGAATTCTACTGGCTTAATAAAAAGGATCCAAGTTTTGCTAAAACACGTGCCATCTATGAGCGTGGAAAGGCAATACCAGATGACGGTCAGTTGACCTTATCTCAAAAAGCAGTTAAGGAAATTTTTGATCTTGTTCTAACACCGGAAAGTCATCTGCAGGATGTTCAGATTGATCAAGTCTTTAGTGAAGATTTCTTCAACTCTAACTTCTGGCTTTATTGGAGTACCATGTTTGCTTTTGAACCATGGGCCAGTGCTATGGAAATGCGCCGTTACCTCATGCGATTCATTCAGCATGTTGGGACTTTGAAAAATCTCTCATCCTTAAAATTCACACAATACAATCAATATGAATCATTGATCTTACCACTAGTAGCTTTTCTCAAAGACCATAATGTCAATTTTAGCTATCAGACTGTTGTCACTAATATTTTAGTCAATCGTTCTGGCAGTGATAAGCTTGCTACTAAAATTGAAATGACTGTTAATGGTCAAGAAAAAAGTATTGCTTTAAGTAGAGATGATCTTGTTTTTGTCACCAATGGCTCCATTACAGAAAGTAGTACTTACGGTAACAATAATCATCCAGCTCCATTAACGCACGATCTTGGTGCCAGTTGGCAGCTGTGGAAGAATTTAGCTGCACAAGATAGTGATTTTGGATGTCCCGAAAAATTCTGTGAAAATATCCCTGATGCTAATTGGACCATGTCTGCTACAATAACTTTTACAGATCAACGCATTGCTAAATACATTGAACAGATTAACCAAAAGGATCCTTATAGTGGCTCTATTGTAACCAGCGGACCTACCAGCATTAAAGATTCTAGTTGGTTGCTTGGCTATTCTATCAGTCGACAACCACATTTTAAAGAACAAAAGAAAAATGAGCTTGTTATCTGGCTCTATGCTCTCTATACTGATCGCAAAGGAGATTATGTCGCTAAACGGCCTGATGAATGTACAGGGATTGAAATGTGTGAAGAATGGCTTTATCATATAGGAGTTCCTGAAAATACTATTCATGAACTAGCCTGTTCGGCCTCGACGATCCCTTGCCATATGCCTTATATAACAACGTATTTCATGCCGCGAACAACTAACGATCGCCCACTTGTTGTGCCAAAACATAGTAAGAATTTAGCTTTTATAGGAAACTATGCTGAAACACCGCGAGATACGGTTTTTACAACAGAATATTCTGTCAGAACTGCTATGGAAGCTGTTTACACTTTACTTGAAGTTGATCGTGGTGTCCCTGAAGTGTTTGCTTCAACTTTTGATATTCGCATGCTACTTAATGCGCTTTACTATCTCAATGGTCAAAAATCTTTAATAGAAATTGATTTTCCTTGGGTGGAAAAAGCAGCCCTTAAAGAAGCTCTCAAAAAGGTTAAAGGAACATACATAGAAGAATTATTGAAAGATTATCATCTGATTTAGAAAATTTTCTATCTGAAGATTCTAAAGGCAGACATCTATGATTACTGCGCAATCGCTCATAAGGGTTAAAAAAGCAGCAGTTCTCATTAGAAGATAAGTTCAATGAAGACTTTCTAGCTACAGCTTTTTAAAAATGAATTTGTTTGCAAGATGATGTTTTTTTGACTGAGATTGTATCTATTAATGAACAAGTAGTCATATTATCAACGTTCAATCTTTTATCAAAATTATCAAGTAATGCTGTTAAAAACATAATGAAGTCATTAAAGACTTTTTAATAGTCGCTCCTAATGCTGTTTTTTGTTATAATAGTCTTATGAAAAATCAAGAAAAAATTTCGGCTTATCAAATTTTACTGGCTCAGGCACAATCGATGTTTGCCAATGAAACAAATGCTTTGGCCAATTTAGCCAATGCTACAGCCATGCTGAATAAGACTCTTCCTAATGCCATCTTTACAGGATTTTATCTTTTTGACGGTGAAGAACTTGTCTTAGGTCCTTTCCAAGGTGGTGTCTCTTGTGTACGTATTGCTCTTGGAAAGGGTGTCTGTGGTCAGGCTGCTGCCAAAAAACAAACACTTATCGTAGGAGATGTCACCAAGCATGATAATTATATTTCCTGCGATTCAGCCGCTATGAGTGAAATTGTTATTCCTATGGTAAAAGACGGTCAGCTTATTGGTGTGCTGGATTTAGATTCACACTTAGTCGGTGATTATGATGTTATCGATCAAGGCTATTTAGAACAATTTGTGACAATTCTTCTGGAAAAAACAAATTGGCATTTTGACATGTTTGGAGTGAAAGACTGATGTACCAAGCGCTTTATCGAAAATATCGAAGTCAGACTTTTGATGAAATGGTAGGGCAGGAAGTTGTGGCAAAGACCTTAAAACAGGCTGTCGCTTCAAAGAAGATTAGTCATGCCTATCTTTTTTCTGGACCAAGGGGAACAGGAAAAACCAGTGCTGCTAAGATTTTCGCCAAAGCCATGAACTGTCCTCATCAAGCAGATGGGGAACCTTGCAATAACTGTGATATTTGCCATGATATTACCAACGGAAGTCTGGAAGATGTGATAGAAATTGATGCTGCTTCTAACAATGGTGTTGATGAGATCCGTGAAATTCGTGATAAGTCAACCTATGCTCCTAGCCGTGCCACTTACAAGGTCTATATCATTGACGAAGTACACATGCTCTCAACAGGGGCTTTCAATGCCCTTTTGAAAACTTTGGAAGAACCAACAGAAAATGTTGTCTTTATTTTGGCAACAACTGAATTACATAAAATTCCAGCTACTATCCTTTCACGTGTTCAACGTTTTGAGTTCAAAGCTATCAAAACCAAGGCCATAAAAGAGCATTTGGCAGACATTCTCAAAAAAGAAGGCCTCAGCTTTGATGAAGAAGCTTTAAGTTTGATTGCCAGACGTGCTGAAGGGGGTATGCGTGATGCCCTGTCCATTTTGGATCAGGCTCTTAGCTTAACGAATGATAATGATGTTTCGCTAGAAATAGCTGAAGAAATCACTGGCAGTATCAGTTTAAGAGCACTAGATCAGTATGTGGCTGACCTTTTGGCACATGAAACTCAGCAGGCACTCAGTGATTTAGATACTATTTTTAACAATGGCAAGAGTATGAGCCGTTTTGCGACAGATCTTTTAAATTATCTGCGTGACCTTCTGGTTGTCCAAGCGGGCGGAGAAAACACGCATCATGGAGAAGCATTTGACAAAAATCTTACCTTATCACAAGAGACTATTTTTCAAATGATTGACGTTGTGACTAAAAGTCTACCGGAAATCAAAAACGGAACACATCCCAAGATTTATGCGGAAATGATGACCATTCGCCTATCTGAAAATAACCAGAAAGTTCATTCAGTTCAAGATTTACCGGATAATGTTGCTCAAGAAATTGAAGCGCTCAAATCGGAGATTAAAGAACTCAAAAAAAGCTTGCAATCTCTGGAAAAAGGCAAGCCTTTCAAAGTGACCAAGGTTCAAAAGACTTCCTTCCGCTATAAAGTGGATAAGGACAAGGTCATGACCATTATGCGAGAAACCGTGGCAGATAGTCAAAAATCGCGTGAGTATTTAGAAGCCCTCAAAGGTTCTTGGAATGAAATTTTAGACAGCATTTCACCTCAAGACCGAGCCCTTTTAATGGGGTCTGAGCCTGTTCTTGCTAACAGCGAAAATGCTATCTTGGCCTTTGATGCTGCCTTTAATGCCGAACAAGCTATGAAACGCTCAGATCTCAATGCTATGTTTGGCAATATCATGAGTCAGGCTTCTGGCTTTTCCCCCAAAATTATGGCTGTGCCAAGAGCTGAGTTTGATGCCATCCGTAGCGAATTTGCTCATAGCCTAAAGGCAGACAAAGATGATTCTCAAGAAGAAACAACAAAAGCAACAAAAGAGTTTATCCCCGAAGGCTTTGACTTCTTAGCGGATAAAATTGTCCTTGAAGAAGAGTCATAATCAAAAAAAGAAAATTCCGATAGGGATTTTCTTTTAGATTATGTGACTTTCTAAAAGAAAATTTTAACATGAATTTTCTTTTTTTGGTACAATAATAATATGTTAAAACAAGATTTCATTATCATGCTGATAACGACTGTGACTGAAACCATTTTTTTTAATAATGCGATTTTTGAAGGTCAATTCTTTTGGGCTGGTTTTTGGGGGATTTTGCTCTTTCGCAGTCTGCGTAAGACTTATGTTATCAGCAAGTTTACCAAAGCCATCTTGTCGGCTACCAAGAAGAAAGACTAATTTCGCCGCTGTTAAGAATTTTTTCCTGCCCATTTTCTAATTGCACGATGAGCTGTCCCGTATCTGTAATATCTGTCGCAATCCCCTTATAAGTCACATCATTTTCCACAAAGGTCACTTGTCTATCTAGGACGAGTGATTTTTCTTTGTAGACTTTTATCAGTTCGGACTTAGGAATATTAAAGAAAATATTCCAAATTTCAGAGATGAGCTGATTCCGCGTGATAGTAGGCTTTTCAGAAAAAATGCTGCTTGCCTTGCTCTGCAATTCCTCAGGAAAATCAGTAACATGAAAATTAATGCCCATACCAATGATAACATCGGTAATCAAGCCTGTCTCGATAGAAGAAACAGCCTCGGTCAAAATACCAGCCACCTTTTTACCATGCAAATAAATATCATTGACCCACTTGATGTCTGTTTCAATCCCAGTCAAGCGAGAGATGGCCTTAACCACACTGGTAGCAGCCATCAAAGTATAAGAAGGTAACTGATTAAAAGGCAATTCAGGGTGAAGATGTATAGACATATAAATGCCTCCAGTTTCAGGAGTAAAAAACTGCCGACTAAAACGCCCCTTAGCAGCTGTCTGACTAGGCGCAAGATAAAGAGCAGGAGCAGGATCCCCTTTTTCAATACCTGCCTTAGCATCCAGCTGTGTCGAAGAACTCTTCTCATTGAAAAAGACCTTGATCCCAGTCATCTGTTCAATCTCATCCGGTAAAAAAAGATCGCCCGAAAGCAAGCGATATCCACGATTCTTAACCGATTCAATGACAAGCCCCTTACTTTCTAAAGTCTGAATCGCCTTCCAAACAGCTGTCCGAGAAATGGCTAAATCCTTACCCAGAACCTCACCTGTCACAAAATCATCCGCCTGCGAAAGCACCTGATAAATTTTCTCATATGTTTTCATAATCCCAACCTCAACCACAAATGAATTTCTTATTGTTATTGTAGCATAAAAAAGCAAGAAAAAAATGGAAAGAGAAACGCAATAAGACAAACGAGAAGTTTTAGTGGAGAAGGTATCAAGGACGATGGAAGAAGTAGGAGGTAAAAATTAAAAGAAGAACGCCTTGAGCGAAGATGTAAAAATAGCTAGATTGTAATATTTATGTAACTTTTGAAATAGTGGTATAATAATGGATATAAATAAATATTTAGTAAAAATACATTTAATAGAAAGAATCATGGGGATTTATGGAGAAGCATATTTCCGTATATGAAATTAATGAAACCATTAATGGAGTAAAACTTAATAAAGAAAAAATTGCCAACATAGCAAATATCGTTGATACAATCATTGGTGTTCTGGATGGGAAAACAAATCACAAAGCAATTATTGCGGAAATAAAGGACAATGAAAGTCTTTTGAAAGAATATTATACTAATAAAGATAATTACCAAATTAAAAGTTTTGTGGAAAAACTTTTATTAGCAGAAAAAGGAAATAAAGCTAAACGTAAAAAAGTATCAGAGAAGGTTTTTTTATTTGTAAGAAAATCTAAATGTGATTTAACACTACTAAAAAAGGTTTGTAAAGAAAATTCTTAGTAATTGGATTGATAAAAATAAAGGATAGTGATAAATCTTATTATGCTAGCCTAAACAAGCTGTAAATTTAGTTTTTCTTATCGTGATATTTACAATGGAACCAACAAATTGATAAGATATACTCAAAAAATCAATAAAGGCTCTATTACAAAAGCCGTCTATTTAAACTTAACTTTATTAACATGGAGGTATAAATGACTAAGAAAAAGAATAGCAAAAAGGAAATGATTAAGATAGTTTATTTTGATGAACCCTCTGCAAGTGATTATAATGTTATCAAGGGTGGAGGACAAATTGATTGGACTTTGGAACAAAATAAAGAAAAATTGGCAAAAATTATTGGTGAAATTGAGGCTCAAGCTAAGGCAGGATTTAACTTATTTTCTTATCTTAAAGCTGCAGTATCAGGTAAGGTAAGTACTGGTGTTGATATTGGGACTTCAAGTCTTGTTAATAGTACAGTAACTAATACAATTTTAACTGATTATATTTTAAACGCTGATAAAGATAAGAATATTAAAAAGTTTGAGAACTGCTCTGTTTATGCTCCAAAAGATTCTGTGACCATATATAGAATGTATAGTTCATATTTGAACATTGTTCCTAAAGAGGAAATCCCTATTAATTTAGAAGGTCTCAATAATGCTATTTTAGGGGAGCGAGGGTATTATCAAATGCTAGCTTATGAAGAATCCGCGAATAAGTCAGTTCTTAGATTTAATATAAATGCTTTTAAGAATAATTATACACTTGCTGATTTGACTAAAATGGATTTATGTTATTATGCAGTAAAAGTTGGGCAAACCACTTTAGGACAGTTATCATTAGAAAAAGAATTTGATATTCAAGAACCAGAGATTGAAATTGATATTCAAAAAATTATTACAGGTCAGAAAAAAATACTCAATAATGATGATTTTTTAGATGTTTATGATGTTGTTTTAGCGGGAGTAATGAGCAATGAATAAAGTAAATATATTTTATGGATCAAAAAGTAAATTTAACGACTTAATTCCTAGCGAGTATAGGAGTTTAAGTGATTTAGTTTATCAATTTGACAATGATTCTAAAAACTTAAAACTTATAGTCCCTAATCCTAATAATGAAGGAAGATATCCGAAAGAAGAACCAAAAGAGAAAATAAACGTAAAGAACTTTGTTATTGGTTCGTCAGAATATGCAGGGGTAAATGAACATGTAATTACTAATTTTATAAATTTTTTATCTAAATTTAAAGTTCAAAATTTATATGTACAAAATCCTCCGCAACAAATGTATGATCAAATTATTAGATTGTTCTCAAAACCTAAAATTCAGTATCAAGAATACAAAAAATTAGAATTAAGACATTTAAAAGATATTAATTCCAAATATAATGATGTTATAATTGGTCAGGAATCAGTCAAATCCCATTTATTACAGGCTTTATTCCCACTTACTTTGAAGAATCGTCAGAAACCAATTGTTCTGTTGTTTTATGGAAAATCAGGAGTGGGTAAAACAGAGACAGCTAAATATATTTCACAAATACTTAAGGAACCTATTTTTAGAAAGCAGTTTTCTATGTATCAAAATACTCAATTTGCAACGTATCTTTTTGGAGGTACTTATCAAGAAACTAGTTTTGCTAAAGATTTATTAGATCGAGAGTCTAATGTTTTATTACTTGATGAGTTTGATAAAGCGAATCCTATCTTTCATAGTGCTTTTTACCAATTATTTGATGAAGGTATTTATGAAGATAGAAACTATTCTTTGAAATTAAACAAATCAATCATTATTTGTACTTCTAACTATACTGATTTAAAGGACATTGAAGAGAATTTAGGGAGCGCTATTTACAATCGTTTTGATAAAATAATTAAGTTCAGTGACTTAAACAAAGAAGCTAAAAAACAAATTGGTGCAAAAGAGTATTCTAGACTTTCTCAGGAATTCAATTATGATTTACCTGAAGATATAAAAATTAGACTTGAAGAAGCTTATTTAAAGTGTGATAATGTAAGACAAATTCATCATACAATAGAAAATACTTTTTCTTTGTATATTATAGATAACAAAATGAGTAATTGAATATTAGTGTACAATGATTATATTCTTTTATTTAAAGAATAGATTTGGCAAAGTTCAATAATTAATAGTTTTCCTTATCGTTCAGAATGTAGCCAGATAAGGTAACGAGCATGTGAACTTTGAAACCGTAGAATCATAAGTGCTTAGACGCATTGTAACCAATGTCTGCTAACCCTTCAAAAATTCTTGCTCTATAGTTGCGAACAGACTGACAAAAAGCTAAAGAAAAACTGTCCATGATGACGATAGTATCAGGTAATAGTTGCTTATTCATAGCTTGGCGAATCAGTTGCACCAGCCAAATTAATTGCCTTGACCGACGATTAAAGCGACTTCTTTCAAGGATTCGGCCACAAGGAAACAGTTGGCAGATTCTATAAAAGTGTCGTTGTGATTTGATTCCTAGTTCAGCTTGCAATAACAATAAAACTAACAGAAATTCGTCCGAAACTTTAGATAGGCTGACATGATGACGATGTGTCAGTGAGTCAGGGCAGTCATCACGATAAAGTTGATGACAAATTTTTGATAATTGCTTCATATTCCATTGTAAATGATGAGATTTAGCAGTATACTGTAAGTGGCTCATTTAGACTACCTCCTGTCTGTTCAGACACTTACAGTATAGTCTATTTGGGCTTTTTATTGTATTTTGATATTAACTAGCACCACGGGTAAAGATTTAAAAATCACTTCTTATTATAAGAATGAGTACTGTTGAGTCTCAGATATAGATTGGAATTTTTGCTTTTGTAAAAATATAAGAAGCTTGCAAACTGTATATTTTTCCCTCAAATCCTTTGCTCATCAGTTATTGTTATGATAAAATCGTTAAAAATGATTGATATGGGGTGTTAGTATGACCGATACAGAATTTCAACGTGAAGTCAAAGAAGATAAGCCAGTTATTGCGCTTTGTTATGATTTTGATAAAACCTTGTCTCCTGATGATATGCAGGCACAGGGTTATATTCAAAAAGTTCAAAAGAGCAGCGATAATGAAGTTGCAGAATTTTGGAAAGAATCTAATGGTCGTGCTGAGAAAAATGATATGGATAAAAATCTTGCTTACATGTACACCATGAAAAAGAAAGCTAGAGGCCAATTTCCTTTTACTAAGAAAACGCTAGCTGAATATGGCTCAAAAGTTGCACTTTTTCCAGGTGTTAAAGATTGGTTTGAGAGAATTCAAAAATATGGTGCAGAAAAAGGGATTATTATTGAGCATTATATTATTTCATCTGGATTGAAAGAGATGATTGAAGGGACATCAATCGCAAAAGACTTCAAGGAAATATATGCAACATCCTTTTACTTTGATGATGATGGTGTAGTAGTGTGGCCTGCCCAAGTAGTTAACTATACAAATAAGACTCAATTTCTTTTTCGTATTTCAAAGGGTGTACTAGATGTCAACGATGAAGCTGTCAATGACTTTTTTACTCCAGATAAGATTAGAGTCCCTTTTCATAATATGATTTATATTGGTGATAGTGATACTGATATTCCTTGTATGAAATTAGTAAATTCTCATGGTGGGTATTCTATTGGTGTTTTCAATCCTGAAGAAGGAAATGAGGAAAAAGTTAAGAAGAGGGTTTATAAAATGATACGAGATAATCGTATCGGTTATTTTACTCCAGCTGATTATTCGGAAGGTCAAGAATTAGATCAACTTATTAAGTTGATTATTGACAGAACAGTATTTAATGAGCAATTGGAAAGAAAGCATTATGAGTACAAAAACGAGGCACTGAAACAATCTAGACAAAAGAGTGAGGAAGAGCAAGAGAAAATCGATTTGATTGATGCTCTAGAAAGTAGTGGTAATTTTAAAAATACCCATAATATCATCAGAAAACTATCAAAATACGAGAATTGGCAGGATGATGAAATCATAGATTTGTTCTCTATAGGTTTTCATAACAGTCAAGTACGTTATATTTTAGGTGATCAAGATATTAAAGTATTTTACAAAAAAATTTTAGAAAAAGCTCCTTCGATTGATGAAAATGCAGCGAAAGTAGCAGCTATTATTGAAGCATCAGAAGAGGAATAATAATTATTCAGTTCTTTTCTCTTTCCGATCACCCTATTCATCAAGTCAGATACTTAAAAATAGCAAGCAATCATTTTCTAAAAAATTTCCCCCTCTTAAGTTTCTTTTAAGAATCCTATCTTATACTATAGTCATCCTAGCAATAGGAATCCTAAAACTTTTCTTTTTCATAAATCTCCTAAGAATCTCAGTCCATTCGGACTGGGATTTTTTTGCGGGTAGACTTGCTGCTAAAACTTCTATTAAAAATAGTTATAACCAGCTGGTTGGAAAAAATATAGTGATTTATGGTTGATGGTAATTAAGCTATAAAATAGCAGGATACTAGCAGTATTAGCTCTAGAAAATTGAGTTGAGCCACTTAAAAAAATAAATTTAATGACTCTATTTAATAAAAACGTGGTACAATGGTAGAGTTAATGAGTCCCGAAAAGGCGGCTTTTGTGTTTAAAATACTTTTATTCTTTCTTAGCTTGTTGTGGTAACCTTAAATGCTAACTGTAACATGGCTGCTAGACTAAAAATATTTGATCAACACAAGGGGCATCTTCTTAAATGCGGATTGCTCGGAAAGTTTTCAACTTTCAGTCGGTTCTTTGTAACTCGCTTCAAATGACTGCATCTAAAGTTGCTAGTCATTTGACGGTAGCCGCTATAATGCGGTCTACCTCAGCGCCTTACTAGCTTAACACTCGAAAAAGGAACGTTTCTCCTGTTTGCGCGTCGTAACTCGCTGTAAATGGTGGCAGCTAAAGCTGCTAGTCATTTGACGGTAGCCGCTATTGGCGGTCTGCCTCAGCGCCTTACTAGTTTAACACTTGAAAGGGAAAGATTTCTTGTGTTTAGCAGGTTAGTAGGTCGCAAATTTCTCTTTTTTAGAGAAACATCTATTTTTAAGGGGGGACATTTTATGTCAGAACGTAAACTTTTCACATCTGAATCGGTATCAGAAGGACATCCTGATAAAATTGCCGATCAGATTTCAGATGCTATTTTAGATGCTGTTTTGGTACAGGATCCAGACGCCCATGTAGCTGCTGAGACAGCTGTTTATACAGGTTCAGTTCATGTTTTTGGAGAAATCTCTACGACAGCCTATGTGGATATTAATCGTGTGGTGCGTGATACCATTGCTGAGATCGGCTATACGGATACTGCTTATGGCTTTTCGGCAGAAACAGTTGGAGTGCATCCGTCATTGGTGGAGCAATCGCCTGATATTGCTCAAGGTGTTAATGAAGCTCTTGAGGTTCGTGACCATCATGAGCAAGATGATTTGGATTTGATCGGTGCAGGAGATCAAGGTCTCATGTTTGGCTTTGCCGTTGATGAGACGCCTGAACTGATGCCTTTGCCGATTTCTTTAGCCCATCGTTTGGTTAGAAAATTGGCAGAGCTGAGAAAGTCTGGAGAAATTGCCTATCTTCGTCCTGATGCTAAGAGTCAGGTAACAGTTGAGTATGATGAAAATGATAAGCCCATTCGTGTGGATACGGTTGTTATTTCAACACAGCATGATCCCGAAGCAACGAATGAGCAAATTCATCGGGATGTGATTGAAAAAGTCATTAAAGCTGTTATTCCAGCTGAGTATCTTGATGCTAAGACCAAGTATCTCATCAATCCGACAGGCCGTTTTGTTATCGGCGGTCCTCAGGGAGATTCTGGCTTAACAGGCCGTAAGATTATTGTCGATACTTATGGTGGTTATGCCCGCCATGGCGGCGGTGCTTTTTCTGGTAAGGATGCAACTAAGGTTGACCGTTCAGCTTCTTATGCGGCGCGTTATATTGCTAAAAACATTGTAGCTGCAGGTTTGGCTAAGAAAGCAGAAGTGCAATTAGCTTATGCTATTGGGGTTGCTCAGCCTGTTTCTGTTCGTGTGGATACCTTTGGAACAGCGCTTGTTGCAGAAAGTAAACTGGAACAAGCAGTACGTCAGATTTTTGATTTGCGTCCAGCAGGTATTATTAAGATGCTTGATCTGAAACGTCCTATCTATCGTCAAACAGCAGCTTACGGCCATGTTGGGCGTACGGATATCGACTTACCTTGGGAAAAATTAGATAAAGTTGAGGAGCTGAAAAAGGCTGTCCAAGCATAAAAGGCGGATTTTCCGCTTTTTTTGTGTTTATAAATTTCATTATTTTATAATGATTCAGTTAGTTTGAAATGTTGTGTAATATATGATAAAATAACTTGGTTAAGATTCTATCGTTTAAGAAAAGTTAAGAAAGTTTTGTTTGCATGAGAAAAATTGTCATTAATGGTGGTAAGCCCTTAAAGGGGGAGGTTGCGGTCTCAGGAGCTAAAAACAGTGTTGTCGCTCTGATTCCAGCTATTATTTTAGCAGATGATATTGTCACACTTGATGGTGTGCCAGCTATCAGTGATGTTGATAGTTTAATTGACATTATGACTTTAATGGGAGCAAGTGTTGAGTGTGATGGTGACAGTCTTAAAATTGATCCACGCGGTGTAAAGGATATTCCCATGCCTTATGGCAAGATTAATAGTTTAAGAGCTTCATATTATTTTTACAGTAGTTTGCTGGGACGTTTTGGTCAGGCGGTCGTTGGTTTGCCCGGTGGCTGCGATTTGGGACCTCGTCCGATTGATTTGCATCTCAAGGCCTTTAAAGCAATGGGAGCAACGGTTTCCTATGAGGGAGAGGCTATGCGCCTTTCAACCGAAGGCAAGCCGCTTAAGGGGGCTCATATTTATATGGATACTGTCAGTGTTGGAGCAACGATTAATACGATGATAGCTGCTAGTAAGGCACAAGGACGTACCGTTATTGAGAATGCTGCGCGTGAGCCAGAAATTATTGATATTGCAACGCTTTTAAATAATATGGGAGCCCATATCCGCGGGGCAGGAACGGATATGATTATCATAGAAGGTGTTGAAAAACTTCATGGAACGCGTCATCAAGTCATTCCTGACCGCATTGAAGCTGGTTCTTACATTGCTTTGGCAGCTGCTGTTGGTGAAGGAATCAAGGTTACCAATGTGCTTTATGAACATTTGGAGAGTTTCATTTCAAAGCTGGAAGAAATGGGCGTGCGTATGACTATTGAAGAAGACAGTGTTTTTGTTGAAAAGCAGGACAAATTAAAGGCAGTTTCCATTAAGACTTCGCCTTATCCCGGTTTTGCGACTGATCTGCAGCAGCCCATAACACCACTATTATTAACAGCTGTAGGCCGCGGAAAGATTCGTGATACTATTTATGAAAAACGGGTTAATCATGTGGCTGAATTGGCACGTATGGGAGCTAAGATTTCTGTCTTAGGCGGTCAAATTATCTATGAAGGACCCAATGAATTAAGTGGAGCTCCTGTTAAAGCAACCGATTTACGTGCGGGAGCAGCACTTGTTACGGCAGGATTAATGGCAAAAGGTCAAACGGTTATTACGAATATTGAATTTATCTTGCGCGGTTATTCTGACATTATTCAAAAATTGAATCGTCTAGGTGCGGATATCGAAATTGTTGAAGAATAAGATCAACGGAGTCGATTATACAACTATAAAACAGCCTATCAAGCTGATTAAAAACATTCAGCTTGATAGGCTGTTTTTTTTTAGTCCGTCTCAAAACGAGACAGCATTTGTAACGGATACATAGGATTGTTTTATTAATTGATTCGTTTTTCAGTCTCTAAATCAAAGAAGTGTCCCTTAGCAATATTAAAGGTTAATTGTACTTTTTCTCCGGGACTGTGAGAGTCACGAGCATTGACGCGAGCTGTAAATTCAGTACTGCCAAATTTGACATATAACATGCTTTCGCTGCCTAAAAGTTCTGATACTAGTATGTCAGCTGTAACACTGGCATTTGGGAAAGTCTCGTGGACAATTTGATCGCTTGAGATGTCTTCTGGTCGAATACCTAAAGTGACTTTTTTACCAAGATAACCTTTCTCCTCAAGAATTTTTTCCTGTCCCTGAGGAAGCGCAAGGCTTAGACCATCTTGGTTAACCAAACGCTCTTTTTCAACGGTCACTTCAAAGAAATTCATAGCGGGGCTTCCGATGAAGCCAGCAACAAATTTATTAGCAGGTTCATTGTAGAGTTCCTGTGGTGTTCCAATCTGCTCAATACGACCGATAGAGCCGGTTTTATCTGGGTTTGGAGTAGCGCTCATGATAACAATACGATCTGCTAAGGTCATGGCTTCTGTTTGGTCATGGGTAACATAGATAGTCGTTGCCCCAATGCGGCGGTGAATTTTAGCGATTTCGGCTCGCATGGCAACTCGAAGTTTGGCATCTAAATTTGACAAAGGTTCGTCCATTAAGAAGACCTTAGCATCTCGGACAATAGCACGTCCCATAGCAACCCGCTGCCGCTGTCCGCCAGAGAGGTCCGCAGGCTTTCTTTCAAGAAATTCTGTCAGTCCAAGAATTTCGGCAGTTTCGTGTACGCGTTTATTAATATCGTCTTTTTGATATTTACGAAGTTTTAGGCCAAAAGCCATATTTTCATAAACGCTCATATGAGGATAAAGAGCATAATTTTGAAAAACCATAGCAATATCGCGATCTTTAGGAGAGGCATCATTCATAAGTTTGTCATCAATATAAAGGTTGCCTTCTGTAATATCTTCCAGCCCAGCAATCATGCGAAGAGTGGTTGACTTTCCGCATCCTGAAGGACCGACAAAGACAATGAATTCTTTATCATGAATGTCAAGATTAAAATTTTCAACGGAATAATGCTTTGCATTGGGATATCTTTTGTAGATGTTATCAAGTTTTAAAGTTGTCATAATATCGTTTCCTTACTTTCTTTTTTATTTAACAGATCCGCCAGTAATGCCCTCAACGTAATACTTTTGCATGAAGATAAAAAGTATCGTGATTGGAATGGCGATCAGTACAGAACCTGCTGCAAAGGCCATGAACCAATTATTAATGGTATCAGCTTGAAGCATAGAGAAGAGTCCAATCGCTACGGTATATTTGCTGGTGGCATCTCCAAGAATAACCTGAGCAAAAATAAAGTCAATCCAAGGGGCAATAAATGCCAACAGGGCCGTATAAACGATGATGGGCTTAGATAGCGGCAGAGTGATTTTTAAGAAAATATCTTTACGCGTGGCCCCATCAATCATAGCTGATTCATCCAATGAATAAGGAATCGTATCAAAAAAGCCTTTAGCGATATAGAAAGTTAAGGCAGCTCCTGAAGAATAGACCAAAACAAGAGATGTTAATGTTTGGGTGAGATTGAGTGCTTTTAGAATGTAGTAAACTGCAATCATACTCATAAATCCCGGAAACATATTCAGAACAAGAGCTAATTTTAAAAAGCCGTTACGGTGTTTAAATTTAATACGGCTAAGCGAATAAGCCATTGCCACTGTGATAGAAGTTGACAGAACACAAGTGGCTGTTGAAACGATTAAGGTATTTAAAAACCAGCGTCCAAATGGGAAAGAAGAATTGGTAAATAATTTAATATAATTATCTAAAGTCCACGTTTTTGGAATAATATAAGGAACATAAGCTGTGCCTTCACCGCGAAAACTCGTCAGTATAACCCAAATGATCGGAAATAGCCAAATGAAGGATAAGAGAATCAGTAAAGCATAGATAGAGCCGATCTGAAGTTGTTTTTTTCTTTTCATTATTTAACAGCTCCTTCCTTGTATGATGCTGTATGCGTATAAGCTAAAAGACTGAAGATAGCTGAAATGGCAAAGATAAAGATACCAATAACAGAAGCTAAATTATAGTCTGCAGCATTCATTGTTAGTTTATAAAGCCAAGTGACCAATAAGTCTGTGCTGCCTGCTTGATAGAATTGTGAATTAGTTGGTCCGCCACCGGTTAAAAGGTAGATGACATTGAAATTATTGATATTTCCAATAAATTGCTGGATTAAAGATGGCATCATAATTAAAAGAATCTGCGGGAAAGTGATGGATTTAAAAATTTGGAACTTACTAGCGCCGTCAATTTCTGCAGCCTCAATTTGCTCACTCGGAAGATTCATGATAATTCCTGTTGCGACTAACATGGTAAAAGGAATACCAACCCACATATTAACGAAGATAATTGAAAATTTTGCCCAAATAGGATCTGATAGAAATGGCAGAGAATGGGAAATCAGGCCAATTTTTTCTAGGAAAGCATTGAGCGGACCTTGATCATTAAGGAAATTTCTCATCAGCAAAAGTGAAATGAACTGCGGCACAGCAATGGTAATAACAAAGATAGTCCGCCACATTTTTTTCAATTTTAATCCCTTAGCATTGATAATAAGTGCCAAGATGACTCCAAAAAGAAAGTTTGTCACAGTTGCGAAAACAGCCCAGATAAGTGTCCAAGAAAGGACAGGGAAGAAGGTTCCAGCCATGCGGCCATTCAAAACATTACCAAAATTAGCCAACCCTACCCAATCAAAAAGGGATTTAGGCGGAAGATGATTGTGATCATAATTGGTAAAGGCCAGGCAAATCATATAAACGAGTGGCAAAATGGTAAAAAGAAGAACACCAATCAAAGGAATAAACATCAAAGTCATATGGAATCGGCCGTTTGCCAAAGTCATAAAATCTTCTTTGAAAGATGGAATGTGACGTCCTTCTTTTTTTAACATATAGAGATTTCTGGCACTTTTAAGATTACACCAATAAATGTAGGCAAAAACCAAACAAAAGATTAGTGAGGCTAATCCAAAAATGAGCATCAGCATCGAATTATCGCCTTCAACTGCCACCTGTAATTTAACGCCATCCACAATTTTTTCTTGCATCCCCTGTGTTTTAGTACCGAGAGTGAGTAAGCCTGAAAAAGCTGGAATAACCTGTATGACAAAAGCAATTAGAAAAGCTATCTCACTTAATAGAAAGAGGAAGCCTTTTATGAATTGCTTATTCATCAAATTGGCAAATCCCATGATGACAAACGATAATTTGATATCTATCCCGCCCTTTTTAAAAGTTTCAAGTACAGATAACTGATCATGAGAAGATGACTGAATCATATTTATCTCCTTTACTTTATTATTAATTCAGTTAAAAGAATAAGTGAGAAGATTTAATCCCCTCACTTATGATGTTTTATTTAGCAGCTGCTAAATCTTTATCAAATTGTTTTAATTTAGCAAGGTAATCACTTTCTTTAATTTTACCATTGTAAGTATCACTAAGAATAGCTGCGCTTTCCGTCCAGAATGTTGACATTTGGTTGAGTTTAGGCATAACAACAGTATAATCTGAAGAAGATCCCATTTGGATAACAGCCTGTGCAAGTTCATGATTTTTGACTGTATCAGAGTTTTGAACGGTCTTATTAGATGGGATGATGTTGCGTCCTTTTGTCTTAAATTGATTTTCTTGGCTTTCAGCACTTGTTAAGTAAGAAGCTAATTTATAACTAGCAGCAATACGTTTGGTATTTCCTTTAGAAGGAGCTTGATTAACAGCGTAGAGTTTAACACCTAAGAAAGCTTTCTGTTGAACTTCTTGACCATTAATATTTATTGTTGGATAAACCGCAACACCGAGGTTGTTTTTGCCAACTGCCTTTTGTGCGGCTTCATAATCCCAAGGACCTGATTCAAAAGAAGCTACAGAACCATCACCAAATTTAGACATGACATTGTTATCGTCAAGATTGACAAAGCCAGCGTTACCTTTTTGACTGGCAATCCATTTCAAAACAGATACACCAGCATCATTTCCCCAGTTAGTTCCTTTGGCATCTTCGCCATTTTTACCAAAGAGTGTATCACCTACTGAATAGAAAAGTGGTGCAGTCGCATAGGCATTAACTTGTTTGAATTTTGCTCCGAAAGTTGTCTTGCTGGTAATAGTCTCATATGATGTGACATCATCAGCTGAGAGTTTTGATTTATTATAGTAAAGTACTTGAGACTCGATTCCAAAAGGAAAAGCATAAGTCTTACCTTTGTACATAGCTCCTGTTGCAGCCTGCTGTGTTTCATTTTTATTTATTTCTTTTGAATATTTTTGAGGAATCTCTTGGATAACACCAGAGTCAACTAACTGGCCCAGCTGATCATGCGGCAGCGAGAAAACATCTGCAGCAGTACTAGGATCTTTTTTGATCTTTTCCTGAGCTTTTGGGTCTTCAGATTCAATAATCTTTACTTTATAGTTAGAATCCTTTTCAAATTTGTGAACAATACTTTGATAAGATTTCTTGGCTCCTGTTGGAACCCAAAGTTTAATGGTTTTGGGATCGGATGCACTTGATTTTGAATCCTTTGATCCACAGGCAACAAGAATACTGCTTGCAAGCATAAGGCCTGCACCGCCAACGACAATTTTTTGCCATGTTTTCATAGCGATTTCCTCCTGAAATTTCTTTGTAATTTTTGTTACAATAATATTATGCAATCGTTTGCGAAAATTGTCAAGTTTTTTTAAAATTTCATCAAGATATTAAATTACTTTATAGAGAGGAAAACTGGGTGAGGTTAATATTTAAAATGTAGACAAACATACTATTTTTCAACGTAAAACATTTTCATGCTCTGCAGATTTCAAGATTATTTCTTTTTATTGGCGAGCGAAGCAAGCTCTAAACAAGACTTTCCGCCGTGATAAAAATTGCAGAAACAGTGATGTTTCTGATACTCGGAAGATTTGAGAGCTTGGGCTCAAATCTTAACTGAATACGGGCTGCGGATTGTGGCAAAAAGATGAGTTCTCCTAGAATCATAATGATTCCGCGTCGCACTCCCTATTTTACCTTTATCCGCGGGCGCCCTTTGTATCTTGATTTAACTGAACACGGGCTGCGGATTGTGGCAAAAAGATGAGTTCTCCTAGAATCATAATGATTCCGTGTCGCACTCCCTATTTTGCTCTTGTCCGTTTAACGCCCTTTGTATCTGAAGTCGTGCCCGTCCGTATCACCCAAGGAAAGTCTTAAAGAAAGACTTTTTCCTCAATCTGGTTAATATCTGATTCTTGGAAAATATAAAAGGTTAACAATCTTGCAAGCAGAGCAGAACTGTTGTAAAATAGATTCATTAAAATAAAGGAAAAGTATATGGTTACTATTAAGGATGTTGCAAAAGAGGCAGGTGTGAATCCTTCTACTGTCAGTCGGGTTTTAAAAAACAGTTCCTCCATTTCGCAAAAAACGAAAGATAGGGTTCAACAGGCTATGACAGATTTAGGTTATGTGCCTAATTTAGCTGCTCAAATGCTGGCTAGTGGCTTGACTCACTGTGTCGGTGTTGTTTTCCCGCCTTTAACAAGTCCAGATCGTTTAAGCGAACCCTTTTTCATGGAAATATTGGCAGCTATTAATAATGAAGCAAGCCATAATAAATTCACAGTTTCGATTGCGACCAGTAATACTTTGACGGATCTAAAAGATCAGGTACAGCTCATGTATCGGCAAGGGCGAGTGGATGGTTTTATCGTGCTTTACTCAGAAAGAAGGGATCCTGTACGTCAATATCTGATCAAAAATAAAATTCCTTTTGTCATTGTCGGTGCTCCAGTTGATTATAAAGATGAAACGACCTATGTTGATAATGATAACCAATTAATGGCTGAGACTGCTGTGACTTACCTCAATCAAAAAGGGCATAAGCAGATTTTATTTGTCACAAATGATCAAGAAAGTGATGTTTATATTGAGCGTTTTATCGGCTATCAAAAGGGAATGCAAGTATTAGGTTTACAGTCATATGACAGTGCTCTTTTTGATTCTAAACAAGCTAGCACGCTAGAAGCCTTTGTTAAAACTGTTCAGAAAAAAAAGATAACGGCTCTCCTTATTATTGGGGATGTCGTTTCTCTTCGGATTATTCAATTTTTGTCTTATTATGGTATAGCTGTACCAGAAGATATGTCTATTGTGTCTTTTAATAATTCCAGTTATGCCACTATTTTGCATCCTTATTTAACAACATTTGATATTAATGTTAATCGTTTAGGAAGAACGAGTCTGAATTGTTTGTTGGAAAAAGTGCAAAAGCGTCAGTCAAAAAATCAGAAAGTGATCGTTCCTTTTACTTTGAAAAAACGTGAGAGTGTCCGTAATCTTAAAAAAAGCTAGAGATTAGAAGCTTAATTTCTAAGCTTTTTTTTATTTTTTGAAAAAATTCTTGACTTATGCAAACGATTGCGTTATACTTTTTCTATGAATGATAATAAAAAAGCGAGGAGACTATATGGAAAAACGCGCAAGTGGTATCCTGATGCATATCAGTTCTCTACCGGGAAAATTTGGAATTGGTACTTTTGGGCAGGAAGCTTATGATTTTGTTGATTTCCTAAAAAAAACAGGTCAAACATATTGGCAGCTCTTACCCTTAACGACAACGAGTTATGGTGATTCTCCTTACCAATCTTTTTCTGCCGTTGCTGGTAATGTGAATTTTATTGATTTTAAGAAATTACAAGAAGCTGGCTTATTGGACGAGGATGACTATAATTCTGTTTCTTTTGGAGAAGACGAAGAAATTGTTGATTATGCTCTATTATTTAAAGTACGTCGGCCAATTTTGGAAAAGGCTGTTATCAATTTTCTGGCAGACAAGACTAATCTGAAAAAATTAGCTTTGTTTGAAGAAAAAAATGAAACTTGGCTTGATGACTATGCTGAATTTATGGCTATCAAGGAGCATTTTGGCAATAAGTCTTTGCAAGAGTGGGGCGATAAAAAGGCTATTCGCCGTGATGAGGAGCGTTTGGTACGTTATCGTCATTTGTTGGCCGATGAAATTAGCTACCATAAGGTTACACAGTACTTCTTCTTCGAACAATGGCTGGCGCTGAAAGCTTATGCTAATAAAAATAAGATCAAAATTATTGGCGATATGCCTATCTATGTAGCTAAAGACAGTGTTGAAGTCTGGACTATGCCTGAACTCTTTAAGATGGATGATGACTTGCAGCCTTTGTCGGTTGCTGGCTGTCCGCCCGATGAATTTAATGATGAGGGTCAGTTGTGGGGAAATCCTATTTATGATTGGAAAAAGCATCGAGAAACAGGTTTTGCTTGGTGGATTTATCGTATTCAAGAAAGTTTTAAGATCTATGATATCTTACGGATAGATCACTTTAAAGGTTTCTCAGATTATTGGGAAATTAAAGGTAATTCCAAAACTGCAAAAAATGGCAGCTGGCATCCAGGACCTGGTATTGCTCTCTTTAGGGCTGTTCAAAATGTTTTGGGCGATATGCCAATTATTGCAGAGGATTTGGGTTACGTAGATGATAGAGCCAGACAGCTTCTAAAAGAAACAGGTTTTCCAGGCATGAAAATTTTAGAATTTGGTTTCTATGATTTAAGCGGCCGCAGTGTTGATATTCCCCACCATTATGTTCAAAACAGTGTTGCTTATATTGGGACGCATGATAATGATGTTGTCAATGGTTGGTATGATCGTCTTACTGTTGAGCAAGAAGAATTTGTGGATGCTTATACTAATCGTAAGCCAATTGAGCCGGTTAATCAGGCTATGCTTAGACTGCTCTTTTCAACTGTCAGCAATACAGCTATTTTAACCATGCAGGATTTGCTCAATAAGCCAGCCAGCTCTAGAATGAATACCCCATCAACAATCGGTGGTAACTGGCAATGGCGGATGAGAGCAAAAGATTTAACACAAGATAAAATAGACTTTTTAAGTAAATTAACGAAACTTTATCAAAGAGGAAATGAAGAAAATGACACAAAAAACAAAACAATTCAGTAAGTATGTCCAAGAAAAAACCGGTCAAAATTTGGAACAATTAAGCAATGAAGCTATTTATGTTCAGCTTTTGCACTTTGTCAAAGAAGCTGCCAAAGACATGCCTAAAAATACGTCTAAACGTAAAGTATATTATATCTCTGCTGAGTTCCTGATTGGGAAATTACTGTCAAATAATCTGATAAATTTAGGTCTTTATAAGACCGTTAAGGATGAATTAGCTGCTGCTGGTAAGTCCATCAGCCAAGTAGAAGATGTGGAATTAGAACCATCACTTGGTAACGGTGGTTTGGGACGATTAGCTTCTTGTTTTATTGATTCGATGGCAACGCTGGGTATTAATGGTGAAGGTGTTGGACTTAATTACCACTGCGGACTTTTTAAGCAAGTTTTTCGTGATAATCAGCAGGAAGCTGAACCCAATTACTGGATTGAAGATGATTCTTGGCTAGTGCCAACGGCTATTTCATATGATGTGCCTTTCCGTGATTTTACGCTTAAGTCAAAATTAGATCGTATTGATATTTTGGGCTATCACAAGGATAGTAAGAATTACTTAAATCTCTTTGATATTGATGGTCTTGATTATGGCTTGATTAAGGATGGTATTACTTTTGATAAGACTGAAATTAAGAAAAATCTGACTCTTTTCCTTTATCCTGATGATTCTGATAAAAATGGGGAATTGCTGCGTATTTATCAACAATATTTCATGGTTTCAAATGCAGCTCAGCTCTTGATTGACGAAGCGCTTGAGCGCGGTTCAAATCTGCATGATTTGGCTGATTATGCCTATGTGCAAATCAATGATACCCATCCATCAATGGTTATTCCAGAGCTTATCCGTCTCTTGAATGAAAAACATGGTTTAGATTTCTATGAAGCTGTAGATATTGTGAAAAATATGATTGGTTATACCAACCATACGATTTTAGCAGAAGCTCTTGAAAAATGGCCTTTGGAATATTTAAATGAAGTTGTCCCACATTTGGTAACCATTATTGAACATCTAGACCGTATCGTTCGCAGTCAGTATAAGGATGATGCTGTTCAAATTATCGATAGAGATGATCGGGTTCACATGGCTCACATGGATATTCATTTTTCAACCAGTGTTAACGGAGTTGCTGCTCTCCATACTGATATTTTGAAAAACAGTGAATTGAAACCTTTCTATGATATTTATCCTGAAAAATTCAATAACAAGACTAATGGGATCACTTTCCGTCGGTGGTTGGAATTTGCCAATCAAGACTTGGCAGCTTATATTAAAGAATTAATTGGTGAAGGTTATCTTGAAGATGCGACTGAGCTTGAAAAATTATTGGCTTTTGCGGATGACAAGACTGTTCATGATCAGCTGGCAAAAATCAAATTTAACAATAAATTAGCTCTTAAACGCTATCTCAAGGAAAATAAGGGAATTAACCTTGATGAAAATTCTATCATTGATACGCAAATCAAGCGTTTCCATGAATATAAACGTCAGCAAATGAATGCTCTTTATGTTATTCATAAGTATCTTGAAATCAAAAAAGGCAATCTTCCAAAACGTAAAATTACTGTGATCTTTGGTGGTAAAGCAGCACCAGCTTATACCATTGCCCAAGACATTATTCATTTGATTCTTTGCTTATCAGAGCTTATCAATAATGATCCGGATGTTAGTCCTTACCTTAATGTTTTCCTTGTTGAAAATTATAATGTCACTGTGGCAGAAAAATTAATCCCTGCTACTGATATTTCGGAACAAATTTCTTTGGCTTCAAAAGAGGCTTCTGGTACAGGTAACATGAAATTCATGCTTAACGGTGCTTTAACGCTGGGTACGATGGATGGTGCCAATGTGGAGATTGCTGAACTTGTCGGTTCAGATAATATCTACATTTTTGGTAAGGATTCAGATACTATTATTGATTTGTATGACAAGGGAACTTATGTTTCTAAGGATTATTATACTAATAATGCAGTCATTAAAGAAGCCGTTGATTTCATCGTTAGTAAGGATGTCCTTGCGCTAGGTAAAAAAGAACGTTTAGAACGTCTTTACCATGAGCTTATCAATAAAGATTGGTTCATGACACTGATTGACTTGAAAGAATACATTGCTAAGAAAGAAGAAATGTTAGCTGATTATGAGGACCAAAATGTATGGAATAAAAAGGTTATTCAAAACATCGCTAAAGCTGGTTTCTTCTCATCAGACAGAACAATCCAACAATACGATAAGGACATTTGGCATAGTTTGTAAAAAGAAATTTATAGAAGCTAAATGCTAGCCTCATCTCACTTAAAAAAGAAAAGCGATTGAATCTATTTCAGTTAAAATTTGGAATAGAAATTCAATCGCTTTTTTATAGAGAGACTGTAGATTTATAAGAATTAGAATGAAACCACTGCTATCCATTTTATGAAATAAATGAAAAATTTTAGCCTTTTTGAGTTACAACTTTTATAAAAAAGCTTATAATATAGGCAAGAAAGACTTGATCTTACATGTGAGGTCAAATGAGGTATATGTTATGAGTAGCACAGAACAAGAAACGATGCAGGGAATAGAAAAACTTGTATCTGATGATGTTTATGAAGCTGCACAAACCAGTTCAAATGGACTTGAGGCTTCTCAAGTTCAAAAGCGGCAAGAGTTATATGGTCTCAATCGGTTGAATGAAGTCAAGGGAGAGCCTGTTTGGCTGAAATTTATTAAAAATTTTACCAGTATGATGGCACTCTTGCTCTGGGCAGGCGGTGCAGTTGCCTTCTTTAGCGGGACAATTGAATTGGGGATTGCCATTTGGCTTGTTAATGTTATTAATGGTCTTTTCTCATTTTTCCAAGAGTATCGGGCCAGTCAGGCTACTGAAGCCTTGAAAAAGATGCTCCCTTCATACGCTAGAGTCATCCGTGATGGTAAGGAGAGTAAGATTTTAGCAGAAGAACTGGTTCCCGGAGATGTCATGCTGATTGAGGAAGGAGATGCCATTTCGGCAGATGGGCGTATCATCTTTTCTACTGATTTGCAGGTCAATCAGTCTGCTTTGACGGGTGAGTCCAATCCTGTTCGGAAAAATAATTATCCTGTTCTTGATTCAGACACGGAAAATTTGGAATTTAAAAATATGGTTTTTGCCGGAACTAGTGTATCAAATGGCAGTGCCAAAGTTGTGGTAACGAAAATCGCAATGGCAACCGAATTTGGTAAAATTGCTGATTTGACCCAATCAATGGAAGATGAAAAAAGTCCGCTGCAAAAGGAATTGGACTTATTAACTAAGCAGATTTCTTTGATTGCGGTAACTATTGGTATCTTTTTCTTGCTGGCTTCTGTTTTCTTTGTTAAACAACCTTTAGCCCAAGCCTTTATCTTTTCTCTGGGAATGATTGTCGCTTTTATCCCAGAAGGACTTTTGCCAACAGTTACTTTGTCCCTTGCTATGGCCGTTCAGAGAATGGCCAAGGAGCATGCCTTGGTTAAGAAATTATCTTCAGTAGAAACCTTGGGTGCGACCTCAGTCATTTGTTCTGATAAGACGGGAACCTTGACCCAAAATGAAATGACAGTCAACCATGTTTGGACTTTAAATCATGAATACGAAGTGACAGGTCAAGGTTATGCTTCTGATGGACATTTAGAAAGAAATAATCAGGAAGTTACAGTTGCCAATGAAGAGGGTTTAGAGTTCTTACTGAGAGCAGCAGCACTTTGTTCCAATGCACGTGTTCTAGCACCTAGTGATGAAAATCCTCGTTATACGGTTCTAGGAGATCCAACAGAAGCCTGCTTAAATGTTGTGGCTGAAAAAGCAGGGATTGACTTAACTGAAAATGAAACTTGGGCACAAAGAGTGAGAGAATTACCGTTTGATTCCAGCCGTAAGCGAATGACGACTGTGCATCGACTAAAACAACCTGTAAATGGTTCGTCCTTCATTTCAATTACCAAAGGAGCTCCTAAAGAGACCTCTGAGCTTTGTAACAAGGTTTATGAGAATGGTCAGCTGAGAGATTTGACTGATACAGATCGGGAAGCTATTTTAGCGGCTAATGATGATTATGCGCGTCAAGGTTTGCGTGTTTTAGCAGTTGCCTATCGTAATCTAGAAGAAGTAGCTGACCTTCCCAAAGCCTTGTCTGACTATAGTCCAGAAGTCATTGAAGAGGATATGGTTTTTCAAGGTTTAGTGGTTATGGCAGATCCTCCGCGTGAAGAAGTGGCAGCGGCTGTTGAGTTATGCCGTAAGGCAAGCATTCGTATTGTCATGGTTACAGGAGATTATGGTTTAACAGCTGTCAGCATTGCCAAACGGATTGGTATTGTCCAAGGGGAAAATCCTCGTGTGGTTACTGGCCTAGAATTAAAAGATATGTCAGATGATGACTTGAAACAGGCCTTATCAGATGAAGTTGTCTTTGCCCGTGTAGCGCCCGAACAAAAATATCGTGTTGTTACCAATCTGCAAGCTTTGGGACATGTTGTTGCTGTAACAGGTGATGGTGTCAATGATGCCCCAGCCTTGAAAAAAGCTGATATTGGAGTGGCAATGGGGATTACAGGGACAGATGTTGCTAAAGAATCTGCGGATATGATTTTGACAGATGACAATTTTGCTTCTATTGTACGCGCTGTTGAAGAGGGACGTGCTGTCTATACCAACATTCGGAAATTCCTGACTTATATCTTTAATAGTAATACCTCGGAGGCCGTGCCTTCTGCAGCTTTTCTTTTTTCCAAAGGAGGTATTCCTTTACCTTTAACCGTTATGCAGATTTTAGCGATTGACCTAGGAACGGATATGATTCCTGCCCTTGGTTTAGGCGTCGAAGAAGCTGAAGATGGGATTATGGAACGTCCCCCTCGGCGTCCAAGAGACCGTCTGCTCAACAAAGGTTTATTGATAAAGGCCTTTATTTGGTATGGCTTTTTAGAAGCAGCTATTGCTATGGGAGCTTTCTTCTTTACTTATGCTATTGGCGGCGGTTTAAGTGGGCATTTGGCGTCATCAGGTCAGCTCTATCAGCAGGCAACGACAATGACTCTTGGTGCTATTATCTTTTGCCAGTTGGGAATGGTGATGAATACACGTACTGAAAAGGCCTCTATCTTTAAAGTGAAACTCTTTTCAAATAAGGTCGTTAATTTTGGTATGATGTTTGAAATTTTCTTATTCTGTCTTTTAGCTTACCTACCATTTTTACATGGTCTCTTCAATACGGCGGCAATAGGTGTGTGGCATTGGCTCTATTTGATTCTCTGTCCAATTCCAGTTTTGTTTATTGAGGAAGCTCGTAAGGCTTATATGAGAAGAAAACACTAATTCATTGGTCTCATTGTTATCAAAAGGAGGGTAGCTATGAAAATTATTATTGTCGGATGTGGTCGTTTAGGTTCTGGTTTGGCTAATCAATTGAGTCAAGAAGAAAATGATGTTACGGTTATTACGATTGATGAAGACTATTTGGAAGCTTTAGATGATCATTTTACAGGTCAATCTTTGGTAGGAGTTGGCTTTGATAGAGAAATTTTAGTGAAAGCAGGTATTGAGCATGCAGATAGTTTAATTTCCTGTACAGATAGTGATGATACGAATGCTTTGGTGGCCCGTATTGCTAAAAAAATCTACAAAGTTCCTAAGGTCATTGCCAGATTATATGATTCCAGTAAAGTTGATTTATACAATGCGCTAGGCATTCAAGTTATTGCAACAACACAATGGGGGATTGAACGAACCAAGAACCTGCTGACCTTTAAGCATTTTGATTCTGTTTTGAGTCTGGGGAATGGACATTCTACTGTAGAGATTGTACGTTTTAATATTCCTCCTTTGTTGGATAAGAAGAAAATAGAAGAGGTTCTCCCTATCCATGAAGTGCGAGTCATAGCCTTAAGTCGAAAAAATGAGACGTTCATTCCTAATAGAGAAACACTACTGCACTCTCGAGATGTTATCCATTTAGCTGCATCTTCTGATACGGCTAATCAGTTGAGAGAACGCTTTATTTTCTGAGGAGGAAGAAGCTATGAAAATTATTATTATCGGTTGTGGCAAGGTTGGAGCTTATGTGGCTAAGCAATTATTGGATTCCCATCATCAAGTAACAATTATTGAGCGAGATCAAAAACGTTTTGAGCAAGTCCTTCAAATATTTTCCCAAGCTGAGGTCTTACATGGAGATGGGACCAGTCCTATTTTACTTGAAAAATGTTCTGTTGAAACAGCGAATGCCGTTGCTTATTTGACGGGAAAAGATGAAATCAATCTTGTAGGGTCAACCGTTGCTAAATTCAACTACGCAGTAGATCGAGTTGTTGCCCGTGTCAATAATCCTAAAAATGAATGGCTTTTTAATGCAGATATGGGGGTGGACAGTCGTGTTAGTCAGGCCAGCCTGCTAGCTAGTGTGATTATCAATGAAGTTAATATTGAAAGTACAGCAACACTACTTAAATTAAATGACGATGAAAATGCGATTGTTGAATTTGTTTTATCAAAAGGCGCTTCTGTTCATGGTAAGACTGTCAAAACAATTAATTTCCCAAGTGATGTTGTTTTGATATCTGTTCATCGTCAAGGACAAAATATTATTCCTAAAGGAGAGACTGTGTTATTGGAAGGGGATCACATTCTAGCTTATACTAACAGTCAAAATCAGGAAAAGCTGGCGCAGCTGTTCCGTTAGTTTTGCACTTTATAGATATTATTATAAAGAGATGAAAACGAAGAAATTCCATTCAATATCATTTGAATGGAATTTTTAATAGTATAACTTAACTAACTATCATCAAAGTTCCGCCGCCAATCAGTATACAGCCAATCAAAGATTTTATGCTAAAGTCTTCATGCAGAACAAGAAAAGCAAGAATGAGGGTAATCACAACGCTGAGTTTGTCAATAGGAACAACCTCTGATGCCTTACCCAGTTGAAGAGCTCGATAGTAGCACAGCCATGAGGCACCTGTTGCTAAACCAGAAAGAATTAGAAAAGTCCAGCTTTTCTTGCTAATGTCAGCTAAACCCGTCTGACCTTTTGTTAAAAAGACCATGCCCCAAGCCAAGAAGAGTACTACAAGAGTTCGAATAGCAGTTGCTAAGTTTGAATTAACGTCCTCAATCCCAATTTTAGCAAGAATTGAGGTTAATGCTGCAAATAGGGCGGAAAGAAATGCAAATAATGCCCACATAAGTAAGCCTCCTTACTGAATCTATACAAGGAACCTTCCTATATCATCTAGGAAATTCAACGATTAAAAGTTTACGATAAGCCTATTATAAATCTTTCTATAACAAATAAAAAGCTATTTCATTTAGTGATTGTGATTGGCTTTTCTTGCCAATCAGACTTAGGAGGGGTGGTACGCATCTAAAATTGGAGATTGCAGGCTCCAATCAACCATTGCGTCAAACTATCACGGCTATTTTATATGACAATCTCAAACTTCTGTAACCACAGCGGCAATTGGCAGTTATTCTTTGTAGATGACGATGGTACTAGGGCGAAAAAGCACCCTAAATGATTGCTTTATGTTGTGAAAGTGATAGAACTGCTTATAGTTCTATCATGAAGGGTTGATGAAATCTAGACTCACCAAAAAGAATGGAACTTCCTTTTTATAGTTGCTTTTAAAAATTTTCCTTTGACTATTAGGCTAAAAAACTGTATTATAACAATATGGATATATGGACACAGTTAGGACGTTTTTCGGAATTTGAAACACAGCGTCTTTTGATGCGCTCTTTTGCTTTTAAGGATCATAAAGATTTTTATGAAATAGCAAGAGATGCGCAGAATTTGGCATTTATTTTTCCTTGTCAGGCAAATTTGGCAGAAAGTGACTTTTTGTTGGTTCATTATTTTATGAAAAATCCCTTAGGAATTTGGGCTTTAGAAAACAAACAGGATCATAAAATGATTGGTGCTATTAGATTTGACAAGCTAGATATAATAGCTAAGAGGGCTGAAATAGGTTACTTTTTGCATCGTCATTATTGGAAACAGGGGCTGGCAACCGAAGCACTTGAAAATCTTGTCTTTCTGGCATTCCAAGAACTCGATCTGAAAGAGTTAGAAATTATTGTCCATAAAGAAAACAGAGCAAGTGCCAGAGTGGCAGAAAAGGCGGGATTTAGATTGGTTAGGCAATTTAAGGGAAGCGATAGATACACCCATAAAATGCGTGATTATTTGAAATATGATTTAAAAGCAGGTGATAAAAGTTATGAGTAAGCATCAAGATATTCTGGAATATTTAGAAAATCTAACAGTTGGGAAACGTGTCAGTGTTAGAAGTATTTCCAATCATTTAAAGGTTAGTGATGGAACGGCCTATCGTGCAATTAAAGAAGCTGAGAATCGCGGTATTGTTGAAACAAGACCACGCAGCGGTACCATTCGTGTAGAGAAAAAGGTAAGAGTACGTCTCAGTAAATTAACTTATAAGGAAATTGCTAATATCAGTGAGTCTGAAGTCGTTTCGGGCGAATCAGGTCTCGGTCATGAATTCAGCAAGTTTTCTATTGGCGCCATGACAATTGATAATGTTCATCGTTATCTGACAAATGATGGTCTTTTAATTGTTGGCGATCGTGAAGACATTCAACTTCTGGCCTTGGAAAATAAAAATGCTATTTTGGTGACGGGGGGGTTCTCAGTTTCTGAAAAAGTCCTTGATACTTCTAATCTATTAGGTATTCCAGTGATGGTCACCAATTATGACACCTTTACGGTTGCAACCATCATCAATCAAGCCCTGTCCAATGTTCGTATTAAGACAGATATTAAGACCGTAGATGAAGTTTATCAGGAAAAAGTTTATCATGGTTTCTTGCATGATACAGATACTGTTAGGGATTATAACAGTTTAATCAAAAAAACCAACCATGTCCGCTATCCTATTATCAATAGCCATGACATGGTTGTGGGCGTTATCAGTATGCGTGATGTGGCAGGTAAGGACCCTAATATGGTTCTCAATCAATTAATGACGAGAAATCCTGTTGTTGCTAAGTCCAATCTTAGTTTAGCTAACATTAGTCAAAAGATGATTTTTGAAGGTTTTGACATGCTGCCAGTTGTCAAGGAAGATTATAGCCTTTTGGGGGTTATTACGCGCCGTCAGGTTATGGAAAATCTGCAAAACTTTCAAAGAACCAGTTCTCATACCTATAGTGAACAAATCACAGCCAATTTACAGGAAGAAAGAACCGGCTTTCAATTTGTTGTTGAGCCTGCTATGATTGACTCTGCAGGGAATCTAGCTCATGGCGTTTTGACAGAATTTATAAAAGACATTACCATGCGTGTTTTGACACAGAAGCATAAAAAGAATATCATTATTGAGCAAATGATGTTATACTTTTTACAAGCTGTTCAAATTGATGACCTTTTGAAAATACATCCTAAAATTATTACAGAAAATCGACGGAGTGCGACTCTTGACTTTGAAATTTACCATGGCAGTCAAGTGATTACAAAGGCTGTTGTGACAGCAAAATTGAATTAAAAACTAAGGAGTTAAAAATGATTACGTTAAAATCACAGCGTGAAATTGAAGCGATGGATGAGGCAGGTGATTTTCTGGCTAGCATTCATATCGGTTTGCGTGATTTGATTAAACCCGGACTTGATATGTGGAAAATTGAAGAATATGTTCGCAGACGTTGTAAGGAAGAGAACTATCTTCCCTTACAAATTGGTGTTGATGGGCAGCTTATGGATTACCCCTACGCAACTTGCTGCGGACTCAATGATGAAGTTGCACACGCCTTTCCACGTCATTATATCTTGAAAGATGGCGATCTTCTTAAAGTTGATATGGTACTTGGCGGTCCCATTGCTAAAGAAGACCTAGATGTCTCAAAATTGAATTTTGACAATGTGGCTCAAGTCAAAAAATATACAGATAGTTTTCGTGGCGGTGTGGCTGATTCCTGCTGGGCCTATGCCGTTGGCGATATTTCTCAAGAAGTAAAGAATCTAATGGCAGTGACCAAAGAGTGTCTCTATCGTGGAATTGAAAAGGCAGTAGTTGGCAATCGTATTGGTGACATTGGAGCAGCTATTCAAGAATATGCTGAGGCCAACGGTTATGGTGTCGTCCGTGATTTAGTGGGTCATGGTGTTGGCCCAACCATGCATGAAGAACCCAATGTACCGCATTATGGCAGAGCAGGACGTGGTCTGCGTTTGAAAGAGGGTATGGTCTTAACTATTGAACCCATGATTAATACAGGCACTTGGGAAATTGATACTGATATGAACACCGGCTGGGCACACAAAACGCTTGATGGCGGATTATCCTGTCAGTATGAGCATCAATTTGTCATTACAAAAGACGGTCCCCGTATTCTAACGAGTCAGGGTCAAGAAGGGACTTATTAATAGGAGCGACAGTGAAAAAGATTATCGAAAAATTACAGGCAAGCCAGTTTGTCCAGAATTTCTTAGAATATTATAAAAGTTCTGAAATGGATCTGTCCAGTATAGCAGTGGCTTACTATTTGATTTTGACCATCTTTCCTTTCTTAATTTTATTGGCTAATTTGTTTCCTTATCTTCATATTGATACTTCGGAACTTTTGTCTTTCATGAAAAATAATCTACCAGAACAACTTTATGAAAATACTTCTGGTATTGTCAGAGGGATTTTTAATAAGCCCTCTACCAGTCTCTTGTGGTTAGCCATTGTAACAGGGTTATGGACTATGTCAAAAAGTCTGACCTTTTTACAGAAATCCATGAATAAATCTTATGGTATCCAGAATCACCGTGATTTGATTTTAGGACATATTGTGGGTATTTTTTCTAGTTTGCTGGTTATTTTCTTTTTGGCTCTTGCTATTATGTTGTCCACCTTCGGTAAAACCGTATTAACCTTTCTTTATCACAATTCTTTTCTTAATCAAGATTTATATGATATTCTCATGAATTTGACCCAACCCGTGACAGCAGCCATCTTTTTCGTTGCTTTAGGGGTTCTCTATTATATCTTGCCTAATGTCAGAATTAAAAAAATTCGCTACATTTTGCCGGGAACCATCTTTACCAGTTTTCTCTTTTTTACCATGACAAGTTTATTTGGTACTTATATTAACTATGCTACAGCTAGCATGGAAAATTTACGTGTTTTTGGTTCCGTTACTTTGTTTGTTTTGATGCTGTGGTTTATTGTCTTTGCTAGAATTCTGATTTTAGGGGCTGTTTTAAATGCCAGTTACCAAAAAAAATATGTCAAAGAATTCAAGCCTCGAAGAGGTAATATTATTACGATTATTCAATCCAGACATCATACTCTTAACAAAGATGAAAAAAAAGGAGACGATTAAAAGCTATTTCAAACCGAAGATAAACTTCTTGTTGAGGTTTGTCTTTTTCTTTTGTCTAAAACATGACAAAAGTCATATGATGTCATGACATTCTGGGCTGAAATGTCTTGCTGTTTTTCGATAAAATCATATCATAAAGAAAACGAAGAGGGACTATGAAAATTAAAATTTCTTATATTGTGTATGTTGTCATCGCAACTATTTTTGCAGGGTTGAGTATTTTTACAGATATTTTTGAAACCTTACACTTTGAGGCCATCTTTTCACACTTGGGACTGATGATTGGCTTGCTGATTGCTGCTTCTGTTTTAATTGGGATAGCGAAATCGCTTATTAAAGAATTGACGGACTAGGGGGGATCATGAGATCATTGAAATTACTGCTCATTTTTATCGTGATTGTAGCTTTTGTTAGTATTTTGGCTTTGATGACTGATTATTTTGCGGGCATCTCACTATGGCATGTTTACGCACTCATGGGCATTTGTATGACACTGTTTTATGGAATTTTTCCCTATTTTAAAAAAATCGCAGGGAGGAAAGAAAATGACTTATGAAGAAATCAAACTCAGTTTTTTGAAAGGCGGCATTCGTTCTTACAAAGTCTTTCAAGGGCATAAACTCTACTCTCATACTGTCGCATCTGAGAGCAATCAGAGGCTGATTTCGAAAAGGGTTTACTTAACAAAAAAGAGGCATTACGTCTACTATGAGCGGTCAGTTGTTAATTGGAATTACTGGGATAAAGGCAAAGAAGACTCAAGTTTTGACCCCAATCAGGTTGAGGAAAATAATGTTTTTGAAATTGCGGATGATTTGAAAACTTTTGCGAAATATTTGGGCAAAGATATTGTTGAGAAACTAGCTGATAAAGTTCAGCATGGCGAGATTGTCGAGTATTTGGATATTTAAGATCAAACTGGAAAACATCATATGGAGGAGCATAATATGGCGAACACTGTTATAAGCGTTTCAAATTTATCCAAACAATTTAAGGCGAAAAAAGTTTTGAGGGACATTTCTTTTGAGGTTAATGAGGGTGACTGTATAGCGCTGATTGGACCAAATGGTGCAGGGAAGACAACCCTTATGTCTTGTATGTTAGGAGACATAAAGACTAGTTCAGGTCAAGTGCTTTTTAAAGGACAAAAAAATAAGCCCAAAGCTCAGGTAGCAGTTCTCCTACAGGAAAATACAATCCCTTCTGTCTTAAAAGTTAAGGAATTGATTGCATTCTTTAGGGAAATTGCAGATGATTCATTGACTGAAGAAGAAATTAGGCAATTATTGCAGTTTTCAGATCAGCAGTATGAGCAACTGGCTGGGAAATTATCTGGCGGTCAGCGTCGTCTCTTGGCTTTTATCCTTTGTCTGATTGGAAAACCTAAGGTTCTCTTTTTAGACGAGCCAACGGCAGGTATGGATACTTCCACACGGCAACGTTTCTGGGAGATTGTTCATGATTTGAAAGAAAATGGAACGACCATTCTCTATTCGTCTCATTATATTGAAGAAGTGGAGCATACAGCGGATCGCATTTTGGTCTTGCACCAAGGACAACTGATTCGGGATACAACCCCATTTGCCATGCGCAGTGAGGATAGAGAAAAACAAGTAACCTTATCTATTACTTATGCTCAGCTAGTTCATAGTCTTGATAAGGTCTACGACATAGAAGAAAAACGGGATACGGTAACCTTTATGACCAAGGATTTGGAACAAATATGGTCTATATTGCAGAAACAAGGTTGCAGTATTTCAGAGATTGAGATTCAAAATAAGACTCTATTAAATACCCTGTTTGATTCGACAAAAGGAGAAGAAGCATGAAAGCATTATTAAAAGTTGAGTGGATTAAGACCTGGAGGACTTGGCCCATGTTCATCATGGCGGTTGGGATGCCAGTTGGTTTCTTTCTTATTTATTCAGGAATGAAGATGTATGACACAACACAAGGGCAGACAGATTTTATCAGATCATTTATGATTACTATGACTGCCTTTTCTATGTCGAGTTTTGGAATCTTTTCTTTCCCTTATATGCTTAAGGAAGACCAAACTAATCATTGGTTAAGCTATCTCGAACATTCTAGGATTTCTATTTATAAATATTATCTGTCAAAAATTTTTCGAGTTTTGCTGAATTTTTTAGTTTCTATTATTGTGACTTTTATGATTGGTGCTTTTGTTAGGCATGTGGAAATGACACCGATTCGCTGGATAGGAACAAGTTTACTGTTATTAATGGCTAGCTTAGTCTTTCTAGCTTTAGGGCTTTTGATTGAACGGATTAAATCCGAACAAATCATGTCTATTGTAGGAAATATTGCTTTTTTGGGTTTAGCCATTCTAGGGGGCTCTTGGATGCCTATTACTATGTTTCCAGACTGGGTACAGTCTATCTCTAAAGTTTCTCCCATTTATCACGTTAACCAATTAGCGGTCAATTTTGCTCAAAAAGGTCAGCTGACATGGAATTCCTTGTTTATTACACTGGCTTATGCCATAATAGTAGCAGGGCTTGCCCTATTCATTAAACAAAAACAAGAGGTTGAAAGTGTTTAGACGACATCAAAAGAATGACTTGCCTTATTATATAGGGCTAGTCTTTCTCGCTTTTCCCATTTTAGGTACTGCGGCAAACTATTATCCTATGTGGACTTTAATTTTAACCGCTGGTTTTACAGCTGCCTATCTGCTTTTAGTTCGGCTGAAGGCCAGCTATCATAGGGTAATTGCGGTCTTATGGTTTTACACACTGGCTTACATTGCTTTTATGACTCTAGCTTATGAAGGGGCTATGATGTGGTTTCTTTTTTATCATGTCAATCTATTGGTTTGGCGGTTTGGAGACAGCTACCGGTCTTACCGCTTTTTATCCTTTTCTCTGGTCACTTTTTTTCTGGGGATTAATGGCATTATTTATGGGATTGTTCATAGGAACAGTATTGCTGTTTTTTTGATGTCCATCACACTTCCAATTTTTGTATTTGGCATGTACTATTTCCAAAATCATTTACGTTTGCAAGAAAAAATGGAAGCAGAGATTGTTGAGCAAAACCGCACCATCAATATCCTATCTGCTGAAAATGAGCGCAATCGGATCGGCCGTGATTTACATGACACATTGGGGCATACCTTTGCCATGATGAGTCTCAAGACGGAGCTGGCGCTTAAGCAAATGAAAAAGGGTCGGTACGAAGCCGTGCAAAAGCAACTAGAAGAGCTCAATCAAATCAGTCATGATTCCATGCATGAGGTGCGCGAACTTGTCAATCATCTCAAATATCGGACAGTGTCGGAGGAGCTGACTGAAATGGAGCGTCTCTTTGGTTTATCTGATATCAGTCTATCTGTTGACAATCAGTTGGACTTGGACAGCTTATCCCCTGTTACTCAGTCTACTATGACCATGGTTCTGCGGGAGCTGGCTAATAATGTCATCAAGCACAGCCAGGCTGATGACTGTCAGATTACGATCAAACGTGGGGAGGGGATTGAAGTAACTGTTGAGGATAATGGTGTTGGATTTGATGAACTGACAGGTCAGGAATTGCACTCTATTCGTGAACGGCTTGGTCTGGTCAATGGAGAAGTTGAAGTTACCTCTTCCAACAATCCGACAGTCGTCACTATTTACCTAAATGAAGGAGGACGTCAATGAAATTACTAGTTGCTGAAGATCAATCCATGCTGCGAGATGCGCTCTGCCAATTACTGCTTATGGAAGATGATGTTGAAGAGATTTATCAGGCAGCTGATGGTCAAGAGGCAATTGAGCTACTTGGTAAGCAAACAGTTGATGTTGCTATTTTAGATATTGAAATGCCAATCAAAACAGGTTTGGATGTTTTAGAGTGGATTCGTCAGCACCAAGATACTAAGGTCATTATTGTGACAACGTTCAAACGTTCTGGTTATTTCAAACGCGCTTTAGCAGCCCATGTTGATGCTTATGTACTTAAGGATCGCTCTGCCAGTGAATTAATGGCAACCATTTATACTGTCCTTTCAGGTCAGCGGGAGTACTCACCAGAGTTAGTTGAAGAGGTAACCTTTGACAGCAATCCGCTTAGTGAACGGGAACAAGAAGTTTTACAATTGGTTGCTAAAGGAGCCTCCAATCAAACAATAGCAGAGCAGCTTTTTTTGTCCAATGGAACTATCCGCAACTATATGACAGCTATTTTTAACAAGCTTAACGCCAACAATCGAACAGATGCAGTCCGTATTGCGCGTGAGAATGGTTGGTTCTAACTGCAGAAGAAAAAAATTCAGTACCTGTTTTGCAGAACTGAATTTTTTAATAAAAGGAATAATTGGTTGTAGGGAGCCCTGATTAGCTCTCTTTTTTATTTTTAAAAATAAAGAATTTACTGATGATATAATTGGTTGCCATAATCAAAAACTGTGAAATAATGGTTTCAATAAAATTAATCATATCATGATTATTTCTGACAAAATGGCCGATAATACCCGGAAACTTGTCAACAAGTAAAAAGGCCAGCAGCAAATCAAGTGCTAAGGTTGATAGACGGGCGATGAAAAATTGAACAAAACGTTTCAGCCAGCCTTGACGTTTTTGGTTAAAAACAAAATAATCATTGGTAAAGAAGGCAAAGGTAATAGAAGTGACATTAGCAATGACTGCTGAAAGAGTAGCTTCTTTAGTAATGAAAAAGAGCGGCGTCCGTGTTAGAAAATAGACAAAGGTAGTCAGAATGCCGAAAAAAATATATTTGGAAGTTTCATGGGTAATAATCTTTTTTAGGGTTTCATTGCGTAGTAATCTTTTCATAAGATTACTATATCAAAAAAATTGAAAATATGCTATACTGGATAAGTTGTCTGACAACCCTTGGTGCTTATTTCCCTTTCACCAAGCATATTACAAACGGTAGAACCGTTAAAGGAGAAACAATGAAACAACTAACTGTTCGTGATTTAGCCCATATCGCCATTGTGGCGGCCTTATATGTCGCCTTGACTGCGACTCCGCCGTTAAATGCCATCTCTTATGGTGGTATACAATTTCGGCTTTCAGAAATGCTTAATTTTTTAGCTTTCTATAATCCTAAATACATCATTGCTGTTACTCTAGGCTGTATGATTGCCAATACTTTTGGGACTATTGGTCTTCTTGATGTCTTTGTCGGCGGTGGTTCAACCTTAGTTTTTGTAACATTAGGCCTGATCCTTTTTTCTAAGTATAAAAAGGAATACATTTTTAATGGCCTCTTTAATAAGGCCTTCTTTTACTTTTCTGTGTTTTACGCTATATTTATGGTAACGATAGCAGCGGAAATTTCTCTTGTTCTCCAAACGCCATTTTTACTGACTTGGATAACTGTAGCAGTAGGAGAATTGATTTCCTCTCTTTTTGGAGCTCTTGTGATTGATAAATTGGCCCAATATATAGATTTTACAAGATAGTCTTCTTCGGAAGATTATTTTTTTATGAGACAATAAAGATTTTGCCTATAACCGATTTGAAAAAATCAGCTCTTAATAATCATTCTAATAAACGTGAAAGTTGCTTTTCTTTCTTTACACTGCTTTTAATTCTTTAAAATAAAGCTTTCCCTTTTCTTTTATAATTAAAAATTAGTTAAAGCTAGTGAAAATATGGTAAAATAAGAGATATGAAAGAACGTATGAATGAGCTGGTTCAGCTTCTTAATCAATATGCCAGAGAATATTATACAAAAGATAATCCCAGTGTTTCAGATGCTGAGTACGATAAACTCTATCGTGAACTTGTAGAACTTGAAAAAGAATTTCCAGAGGATATTCTTCCTAATAGTCCGACGCATCGTGTGGGTGACCTTGTTTTAGATGGTTTTGAAAAGTATAGACATGAGTATCCTTTATTTTCTTTACAAGATGCTTTTTCTCGTGAAGAATTAGATGCTTTTGATAGGCGTATCAAAGCAGAATTTCCGCAGGCTGACTATTTAGCAGAATTGAAAATTGATGGTCTTTCTATTTCTCTAACCTATGTCAATGGCCGTTTACGAGTTGGGGCTACCAGAGGAGACGGGACAGTTGGTGAAAATATCACGGAGAACCTTAAGCGTGTGCGAGATATTCCACTGCATTTACCTGAAAATATTGATTTGACAGTACGTGGGGAATGCTATTTGCCTAAAGCTTCCTTTAAAACTATCAATGCTGAGCGTAGGGAAAATGGTGAGACTGAATTTGCGAATCCGCGAAATGCAGCGGCAGGCACTTTGCGTCAATTGGATACTAAGGTTGTGGCTAAACGAAAATTGGCGACCTTTATCTATCAAGAGGCTGGTCCGACAGCTGCCAGCAGTCAGGAAGCAGTACTAGAAAGTTTTGCCAAGCTCGGTTTTACAGTCAATCCTCGTCATATTATTTCCTCCTCAATGGATGCTATTTGGCACTTTATTGAAGATGTTGCTAAGGAAAGGGCTGAACTTGCCTATGATATTGATGGCGTTGTTATCAAAGTGAACAGTTTGGCCTTACAAGAGGCACTCGGTTTTACAGTTAAAGCACCCAGATGGGCCATTGCCTATAAATTTCCAGCTGAAGAAAAAACAGCAGAAATTTTATCGGTTGACTGGACAGTTGGTCGAACAGGGGTTGTGACACCAACAGCTAATTTAACACCTGTTCAGCTGGCAGGAACAACGGTCAGCCGAGCAACCTTACACAATGTTGACTATATTGCTGAAAAGGATATCCGAATTGGTGACATAGTTGTTGTTTATAAGGCTGGAGATATCATTCCGGCAGTTTTACATGTCGTTGAAAACAAACGTGACCAGCAAGTGCCGCTACCAATTCCAACAGTCTGTCCGTCCTGTCAGAGTGAACTGATCCATTTTGAGGATGAGGTGGCTCTTCGCTGTGTTAATCCATGCTGTCCAGCCCAATTAAAGGAGAAATTGATTCATTTTGCTAGTCGTGATGCTATGAATATTATAGGATTAGGTCCAGCTATTGTTGAAAAATTATTTACAGCAGAACTCATTTGCGATGTGGCTGATATCTATCAGTTGACTCCTGAGAACCTTATGCAGCTCGAAGGGATCAAGGAAAAATCAGCAACTAAGCTTTATAAGGCTATTCAGGCTTCCAAAGCCAATTCAGCCGAAAAACTTTTATTTGGATTGGGTATTCGTCATGTCGGCAGTAAGGCGAGCAGACTTCTTATGGAACGCTTTGAGAGTCTTGAGCAGTTAGCTGCTGCTGATTTTGATGATATTGCTGCTATTGATGGTTTGGGAATTGTTATTGCAGAGTCTTTAAAAACTTACTTTGCAACAGCAGGCGCACAGAAACTTTTGATAGAGTTAAAAACAGCAGGTTTGAACTTGACTTATCTCGGCAAAAAAACAGCAAGTGATGCTGCTTTAACTGGGATGACAATTGTTTTAACTGGTAAACTAGCAAACTTGACCCGCAGCCAAGCTAAAGAAAAACTACAAAGTCTTGGTGCTAATGTAGCTGGAAGTGTTTCTAAAAAAACCAGTCTGGTCATAGCGGGGAGTGATGCAGGTTCTAAATTAGAAAAGGCTAAAACTTTAGGAATTGAAATTAAGGATGAAGCTTGGCTAGAAAGTTTGTGATAGGAGAGAGAAATGGTAAGAAAACAAAAACGTGCACGTTTAATTTACAATCCAACTTCAGGTCAAGAAATCATGAAGAAAAATGTAGCAGAAGTTTTAGATATCTTAGAGAGCTTTGGCTACGAAACGAGTGCCTTTCAGACTACGCCCAGAGCAGATTCTGCTAAAAATGAAGCTGCACGTGCCAGTCAGGCAGGGTTTGATTTAGTCATTGCTGCCGGAGGTGATGGCACTATCAATGAGGTTGTCAGCGGGATTGCACCTCTGAAAAGACGTCCTAAAGTGGCTATTATTCCAACGGGGACGACCAATGATTTTGCTCGTGCTCTTAAAATCCCCCGTGGCAATCCTGTTGAAGCAACTAAGCTCATTGGTAAAAACCAGACCATTCATATGGATATTGGTAGGGCTTATAATGACAAATATTTCATTAATATTGCCGCAGCAGGCAGTTTGACAGAATTGACCTATAGTGTGCCTAGCCAGCTAAAGACGATGTTTGGTTATCTTGCCTACTTAGTCAAGGGGGCGGAGCTCTTACCACGTGTTCGAAATGTCCCTGTCAAGGTCTTTTATGATCATGGCGTTTTTGAAGGCGAAGCTTCCATGATTTTTGTAGCTTTAACCAATTCTGTTGGAGGCTTTGAAACGATTGCTCCAGATGCTAAGTTGGATGATGGTAAGTTTACGCTCATCTTAGTTAAAACGGCTAATCTTTTTGAATTAACAGATCTTATTCGTCTTGTTTTGACAGGTGGGCGGCATATTAATCACAAAAAGATCGAGTATATTAAAACCAGTTACCTTAAAATTATTCCTCAAGGGAATCCTCCTAAGCGGATGATGATTAACCTTGATGGAGAGTACGGCGGTGATGCACCGATTGAATTGCGCAATTTAAAAAATCATATTGAATTCTTTGCTAATACAGATGAAATTTCAGATGATGCGATTACTCTTGATACAGAAGAACTGGTGCTAGAAGCAATTGCCCAGAAATTTGCGAGAGAAGCAGAAAGTCTGGATGAGATGGATAAAACAAAAGAGCAAGATTAGTTAGGTAAAAAGACATGAAAAATACCGTAGTCGTACATTACCATAGTAATACAGAAAATTATTTTGAGTTTAGCTTATGGCAATGGCAGAGCGGACAGATGGGAAGGGATGCCTCTTTCTCACGTTTTGATAATTTTGGAATTGTTGGAAATCTCGTGTATGAGTCTGACACTTTTCAAAGTCAAGTCTATCTGATTGTCAAAAATGCTGACTGGTCCGTTAGAACGCCTGATTTCAGTATTAATTGCAATCCTGGTCTGTCTAAAAGCGAGGTTTGGATTGTTCAAGGGGATGATACGCTTTATTATTCATGGCAAGCAGCAGTTGCAAGCCATGCTTATAATCAACGTCAGCCGCATGCTTTTGATATGGCTGTCAATAGTAAGCGTTTTGATTATGAATGGGGCTTTCAAGGCTGGCTTGGTTTTTCTTATCAAGAAGATAAAACGGAATTTCGGCTTTGGGCACCAACTGCTAGACGGGTTGAATTAATTATTTACAGTTCAACTGGTGAAAAATCAAGTGTTCTCAAGGTTTTAAAAATGAAGCGCGGGGAAAACAGAACCCCTGATGATCATATAAAAAATACACATGGGGTCTGGAAGCGTACAGTCGAAGGTGACTTGAATTATCATGCCTATCGTTACCGTGTTTATTATCGCAGACGTATTTTTCGTGATACAAGAGATCCTTATTCTATTGCTGTGACGGCTGACGGGAAACGTTCAGTTGTTATTGCTGATACTGATTTAATACCGGAAGGTTTTAAAGTCAAACACAGGCAAGAGGCTAGTTGGCGTCTTAGCAATCCTAACCAAGCGGTGATAGCAGAGATGCATATCCGAGATTTTTCTAAATCTGAAACTTCAGGTGTCAGGCATGAAAATCGCGGCAAATTCTTAGGTGCTTTTGAAACAGGAACCAAAAATTTATATGGCGATCAAACAAGTTTTGATTATCTCAAGAGTTTAGGTATTAATTACGTGCAGCTGCAGCCTGTTTTTGATCATCACCAGACCTTCAATGAAGATGGCTCTTACGCCTATAATTGGGGTTATGATCCTGAAAACTATAATGTTCCAGAAGCTAGCTTTGCTAGCAATCCTCATGCACCAACCACTCGCATTTTAGAATTAAAACAGCTCGTTCAGGCTTATCACGATGCAGGTATTGGTGTCATTATGGATGTGGTTTACAACCATACCTATTCTTCCACAGATTCTGCTTTTCAGCTGGCAGTGCCTGATTATTATTATCGTATGAATCATGATGGTTCCTTGCAAAATGGTTCGGGCTGTGGAAACGAGACCGCTAGTGAAAAAGAAATGTTTAGGAAATACATGATTGATTCCATTCTTTATTGGATTCAAGCCTATAATATTGATGGTTTTCGGTTTGATCTGATGGGGCTTCATGATGTTGAAACCATGAATGCTATTCGTCAGGCTGTTGATGCTATCGATCCAAATATCTTGCTTTATGGTGAAGGTTGGGATATGGGAATAGGTCTCATGCCAGAAGATAAGGCTAAAAAAGATAATGCTTATCAAATGCCGCGTATTGGTTTTTTCAATGACGATGTGAGAAATGCTATTAAGGGTGCTGAAGTTTACGGCGATTTCAAACGCGGTTTTGTATCAGGAGAGCCTACTGAGAATAAAATTGCCAAGGGCATGTTAGGCAGTGACGAATTAAGTTCTTATTTGGTACCGAACCAAGTACTCAATTATGTAGAGGCACATGACAATTATAACCTTAATGATCTGCTTATGGAATTACATCCTGAAGATGATAAAACAACTCATATTAAACGTGTTGAGTTGGCAAATAGTCTGGGGATTTTGATGCAGGGAATGGCCTTCATTGAATTAGGACAGGAATTTTTACGAACTAAACTGTTTCCAACGGGTCCAGATGGGGAATTAACCCATGCTGATAAAGAACGCGCAATGAATAGTTATAATGCCCCCGATGAGGTCAATCAAATTGACTGGAATAATGTAACACTTTATAAGTCAACCGTTAATTTTGTTAAAGAATTAATTCGTTTAAAAACACAAGAAGAGGCTTTTTCTTATCAGACCTATGAGGACATCCGTAAGCATGTTTATGTTGAGTCAGCAGAATATGGATCTGGCTTAGTGATTGTCAGCATAAGTAGCCACGATAAAATTTTCAAATTAATTTTCAATGTTAGTGAAAAAAACGCTAAAATTGATATGACACAAGATGAAAAGTATGATATAATATTAACAAATATAAAACGCTTTCATAAATTGAGTGGACAACTTGAAAATTTGACAGCTACGGTCTTTGAATTAAAAAAATAATCCAAGTTTTCTTGGATTATTTTTGTTTTCTTATAGCAATTTGTTTTCTTTAAATGGTGGAATAGTCCAATGAATGCAGCACAGTCAAAAGTCTGGAAATACTCCTAGTTGGTATATGACAAACGGAACGAATGCAGCAATAAAGGAAGATAAATTGCTAATTGAGCGTTTCTGTCAGAAGGATTTGGTAAGCGATATAAAAGAGGAGGTGATACAATGAATGAGAGAGAAGCACTCAGAACATTTGGAACTGGAGAAAACTTTCATGCACAACACTACTTTGGATTTCATGAAACTGAAAAAAATGGCGTAAAGGGTTATATTTTCAGGGTTTGGGCGCCAAATGCTGAGGATCTTCATCTTATTGGTGACTTTACTGGCTGGTTTGATAATCCCTTACAAATGGATAAAAATGAGGCAGGCGTTTGGGAAGTCTTTACGGATTTACCTAAGGAAGGCCATATATATAAATACCTTGTGAAGCGACAAGGTGGGCAAATTGTTGAAAAGATGGATCCATTTGCTATTTATTTGGAAGAGCGTCCGGGAACGGGTTCTCTCATCAGAACCATTCCTGAAAAGAAATGGAAAGATGGTCTTTGGTTGGGCCGCCGTAAACGCTGGGGATTCTTTAAAAGGCCAGTCAATATTTATGAAGTTCATGCGGGTTCTTGGAAGCAAAATGAAGATGGAAGTCCCTATAGCTTTGAACAATTAAAGGATGAATTGGTTCCTTACTTAGTAAAGATGAATTATACACATGTTGAATTCATGCCTTTGATGGCTCATCCTTTGGGCATGAGCTGGGGCTATCAATTGATGGGCTTCTTTGCCTTTGAGCACACCTATGGTACTCCAGAACAGTTTCAGGATTTTGTTGAAGCCTGCCATCTTAATAATATTGGTGTCATTGTTGACTGGGTGCCTGGTCACTTTACACAAAACGATGATGCTCTGGCTTATTTTGATGGAACACCGACCTTTGAGTATCAGGATCATGACCGTGCCCATAATTATCGTTGGGGAGCTCTTAATTTCGATTTGGGTAAAAATCAAGTGCAATCTTTCTTGATTTCTAGTGCTAAATTTTGGATAGATTTCTATCATATTGATGGTATTCGTGTTGATGCTGTCAGCAATATGCTCTATTTGGATTATGACGAAGGGCCTTGGCAGCCTAACATAGAAGGTAACAATCGCAATCTAGAAGGTTATTATTTTTTGCAGCGTTTAAATACAGTGCTCAAATTAGCTCATCCAGATGTAATGATGATTGCAGAAGAGTCAACAGCTACAACTAAGATTACGGGCAGGCGTGAAGAAGGTGGTCTGGGATTTGACTATAAATGGAATATGGGTTGGATGAATGATATTTTGAAATTCTATGAAGAAGATCCAATTTATCGCAAATACGATTTTAACCTTGTGACGTTTAGTTTTATGTATCTCTTTTCCGAAAATTTTATCTTACCATTTTCACATGATGAAGTTGTGCACGGCAAAAAGAGTCTGATGCATAAAATGTGGGGGGATCGTTATAATCAATTTGCTGGTCTGAGAAATTTATATACTTATCAAATCTGCCATCCTGGTAAAAAATTGCTCTTTATGGGAAGTGAATTTGGCCAATTCTTGGAATGGAAATATGACCATGCCCTTGAGTGGACTAATCTTGAGGAAGAGGACGGACTTAATCTTAAAATGCAAGATTTTACCAGCCAACTCAATCAATTTTATAAAGATCATAAGGTACTCTGGCAATTGGACACCAGTTATGATGGTTTAGAAATTATTGATGCTGATAATGTTGATGAAAGTGTCTTGTCTTTTATCAGAAAAAATGAGAAGGGAGATCTATTAGTCTGTGTCTTCAATATGGTTCCTGTGGAACGCAAAGGTTTTACAATAGGCGTTCCGGTTGCGGGTATATATGAAGAAGTATGGAATACTGAACTTGAGGAATTTGGTGGAGTTTGGAAAGAGCACAATATGACAGTCAAAACACAAAAAAATTTGTGGAAGGAATATGAAAATACGCTCAGCTTCACTTTGCCAGCCTTGGGTGCTAGTATTTGGAAAATAAAACGTCGTTTGAGAAAGTAAAAACTTATTTGGGAAGGAAATGCATATGAAGAATGAAATGTTAGCTCTTATTCTTGCTGGGGGACAAGGGACACGACTTGGAAAATTGACGCAAAGCATTGCAAAACCTGCTGTCCAGTTTGGCGGGCGTTATCGTATTATTGATTTTGCACTTTCAAATTGTGCCAATTCAGGCATCAATAATGTTGGTATTATTACACAGTACCAGCCACTGGCTCTTAATAGTCATATTGGAAATGGCTCAAGCTGGGGTTTGGATGGTATTAATTCTGGGGCAACAATTCTTCAACCTTATTCTGCAACAGAAGGCAATCGTTGGTTCCAAGGAACCAGCCATGCGATTTACCAAAATATTGATTATATTGATAGTATTAATCCTGAGTACGTTCTTATTTTGTCGGGTGATCATATTTATAAGATGGACTATGATGATATGCTTCAAACCCACAAAGATAATATGGCCAGCTTGACAGTTGCAGTTATCGATGTACCTCTTAAAGAGGCTAGTCGTTTTGGTATTATGAATACGGATTCCAATGACCGTATCGTTGAGTTCGAAGAGAAACCAGAACAGCCAAAATCAACCAAAGCTTCAATGGGAATTTATATTTTCAATTGGGATCGTTTACGGACCATGCTTGTTGATGCTGAAAAGAACAATATTGATATGTCTGACTTTGGTAAAAATGTCATTCCTGCTTATCTTGAGTCAGGTGAACGTGTTTATACTTATAATTTTAACGGCTATTGGAAAGATGTTGGGACCATTGAATCACTCTGGGAAGCTAATATGGAGTATATTGGCGAAGATAATGACCTTCACAGCCGTGATCGTTCTTGGAAGATTTATTCAAAAAACTTAATCGCACCGCCAAACTTTATCACCGAAGAAGCTCATGTAAAAGATTCTTTAGTTGTGGATGGCTGTTTTGTTTCTGGTAAGGTTGAACATTCTATTTTGTCAACCAATGTTCAGGTCAAAGAAGGTGCCCAAATCAAGGATTCCTTTATTATGAGTGGTGCTGTTATTGGCGAAGGTGCTAAAATTACACGTGCCATTGTTGGCGAAGGTGCCAAGATTGGTGAAGACGTTGAGATTGATGGTACTGAAGAAGTCCAAGTTATTGGTTATAATGAAGTAGTGGGGGTTCCAAATGAAGATTGATAAATATTCTGCAATTCTAGGAAGTGCTATCGGATTCCCAGAAATGGAAGGATTAACAGATACGCGTCCCTTGGCAAATCTGCCTTTTGATGGTAAATACCGCTTAATTGACTTTCAATTATCAAATTTAGCAAATGCTGGTGTTCGAAGTGTCTATGGTATTTTCCGTGGACAAAATATTCGTTCTATTTTTGATCATATCAGAAGCGGCCGTGAATGGGGTCTTAATACACTCTTAAGTCATTATTTCCTAGGTTTCTATAATACACCAGAAGATAGTATTTATGCCGATAAGGATTATTATGATCAAATCTTGACTTATTTAAAACGTTCAGGTTCTGATCAAACCATTTACATGTCTTGTGATATTCTGTGTAATATTGACTTGCAGCAAGTGATTCATCTGCATAATGCTAATAAACGCAATATAACAGTTGTTTATAAAAAATTGCCAATCAATGCTATTTCTGCAGCTAATGACATTTTAGAAATTGATGAAACGGATACTGTTACGGGACGCCGTGATAGTCAGTCTGGTAATGAAACAGAAAAAATGTCTGCTGGTATCTATATTGTGAATACCTCTTGGTTGATTGAGCAGATGGAAAAAGAAAATCAAAAAGAAGAACCGATTAATCTTCGTTTCTTATTGCGTGATTTGACAGTAGCTGAGAAAGCTCTTGCTTTTGAATACACTGGTTATTTGGCTAATATTTCTTCTATCCAGTCTTATTACAATGCCAATATGGATATGCTGGAATCTCAAAAATTTTATTCCTTGCTTTATTCTAACCAAAAAGTTTATACTAAGGTCAAAAATGAAGAAGCGACCTATTTTGCAGTGGATTCGACTGTAAAAAATGCTCAGTTTGCTTCAGGAAGCATCATCAAAGGAACTGTAGATCATTCCATTATTTCGCGCAACTGCCATATTGCTAATCATTCCCGTGTTGTTAACAGTGTTGTTTTCCCTAAAGTAAGCATTGGTGATGGTGCAGTAGTAGAGAATGCTATTCTTGATAAAAATGTTAAGATTGCTCCTGGAGTGACCATTCGCGGTATGGGAGATAAACCTATTGTTATCGCAAAAGCAAGTGAAGTTGTTGAGGATATTATTCAATGAAAATCTTATTTGTAGCAGCGGAAGGGGCTCCTTTTGCAAAGACAGGCGGTCTGGGCGATGTTATTGGTGCCTTGCCCAAATCCCTTGTGAAAAATAATAATGAAGTCAGTGTTATCCTTCCTTATTATGATGTTGTTGATGCTAAATTTGGTGACCAAATAGAAGATCTGTTCTACTTTTTCACCAATGTCGGCTGGCGTCGTGAATATGTTGGTATCAAACATATCTTCAGAGATGGCGTTGACTTTTACTTTATTGACAATAAGCATTATTTTTATCGTGGTCAAATCTATGGTGAATTTGATGATGGTGAACGCTTTGCTTACTTCCAATTAGCTGCTTTAGAAGCTATGGAAAAAATTCAATTTATTCCGGATATTCTTCATGTCCATGATTATCACACCGCCATGATTCCTTACTTGCTAAAGGAAAAATACCATTGGATTAATGCTTATCATGGGATTAAGACAGTATTTACCATTCATAATATCGAGTTTCAAGGTCAATTCAATCCTTCTATGTTAGGAGAGCTTTTTGGAGTTGGTGATGAGCGTTATCGTGATGGGACGCTGCGGTGGAATGATTGTCTCAACTGGATGAAGGCAGCGGTGCTCTATGCAGATCGTGTCACCACTGTTTCACCATCTTATGCTAAAGAAATTATGACTCCTGAATTTGGTAAAGGACTGGATCAAATTATGCGGATGGAATCAGGTAAGTTAAGTGGTGTTGTCAATGGTATTGACACGGACTTATTTGATCCGGAAACAGATCCACATCTGGCAGTGCATTTTTCAAAAGATGATCTGTCAGGTAAAGCTAAAAATAAAGCAGCCTTGCAGGAGCGTGTTGGTTTACCAGTACGTGAGGATGTTCCTTTGGTTGGTATTGTCTCTCGTCTGACAGATCAGAAAGGTTTTCAGTTGGTTGTTGATCAACTTAATACAATGATGCAACTGGATTTACAGATTGTTTTACTAGGAACAGGCTATGCTGATTTTGAAAATGCTTTTGCTTGGTTCGGTCATGCTTATCCAGACAAAATGTCAGCCAATATCACTTTTGATTTAGAATTAGCTCAGCAAATTTATGCTGCCAGCGATATTTTCTTAATGCCGAGTGCATTTGAGCCTTGTGGCTTGTCACAAATGATGGCTATGCGTTATGGTACCTTACCGCTTGTACATGAAGTAGGCGGACTTCGGGATACTGTTATTCCTTATAATGAGTTTGAAAAGACAGGAACAGGTTTTGGTTTCCAAGACTTCTCAGGTTATTGGCTGACCAAAACGCTTGAAGCTGCGCTAGATGTCTATTATAATAGAAAAGAAGACTGGAAAATTCTCCAAAAAAATGCGATGACAACTGACTTCTCTTGGGATACAGCCAGTCAATCTTATGAACATCTATATAAAGAACTAGCTTAGGCTAGTCCTGTCCCTTATGAAAGGAAAAAAATGCAACTAACAAAGGAAAAATTCATTCGTGACTTTAAAGACACTCTGCATGAAGAGCAATTAATTAAGATACCTGAAGCAACACCGACGGAACTTTTTGCTTCTTTGGCTAAGGTTGTTCGTAAATATTATACGCCGCTTTGGTTAGAAAGAAATCGCAAGATTTCCCAAAATCAGCAGAAGGTAGCTTATTATTTTTCAATTGAGTTTCTTCCCGGACGTATGCTGGAAACTAATTTACTTAATCTAGGTATCTTAGATACGGTTAAGGAAGGGTTTGCTGAACTTGGTGTCAATTTTGAGGACGTTAAAAATGCTGAACATGATATGGCACTTGGTAATGGCGGTCTCGGCCGTCTGGCAGCAGCCTTTATGGATTCATTAGCAACAACTGGTTATCCTGGTTTTGGGAATGGCCTTCGTTATAAATATGGTCTTTTTAAGCAACGTATCGTTGATGGTTATCAGGTGGAACTGCCAGACTCTTGGTTTGGCTCTGTCGGCAATGTTTGGGAGACACGTAAGGATCATGATGCTGTTGAAGTAAAACTTTTTGGCAATGTTTATTTGCAGGCTAATGAAAGAGGACGCATTGTTCCGGTTTATAATGGCGCACAAATCCTGCGTGCTATTCCTTATGATGTTCCTCAAATTGGTTTTGGTAATGATAACATTAATAATTTGCGTCTTTGGGATGTTGAGATTCCTGAAGAATGTGAATTGAATTACCCAACTCTGGAATCACGTCGTCGTGTTAAAAATATTACGGCTATTCTCTACCCGGATGATTCTAATTATGAAGGTAAAGAGTTACGCTTGATTCAAGAATACTTTATGACAAGTGCTGGTTTACAAACCATTATTAAATCTTATCTTAAACAAGGTTTACCGCTAGAAAGAATTCACGAAAAAATTTCTGTTCATATCAATGATACCCATCCAGCAGTAGCACCTGCTGAGTTCATGCGGTTGTTGATTGATGAATACGATCTTGAGTGGGATCAAGCATGGGAAACGACTGTGCAAACGATGAGTTATACTAACCATACTATTCTTTCAGAAGCTCTTGAAAAGTGGGATGCTGGGCTTTTCAAGAATGTCTTGCCTCGTGTTTATCAAATTATTCTGGAAATTGATAACCGTTTTGTTGCTGGTTTAGCCCAAAAAGGTATTGATCCTCAAATTATTGAAAATACTCGCATTGTTAAAGATAATCAAATTCATATGGCAAATTTGGCTATCATTGGCGGTCACTCTGTTAATGGTGTTGCGAAGCTTCATACAGAACTGCTCAAAGAAGATACCTTGCATGATTTCTATACCCTTTATCCTGGAAAATTCAACAATAAGACTAATGGTATCGTACAGCGTCGTTGGACACAAATTGCAGCACCAGAATTATCTGCAGCGCTTGATCAAACGATTGGTAATAGCTGGCGCACAGATATTCACGAATTGAGAAAGTTAAATGATTTTGCCAATGATTCTGCTGTACTTGATCATTTTTATCAGGTTAAACAAGATGCCAAGGCAAAATTAGTTGCTTATATAAAAGAATCAACAGGCGTGGAGGTCTCAACAGATGCTATCTTTGATGTACAAGTTAAGCGTCTGCATGCCTATAAACGTCAGCTGCTAAATGTTCTTCATATTGTGAAATTGTATTGGGAGCTAAAGGATAATCCAAATCTTGATATGGTTCCGCGTGTCTTTATCTTTGGAGCCAAAGCAGCACCGGGATATCATTTTGCCAAATCTGTGATTAAAATTATTAATGAATTAGCCAATCTTATTAATAGCGATGAAAGCCTTCAAGGAAAACTCAAAGTTGTCTTTCTTGAAAATTATAATGTTAGTCTAGCGGAACTTATCATTCCAGCAGCCAATGTTTCTGAACAGATCTCTCTAGCTTCCAAGGAAGCCTCCGGAACGTCTAACATGAAATTCATGATGACGGGTGCTGTTACTTTAGCAACGCTTGACGGTGCTAATATTGAGATCAAAGATGAAGTTGGTGATGAGAATATTGTCATCTTTGGTATGACCAAGGATGATGTCTACCGTCATTATGAAAATCATGATTATTACTCACGCGGTGTCTATGAATCTAATCCTGTTATCAAACGTGTTGTTGATACCTTTATCAATGGAACGATTCCTAATAGTCAAAGTGAAGGGACTGAAATTTATGAAGCCCTGATTACCCATAATGATGAATATTTCTTACTTGAAGATTTTATAGCCTATGTGCAGGCTCAAGAAAAGATTGATGCTCTTTATCGTGATAAAGAAACTTGGTCGCGTATGAGTTTGCGTAATATTGCTAACTCTGATAAATTTACTTCAGATGATACGATTACACAATATGCTAAAGAAATTTGGCATTTAGAAATTTAAGCCTTCCCAATAAGAGACTTAGACAAAAGCGTTTAAGTCTCTTTTTTGACTATAAGATAAGTAATCAAATTAAAAGCGTCTTCTATAATGTTGAGAAGTGCTATTGATAATTTAAAAGAATAGGTTAAGAAAAGTCTAAGAAAACGCAACCAAATGTCTTGTTTTCATTGACAAACCTGCAAAATAGGACTAAACTAAACAAGTAAAAAAATTTTGAAGGAGAATTCATTATGTTGAATTTAAAGATTTTAGCACTTGGGATTGCTGTTTTAGGCGTTAGCCTTGGTGAAGGAATTTTAGTTGCTAATATTGCAAAATCTGCAGCTCGTCAGCCTGAAATGTATGGTAAATTACAAACGCTCATGATTATGGGTGTTGCCTTTATTGAAGGTACCTTTTTCGTGCTTCTTGCTTCAACATTCTTTGTTGGCTGATTTCATAATAAGAAAAGGGGGAATTAGAGTTGGAAAAAACAATAAATCCAACGGTTAAATTCTTAGGTATTGAGTTTGACTTAACCATCTTGATGATGTCTCTCTTAGTTGTTCTTATTGCATTCTTATTTGTCTTTTGGACAAGCCGTCATCTGAAAATAAAGCCTACGGGCAGACAAAATGTTTTAGAATGGATCTATGATTTTGTCCTTGGAATTATCAAGCCTAATTTAGGTTCTTATACTAAAAATTACAGCCTATTTGCTTTTTGTCTCTTCCTTTTTGTTTTTGTTGCTAACAATATTGGTTTATTAACAAAGATTCAAGTTAAAGATTATAATTTATGGACTTCCCCAACAGCAAATTTTGCAGTTGATTTTGGTCTTTCTTTAATGGTGGCGGTAATCTGTCACTTTGAAGGTATTCGTAAGCATGGCTTGAAAACATACTTAAAGGATTATTTAGAACCGACAGCAGCTATGTTGCCTATGAATCTCTTAGAAGAACTAACGAATATTATTTCACTGTCTCTTCGTTTATATGGTAATATTTATGCTGGTGAAGTTGTTATGGCGCTTTTGGTACAGTTTGCTGATTTTAGCCCGTATGCGACACCAATAGCCTTTCTGCTTAACATGGCTTGGATTGGATTTTCTATTTTCATCTCAGGAATACAAGCCTATGTCTTTGTTCTTTTAACGACGACTTATATTGGTAAAAAGGTCAATATTGATACTAAAGGCAATTAAGAAAGGAGCAGTGATTTATGTCAACACTTATTAATGGAACAAGTCTAGGCAATTTGCTTATCGTGACAGGATCTTTTATCCTTTTATTACTTCTGGTTAAGAAATTTGCTTGGTCTCAGCTGGCAGCTATTTTCAAAACACGAGAAGAAAAAATTGCAAAGGATATTGATGATGCTGAAAATTCACGTCAAAATGCTCAGGTTTTAGAGAATAAACGTCAAGTTGAGCTTAACCAAGCTAAGGATGAAGCTGCCCAAATTATTGATAACGCTAAGGAAACTGGTAAAGCTCAAGAGTCTAAGATTATAACAGAAGCTCATGAGGAAGTCGGTCGTCTAAAAGATAAGGCCAATCAAGATATTGCTACAAGCAAGGCAGAAGCCCTATCAAGCGTTAAGGCAGATGTGGCAGATCTTAGTGTTCTTTTAGCCGAAAAAATTATGGCAAAAAATCTTGATAAGACAGCTCAAGGTGACTTAATTGATAGCTACTTAGACAAATTAGGAGATGCCTAATGGATAAAAAAACGCAGGCTGTGACTGAGATCTATGCCAAGAGTCTTGTTGAAGTCGCTCTTGAAAGAGATTCAGTCCCTATTATCTATGATGAAGTTAGAGCAATTTTGAGTGTTCTTGATGATCAGCAAGTACAAGATTTTTTAGCAAGCAAGGCAATTGATCTGTCTGCTAAAGCTGAAGTTGTAAGACTGTTTCAAGAGTCTTGTTCGAACTATATGAAACAGTTTCTTGAGATTATCTTACAAAATGAACGTCAGCAGCTTCTTTATCTTATAATGAAAGAAGTTTTGAAAGAGCTCAGTCTTAAGACACATATCTTTGATATTGAGGTAACGACAGCTGTCGCTCTTTCAGATGATCAAAAAGAACGGTTGACAGCACTTGTTGAAAAGAAATTTGCCCTAACCAAACGAAATCTTATTGAAAAAATTGATGATGGAATCATTGGTGGTTTTATTATTAAAGCAAATAATAAGGTAATTGACACTAGTATTCGTAGCCAATTACAAGAATTAAAAATGAATTTGAAATAGAAAGTGGTGTGATTTTTGGCAATTAACGCACAAGAAATTAGCGCTTTAATTAAAAAGCAAATTGAAAACTTCCAGCCAAATTTTGATGTCACAGAGACTGGTGTTGTTACTTATATCGGTGATGGTATTGCTCGTGCTTGCGGACTTGATAATGCTATGAGCGGTGAATTGCTTGAGTTTAACAATGGAACTTTCGGAATGGCGCAAAACCTTGAGTCTAGTGATATCGGTATTATTATTCTTGGTGATTTTAATAGTATTCGTGAAGGTGACACGGTTAAGCGTACTGGTAAAATTATGGAAGTACCAGTCGGCCAGTCGCTTATTGGCCGAGTCGTTAATCCGCTTGGTCAGCCTGTTGATGGTCTGGGTGAAATTGAAACGACTGCGACACGTCCTGTCGAAGCGGCAGCTCCTGGTGTCATGCAGCGTCAATCTGTTTCTGAACCTTTGCAAACAGGAATAAAGGCCATTGATGCTTTGGTACCAATTGGCCGCGGACAGCGTGAATTGGTTATCGGAGATCGTCAAACCGGTAAGACTTCAATTGCCATTGATGCTATTATTAACCAAAAGGGACAAGATATGATTTGTATCTATGTTGCTATAGGTCAAAAGGAGTCTACTGTTCGCAGTCAAGTAGAGGTTCTTCGTAAATATGGCGCTCTTGATTATACTATTGTAGTGACAGCTTCGGCTTCGCAACCTTCACCTTTGCTTTACATTGCTCCTTATGCAGGTGTTGCAATGGCAGAAGAATTTATGTACAATGGCAAACATGCTTTGATTGTTTATGATGACTTATCAAAACAAGCAGTAGCTTATCGTGAACTTTCTTTGCTTTTGCGCCGTCCACCGGGACGTGAAGCCTATCCTGGGGATGTCTTCTATCTTCATAGCCGTCTTTTGGAACGTTCTGCTAAGCTTTCTGATGAGCTGGGCGGTGGCTCTATTACAGCCTTACCATTTATTGAAACGCAAGCAGGTGATATTTCAGCTTATATTGCAACCAACGTTATTTCCATCACTGACGGTCAAATTTTCCTTCAAGAAAATTTGTTTAACTCAGGAATCCGTCCAGCTATTGATGCCGGATCTTCTGTATCACGTGTTGGTGGTTCTGCCCAAATTAAGGCCATGAAAAAAGTTGCAGGAACTCTTCGTCTCGACTTGGCTTCTTATCGTGAACTTGAAGCCTTTACACAGTTTGGTTCTGATCTTGATTCAGCAACACAAGCTAAGCTTAATCGCGGACGTCGCACAGTAGAAGTTCTTAAACAAGGTCTTCACAAACCTTTGGCAGTTGAAAAACAAGTCTTGATTCTTTATGCTTTGACACATGGCTTTTTAGACAGTGTTCCTGTTGATGATATTTTGACTTTCCAAGATGATATGTTTGATTACATTGACTCACACGACGCTGATATCTTTGAAACGATTCGCACAACGAAAGATCTTCCAGAAGAAGCAGTGCTGGACAAAGCCATTCAGACTTTCAAAGATCAGTCACAATTTAGTTAATAATGGGAGGGATCTAGTATGACAGGCTCTCTTAGTGAAATCAAGGTAAGAATTACTTCAACACAAAAGACAGGAAAAATTACCAGTGCCATGAAAATGGTGTCTTCTGCTAAATTGGTTAAATCTGAACAAGCTGCTAAAGATTTTCAAATCTATGCTTCAAAAATTCGTCAAATCACAACGGATCTTTTACATTCTGATTTGAGGAAGGGTTCCAGCAATCCAATGCTTATTTCACGTCCAATTAAGAAGACGGCTTATATTGTCATTACTTCTGATAAAGGCTTGGTTGGTGCCTATAATTCAACCATCCTAAAGGCCGTTATGGATACCATTAAAGATTATCATCCAAAGGGTGATGATTACACCATTATTTCTATTGGTGGAATGGGATCGGACTTTTTCAGAGCTCGTCATATTCCAGTAGCCTTTGAATTACGTGGGTTGGAAGATAATCCCAGTTTTGAAGAAGTTAACCGTATCATTTCCAAGTCTGTTGAAATGTACAAAAATGAACTTTTTGATGAACTTTATGTCTGTTATAGCCATCATATTAATAGTTTAACCAGTCAGGTTCGTGTTGAAAAAATGCTTCCTATCTCTGATTTGGATGCAGATGAAGCTAGTGAAGATAATGTCGCTAACTTCGAATTAGAACCTAGTCGAGAAGCTATTTTGGAACAACTCTTACCTCAATATGCAGAAAGTTTGATTTATGGAGCGATTATTGATGCTAAAACAGCAGAGCATGCTGCAGGTATGACAGCTATGCAGACTGCAACAGATAATGCAGACAAGGTCATTGAAGATTTAACAAAACTATATAATCGTGTGCGTCAAGCTGCGATTACACAAGAAATTACAGAGATTGTTGCGGGTGCCAATGCCCTAGACTAATCTAATACTTTAAAAGGAGAAAAAAATGAGCACAGGCAAAATTGCTCAGGTAGTTGGTCCTGTTGTTGATGTTGCATTTGCGACAGATGATAAACTTCCTGAGATTAATAATGCATTGGTCGTTTATAAAGATGGCGACAAGTCTCAAAGAATTGTTCTTGAAGTTGCCCTTGAACTCGGTGATGGACTAGTTCGTACCATTGCTATGGAGTCAACTGATGGTTTAACACGTGGGCTTGAAGTCTTTGATACGGGCCGTGCTATCAGTGTTCCGGTTGGAAAAGAAACACTAGGTCGTGTCTTTAATGTTCTTGGAGATACGATTGACCTTGATAAACCTTTTGCAGAAGATGCTGAACGTCAGCCAATTCATAAAAAGGCACCATCATTTGATGATCTATCAACTTCAACTGAGATTTTAGAAACAGGAATTAAAGTTATTGACCTTCTTGCCCCTTATCTTAAAGGTGGTAAAGTCGGCCTTTTTGGTGGTGCCGGTGTCGGAAAGACCGTTTTGATTCAGGAGTTAATTCATAATATTGCTCAAGAGCATGGCGGGATTTCGGTATTTACTGGTGTTGGTGAACGGACACGTGAAGGAAATGACCTTTATTGGGAAATGAAAGAATCTGGTGTTATTGAAAAGACAGCTATGGTCTTTGGTCAGATGAATGAACCGCCTGGAGCACGGATGCGTGTTGCTCTTACTGGTCTTACCATCGCTGAATACTTCCGTGATGTAGAAGGTCAGGATGTGCTTCTTTTCATTGATAACATTTTCCGCTTTACCCAAGCAGGTTCTGAAGTTTCAGCTCTTCTTGGCCGTATGCCATCAGCCGTTGGTTATCAGCCAACCTTGGCAACTGAAATGGGGCAATTACAAGAACGGATTACATCGACGAAAAAAGGTTCTGTTACCTCAATTCAGGCCATCTATGTGCCAGCCGATGACTATACTGACCCTGCGCCAGCTACAGCCTTTGCTCACTTAGATTCAACCACTAACCTTGAACGCCGTCTGACACAAATGGGGATTTACCCAGCGGTGGATCCTTTAGCTTCAAGTTCACGTGCTCTCTCGCCTGAAATAGTTGGTCAAGAGCACTACGATGTTGCTACAGAAGTACAGCATGTCTTGCAGCGTTATCGTGAGTTACAAGATATTATTGCTATTCTTGGTATGGATGAGTTATCTGATGAAGAAAAGACTCTGGTTGGCCGTGCGCGTCGGATTCAGTTCTTCCTTTCACAAAATTTCAATGTTGCAGAACAATTTACAGGACAGCCGGGTTCTTATGTTCCTGTTGCTGAAACTGTCCGTGGATTTAAAGAAATTCTCGAAGGAAAATATGATGAACTTCCAGAAGATGCTTTCCGAAGTGTTGGAGCTATTGAGGATGTTGTTGAAAAAGCCAAGAAGATGGGTGTTTAAATGAGGTGATCAAATGGCAGAAATGACTGTACAAATTGTAACGCCAGATGGTTTAAAATATGATCATCATGCCAAGTTCATTTTGGTCAAAACGCCAAATGGTGAATTGGGAGTTTTGGCTAATCACGAAAATTTAATTGCACCCCTTGAAGTTCACGAGATGAAAATTAAACGTATTGATGATGACAGTCATGTTGATTGGGTTGCAGTTAATGGTGGCATTATTGAAATTAAGGACAATCTTGTGACCATTGTTGCGGATTCGGCTGAGCGTGAACGTGATATCGATCTTTCTCGGGCAGAACGTGCTAAAAAACGTGCTGAAAAAGCAATTGAAGAAGCTAAAGAGCAACATCGTATTGATGAAGTTCAACGTGCTCAGGTTGCTTTGCGGCGTGCTCTTAACCGTATAAATGTAGGATCTAAATAAGAAACAAAAAGAGGCTGACACAAAAAGTGCTCCAGCTTTTTTGTTGTGCAGAGTTTTTAATTTAACACAATGGTTGATGGGAATTTTCGCATCTTAATTTTTAGGCTTAAACCTTTAACTGTTTAGGAATCATTGAAGCTTATCTAATCCCATGAACGCCAGACAATGTCGATACCTATCCACTTTGCGAAAACTAGGCGACAAAATCGACATCGCCATTTCATGACGCTCTATCGATTTTTATCCGCTCTCTTTTTTGGTATAATAGACTTATGGAAATTTTACGAAATAGTATCATGTTGATGAGTCATTTTATATTCATTGCTATTTTTTACAATCTTCTGATTAATTTATTTGATTGGGGAAAAATTGTTAAACGAGCTTCTGAGAATATAGGACGTCTTAAATTGTTTTTGTTGTTTATTAGCATTGTCATTGGTTATATGGTTAGTACCTTTATCTGGTCTGTCATTTCGTTAAGTCAAGATATCTTTTTTGCGATTTAATTTATTCGAATAGTGTCTTTATTGTGGTATAATGCAAGAATAAAATATAATAATTGGAGAAATTCGTGGATAGAATAATTATTGAAGGCGGAAATACACAACTTAAAGGGGAAGTCGTTATTGAAGGGGCTAAAAATGCCGTTCTTCCGCTATTGGCAGCGGCTATTTTACCGACAGAAGGGCAAACGCTTCTGAAGAATGTACCTATTTTGTCTGATGTTTTTACCATGAACAATGTTGTACGTGGTTTAAATGTTGCAGTCGATTTTGATGAAGAAAGAAACCAAATACTGGTAGATGCAACAGGTGATATTTTAGATGTGGCTCCTTATGAATATGTCAGTCAAATGCGAGCATCTATCGTTGTTTTGGGACCTATTTTAGCACGAAATGGTCATGCTAAGGTTTCTATGCCCGGAGGCTGTACAATTGGCAGTCGTCCCATTGATTTGCATTTAAAAGGCTTAGAAGCTATGGGAGCAAAGATTCAACAGACAGGTGGTGATATTACAGCCACTGCCGATCGTTTAAAGGGTGCTAACATTTACATGGATTTTCCAAGTGTTGGCGCGACTCAGAATCTTATGATGGCTGCTACTTTAGCTGATGGAACAACGATTATCGAAAATGCAGCACGTGAACCAGAAATCGTTGACTTGGCTAATCTTCTAAATAAGATGGGTGCCAGAGTCATTGGTGCAGGAACTGAAACCTTGACCATTATAGGTGTTGATAAAATGCACGGTACTGACCACAGTGTTGTTCAAGATCGTATTGAAGCAGGAACCTTCATGGTTGCAGCGGCTATGACCAATGGAAATGTCTTGGTTAAGAATGCTGTGTGGGAACACAATCGTCCTCTTATTTCTAAATTAAGAGAAATGGGCGTCCAAGTCACTGAAGAAGAAAGAGGAATTCGAGTGATATCTGATGTGACCAAACTCAGACCTGTAACGGTTAAAACCATGCCCCATCCCGGTTTTCCAACGGATATGCAAGCGCAGTTTACAGCACTGATGGCAGTCGTTAAGGGTGAATCAACAATGATCGAGACAGTTTTTGAGAATCGTTTTCAACATTTAGAAGAAATGCGGCGGATGGGGCTCACTTCAGAAATTTTACGTGATACAGCCATGATCCATGGTGGCGAACAACTGCAAGGTGCCCAAGTTATGTCAACTGATTTGCGAGCTAGTGCTGCCCTTATCTTAACAGGTATGGTGGCTGATGGTAAGACAACTGTTGGTAAGTTAAATCATTTAGATCGTGGTTATTATCAATTTCACGAAAAGCTGACTAAGCTTGGTGCAACAATTAGCCGTGTTAATGGAGAATAGGAATGAATAGTGGTTGGAAATATGTTCGGAATCAATTAGCTTTTGTTGTCCTCATTGCTCTTTTATGTCTCATTTTTCTGGCAATCGGTCTAATGATTGGTTATAGCTTTATTGGTGAAGGTAGAAATCCTTTATCTATCTTATCCTGGGATAAATGGCAGTCAATCATTGATAAATTTACTGGAAAGTAGGATTAGCCTACTTTTTTAATGGTATTTTTAGAGGAGTTTCTATGACTAGAAAAACGAACAAGTCTCAGCGAAAACAGCAAAAATTATGCTTATCTCTCCTTGCTGCTTTGAGCGTATTTGTTTGTACTTATATTGCAACCAGTGATCATATTGCTGATAGTAACCCTATAAAGCAGGCTGCCCAATTATTGACAGGTAAAAACAAGGATATACTTTCAAATGGTTCAATGAGCCATCAAGCGACTCCCAGTCAAGAATTAGCCAATACTGTTATGACGGATGCAGTAAAAAATGCTTTGGGTAGACAAATTGAATGGAGTGGTGCAGGTTCTTTCATTATTAATCATAATAAAACTGACCTTAACGCTGATGTTGCTAGCCAACCGTATGCTAATAATCAGACCAAAATCGTTCAAGGACAGACAGTACCAACAGTAGCAAATGCTTTGTTAAGTAAGGCTATTCGTCAGTACCGAAACCGCCAAGAGACAGGAAATGGCAGGACAAATTGGCAGCCAGCAGGCTGGCATCAGCTTTATGATTTGCCGGGTGACTATGATCACGCGGTTGATCGTGGACACTTATTGGCTTATGCTTTGGTTGGTGGTTTGAAACGATTTGATGCTTCAACGAGTAATCCTCAAAATGTAGCAACACAAGCAGCTTGGGCTAATGAAGCCAATAGTTCAAACTCAAGGGGACAAAATTATTATGAAACACTGATTAGAAAAGCTTTGGATAGTCATAAGCGTGTTCGTTATCGTGTGACTCTTATCTATGATGACAACAATGATATCTTAGCCAGTGGCAGTCATCTAGAAGCCAAATCATCAGATGGCAGTCTAGAGTTCAATGTCTTTATTCCTAATGTTCAAAGCGGTTTGACCTTTGATTATGCAACAGGACAAGTTAAGGCAAATTAATGTTGCTGTACTTTTAAAAATAAAAGTAAAAAAATCAGTCTGGAATTTTGATATCCAGACTGATTTTTTAGTCCGTTGCTTGTTCCCACTTTTTAGCAAGACGGCGAGAAAAACTTGAAATGATAAAGTTAATGATAAAATAAGTTACTGCAACAATCCCATAAAGAGCAAAGACTTGATCAGCTTCAAAATATTTTCCCATCAAAATTTGACTTTTTCCGAATAATTCTTGAAGGGCAATAACAGAATAAAGAAAAGAAGTATCTTTAATAACAGTTACAAATTGGGAAATGATAGCTGGCAGCATTTTTCTGATAGCCTGAGGGAAAATGATATAAATAAAAATCTGAGAATTGGTTAATCCTTGAGCAAGTCCTGCCTCAGTTTGTCCATTATCAATAGCATTTAATCCTCCTCGGATAATTTCTGCTAGAGCTGCAGAGGTAAAAACGGTGAAAGCAGTAATCCCAGCAGGAGTGGATTTCATTTGAAAGACAAGAAAGACAATGAAAATCCATAAAAGATTAGGAACATTTCTGACGAACTCAATATAAATACTAGCAATCCATCTTAGCGGTTTATTTTTACCATTGCGCATAACAGCTAGAATCGTTCCCAAAATGGTAGATAGTACAATGGAAATAAAAGAGATATAAAGTGTTAGCCACAAACCTTGAAGTAAAAAATTGAGATTTGTGGGTGTTAATAATGCTTTCATTAGTCAGCCTCCCTTTATAAATGATAAGCTTCTTTGTTAGCTTCTTCTTTACGTCGAGCCCAAGTTGCAAGAGGAAAACACATGATGAAGTAAAGGAAGGCGGCACCAGCAAAAGCAGGGATGTAATTAGTTGTTTCGTAGGCCCAAGCTTTGGCCGTAAACATGATATCCGCGCCTGAAATAATAGCAACTGTTGATGTATTTTTTATCAAGTTAACCACTTGGTTTGTCATTGGTGGCAAGATAGTTCTGATGGCCTGCGGCAAGATAATTAGACTCATGGTCTCTTGATAGGTAAATCCTTGAGAAAGAGCTGCTTCGGTTTGTCCTCTAGGCACAGCTTCAATACCAGAGCGAATGACTTCTGCAATGTAAGCACCGTGATAAATACCAACACAAAGTACTGCAGTAAAGAAGGCTGAGATCATAACAGCACCGTTTGTCATAATAGCTAACCCGTAATAAACAAAGACGAATTGTACCAATAATGGTGTATTTTGAAAAATCTCAACATAAACACGGGCTATTCCTTTGAGAAGCTTAGTTTTAGAGGAACTCATGGCGCCAAAAATGACACCAAGAATTAAAGAAAGCAGTAAAGCGAAGACGGACATTTCAAGTGTATAAAAGAAGCCTTTTAAAAATTGATTGAAATTGGCAAAAAATGCAGACCAGCGGCTCAGAGCAAAAGGGCCGGAAGTAGCAGTAAATAGTAGCATAATATCTCCTTTACTCATTATTTATCTGGTTTGGCTGATTCAAGATTATGTTTATTATAAATGCTTTCAAGACTTTTATCAGCAGTCCATTTTTTTAATAAATAATTAACATATTTTGTTAAGCCAGTATTTGATTTTTTAGTGGCAATACCATATTCTTGTGTATTAAAGCCAGATTTTAGCAATTTAGATTGCTTGCTGACATAGCCAGTGAGGATGGACTTATCAACAGAAAAAGCGTCAATGCGTTTAGAATAGAGAGAAATAGCAAGTTCAGGGAAACTTCCCAATTGAACATAGTTAAATTTTAAGTGGTGTTTTTTAGCATAAGCTTCAAGATTAACCTTAGTTGTTGCCCCTTGAGAAACACCAATAGTAAGTCCGTCTAGATCAGAAATTTTTGAGATCTTGCTTGATTGACGAACCAAAAAACCAATTTGGTCATAATAATAAGGTTTAGAAATACTGTAAGAAGCTTGACGTTCTGGAGTAATGGTATAGGTAGCAATAACTAGGTCAACTTGGCCGTTGTCCATAAGAGGTTCACGAGTTTGAGTCGTAACGGGAACAAGTTCAAGTTTTACCCCAATAGATTTGGCAATTTTACGAGCAATATCAATTTCCATTCCCTCGTATTTACCCGTCTCAGCATTGTAATAACCGAAATTAGGAACATCTTGCTTGACACCGACCTTAAGCACTCCAGCCCTTTTAATTTTTTTAACTTGTGGAGAGGTTACATTATCAGCGTTTACTTTGGATAACCCTGAAAGGCTTGTTGCAATCATAATCAGAGCAGCCAAACTGATGAGAAATTTTTTGATGTTCATTCGCTTTCTCCTTTTTGGTTGATATTCACTTTTTCACTGGTATGATTGATAATTTTGCTTAAGAACTGTTGAGCTCGTGGATCTTTTGGATGTTTAAAGAAACCATCAACATCAGTTGTATCTTCTAGAATTTCTCCATCAGCCATAAAAATGATACGATCGGCAACTTCACGTGCAAATCCCATTTCGTGAGTGACGACGACCATGTTCATGCCTTCTAAGGCTAAATTTTTCATAACGGCTAAAACATCCCCAATGGTTTCAGGATCCAGTGCAGAAGTTGGCTCATCAAAAAGCAGTAACTTAGGATTCATAGCTAGTCCGCGTGCAATAGCGATACGCTGTTTTTGTCCGCCAGATAGCATACCCGGATAGGAATCTTTGCGATCCCACATGTTAACATAAGTGAGATATTTTTCAGCAATAGCATCGGCCTTTTTCTTATCCATTCCTAAAACTTTAATTGGGGCTAATGTCACGTTTTCTAGCACTGTTTTGTGAGGGTAGAGATTAAAATGTTGGAAAACCATACCAACTTCTTTTCGAAGTGTGACTAGGTCCTTAGTTGAAGCGTTGGTAACTTCATGACCGTTAACAATGAGTTCACCAGAGTCAATGGATTCCAGAGCATTCATTGTGCGAATAAGTGTGGACTTCCCAGATCCTGAAGGACCAAGTAAAACAACAACCTGTCCTTTTTCAATTTCTAGATTTATATTACGAAGTGCATGGTAGTCCCCATAGTATTTTTCCACATTTTTAAAGGTAATGAGTGCCATAGTCTTCTCCTTATTTGACATAAATTTATTGTTAGCTTTTCTAACATTATATTGTTATACTATCATACCTTTTCTAAGATGTCAAATATTATCAGAAAATTCAGTAAGATAACTTTCTCTAATAGTTTGAAATAAACTTGTTGGTTTTCATTTGCCATTGATTTTGATATAATCGTAGAGGGTTACTTTAAGCAGTAAAGCTTTAAGTAAATAAAAATGGTTCTAACATAAAGTTTACTCTAAGTGGGCTTGATATAAAAATCAGATAAAAATTAATAAAATAGCATGATTTTTAATCTTTCTTACTTATTTCATAAACTTCTATTTTAAGACCATAAGCGAGGTATTCATAATGAAGAAAATTCTAATCGTTGACGATGAAAAACCAATTTCTGATATCATCAAGTTTAACTTGGCTAAGGAAGGTTATGACACGATTACAGCCTTTGATGGGCGTGAAGCATTAAGTAAATATGAAGAAGAAAATCCTGACTTGATTATATTGGACTTAATGTTACCAGAACTAGACGGTCTTGAAGTGGCTAAGGAAGTTAGAAAAAACAGCCATGTTCCAATTATTATGTTATCAGCTAAAGACAGTGAGTTTGATAAGGTTATTGGTCTTGAAATTGGTGCTGATGATTATGTGACTAAACCTTTTTCTAATCGTGAATTACTGGCGCGTGTAAAAGCGCATCTTCGCCGTACTGAAAATATTGAATCCGCAGTGGCTGAGGAAAATGCTTCAGGTATACCTGAAATTATTATTGGGGACTTGCAAATCTTACCAGATGCTTTTGTTGCTAAAAAACGTGGAACAGAGGTAGAGTTAACTCACCGTGAGTTTGAGCTGTTGCATCACTTAGCGACACACACAGGTCAGGTGATGACGCGTGAACATTTACTTGAAACGGTTTGGGGCTATGATTATTTTGGAGATGTCCGTACTGTTGATGTTACTGTTCGTCGTCTGCGTGAAAAAATTGAAGATACACCTAGTCGTCCAGAGTACATTTTGACGCGACGCGGTGTTGGTTATTACATGAAATCATATGACTAATGTGTTTGAATCAAATCCCTTATTTTTACGAATTTTATTAGCAGTTTTAATCATTTTACTCTTTTTTTATTTTATTTTTCTCAATTACAGAGAGTATAAAAATAATAATCAAGTTAAACAGTTAAATGCTAAAGTACGTTCTTTGATTACTGGCCATTATACTGATAAATTAAAGGTTGAGGATAACTCTGACTTGTCAGAACTAGTGAATAACGTTAATGATTTATCAGAAGTTTTCCGTTTAACGCATGAAAATTTGGCACAGGAGAAAAACCGTCTGACTAGTATTTTATCTTATATGACAGATGGTGTTTTGGCAACAGATCGCCGCGGAAAGATTACCGTTATTAACGATATGGCGCAAAAGCAACTGAATGTAACGCGTGAGCAGGCATTGGAGTGCAATATTCTGGATATTTTGGATGATGATAGTTATACTTACAATGATTTGATTACAAAAACGCCAGAAATTGTTCTGACGCGGCGTGATGAATATGATGAATTTATCACTTTACGCATTCGTTTTGCCTTAAACCGCCGTGAAAGTGGCTTTATTTCAGGACTAATTGCTGTCTTGCATGATGCGACCGAACAGGAAAAAGAAGAACGTGAACGCCGTCTCTTTGTTTCTAATGTCAGTCATGAACTGCGGACACCATTAACCTCTGTAAAGTCCTATTTAGAAGCTTTGGACGATGGTGCCCTGACAGAATCAGTGGCTCCTAGTTTTATCAAGGTATCACTTGATGAGACTAATCGCATGATGCGTATGATTACTGATTTACTTAGCTTATCACGTATTGATAATCAGACCAGTCATTTAGATGTTGAATTGACGAATTTTACAGCTTTTATGAATTATATTCTGGATCGCTTTGATCAAATTCAAAGTCAGCAATCAACTAATAAGGTTTACGAAATTATTAGAGATTATCCTGACAAATCAGTTTGGATTGAAATTGATACCGATAAAATGACTCAGGTAATTGATAATATTTTAAATAATGCAATCAAATATTCACCTGATGGCGGTAAGGTGACTGTAACGATGCAAACAACAGATACCCAACTCATCCTTTCTATATCCGACCAAGGCTTGGGTATTCCTAAGAAGGATCTCCCTCTTATTTTTGACCGTTTTTATCGTGTTGATAAGGCAAGAAGCCGTGCTCAAGGTGGGACTGGTTTAGGATTAGCAATCGCCAAAGAAATTGTCAAACAGCATAAAGGCTTTATTTGGGCCAATAGTGAGGAAGGCGAAGGGTCGACCTTTACCATCGTTTTACCTTATGAAAACGATAATGATGCAATTGATGAATGGGAAGAAGATGAAGACGAATCATGACAGAAACAGGTTTTAGATACAGCATTCTGGCTTCTGGTTCAAGTGGCAATAGTTTTTATTTGGAAACTCCTCAAAAGAGAATTTTAATTGACGCGGGCCTCTCAGGTAAGAAAATTAGTCAATTAATGGCAGAAATAGACCGAAAAGTAGATGATGTTGATGCCATTTTAGTAACACATGAACATAAAGATCATATTCACGGTGTTGGTGTACTAGCTCGGAAATATGGTTTGGATGTCTATGCGAATGCAGCAACATGGCAAGCTATGGATGGCATGATTGGTAAAATTGATGTCAGCCAAAAACATATCTTTGATTTGGGGAAAACCATCACTTTTGGGGATATTGATATTGAAAGTTTTGGTGTCAGCCATGATGCTGCTCAACCACAGTTTTACCGCCTGATGAAAGACGGCAAGAGTTTTGTCATATTGACGGATACAGGTTATGTCAGTGATCGTATGGCAGATCTGATTGAAAATGCTGATGGTTATCTGATTGAGTCCAATCATGATATTGAAATTTTACGCTCAGGTATCTACCCTTGGAGTTTAAAACAGCGTATTTTATCCGATAAAGGACACCTATCAAATGATGATGGTGCAGAAACAATGGTTCGAACTTTGGGGAATAAAACAAAAAAGATTTATTTGGGACATCTCAGCAAAGAAAACAATGTCAAAGAATTAGCCCATATGACGATGAAGAATGCTCTCATGCAGGCAGATTTGGCTGTAGATCATGATTTTAAGATTTATGATACCTCGCCAGATACTGCTTTACCATTAGCAAAAATCTAGTGGACAGCTTAAAAGGAAGAATGAAAAACAAAGATTACTCGGAAATGGTTGTTCTGGGTGATTTTTGCTATAATAGAAAGGTCTAAGGATAAAAGAAAGGATTTATATGAAAACATTAGAAAAAAAACTGGCAGAAGACTTTAAGATCGTCTTTTCTGACAAGGAATTATTGGAAACTGCCTTTACTCATACTAGTTATGCTAATGAGCATCGCCTCCTAAACATTTCACATAACGAGCGCTTGGAATTTTTAGGAGACGCTGTTCTGCAGTTAACGATTTCACGTTATCTTTTTGACAAATACCCTCAAAAAGCTGAAGGTGATTTATCAAAAATGCGTTCGATGATTGTTCGTGAAGAAAGTTTGGCGGGTTTTTCTAGAAATTGTCACTTTGACCGCTATATTAAATTAGGTAAGGGTGAAGAAAAATCTGGCGGTCGTCAAAGAGATACTATTTTGGGCGATTTATTTGAAGCTTTTTTAGGTGCTCTTTTATTGGATGCAGGTCTTAAAGCTGTTGAGGCCTTTCTCAATCAAGTTGTGATTCCTAAGGTTGAAAATAATAATTATGAACGTGTGACCGATTATAAAACGGCACTTCAAGAATTATTGCAAGTTGACGGGGATGTTTTGATCGATTACGAGGTCTTAAAAGAATCAGGACCCGCCCATGCAAAATGCTTTGAAGTTGCTGTTTCTATGAATCATGAAAAACTTAGTAGCGGGACAGGCAAATCAAAAAAATTAGCAGAGCAAGAGGCTGCTAAAAATGCGCTTGAAAAACTTCAACGAGGTTCTTAATGTTTTTAAAAGAAATTGAAATGCAGGGATTTAAATCTTTTGCTGATAAGACCAAGGTTGAGTTCGACAGAGGAGTGACAGCCGTTGTTGGACCAAATGGTTCAGGAAAGAGTAATATTACGGAGAGTTTACGCTGGGCTTTGGGTGAGTCAAGTGCCAAGAGCCTGCGTGGCGGTAAGATGCCAGACGTGATTTTTGCAGGAACTGAAAATCGAAAGCCACTCAATTACGCTCAAGTAACGGTTATTTTAGATAATAGCGATGCCTTTATCAAAGACGCTCAAGAGGAGATTCGCATTGAACGCCATATTTATCGTAATGGGGACAGTGATTATCTTATTGATGGTAAAAAAGTACGCCTGCGCGATATTCACGATTTGTTTATGGATACTGGTTTGGGGCGTGATTCCTTTTCCATTATTTCTCAAGGACGTGTGGAAGAGATTTTTAATAGTAAACCAGAAGAGCGTCGTTCAATTTTTGAAGAAGCAGCCGGTGTCTTAAAATACAAAACACGCAAAAAAGAGACGCAGTCTAAGCTAACACAGACTCAGGATAATTTGGATCGGCTGGATGATATTATCTATGAACTGGAGACACAGATAAAGCCTTTAGAACGTCAGGCAAAAACAGCCAAAGAATTTCTGGTTTTGGAAACAGAACGCAAGGAGAAACAGTTAGACTTGCTGGTCTACCAAATTCTCCATCATAAGGAAGCCTTAGTGAAAAACCAAGCTGAGTTTGAAAAAGTTAAACAAAATTTAGCAGCCTATTATCAAGAACGTGATCTATTAGAAACTAAGAATCAGACTCTAAAAGAAAAAAGGCACCAGCTTTCTCGTCAAATGGATCAAAAGCAGGCTAATCTCCTTGAAATGACACGTCTCATTAGTGATTATGAGCGTCAGATTGAACGCATTCATTTAGAGGTCAGTCAAAAGACAGAAAAGAAGCAATCTACTCAAAAAAGCCTAGAACAATTGTCAGAGCAAAAGGCTTCTCTTAAAACAGAATTAGCTCAAAAAGAAGTTGACTTAGAACAATTAGAAGAGGATCTCAAACAAAAAAATCAAGAAATTAAAAATGTCGAAACGGAATTGTCACGTTTTGCAACAGATCCTGATCATATTATTGAAAGTTTACGAGAAGATTTTGTTAGACTCATGCAAAAAGAGGCTGATACTTCTAACCAATTGGCTGTTTTAAAAGCAGAAATAGATAGTCGAAAGCAAGAATCCGAAAGTAAAACAGCAGAAATTAGACAGCTGCAAGCAGACTTAGAGAAAGCAAAAGATCGAGAACAAAGGGAATCCGCAAACTTTGAAACTGCTAAAACCAAAGTTCAAGAATTGCTAAAGGACTATCAAAAAACAGCACAGCTTGTTCAGAATTTAGAAGCTACTTATGCTGAGCAGCAAGAGGCTATGTTTCAATTGTTGGATGATGTCAAAGACAAGAAAGCACGCCAAAGCAGTCTGAAGTCCATCTTAAAAAGCCATAGTAATTTCTATGCAGGTGTTAGGTCTGTTCTTCAGCAGGCTGATAAAATTAAAGGTATTGTTGGCGCGGTTAGTGAACATTTAACTTTTGATAAAAAATATCAAACCGCACTTGAGATTGCCTTAGGTGCCAGCAGTCAAAATATTATTGTTGAAGATGAAGCGGCGGCCAAACGATCTATTGATTTTTTAAAGAAGAACCGTCAAGGTCGAGCAACTTTTCTTCCTTTAACAACCATTAAACCCCGTCGTTTATCTGAGTCAAATCAAAGCCTATTAACTTCCAGCCAGGGCTTTCTCGGTTTAGCACGTGATTTGGTAAGTTTTGAGCCTCGTTTGCAAACAATTTTTGGCAATTTACTGGGTGTCACAGCGATTTTTGATACGGTTGGTCATGCCAATCAGGCAGCTCGCCAGTTACGTTATCAAGTGCGTCTTGTAACATTAGATGGAACAGAAATCCGTCTCGGAGGATCCTTTTCAGGAGGTACTAGTCGTCAAAATAATACAACTTTTATCAAACCAGAACTGGATCATTTGACACAAGAGCTAGCGCTTTTAGAAGAAAAACAAGTTGAGCAGGAAAGAACAGTTGAAAAGACCAAGCAGGACTTGGAAGTGAAAAAAGTAGATCTTTTAGAATTAAGGGAAAAAGGAAATCAAGCCCGATTGGCTGAGCAAAAGGCTGAGATGGAGTATCAACAATCAGAGTCTCATTTACAAGAGCTGGTCTTGCTTTATACCCAATTAAAACAAACAAATCAGGCGGATCTTAATCGAGACTTAGAAAAAGACCAAGCACTTTTACAAGAAAAGCTGTACAAAATTGCTGATGACAAGGAAAAGCTCAATCAAGAGATTGCTCAAATCAAGGAAGATAAGGATAGTATTCAGCAAAAGACAGCTGCTTTAAGTCAACAACTCTCTTCTTTGCAACTTTCTGAGCGCGATTTGGCTAATACACAGAAATTTGAAAGAACGAATTTAAAACGTTTGGCAGAAGAATTAGCTGAATTGGAGCAAAATGAAGCTGGTATGATGCAACTTTTAGATAGCCAAGAAGAGGATTTGGATGAAAAACGTTTACCATCGCTCAAACAGCAATTAGCAAACGCTCAGGCTAGAAAAACAGAGAGTGACCAAGAACTTGTCCGCTACCGTTTTGAACTGGAAGACTGTGAAGCACAGCTAGAAGAGGTTGAGACCAATCTCCTAAAAACTAATCAAAAGAATGAAGAGTTCATTCGTCAGCAAACGCAATTAGAAGCAAAAAGGGATCATGTATCCAATCAATTGCGCCGTTTTGCCAATAACTTGGCTGAAGATTATCAACTAAGCTTAGATGATGCTAAACAAGAGGCAGGACCGATTGAAAATCTAGAAGCTGCTCAAGCTCATTTAAGCCAATTGGAAAAGCAAATTAAGGGATTGGGACCGGTCAACCTTGACGCAATCGGTCAGTACGACGAAGTGTCTGAGCGTTTGCATTTCTTAAATAGTCAAAAAGATGACCTTGTTCACGCTAAGGAACTTCTCCTGAATACTATTCATGATATGGATGATGAGGTCAAGGCACGCTTTAAGACGACTTTTGAAGCTATTCGTGACAGTTTTAAGACGACCTTTACGCAGATGTTTGGCGGAGGAAGTGCTGACTTGCTTTTGACAGAAGGAGATCTCTTGATGACCGGTGTTGAAATTTCAGTTCAGCCGCCCGGCAAGAAGATTCAATCCCTCAATCTTATGTCTGGTGGTGAAAAGGCACTGTCTGCTTTGGCATTGTTATTTGCCATTATTCGTGTTAAAACCATTCCCTTTGTTATTTTGGATGAGGTTGAGGCTGCTCTTGACGAGGCCAATGTCAAGCGTTTTGGTGATTATCTGAATCGTTTTGATAAGTCCAGCCAGTTTATTGTGGTCACTCACCGTAAAGGCACCATGTCTGCTGCAGATAGTATATATGGGGTTACCATGCAGGAATCAGGTGTCTCTAAGATTATCTCTGTTAAGCTAAAAGAAGTCGAAAAGATATCTTAAAAAGGCTTGGAAGTGCTTAGTTTGAAAAAACTGTAAGGACACAATTAATCTTTGACGGCAATAGTACTTAAAGTAATTCTCAACAAGGAAACAAGGCGGTAACGACAAAATCATTTCTGTAAATCGCAATGGAATCTCATTCCCCATAGAATCTTTTGTTAAGCCTATTGAGAAATTTTGTGAAATCTGTTAAAATGGTAGCAATTGAATAAAAGTCTATGAGATTAGTAGCTTTATGGAAGTTTGACAGGGAATGCGGGGCGTGACTGGAAACCCGCTGAATGAAAGTTTAGTGAATTCACTCAGAAAGAAAGACTTAATAATTAAGGTCTAGTCATACTAGATAAAAACGGATGGTACCGCGTATCAACGCTCCGCTTAAGGAATGGAGCGCTGATACGTTTTTTGTTTTTAAAAAGGCCCTTAAAATAGGAAAGGAAATCGCATGGATTTACAAGCACAATTAGAAGAGCTGAGAAAATCAACTCAAGCAAGATTAAAGGAAATGAGCGGCAATCACAGCAAAGAATTACAAGATTTGCGTGTTAAGGTCTTGGGGAAGAAAGGTTCCTTGACAGAACTTTTAAAAGGTCTAAAGGACTTACCAAATGAGTTGCGTCCTGTTGTTGGGAAACAAGTCAATGAAGTCCGTGATGTTTTAACAAAGGCCTTTGAAGAACAGGCTAAGATTGTTGAAGCTGCCAAAATTCAAGCACAATTAGAATCAGAAACATTAGATGTTACTCTTCCGGGCCGCCAAATACATCTCGGCAATCGTCATGTTCTCAGTCAGATAAGTGAAGAAATTGAAGATATATTCTTAGGCATGGGCTTCCAAGTTGTTGATGGCTATGAAGTTGAACAAGACTATTACAATTTCGAACGCATGAATTTGCCCAAAGATCATCCAGCACGTGATATGCAGGATACGTTTTATATTTCTGAAGACATTTTGCTTCGGACACATACCAGTCCTGTGCAGGCACGTACTTTAGATAAACATGATTTTTCTAAAGGACCGCTTAAGATGATTTCACCCGGACGCGTTTTTCGCCGCGATACAGATGATGCGACGCATTCCCATCAATTCCATCAAATTGAAGGCTTGGTCGTTGGTAAAAACATTTCTATGGGTGATCTCAAAGGAACACTGGAAATGATTAGCAAGAAAATGTTTGGTGAAGATCGTAAGATTCGTCTGCGTCCTTCTTATTTCCCATTTACAGAGCCTTCTGTTGAAGTCGATGTTTCGTGTTTTAAATGCGGCGGTAAAGGCTGTAATGTTTGTAAGAAAACAGGTTGGATTGAAATTCTTGGTGCCGGTATGGTTCATCCAAGTGTTCTTGAAATGTCTGGCGTTGACTCTGAAGAATATTCGGGTTTTGCCTTTGGTTTAGGCCAAGAACGTATGGCTATGCTGCGCTATGGAATCAATGATATTCGTGGTTTCTACCAAGGTGACAGCCGTTTTACAGAACAATTTAATTAAATCTATAAGGTTGTAGAGCTTTTTGCAAGCTAATTGCTCTGGCTCAGCTATCCACAAGTTAAAGGAGTGAAAATGCCACAGGTTGAAATTAGAAAAGTCAATCAGGATGAGCTTTCTTTGCTTCAGAAAATTGCTATTCAGACTTTTCGTGAAACTTTTGCTTTTGATAATACAGCAGAGCAACTGCAAGATTTTTTTGACGAAGCTTATACTTTGTCCGCTTTAAAATCAGAAATAGCTGATAAAGAATCAGAAATCTATTTTATTTTGATGTCCGGTAAAGCAGCGGGATTTCTGAAAGTTAACTGGGGCAGCTCTCAAACCGAGCAGGTACTAGAAGATGCCTTTGAAATTCAGCGAGTTTATATTTTAAAAGCCTATCAAGGTCAAGGCTTGGGAAAACAGCTTTTTGAATTTGCTTTAGAACGTGCGCAAATATCAGGCTTATCCTGGGTTTGGCTAGGCGTTTGGGAAAAGAACTTTAAAGCACAGTCCTTATATGCGAAATACGGCTTTAAAAAATTTGCAGAACACACTTTTGCTGTTGGTAACAAAGTGGATATGGATTGGTTGCTTAAAAAGTCTTTAAGTTAGGGAAAGGAAATACATGTTAGTAAGTTATAAATGGTTGAAAGAATTAGTTGATATTGATGTACCTAGTCACGAATTAGCTGAAAAAATGTCAACAACAGGTATTGAAGTTGAAGGGGTAGACGTTCCAGCAGAAGGACTGTCAAAATTAGTCGTCGGTCATGTCCTTTCTTGTGAAGATGTTCCAGAAACGCATCTTCATCTTTGTCAGGTGGATACTGGCGAGGAAGAATCTCGTCAAATCGTTTGTGGAGCACCAAATATTACAGCTGGCATCAAGGTAATTGTTGCTCTTCCGGGAGCTCGTATTGCAGATAATTATAAGATTAAAAAAGGGAAAATCCGCGGTATGGAATCTCTGGGTATGATTTGCTCTCTGCAGGAGCTTGGTTTGCCGGACAGCATTATTCCTAAGGAGTATTCAGATGGCATTCAAATTTTGCCTGAAGATGCTGTGCCGGGTGAAAGTATCTTCCCTTATTTGGACTTAGATGATGAAATCATTGAGCTGTCTATCACACCTAACCGTGCAGATGCTTTATCCATGCGCGGTGTGGCTCATGAAGTAGCAGCAATTTATGATAAATCTGTTCATTTTGAAGATAAAGTCTTGACTGAAAGTGATAAGAAAGCAGCTGACCTTATCAAAGTAGCTATTGCTTCTGATAATGTACTGACTTACAAAGCGCGTGTGGTTGAAAATGTAACCATTAAACCAAGTCCACAGTGGCTGCAAAATCTGCTTATGAATGCTGGCATTCGGCCTATTAATAATGTGGTTGATGTGACCAATTATGTTCTTCTTTATTTTGGACAGCCTATGCATGCTTTTGATTTAGATAAGTTTGAAGGCAAGGATATTCTTGCACGTCAGGCAAAAGCTGGTGAGAAATTAGTAACACTTGATGGTGAAGCGCGTGATTTGATTGAAGAGGATCTTGTCATTACTGTAGCAGATAAACCAGTGGCACTTGCAGGTGTTATGGGTGGTGCTGCAACTGAAATTGATGCCTCTTCTAAAAATGTTGTCCTTGAAGCAGCCGTCTTTGATGGAAAATCAGTTCGTAAAACAAGCAGCCGTCTTAATCTACGTTCCGAAAGTTCTTCACGTTTTGAAAAAGGTGTTAATTACGCTGATGTTGTTAAGGCACTTGATTTTGCTGCAGCAATGCTGACGGAATTGGCAGATGGAACAGTTCTCGCTGGTCAGGTCAGTGCAGGAGCAGTTCCGACAGATGATATTCAAGTATCCACTAGTCTGGATTATGTCAATGTTCGCTTAGGTACAGACTTAGTTTTCTCAGATATTGAAAGTGTTTTTGCTCGCCTTGGTTTTGGTCTTTCTGGCAATGACGAAAAATTCACGGTTTCTGTACCGCGTCGCCGTTGGGATATTAGCATTCAGGCGGATTTGGTCGAAGAAATCGCTCGTATTTATGGTTATGATAAATTACCGACAACACTGCCTGAAGCAGCAGGAACAGTTGGTGAATTGACCAAGACACAGAAATTACGTCGTAAGATAAGAAATTTGGCTGAAGGTAGTGGTCTTTCAGAAATTATTTCCTATGCCCTGACAACGCCTGAAAAGGCAGTTGCTTTTACACCAAATCCTAGCAAGGTGACAGAACTGATGTGGCCAATGACGGTTGAGCGTTCGGCACTGCGTCAAAATATTGTCTCTGGAATGCTAGATACCATTGCCTATAATGTAGCACGTAAGAGCAACAATCTAGCCCTATATGAAATTGGCAAAGTATTTGAGCAAACAGCGGATCCCAAAAAAGATTTGCCTAAGGAAATAGATACTTTTGCCTTTGCTCTGACAGGTTTAGTAACTGAAAAAGATTTCCAAACAGCAGCGACACCAGTTGATTTCTTCTATGCTAAAGGTGTTCTGGAAGCTATTCTTGCTAAACTTGAAATCTCTGTTCAATTTGTTGCGACTAAAGAAATGGCTAATATGCATCCCGGACGTACAGCTTTGATTGAACGTGATGGTCAAGTTATCGGTTATCTTGGTCAAGTTCATCCGCAGACTGCTAAACTGTACGATATTCCAGAAACTTATGTAGCAGAAGTGAATCTTAATGCACTGGAAGCAGCTCTTAAATCGGATTTAGTCTTTGAAGATATCACTAAATTCCCAGCTGTTTCGCGCGATATTGCCCTGCTTCTTTCAGAAAAAGTGAGTCACCAAGATATTTTGGATGCTATTGCAGCCAGCGGTGTGAAACGTCTGATCAAGGTAAAACTCTTTGATGTTTATGCTGGTGAAAAATTGGGACAAGGTAAGAAATCAATGGCCTACAGCCTGACTTTCCAAAATCCTAATGATAATCTCACAGATGAAGAAGTTGCCAAATACATGGAAAAAATCACTTCAGCCCTAACCGAAAAAGTTGGTGCAGAAGTGAGGTAACGAAAAAATCTACCTTCAAAGGTAGATTTTTTTGGTATGTAAGCTAGTGAGCCTACCCACCGCCGATAATGATAATTGTTTCTAATACCACTATCAAAGTCATAAAAATTTTATTTCTCATGTTTTTCTCCTCACTCACTTTTCTTATATGTTATAATAAATTGCAATTAACTGAATATAAATCCCATATAGACAATTGAGGTACTATTGATGACTGAATATGGAAAAATATTTAAAAAATTTAGAGAATCACGCGGTCTAAAAATGAAGGAAGTAGCTGGTTCAAATTTATCAACTTCACATCTTTCAAGATTTGAAAATGGAGAATCTGAGCTGACAATAAGTAAACTTATGACAGCACTGTACGAAATAAATATGCCTATTGAAGAATTTATGTATGCTGCCAATGATTTCCATCAGGATGAATTAAATGAGCTCCTTAAAGATGTGAGGGAGTGTGTTAATAATAAAGATGTTGAACGATTAAAAGCGGTATTGATTAAGCAACAAGAGAATTTAAAAGAAGGTCGAATTTTTCACCATTTGAATGTTATTCTAGTAAAAATAAGGTTGCAAGATTTATCCGGTGAAACTTATTATAGTAAAGCAGACCTAGATTACTTAACAAATTACTTATTTAAAGTTGAATACTGGGGTTTCTATGAGCTGTTACTTTTTACGAATACTATTGATGTTTTTAAACATGAAACTTTTATGGTTCTCTCTAGAGAGATGATGAGACGGTCAGATTTTTATAAAGAAATACCTCGAAATCGACGTCTTATTTCACGTATGGCTCTGAATTCTTTTATAACTTGCATTGAAAGAGATAAACTGATTGATGCACTGTATTTTGAAAAACAATTAAGCATCTGTCATTTTGATGAAACAGAAATTTATGAACGCTTGGTCTTTCATTATGCTCAAAATCTATTTGCCTATAAAAAATATAAGACGACATTTGCTATTATTGAAATGAAGAAATCAATAGCAGCAATGAAATTGGCAGGGAGTTTGCATATTGCTGAAACCTACGAAAACCATCTTCAAAAAATTTTAGAAGGATAATATGAAATTGTGTATATGGGATAAAAATCTCTCTTTTTGGATTTGATTTATAATAATTCTATCAAATCAAGGAGGTAAATACTATGTTGACTAAAAAAGAGTTTAGTGTTCCTAAAACAACTAAGGTAAACTGTTGGGGTAAACACTAGTAAAACAAGGTCTGTAGGTCATTGCATGGCTTACAGATTTTTTAGGAGGTATTTTAATGAGAGATTATTCACCATATCCGTTATTGGTTGATGTTTGTGTAACAAATCGTTGTAATTTAAGTTGTTCATATTGTTCAGCAGAAGCAGGCCCTTTTGCCAGTAAAAAAGGAGAGATGTCTGTTGAGAAGCTGGATTCTATTTTCCGTGAATTAAATTTAATGGGAGTTCCGCGAGTAGGTGTTACTGGAGGTGAACCGTTTATTAGAGATGATATATTAGACATCTTAAAGGCTTTTGATAAATATCATTTTGCTAAAGTTTTAAATACTAATGGTAACCTCATTACAGATTCTGTAGCTAAGGAATTATCTAAACTGCATTTGGATAGAATTTGTGTGACCGTGGATGGAAGTTGCTCTAAAGTTCATGATAGCCAAAGAGGTAAAGGAAGCTTTAAAAAGGCAATAGAGGGTATTAAAAATTTACAAAGGTATAATCTTCCTGTTTCTACACTTTTTACATTAGGAAGGCACAATGTAGATGATTTGATTAACACTATTAGGTTAAACGATATGCTTAGAATTAAATATATGTCTGTAATGATTATTTGCCCAACAGGTAGAGCTAATGATGGAAGCATTCTAGCAGATAAGAAACATTGGTATCCTGTATTTTTAGATTTAACAGAGAGATTGTCTCGTGGAGAATTTAAAGTGAAGTTTAAAATAGTTCCTCCAAATGAAAGTGATGTCTTTTGGACACATTATTTCCCACTAGCTTTTTACAACCGATTAGATTTACTTGAAAGTGTATGGCATCAAAGCCTGAACTTTAATAGTAACAAGAAAAGAGAAATATCTTGCCAAGCTGGAGTAAGAGCTTGTTCTATCAACCATAAAGGTGATGTTTATGGTTGTGATTTGATGAACGGCATTGATGAACTTGTAGCAGGTAATGTAAAAGAAAAATCTTTTTATGAAATTTGGCATAATTCTTCTGTATTTCATAAATTGAGAAATATTACATTTGACGATATTTCGGGGAAATGTGCTGGTTGCCCCTTACCTTGGTGTGGTGGTGGATGTAGATGCAGTGCACTGGAGTTAGATGGAACTTTGCTTGGATCTGATTTAGCATGTTTTTATGATGAAGAGGAAAGCGTATTGGTATGAAAAATCATTTTACAATAAAAGGGAAGAGAGATTTTGTTGTTGATAAAATTGACGATGAGTTTATAGGATATGATAGATTAGATCTAGAGTATTATTCTTTTGATGATATAGGTGCTGAAATTTTATATTGTATTTCTAAAAACTTTTCTTTGGACAAAATCATTGAGGTCATTCAAGAAGAGTATGATGTGACTTATGACGATTGTAAGAAAGCTATTGTCCATTTTTTAGAGGAGACACCTATATTACATATTATTTATGCAAATCTTATTAAATCAGACATTTATTTATACCTAAAACCATTTCGGGAGGCATTATGAGTTATTCTAAAGAGGTGAACCGTTATGTTTTTCCTCTCGTTGCCACAAACCTTGTTCAAGTTTTGATTGGTCAAATTTCTCTTCATTTTGCTGTCGATAATTCTAATGCTGCCCTGTCTGGCATTTCTGTTATCCAGAATTTTCTTTTTGCATTTGGAGGTATTCTTGGAGCCTTTAGTTTGTCGTTTAATATTAGAGGTGCCAAGGCTTTTTATAATAAAGAATACCAACGATTTAAAAATCTTTTAAAATCATCCCTGCTAATTGATATTGGAATTGGACTGTCATTCATTCTTTTTTGTCTGGGATTGAGCAGACCTTTTTTGAAAGTTTTTTATGGTTTTGATGGTCAATTATTGGAACTATCGACTACCTATTTCAAGATCATGTCTCCTTATATTTTATTGACCTTATTAATCTTCCTTTTTTCAAATCTTTTGAAAATTGAGAAGAAAACAAAGCCCATTTTTTGGATTGGAACCCTAAGTTCCGTGTTAGATGTCTTGTTAAACTATTACTTAGTTCCTCTTTTGGGAATTCGTGGAGCTGCTATTTCGTCTATTTTATCGCTGCTAGTCATTGTTTTAGGGTATTTCATTTTTGTAAAATCTCTTGTTTTTCAAGCGCTTCAAGAGGCTTCGACAAGTAAATTAGAGCTTATCCGTTTTGGAATTCCTTTATCCATACAAGAAATACTGGAGAGTGTTTTATTTATCATGGCTTTCGACGCTTTCATGGGAAGACAAGGGCTACGCATTTTGTCCATCTATGCGGTAGTCAGTCAATTATTTGCAATTGTGAGAACACCTGCCTTTATGTATGCGGGTTCAATAGCAATCTTTTTGCCTGAAGCTAGGAAAAAAGAAGACGAAAAAGCATTGATTGCTACTATTTTTAGAAATAGCTACGCTGTTATATTTATATTTGCTTGTTTAGTAACAGTATTTTCAAATCCTTTTGCTCATTTTTTGTCTGATGAAGTTATTGATAATGTGCTGCCTTTTACTTTGTACACGGTTGTGGTCATGGGAGCAACACCTCTATATGAAAGCTCTAAGATGCTTTTGCAAAGCAATGATGACGAACAATGGGTTTTAAAAATAACAAGCATTGTCAATATATTAAGTATCCTTATCTTATTAGTTCTCCAGTTAATGGGCAAGCAAACCTATCAATCTCTGTATGGCATTTATGGTTTGAGTTTAATAGTGCTTAGTATTCTTTTCATAAAAAGAAATAGTGAGAAGAGAGTATCATCACGTAAAATGACAATGTAAGGCTTGTAGGGAGTAATACAAGTCTTTTTTAGAACTTTAATGAATAAAAGTTTTTTGACAGTTTACACTAGTTTCACCTAAAAAATATTATCGATTTTTCAAACGAAACGTCGCAGTAATCTTTGGTGGCTACATTAGGAGGTGATCTAAGGCCTTGAAAATCCCTTTGAAGATTGACAAATCAGTTAATCAATCTTCTTCTGCCCACGGTGGTACCTATAGTTCTTAGTGACCTTACGGTCGCTTTCGATAAGCTAATGCTTTAGGCAATAAGTAGGAAATCTATGAATATAGGTTCTTAATATCTCAAAGTAAAACTCTTTGACGTTTATGCTGGTGAAAAATTGGGACAAGGTAAGAAATCAATGGCCTACAGCCTGACTTTCCAAAATCCTAATGATAATCTCACAGATGAAGAAGTTGCCAAATACATGGAAAAAATCACTTCAGCCCTAACCGAAAAAATTGGTGCAGAAGTGAGGTAAAAATTGACAGCTGATAAGCTTATAGCCGTCTGTTTCTTATTTTTAAACAGATAACTTAGCAAGGACAGTGCCCATCAATGATGTTTGCTGTTAGTTCAATATGAAAAGAAAATTAATTTCTGTAAACGTCGTTTGTCAAGCCTATAAAAGACCTGTGTTTGTGAAAACAATTTCCCATTTTAAAGGGATGGTAGTCATTTAGTTTATCCTTTATGACTTTGTTAGCGCGTCTTACCGTACGTTTTTGTGACTAACTTTGTCAGTTTAATTATCACCCTTCAACCCTCCCAGTTGTTAAAGCTGTCTGCGGCTTGCTGCCTTGTCTTACAATCAAACCAAAAGACTAGAATAAGGAGAAAGGTTATGACACATGTTGTATCTGAAATTTTTAAAGATGGCCCGGTAGACAGGTTTGGTTTACGAGGTGATCCTGTTTTTTGGAACTATTTAGAAAAGCATTTTCAAAAGGTGGCTATGCCATATTCCGAAAGAAAACTAGAAGAGGATATAAGAACGATCTATCAAGATTTAACTGGAAAAGAATTTAGAATGGGTGAGATGGCTCTTGTTAAAGACTTTATAAGTAAATCCGACGGCATGTCATCAGGATGGCTTAGTGATGATTTTTGGCTTAAATCAGCTATACCGCTTCTGAAAAAACGATTGGCAAAATGGAATGAAACTTTATAAAGACTGCAATTTATTGATTATGAAGAATGATAAATCAAGCAATGGTGTCATAAAAGACAAACGGGATGGCTTATCATTCTTTTGAAAATAATTTGACATTTTCAAAGAAAAGTTTAAAATGGAAAACAGTCTGAAGAATTGAGGTAATGAAGAACTTTGCGGAAAGAAAAAAATATGTTGATATTAGGTTGGGTAGCGACTTTTATGTCTATAATGATGTATGTGTCTTATATCCCTCAGATTATGAATAATTTAGCAGGAAATAAGGGGGATTTTATCCAACCGTCAGTAGCTGCTCTTAACTGCACACTGTGGGTAATTTATGGTCTTTGTAAAGAAAAGCGAGACCTTCCTTTAGCCGCCGCCAATATGCCAGGCATTGTTTTTGGCTTGATTGCAGCGATTACGGCATTAGTTTAGCTTTATAAAAGCATTTATTTCATAAAGGTTGTGAATTGAGTCTGTGAAATAGAGATTTCTGTGGAACGGCTCTTTTTTTCTGTCATTTATCAACCTTTTCCTGAGATGATACCTACTTAATCACAATCAAATAGACGAGGAAATGTGTCAAAGTTAATGAGGGCTAAGCAAGAAAAGCTGTTAGCGACGGTCTGTCTAGCCACCTTGCTAGCTTTCTTTCTCAGTGTTATTGATTGCTCGAACGTGTATCGCAAGGTTTCAAGAAAATTCACTGACGCTGGATTTTCTACGAATTTTGGATAAAAGTGTTCTAACTTTTTATTGTGTAGTGGTTTTAGTTTAACGCAGTGATAAATTGGAATTTTCGCGTCTTGTTTTTTAGTCTCAACCCTTTAAAGTTCGGTGTTCTGCCGGAGCTTATCTAATCTATTTTAAGGAAAGCAAGACGACAAAATTGAATCGAGCTTTCATTACGATTGGCCGAACTTTTTATACGTAATTTTATATATTTACACTATTTTGTGAATAATTGCGTAGCAATCAGTTTTACCCGCACGAGCGGAGGTGATCCCAGTGACAACAACGAATCAGATACAGAAATCATGTTTTACCTACACATATAGACTTGTGATGTTAGACCGATTGAAATTGATTCTTTTGGATAGAAGGAAATCAAATATATATATTAAGTGGATGACAATAAAAGTAAAATATTAGATAATAGAGATTAAGAATTATAAAGAATTGGAAAATGTTTAGTCGTCAAACCTAAAATCATTATAATGATACGAATATTTTTTTGATCAATTTTGTGATAATATAAAGAAGCGACATGCTTACCAATTATTTCAATCTGATAGAGGTAATAATGAAACTTTTATATACCGACATTTCATACAACATAACAGAGATTTTGGCCGAGGAAGCACAAATAGCTGCTAAGGCTGGCAAGCGGGTCTTTTATATTGCTCCCAACTCCTTGTCTTTTGAGAAGGAGCGAGCTGTTTTGGAGACCCTGCCTGAGCGGGCTTCCTTTGCTATTACCATTACGCGTTTTGAGCAGATGGCACGTTATTTTGTTTTAAATGATATTCATCAGGGCGAAACCATTGATGATAATGGACTTGCCATGGTTTTTTATCGTGCTTTATCCAGTTTTTCAGACCAAGATTTGCGTGTTTTTGGGCGTCTTAAGCAAGATGCTCATTTTATCAATCAATTGGTGGATTTGTATAAGGAACTCAAGGCTTCTAATCTGACTGTCTTAGAATTAAATCAGCTAAATTCGGCTGAAAAGCAGGAAGATTTGATTAAGATTTTTACAGAGGTTGAAACCATTTTAAGTGCTGGCCATTTTGATAATCAAAGCAAGATTGCCTTCTTTGCACAACAGATCAAATTCGGTCATTTAGATACGGCTTTGCAGGATCTGACAATTGTTGTTGATGGTTTCACACGTTTTTCTGCTGAAGAAGAAAATCTGATAGGACTGTTACATGAAAAAGGTGTTGACATTATCATTGGGACTTATATTAGTCAAAAAGCTTATCGTTCAACTTTTTCGAATGGGAATGTCTATCAGGCTAGCCTTGATTTCATTCGTGGTTTGGCTGGTAAATTTCAAACCAAACCAGAATATGTGGTATCAAAGCAAGAAGCTTTGCCTGCCTTTACCAAACTTTCTCAGCTATTTGAAAGTCGTCATGATTTTTCGGACAGTCAGCTGGTCTTGACAGATAAGGACAAGGAACATGTAACTATCTGGGATGTCATTAATCAAAAAGAAGAAGTGGAACATGTTGCTAAGAACATTCGCCGGAAACTCTATGAAGGTCATCGTTACAAGGATATTTTGGTCCTTCTTGGGGATGTGGATGCCTATAAACTGCAGATTGGCAAGATTTTTGATAAGTATGAAATTCCCTATTATTTTGGCAAAGCGGAGTCCATGAGTTCGCACCCGCTGGTTCATTTTGTGGATTCTTTGGAGCGGGTTAAACGTTATAATTTTCGTGCTGAGGATGTCATGAATCTGCTCAAATCAGGCCTATATGGCAAAATCAAGCAAAATCAGTTAGATAAATTGGAGCAGTATGTCATTTATGCTGATATTAAAGGAAAAACAAAGTTTTTTAAGGACTTTACGCTAGATAATCATGGGCAATTTGATCTAAAAGCCTTAAATAAACTGCGGGCAGAAGTCATGTCACCTTTACAAGAGCTGGTTAAAATACAGGCCCAAAAGGGAGACAGTATCCTGCAAAAATTGACCAACTTTTTAGAAGCCATTTCTTTAACGAATAATTTTTCAAAATTAATCCAAGGTGTCAGTGACACTGAGCAGGAAAAGAACGAGCAAGTTTGGAAAACTTTTACGGTTATTTTAGAGCAATTTCATACGATTTTTGGACAAGAAAAAATGAAGTTGGCTGATTTTCTGGCACTCTTACGCAGCGGCATGCTGGCGGCTGATTATCGGACGGTTCCTGCCAGTGTTGATGTTGTGACAGTTAAGTCTTATGATTTGGTGGAGCCCCATAGCAATAAATTTGTTTTTGCTCTGGGAATGACCCAGTCTCATTTTCCTAAAATTGTCCAAAATAAGAGTCTTATTTCGGATGAAGAACGTGCAAAAATCAATGAAGCAACTCCTGACAATCGTCGTTTTGATATTGTCACTAAGGAAAATCTCAAGAAAAATCATTTCACCGCCCTGTCACTCTTCAATGCGGCCACTCAGGAATTGGTCTTAACCTTGCCGCAGATTTTAAACGAGGCAGAGGACAACACCTCCTCCTATTTGCTTGAATTGCAAGATATGGGAGTGCCAGTTGTGGAAAAGGGGCGCAATCGTTTAGCTGCGGATCCAGAAGATATTGGCAATTACAAGGCGCTTTTGTCGCGTGTGATTGAACTTAACCGCTCTGCTATTGACCAAGAATTATCTAAAGAAGAGCAGACCTTTTGGTCAGTTGCTGTTCGCTATTTACGCCAAAAATTGGCAAAAGAAGGACTTACGATTCCTGAAGTGAACGATAAGATGCAGACCAAGCAGGTTGCTGCAGAGGTTATGGCAGCACGTTTTCCAATAGATCAACCTTTAAATCTATCATCGTCTGCCCTGACAACTTTTTACAATAATCAGTATCTCTATTTCCTTCAATATATCCTTGGTTTGCAAGAGCTTGAAACGATTCATCCTGATGCTAGAAATCATGGGACTTATTTGCACCGTGTGTTTGAATTGGTTATGCAAGATCAATCTACTGATGATTTTGACAGTAAAATAAATCGTGCCATTGATATAACCAACCATGAGGATAGCTTTCACTTGGTTTATAATGAAGATGAGGAAAGTCGCTATGCTTTGGGTATTTTAGAAGATATTGCTCGTAGTACGGCTACCATTTTAAAAGGGGATAATCCTGTTCAGGTAGAAAGTGAAGAAGAAGCCTTTGAGTTAATGCTGGATCAGGCTGTTAAAATCAGAGGGGTTATTGATCGCATTGATCGCTTGTCAGATGGCAGTTTAGGAATTGTTGATTATAAATCAAGTAAAAATACCTTTGATCTGCAAAAATTTTACAATGGACTCAGTCCGCAGTTAGTGACTTATATAGAAGCTCTTCGGTCTTGTAAAAATTTGAATGAGACAGATAAGATTTTTGGAGCCATGTATCTTCATATGCAGGAACCTAAAACTGATTTAGCCAATATGAAATCCATCGAAAAAATTCTGGAAACGGTTCATAAGAATTTAAGTTATAAGGGACTCTTTTTAGAAGATGAAAAAGCATATTTGGCTAATGGGAAATACCATTTGCATGATGCTGTCTATAGTCAAAAAGAAGTTGATTTGCTGCTTGATTATAATAAAAGACTCTATCGCAGTGCCGCAAAGCAAATCAGAAAAGGAAACTTTCTCATTAACCCCTACAGTCAGGATGGCAAATCTGTTCAGGGAGAACAGCTGAAGGCTATTACACATTTTGAAGCAGATCGCCACATGCCTTATGCTCGTAAACTTTATCAGCTGCCACGCAAAGAAAAACGTCAGGGTTTCTTGGCGTTAATGCAGTCTAAAAAAGAGGAGGAAGGCAATGACCTTTAAACCATTTTTAACAGATCAAGAAATAGCTTCCTTACAAATTCAAGAAGCTCAGTCTGATAAGAAACAAAAACGAACGCCTGAGCAAATTGAGGCTATTTACACTTCAGGAACCAATATTTTGGTTTCTGCCTCTGCTGGTTCAGGAAAAACCTTTGTGATGATTGAGCGGATTATGGATAAAATTCTGCGTGGTGTAACGATTGATCAGCTTTTTATTTCCACCTTTACTGTTAAGGCTGCTGGTGAGCTTAAGGAGCGTTTAGAAAAGAAAATCACCGAGCAATTGCGTTTGACAAATGACACTGCCCTCAAACAATTTCTCAGCGAACAACTCTTGGGATTGCAGACTGCGGATATTGGAACCATGGATGCCTTTACCCAAAAATTAGTGACACAGTACGGCTATACCTTGGGAATTTCACCGAATTTTCGAATTTTACAAGATAAAAGCGAGCAGGATCTTCTTAAAAATGATGTCTTTGACGACCTTTTTACTGATTACAGAACTGGCGATCAAGCAGAGCTTTTCACTAAGCTTGTTAGGAATTTTGCTGGAAATCGAAAAGATTCGAGCAATTTTAGACAAATTATTTACAAAATTTATGATTTCAGTCAGGCAACCGATAATCCCCAAAGATGGCTTTTGGAGAATTTCTTAAAAGGAGCCAATACCTATAAGGATTTTTCAGCTATTCCTGAACAAGAAGTGAAAGACTTTTTGAATACTTTGCAGGAAACTGCTCTCGCTCTTCGTGATGTGACGGATTTAGAAGATTACAAGCAAGTAACGGCTAAAGGAACTCCAACAGCAGCTTATCAAAGGCACCTTAAAATGATTGAGCAGCTGCAGGATTGGGTCTTGCATTTTGACAGTCTATACGGGCGAGATGGTCTGGGGAAATTAGCAAATGACATTGCAACACTCATTCCATCTGGTAACGATGTGACAGTAGCAGGAGTTAAATATCCTGTCTTTCGCAGTTTGCACAGTCGCTTAAGAGGACTAAAACACTTGGAAACAATTTTCAAGTATCAGGATCAAAGTCTGCCTTTGTTGCAAGTACTGCAATCTTTTACCCTTGATTTTTCAAAACAATACCTGCAAGCAAAGATGCAGGAAAATGCCTTTGAGTTTTTAGACATTGCACATTTTGCTATCCAGATTTTAGAAGAAAATGATGCTATTCGTCAGCTTTATATAGATAAGTATCACGAAGTCATGGTAGATGAATATCAGGATAATAATCACACCCAAGAGCGCATGTTGGAACTTTTATCTAATGGGCGCAATCGCTTCATGGTAGGAGATATTAAGCAATCTATCTATCGGTTTCGTCAGGCAGATCCACAGATTTTTAATCAAAAATTTAAGGATTTTCAAGAACATCCAGAGCATGGAAAACTCATTCTCTTAAAAGAAAACTTTCGGAGTCAGTCAGAAGTCTTAGATGCTACCAATAGTGTTTTTACGCACCTTATGGACGAAACGGTTGGAGAAATTCTCTACGATGATACCCATCAGCTTGTGGCTGGCAGTTCAGCTCAAAAAATTCCTTATCCGCAAAATGAAACACAAGTCCTCATCTATGATACAAAGGATCAGCAAAATCAAGATCTTGCTGTAGAAGATGATAGTAATCAAATCAGTCTAGGTGAGGTCAAATTGGTTGCTAAGGAGATTATTCGCCTTCATAATGAAGAAAAGGTTCAGTTTGAAGATATTACCTTGCTTGTCTCATCGCGGACACGCAATGATGGTATCTTGCAAACCTTTGATGATTATGGCATTCCTTTGGTGACTGATGGTGGTGAACAAAACTATCTGAAATCAGTGGAAGTTATGGTCATGTTGGATACTCTGCGTTCTATTGATAATCCTCTCAATGATTATGCTCTAGTAGCTCTTTTGCGTTCACCTATGTTTGCTTTTGATGAGGATGACTTGGCTCGTCTAGCTCTGCAAAATCTACCAGATCAACACAAACAAAATCTTTATGAAAAGATGGAGAATGCCAGAAATGGCCAAGGCCAGCAAGTTCAGTTGATCACAGAAGTATTGTCTGCCAAATTGGATGCTTTCTTTGAAACTTTCCTCAGTTGGCGTGAGTTTAGTCTCTTAAATTCGCTCTATGATTTGATTTGGAAAATTTATAATGATAAGTTTTACTATGATTACGTGGGAAGTTTACCAAAATCTGAACAGCGCCAAGCCAATCTTTATGCTCTAGCCCTGCGTGCCGATAACTTTGAGAAAACAGGTTTTAAGGGGTTGTCGCGCTTCATTCGCATGATTGACAAAATTCTAGAAAATCAAAATGACTTGGCTGATGTTGAAGTCGCTTTACCTAAAAATGCAGTGACGCTGATGACGATTCATAAGAGTAAGGGATTGGAATTTAAATATGTCTTTATTCTTAATATTGATAAAAAATTTAGCATTCAAGATATGACATCACCCTTAATCTTATCGCGGCAAAACGGTGTTGGTATCAAGTATATTGCTGATATGAAAGAAGAACTAGAGGAAAAATTATTGCCGACAGTTAAAGTCAGCATGGATACTCTTCCTTATCAACTGAATAAGCGTGAGCTTCGTCTGGCAACCCTATCTGAACAAATGCGATTGCTTTATGTTGCCATGACACGATCTGAAAAGAAACTTTACTTGGTCGGAAAAGGCAGTCAGGAAAAATTAGGGGATCAGTATGATGGCAAATCAGAAAACAATCATTTGCCAGTAGCTGATCGTGAACACTATTTGACTTTTCAGGATTGGCTTTTGGCGATTGAAGCTGCTTATGCTGCCGATGAACTTCATTTTAAAACAAGTTTTATAACGGATGAAGACTTAACAGAAGATAAAATGGGAAGTTTAGAAGCAGAGCAGGCTTATGATGCGGATAATCTTAAGGATAATCGGCAATCAGATAATATTGCGCGTGCTTTAGATATGTTAGAAGCAGTTGAAAAATTAAATCAGCACTATAAGGCTGCTATCCATTTACCAACTGTTCGTACGCCAAGTCAGATCAAAAAATTTTATGAGCCTGTTATGGAAACAGAAGGTGTAGAGGTGATGCAAACTTCCTATCAGACTAAACCAAAGTTTGAGCTGCCTCAATTTTCAAAAAAGGCGAACCAAGATCCAACAGCTCTTGGTTCAAGTGTTCATGAACTTATGCAGCGGCTTCATTTGAGTGAACAGGTTAGTCTTGAAGATATTTTAACTGCTCTGGCAGAACTATCTGTAGAAGAAAATGTTAAAAAAGCTATTCAGGTTGATAAGATTTTGCATTTCTTCCAGACCAGCCAACTGGGGAAACTCATTCAAGCAAATGCTGACAAGGTCTATCGTGAAGCACCCTTTGCTATGCTGCAAGCGGATCCTGCAAGCGGAGAAGACTATGTCGTGCGGGGGATTATTGACGGTTACATTCTTTTTGATAATCGGATTGTCCTCTTTGATTATAAAACAGATAAATTCACTAATAGTCAAGCTATTAAAGAGCGTTACCGAGGTCAGATGACACTTTATGCTCAAGCTTTGAGCCAATCCTATAATATCCAACAAGTAGACAGTTATTTAATTCTATTAGGCGGTGAAAAATTAGAAGTTGTGGAAATTTAATAGCAGACATATTCCAAAAAAGAGTAGTCTAATGAAAAGAACCACTTATAATGGACAGTATAAAAAAGTTATACACTGTTCTTATCAGGAGGTTCTTTTCATAAATACTCTTTTTTATTTATGAAAAGAACTGTTATTTAAACGTAATGTTTGTTTTATGTTTGAATATCGAAAAAAACTTAAAAATATTATATAATAGAAGAAAAGAAGGAAAAGAGGTATTTATGAAGAAGGAAGAACGATTAGAAGAAATCACAAAACTCATTAATAAGCGAGGAACCATTCGGGTTACTGAAGTTGTGGAACGATTAAAGGTATCAGACATGACTGTCCGTCGCGATTTAACTGAATTGGAAGGCTTGGGAGTATTAACACGTATTCACGGTGGGGCTAGAAGCAATAATATTTTTCAATATAAAGAAATGTCCCATGAAGAAAAACATTCTCGACAAATAGAAGAAAAGCACTATATTGCACAAAAGGCTGCCGAGTTAGTAGAAGAAGGAGATACGATCTTTTTAGGACCGGGAACAACTGTAGAACTGCTGGCTGAAGAGATTAATAAGACAACTTTGCAAGTCATCACCAATTGTCTTCCTGTTTTTCAGATCTTATCGCAAAAGCAATCAGAGACGTTTAGAGTCCATTTATTGGGCGGCGAAATGAGAAGTATCACTCAGTCTTTTATTGGAGAAATAACAAATATCGTTTTAGAAAAAATGCATTTTTCAAAAATGTTTTTCAGCGGCAATGGTGTCAAAGGAAATGAAGTGATGACATCAAGTTTCCAAGAAGCTTATACTCAGAAGATGGCTTTAGGAAGGGCAATTGAAAAATATTTGCTGATCGACTCTTCAAAGATTGGAAAAGAAGATTTTACGTCATTTTATCAGCTGTCACAATTGACAGCTCTGATTACAGATTGTCAAGATGACGATAAGCTTCAAAAACTGAGCAAATATACTGAGATTATTAACTAAATCGTTAGATAACAAAAAGTGATCAGAAAAATAAGATAATCAAAGAGAGCGAGAGAAGACCTTCAAGATTGTTTAGCAATCATAGCGGTCTGACTCGGACTCTTATTTTTTTGCGTAAAAACACTCAAACTTCAAACAAAAATTATATTTTATCAACAGAAAAAGGAAATATTTTTTAAATAATACCAAAAATGTTTAAAAAATAAACAAAAATGTGTTGATTTTTTAAACAAGTTATAGTATATTATAACTAAAGAAAAACGAAAACGCTTTTCTGACTAAAAAATCATTTCAAGGAGAATGACTATGGCAATTATTATTGGTTCAGATGCAGCTGGTAAAAGACTTAAAGATGTTATTAAAACATTTTTAAAAGATAACAATCATGAAGTTTTAGATGTTACTGAAAGGAAAGATTTGGATTTTGTAGATTCAACTTTAGCAGTTGTACATGAGGTACAAAAAAATGATAAAAATTTGGGAATTGCAATTGATGCCTATGGTGCGGGCAGCTTTATGGTAGCTACTAAAGTCAAAGGTATGATTGCAGCAGAAGTGTCTGATGAACGTTCAGCTTATATGACACGCGGCCATAATAATGCGCGTATCATTACTCTTGGTGCTGAAATTGTTGGAGATGAACTGGCCAAAAATATTGTTAAGGACTTTGTAGAGGCTAAATATGACGGCGGCCGTCATCAGATCCGTGTAGATATGCTAAATAAAATGTGCTAAAGACAAATAGAGTGAGGAAATGAAAATGAAAATTGCTATTGGTTGTGACCATATTGTTACTGATGTGAAAATGGAATTATCTAAACATCTAAAAGAAGAAGGTTATGAAGTTCTAGATGTAGGGACCTATGACTTTACACGTACGCACTATCCCATCTTTGGTAAAAAAGTGGGCGAAGCAGTTAGCAGTGGTGAAGCGGATTTAGGTGTATGTATGTGCGGTACTGGTGTGGGTATAAGTAATGCTGCCAATAAAGTACCGGGTGTTAGAACGGCATTAGTAAGAGATATGACTTCTGCTCTGTATTCAAAAGAAGAACTTAATGCAAATGTCGTTAGCTTTGGCGGCGCTATTATAGGTAAGTTGTTATTATTTGATATTGTAGATGCTTTTATTAAAGCCCAGTATAAACCGACAGAAGAAAATAAGAAATTAATTGCTAAGATCAAACATTTAGAAGCACATAACGATAAACAAGCAGATCCGCATTTCTTTGATGAATTTCTAGAAAAGTGGAATCATGGTGACTATCACGATTAAGGAGAGTTATCATTATGATGCTAACAGTTACGATGAATCCTTCCATTGATATTGCTTACCAGCTGGATGACTTAAAGGTTGATACTGTCAATCGTGTCATTGAAACGCATAAAACACCCGGAGGAAAAGGATTGAATGTGACACGTGTTCTGTCTCAGTTAGGAGACGATGTCCTTGCTAGCGGCCTTCTTGGTGGGAAACTTGGTGAATTTTTAGAAGTGGAACTTGATAAGTCTGCCATAAAGCATTCTTTTTATAAGATTTCTGCAGAGACAAGAAATTGTATTGCTATTTTACATGGTGGCTATCAAACAGAAATATTAGAACAAGGACCTTATGTTTCCGCTAAAGAATCTAAAGGGTTTCTTGAATTTTTTGAAAAATTACTTCCAAAATTAGAAGTTGTCGCAATTTCAGGAAGTCTTCCAAAAGGGGTTCCTGTAGACTATTATTCTCAAATGATTGCGATTTGCAAGCAACATCAGGTTCCTATTGTTTTGGATTGTTCAGGTCAGGCTTTGTTGGAAGTGTTAAACGGTGCAGCTAAACCAACTGTCATCAAGCCCAATACAGAAGAATTATCTCAAATTATGGAACGGGAGATTACAAATGATGTTGCTGTTTTAAAGCATGCTTTGGCTAGCCCCATCTTTTCAGGAATTGATTGGATTATTGTCTCACTTGGTTCTCAAGGTGCTTTTGCCAAGCATGGTCAAACATTTTATAAGGTCACTATTCCTAAAATAGCAGTCGTTAATCCAGTTGGTTCAGGGGATTCAACGGTAGCTGGAATTACATCGGCTCTTGCTGCAGGAGCAAGTGATGAGAAATTGCTCAAAAAAGCGAATACACTTGGTATGCTCAATGCTCAGGAAAAATTAACTGGACACGTTAACTTAGAAAATTATGATAATTTATACCAACAAATTGAGGTAGCGGAGGTTTAAAAAGATGACATTAACACAAGAAAAGCGCAGTTATATGGAAAAACTTAGTGATGAAAATGGAATTATTTCAGCTTTAGCTTTTGACCAGCGTGGTGCTTTAAAACGCTTGATGGCGCAGTATCAAACGCAAGAACCAACGATTGCTCAAATGGAAGAGCTGAAGGTCTTAGTAGCAGAAGAATTAACACCTTATGCTTCATCCATGCTGCTTGATCCAGAATATGGTCTTCCAGCAACAAAACATTTGGATAAAAATGCAGGTTTGCTCCTTGCTTATGAGAAGACTGGTTATGATACAACAAGCACTAAACGCTTGCCAGATTGTCTGGTTGAATGGTCAGCCAAACGTTTGAAAAAACAAGGTGCAGATGCTGTTAAATTCTTGCTCTACTATGATGTTGATGGTGATGAAGAAGTTAACCAGCAAAAACAGGCTTATATTGAACGAATTGGTTCTGAATGTAAGGCAGAAGATATTCCCTTTTTCCTTGAAATTTTAGCTTATGACGAAACCATTACTGATGCCGCAAGCGTTGAGTATGCTAAAGTAAAGCCTCATAAAGTGCTTGATGCTATGAAAGTCTTCTCAGACGAGCGTTTTGGCATTGATGTTCTGAAGGTTGAGGTTCCTGTTAACATGAAGTATGTCGAAGGTTTTGGTGATGGCCCAATTGTTCACACTCAAGATCAAGCAGCAAACTTCTTTAAACAACAAGATCAAGCAACACCGCTTCCCTATATTTATTTGAGTGCAGGTGTTTCTGCTAAGTTATTCCAAGATACGCTTGTTTTTGCAAAAGAGTCAGGGGCTAATTTTAACGGTGTCCTTTGCGGACGTGCCACATGGGCTGGTTCAGTTAAAGATTATATTGAAAAAGGCGAAGCAGCAGCCCGCCAGTGGCTTCGTACAGAAGGATTCAAGAATATTGATGAGCTGAATAAGGTTTTAAAAGCAACCGCAACGTCTTGGAAAGAAAGGGCTTAAAAAATGGTGAGCGGTTATGTCACAGTTATTTAGCGAAGATACAGTATTTATTTCAAAACAAAAAGAAAAAGAAGAAGTATTCAAAGAGATTGCTGGAAAATTGCTGGAAAGAAAATTAGTGACATCAGAGTATATCAACAACTTAATTGAAAGAGAAAAAAATTATCCAACTGCTCTGTCCCTATCTCCGATTGATACAAGTTTACCAAATATTGCTATTCCTCATACAGAAAGCGAATATGTAACAGAAACTCGTATTGTACCGGTAAAACTAAAATATCCTATTGTTTTTCATAATATGATTCTGCCGGATGAAGAAGTAACTGTTTCATTCTTATTTATGATTTTAAATCATAATGAGAGTGAACAAGCAGGATTGCTGGCTGGAATAATGGATTTTATTAATCGGCAAAGTATTAGTGATTTGAAAGTCTTTTTCAATTTAGAAGATAGCCATAAAATTTTTGATTATTTAAAACAGCATTATTAAAAAGGAGTAAAATTATGATTAAAATTTTAGCTGCCTGTGGTGCAGGTGTGAATTCAAGCCATCAAATTAAGAGTGCATTGGAATCAGAATTGACAAAACGTGGTTATCAAGTATCGTGTGATGCTGTGATGATTAAAGATATTAATGAAGATCTACTCTCTCATTATGATATTTTTGCTCAAATTTCTAAAACGGATCTAGGCTTTGATGTTACTATCCCTGTGGTGGATGCAGGACCAATTCTTTATCGTATTCCTGTAATGGCAGAACCTGTCTATCAAAAGATGGAAGAAATTATTAAAAGTTTACATACGTAAACTGTAATCAATAGGAGATAATCATATGAATGTGATAATTGAATTTGCCAATGCAGTCTTTAAGCCAATTATTGATCTTGGTGCGGCACCACTGATGACTGTCATTTTAACCATTATAGCTTTATGTTTTAGAGTGAAATTTACAAAAGCTTTGGAAGGCGGTATTAAATTAGGGATTGCCTTGACTGGTATTAGTGCCATCATCAACATTTTGTCTACTGCTTTTTCTGGAGCGATGACGGATTTTGTAGATCGTACTGGACTTCACTTAAATATTACTGATGTCGGTTGGGCACCACTAGCAACCATTACCTGGGGCTCTCCATATACATTATATTTTCTGTTAGTCATGCTTATTGTTAATATCATCATGTTGGTATTCCATCAAACAAATACCTTGGATGTTGATATCTTTGATATTTGGCACCTGTCTATTGTAGGTCTATTTGCTATTTTTAGTGGTGCAAATTTACTTGTTGCAACGGTTTTAGTCATCTTTATTGGAGTTTTAAAAATCATTAATTCTGATGTGATGAAACCGACTTTCAATGATTTAATGGGAACTGGCAATGATAACCCCATGACAACAACCCACATGAATTACATGATGAACCCAATCATTATGGTATTTGATAAAATTTTTGATAAGCTGTTTCCTTGGTTGGATAAATATGATTTTGATGCTGCTAAATTAAATGCTAAAATTGGTTTTTGGGGTTCTAAATTTGCTATCGGTGTTTATTTGGGGATATTTGTTGGTTTGCTGGCTGGTCAAACTCCTACACAAGTGATTTCTCTAGCTTTTACAGCTGCAGTTTGTTTGGAGTTATTTTCACTGATTGGCTCTTGGTTTATCGCAGCTGTGGAACCGCTATCACAAGGAATTACAAATTTTGCTTCTTCCAAATTGAAAGGTCGCACATTAAATATTGGATTAGATTGGCCATTTCTTGCAGGTCGTGCAGAAATTTGGGCTGCTGCTAACATTTTAGCACCTATTATGCTATTTGAAGCCATTATTTTACCAGGGAACAAATTATTACCTCTTGCAGGAATTATTGCAATGGGTGTTACTCCAGCTTTATTGGTTGTAACACGCGGTAAGCTAATCAGAATGATTATTATTGGTACGATTGAATTGCCTCTGTTTTTGTGGTCAGGAAGTTTAATGGCACCGTTTATCACGGAAACTGCCAAAAAAGTTGGGGCATTTCCTAAGGGAATAAGCAGCTCGACATTAATCTCTCATACGACAATGGAAGGTCCTATTGAAAAATTTTTAGCTTATTTTGCAGGTAAGGGCACAGCTAGTGATGTGCAATACATGTTATATGCTGTGATTGCACTTGCTATTTATACTCTTTTATTTTTCTGGTATGTTGCTCAAATGAAAAAACGCAATCAAGCTTATGAAGAACCGAAATAGAATGAACATGTCTATATTATATTTTTAGAAAGAAGGTATGAAAATGAACAGAGAAGAAGCGACTCTTTTGGGGTTTGAAATTGTAGCCTATGCAGGAGATGCACGTTCTAAATTACTTGAAGCTTTGAATGCGGCACAGGCCGGTGAGTACGATAGGGCAGAAGAGCTTGTAGCTGCGGCAGATGACTGTATTGTTGATGCCCATAAAGCTCAAACAAGCCTTTTGGCTAAGGAAGCACAAGGCGATGATATTGAACTTAGTGTTACTTTAATGCACGGACAAGATCACCTGATGACAACCATACTTCTAAAAGATTTGATGAAACATTTAATTGAATTGTACAAAAGAGGGAGCTAAAATAATATGAACACATTGATTGCTCAAATTGAAAAGGGAAAGCCTTTCTTTGAAAAAATTTCGCGTAATATTTATCTACGTGCTATTCGTGACGGGTTTATCTCGGCAATGCCGGTCATCCTATTTTCGAGTATTTTTCTGTTGATCGCTTATGTTCCTAATATCTTTGGTTTTACTTGGCCAAAAGGTATTGAAAACATGTTGATGACACCCTATAACTATACAATGGGGATTATTGGTTTCCTAGTGGCTGGTACAACTGCTAAATCACTAACGGATTCGATGAACCGCCAATTAGAAAAGACCAACCAGATTAATTTCATTTCAACAATGTTAGCTTCTATGGCCGGTTTTTTAATCATGGCAGCGGATCCAGCTAAAGAAGGTGGTTTCTTGAGTGCCTTTATGGGAACTAAGGGCTTGTTAACTGCTTTCATTGCAGCCTTTATTACTGTTAATGTCTACAAGATTTGTGTTAAAAATAATGTTACCATTCGTATGCCTGAGGAGGTACCGCCAAATATCTCTCAAGTGTTTAAAGATATTTTTCCATTTGCCTTTTCCATTATTATTTTGTATGCTATCCAATTAGCTATTAAGGCAGTTATTGGAGTAAATGTGGCTCAGTCAATTGGAACCTTGCTTGCTCCTTTATTTTCAGCAGCCGATGGCTATCTTGGTATTACGATTATTTTTGGAGCTTACGCCTTGTTCTGGTTTGTCGGTATTCATGGTCCTTCTATTGTTGAGCCGGCTATTGCAGCTATTACATATTCAAATGTTGAATTGAATGCACATTTGATTCATGCTGGTCAACATGCTGATAAAGTGATTACCTCAGGCACTCAGATGTTTATTGTAACTATGGGTGGTACTGGTGCAACATTAGTTGTTCCTTTCATGTTCATGTGGTTATGTAAATCAAAACGCAATAAGGCTATTGGACGTGCTTCTGTTGTGCCAACTTTCTTTGGCGTCAATGAACCTATCTTGTTTGGAGCACCTATTGTTTTAAATCCAGTCTTTTTCATCCCTTTCATTCTTGCCCCAATTGTTAATGTTTGGATTTTTAAGTTTTTTGTTGATACCCTTGGAATGAACAGTTTTTTTGCTAATCTTCCATGGACAACACCCGGGCCAATAGGCATTGTCTTAGGAACTGGATTTGCTGTTTTATCTTTTGTTCTTGCAGCACTTTTAATCCTTGTAGATACTGTCATTTATTATCCTTTTGTTAAAGTTTATGATGAACAGATTTTGGCTGAAGAAGCTGAAGGTAAAAGTTCATCCGATGCTTTAAAAGAAAAAGTAGCAGCTAACTTTGATACGAAAAAAGCTGATGCTATTCTTGAAGGTGCTGAATCTAAAGAAGAGCCAGCAACTCATGCTATTACTGAAGAAACAAATGTTCTCGTTTTATGTGCCGGCGGCGGTACCAGCGGTCTTTTAGCTAATGCTTTAAATAAAGCCGCAGAAGAATACGGAGCCCCTGTTAAGGCTGCAGCTGGAAGTTATGGCGCTCACCGCGAAATTTTAGACCAATACCAATTAGTCATCTTGGCTCCGCAAGTTGCTTCTAACTATGAGGATATGAAGGCAGAAACGGATAAACTTGGCATCAAATTAGCTAAGACCGAAGGTGCTCAATATATTGGTTTGACGCGTGATGGCAAGGGAGCGCTTGCCTTTGTGGAAGAACAATTTAAAGATTGAGAGGTCACACTATGAGCAAAACATTACCTAAAGATTTTATCTTTGGTGGTGCAACAGCAGCTTATCAGGCTGAAGGTGCCACTCATGCAGATGGGAAGGGTCCTGTTGCTTGGGATAAATATTTAGAAGATAACTATTGGTATACAGCTGAACCTGCCAGCGATTTCTATCATCAATATCCTGTTGATTTAAAGTTGGCAGAAGAATTTGGCGTCAACGGTATTCGCATTTCCATTGCTTGGTCACGGATTTTTCCAAAAGGGTATGGAGCCGTTAACCCCAAAGGTCTTGCCTTTTATCATAATCTTTTTGCTGAATGCCATAAACGTCATGTGGAACCTTTTGTAACACTTCATCACTTTGATACCCCAGAGGCTTTGCATTCAAATGGTGACTTTCTCAATCGTGAAAATATAGAGCATTTTGTCAACTATGCTGAATTTTGCTTTAAAGAATTTCCAGAAGTGAATTATTGGACAACTTTCAATGAAATTGGCCCCATTGGTGATGGTCAGTATCTGGTTGGAAAATTTCCGCCGGGCATCCAATACGATCTTGCCAAGGTTTTCCAATCCCACCACAACATGATGGTTGCACATAGCAAGGCAGTCAAACTTTTCAAAGATGGTGGCTACTCTGGCGAAATTGGTGTGGTGCATGCTCTGCCAACCAAATATCCTTATGATCCAAACAACCCAGCAGATATTCGTGCGGCAGAATTAGAAGATATTATTCATAATAAATTCATCTTGGATGCGACTTATCTGGGTAAGTATTCTGAGAAAACTATGGAAGGGGTCAATCATATTTTGGCTGTCAATGGTGGTCAATTAGACCTTCGTGAGGAAGATTTTGCTGCTCTTGAAGCTGCTAAAGATCTCAATGATTTCTTGGGTATCAATTATTATATGAGTGATTGGATGCGTGCTTTTGATGGTGAAACCGAAATTACGCATAATGCTAAAGGCGAAAAAGGAAGTTCTAAGTACCAGATTAAGGGTGTCGGTCGCAGAGAAGCGCCAGTAAATGTTCCCAAAACAGATTGGGATTGGATCATTTATCCGCAAGGACTTTACGACCAAATCATGCGAGTTAAGCAGGACTATCCTAATTACAAGAAGATTTATATCACTGAAAATGGTCTTGGTTATAAGGATGAATTTGTGAATCATACTGTTTATGATGATGCCCGTATTGATTATGTTAAAAAACACTTAGAAGTTCTTTCAGATGCTATAGCAGACGGTGCCAATGTCAAAGGTTACTTTATCTGGTCTCTGATGGATGTCTTCTCATGGTCAAATGGTTATGAGAAGCGCTATGGTCTCTTTTATGTTGATTTTGATACGCAAGAGCGTTATCCCAAGAAAAGTGCCTACTGGTATAAAAAGTTAGCTGAGACCCAAATAATTGACTGATGCCGGTATTTTAATCGCATTTGGTAATCATTTGCGTTGTTTGGGAGGCTTGCTGTCTTGACTGAAATTAAATCAAAAAGCTTGTTACTTCAATATTTTCTCAATATATCCTATATTTAATGAATACTTCCAAAAAACAGCCTAAATTTTGGATAAAGACAGCAATAAAAACAAGAGTGACAGTCTTTGATTGCACTCTTGCTTTGTTTTAATGTTAAAAATATGAAGTAAGAATGAGGATAAGTAATGGTTATTGAACTAAAAAATGAAAAAGTAACTGTCCAGTTTAAAGAGTTTGGCGGTGCTTTGTCTTCTATCAAAGATCAAGATGGTATAGAATACCTATGGCAGGGAAATCCTGCCTACTGGAGTTCTCAGGCACCGGTTCTTTTTCCTATTTGCGGCAGTTTAAGAAATGATAAGGGCATTTACACGTCTAAGAAACACTCACATCGTTATGGCAGCATCCCTAGACACGGCTTGGTGCGAAAGAAAAATTTTCGCTTTGAGCAACTGGGAAAAGACAGTGTTGTTTTTACCATTACTCCTGACAAAGAAATGCTGATGCAATATCCCTATCATTTTGAATTAAAGATTATCTACACTTTAAAGCATACAACTATTCGCACAGAGTATCAGGTTATTAACAAAGAAAAAGAAAGCATCATGCCTTATTTTATCGGAGGCCATCCCGGTTTGAACTGTCCCTTGTTTGCAGGAGATCGCTATGAAGACTACTATCTTGAATTTGAAAAGGAAGAAACCTGTACAGTACCAAAATCTTTTCCTGATACAGGGTTGCTTGATTTACAAGACAGAAAAATTTTCTTGAAAGGGCAGAAATACCTTGATTTGGATTATTCTTTGTTTACGCATGACGCCATTACTTTAGATAATCTACAATCAAGAAGTGTCAGTCTGCGTTCTAAAAATCACGGCGGAGGCCTGCGTTTGGATTTTGCAGATTTTCCTTACCTTATTCTTTGGTCAACAGCCAATAAGAGTCCTTTTATAGCCTTAGAACCTTGGAGCGGGTTGTCAACTGCGGTAGATGAATCAGATTATTTTGAAGAAAAACGCAATGTGAGCTTTGTAGAGCCCGGACAGTTTGATCGAAACTATTTTGACATCACTGTTTTATAAAATTGAAAGGAGGGAATTAATGATGACTTCTCTTAAAAAAATAGCTAAAAACGCCATCTCATCAGCCTTTGAGATAGTCTATATACTGACCTTCACCAATCAAAAAGATGTTCCGAATATGACAGAAGAAATCAAGCGATTGGGTAAGTGGTATGTCAATACTGGTGATGAATGGATTTGTCATTCAAATCTACCTTTATCCGAATTTCAAGAGAAATTTTTGGAGCTGACACATCTGACTTCTGAGCAAGTGTTCTTGACTAAAGATCATCTGCCATTTTCAAAATAAAGCTAAAAGATGGACATCTAGCTTATTTTGAATATTGCAGGCTCACTTTGCTGTAAATCAGTACGGTCTGTAGCTTGCTGCCTCGTCCTAAAAGACTAAGTTAGAATAGCAATCTTCTTTTAGTATCAGGGATGTTCTTTTAAAACAGTCTAAAAATCCATTTGGAGAAGATAATGCTCCAAATGGATTTTTACTTAACCCCAAAATTTCTTAGCGATTTCTTGGCCTTGTTTGATCTTAGCCCATTGCTGCGGGATAGCTAACTCATTGCCAGAATCACAAGAGGCAAAACCGCATTGATGTGACAGCAGCAAACGTTCCTTAGGCAAAATGGTGCTGGCTTGTTCTAATAACTTGAGAACACGTTCTTCATCATCAAGATCAGTTGTCTTACTGGAAAGGAGTCCAAGAACAACCTCAGCATCTTTATCTTTAAGAGAAGCAAGAGCCTTCAAATCACCTGAGACGTCACTGTCCCATTCTAAGAAGAAGCGGTCATAGTGTTGATCACGCAAGAATTTTTCCGCAATCGCTTCATAAGTTCCGCCTGAGGCAGAACGGCTTTCATAATTTCCGCGGCAGTTATGTGTCCAAACTTTGAGTCCTAATTGATGCCCGTAATCAGCTACTTCGTTATTGATTGCAATGAATTCATCAGCTAAATCAGCCAGCGCAGCATTGCCATCAGCAAAAAACGAAGCAGGATTTGATTCATCAAAAAGTTCCCAAAGGCAGTCATCAAACTGGATAATCTCACCGCCAGCTTCTTTGTATTCTGTCAAGAATTCCTTGTAGGCCTTGATAAGACCAGCTTTTAATTCGTCATTGGTTTTGTAAACTTGCCCTTCACCAGCAAGTTTATCAAAGATAGTCAGTTCAGTATAAGCATGCGCAGGTCCCCAAATCGTTAATTTTGTTTGCCTATCACCAGCTTCTTCCTTGAGCAGTTTGTAAATATCTAAAAAATGATGATTTTTACCTGAAAGTGGTTGGGTAATGCGAATACCGATGTCTTTACGTGTTTCGTACTGTCCGCCATCATGGTCTTTAAAAGTGTAGCCGTGGTCTGCAATGTAACGTTCAATACCTTTAAGTCCCCAAATAAAATCTAAATGCCACATGGACTTAGAATATTCACCATCTGTCAAAATATCAATACCATTTGCCTTTTCATCAGCAATGACCTTTTTAATCTCTGCTGTTTCTGTTTCACGATAACCCGGAAAACTATCATAAAAAGGATACTGAATGTCATCACGATGTTCAATTTTATTTTTATAGTCAAGCAGATCAGCTGGACGAAGAAGAGATCCAACTAGTTGGAATTTTGATTGTGTCATATACATGCCTCTTTCTAGATTTCTTGCTTTTTATTGTACAAAAGCTGAGCACTTTTGAAAAATAGTTAATTTAGAGAAAAGCATATAGTTTTAAACTATAACTAAAAAGACAGTTTTTGCCTAAACACAAACGCCTTCTCCTCGAAATGAAAAAGCAGTTTTCCCTATCTCCGCCTTTTTTGGTAAAATAGAAGAAAAAACAAGGAGCAACTTATAACCGATGCGCGATAACCATTTACACACCCATTTTTCCTATGATTCTGACGCTAGCTTTGAGGACTACCTGACTCACTATGATGGGGAAATTGTCACAACCGAGCACTACGACCTGTCCAACCCCTACACTCAGCAGGATGATGTACCTGATTATGAGGCTTATTCTAAGGAAATAGCCGAGCTTAATGCGAAATACGGTAACCGCATCAAGCGAGGCATTGAAATTGGCTATTACCAGCCCCGTGAAGCGGACATTCTCAGCTTCCTAGCTGACAAGGACTATGATTTGAAATTACTCTCTGTCCATCACAACGGCGTCAATGATTATCTGGACGATGAAGTGGCAGATATGGACAAAGAGACCATTATCCAAGAATACCTAGACAAGCTGGAATACGCCATCGGACGCGTAGAAGCTGATGTGCTGGCGCATTTCGACTATGGCTTTCGCTTGTTTGACCTGACGGTTGATGAATTAAAGACTCATGAAGCCCAGCTGCGCCGCATTTTCCACAAGATGATCGACCACAACCTAGCCTTTGAACTCAACAGCAAGTCCATGTACCTCTATGGACACGAGCATCTCTACCGCTATGCCTTAAGTCTAGTCAAAAACTTAGGCTGCCACAAATACACCATCGGCTCCGACGGTCACAAACTCGAACACTTCCGCCTAGCCTTTGACAAAATTCAAGACATCTTGGATGAGTATGGGATTGAAGAAGGGGAGATAATTTAAAAAGCAGCGGTGGGTTGCTGATAGATAAATTTTGGAGGAATATATGACAAATGAAATAAATTACTGGATGATAGCAACTGGCGGTATGGGAGAGTTGTGGAAATCGTTTCAGGAAAATAAGCAAGCTTTTATTGGTTTTTCACAATATCCAATATCTGATTTAAAAACTTATAAAAATGTCAGTCAAATTCCTGCTGGAAAGGGAGCTAAAAAATATATTTGGCAATTTGGTCATGAAATCAAGATTGGAGATATAATTATCGCTAAAAAGGGAGTAAAGAAAATTTTAGCAATTGGAAAAGTGACTAAAACGTATTATTATATTCCAGAAAAGGATGATTGGAAACATTGTATAGATGTTGACTGGCTAAGGACAGGTCTGTGGGAAATGGTTCAGAAAACAAATCGTAACACTGTTCATTTAGATAAAAATAGTAAAAGAATTGAGCAATATAAATCTATATTAGATGGGACTTATGATAACATGAATAACAGTTCAGATGTAAATGACTATAAAGATAAATTAGAAAACTCCAAAAACCTCATCCTCCGCGGTGCGCCGGGTACTGGAAAGACTTATCTGGCTAAGCAGATTGCTGAGGAACTGACTGACGGTAATGAAGACCAGATTGGCTTTGTCCAATTCCATCCTTCCTATGATTATACGGATTTTGTTGAAGGGTTGCGTCCTTCTTCGGGTGATGATGGTCAGATTGGTTTTGAGTTGCAGGATGGGATTTTTAGGGAGTTCTGTAAAAAAGCGAAAAAAGCTACTGAATCTGGTGGACAAGATAATTTTGATGAGGCTTGGGATAAATTCTTTGAAGCAGTGAACGATGTTGATCCTGATGGTTCTTATGATATTAAGACGTTAACGGGGAAACCAATGCACCTCATAGCATATATGCGTAATGAAATGTCTGGTGTCATGGAAAAAGGTTCTGCTAGTCTCTTTTATAATAAAGCACAATGTTATAATATTTATAAAGGTGATTCAGGTGTTCCAAAGGGGGGATTAGATAATTATCGTAAAGCTGTTGTTAAACACTTAAAAGAGAAATATGGTCTTGTTGATTATGTTAAACCAACTGAAACAACTACTGATAAAAACTTCGTTTTCATCATTGACGAAATCAACCGTGGGGAGATTTCCAAGATTTTTGGTGAATTGTTCTTCTCCATTGATCCTGATTATCGTGGTAAAGATGGGAAAGTAACAACCCAGTATGCTAATTTGCGTGAGACAGATAAAGAATTTTATATCCCTGAAAATGTCTATATTATCATTATCGGCACCATGAACGATATTGACCGGTCTGTTGATACCTTTGATTTTGCCATGCGCCGTCGTTTCAGGTTTGTTGAGATAAAGGCAGCAGATACTATGGGAATGTGGGAAAATAATGACGAATTTGATAATGATAAAATTGAAGAAGCTAGAAATCGTTTAACAAACTTAAATAAGGCTATTTCAGATACTGAAGGTCTCAACAGTCATTACCACATTGGTCCAAGTTACTTTCTTAAACTACCTAGCGTAAATTATGATTATGATCTTCTCTGGTCTGATTACTTAGAACCACTTTTAAAAGATTATTTGCGCGGTTCCTATGATGAAACAGATAGTCTTGATAAATTAAAAGATGCTTATAATAATGAGGAAGAAACAGATGAAGGATAATTCTTGGATTTCCAAGTCTAAATTTGAAGCAGACTACCCTCAGTTATCAGAAAAATTGCTGGACAGAACCTTAGAAAGTCTTTCCCAAGAGGATAATATCCTTATTTTTCCGCATGATTTGCTGGATTCTCCTGATTTGGAAAAGGACGGCAAGGTGCTGGAGACAGTCAGTGGTCAGATTAAAACGCAGAATATTCTTGGTTTTCTGGGCTGTGGGGATGAGCGTTTGACCATCCATTCTCGTTTTGCTAATGGGGACGATGACTATTTTTTGCATTATATGCTGCAAAAGGTGCTGCAGCTTAACCTGACCAGTCTGGATGTTGGTTTATCTCAGGAGGATAGTTGGTATCAGCTCTTGATTTATCTTTTTCCAAAGTATCTTCAGGCGGCTTTGCGCAAGGGACTTTACAAGGAATACCAGCGTTTTTTCTACAATGACAGCCATGTCAAAGGGACGATTGAGGTTGCTCGACATATTAAGAAAAATGTTCCTTTTACAGGGAAAATCACTTATTCGACTAGGGAATTTTCCTTTGATAACGCCCTCATGCAGCTGATTCGGCACACGATTGCCTTTATTCAGCATACTGTTCCAAATGGCAGAGCGCTTTTGTCCAGTTCAGCATCTGTTAGGGAAAATACAGCTGAAATTGTGCGCGTGACACCGTCGTATAAGTTTTCAGATCGAGCGAAAATTATCCACCTTAACCAGACACGTCCCATACGTCATGCTTATTATTATGAATATGGCAAATTGCAGCAGCTTTGCTTGATGATTCTACGCCAAACAAAGCATGGACTGAATCAATCCCAGCAAAAGATTCACGGTCTTCTCTTTGATGTCGCTTGGCTCTGGGAAGAATATCTAGCAACCTTGTTACCTGAATTTGAACATCCGCAGAATAAAAGTAAGAGTGGTGGCTATTCACTGTTTGAATCTGGAGATGGTAGAATCTATCCCGATTTTCTTTCTTTGACGGATTGTCCTATTGTTGCTGATGCAAAATATAAGCCTATTGAAAACATAAACGGATCAGATTATCTTCAGCTTGTAGCCTATATGTATCGATTTAATGCTAGATTAGGTTTTTATCTTTTTCCAAATAACAAGAATGACGCAAACAATAGTCAATTTAATTTATTACAAGGAAAAGGTGAAGGGCGAGATACTAAGATTATTGTTAAAAAAGTAGGACTTGAAATTCCCCAAACCAGCAGCAGCTATGATGATTTTGTCAAGCAAATTCAAGAATTGGAAAAAATATTTCAAGAAACTATTCAAAAACTCCTAAACGAAAGCGAGTGCACATTATGACCGAAAACTTAATCCTAGTCCGCCCTAGTCTTGATTGGGAAGAGGAATTACTGGCTTATAAGGAAGCTTTTAAAAGTGAGCACATGTACGGCGGAGCTGGTCTTTATAAATTTGATAAGTTGTCTGATTGGCTGGCGTATTTAGAAAGACTATCGACAGATAAACCGGCAGAAGAAGGATGGACAGCAACGGTTTTTCTCTGCATTCGGCAATCCGATAAGCGAATGATTGGTATTTGCAATGTCAGACATCATCTAAATAGTTTAGGTTTGCTTAATGTTTCAGGCCACATTGGTTATTCTATTCGGCCTGATGAGCGTAAGAAAGGCTACGCTAAAGTGCAGCTGCGCCTAGCATTGTTAGAAGCTAAGAAATTAGGCATTAACAAGGTTTTGGTGACCTGCGCAGACTGGAATATTGGTTCTGAACGTACTATCCTCGCAAACGGAGGTGTCTATGAAGACAGCCGTTTGGATAAATCAACGGGGAACATGATGAAGCGGTACTGGATAAATGTGACTGAAAGGAACAGCATATGAAACTAGTCTTTTTGCATGGTTTGGGACAGGATAAGACGGCTTGGGATGACGTGATAGCTGCTCTGCCTCATTACGACTGTCTAGCCTTGGATTTATTTGATGAAGGAAAAATGCCTGAAAATTTTACGACTTTGGTGGAACAAGTTGCTACTGAACTCAAAGGGATAGAAGAAGATTTTGTGTTAATTGGTCTATCCTTGGGCGCTATGCTAGCTTTGGCGCTGAGTGACCATACTTTGTCGCATATAAAAGGCTTCATTGTTTCTGGCGCGCAGCATGATTTGAAGAGGAGTTTTCTTTATAAATTGCAGCTTCTTGGCCTGCAGCTGCTTCCCAAGTCCTTTTTTAAAAAACAAGGAGTAAAGAAGGATTCTTTTCTAGCCTTTTCAAAGTCTCTGTCAACTCTTGATTTAAGAGAAACTATCCAGCAAATAGACATACCCGCTTTGATTCTTTGCGGTCAAAAAGATAAGCCCAATCTTTTGCCTGCTAGGAAAATAGCAGAGCTGATACCCAATGCTCGCCTTTCTGTCATCAAAAAAGGCGGACATCTATTAAACACCAAAATGCCAATCGTTTTTGCCAAAGAAATCACTGATTTTTTAAAGTATGAGTCTTTTTAGAGTAATGGGTTTAATGATTATCATGGTAAAATCTGATGAAGATGACAATAAAAACCAGCAGATTTTTATCTGGCTGGCTTCAATTGGGATGGCACTTATTTGGCATAAATTGGCTGTTCATGCTCCATTAAAATCACTTTGAGGTGAAACCATTTGGCAAAGTATTTTTGCAGTCCTTTGTTAAGCTTTATTTGGATAAAAATGATGAGAAAGATAGCAACAGCACCGCCTAGTCCATAAATGTAGACTGCTGTTTGTGTATTGATCTTTGCATAAAGAAAGATTAGTTCTGCAAGAAAGCCATAAAAAGCTATCAGTCCAGCGTTTAACGCCATAAAAAAGAAATAAAAGAGACTTTGAAACCCAACATGTCTGGTCTGATAGATTGCTTTATAGTTTTCAGTTATTTTTTCAAAAGTCGGCAGTGTTATCCCATCATAAGACACTGTCTGTCCATAATCTACCAACTTTGGTGAAGCATGGTAGCCAAATAATCGACAAATTTTGTAATTAATATTTCTCAAAAATAGATAGACGACAGTCATCAAAGCTATCGCAAAAGGGAACAAACGTACACGTAAAGAAGGAAAAGAAATAAATAAAGTTACTAAAGTGAGAAAGACAAGTATTAAATTGGCTATTTGTAGTGCGATATATAAGCATTTGATTGTTAGGGAATACTTGGGTTGCAATCTACGATTTTCCATCAAAATCCTCCTGTGTTTTTAAACAGTAGTGCTACTTTAATATTATAAACTGATAAGTAACTTGTCAATATTTTTGAAAAAACGATACGAATTAGTAAGATTGAATTTTTTATTGATTAAAAAATTCAGTTGCTTAAATAGTATACTAATAGTTTTATTTAAGGTCCCTTTCTTATGTTATAATAAAAAGAACTTTCTGTCGTTTAAAGGAGATGAAAAAATGTTAAAGGCATGGGCAGTTAAGTTCTCAAGAAAGAGCAAATAAAAGCTTTTCAAGTCAGTTTTACTTGAAAAGCTTTTATTGGTATTTTAGTAAATCAATTAACGTGTGACACGGCGGCGGGCAGCTTTTTTACGGTTTTCTTCAATGAAAGCTGCTTTTTTTTCTTCTGGATCAATGATTGTTTTTTTAACAGCAAAGACTGCCCCAGCAACTGTTGCAGCGGTGCCGATAACACCTGTTGCAAGACCTCTAGCAAATGCATGTTTCTTAGCCATAATTAAGTCTCCTTTTATATGTTATAATAATACTATTATCTTAAAAAATAATATATTTTTCAAGGAAAAAGTCTATGAAAACAAAATTAATTGTTGTTTTAGGTCCAACGGCAGTCGGAAAAACAGCACTGGGAATTAAATTAGCCCAGCAATTTCATGGTGAAATTATTAGCGGTGACAGTCAGCAGGTTTATCGAAAGTTAGATATTGGTACGGCTAAGGCCACGGCTGCCGAACAAGCAGCAGTTCCACATCATTTGATTGATGTTAGAGAGGTAGATGAGAATTATTCTGCCTTTGATTTTGTTCAGGAAGCAACAAAAGAAATTGCCAATATTTGCGCTCGAGGTTATCTTCCTATTATTGTCGGTGGTACTGGGCTTTATTTACAAAGTCTTCTGGAAGGTTATCATTTGGGAGGCCAAGTTGATCATGAAGCTGTTTTAGCCTATCGAAGAGAATTGGAAACCTTATCTGATACAGAACTTTCTCAGTTAGTTGAAACAAAACAAATTGTTATGACAGAACCTAATCGTCGACGTTTGATGCGTTCCTTGGAACTCTACAAATTTAGCCAAGGTGTCCAAAATCAAGGAAGTCCTTATGATGTTCTATTGATTGGCTTAAATGACAATCGGCAAGATCTTTATGAACGCATTAATGCTCGCGTTGATAAGATGATGACAGCAGGATTGTTAGACGAAGCCAAGTGGTTGTATGATAATTATCCTCATGCACAAGCAACTCGCGCAATTGGCTACAAGGAACTCTTTCCTTATTTTGCAGGTGATATTGGTTTGGAAGAGGCTATTGAAAAAATTAAACAAAACACAAGACGTTTTGCTAAACGGCAGTTGACTTGGTTTAAAAACCGTATGGCTGTTTCATTTTATTCGGTCAGTGATTCGGACTGCAAGAGAAAAATCAATCAGGCTGTTGCTGATTTTTTAAGAAATTAGAAATCACTATGAGGTGATTTTTTTCATAGTTTAAGTTGTTTTTACATTAATTAAATGCTGATGAAATTCTTCAAAAAATAGGAAAAATTGTCAGACTTTTCTAGCTGGCTGTGATATAATAAAAACCAAGTTGCTATTCATATTTGCTTGGCAAAAGAAGACATTTCTCTGAAAGTGAAGGAACAAGAATGATTGAAACAAGACAAAAACAAGAACGGGTCATTCTTATTGGTGTCGCTTTACCAAATAGTGAAAATTTCGATCTGTCTATGGAAGAATTAGCCAGTCTTGCGAAAACTGCAGGAGCTGAGGTCGTTCAGACACACACTCAAAAAAGAGACCACTATGACAGTAAGAGTTTCATTGGTTCAGGAAAATTACTTGAAATCAAGCAAATAATTGCAACGGACGCTATTGATAGCGTCATTGTTAATAATCGTTTGACACCTCGCCAGAATGCCTATTTGGAAGCAGAACTAGGAGTTAAAGTTATTGATCGCATGCAGCTTATTTTAGATATTTTTGCCATGCGGGCACGCAGTCACGAAGGCAAACTTCAGGTTCATTTAGCCCAACTTAAATACATGCTGCCGCGTCTTGTTGGGCAGGGTATCATGCTCAGCCGTCAGGCTGGGGGTATCGGCAGCCGTGGTCCCGGTGAAAGCCAATTAGAATTGAATCGCCGTTCTATTCGCAAGCAAATTGCAGATATTGAACGGCAACTGAAAAATGCTGAAAAAAATCGGGAAACAAACCGCGAAAAACGCTTGGATTCGCAAATTTTTAAAATTGGGCTGATTGGTTATACCAATGCGGGCAAGTCAACCATCATGAATGTTTTGACTGATAATAAGCAGTATGAGGCTGATGAACTGTTTGCTACACTTGATGCGACAACCAAGCAAATTTATTTGACAGATCATTTTCAAGCTACTTTGACGGATACCGTTGGCTTTATTCAGGATTTGCCAACCGAACTGGTTGCTGCTTTCAAGTCAACGCTTGAGGAAAGCCGACAAGTGGATTTGTTGCTTCATGTTATTGATGCCAGTGATCCTAATCATGAAGAGCATGAAAAAGTTGTTCATGATCTTTTAAAGGAACTTGGTATGACAGCCATTCCTCGATTGCTTGTTTACAATAAAATGGATAAGGCAGAAAATTTCATTGCCAGCCAATTTCCTCACATCAGCCTGTCTGCTAAGTCTGATGAGGCGGCAGCACTTTTACGTCAGTCTATTTTGGAAAAGATCAAGACTCTTTTTGTTCCTTTTACGATTACATGGCGTCAAGAAAAAGGCTATAAACTTTATGAATTGGACAAGATAGCCTTGCTGACTTCTTATGATTTTAAACAAGAACTGCAAGAAATTAAAGGTTACATTTCGGAAAAAAATAAATGGAGGCTAGAGGAGTTTTATCGTGAATTATCTTGATTTAGCCCTTAAGTATGGTGGTTTTACTAGCTTAGATAAGGTTTACTTGCAAAACAAGTTAGCCTTTTTGTCAGATGAGGAAAAATTAAGCTTTATCACACCGCCGCCAAGCGTTATCAATGCTTATTTTGCGGAACTTTATCAAAAGGAATCTCCTCAGGCCGCAACGGATTATTATTTTGAATTGAGTCGGAACCTACATTTATTTACAGATAAACCATCGTTTGATGAACAAAAGCCTTTTGTTCGGCTTAATTTATCAGGAAAATCTTATGGGTTTGCTTATGAAAATGAAGAGGAAGAAGCGCAGGTCTTTAGTGAAAAAAAGGAAGAAATTACTGACAGTCTCTTATTTGACTTAGCTCAGATATTTCCCCAGTATAAAATTTTTAGCGACAATCAACAAATTAAAATGAAAAAAATGAACTTTGATGAGTATCAAAGTGAAACATTGGAAAATGCTGCAGCTTTGCTCAGCGACATTAGCCGTCTGCAAGATGGCACGATTAAAATAAGAAGTTTCAATCAGGAAGAAGTTATAGAATTAGCACAGGCCTACTCAGGACGCAAATACTACAGTTATGCTCAAAATCAGGCAGTGCTTTACCTCAAAGAAGATTAACCAGTATAGAAAGAAAGTATTGTTAGTATGGAAATTCAATTTTTAGGAACGGGTGCTGGCCAGCCAGCTAAGGCGAGAAATGTTTCCAGCCTCGTTTTAAAGCTGTTAGATGAACTTAATGAAATTTGGATGTTTGATTGCGGTGAAGGAACGCAGCGTCAAATTTTAGAAACAACTATTAAACCGCGTAAAATTAGAAAAATCTTTATTACCCACCTGCATGGTGACCATGTTTTTGGTTTGCCGGGATTTTTATCCAGCCGTGCTTTTCAAGCCAATGACGAACAGACAGATGTTGATATTTATGGACCGGTTGGTATTAAACATTTAGTTATGGCTAGCATACGTACTTCGGGAGCTCATTTACCTTATCACATTCATTTTCATGAATTTGATGCTAAGCATTTAGGGAAAATTTTAGAAACCGATAAGTTTATGGTTTATGCGGAAAAGCTAGATCACACGATTTTTTGTGTTGGTTATCGTGTTGTTCAAAAAGATTTAGAAGGAACGCTGGATGCTGAGAAATTAAAAGCAGCAGGTTTACCTTTTGGCCCGCTTTTTGGTCGGGTCAAAAATGGTCAGGATGTCGTTTTAGAAGATGGGACGACAATTATTGCTAAAGACTATATTTCGGCTCCGAAAAAGGGCAAGGTTATTACTATTTTAGGAGATACCCGAAAAACAGATGCCAGTATTCGACTTGCTTTGGGAGCTGATGTACTGGTTCATGAGTCCACTTATAGTAAGGGAGATGAGAATTTAGCGAGGCGTCATGGGCATTCAACTAATATGGAAGCTGCTCGTGTTGCAAAAGCTGCTTCTGTTAAGAAATTGCTACTTAATCACATCAGTGCTCGTTTTCTTTCACATGATATTAGCCGTATGAGAGATGATGCACAGGAAATCTTTACTGATGTTCATATTGTCAGAGACTTAGAAGAAGTAAAACTATGAAAGAACGTATAATTGTCATTACAGGTGCCTCAGGGGGGCTTGCTGAAGAAATCATTAAACGCTTACCGCAGACAGATCAACTTGTTTTATTGGGCCGTGATAAGGAAAAATTAGAAGACATGTATGCCTATCGTGAAAGAGTAACTTGTTTTCAAATTGATATTAAAGATGATGAGGCTGTGCAGGATATAATTGACACCATTTATCAAAAATTTGACCGCATCGATATTTTTATTAACAATGCAGGCTTTGGTGAATTTAAAGACTTTGATCACTATTCTAACAGAGATATTCGAGACATGTTTGATGTCAATACTTTGGCAACCATCAATTTTTCTCGTTTGGTTGGTCAAAAGATGGCAGAGGTTCAGTCAGGGCATATTATCAATATTGCTAGTATGGCGGGCTTGATTGCTTCTAGTAAATCAACGATTTATTCAGCCACCAAGTTTGCAGTGATTGGTTTTTCAAATGCTTTGCGTTTAGAATTAGCAGACAAAGAAGTTTATGTCACGACTGTTAATCCGGGACCGATTGCCACTAAATTTTTTGATAAGGCAGATCCTAGCGGCAATTATCTTAAGAGCGTTGAAGAATTCACTTTGCAGCCTGATGATGTTGCTAAAAAAATAGTTGCTATTTTTGGAAAAAATAAACGCGAACTCAATATACCTTTTCTACTAAAGGCGGCGCATAAAGCCTATATTCTCTTTCCTAAATTGTCGGATTTTCTAACCAGAAAGGTATTTAACTACAAATGATTACTTCCAAATATGCTTGGAAAATAAATGAAAAAAAGCCAGATGATGGCTTTTTTGAGCTGGCTAAAAAAGAAAATCTCAATCCTACAGCTGCACAAATTTTATATGAGCGAGGTTTTAAAACAAGTGAAGATATAGAAGCGTTTTTGAGACCTGATTTGTCTCAATTACATGATCCCTTTCTTTTAAATGATATGGACAAGGCTGTCACGCGTATTCGCAGAGCTATTGAAACCAATGAACGAATTCTTATCTATGGGGATTACGATGCTGATGGTATGACGTCAAGTTCCATTGCAAAGGAAGCTTTGGAAATGCTGGGAGCTGAGGTAGAGGCTTATCTTCCTAATCGTTTTACCGATGGTTATGGTCCCAATCTCAGTGTTTATAAATATTTTATTGAGCAGCAGGATATATCACTGATTCTTACTGTGGATAATGGTATTGCTGGCCATGATGCTATTGCTTATGCGCAAGGACAAGGTGTTGATGTCATTGTTACTGACCACCACAGTATGCCTGCTGAGCTTCCTTCAGCTTATGCTGTCGTTCATCCTGAACATCCAGATGCTAATTATCCTTTTAAATGTTTAGCAGGGTGCGGTGTCGCTTTTAAGTTAGCCTGTGCCTTGTTAGAATCCATTCCGACAGAGATGCTGGATTTGGTGGCTATTGGAACCATTGCCGATATGGTATCGCTCACCGATGAAAATCGTGTAATGGTCAAATACGGTCTTGAAATCCTAAAACAAACAGAGCGCGTCGGTCTGCAAGAATTAATAGCACTTGCAGGTGTTGATTTTGCTGATATCAATGAAGAAACTATTGGTTTCAAGTTAGCACCCCAGCTTAATGCTTTGGGACGTCTGGATGATCCCAATCCTGCTGTTGAATTGTTGACAGGCTTTGATGATGAAGAAGCAAAGACTATTGCGGCCATGATTAGTGAAAAAAATGAGGAGCGAAAGACCATTGTACAGGCTATTTTTGAAGAAGCTATGACTCTGGTTGATGAGAATAAATCTGTTCAGGTCTTGGCTAAAGAAGGCTGGCATGCTGGTGTTCTGGGGATTGTTGCAGGTCGTATTATGGAACAAATAAACCAGCCAGTCATTGTTCTTAATATTGAAAATGGCATTGCCAAGGGAAGTGCCCGTAGTTTAGAGTCAGTCAATATTTTTAATGCCCTTGATGCGCATAGGGATTTATTTATGGCTTTTGGAGGCCATGCTGGAGCTGCAGGTATGACTCTAGAGGCTGATAAATTAGAAGAATTATCACAGGCTTTAAATGATTATATTCAAGAACATGCGATTGATTTATCGCAAAAGTCTGCTTTAGTAATTGATGAAGAATTGTACTTGCCAGAACTTAGTTTAGATACTTTAAAAGGGCTTGAAACTTTGGCTCCTTTTGGTATGGACAATAAAAAACCTATTTTTTTACTAAGGGATTTTACAGTCAAACAGGTTAGAACGATGGGACAAAATGGAGCTCATCTGAAGTTAAAAGTGGCTCAGAAACAGGCTGTCTTTGATCTCCTTGCCTTTAACTACGGTTCGCTCGTGACAGAATTTCAACAAGCTCAGCATCTCGAACTAGCTGTTACTTTATCGGTTAATCGTTGGAACGGCAATACTAGTCTACAATTGATGCTAGTTGATGCGCGTGTTGAAGGCATTCAGTTGCTTGATATCCGTGCTCGCAATAGCGCTCTGCCTGACGGAGTTCCCTTTTTAGAAGATCAAACAGATAGTAAGGCAGTTGTCTTATTTGAAATACCGGAAAAAGAAGAAGACCTTCTAGCACTTTTTGAAAATCGGGATTTTGAAGTCATTTATTTTAAAAATAGGATTAAGCATCAATATTATTTAACAGGATCTGGAACGCGTGAGCAATTTGCTAAGCTTTACAAGACGATTTACCAGTTTCCGGAATTTGATGTACGTCATAAGTTAAAAGAGCTCAGTCAATTTCTCAAAATTCCAGATATTTTGCTGGTCAAGATGATCCAAATTTTTGATGAATTGGACTTTGTTTCCATTGATGATGGCATTATGACAGTTAATAAAGATGCTAAAAAACGGGAAATTTCTGACAGTCATATTTATCAAGATTTGAAAAAATTAGTGAAATTCCAAGAGTTAATGGCATTAGGAACACCTCAGGAAATATATGAATTTTTAAAACGCGATCGCTAATCTAAGCCCTTTTCAATTTTTTGAAGGGCTTTTTTGTTAAAAGAATAACATTTTAATAACCTGACAATAAATGTCATCTTTATATGTTATAATAAGCCTGAGAATAAGAGGTGGTAAACATGAGAGAGAGCAGATTATTTCAAATTCTTTATCAGTTATTGACAAAGAAAAAGGTCACAGCAGCTAATTTAGCTAAACAGTTTGAAGTTTCTGTAAGAACGATTTATCGTGATATTGATGCTCTTAGCAGCAGCGGTATTCCTATCTATGCCAGTCAAGGGAAAAATGGCGGTATTCAGCTGGATGAGGATTTTGTTTTGTCTAAGTCCTTATTGTCACAAGAAGAAAAAGAACAGATTTTAGATGGCCTGCAAGGTTTAGGTTCCGTTAACGGTATTGTAAACGACAAACAGTTACTGACTAAATTGTCAGCCTTGTTCAAAGTGAAAAATCCTAATTGGATTGAGGTCCAGTTTAGTCCTTGGCAAAATCATGATCAGCAGCAGAAATTAGTTCAGCTTATAAAAGAAGCTATTTGTCAGAAGCACTTTTTTTCCTTCCTTTATTTCAGTAGTCTAGCCAAACAAACCAAGCGGAAGGTCAAACCTGTTCGTCTTGTTTTTAAAGGGCAGGATTGGTATTTGTATGCTTACTGTCTCTTAAGGCAGAACTATCGCTTTTTCAAACTGTCACGAATCAAAGAGTGGCAGATCTCAAGCGATTGTTTTGAAAATGATTTTTCAGAAATACTGATTAAAACGGATTTTGATTATGATTCGACGGTACATCTATCTCTTAAATTTGCTCCTCAGTTAGCCTTTCGCGTTTATGATGAATTTTCGGATGTCACTGCAGATCAGGAGGGTTCTTTATATGCAGAAATTGATCTTCCTGATAATGATGTTTTGGAAAGTTACCTTTTATCGTTTGGAGAAGGTCTAGAAGTCTTACAACCTGAGACTTTACGTCAAGCCATTCAGAAAAAATTGAAGAAAATGTTAACAATTTATAAAACCTGACATTAGCTGTCCAGTTTGCTATGTTATACTGAACTTGTAAATGGGGGTGATCTATGAAATCACAAAACATTTATGTTTTCATGAGTTAAGAACCAATCACTTTAAGAATTCTTAACTTATGACAAAACGGTTCAGTCCTGAAAGACAGATGCGCATCTATAATCGGACTCACACTAAACAGCAACAAAGCAAAAATAGATTCGTTTCCAAACAAGTCTAATACTTTCTTGGTATAAAAAAGGAGAATAACAATGAAACATGAATGGCGTAAATTTGAAAAAGAGTTATACGGTGTCAAAGCAAAACCCATTTTTCTTGAAGTAGAAGAACAACGGTTTATTACCATCAAAGGAAAAGGAAACCCTAATGATCAAGATTTCTCTAATCGAGTATCTGCTCTTTATGCTTTAGCTTATGGCATTAAAATGGCTTATAAACAAGCAATGAAGACTGAGCAGGATGATCGGGCAGTTACTGATTTTGCAGTCTATCCTTTGGAAGGTCTCTGGCAGCAAGCGAAAGATGCTAAGGAGGATACTTTGGAAAAAGATAAACTCTCCTATACGATTATGATTCGTCAGCCTGAATTTATCACTAAAGAACTTGTTGACCAAGCTTTAGATAGGGTCAAGATCAAAAAACCAAATTCTTTTTACGAATCTATTTCTTTTGAAAGTATTAAAGATGGAAAATGTATTCAGGTTCTTCATATCGGATCTTATGATGATGAACCGCAGTCTTTTGCTAAGATGGACGCTTTTGCCAAAGAACATGGTTTAAAACGTTCGTCTGACATTCACAGGGAAATCTACCTCAGCAATGCGCAGAGAACAGAAAAAAGCAAGCTCAAAACTATTTTACGCTATCAAGTGGAGGAAAAATGATAGCTAGACCGACAATAAAAACTGATTTACTCAATGCAGCCAAGGATGACTATCAGGCATTGAACACTTTGATATCATCTCTAAGCGAATAAGAATTAACAGCAGTTTTTGATTTTTCAGAAGATGAGAAAAAGAAAGAGGCACGTTGGAAGCGTGATAAAAATCTTCGCGATGTTCTCATTCATTTATACGAATGGCAATGCTCCTTTTAAACTGGATTGCTTAAAATCAAAAAGGAGAAAGGGCATCTTTTCTACAAAAACCTCATAATTGGCGAAATTATGGACAAATGAATATTGAATTTTTGGAAAAATATTAGAAAACTTCTTTGGAAAAAGCTAAGATACTGTTGGAAAATTCTCAGAAAAAACTATTTGCTTTAGCTCAGCAATTTTCAAATGAAGATTTGTTCGCCAAAGGAATTTTCGATTGGGTTGGAGAAACAACCTTGGGAGCTTATTTTGTCAGTGCCACATCGAGTCATTATGATTGGGTCATTAAAAAGCTGAAAGCACATCAAAGAAAGTGTCAGCACAATTAGACAATTTTACCTAAATGAAGGGCTGCTTAGCCCTTTTTGTATTTTTAAGATTAAAGATTTTGAAAAAAAGAATTTCATGCTATAATAAAGCATAAATGATTTTTTGGCAGATTGCCCTAGAAAGTAAACAAATGGATTTAAAAAATTACATTGCAACAATTGAGGATTATCCACAAGAAGGCGTCACTTTTCGTGATATCAGTCCTTTGATGGCTAACGGCAATGCTTATAGCTATGCTATTCGTGAGATTGTCCAATATGCGACAGATAAAAAAATTGACATGATTGTTGGACCTGAAGCGCGTGGTTTTATTGTTGGCTGTCCGGTCGCCTATGAATTGGGTGTTGGCTTTGCTCCTGTCCGCAAACCGGGGAAACTGCCGCGTGAAGTTATTGAAGCTCATTATGAAAAAGAATATGGTATTGATACCTTAACCATGCATGCAGATGCCATTAAGCCCGGTCAAAGGGTTCTTATTGTTGACGATCTTTTAGCAACTGGTGGCACAGTTAAGGCAACCATTGAAATGATTGAAAGGTTAGGCGGTATTGTTGCAGGCTGTGCTTTCTTAATCGAGTTAGATGGGCTCGATGGACGTCAGGCTATTGAAGGTTATGATACTAAAGTTTTGATGAATTTCCCTGGCTAATTATAGTTGGAACCTATATCTAACTAGAGAAAATATATATTTGATAACTATATCTCCCTGTTTTATAATAATAAATAGACATTATAGAAGTGGAGATATTTTCATGCCAATTACTCTTGATAAAAAATTACCAGCTGTGGATATTTTGAAGTCGGAAAATATCTTCGTTATGGATGATAAAAGGGCAATTCATCAGGATATTCGGCCCATGAGTATCTTGATTCTTAATTTAATGCCAACAAAGGTAGCAACAGAAACGCAATTACTGCGCCTGTTGGCTAATACGCCCTTGCAGCTGAGTGTTGACTTTCTCTACATGACGAGTCATCATTCAAAAACCACTCAGGCTGAACATATGAAGACCTTTTATAAAACTTTTAAGGATATCAAAGACAATTATTATGATGGCTTGATTATCACAGGTGCACCAGTTGAGACCATGCCCTTTGAGAAAGTTGATTATTGGGAGGAACTCTGTCAGGTTTTTCAATGGTCTAAGACTCATGTTTACTCTACTTTGCATCTTTGTTGGGGAGCACAAGCAGGGTTATATTATCGTTATAGTGTTGATAAGGTTCAGATGACAGATAAATTATCAGGCATTTATTTGCAGAAAGTAAATGAACAGCTAAGTCCTTTGATGCGTGGTTTTGATGATTGTTTCCTTTCACCTCATTCGCGCTACACTGAAGTATTGCTAAAAGACATTAACAACAAAACCAATCTAGAAATCCTTGCTAGCGGTGAAAAAGTTGGTCTGTCTATTTTGGCCAGTCGTGATATGCGAGAGGTTTACAGTTTTGGTCATTTAGAATATGACCGAGAAACCTTGGACAATGAATACAAACGCGATCTCAAAGCTGGTAAGAGTCCTAAAATTCCGGAAAATTATTATCAAGATGATGATGTGACAACTCATCCTATTATGCGTTGGAATCTCGCAGCAGCGACTTTTTTTAGCAATTGGATTAATTACGCTGTTTATCAAGAAACCCCTTATCGCTTGGAAGAGTTGGAAAAGGATATATCATTTTATGGCTATCTGTAAGGAGGTCTTATGAGTTTTTTGCAACATTATAAATCAGGGAATTTGGTCTTACCAAGTGCCTTGCTTTTTCATTACAAAGATATTTTTAGTAATGCGGATGATTTTCTGGTTTGGCAATTTTTCTACTTTCAAAACACCACAAAGATGGAAGACATTGCTACGAGTCAGATAGCCACAGCTATTGGCAAGACTGTCCCAGAAGTTAATCGCTCAGTATCCAATCTGATTAGTCAAGAGTTGCTAGACATGAAGACGATTGAATTAGACGGAGAAAGCGAAGTTCTATTTGATGCTACTTTGGCATTGAAAAAACTGGATGATTTGTTAACTGCAGCTGATGAGACAACTGTCTCATCTTCTAAAGGTACAAGTAATGCCTTGAAGGATTTGGTTGAAGATTTTGAGCGTGAATTAGGACGTATGCTGAGTCCTTTTGAGTTAGAAGATCTGCAAAAGACGGTTTCAGATGATAAGACAGATCCTGATCTTGTTCGATCAGCCTTACGTGAAGCTGTTTTTAATGGCAAGACCAATTGGAATTATATTCAAGCCATCTTGCGAAATTGGCGTCATGAAGGGATTAGTACATTACGCCAAGTTGAAGAAAGACGCAAGGAGCGAGAACAAGCCAATCCAGCTAATGTAACCGTTTCAGACGATTTTTTGTCTGCTATGAATTTATGGAGTGATTCTGATGCCAGATAAGAAGAGAGAAGTTTCCCTTTCTCATCGTTTACAGGAAGTAGCAAGCTTTGTGCCAAAAGGTGCAAGGCTTCTTGATGTTGGCAGTGATCATGCTTATTTGCCCATTTACTTACTTGAGCAAGGGCTGATTGACTTTGCTGTTGCTGGTGAAATTATCAAGGGTCCCTATGAATCTGCTGTGGCTAATGTCAGTGAATCAGGATTGTCAGGCCAAATTGCTGTTCGTTTAGCTGATGGTTTGGCGGCTCTTAATGATAATGATGATATTGATCTTATTACCATTTGTGGCATGGGCGGTCGTTTGATTGCCGATATATTAGCAGCTGGTAGTGATAAATTAAATTCTGTTAAACAATTAATTTTACAGCCTAATAATTGTGAAGATGACTTACGTTCTTGGCTAGTAGCCAATGATTTTATGATTAAGGCTGAAAAAATGGTAAAGGATAGACACAAGTATTATGAAATCTTAGTGGTTGAAAAAGGAAAGATAACTTTGTCAGATAAAGACTTGCGCTTTGGGCCATTTTTGCGACAAGAACGGTCGTCTATCTTTAAAGAAAGATGGCGGAAAGAATTGGCTAAATTGGAATTGGCTCTGACCAAGGTTCCTGCTAAAAAGAAAGCAGACAACATGTTCCTTAGCACAAAAATCGAGCAAATTAAGGAGGTGCTCTATGAAGGCTAGTCAAATCATTAAACGTTACGAAGCTTATTGTCCGCAGGACTTGTCTTTGGAAGGCGATATATCGGGTCTACAAATTGGGACACTAGATAAGGAAATCAAGCGGCTTATGATTGCTCTGGATGTTCGGGAAACAACTGTAGCCGAAGCGATTGAAAAAAAGGTAGATTTATTGATTGTCAAGCATGCTCCTATCTTTCGTCCTTTGAAGAATTTAGTTGAGACTGCTCAAAATCATATTTATTTTAATCTCATTAAGCATGATATTGCTGTTTATGTCAGCCATACGAATATTGATATTGTTCCTGATGGGCTCAATGATTGGTTTTGTGATTTATTGGATATCAAGAACAGAAGAATTTTGAGTCCAAGTAAAGATGATTATGGTATTGGGCGTGTTGGAGATATTTCTCCCCTCTCTTTTGAAGATTTGGCAAAAAAGGTTAAGAAAATTTTTAATTTGGATAGCGTTCGTTTGGTGTCTTATGGTGAGAATAATCCTTTAATTTCTCGTGTTGCCATTTGTGGCGGCAGTGGTCAGAGTTTTTATCAAGAAGCTCTAACTAAAGGAGCTCAAGTTTATATCACAGGTGATATTTATTACCATACCGCTCAGGAAATGTTAGCCAATGGTCTCTTGGCTTTGGATCCCGGCCATCATATTGAAGTCTTATTTGTTAGGAAATTGGCCGAAAAATTCCAAACATGGTCCTGTCAAGAAAACTGGGACATCACTATTTTAGAAAGTCAAGTTAACACCAATCCGTTTTATCATTTATGATTGGTTAAGTTTTTTTAAAGAAAGAACGGCTGTTATTAGAGCTGGTATTGGTGGACAACTGTCATTTATGCTATGTCTAAGAAAAAGAGAGCTTCTTGCTTATACAATTAGCAGTTTAGGCTTCTTTACTTACCCATTCAATTTCATGATGGTTTAGTAGAAATAGTGCCGACAAAAGAAAGAATAGTAATTAGTGCCTATGATCCCGACTAAATCGTTAAGAATAGCTAGTGACACCGTTAACAAAAAATGATAAAATGAAAGATGATTATAAATATAAAAGAGGAGACCTAGAATGAAGGGAATTATTCTTGCGGGTGGCTCTGGGACGCGTTTATACCCATTGACTCGCGCTGCTTCAAAACAACTCATGCCGGTTTATGATAAACCAATGATTTATTATCCGCTTTCAACCTTGATGCTGGCAGGAATTAAAGATATTTTGATTATTTCCACGCCTCAAGATTTACCTCGTTTTAAAGAGTTGCTTCAGGATGGTTCCGAATTCGGCATTAATCTCTCTTATGCTGAGCAACCGAGTCCAGATGGTTTGGCACAAGCCTTTATCATTGGAGAAGAATTTATCGGTGATGATCATGTTGCTCTCATTTTGGGAGATAATATTTATTACGGTCCGGGTCTTAGTCGAATGCTACAAAAAGCTGCCAGCAAAGAAAGCGGTGCAACTGTCTTTGGCTATCAAGTTAAAGATCCAGAACGCTTTGGTGTTGTTGAATTTGATAATGACAGAAATGCTATTTCCATTGAGGAAAAGCCAGAACACCCTAAATCACACTATGCAGTTACTGGTCTTTATTTTTACGACAATAGTGTTGTTGATATTGCTAAAAATATTAAACCTAGTCCTCGGGGAGAACTTGAAATTACAGATGTTAATAAAGCCTATCTTGACCGAGGAGACTTATCAGTTGAAGTTATGGAACGTGGTTTTGCTTGGCTAGATACAGGTACGCATGAAAGTCTATTAGAAGCTGCGCAATACATTGAAACCGTACAGCGTATGCAAAATTTACAAGTCGCTAATCTTGAAGAAATTGCTTATCGTATGGGCTATATCACAGCGGACCAAGTACGTGAATTGGCACAGCCTTTGAAGAAAAATGAATACGGGCAGTACTTGCTCCGTTTGATTGGAGAAGCTTAAAATGACTGAAGAACAATTTTTTGGCAAGGAATTAGCAGCATGCAAGATTGATGCTATTCCTGGAATGATTGAATTTGATATTCCAGTCCACGGCGATAACCGCGGTTGGTTTAAAGAAAATTTTCAAAAGGAAAAAATGGTGCCGCTAGGTTTTCCAGAAAGCTTCTTTGCAGAAGGCAAATTGCAAAATAATGTTAGCTTTTCCCGTAAAAATGTTTTACGCGGTCTGCATGCAGAACCATGGGATAAATACATTTCAGTAGCGGACGAGGGAAAGGTTCTCGGTTCTTGGGTTGATCTGCGTGAAGGAGATAGTTTTGGTCATGTTTACCAAGCAGTTATTGATGCTTCCAAGGGTATCTTTGTTCCCCGCGGTGTAGCTAATGGTTTTCAAGTCTTATCTGACAAGGTTTCTTACAGTTATCTCGTTAATGACTACTGGGCGCTTGAACTCAAACCAAAATACGCTTTCGTCAACTATGCTGATCCAACATTAGGAATTGAATGGGAAAATCTAGCAGAAGCGCAAGTCTCAGAAGCGGATAAAAACCACCCGTTGCTCAAAGATGTTAAACCATTAAAAGCAGAAGATTTGTAGAATGGAAGAAAATCAAAAATTTATTCAATCTTATGATTGGAAAGTTATCAAGCGGGAGTTATTTTTATCAATCTTTTTACTGTCAATTCTATCAACAATGACTACTTTCGTTAAAGAAAATAATCATTTTCAATGGATTGAATGTTTATCTATTTCAGTTACTTCATTTTTAATAATTTATATTGGCCTGTATGGTCATGAAAAAGCTTATAAAAGTATGGTAAATAATCTACGTACTATACCTCTTAAACTGCGCATAATATTAGTATTATTGCCTGTTTTTGTGACGGTTCCTATAGTATTCACTTTATTTTATGATGTGTCTAACTATCCAGTCATTTTTCAAATTGCAATAAATTTTTTAGGTTACTTTGTGATTTCATTATTACTTGCTATAATAATGTTTTATATTGCAATTTTATTTTTTGATTAACCCAATTTTAGGCAATAGAACTATGCAAATAGTTTGCTTGTGTTTGTTACTATAATGAAAAGAAACATAAATTAGAAAGGAGTGTTCAGTTTATCTTTCTAAATTGAACACGGGGCTAATTTCCTATGAAAAAAGATAATCTTTCCTAGACGCAAGAGTCTTTGTCAGATTTCCTATTTTTCTACGGAAATTTTCAGCAAGCTGAATCGCCCCTTTGTATCTTAATATATGACAGAATATAAAAACATTATCGTTACCGGTGGCGCTGGATTCATCGGTTCAAACTTTGTCCACTACGTTTACAATAATCACCCAGATGTCCATGTGACTGTTCTTGACAAACTCACTTACGCTGGTAACCGTGCTAACCTTGAAGAAATTCTTGGCGACCGTGTAGAGTTGGTTGTTGGGGACATCGCAGACAGCGAATTGGTAGATAAATTGGCTGCCAAAGCGGATGCTATTGTCCACTATGCGGCTGAAAGTCACAATGACAATTCACTAAAAGATCCATCACCATTTATTTACACTAACTTTGTTGGAACTTATACCTTGTTGGAAGCTGCACGCAAATACGACATCCGTTTCCACCACGTCTCAACTGATGAAGTTTACGGTGATCTTCCGCTGCGTGAAGATTTGCCGGGCCACGGTGAAGGTCCGGGTGAAAAATTCACAGCTGAAACGAAATACAATCCATCATCGCCTTATTCATCAACCAAGGCAGCCTCTGACTTGATTGTCAAGGCTTGGGTGCGATCTTTTGGTGTGAAAGCAACCATTTCCAACTGTTCAAACAACTATGGACCTTACCAACACATCGAAAAATTCATTCCGCGCCAAATTACTAACATCCTGTCAGGTATCAAACCAAAACTCTATGGTGAAGGTAAGAACGTGCGTGACTGGATTCACACCAATGACCATTCAACAGGAGTTTGGGCAATTCTCACTAAAGGCCGCATCGGTGAAACTTATCTCATCGGTGCTGATGGTGAAAAGAACAACAAAGAAGTGCTCGAACTTATCCTTGAAAAAATGAGTCAGCCAAAAGACGCATACGACCATGTAACAGACCGTGCAGGTCATGATCTTCGTTATGCCATTGATTCGACAAAGCTGCGTGAGGAGCTTGGCTGGAAACCACAATTCACTAATTTTGAAGAAGGCTTGGAAGATACCATTAAATGGTATACTGAGCATGAAGATTGGTGGAAAGCTGAAAAGAAAGCAGTCGAAGCCAACTATGCCAAAACACAAAAAATACTTAATTAAAGATAAATAAGAGGCTGGGACAAAAGTCCTGCCTCTTTGATTTTTTCTCTAGATTTAGATTGATGCGGTGATTTATTGGCGGTCCTTATCCCTTGCTATCTAATCCTATATGAACGTCAGCCCATGTCAATCCCTAAGCAATTATGCAGAGGTGGTATAGAAATATAGTGGATGATTTTTATCTGATCCTTAAAATGGAAGAGCGAGGAAAATTGAAAAAGACTTCTCAGACAAGAGGCTTTAGGGCATTTTTTGATATAATAAGAAAAAAGATTAAAAAGGAAGATGGTAAATGACAAAATTAGCAACAATTTGTTATATTGATAACGGGCGCGAGCTTTTATTGATGCATCGTAATAAAAAACCGAATGATGTTCATGAAGGCAAATGGATTAGTGTAGGTGGAAAATTGGAAAAAGGAGAGAGTCCTGATGAATGTGCCAGACGTGAAATTTTTGAGGAGACTCATTTAATTGTCAAACAAATGGATTTTAAAGGCATTATTACTTTTCCAGATTTCACACCGGGTCACGATTGGTATACTTATGTGTTTAAGGTAAGAGATTTTGAAGGTCGGTTGATTTCTGATAAAGACAGTCGTGAAGGAACGTTGGAATGGGTACCTTATAATCAGGTTTTAACTAAGCCAACATGGGAAGGCGACTATGAAATTTTTAAATGGATCTTAGAAGATGCCCCCTTTTTCTCTGCCAAATTTGTTTATCAAGAGCAAAAGCTAGTTGATAAACATGTGATTTTTTATGAAAAATAGAGTTATTTGATTGATAGAGATAAAGCGTATTGATTTGGGTACAAACTGATCAAATATGGAGGTTTTTTTGTGAATAAAAAAAGTGAAAAATTTAATCTTTCTTGGTTTTTTAAATGGTTCTTGGATAATAAAACCGTAACGGTCTTATTGGTTTTACTTTTAGTCTTTTTGGATATTCTTGTTTTTACCAAGATTAGTTCTATTTTTAAACCTCTTCTTTCTTTTTTAGCTGTTATCATGTTACCTTTGGTAATTTCAGCCTTACTTTACTACCTTTTAAAGCCTATTGTGGATTTTATTGAAAGACGGGGAACTAGCCGTGTGATGGCTATTACAATTGTCTTTGTTATCATAGCAGGGCTTCTTGTTTGGGGCATAGCCAATTTTTTTCCCATGCTTAATGAGCAACTAACCTCTTTTATTAAATACTTGCCAAGTTATGTCAGGTCTGTAGATGCTCAGGTTTCAAAATTGTTGAGGAACGATTTGCTGGCTAGTTTTCGACCGCAAATTGAAGATGCAGTAACTAATTTTAGCCAGAAGGCTGTTGATTATGCGGAAACTTTTTCTAAAGGAGCAGTAACTTGGGCTGGAAATTTTGCATCGCTAATTGCACGTGTTACAGTAGCTATTATAATTTCTCCTTTCATTGTTTTTTATCTTTTACGTGATAGCAGTAAGATGAAAGAAGCTTTTGTATCTTATTTGCCTACTAAAATGCGTCAGCCCATTCATCGTATTTTGGGAGATGTTAATCGGCAGCTGGCTGGTTATGTTCAAGGTCAAGTGACTGTTGCGATTATTGTTGGTTTTATGTTTTCCATTATGTTCACGATTATTGGTTTGCGCTATGCAGTGACCTTTGGGATTATAGCGGGATTTTTAAATATGATTCCTTATCTAGGAAGCTTTTTAGCAACGATACCAGTTTTTATTTTGGCTCTCGTTGAAGGACCTGTTATGGTGGTGAAGGTAGCGCTTGTTTTTATTGTTGAACAAACCATTGAAGGGCGCTTTGTCTCTCCACTTGTTCTTGGCAGCAAACTTAGTATTCATCCCATTACCATTATGTTTATTTTATTGACAGCAGGCTCAATGTTTGGTGTTTGGGGAGTTTTTTTGGGAATTCCTGTTTATGCATCAATTAAGGTTGTCGTCAAAGAAATTTTTGAATGGTATAAGCCTATTAGTGGCCTGTATGAGAAAGAAGAGGAGGATATTAAGAAAGATGTTAAATAGTGAAAAAATGCTGACAGCTATTCAAAATCAAGATTTAGAACAAGCCCAAAAATATTTTGAACAAGCACTGACAGAAGATGACGATCAAACACTTTTAGCTTTAGCGGATTATTTGCAATCCATTGGCTTTTATCCACAAGCCAAAGACATCTTTTTGCAATTACGGGCAGATTTTCCTGAGGTTAATATTAATCTGGCTCAAATTGCTAACGAGGATGGTCACATTGATGAAGCTTTTATGTATTTAGATGTTATCGAACCTGATCATCCCGATTATTTGACAGCATTGTTAGTTAAGGCAGATTTGTATGATACAGAAGGATTAACAGAAGTTGCCAGAGAAAAATTATTAGAAGCTAGCCAAATTAGCCAAGAGCCCTTGGTCATCTTTGGTCTAGCAGAGATTGAAATGAATTTATCGGATTTTCAAGCAGCCATCCAGCATTATGCTCAATTGGATAACCGTGCGATTTTAGAAGAGACAGGTGTTTCTACTTATGAGAGAATTGGACGTGCCTATGCTAGCTTAGGAAAGTTTGAAACAGCTATTGAATTTCTCGAAAAGGCAGTAGAAATTGAATTTGATGAAACAACTGTTTTTGAGGTTGCAACTTTACTCTATGATCAAGAAGAATACCAAAGAGCCAATCTTTATTTTAAGCAGTTAGACAGTATGAATCCTGATTTCGCAGGATATGAATACAATTATGCTCTTTCGCTTCATGCAGAACATCAAACGAAGCAGGCCTTGCGTATGCTGCAACAGGGATTATCAAAGAATGAATTTGACAGTCAGCTCCTCCTTTTAGCTTCACAATTATCCTATGAACTACATGATAAAAAAGCCGCCGAAAATTACCTTCTGAAAGTTTTAGAAACAGCAGAAGATGATGAAGAAGCTCTTATGAGACTTAGCAATCTTTACTTAGAAGAGAATCGTTTTGAAGATGTGATCAATTTAGACAGAGTAGATATTGATAGTGTGCTGACAAAGTGGAATATAGCTAAGGCCTACCAGAAACTTGAAGCTGACACAAAAGCTCTTGAGATTTATGATACTTTAATCGTAGATTTGGCTGATAATCCAGACTTTCTTAAGGATTATATCTATATTTTGCGAAAATTCGGTTATGATGAAAAAGTTAAAACTTTTGCCGATAAATACTTACAATTAGTACCTGATGATAATGATATTGCCGATTTGCGAGAGCAATTGCAGTAATTCTTCAAAAATGAAATTTTAATTTTGAAAGAGTTTTCATTTTTTAGTTAAAAAACTCACAAATAAAAGTTCACAAAGTCTTGAAAAATCTGTGGTATAATTGACATGAAACTTGTGAAAGAAGGACTTTTTATGACCGAAATAAATAAGGAAGACTATGGGGCTGACCTGATTGTAGACAGTCTCATTAATCATGATGTCAACTATGTTTTTGGAATCCCTGGTGCAAAAATTGATCGTGTCTTTGATACCTTAGAAGATAAAGGGCCAGAACTTATTGTCGCACGCCATGAGCAAAATGCTGCTTTTATGGCTCAAGGAATTGGCCGTATTACTGGTGAGCCTGGTGTTGTGATTACAACCAGCGGTCCCGGTGTTTCCAATCTGGCGACTGGTCTTGTTACTGCGACAGCTGAGGGAGATCCTGTCCTTGCTATTGGTGGTCAGGTTAAACGTGCTGATTTGCTCAAACGGGCTCACCAGTCAATGAATAATGTCGCTATGCTCGATCCCATTACCAAATATTCAGCAGAAATTCAGGATCCCGCAACACTTTCAGAAAATATTGCTAATGCCTATCGTTTGGCTAAAGCAGGAAAGCCGGGAGCTAGTTTCTTATCTATTCCTCAAGATATAACTGATAGTCCTGTTACTGTCAAGGCGATTAAGCCCTTGACAGATCCTAAACTAGGTTCAGCGTCAGTTGATGATATTAATTATTTGGCACAGGCCATAAAAAATGCGGTTCTTCCTGTCTTACTTTTAGGAAATGGTGCGTCAACGGCTGCAGTTACAGCTTCTATTCGCCGTTTGTTAGGAGCTGTCAAGCTGCCAGTCGTTGAAACTTTCCAAGGAGCTGGTATTGTTTCAAGAGATTTAGAAGAGGATACTTTTTTTGGTCGTGTGGGGCTTTTTCGTAATCAGCCCGGAGATATGTTGCTGAAGCGTTCTGACTTAGTTATCGCTATTGGCTATGATCCTATTGAATATGAAGCGCGCAATTGGAATGCTGAAATTTCGGCTCGCATTATTGTTATTGATGTTGCTCCAGCTGAAATTGATACTTATTTCCAACCTGAACGTGAATTAATTGGTGATATAGCTGAAACACTTGATTTACTCCTACCTGCTATTAGTGGCTACTCACTTCCAAAAGGTTCTCTTGACTATCTCAAAGGCCTTCGTGATAATGTAGTAGAAGATGTCAAATTTGATAAGACAGTCAAATCCGGTCTGGTTCATCCGCTTGATGTGATTGATGTCCTTCAAAAGCAAACGACTGATGATATGACAGTAACGGTTGATGTTGGTAGCCATTATATTTGGATGGCTCGTTATTTTAAAAGCTATGAAGCACGGCACTTACTTTTCTCAAATGGTATGCAAACCTTAGGTGTTGCTTTGCCTTGGGCAATTTCGGCAGCTCTTGTACGGCCAAATGAGAAAATTATTTCTATTTCAGGTGATGGTGGTTTCCTCTTTTCTGGTCAAGAATTGGAAACAGCTGTTCGTTTACATTTACCAATTGTTCATATCATTTGGAATGATGGTAAATATAATATGGTTGAATTCCAAGAAGAAATGAAATATGGCCGTTCAGCAGGTGTTGATTTTGGTCCTGTTGATTTTGTCAAGTATGCTGATAGTTTCGGTGCTAAAGGTTACCGTGCTGATAGTAAAGAAAAGTTTGATCAAGTTCTTCAAACAGCACTCAAGGAAGCTGCAAATGGTCCAGTTCTCATTGATGTTCCAATGGACTATAAAGATAATGTAAAATTGGGTGAAACTATTTTGCCTGATGAATTCTACTAAAAAGGAGTTTAAAATGGAAACCAACAAATTATTTCAATATAATACCTTAGGAGCGCTTATGGCAGGTCTCTATGATGGTTCTTTAACTGTGGGTGAGCTGTTAGAATATGGAGATTTAGGTTTAGGAACACTTGATTCCATTGATGGTGAATTAATTGTCCTAGATGGTAAAGCTTATCAGGCTAAAGGATCTGGTGATAAACCAGAAGTTGTTGAAGTGCCTGATGATATGAAAGTGCCTTATGCAGCTGTCATTCATCATGAAGCAGAGGTTATTTTTAAGCAGCGTTTTGAAATGACAGATAAAGAATTGCAAGAACGTATTGAGTCTTACTATGATGGGGAGAATCTCTTTCGTTCGATTAAAATTCACGGAACCTTTGCTAAAATGCATGTACGTATGATTCCGCGTTCGACCCCTGATGAAAAATTTGCAGAAGTGGCAACACATCAGCCAGAATACAGAGCTGAAAATATTACCGGTACTATTGTTGGTATTTGGACGCCTGAAATTTTTCATGGTGTCAGTGTGGCTGGTTATCATTTGCACTTTATTTCTGATGATCATACTTTTGGTGGCCATGTTATGGACTATGTTATTTCAGAAGGGCAGGTTGAAGTGGGTGCTGTTGATCAGTTAGATCAACGTTTCCCCGTTCAAGATCGGCAATATCTCTTTGCTAAATTTAACGCCAAAGATATTCGTGGTGATATTGACAAGGCAGAATAAAACTGGATTATAACTTTAAAAAAGAGCTAAGGACTTATAAACCTTAGCTCTTTTTGACTTGACTAGCGATCTATTGTTTTTTAAATTTAAACTTACTGTAGAAACCAAAGGCAGCAATCCAAATAGTTGCTCCAATGGCTCCGATATAGGTTGAGTCCTGTAAAAACAAAGTTATAAAAACAAAGACCATAAAAATAATTGTGATAGGATTTAAAATTTTGTAATGAGGCATTAAATAGCCATCTGCCATAAAATCGTTTGATTTACGATATTTCAGGTGAGCCAGCATGGTCAAAACATAAATGGCAATGTAAACACCAGAAGAAGACGCAGTAATCAAAGCAAAAGCGTCTTTTATTCCAGGCAGTACATTGATAAAAGCTGAAATAGCAATAACAATAGCTGAGAAAATAATGGCCTTACTTGGGACACCAGTTTTTGAAAGTGTTCCGATTTTGAAGCGTTTCATAAATTGATTAGGTGCTTCATTAGCTAATTGATAAAGGTGACGACCAGTTGAATAGAGTGTCGAGTTTAGAGCAGACGCTGCGGAAGTTAGCACAACAAAGTTGATTAAGGCAGCCGCCCATTTGATACCCGCCAGTTTGAAGACCATGACAAATGGTGATGTATCTGATGGCAATGCTCTCCATGGGAAAATGGTCATAATAGCAATTAAGGCACCGACATAAAAAATCACAATTCGCATTGGAATTTCTTGGATAGCTTTTGGTAAAACCTTTCTTGGATTTTGTGTCTCGGATACGGTAATCCCAACAAATTCAATAGCCTGATAAGCAAAGAAGACCATTTGGAAAGACATGAGAAATTTCATCCAACCATTGGGAAACATTTCAAATCCCTTAGAAATATTGGCAAAACTAACTGGTCCCTGACTCGTTTTAAAACCAGTCAGTAACATGAAGATAGCTGTTGCAATCAATGCTAAGATGGCAATGATTTTAATCATGGCAAACCAGAATTCTGCTTCGCCAAAAACACGAACAGCAATTAAATTAACAGATCCTAATATTAAAAGAAAAACAATCTGAATTATCCAAGCAGGCCAAGATGGAAACCAGTACTGAACATATTTGGCGATAGCTGTGATTTCCGCCATTCCTAAGAAAATGACAGATACCCAATAGGACCAACCTGCGAAATAACCCCATTCTTTACCAATGTATTTGGTAATAAAATTGATAAAAGTATGCTGATCAGGATCATGGTAAAGCATTTCACCCATCGCACGCATCATCCAAAACATGAAAAGTCCTGTTAAGAGATAAACGATGATGATGGAAGGTCCTGTTAATGAAATGGAACGCCCTGCTCCTAAAAAAAGTCCTGTTCCGATGGTTCCGGCAATGGCAATCAATTGCACATGGCGATTTTGTAAGCCACGAACCATGCCATTCTCAAGCTCTTTCGGATTCTGTGTTGTATTTTTTGCATTTTGATGTGACATAATTCCAACCTTTTTAATAATATCTTTTTTATTATAATATTATTTTATCAAAAGCACAAATTGGTCATAGCTGAATAAGAAATTCCAATCATTGGATGATGAACATAATGTTCCTCGTTTTTGATAGTGCTTTCCAAGATTTATGGACTTAAGAGAACTTAGATTTCTTGAAAACGGTGACTAGAGAGTGTTAGCTTTACTAGAAAAGCTTTAAGATAGCTGATAATATGTGATTCAAAGGTTTGGTAGCAATAACTTTAACCAAATAGATAATGCCTGAAATAAAATTGGAAAAAGTAAAAAATTACATCTTCATCGCTTTTATCTTAGCTTCATTAGGTGTTACGCGCAGCGTTTTTTGTCCTTTATAAGTGACAAAACCGGGTTTGGCTTTGCTGGGTTTGTTGAGCTTTTTAGCTTCAATCATATCAACTTGGACAAGATTGGAAAGGCGAGCCTTTGAAAAGTAAGCTGCTAATTCGGCAGCATCCGTTTTAATTTCGTCGCTAGGGTTAAGGTTATCTTTAATCAAAACATGGCTTCCTGGAATGTCTTTGGCATGGAACCAGAGCTCCCCTTTTTTAGACATTTTGAAAGTTAGCTCGTCATTTTGAAGGTTATTCTTTCCAACCAGAATGATGGTTTTGCCATCAGAAGCTAAGTAGGGTTCAGGTTTTTTGCGTTTTTGAATTTTTTCACGATGGCGGTGCTTGACAAAACCTGTTTGAACTAGCTCTTCACGAATTTCGCTGATTTCAGACAGGCTGGCCTGATTGAGGGCATTGTCAACACTTTCTAAGTATTGAATAGTAGCCTTTGTTTCGCTGATGAGGCTCCCTAAATGCTTCACAGCTTCTTTTAATTTTTGATATTTTTTAAAATAGCGTTGCGCATTCTGACTAGGTGTTAAGGCTTTATTAAGCGGAATGGTCACTTTTTGTCCCGTATAATAATTATCCAGTTCAACACTGTCCTGATTGTTAGGGACCTGATTAAGATAAGTGGTCAAAAGTTCCCCTTTTTGGCGGAACTCTTCAGCCTTATCTGTATCTTGCAATTCTTGCTCTTGCTTTTTGAGTTTTTTCTTGTTTTTCTCTAATTCATTTTGAATACGATGGATAAGATCGCTGGCTTGCTGTGCAATTCTGTCGCGTTCAGCCTTATCTTGATAGAAATAGTCAAGCAGATCTGACAGGCTACCAAAAGTTTCTTGGGAATTGCTGAAAGTAATTGCAGTAAAAGATTTTTCAGTCAAAGTTGGAGAAGTTGGCGAGTCAAAAAACAGTTTAAAGTTCTTGAATGTGTCAGTTTTTAATCTTTGGCTCAATTCGGCAGCCGTGTCGCGTCCTAAACCCTGAAAGAGTTTTTGTAAATTATTAGCCGCTAAATCTTCTGTTTGTAGGATTTCAAATAATGTTTCATCAGAAATGGTAAAAGGGTTTTGGGCCTGTATTTTTGGTGGTGCTAAATATCTTGAACCAGGTAAAATAGTGCGGTAACTGTTTTGAGTGAAGCCAATGTGTTTAATGGATTCAATAATTTTTCCTTCATTTTTATCTAAAAGAATAATATTACTGTGCTTCCCCATGATTTCAATAATCATAGTAACCTTGATTTGATCACCAATTTCATTTTTATTGGAAATGCTCATTTCAAGAATACGGTCATTTTCAATTTGTTCAATGTTTTCGATAAGAGCTCCTTGCAGATACTTTCGCATAATCATAGTAAAAGTATTAGGGCTTTGAGGATTTTGAAAATCGGTCTTGGTTAATTGAACACGGCCAAAGACAGGGTGGGCTGAAAGAAGCAGTTTATAATTTTGCCTGTTGTTGCGAATCGTCAACACAAGCTCTTGTTCGAAAGGCTGGTTTACTTTCTGAATACGCCCCCAAAGAATCTGTTCTTGTAATTCCTTTGTTAAATGATGTAAAAAAAAGCCATCAAAAGACATGATTTTCCCCTTTTCTTTTAGTTCTTTTATTATACCATATGCAGACTTAAATCATTTCCTAAAGTCTTTAAAGTTATTATCTGCTATATTGAAAAAAGCTGAAAATTACAGTAAAATAGAAACAGTAACTTAGTGAATTTGAGAGAGTTAAACAGACAATTTTTTGGCTTGTAAGCGTGGGAAAGCTTTCTTTGTTAGCAGCAGGTTAGATTTTGATCATACTTAAGCTATTCTCATTGACATTCATTATTGGGAGGAAATATGAAAAATAAACGTTTATTGGGTGTTTTATTGGCTCTAGCTGTACTTGTTATTGGTATTTTAGTTTACCAGTCCGTTGACAAACAAAATAGGAAGAATTCACAATCAGGAACTTTTAAAGTTGGTGTGCTCCAATATGTCAGTCACAATGCGTTAGATGAGATTTATCGTGGTATTAAGGCTGGTCTTAAAGAAGAAGGTTATTCTGGCAAAAAAATCAAAATTGATTTTATGAATGCTGAAGGTGATCAAAGCAAAGTACAAACCATGAGTCAGACCCTAGTCAATCATAAAAATGATGTTCTCATTGGTATTGCTACACCAGCAGCACAAGGATTGGCCAGTGCAACCAAAGAGACACCAATTATTATGGGGGCTGTGACTGATCCCGTTGGTGCCAAATTGGTTAAAGATTTGAAAAAACCAAATGGAAATGTAACGGGTGTTTCAGACAAGACACCAATCAGTGATCAAGTTAGTTTAATCAAAAAATTAACGCCAGATGTCAAAACAGTTGGTATTCTCTATTCTAGCAGTGAAGATAATTCAAAATCCCAAGTGGAAGAATTTAAAAAAATTGCTGAGAAAAAAGGCTACAAGGTTCTGGAATATTCTGTTCCTTCAACCAATGAGATTGCGACTACAATGAATGTGATGCTGGATAAGACAGATGCTGTCTGGATTCCTTTGGACAATACAATTGCCAGTGCCTTTCCAACAGTGGTATCAGCGGCTAAAATAGCTAAAAAACCTATCTATCCAAGTGTTGATACCATGGTAACAGAAGGTGGACTTGCTTCGGTTGTTGTCGATCAGTATAAATTGGGTGTTGCTACTGGTAAAATGGCTGTTAAAGTGTTTGAAGGTAAAAAAGTTTCACAACTTCCTGTTGATATTTTTGATAAGGGAACCCCAGTTGTGAATAAAAAAGTTGCGAAAGAGTTAGGCATTGATATCCCATCTGATATTTTGAAAAAAGCAAAACAGCAAAAGAATCAATGAAAATTGGACTTTAATAAGGAGTGGAATAAGGAGGAATCTCTCAAAGAGGTTTTTGTCCCCTTCCTTTTTTTGTGTTAAAATAGAAGATATTACAAAAGAAGGGGACGATAATGTTACTTTCAACCATTTCTCAAGGTTTTCTTTGGTCCATTTTAGGTTTAGGTATTTTTATGACCTTTCGCATTTTAAATTTTCCTGATATGACGACGGAAGGTTCCTTTCCTTTAGGAGGAGCAGTGGCTGTGAGTTTGATCACACAGGGAATGAATCCCTTATTAGCAACTATTATTGCAAGTTTGTCAGGCTGTCTGGCAGGACTAGCAGCAGGACTTCTTTATACTAAAGGGAAAATTCCCACGCTTTTATCAGGAATTCTGGTTATGACCTCTTGTCATTCTGTTATGTTGATGATTATGGGACGGGCAAATTTAGGTCTTTTAGATGCTAAAAAATTACAGGATCTCTTACCCTTTTCAGGAGAGATTAATCTCCTTAGTTTAGGTCTTATTTTTGTTTTTCTTGTCGTTAGCGCGATGATTTTCTTTCTTAATACACGTCTGGGACAAGCCTACATTGCAACAGGTGATAATCATGATATGGCCAAGAGTTTTGGCATACATACAGATAAGATGGAATTAATGGGGCTCATTTTATCTAACGGTATTATTGCCTTATCCGGTGCTCTGATTAGCCAGCAAGATGGTTATGCAGATGTTTCAAAAGGAATTGGTGTCATTGTTATTGGGTTGGCTAGTATTATTATTGGTGAAGTTCTCTTTTCGACTAGTCTAACGTTATTGGAGCGTTTATTAGCTATTGTCGTTGGTTCTGTTCTTTATCAATTCTTGATTTTAGCTGTTATTTCAATGGGCTTTAAGACCAACTATCTCAAACTCTTCAGTGCTTTAGTCTTGGCTATCTGTCTTATGATTCCAGAGCTGAAAAAGAAATTCTTCAAAGGAGTGAAGTTATCACGATGACTAAAATTGTTGAATTAAAGAATGCTACGGTTCAAGTTAACAATGGCTTTGATGATTATAAGACAATTCTTGATGATGTCAGTTTAGATATATACGAACGTGATTTTTTGACCATTCTTGGTGGAAATGGAGCAGGGAAATCAACTCTCTTTAATGTCCTTGCTGGTACACTGTCTTTGACTGACGGCATCATTTCTATTATGGGAGAAGATGTCACCGCCTATCCTGCTGAAAAGCGAGCAAAATATCTATCGCGTGTCTTTCAGGATCCTAAAATGGGGACTGCACCAAGAATGACAGTTGCGGAAAATCTCTTAATTGCCAAATACCGTGGTGAAAAACGTGGACTTGTCTCGCGCCGCATTAGTGCATATAAAGAAGAGTTTCAAGCAGTAATTGATAAAATTGGCAATGGCCTTGAAAAGCATTTAGAGACCCCAACAGGCTTGCTATCAGGTGGGCAAAGACAAGCGCTCAGTTTGCTTATGGCAACCATCAAACGTCCAGAGCTTTTGTTACTTGATGAGCATACAGCGGCTCTGGATCCTAAAACCAGTGTTGCTCTGATGACACTGACAGAAGAATTCGTGAAACGTGATCATCTAACAGCCCTCATGATTACTCATCGTATGGAAGATGCTCTTAAATATGGCAATCGCCTCTTGGTAATGGAAGACGGTCGTATTATCCAAGATTTATCGGCCGAAGAAAAAGCAAAGATGAACATTTCAGACTATTACGGACTGTTTGAATAAATTGAAAAAACTGGCGAAAAGTTGTATACTAACAATGTATGCAATTTTTTATTGCCCGCAGTCATTCGACTTGCTAAGCAAGAACCGTATGTATGAAAGTATTATTATAGTGAAAGAATAGCCAAACTGCTGGTTGGTACGATAATCTGATGAGATATATTTCATCAGATTCATTCGTTAATAATGAGATAAGTCTGACACTAAAATTGAAATTCAAAACCTATAAAACTAATATAAGGAGACATAATGAGTGACATTAAAATTATTGCCCTAGGTGGAGTTCGTGAAAATGGTAAGAACTTCTATGTGGCAGAAGTCAACGACGCCATTTTCATTCTTGATGCTGGGCTTAAGTATCCAGAAAATGAACAGTTAGGTGTTGATGTTGTTATTCCTAATCTGGATTATCTGATTGAAAATAAAAAGCGTGTACAGGGAATTTTTTTAACCCATGGACATGCTGATGCTATTGGTGCTTTGCCTTATTTGTTGAGTGATGTCAAAGCTCCGGTATTTGGTTCTGAGTTAACGATTGAACTAGCTAAGTTGGTCGTTAAAAACAACGATGCAACTAAGAAATTCCATAATTTCCATGTGGTTGATGCTCAAACTGAAATTGAATTTGACGATGCTATTATTTCTTTTTTCAAAACTACCCATTCTATACCAGAAAGTTTAGGAATTGTAGTTGGCACTAAAGAAGGCAATATTGTTTATACAGGTGATTTTAAGTTTGACCAAGCAGCCAGCAAGCTTTATCAGACTGACTTAGCTCGCATTGCTGAAATTGGACGTGAAGGTGTTCTGGCACTTTTATCAGATTCTGCTAATGCTGATAGCACTGTTCAAATTGCCAGTGAAGCTGAAGTAGGTATTGAAATGGAGCAAGTCATTTCCAATTGGGAAGGACGTATTATCGTCGCTGCAGTAGCCTCTAATCTTGTTCGTATCCAACAAGTCTTTGATTCGGCTGCTAACAATGGCCGCCGTGTTGTGCTGACAGGTTATGATGTTGAAAATATTGTTCGAACAGCTATCCGTCTTAAAAAGCTTTCTCTGGTTGATGAAAAACTTATTGTCAAACCAAAAGATATGCATAAATTTGAAGATCATGAACTAATTATTTTAGAAACTGGTCGGATGAGCGAGCCACTCAATGGTTTAAGAAAAATGGCTATTGGCCGTCATCGTTATGTTGAAATTAAAGATGGTGATTTGGTCTATATTGTAACAACACCTACTGTTTCTAAAGAAGCCGTTGTTGCGCGTGTTGAGAATATGATTTATAAGGCTGGCGGTGATGTGAGACTCATTACTCAGGACTTACGCGTATCTGGCCATGCTAATGGTCGTGATCTTCAACTGATGATTAATCTGCTTAAGCCCAAATATCTCTTCCCTATACAAGGAGAATATCGTGAATTAGCTGCCCATGCTGATTTGGCTCTTGAAATAGGCATGTTTCCGGAAAATATTTATATTATGAAACATGGTGACATTATGGTTTATGATAAAGAGGATGGTTTCTTACATGAAGGCGGTATCCCGGCTGGAGATGTCATGATTGATGGCAATGCTATTGGTGATGTTGGCAATATTGTTTTACGAGACCGCAAGGTGCTTTCTGAAGATGGTATCTTTATCATTGCCTTAACTGTCAATAAAAAAGAAAAGAAAATCATTTCAAGAGCTAAAATCAATACACGTGGTTTTGTTTATGTCAGAAAAAGCCGTGATATTTTACGCGAAAGTGCAGATATTGTCAATAAGGCTGTTGAAAATTATTTGCAACAAGATACGTTTGATTGGGGAGAATTGAAATCTATTGTTCGTGATGAAATTGGTAAATTTCTTTTTGAACAAACTAAGCGTCGTCCAGCTATTTTACCAGTAGTTATGGAAGTTAGATAAAAGAGGCTTGATTGATACTGTTTCCAAATGGTTGGATTTTTTGGATAGAGAAATTCAACTAAAAGAGTGTGCAGTTCAATCCTAGCTTTTTTATTAATTTCTGAAATAATGATTATAATGTACTTTACAATTGGGATTGAAAAGATGGTGACAGAAAGGGCAGGTTCCTTTTTCTTTGTATGCTTCAATAGTTAATTCTCTTTGACAAGATCCACAAAAAACAACCTTATCTTTTTTTAATTTTTCTGGATAAGCTTGAAAATTGTGTGTCTCGTGTCGATTATGACATAAAAAACAAGGGTAGTATTTTTGACAGGCAAAACATTTTAGGGCGACAATGTCTGTTGGGCCATGATAATCAATGCACCTTGTTTCCTTGTCAATAAGATCACCGTAAATCGTAACCATATGTTCCTCCGCTTGTTTTGTTAGTTTACCAAAAAAAGAGGGATTGTGCTATAATGAAAATAAAAAAAGGAGATCAAAAATGGCTTTTTTTCAGATAGAATACAATTCCAAAACTTTAGGGATGGAACGCCATGTCAATGTTATTTATCCTGATGCTTCAGAGATTAAGGAAGATTATATAAATGATACCGATATTCCTGTTCTTTATCTTTTGCACGGTATGGGCGGCAATGAAAATTCATGGCAAAAGCGGACAGCTATTGAACGTCTCGTTAGAAAGACAAATCTTATCGTTATTATGCCATCAACTGATTTAGCATGGTATACCAATACAGCTTATGGCTTGGATTATTATGATATGATTGCCAAAGAACTACCTCAAATTCTGCAGCGTTTCTTTCCAAATATGACAAAAAAACGTGAGAAAACTTTTATTGCGGGACTTTCCATGGGAGGTTACGGAGCTTATAAGATTGCTCTTTCAACAGATAAGTTTTCTCACGCAGCTTCTTTTTCAGGTGCACTTGGACTTGGAATTGATGGTCAAGACCTAGGAGAAACGACAGGAGCATCTCAAAACTATTGGGAAGGCATCTTTGGAAATTTACAAGGAAAACAGTTACAGGAACATTTTCTGACAACACTAGCAGAAAAGTCTGATAAAAAAACCAAGTTTTACGCTTGGTGCGGTTATGAAGATATTCTTTATCAGGCTAATGAAACAGCTGTGAAAAAATTAAGAAAGATAGGACTTAATATTGACTATCGTAACGACCATGGCAGACATGAGTGGTACTATTGGGAAAAACAGTTGAATTTTCTTTTAGAATGGCTTCCTATTGACTATCAAAAAGAAGAACGGTTGTCCTAATAATCTTAAGGTAAGTTTTTCTGGTTTTATTTGACAGTTTATTTTTAAGCAGTTAAAATAAGAGTAGAAAATGAAAGTGAGGATTCGATTTGTGAAAAAGAAATTAAGTATTGTGTTAGGGCTGATTATTGTAGCTGTAACATTTTTTACCTTAACTAATCAAAAAACAGTAAGTGCTAATTCATCTCGTGTAGAAACAGTGTCCTACCAGCTTCTTAAAGAAGGTGTAGCTGATGTTAGATTGACTTACTATCATAATAAAGGCAATGATAAGGTACTTAAACAAACGGCGGAATCAAAAATCCTTTATTCAGCACTCAAGGTGACAGATGCTCAAGCAGCAAAAGAGAAGGTTGGCTCTCAATCAGAGAAATATCAAGGTATTACAGGTGTTCAGGAAAGTGTTGCTTACAAAGATGTCTATTTGATAGAAAAAGTAAGTGTAGATTATACCAAAGCTAATCTTAATGAATTAGCGAAGAAGCTTCCAGAAGTAAACATTAATACTCCTTCAGGTAAAAGAGCAACTTATATTAGCTTAAAGCAAAGTGAAAGATTTCTCAAAAAACAGGGTTACAGCAAAGTTAAAAATGGTCATTTTAAAGAATTGAAAGTGAATTAATTATTAGCTGACAAATAAAAACAGCAGGCAGAGTCTTAATTCTGCCTGCTGTTTTTATTACGTGATTTTCAGTTCGTCTCGTTCTGCTAAGTTTGAGACAAGTAAATTAAATTACCTATTAAATAAAGGGGCCATGATTTTGAATCAAAAACTCTTTTAGGGGTGATTTTTTAATAGCACACTTTCTGAGAGTCAACAAACAAACTTCAAAAGGAAGTTCGCTCTGAGTCTGCAAGCTATTTTAAGATAACTCTTAATTCAGTCGCTATTCAAAGCCTATAGTTACACTAGGTAAGTTGAAATGCTGCCCATAAATACGCGATTCTAATTGACTCAATTTTCCTTTCCATTGGGATTTTAGTGGATATTATATACAAATATCGATTCATTGCCAATTGTGGTAAATCCTTGCTTTTTACTCTCTTGCCTGCTATACTTAGGCGTATTCTTAAATATTATACTGGATTTTCAAGAATGAAATAAATATAAGAATATTTGGATCTTGCTTAGTGTTATAGATTAAAAAGTGAGATGAATATCAGAAAGTTCCTGTTTTTGTCTGTCATCCTGAGTTTTATGACAAGCATAGAAAGGATTATTTATGAAGACTTTCATTAAAATTTTGTTTTTTATTCCTAGACTAATATGGAATATTATTTGGAGCATCATTAAAACTCTTATTATTCTTGCTGCTATTATTTTTGCTTTTCTTTATTTTACAAATAATCATAAAACAGACTTGGAATCAACGATCTCCGAACAATGGAATAAGATAACGACTTTTTTTAGTAATGACTTTAGTTTGCCGGATACGATGTCTAAATTATCAACAGATAATTATAAACATGAAGCAGGGAGTCGTTGGAGTCAAAATAGTGCTAGTGTTTATATAGCTTCTACTGATAAAACTATTGTTAAGGCTTACCAAACTGCTCTGGCTAATTGGAATGCAACAGGAAGCTTCACTTTTAATATCATTTCGGATAAAGCATCAGCAGATATTACAGCAAAGGATTATTCTGATGCAAATTCGCAAGCCGCTGGTTTAGCTGAAACAGAAACGAATGCAGTGACCAATCGCATGAGTCATGTTGATGTTAAGCTTAATCGCTACTATCTTTTAGATGCAAGTTACGGTTATAGTTTTGATAGGATAGTCCACACAGCAGAGCACGAATTAGGGCATGCTATAGGACTTGATCATGATGATAAAGAAACTTCGGTAATGGCCTCATCAGGTTCCTACAATGGTATTCAAACAGTTGATATAACTGCTGTTAAGAAGCTTTACGCTAATTAAATGTGAGTAAAATAATAGTTTTATATCGTTTTATTATAAAAATTTAATATTATCGACATATACGAAACAGTCTCTTGATTGATTTTTTATCTCATTAAAATAAAATGATAAAATTCTAAAGCTTGCCAAATACTTATTTAGTAATGATTTTTATCCTTGGACGCTCTTGTGAAAAAAGAGTGTTTTTAATATAATTATAAAATAAAGGAAAAGTTTTTTAAAAAAATCAAAGTATTTTGTATTGAAAATGTAATGAAATAATGCTATTATGACAAAGATGTATCATTTGGCGTTACATTAATTTCAATTTATCATGAAGAGGGAACATGAAAAAGATTAAAGTTATGCTTGTCTTTGGTACAAGACCAGAGGCCATCAAAATGGCGCCCCTGATTATATCTTTAAAAGAGCAGACTGAACGTTTTGAAACAGTAACCGTAGTAACTGCTCAGCACAGACAGATGCTTGATCAGGTGTTAGAGACATTTAAGATTAGGCCTGATTATGATTTGAACATTATGAGTAAGCAGCAGACCTTGTCAACCATTACAACAAATGTTATTAATAAACTTGATGAAGTCTTAAAGAGTGAGAAACCTGATATTATTTTAGTTCATGGTGACACAACGACAACTCTTGCTGCTAGCATCTCTGCTTTCTATAATCAAATTAAAATTGGTCATGTTGAGGCAGGCCTTAGGACTTGGAATAAATACTCTCCATTTCCAGAAGAAGTTAATCGCCAGATAACAGATGTTGTTTCAGATTTGTACTTTGCACCAACTAATCAAAGCCGTGATAATCTCTTGAAGGAAAATCATCCTGCTCAACATATTTTTATTACTGGAAATACTGCTATTGATGCTCTTGATTTAACTGTTAAAGAGAACTATCATCATGATGTTCTTACTAAAATTAAATCAGATAATAGGATTATTTTAGTAACAATGCATCGTCGTGAAAATCAAGGAGAGCCGATGAGAAGGGTCTTTAAGACGCTTAAATCAGTGTTAGCTGATTATCCAGATGTTGAGCTTGTTTATCCAGTTCATCTGAGTCCTGCTGTTCAAAAGGCAGCAAAGGATATTCTAGCAAATACAGAGCGTATCCATCTGATTGAACCGCTTGATGTTATGGATTTTCATAATCTAGCAAATAAGAGTTATTTTATTATGTCAGATTCTGGTGGTGTCCAAGAGGAGGCGCCATCTCTTGGGAAGCCTGTCCTTGTATTACGTGATACAACAGAGCGACCTGAAGGAGTAGCAGCGGGGACTTTAAGATTAGTTGGTACTCAAGAAGATAGTGTCAAAAATGCTATGATAAGTTTGCTGGATAATAAAGAAGAATACGATAAAATGGCCCAGACCCAAAATCCTTATGGCGATGGTCAAGCTTCAAAACGTATTTTAGAAGCTATTTCTTATTATTTTAATAATGGCGCGCGGCCGGATGATTTTGGAACGGGGGAATAATTTTAGAATGAAACGTTTGTTAAAATTTTTCAGCATGCTTTTATTTATGCTATTAGCTGCTGGATTAGGTCTTTATGTTGCTCTTCAATATGGTTTGCTTATCTTAGAGGTTTATGCCTTTCTTATTTTTATGGCTATCATTACTCCTTGGTTTTTAACAGACCTATTAGTAACTTGGACCGAACTCTTTTCTATTATTATTGGTTCATTTATCTTGTCTGTGGGTATTTCATATATCCCTTTGTATGACCGTTTAGCTTTAATTTTAGTTTTGCCTATAGTTTTAATTACTGCTAATCAAGTAGAAGCTTTGTTTTTAGAGAAAAAAGGTGCGATTGCAGTTCAAACCTCTAAGGCCAAAAGCTATTATGAATACTATGCTCGTAAGGCACAGCATTCTGAGGACGTCACTATTCAAACAATGTTGGTTAGTTGGGCTCATGCTGAACAATTTAAGCAAATTCAGCCTAAAGAGTATTATGCTAGTATTAAACGCATTAATCGTGCCATTTTTAAATCCAAACATGACAGTGACCGTGTTTTTTATTTGAGAAATGGTTTGTTTCTTATTGTTCAAATAAATTCAGATCCCAACTGGCATCGCGGGATGGAAGAAGAGGTTAGTATCAATCTTAGCAGTTTGCGTTTCAATAATGAGGCAACTAGCCATGAAATTCAGTTCCAATATGGTTATCAATTAGTTAATCATGATAATTGGGAACGTTATGCTTATTATGAAGATATCCTCAAAAGGCTGGAACGTCTTTTGGAAACTCATATTATTGTAGAATATTAGGTAAGTGGAGATTATGAACTTAACAAACTTATTTTTTAACATTGGTCTTGGCATCAGTCTCTTTTTTGCGGCCTGTTTTGTCACCTTGTTTATTAGTTATTTAGTTATTTTAGAAAGAGTTAATAAAAATTTTAAGGCGGTGGATGATGATGAGTCAAATTCTAATGATTATTAGTTTAATTTCGATTTGGTCTTCCTTAGCTATGGCATTGATCATCCTTATGTCAGCAGTTCATTTTTGGTTTAAGCACAGTGATTTTGATGTTGATACCAGCCCTTTGCCAGAATATCCGATGGTGACAGTTGTGGTTCCAGCTCATAATGAAGATGTTGTGATTGCACAGACAGCAAAGGCTATTTTGGATATGAAGTACCCAAGGGATAAGCTTGAAATTATTCTTTTTGCTGATAACTGTGAAGATAATACGTATCAGGAAATGCAAAGCATTAAAGCTTTGCCGCAATATGCTGATCGAGATTTGACTCTGATTAATCGTAGTGGTACTGGTGGAAAAGCTGGTGTCTTAAATGATGCTTTGAAGATAGCTAAAGGTGATTATATCTGTGTTTATGATGCGGATGCCATGCCTGAAAGAAATGCTCTTTATTTCCTTGTTCAAAAGGTTATGGAAGATCCAGAACGTCATGTGGCAGCTTTTGGTCGAAATAAGACGCGTAATGCTAATCAAAACTTCCTGACTCGTTGTATTAATCAGGAAATCGTTGTTACCCAACGTATCCAACATGTTGGTATGTGGCATTTAGGAAAAATTGGACGGATTCCTGGTACCAACTTTATTATCAATACGGAATTTGTTAAGAGTATCGGCGGCTGGAGAAATGGTGCCCTGACAGAAGATACGGATATCTCCTTTAAAATCATGCAAAGTGGTAAGTTGATTGCCCTTGCCTATAATTCAGAAGCTTTCCAGCAAGAACCCGAAACGCTGAAATCTTATTATTTGCAAAGAAAGCGCTGGGCTAAAGGTAACTATGAGGTTGTTATTGCTAACTTTAAACACCTTTTTGGCCGTGGTAATTGGCGTGTCAAATGGGAAGTCTTCTACTATACTTGTACTTTCTTTTGGTTTAATGCAGCCATTGTGTTATCAGATATCTTATTTTTCTCCAATTTGATTGCATTAATTATTGGTCTATTTAAGCCAGGTGTGCAGGTTCCCTTTGCTTTTGATGCTAATAATATTTACATGGCACAGCTTTTACTCTTTAACTGGTTCTTGATGATTTTGCTTTATCTCTTGCAAATTTCCATTTCACAGGCGACTCAATATGGTCAGGCAACCGTTAAACAAATTTGGATTGCCTTATTGGCTTACTTTACTTATACGCAGCTCTTTATTATTGTATCCATTTCATCAGTAGCTTCTGTTATGATGGATAAGATTTTACATCGTGAAGGAACCAAATGGGTTAAAACAAAACGTTTTGCAGGCTAGAGGAGAAGAAAGTGAAAAAAAAGAAATTAAAATACATTTGGCTTATACTTTTGCTAGCAACACTGGCTGTAGGATTTTATTTTATCCGAGTGAAAAGTACTAATGATATGCAAAGGAATACCTATAAAAATTGGTCTAAATATTATGTTGTAACTCATGGAAAAAGTGCTTATGTAAAGACGGCTACTAGTGATGAAGGGACAACTGCTCTTTCTGAAGGACAGGGTTATGGAATGTATATTGCCATTAAAGCTGCTAAGAAGGGCATAACAACTAAGTCCCAATTTGCTAAGCTCTACAAATATTATATGAACCATCGCACTGCCAATACGCAGTTAATGTCTTGGAAACAAAATATTAAAACAGATGGTTCAATTGAGGATTTGTCAAACAGTGCAACGGATGGTGATCTGTATATTGCTTATGCCTTGATTAAAGCATCAGAGCTCTGGTCTGATCAAGCTGATACTTATAAAAAACAAGCTAGGTTGCTTTTAAAGGATATTTTAACTTATAATTACAATTCAGAGACGAAATCCTTGACTGTTGGTAATTGGGCTGTTAAAGGGACTGATTATTACGATCTCGTTCGCACCTCAGATATACTGCCAGAACAATTTGATGTTTTTTATCAGTTTAGTAAAGATGAGACTTGGAAAACGATCAAGACTTCCATGCTAGCTAGTTTAGAAAAAATGAGCCGTCAGCATAAAACTGGTCTCTTGCCAGATTTTATGTGGGTTCGTGAATCAGGTGAGATAAAGGCTGCCAAGGCTAACCTTATTGCCAGCAAATATGATGGTGATTACTACTATAATGCCTGTCGTATGCCCTATAATTTAGCTAAAAGCAATGATAAAAAGAGCCAAAAAATACTTAAGAAGATGATGAATTTCTTCATGACCGAAAAGACCATCTATGCGGGTTATAAGCTTAATGGGGAAAGGTTGGATAGTCATCAGTCGGCTAGTTTTGATGCTCCAATTTTCTATGCAGCTAAGAAATTAAACCATAAGTATGAGCGTTTACATCAGCAAGAAAAGAAAGTTTTTGTCAAGGGTCTGTCATCAACAAACTATTATGACTCATCCTTAACAACGATGGCTGTTTTGGATCAATAAACAATGTAAAAAGGATAACTGCGGTTATCTTTTTTACTATCTCAACTAGCTTAGTCAGTCGAGATCTGATACAATAGAATTATGATTATTTTACAGGGGAACAAATTAGAGCGCTCATTTTCTGGTGATGTGCTCTTTGATAATATTAATCTTCAAGTAGATGAACATGATCGTATCGCCTTGGTTGGACCTAATGGTGCTGGTAAGTCTACACTCTTGAAAATTCTCGTGGGTGAAGAAACAGCAACATCAGGTGAGGTCACTCTCAAGCGCGATGTAACCCTGTCGTATTTGGCTCAGAATAGCCGTTTTAAATCTGATAATACCATTTATGATGAAATGCTCCATGTTTTTGATGATTTACGTGCGACTGAGAGACATTTACGCTCTATGGAAGGACAAATGGCAGAGTTGGTCGGAGATGATTTTGATAAACTCATGGCTGATTATGACCGCTTATCCGAATCCTTCAGGCAGCAGGGTGGTTTCACTTATGAGAGTGACATCAAAGCTATTCTCAATGGTTTTAAATTTGATGAGTCTATGTGGCAGACAAAAATTGCTGAACTCTCAGGCGGTCAAAACACGCGCCTAGCTTTGGCCAAGATGCTTCTAGAAAAACCAGAACTGTTGGTATTGGACGAGCCCACCAATCATTTGGATATTGAAACCATTTCTTGGTTGGAAAATTATTTAGTCAATTATCAAGGAGCTTTAATCATTGTTAGTCACGACCGTTATTTTCTTGATAAGGTAGCGACAGTTACGCTTGATTTGACCCCTCACTCTCTAGATCGCTATGTGGGAAATTATTCCAAATTCATGGATCTTAAGGCTGAAAAAATTGTCATGAAAGAGAAAAATTATGAGAAGCAGCAAAAAGAAATTGCTAAATTAGAGGACTTTGTGCAGCGCAATATTGTTCGTGCATCAACGACCAAGCGGGCACAGGCTAGGCGTAAGCAATTGGAAAAAATGGAGCGATTGGATAAACCCGATGCCAGTAAAAAATCTGCCAATATGACTTTTCATGTTGATAAAGCCTCCGGAAATGAGGTTTTAAAGGTTACTAATGCAGCTATTGGTTATGATGACAAGATATTAGCGCAGCCTATTGATCTAGACGTTAGAAAAATGGATGCCCTTGCTATCGTTGGTCCCAATGGTATTGGCAAGTCAACCTTGCTCAAGTCCATTATGGGGCAAATACCATTTATTCATGGGAACTCAGTTTATGGCTCAAATGTACAAGTCGGTTATTACGACCAGACTCAGTCCAATCTGACAGCTAGCAATACCGTTTTAGAAGAGCTTTGGTCAGCCTTTCCAAGGACAGCAGAAGTGGATATTAGAAACCGTTTAGGTGCTTTTCTCTTTTCAGGCGACGATGTCAAAAAATCTGTTGCCATGCTGTCTGGTGGTGAACGCGCGCGCTTGCTTCTTGCCGAGTTATCCATGGAAAACAATAATTTTCTCATTCTAGACGAACCTACTAATCACTTAGATATTGACAGTAAGGAAGTGTTGGAGACTGCTCTTATTGATTTTAATGGCACTCTTCTCTTTGTTAGCCACGACCGTTATTTCATCAACCGCGTCGCGACAAAAGTTCTCGAAATCTCCCAAAATGGTTCCACCCTTTACTTAGGTGATTACGATTATTATCTTGAAAAAAAAGCAGAGCGAGAAGCAAAGACAGAGTTTCTTCAACCTATGCAGTCAGGATCCCCTTCATCCTCCCTGGCTGCCGCTACGGACTATCAAGCCCAAAAGGCCAACCAAAAAGAAGAACGCAAATTAAAGAGGCGTATAGCCGAAATTGAAGAGCGCTTAGAAACCATTGAAGCGCGTGAAACTGAAATTAATGAGGCCATGCTTACTACTAATGACTTTACTCAATTGGCCGACCTGCAAAAAGAACTAGAAAGCGTTCAAACAGAACAATTGGAACTTCTAGAAGAATGGGAAGAATTGAGTAGGCAGCTGGAGGATTGATTAAAAAAAGAGGTTGGGGACAAAAGCGTTCCAACTTTTTTAACAGTCTGTTGGACTGTTAAGCTTGTCTAATCCCATAAATGTCCGTCTATGTCAGTACCTAATCCACCTTCCGTAAGATAAAAAGATAAAATAGAAGTCGTGATTGCGTTACGACTTACCGATTTTTGTTCCCCTCTCGTAAATGTTAATAAATTATAATATAAAGCACAGATGTTATTTATCTGTGCTTTTATCATCTTCTATTTCTCAAACTCCGCTTTGCTTTTAACATCGCCGTATTCTTCAGCAACCTCTAAGCTAAGAATGTCCTCATAGCGAGGTAGTTGAATATCAATGCCATACTTGTTATGTAGAGCTGTTGTCACAAGGCGGTAAGCTAGATTAGCATTACGCGAAAGGATGGGACCGTGGAAGTAGGAGCCAAAAACATTTTTATAGTGGACGCCTTCGCTGCCATCCTCTTTATTATTACCATTTCCATAAATAACTCTCCCTAAAGGCTTTTCGTCATCAGACAAAAAGGTCCTTCCTTGATGATTCTCAAAGCCGTAGTAGGTTTCGTTAAATTCGTCATTATGAATCTTGATATCACCAATGTAGCGATTATCTTTTTGATTAAGCGTATAGTGACCCATAACACCGATACCGTCAATGCGGACGCCATTGGCTTGAACATAATATTGTCCCAACAACTGGAAACCGCCGCAGATAGCTAGGACAACCTTATTATTTTGAATAAAGCTGGCAATAGCAGAGCGTTTATTAGGCAAATCCTTAGCAACAATGGATTGCTCATAGTCCTGACCGCCGCCAAAGAAAACCATATCATACTTGTTAGCATCAAAATCATCGCCGATTGAGACAATATCAAAAGTCATTCGTATACCTAATTTTTCACCAACATATTTAAGCATGAGAACGTTTCCGTTATCGCCATAGGTATTGAGCAAATTGCCATAAAGATGAGCAACCCTGATATCATATAAGTAATCCTTGTCAGCAGGAGATTGTAGAGAAGTATAAGTCATTAATGCATCTCCTTTCTTACTGCGTGACGGCTGGCTAGTAATTCGCGGAATTCCAACATGGCTGTGTAAGTAGCTAGAATGTAGGCATGATCAGCCTCTTGTTTTTCAATCATACTTAGAATGTCTTCAAGTTTTTCAGCCTGCTCAATCTTTGTTTCATTGTAACCAGTAACACGCAGACGTCTGGCTATTTCTGAATGGCGGACACCACCTGTAAAGATTTGTGGAATATTCATATCTAAAATGCTCTCAAAATTCGCATCCCAAATCCAGCTGGTATCAATGCCATCAGCATAATTGGCATTGAGAAGGACAGATAAGGTGAAAGGATAAGGTGCTAGTTTAATCATTTCTAGTGCTTGACTGGCACCAACAGGATTTTTTATTAAAACAAGAGTACATGACTTATCGCCGATTTTAAAGGTTTCTTGGCGTCCAAAAACAGCACGGCTCTTGTCAAAGCCAGCCTTGATTTGTTCAGGAGTTACACCGAGAAATTCTGCAACAGCGACTGCAGCCAAGGCATTATAGATATTATAAAGGCCGCCGACATTGATCTTATAATCCTGTCCGTCAATGATGAACTCAGCTTGAGTGTTGCTAATCTTGGTTAGCTGAGTCAAGCTGTAATCCAGATGAGGACGGTGAAAACCACAGTTGGGGCAGATATAGTCGCCCAAGTTGGCATAAGTATTAAGCTTGTATTGTAGGATATATTCGCACTTAGGACAGACGATGCCTTCAGTATTGTAATGTGCCAAGTGAGCAGCTTCTTTTTTTGTATCAAAACCATAGTAACGCACAGGATTAACAACTGTTTTGGCGTTAAAGAGTGGGCTATCGCCATTAGCTAAAATAGTTGCTTTTGGCGCTTTGGCAGCACCGTCCAAAATCATTTGATAGGTAGTATAAATTTCACCGTAACGATCCATTTGATCACGAAAAATATTGGTGAAAACAAAAAGGCTGGGCTTTAGATAATCTGTAATTTTAGGAAGGCTGGCTTCATCAATCTCCAGCACCGCAATCTTTTTACCATTTCTAGATTTTTTAGCAGTTAAAAAAGTTGAGGTAATTCCTGTAATCATATTGGCACCACTAGGATTGGTTAGCACCTGACCGTAAGCCTCTTTTAAAATTCCTACTGTTAAAGCTGTTGTTAAGGTTTTTCCATTAGTGCCTGTGACAACAACAATGTCATAATCTTTAGCAAGTGTATCTAAAATATCTTTATCGCACTTAAGAGCAATTTTTCCAGGTAAGGTAGAGCCGCGCCCTATTTTACTGAGAAAAAAGTGTGCTGTTTTACCAGCTAAAATTCCTATTCTCGATTTTAAAGTCATATGAACATTTTATCATAAAAAAAGCGTTTGAGATACAGAAAAATCACTTGAAAAATGATATAATAAAGAAGTATATAGCTAAGTTTGATATTAAAAAGAAAGAATTGTATGAGTAGTTTATTTAACGTTAATGCCCAATTTTGGGCTAGTCTTATTGATAGTCCTTTAAAAATTTTAGTTCATATTCTTGATATTGCTATTGTATCATGGTTGATTTATAAATTTATCAAAGCCTTAGCAGGTACTAAAGTGATGTCTTTAGTTCAAGGAGTTGTTCTGTTTGTTCTCTTTAAATTTGTCGCAGAATTCTTAGGATTCACAACGATTGCTTTTTTGATGAACCAAGTTATTACTTATGGTGTTATTGCCGGAGTTGTTATCTTTGCTCCTGAAATTCGGTCTGGCTTGGAACGTTTTGGACGAACACCCCAGTCTTTTATCCAAAGACAGCAGCTGAGTGATGATGAAAAATTAGTTGCCGCCTTTGTGAAAGCTGTGGCTTATATGAGTCCGCGCAAAATTGGAGCTTTGGTATCAATAGAAGAGACTCAGACCCTAAGAGAATATATTGCCACTGGAATTCCTTTAGATGCAGATATTTCTGGAGAATTACTGATTAATATTTTTATTCCTAATACACCTTTGCACGATGGTGCCGTTATTGTGGAGGGAAATAAGATTGCTGTTTCTTGTGCCTATCTTCCGCTTTCAGAGTCCAGTCATATTTCCAAGGAATTTGGAACGCGCCACCGTGCTGCCATTGGACTTTCAGAAGCTTCTGATGCCTTTACCTTTGTTGTTTCCGAGGAAACAGGAGCTATTTCTGTTGCTTATAAAGGTGATTTTATCCATGATTTGTCCCTTGAAGCTTTTGAGGTCTTATTGCGGGAGCATTTCATTAAAGAAGAACCAAAGAAAAAGAATTGGATGAAGCAATTCTTTGGAGGACGCCATCATGTTTAAGCGGTTTTTTACTAAACGTCTCTGGTTAACTCTTGTTTCAATCTTTTTTGCCATTCTCTTGTTCTTGACAGCTAATTCAGTCAATTATGGTTCAAGAAATCAAACAACTGGCCTTTTGCAGACATATAACCATACCTTAGAAAATGTCCCTATTGATATTAAATATGACAGCAATAAGTACTTCATTAGTGGTTATTCTTATGATACAGAGGTTTATTTGACCTCAACCAATCGGGTGAAATTGGATTCAGAAATCAATAATGACACCAGACATTTTAAAGTTGTTGCTGACTTGTCAAATGCTAAAGAAGGTACCAATAAGGTTCCTTTGGAGATAAAAGATCTTCCTAGTGGTGTCAGCGCAGAAGCTTCACCGACGACTATAAATGTGACCGTTGGTAAAAAGAAAACAAAGACGTTTAAAGTTGTTGGTAAAGTATCTGATAATCAAATTGCTGATGGTTACAAATTAAAGAAAATTTCTACTAGTGCTTCAGAGGTAGAGGTTACTAGCGATGAGTCCACTATTGAGCAGATTGATCATGTAGTAGCTGTTCTTCCGGAGAATCAAGTCCTATCCAAAGATTACAGCGGTTCAGTAACCTTACAGGCTGTTTCTGAAAACGGTAAAATTTTACCAAGTATTATTGACCCAACAAAAACAGACTTAGAGGTTGATGTTGAAGAATTATCGAAAAAAGTACCGATTATTGTTGAGTTAACAGGTCAAATTAACAGCAGTCTGTCTGATATTCGCTACGAATTAGCGACAAAAGAAGTTCTTGTCTATGGTAAACAAGAAAATCTCGAAAAAATATCTTACATTAAGGCTAAAGTTAATATTTCAGATGTTACTAAGGATACAACAAAGACAATTCCTTTAGCTGCGGATAATCTTAAGATAAGTCCTGCAAAAGTAACTGTTAAGTTGACAGCTAAGAAAAAATAATATTATAATGATTAAAATTAATGGAGGAAGATGCTTAGCATCAAATAGTTATGGGAAAATATTTTGGTACAGACGGCGTACGTGGTGAGGCAAATGTAGAACTAACACCGGAACTGGCTTTTAAACTTGGACGTTTTGGCGGCTATGTTCTGAGTCAGCATGAACCGGATCGCCCGCGTGTTTTCGTTGCCCGTGATACTCGCATTTCTGGAGAATTGTTAGAATCAGCTCTTGTTGCTGGATTGCTTTCTGTTGGTATTGAAGTCTATAAACTAGGTGTTCTGGCAACACCGGGGGTTTCTTATTTAGTGCGTACTGAACAAGCCAGTGCAGGTGTCATGATATCTGCTAGTCACAATCCTGCGCTTGATAATGGTATCAAATTCTTTGGTGGTGATGGCTTTAAATTAGCTGATGAACAAGAAGCAGAAATTGAAGCTTTATTAGATGCTAAAGAAGATGACTTACCTCGTCCTTCAGCTCAAGGATTGGGAATGGTCGTTGATTATCCAGAAGGACTTCGTAAATACGAAAAGTTCTTAGTGTCAACAGGCTCAGACCTTGAAGGAATGAAAATTGCTATTGATGCAGCAAATGGTGCTGCATCTTACTCAGCCCGCCAAGTTTTCCTTGATTTGAACGCTGATATCACTGTTATTGGCGAGGAGCCGGATGGTCTTAATATTAATGATGGAGTAGGATCTACTCATCCTGAGCAACTTCAAAATCTTGTTAAGGGATCTGATTTTGTTATTGGCCTTGCTTTTGATGGCGATAGTGATCGTTTGATCGCTGTTGATGAGAATGGTGAAATTGTTGATGGTGATAAGATTATGTATATTATTGGCAAGTATCTTTCTGAAAAAGGAAGGCTGTCTAAAAATACGATCGTCACAACCGTTATGTCAAATCTCGGCTTCCATAAAGCTTTGGATCGTGAGAATATTAACAAAAAAATCACAGCAGTAGGTGATCGTTATGTTGTTGAGGAAATGCGACGTTCGGGCTATAATCTTGGCGGTGAGCAATCTGGTCATGTGATTATTATGGACTATAACACAACAGGTGATGGTCAGCTGACGGCTATTCAATTGACCAAAGTGATGAAAGAAACAGGTAAAACTTTGTCTGAATTGGCCAATGAAGTGACGATTTATCCACAGAAATTAGTTAATATTTATGTTAAAAATGACATGAAAAATAAGGCTATGGAAGTGCCAATGATTGCACAAATCATTGAAAAAATGGAAGCTGAGATGGCTGGCAATGGTCGCATTCTGGTTCGTCCAAGTGGAACAGAGCCCCTCTTGCGTGTTATGGCAGAAGCACCTAGTACAGAAGAGGTTAATTATTATGTAGATACCATTGCCAAAGTTGTCCAAGCAGAAATTGGCATTTAAAAATGGTGTGTATTGGACTGAGATAGCTTCTATGATTACTTACTCCTTGTAATCAATAGAAGCTATCTCAGTCCTTTTATTTTATAGTTAAAATTATTCAAAAGTAAGAGATAAATGTCAGAAAAAATAAATTATGTTATACTGAATATAACCTCAAAAATGTAAGCGCTTTAATATCGAAGGAGGTGACTTTATGATCGATAAAATGACTCAGTTAGTTGAAGATTCTTTAGAAGAAGCAAAGGAATTGGCTATTGCTCATCGTAATTATCAGCTGGACATTCCCCATTTATGGGCTGTCTTGGTAAAACCTGATCAATTTGCTTTTCAATTCTATCAATCTTTAGAAATAAATACCAATCAGCTGATTGAGATTATCAATAAAGAAATAGATAAAATCCCAGTCCTTTCAAGTACAGAAAAAAGCAGTTATGCACGTTTATACAGTCAGCGTTTAAAAAATTTATTGGATGACGCGCATCGGGAAATGATTGATTTAAAGGATCAGGTGCTGACTGTAGAACACTTGATCTTGGCACTTTTTAACCAACAACGCAATCCCATTACTGTTTTTTTGCTTGAACAGGGTCTAAACAAAGAAAAACTTTATCAAAAGATGCATAGGATTCGTAAAGGGAAACCTGCTATTTCTTCCAGTCAAGAAACTATTTATGATGCTTTAGAAAAGTATGCTGTCAACTTAAATCAGCGTGCTTTAGATGAACCTGTTAATAAAATTATTGGCCGTCAGAATGAAATGAATGATATTATTCGTATTTTATCGCGTAAGAATAAGAATAATGCCGTTTTGGTTGGTCATTCAGGTGTTGGAAAAACAGCCATTATTGAAGGATTTGTTCAGCGGTTAGTTAAAAATCAAGTTCCGAAAAATTTGCAAGGTAAGGTCATTTACAGTCTTGACATAGGAGCCTTGCTGGCAGGAACTAAATACCGCGGTGAATTTGAAGAACGTTTCAAAGCTCTTCTCAATGATATTATAGACTCAAACGGTCAGATTATTCTTTTCATAGATGAAATTCATTCTATTGTCAGTGCAGGACGGACAGAGGGTTCTGTTGATGCGGCCAGTATTTTGAAGCCGCTTTTGGCTAGAGGAAAAATTAGAATTATTGGTTCCACTACCCATGCAGAATACCGTGAAAGTATTGAATACGATAGGGCGTTAGAAAGACGTTTTCAAAGGATCTTAGTTCATGAACCAGATCTTGATTATACCATGGAAATTCTTAAAGGTCTCAAGCCCATTTATGAAAATTTTCATGGTGTCAGACTTGAAGAAGATAGCTTGGAAGCTGCCGCAAGCTTGTCCAAGCGTTATATTTCTGATCGCTTTTTGCCAGATAAGGCTCTGGATTTAATTGACGAAGCCTGTGCTGCTAAGCGGCTTGCTTCTCATGCTTATCCCGTGCAAATGACCAATTTGTCTCAGCAACTTATTTCTGAGAAAATTCGTTTATTGCGTTTGACCGATTCTGACACTGACGATAAGTTTAAATTAAACAGTCATCTTGAGCAATTAGAGGAGCAAAAAAGCCAATTATTAGCAAATTGGCAAAGGGAAAGAGAGCTCCTAGATCAGGTACAAGAGCTTCGTTCACACTTAACGGCTTTAGAAGAGCAGGCTAATCTTGCTCTTGAAAATAATCAAGTCGCAGATTATGTCCGTCTAGAAGATGAGGAAATAAGGAAATGTCATCAAAAGATGACAGCTTTAGAAAAGGAACGTTTAGACAGCCAGAAGATAATTAATGTTACTGTGACTAGAGAAGATATAGCAGCTGTTGTTGAGCGCTTGACAGGCATCAAAGTACAGGGTGTTATGGAAAACGAGCGTGATCGTCTCTTGCACTTAGAAGAATTATTGCACCAAAAAATTGTTGGTCAAGATCAAGCCGTACAAAAGGTATCTCAGGCCATCATTCGCTCTCGTGCTGGCATTCAAAATCCTAAACGTCCAATTGGCTCCTTCCTCTTTTTGGGACCGACTGGTGTGGGGAAAACAGCGCTTGCTAAACGTTTGGCGGAAGTTCTTTTTGGCAGTGAACTTGAGATGGTGCGTCTCGATATGTCTGAATATATGGAAAAACATGCTGTCGCACGTTTAGTGGGACCACCACCAGGTTATGTCGGATATGAAGAAGGAGGCCAATTAACTGAGGCTGTTCGTCAGCGTTTATACTCTATCGTCCTACTTGATGAGATTGAAAAAGCTCATCCTGATGTTTTTAATACCTTACTGCAGGTTTTAGATGAAGGGCGTTTGACGGATTCAAAAGGGCGAACCATTGATTTTAAAAATACCATCTTAATTATGACCAGCAATATTGGCTCAACCAATATTTTACAAAGTCTGCAAGATAGTGGCTGCATTACTTCAGAAGTCCGTCATAAAGTTCTAGATGAGCTGAATCACAGTTTCAGACCAGAGTTTCTTAATCGGATTGATGAGACGGTACTCTTTAATGCTCTTTCTGAAAAAGATATGACAGGTGTTGTTAAGGTCATGGTTTCTGATTTGCAAGCTCGCCTCTTAGAACAAGATGTTCATCTGACATTGACTGAATCGGTTTATACCCTCTTAGCTAAAGAAGGTTTTGATGCAGCTTTTGGTGCCAGACCCATGCAGAGGACAATTATGCAAAAGTTAGAAAACCCTTTGGCTTTATATCTTATTCAAAATCAGAAAAATAAAGAAAAAGAGACTTTTGTGACAGTATCTGTTAAGGATAAGAAACTCAAATTTGCATTCTCATAGTTTTCTAATTTTCACAAAATATTACTTTTTTAAAGAAAAAGACTAATAGTTAAACCATTGATATACAAGCGTTTACTGTTGGTTTTTTAATTTTAGAAGTGCAATAAAATTTTTAATTCACAAACTTTTTTGCTTGAAATCCCTATCAAAAAGTACTACAATATAGAATATAGAAAGCGTTTTCAATATTATAGTACAGTTTCTTTTGCAAGAAAGGAGTGTGATATTTTGGCTAAGTATGATCTTTTAATTATTGGTGCTGGACCTGGTGGTTATATTGCAGCTGAAGAGGCTGCAAGATTAGGCAAAAAAGTTGCTGTCGTTGAAAAAAAAGACATTGGCGGAACTTGTTTAAACGTTGGCTGTATTCCTTCCAAGGCTTATCTGCAGCACAGTCATTGGTTATTATCAATGCAGGAAGCTAACAAATACGGCATTTCAACTAATCTTGAAAGTGTAGACTTTGCTAAGTTAGTCAATCGTAAAGATCAGGTGGTTTCGACTTTACAAGGAGGTATTCACACAACTTTTAAATCTCTAAAAATTGATTATTATGAAGGCCAAGCACAATTTCTTAAAGACAAGACCTTTATGGTCAATGGTGAAAAGATTTCTGGGAAAGATGTTATTTTAGCGACTGGTAGCCATCCTTTTATTCCGCAAATTCATGGTATTAATTCGGTGAATTACCTAACAACAGATAGCTTTTTCAATTTAAAAGTTTTACCAGAGAAATTGGTTATCATTGGTGGGGGTGTTATTGCGATTGAATTAGCCTTTGCCATGCAGCCATTGGGTGTGAATGTCACTGTCATTGAAATTGCACCGCAAATACTATTGACAGAGGATAAAGCTGCGCGTGCTATTATCAGAAAGAAACTCAAAACAATGGGAGCTCATATTTTTGAAGCTGCTAAGATAGAAGAAGTAAATGCTCAATCAGTTATTTTAGAGGGGGATGGCGCTCAAGAATTTGACCAGTTGTTAGTTGCAACAGGACGTAAACCTAATACAGAATTAGCTCAGGAAATGGGATTAAAGCTAACAGAACGTGGTTTTGTCAAAGTTGATGATTACTATGAAACGTCTACTCCACATGTTTATGCTATCGGTGACTTGACGGAAAGTTATATGCTAGCTCATGTTGCCAGCATGGAAGGCATCAAAGCTGTTAGAGCTATTTGTCGTCAGGCACAGGATCCTGTTGATGCTCAAGGTGTACCGCGTTCGCTCTACACCAATCCGGAAGTGGCTTCCTTTGGACTGAGTGAAGAGGAGGCTAAAGAACAAGGTTATGATGTCCTCGTTGAACAATTACCATTTTCTTTCAACGGACGGGCCATTGCATCAACAGAGACGCAAGGATTTGTTAAACTGATTTCGGAAAGGAGGTATCATCAAATTTTAGGGGCTGTTATTGTTGGCGAACATGGGACAGATTTGTTGCAACAATTGATTTTATTGAGACAGGCAGAAGGAACTTTTGATCAAGTTGTTGATGCAGTCTATGCCCATCCGACAATTTCAGAACTCATTCAAGAAGTTGCTAAGCGAATTGTTCAGTAAAGACTTTAAAATAGGAGGAAGGATAATGCCAAACTATAAAGATTTACCACAAGAACTAACAAGAACAAGGACAAATGAAGCTGTTTCAGAACTTGTTGATTTGAAGGTTCACACGGCAACAGATATTGAAGCCCAAGAAGTTTCCAAAGAGCAAGCTAAAGATATGTATAAAACCATGTGGGATATTCGTAATTTTGAGGAAAATGCTAGACGTTTCTTTGCAGCGGGGCAAATTCCTGGTTTTGTTCATTTGTATGCAGGTGAAGAAGCCGTAGCCGCAGGAGTCTGTGCCAATTTAACGGATAAAGACTATATTACCAGTACCCACCGTGGGCATGGTCATTGTGTGGCCAAGGGTGGTGACCTTAAGGGCATGATGGCTGAAATTTTTGGCAAGGAAACAGGTCTTGGCAAAGGTAAGGGTGGCTCCATGCACATTGCTGATTTGGACAAGGGAATCCTTGGTGCCAATGGTATGGTTGGTGGCGGTTTTGGTCTGGCAACTGGAGCTGCTATGCGTAATAAGTATCTTAAGACTGATGATGTTGCTGTTTGTTTCTTTGGAGATGGTGCCGCTAATGAAGGCCTTTTCCATGAATGTTTAAATATGGCTTCTATTTGGAAATTGCCTGTTGTTTTTGTCAATGAAAATAACCTGTTTGCTGAATCAACACCACAATGGTATTCATCAGCATCAGCTACCATTGCCGAAAGGGCATTGGCCTATGATATGCCTGGTGTTCGTGTTAATGGGAAAGATCTCTTTGCCGTCTATCAAGTGGCTAAAGAAGCTGTTGAACGTGCTAGATCTGGTCAAGGACCAACTTTGATTGAAGCTGTTACTTACCGTGATCATGGTCACTTTGAAGGGGATGAACAAAAATATAAAGCTCCAGACGGAGAAGAAAAAGACTGGGCAGATGTTGATCCACTAGAAGTTTTTCGCAATTATACTATTGAACATGAGTTATTGACAGAAGAAGAATTGGATGAAATCTTAGAAGAATCAAAGAAAGATGTTGATGATGCCATTAAATATGCTCAAGACAGTCCAATTCCTAAAGCAGAATCACTACTTGAAGATGTATTTGCTGAGTAAAGGAGGTTAGAAATGGCTAGAGAACTATTATTTATGAAAGCAATTAATGAAGCGCTTGATATGGCAATGGCCAAAGATGACAAAATTATTTTACTTGGTGAAGATATTGCAGGTGGTGTTAAGGTTAAACATTTAGAAGAGCAAAACGAAGAAGCCTGGGGCGGTGTTATGGGGGTTACTAGCGGTTTAATGGCTAAATACAGTCGTGATCGTGTTATTGACACCCCTCTTTCAGAACATGGTTACATGTCAGCTTCTGTTGGGATGGCTTTGACGGGATTGCATCCTGTGCCAGAATTGATGTTCAATGACTTTATTGGTTTTTGTTTTGATGCTTTGATTGGCCAAGGGTCGAAAATGCGTTATATGTTTGGTGGCAAGGCAAAAGTGCCGATGACCGTTCGTACCATGCATGGTGCAGGCGCTTCAGCTGCTGCACAGCACTCAGGATCTTACTATGGCATCTTTGGTTCAATCCCAGGAATTAAGGTAGTTGTTCCAGCGACACCTTATGATGCCAAGGGTCTGCTTCTTTCTGCTCTTGAAGATGATAATATTGTTATCTTTTCAGAAGATAAGACGTTGTATGGCTTTAAAGGTGAAGTGCCAGAGGATTATTATACCGTTCCGATTGGAAAGGCAGTTGTCCGTCGTGAAGGTAATGATTTAACCATTGTAACTATTGGTAAAATGCTCTATGTGGCTTATGAAGTAGCAGATCGTTTGGCTAAGGATGGCATTTCTGTTGAAGTCATTGATCTTAGAACAGTTGCACCTTGGGATCAAGAAACCGTTCTAAATTCTGTGAAAAAGACAGGACGCTTGATTGTGATTGATGAATCAAACCCACATAATAATACAGCGACAGATATTGCTTCTGTTGTTAATGATAAGGCATTCGATTATCTAGATGGCCCAATTAAATGTGTTTGTGCACCAAATGTACCTGTTCCGTTTGCCATCAATCTTGAACAACTATACATCCCTAATGCAGACCGTGTCATTGAAGCAGCAGCTGAATTGATTGACGACTTGAAAGCATAGAAGGGGGGATAATATGGCTACAGAAATCGTGATGCCTAAATTAGGTTTAACCATGACAGAAGGGCTAATTAACCAATGGCTCGTTAAAGAAGGCGACACAGTTGCAGCTGGCGATCCCGTGTTGGAAATTAGTTCTGAAAAGTTAACAAGTGAAGTTGAAGCTCCAGAAGCTGGTGTTATTTTAAAAATAATTAAGGGAGAAGGTGAGACTGTTCCTTGTAAACAAATCATTGCTTGGATTGGTCAAGAAGGTGAGGCTGTTCCTGACGCTGCAGGTGACACTCCAGAAGTAGATACAGAAGCTGAAAGTGAAGTTGCTTCAGCAGGGCAAACAGTAGTTCCAGAAGAAAGCAGGACTGTTTCAGCAGCGCCCGTTGCTGAAAAGCATGAAGACGGACGGATTTTTATCACACCGCTGGCTCGAAAGATTGCCAAGGAAAAAGGGCTAGACATTACTTATATCAAAGGAACAGGCGGTAACGGACGTATCACACGCCGTGACGTTGAAGCCTTTAATCCTGCTAGCATTCCTACAGCTGAACCTGTAACAGCTTTAAGTGCTCCAACAAATGTAAACTATGGTGTTGGTTTAACAGGTATGCGCAAAGTCATTGCTGAGCGCATGATGAGTAGTATCCATTCTAGTGCTCAATTAACGCTTCATCGAAAGGCAGATGTTACGCCTTTAATGGCTTTCAGGCAAGATATAAAAACTAAGGTTAATGCACCGCTTGAAAACGGGGAAATTGGCATTACAACCTTATTGACCAAAGCGGTAACGAAGGCTTTGAAAGATTATCCTGAAGCGAATGCTTGGTATGCAGGCGGTCAATATGAAGAAAAAGAAGATATTCATATTGGTATGGCAACTGCTTTGAGTGATGGTTTGGTCGTTCCTGTTATTCGTCATGCTGATAAATTAACGCTGTCAGATTTGGGACGAACTATTAAAGAAGAAGCAGAACAAGCACGTAAAGGAACTCTGGATCCATCCTTGTATTCAGGTTCCACATTCTCTATTACCAATCTAGGTGCTCAAGGCATTGAATACTTTACACCGATTTTGAATGCACCTGAAGTTGCTATCTTAGGTGTTGGGGCTATCCAGAAAGCTTTGACTCTTGATGAGAATGGTCAAGTAGCTGAAAAACAATTTTTACCACTTAGTTTGACCTTTGACCATCAAGTCTTAGATGGTGCACCAGCAGCTGAATTTTTAGGAGCTGTTATCTCCTACTTGGAAGATGCTTATAGTCTGGTATTCTAATAAGCAGAAGTAAAAGAGAAAGGGAAAATTCAATTGATTTTCCCTTTCTCTTTTTGAGATTAAATATTACGCGTTATTTGAGCTACTTTATGCAATAATTTCTGGCGCTCGTCATCAGATATTTTTTCGATACTGGTTAATTCAGTTAATTTCACTGGTGAGATAGCACAAGGTTTTAGAATTTGCTTTTTCAAGACTTTACCATAGTCTTGGACGAAAGGCATAGCAAAAGATGGTGTGTTGTGAGTCGTGATGATCCAAGCAGATTTTCCTTGTAAATGCCCTTCAAGACCGACTTTTTTATAAGAATAAGCAAAGTCAGCTACAAAGACTCGGTCAATAAAGCCTTTGAGTATAGCCGGCATACCGCTCCACCAGATAGGAAAGATGAAGATCAGATGATCTGCCCAAGTAACTAAGCCGCGGTATTTCTCCATTTCAGCAACCTTAGCCAAATCACGTCGTTTATGAGTTTCATTAAATTGCAAAACGGGGTCGAAATGCTCAGCGTACAAATCTAAAGTACTAACAGTGTGTTCTTTGGAAAGATTTGTTTGAACTTGTTTGAGAATTTCAGCATTAAAACTAGTTGGATTTGGATGTGTGTAAACAATTAAAATTTTCATGTTTGTTCTCCTTTAATGTAAATATCAAGCATATGATTAATAGTCGTGTGGATAGCTTGATTATCAAGATCGCGCCCAATGGGACTGTTGACTAGAACAGCAAGACCTGAGATAAAACTCCAGAAGTGAAAAAGTGTCTCAGCTTCACTATTAGTGAAGCTCTCCTCTTTACGGAGATCGAAAACAATACGTTTAAATTTATCAAACCCCGGTAAGTCAGAATCCAGTACAATAGTCTCCTGAGTAATTTTCATATACTTAAAGGGAAATTTAATAAAGAGGGCTTCAAAGAAATAAGGATAACGTTTAGTAAAAGTAATGAGATTAAATCCCATTTGAGCGAGCTGATCTCGAGCAGAAACTTTTTGATCAATCCCTTGAGCTATTTCCTGATTGAGAAAAGTCGAAAGTCGTGTCAAGACAACTCTCAGATAATCTTCCTTACTCTTAAAGTGGCGGTAAGGAGTCCCATGAGTGACGCCGCAGTTTTTAGCAATAGTTCTAAGAGAGAGCTGATCAAGGCCATTTTTTTTGATTTCTTCAACTCCTGTTTGAATGAGCTTTTCTTTCAGTTGAGCTGTATTGCGCTTCATTGTTTTCCTCCGAAAGTAGACATTGTCTACCTTGTTTATAAGTATACATCGTCTACTTTATTTTGTCAAACCTCTACTGCAAAAGTGACGTGATGCAATAATCGGCTGATACTGCTTACTGCATAATAGGATTTCTAAGCAACTATTGGAGTGAACCATTACTTTCCTTTGAGACTTTTTTTGATAGTCATCTTAGGCAGTATCGCTCTCTAAGCTTGATTGTGGTTATTTTTAGAGGTCACTAATTCTTTATATATTAATGGCGTAATGATTGGCTGGCAGTTCTTGCGTCTTAATTTTTAGCTTCAAACCTTTAAAGGTCCGCTAGTTCACTAGTCTATTAAAGTATCTCTTGCTTTTGTAAGTGATAACTCTAGCAGTTTGAGGAACTGTCGGAGTTACTTGATCCCATGAACGTTATTTCATGCTGATTGAACAATCTTATATTAAGCGACATCATTAGAACCTCTGATTGGGGTATAGAGTTCTGAAGATTTTACATATCACTGAAAAAAGATGTGATATAATAAAACTATGTCTAAAAAACCTACGTCAGCCTATGTGCATATTCCTTTTTGTACACAGATTTGCTATTATTGCGATTTTTCAAAAGTTTTTATTAAAAATCAGCCTGTAGATGCTTATTTGGAGGCCCTGATTAAGGAGTTTAATGATTACTATCAGATTAAGGACTTGCAAACCCTCTATATTGGCGGCGGTACACCAACAGCCATTTCTGGGGAGCAATTGGATTACCTGCTGACTAATCTGTCGAAAAATCTCAATCTTAATATGTTGGAAGAATTTACCATTGAAGCAAATCCGGGAGATTTGACACCGGATAAAGTAGCAGTGTTGAAGCAATCAGCTGTTAATCGTGTTTCTTTAGGTGTACAGACTTTTAATAATAAGCATCTGAAACAAATTGGACGCGGACATAATGAAGCTCAGATTTATGAAAGTATTGACAGTTTAAAAAGTGCTGGTTTTGATAATATTTCTATTGACTTGATTTATGCCCTGCCCAATCAAACCATAACTGATGTCAAAGAAAATGTAGCTAAAGCGCTGGCCTTGGATATTCCGCATCTGAGCCTTTACAGTTTGATTTTGGAACATCATACGGTTTTTATGAATAAAATGCGACGCGGGAAACTCAATCTGCCAACAGAAGATTTGGAGGCGGAAATGTTTGACTATATCATTTCTGAAATGGAAGATCATGGTTTTGAGCATTATGAAATTTCTAACTTTACCAAGCCTGGTTTTGAAAGCCGTCACAATCTGATGTATTGGAACAATGCTGAGTATTTTGGCTGCGGTGCAGGGGCTTCGGGCTATGTTGATGGTATCCGCTATCGTAACCGCGGGCCTATCCAGCATTATTTGAAAGCTATTAAGGAAAAGGGACAGGCTCGCTTTCAAGAAGAAAGGTTAAGTCAATCGGAGAAAATGGAAGAAGAACTCTTTTTGGGTTTGCGAAAGAAATCGGGGATTTCAATTCAGCGATTTGAAGACAAATTTGGTTTGCCTTTAATGGAAGTTTATGGTCAGGCTATTGATGACTTAGAGAAGGATGGTCTGATTTTAGTGGAAAAAGATTGTATTAGGATGAGTAAAAAAGGTCTCTTTTTGGGAGATACTGTTGCTGAGAAATTTATTTTGGAGCAGAAATAATCATGGGGAAAAAATTTAAAACACGTTATCAAATACCTTTTTATGAAAGTGATGTCAATCATAATGTTAAGCTGCCTCACATTTTGTCAGTTGCCTTACAGATTGCTAGCGATCAGTCTGTTAGTTTAGGTTTGGGAGATGAGCGCATTTTTAAAGATTATAATTTAGTCTGGGTTGTCTCAGAACACGAGGTGACCATTGACCGCTTACCACGTTTTAATGAAATTGTGGAGATTGAAACAGAGCCAATTTCATACAATCGTTATTTTTGTTATCGTGAGTTTCGCATTTACGATCAAAATGGTGAAAAGCTTGTAGATATTTTTTCAACCTTTGTTCTTATGGATTATGATACACGCAGGGTGCATGATGTCCCAGAAGATTTGGTTGCTCCTTATGAGTCTGAGAAAATCAGAAAAATTTTAAGGGGGCCCAAGTATAAAGCTTTGGAAAAAGCGACTGACACGCTTTATCATGTTCGATATTTTGACCTTGATATTAATGGACATGTCAACAACAGCCGTTATCTTGAATGGATGTATGATGTCCTTGATTTTAATTTTTTAAAAGCATATACTCCGAAAAAAATTAACCTCAAGTATGTCAAAGAGGTGCAATATGGCAGTGACATTGAATCACGTTTGGAACAAGATGGCTTAATCACCAAGCATGAGATTACTTCAAACGGGTACGTTAATGCACAAGCCATTACGCAGTGGGAAAAAATATAACTAGATGATGGAGCTAAGCCATGCAAGAGAAGAAATGGTTGGATTGGCTGATTCGTTTGCAGTCATTGGCACAAGCGGGTCTGGCCTATGGTAAGGATAAATATGATATTGAACGATTTGAAGAGATTCGAGATCTCTCTGTGCAAATGCTAACGGCTCTTTCTGATTTGCCAGCTCAAAAAGTTGAAAATCTCTTTGCTAGTGAGACCGGCTATCAAACACCAAAGATTGATACCCGTGCCGCTATTTTTAAAGAAAATAAAATCCTGCTCGTCCAAGAGGCCAATGGCACTTGGGCGTTGCCGGGAGGGTGGTGTGATGTTGATCAGTCTGTCAAGGAAAATACTATCAAAGAAGTTAAGGAAGAAGCAGGTTTAAATGTTGTTTTAGATAAAGTAATAGCAGTACAAGATAGAGATAAACATAACCAACCGCCTTATGCTTATAAAATTTGTAAAATTTTTTCACTCTGCCATGCAACTGGTGGCGCTTTTACTAAAAATCTTGAGACCATTGCTAGTGACTATTTTGAACGAGATCAATTGCCAACATTAGCTCAAGCTAAGACCAATGAAGACCAAATTCAAATGTGCTTTGCCGCTTATGAAAATGATGATTGGAAAACTGTAATAGATTAAAGGAGTTAGGATTAATGACATACAAGGGTTACCTTATTGACCTTGATGGGACCATCTATAAAGGAAAAGACAGAATTCCTGCTGGAGAAGATTTTGTTAAACGATTGCAGGAAAGACAGCTTCCCTATATTTTAGTGACTAATAATACAACACGTACGCCCGAAATGGTTCAAAAAATGCTAGCAACCTCTTTTAATATCAAAACGCCACTTGAAACTATTTACACAGCGACCTTAGCGACTATTGATTATATGAACGATATGAAACGTGGGAAAACAGCTTATGTCATTGGTGAAACAGGACTTAAAAAGGCTGTTGCTGAAGCGGGGTATCGTGAAGATAGTGAGAATCCGGCTTATGTAGTGGTTGGTTTAGATACGAATTTGACTTATGAAAAGCTAACTCTGGCGACTTTGGCCATTCAAAAAGGAGCTGTTTTTATTGGAACAAATCCTGATCTCAATATTCCAACAGAGCGCGGCTTATTGCCGGGAGCGGGAGCTATTTTATTTCTTTTGGAAAAAGCAACACGTGTTAAGCCTATTATTATTGGTAAGCCTGAAGCTGTTATCATGAATAAAGCTTTAGATCGTCTGGGCGTCAAACGCCATGAAGCGATAATGGTTGGCGATAATTATCTGACAGATATTACTGCTGGCATTAAAAATGATATTGCAACGCTTTTGGTGACGACAGGTTTCACCAAACCAGAAGAAGTACCTGCTTTACCAATTCAGCCTGATTTTGTTTTATCCAGTCTTGCGGAGTGGGATTTCGATGAAAGATAAGTTTCACTTTATTTTTAGCCTTCTTTTTTTGCTGGCTTTTTCAGTTCTTGTCACCATTTATTTAGTCTGGCTTTTTTATCCTTTAGAGATATCTTTGTTGGGTTTGGAAAAAGTGGTTTATATGAAAAGCGGTCAGATTCAAGATAATTTCAATCGTTTAATGCTTTATTTGACCAGTCCTTTTCATTGGCAGCTGGTTATGCCTGATTTTCCTTCTTCCAAAGATGGTTTGCACCATTTTGAGCAAGTGAAATGGCTTTTTCATTTAGCACAAATCTGTTTTCTTTTAACCCTGCCTAGTTTTCTTTTTTTTATGAAAAATGTCGTTCAAAAAGGCTATGGTGTCTTGTATCAACGATCTCTAAAGTTTACAGCACTTATCCCTCTTATTTTGACTCTAATCGCTGTGGAAATAGGTTTTGATAGTTTTTTCACACTTTTTCATCAAGTCCTTTTTGCAGGGGATGATACTTGGCTTTTTAACCCAAACACAGACTCTGTTATCTATATTTTGCCTGAAGCCTTCTTTTTACATTGCTTTTTGCTTTTTCTGATTCTTTATGAGGTTTCATTTTGCAGCCTTTTGTGGCAGATTAGAAGGAAAAACAAAGAGAACAGAGGCAGTACAGAAGAGACAAACCGGTTCTGATAACTGGTTTGTTTTCTTTTTTACGTTTTTCCTTTGCAGTTTTAGCAGTAAAATTCTAAAATAATAGTTATTATCTTGTTGCTAGGAGTTAAGAATGTTAGAGTTAAAGCATATTACTAAAGTATATGAAACTGCGGGTATTAAGCGAATGGCTTTGGAAAATGTTAGTGTCAACTTTCGTGCCAATGAATTTGTTGCGGTTTTAGGGCAGTCCGGCTCAGGGAAAACGACCTTGCTTAATATTATTGGCGGTTTGGATCAATACACGACTGGTGATTTATTAATCAACGGAAAATCGACCAAAGATTTTAAAGACAAAGACTGGGACAGCTATCGCAATAATACTATTGGTTTTGTTTTTCAGTCTTATAATCTCATTTCGCATCAAACAGCGCTGGCTAATGTTGAATTAGCCCTAACCCTATCAGGTGTTTCAAAAGCTGAACGCCGAAAACGTGCTTTGGATGCTTTGAAGCGGGTTGGTTTGGAAGATGAGATTAATAAAAAGCCCAACCAAATGTCAGGTGGTCAGATGCAGCGGGTTGCGATTGCGCGTGCCTTAGTTAATAATCCTGATATCTTACTGGCTGATGAACCAACAGGGGCTTTAGACTCAGAAACATCCTTGCAGATTATGGATTTGCTAAAGGAAATTGCTCAAGAGCGTTTAGTCATTATGGTAACTCATAATCCCGATTTAGCAGAAAAATATTCTAATCGCATTATCAAGGTTCTTGATGGTCATATTATTAATGACAGCAATCCATATACTGACGATGAGATCAGAAAAGCAACTGTTGATTTTAAAAAGACTAAAATGTCTTTTACAACAGCTCTTTCGCTTTCTTTTAATAATTTATTGACCAAGAAGGGACGAACCTTGCTAACTGCCTTTGCAGGATCTATTGGGATCATTGGGATTGCTTTGATCTTATCGCTGTCAAATGGTGTGCAAAAATATATTGCTAAAACGCAAGAAGATACGCTGGTTGCTTATCCTTTATCTATCGAAAAGTCTTCCAATAAAAATTTTATCGGACTTCTTGCAGCTAATAGTAATGAAAACAAGAAGTCTGATAAGAAAAAGACAAACAAGAAGATTGGAACCAATAGTATCCTAAAGAATATGATTTCAACGCAGGTCGTTGATAATGATTTGGCTTCATTTAAAACTTATATCAAAAAACATCAAAAGAAATTTGCTGCTGTTACCAAAGATATTCAATATTCTTATAAAATAACACCTCGAATTTATCAGTCTGATACTTCAAAGGAAGTCAAAGCTGTCAATCCTAATACTTTAAGCAAAGATCTGAAAGATACCAGCACAAGTATTCAAACAGTCGTTTCTAACCTTGATATTTGGCAAGAATTATCTTCTAATGAAAAAATGCTGTCTTCACAATATCAAGTTATTTCAGGGCATTTGCCAAAGCAATATAATGAAGTTGTGCTTATGGCTGATGAAAACAACAAAATTGATGATTATGTTCTTTACAGTTTGGGAATTAAAGATGCCAAGCAATTAAATAGCAAAACGATTAAAAAAGTCAAAGCCAGCAGTTACCATTATAAAGATTTGATTGGCAGAACTTACAAGCTCGTTATCAATTCTGATCTTTACCAAAAAGAAGGTAATGCTTGGATTGATCGTTCTGATAATGATGCTTACATGAAGCAAGTCATCAATGCTGCTGAAAATATTAAGATTGTTGGTATTGTCAAACCACAAGAAGGAACAACAAGCGAAAGTTCCAGTGCCGGTGTTGGTTACAGCCATGATTTAACTGATTATCTTGCTAAAAAAATCAAGAGCAGCACTATTGCCAAAGAGCAGCTGGCTAATAAGAAATTGAATGTCTTTACCGGTCAATCCTTTTCAAGCGGTAACAAAACTTTCTCCTCAGACAATTTGAGTGTTCAGCAGCAAGCTAGTATGGCTTCGATGTCAGCTGAAGAATTAGCTGATTATGTCAATCGTTACAATGAAAATGCCAATGCAACTTATAAAGATAACTTGGAAAAAATTGGTATCATTGATAACAATAATCCAGAAACCATCCATTTTTATGCCTCTTCTTTCAAAGATAAGGAAGCTCTGAAGGATTTAATCAGTGATTATAATAAAAAAGTCAAAAAGGATAAGCATAAGTCTAGAGTAATTCGTTATACAGATACAGTTGGTTTGATGATGTCATCAGTAACAACAATGATTAATGCCGTCACCTATATTTTAATTGGTTTTGTTGCTATTTCCTTGATTGTATCGTCTATTATGATTGGTATTATTACCTATATCTCTGTTTTAGAACGCACCAAGGAAATTGGTGTTTTGCGTGCTATGGGGGCTTCTAAGAGGGATGTAACCCGTATTTTTACAGCAGAGACCATTATTGAAGGTGCTATCGCTGGAGTACTTGGAATCTTGATTACCCTTTTACTAAATATTGCGATTACACTTATTGTGAAAAATTGGCTGAATATCAATCATATCTCTTCCCTACCTATTTGGTCAGCAATTGTTCTCATTGCTATTTCTATCGTACTCACCGTCTTTGCAGGTATTCTGCCATCACGTGTAGCAGCTAAAAAAGATCCCGTCGAAGCCTTACGGACAGAATAAAGACAAAAGCGAAACAAAAAGATAATAATTGTTTCGCTTTTTTATGCACCATTATCTAATAGTCCTTTTAAAAGACTCAATTAAAAATAGTTAAAGTTTGTTTTAAAAGGATGATAAAAATTTTAATGGCAAGCATTTTCCATATTTTAACTTTTAATTTTAAATTTATGAAACTTACGTTCTTTGGTTGAAGAACGTATAAAGGTATTCTAATATAGCCAAAAGAGCAAAGCCCCAGCCACACATTGCTAAAACTGATGCAGCCGTTTTATTTCCTAAAAGATTAGCAACAAAATTAACAATTGAAGGAGAAAGAAAGGCACCTAGATTGATTCCCATTAGGATAACTGAAGTTGTCAATGTTCCACCCTCTTTGGGGCCAACCTGTGCTGCTCGGAGAAAAGCTTGTGGAAAAACCCAACCAAAGAAAATTCCAGCAATAATAACTCCCAAAACAACCATAGCTGCATTACTGGCACTGGCAACAATGAAGAAGCCCATAGCTATACCTGTCAATGAGATGGGTAGCATAAAATTACCAACGCGCTTACTTAATTTTCCAAAGGCAATAGCTGAAAACATAGATGACAGCCCTAATACTGCAAGAATAGAAGAGGCTGCTGAAGCAGAAATGAGGCCAGTTTCAGCTCCAAAAAGTGCCATCTTAATGGTCATCATCATAAACATGCCAAAGATAATGAGAAAAAGCAAGGCCAAGAGAAGGATATGTCCATTAATAGAATCCGCCAATTTTGGTCTTTCTTTTTTAATAGTTGGTTGATCGTCAGGAATAACAACAAAAGCGCCGAAGAGAATAAGCGGAATAAGAGCAATAAAATATCCCATAAAGGTAACTTTCCAACCAGCTAATACCAAGGCTCCTAATAAGAAACCAAAACCAGCATTTCCAAGATTTTGACCAGTATTTTGAAATCCTAACATATCGGATAATTCTTGGTCTTTATAAAAACGATACATTAAACTAACTGAAAAAGGATTAAATAAACCAATTCCACAGCCCATAAGGAAACGTAAGAAGACAATAGCATAATAATTAGGAATAAAAGCAGGTAAAACACCACCTAAAAGGTACATCAACAAACCAGCCATAATAGTACGTTTAATACCAAATTTATTAGCAATCGTATCTGCAAAGAGAATGAGCAGAAGCACTCCGAAATTTGGAAGAGTTGAAATCATCTCAATTTCTGCTGTTGACTGTTGAGTAAAAGTCTTTTGCAACAGATTATTGGCAATAGAAATCGAAGGAGCTGTCATGGCTAGAATGGATAGAGACAAGACTGAAATTTTAAAAAACCAAGAGCTTGGACTGAGATTTTTTTGATTCATGAGAGCCTCCTAATTGTATTTTTTAATATCGTTAGCGGCAGCTAGACCAGCTAAACGTCCAGATGTCCATGAGAAACCTGAAGCTAAACCTTCATAAGCAGGATAATTGCGAGGGGCATAATAACCACCAGCATTAGCTCCGCCAGTATAAAGTCCAGGAATTGCTTTCATATAAGCATCAAGAACGCGAAGATCTTTATCAACACGGACACCGCCAACTGTTCCTAAATAAACCACTTGAGCGATAAAAGCATAAAATGGTCCCTTCTTGACATCATATTTAAGTGATGCTGCAGATTTACTGAATATTTCATCGTTTTGGCTTGCAATGGCCTTGTTGTATTCTGCCACGGTTGCCTTAAAAGCGATAGGATCCATTTCGGAATTCTGAGCTAGCTCTTCAAGACTGTCTCCTTTAAAAGCGATGCCTTGTTGGACTGCTTGCTCAGCTAAGCTTACAAAATCTCCCTTAGCCTGAGAAGCACCCGGTCCGGATTTGGAAATAGTAAGCAGTGGCTGCTTCGTATAACTTTCAAGTGTTGCTGTGTCCATGACATAGTAATATTTACTACCTACACCATAGGCAGCGTTGGACCATTGAACCGTATCATAAACGACATCTTCATTGGCAAAACGAGAACCATTTGGATCTACCCAAAGCAAGGGTGAAAGCAAAAGTTGTGTTAGAGGTGAATCATTAAAGCCTGCTAATTGCTTGCCTTTGGTTTCTTGGGTAACAGTGGATTGAGCCATTTGCGCTGCATGAATAAGAGCTGATCCATCAATATTAACTCCTCCAGCAGCTTCCATAGCTGACAAGCCTTCTCCCATATTAGGAATACCTAAAGTGCGAAGATTTAAAGTTCGCATAACCTTGGCTACACGTCTTTTATCACCGCCAAAGCCACCTGTAGTAATAATGCTAGCTTTAGCATGCACTGTCATACTTTCTCCTGCATCATTGAGAGCTTTCAAACCACGGACATGTCCATTAGAATCTTGAAGGAGTTCCGTCATTCTGACACCAAAGATAAAGGTGACTCCTATTGCTTCCAACGATTTTTGAATTTGCAGATAACTAGAGTCTTTATTCATATACATGTGATAAGAACCGCCTTGGTAATCATTACCAAAATGTGCAAATTGAGTAGAATTCTTAGTTGGATTGAGCTTAATTTCCATTCCCAATTTTTCAATTTCCTCTAAAGTTTCTTTAGCATGTTCGATGATGTTTTTTAACAAAGCACCATTACTTAGAAAATGATTATGCTCTTGCAGTTGTCTGATGGCTTCTTGCGTAGAAAGCTTTAAACCTGCAGCGTTTTGCTCTTTAGTGTTAATGGCAAAAAGACCTGAGGAAATTCTAGTATTCCCACCAATTCGTTTTAATTTTTCGAGAACCAAGACTTTAAGTCCATTTTGAGCGGCAGCATGAGCAGCAGCTAAACCAGCACCGCCAGCTCCAGCAACGACGACATCAACTTTGTATTCTTTTTCCATATGACAGTTCCTCGCATTTTTAATTTATGTTATAATTATAAGTGAAAAACATCACATTTGAAAAGCCTTACAAATATCTTAAAAAATGACTTTTTATGACTTTTAGATGGGAGGTTGCTTAGTATGGTCCGTTTTATTTCAAATACCTTATCGCAAACTCTAAATGAACCCTTTCAGCAATCTCATAAATCTTGCAAACATCTTTATATTTTGGAAATTCTTTCGCAGGTGGTTATTGTTTCAGACCAAAAACAAGTCCCTTTACAACCTTATGATATTATCCTTGCTCAATCTTTTAATCACTTGCAGATAGACTCTCTAGATAGAAATCCCATTTTACTGCGTTTATATAGTCTTGATTTTGACCTACCGTCACCGCTCAATCAATATACTGTGGGCGACAATCCTCTCATTCATGATTTAATGAATGATCATACAAGTGAAGATGCTTATATTCTTTTTACAAATCTATCCGATTTAATTTGCCATGCCTATCTTGATGCCCTTGAAAAATTAGAAAATCTAAGAGACAATAATGATGAACAAGTCTATATTGATTTTCAAAGGCAAAAGCTAGCAGGTTTGTTATTTACGGAGCTCCTGCGTCAACATGATGCTAAAGTATCTAAATTTGCCTCTCGCTTTCCTTCAGTAAATGTTAAGTATGCTTCTAGGGATAGCCAATCAGGTGCTATTATGAAATACGTTTCAGATAATGTTCATCATATTAGCTTAAAAGAAGCGGCAGCTCATTTTTCTTATCAAGCTAATTATTTTTCAAGGCTCTGCCACGAGCTTTTTGGTATTTCTTTTAATCAATTAAAAACAACCATTCGTTTAGAAATTGCTAAAGAACAATTGCGACTGACAACTAAAAGTGTAGAAGAAATTAGCCAAGAATTAGGCTACAAAGCTGTTTCAAATTTTCATCGTAATTTTAAAAGTCAGACGGGCATGACACCAAATGATTATCGACAAGATAAACAATGGAAAGATACTTAAATAAAAGTTAAAAAAAGTCATTATATAAGATATGACTTTTTTTAATCGCAAGATGCATTTTTCTGTATAATAGAGATAGAATAATCAGAAAAAGAAAGGAACTATCGATGAAATTAGTTGCTATTGTTGGTTCCAATGCCTCCTTTTCCTATAATCGTTTATTGTTGCAATTTATTAAAGAGCGGTTCGGTCAAGCTTTTGCATTGGAGATTTTGGAAATTAAAGAGCTCCCTCTTTTCAATCAAGATAGTAGTGCTGCAGATTGTCCTCTTATTCAAAAGCTTAATGAAGATATCTTAAATGCAGATGGCATCATTATTGCGACAGCAGAGCACAATCAAACCATTACAGCCAGTTTAAAATCCATGCTTGAATGGTTATCTTACAAGCTTCATCCCTTTAAAAATAAACCTGTCATGATTATCGGAGCTTCTTATTATAATCAGGGAACTTCTCATGCACAAGAGCACTTAAGGCAAATCCTAAATGCTCCCGGTCTTGATGCTTGGGTCATGCCCGGAAATGAATTTTTTCTAGGGAATGCCTCAGAAGTCTTTGAGGAAAATAATCAAATAAAAGATGATGATACCGTTATTTATCTTGCGCAATGTTTACAACGTTTTATTCGCTATGTCACTGTTGTTCAGGAGTTAAAGGGAGATTCCATTCAACTTAGTGATGCAATTTCAGGAGCATCAGAATCAGTCCAAGAGGACTCTGCTGCATCTGCTATGCTAGAAAAGAATTGTCACTACAAAAGAAAGAGACCAATACTCCCTTTGAAAGAGCACTAGATAAAACTTATGGACCGGCTTTGAAAGATACACTTGAAGATCCATTTGATAAGGATTTAGATGCCCAATACAAAGCAATCAAAAAACAACCAATACCTTTTGAAAAAGCCTTAGACAATATCTTTGGAAAAGATTTAGGTATCGAAACAACCGATCCGCTGGATGCACTATTGAAGTAGAAACACTAAATTAATAAGAAAGAGCCAAACCTCGAAAGTTTGGCTCTTTCTTATTAACTAAATCATGGTTAATGTAAACTTACATTTGGGTTAATTTTTTTATTAATGCTCAAATATCACTGAATATTTAGGCATTTTCAATATGAAATCAAGACTGAGAGGCAACTGTCAGTCAATTTTATAGTAGAAATAAGAATGAACACATTAATTTGCTTTCTGAAATGAAAAAAATACAGAAATATTTCTTTATTTTTTCATTTATATTGTTAAAATATTTCACAGATAGTGGTATAATAGAAACGCTTACAGTAAAGCAAATAAAAAAGCACCGAATCGGTGCGCACTTTTTCAAGTTGTGTACGGACTGGATTAAAAATCACTGCCTTATTTTAACTTGCTGTGTTGTTTCGAATGATTCCAACACAATTATTGTATAATACTTATTGCTTTTTTGCAAGGACATTTTTTCAAAGGAGACATTTATGAAAAAACCTTACTCTATTGGACTTGATATTGGAACCAATTCTGTTGGTTGGGCTGTTGTGACAGATGACTACAAAGTTCCTGCTAAGAAGATGAAGGTTCTGGGAAATACAGATAAAAGTCATATCAAGAAAAATTTGCTTGGCGCTTTATTATTTGATAGCGGGAATACTGCAGAAGACAGACGGTTAAAGAGAACTGCTCGCCGTCGTTACACACGTCGCAGAAATCGTATTTTATATTTGCAAGAGATTTTTTCAGAAGAAATGGGCAAGGTAGATGATAGTTTCTTTCATCGTTTAGAGGATTCTTTTCTTGTTACTGAGGATAAACGAGGAGAGCGCCATCCCATTTTTGGGAATCTTGAAGAAGAAGTTAAGTATCATGAAAATTTTCCAACCATTTATCATTTGCGGCAATATCTTGCGGATAATCCAGAAAAGGTTGATTTGCGTTTAGTTTATTTGGCTTTGGCACATATAATTAAGTTTAGAGGTCATTTTTTAATTGAAGGAAAGTTTGATACACGCAATAATGATGTACAAAGACTGTTTCAAGAATTTTTAGCAGTCTATGATAATACTTTTGAGAATAGTTCGCTTCAGGAGCAAAATGTTCAAGTTGAGGAAATTCTGACTGATAAAATTAGTAAATCTACTAAGAAAGATAGAGTTTTGAAACTTTTTCCTAATGAAAAGTCTAATGGCCGCTTTGCAGAATTTCTAAAACTAATTGTTGGTAATCAAGCTGATTTTAAAAAGCATTTTGAATTAGAAGAGAAAGCACCATTGCAATTTTCTAAAGATACTTATGAAGAAGAGTTAGAAGTACTATTAGCTCAAATTGGAGATAATTACGCAGAGCTCTTTTTATCAGCAAAGAAACTGTATGATAGTATCCTTTTATCAGGGATTTTAACAGTTACTGATGTTAGTACCAAAGCGCCTTTATCTGCTTCGATGATTCAGCGATATAATGAACATCAGATGGATTTAACTCAGCTTAAACAATTCATTCGTCAGAAATTATCAGATAAATATAACGAAGTTTTTTCTGATGTTTCAAAAGACGGCTATGCGGGTTATATTGATGGGAAAACAAATCAAGAAGCTTTTTATAAATACCTTAAAGGTCTATTAAATAAGATTGAGGGAAGTGGCTATTTCCTTGATAAAATTGAGCGTGAAGATTTTCTAAGAAAGCAACGTACCTTTGACAATGGCTCTATTCCACATCAGATTCATCTTCAAGAAATGCGTGCTATCATTCGTAGACAGGCTGAATTTTATCCGTTTTTAGCAGACAATCAAGATAGGATTGAGAAAATATTGACTTTCCGTATTCCCTACTATGTTGGTCCATTAGCGCGCGGAAAAAGTGATTTTGCTTGGTTAAGTCGGAAATCGGCTGATAAAATTACACCATGGAATTTTGATGAAATCGTTGATAAAGAATCCTCTGCAGAAGCTTTTATCAATCGTATGACAAATTATGATTTGTACTTGCCAAATCAAAAAGTTCTTCCTAAACATAGTTTATTATACGAAAAATTTACTATTTACAATGAATTAACAAAGGTTAAATATAAAACAGAGCAAGGAAAAACAGCATTTTTTGATGCCAATATGAAGCAAGAAATCTTTGATGGCGTATTTAAGGTTTATCGAAAAGTAACTAAAGATAAATTAATGGATTTCCTTGAAAAAGAATTTGATGAATTTCGTATTGTTGATTTAACAGGTCTGGATAAAGAAAATAAAGTATTTAACGCTTCTTATGGAACTTATCATGATTTGTGTAAAATTTTAGATAAAGATTTTCTCGATAATTCAAAGAATGAAAAGATTTTAGAAGATATTGTGTTGACCTTAACGTTATTTGAAGATAGAGAAATGATTAGAAAACGTCTAGAAAATTACAGTGATTTATTGACCAAAGAACAAGTGAAAAAGCTGGAAAGACGTCATTATACTGGTTGGGGAAGATTATCAGCTGAGTTAATTCATGGTATTCGCAATAAAGAAAGCAGAAAAACAATTCTTGATTATCTCATTGATGATGGCAATAGCAATCGGAACTTTATGCAACTGATTAACGATGATGCTCTTTCTTTCAAAGAAGAGATTGCTAAGGCACAAGTTATTGGAGAAACAGACAATCTAAATCAAGTTGTTAGTGATATTGCTGGCAGCCCTGCTATTAAAAAAGGAATTTTACAAAGCTTGAAGATTGTTGATGAGCTTGTCAAAATTATGGGACATCAACCTGAAAATATCGTCGTGGAGATGGCGCGTGAAAACCAGTTTACCAAACAGGGACGGCGAAATTCACAGCAACGTTTGAAAGGTTTGACAGATTCTATTAAAGAATTTGGAAGTCAAATTCTTAAAGAACATCCGGTTGAGAATTCACAGTTACAAAATGATAGATTGTTTCTATATTATTTACAAAACGGCAGAGATATGTATACTGGAGAAGAATTGGATATTGATTATCTAAGCCAGTATGATATAGACCATATTATCCCGCGAGCTTTTATAAAGGATAATTCTATTGATAATAGAGTATTGACTAGCTCAAAGGAAAATCGTGGAAAATCGGATGATGTACCAAGTGAAGATGTTGTCAATAGGATGAGACCGTTTTGGAATAAGTTGTTGAGTAGTGGCTTGATTTCTCAACGGAAATATAACAATCTAACCAAGAAAGAATTGACACTAGATGATAAGGCTGGCTTTATTAAACGCCAATTGGTTGAAACCAGACAAATCACTAAACACGTGGCACGTATGCTTGATGAACGCTTTAATAAAGAATTTGATGACAATAATAAACGTATTCGCAGGGTCAAAATTGTCACTTTGAAATCAAATCTTGTGTCATCTTTCCGAAAAGAATTTGAACTTTATAAAGTCCGTGAAATTAACGATTATCACCACGCACATGATGCTTATCTTAACGCGGTTGTTGTCAAAGCTCTTCTCGTAAAATATCCAAAATTGGAACCAGAATTTGTTTACGGTGAATATCCAAAATACAATAGCTATCGTGAGCGTAAAACAGCAACGCAAAAGATGTTTTTCTACTCTAATATCATGAATATGTTCAAGTCCAAAGTCAAATTGGCAGATGATCAAATTGTCGAACGTCCGATGATTGAAGTAAATGATGAAACAGGAGAAATTGCTTGGGATAAAACAAAGCATATCACTACTGTCAAAAAAGTTCTTTCTTATCCACAAGTCAATATTGTTAAGAAAGTGGAGGAACAAACCATTGGACAAAATGGGGGACTTTTTGATGATAATCCTAAATCGCCATTAGAGGTTATACCTAGTAAGCTTGTTCCACTAAAAAAAGCATTAAATCCTGAGAAATATGGAGGCTATCAAAAACCAACAACAGCTTATCCAATTTTATTAATAGTAGATACAAAACAGTTAATTCCAATTTCAGTAATGGATAAGAAACGATTTGAACAAAATCCTGTTAAATTTTTGAAAGATAAAGGTTATCAACAGATAGAAAAGAATAACTTTGTTAAATTACCTAAATACACTCTAGTAGATATTGGCAATGGCATTAAACGTTTATGGGCTAGCTCAAAAGAAGTACATAAAGGAAATCAATTGGTTGTGTCTAAAAAATCTCAAGATTTACTTTATCATGCTCATCATTTAGACAACGATTATAGTAATGAATATGTTAAAAATCATTATCAACAATTTGATATTTTGTTTAATGAAATTACTTCTTTTTCTAAAAAATGTAAACTAGGGAAAGAGCACATTCAAAAAATTGAAGAAGCTTATTCGAAGGAGCGGGATTCTGCTTCAATTGAGGAATTAGCTGATGGTTTTATTAAATTATTAGGATTTACTCAATTGGGAGCGACCTCTCCATTTAGCTTTTTAGGGATAAAACTTAATCAAAAACAATATACAGGTAAGAAAGATTATCTTTTACCATGTATGGAGGCTACCCTCATCCACCAATCCATCACCGGTCTTTACGAAACGCGGATTGATCTCAGTAAGTTAGGAGGAGACTAATGGGCTGGCGGACAGTGGTTGTTAATACGCATTCCAAGTTGTCTTATAAGAACAACCACTTGATTTTTAAAGATACATATCAGACAGAGATGATTCATCTGTCTGAGATTGACATCTTATTACTTGAGACAACAGATATTGTTTTGTCAACTATGCTAGTCAAGCGTTTGGTTGATGAGAATATTTTGCTCATTTTTTGTGATGATAAACGTTTGCCAACAGCTATGCTCATGCCTTACTATGCGCGACATGATTCCAGTTTGCAGCTAAACAATCAGATCTCTTGGACAGAAGAGGTAAAGTGTGATGTTTGGACAACAATCATCGCTCAAAAGATTTTGAATCAGTCATGTTATTTGGGAGAATGTTCTTATTTTGAAAAATCTCAGTCAATTATGGATTTATACCATGACTTAGAGACTTTTGACCCTAGTAATCGAGAAGGACATTCTGCGCGGATTTATTTCAATACCTTATTTGGAAATGATTTTTCCAGAGAACAAGATAATGATATTAATGCAGGTCTTGACTATGGTTATACGCTGCTGTTAAGTATGTTTGCGCGTGAAGTCGTTGTGTCTGGTTGTATGACACAGTTTGGTCTCAAGCATGCCAATCAATTCAATCAGTTTAACTTTGCCAGTGATATTATGGAGCCTTTTCGTCCAATTGTTGACCGTATTGTTTATGAAAATCGAAATAACTCTTTTATTAAAATAAAACGTGAGCTATTTAGCATGTTTTCAGACACCTATCTTTACAATAATAAGGAGATGTATTTGACAAATATTGTCAGCGATTATACCAAAAAGGTGATTAAGGCGCTGAATAATGATGGGAAAGGAGTTCCTGAGTTTAGGATATGAGTTACCGATATATGCGAATGATTTTAATGTTTGATATGCCAACAGATACTGCTGAGGAACGCAAAGTTTATCGTAAATTTCGGAAATTTTTACTGAGCGAAGGTTTCATCATGCATCAGTTTTCAGTATACAGCAAGCTGCTTTTGAATAACTCTGCCAATACAGCCATGATTGCCCGCTTGAAGGAGAATAATCCAAAGAAGGGCAATATCACCTTGTTGACCGTGACTGAAAAGCAGTTTGCCCGTATGATTTACCTGAATGGTGAGCGTGATGCTAGCATTGCTAATTCGGATTCACGACTGGTCTTTCTAGGGGAGGCTTTTCCTGATGAAACTTAATTTTCCTATATTGGATGAACCAATAACTCTTGAAAAATCTACGATTTTGGTATTAGAAGATGTGCAAGTTTTTGCTCAAATGGTGAGAAATCTGTATCAATATGATGAAGATAGTGAACTTAAATTTTTTAATAGAAAATTTAAGAGTCTGAAACCATCTGAGTTAATGCTTGTGACAGATATTTTAGGTTATGATGTCAATGCCCCGTCCTTGCTGAAGTTGGTTCACGCTGATTTAGAAAATCAGTTTAATGAAAAACCAGAGGTTAAGTCTATGGTTGAAAAACTGGCAAATACCATTACGGAATTAATTGCTTATGAATGTTTAGAAAATGAATTGGACTTAGAATATGATGAGATTACTATTTTAGAGTTAATCAAAGCTTTAGGCGTCAAAATTGAAACACAAAGTGATACCATTTTTGAAAAAATGTTTGAGGTCCTTCAAGTTTATAAGTATCTAAATAAAAAGAAGCTTCTCGTTTTTATCAATACTTTATCCTATTTTAAAAGAGAAGAAATCGCGCAAATTCTAGAATATATTCACTTATCCGATATGGTTGTTTTATTTCTTGAACCCCGTAAAATTGATGGTTTTGCTCAATATATTTTAGATGAAGATTATTTCTTGATAACAGAAAGCAACAACTAAATACGAATAATAAGATAGTTTCTAAATCAGGGGCTGTCTTTTATTATGGATTGACAAATGCGTATAATGCGTATAAAATAAAAGGAGAAATGTTATTTGCCATTAACAGGGAAAGAATTAGCTAGATTAGCGATAAACAATGGATGGGAAGAAGTTCGGGTGAGAGGAAGTCATCATCATTTCAAGAAAGATGGAGTACCTTATATTGTGACGATTCCCATTCATGGAAATAAAGTGCTTAAAATTGGTCTTGAAAAGAAACTCTTAAGGGATTTAAATTTATTATGATAGAGGAGGAAGTCGTCATGTTAAAAACATATCCTGCAATTTTTCATAAGGAAGAGGAAGGATATTGGGTTGAATTTCCTGAATTTGGCGGTGGTACGCAAGGGGAAGATTTGGAAGAAGCCATGAAGAACGCTCGTCAGATGTTAGAAAGTGTATTGGCCTCCTATCTAGATGAGGGAATGAAACTGCCTAATCCAAGTGAGATAAGGAAACTATCTGTTGAAGATGGCTTTGCAACTATGATTCAAGCAGATCCTAATCCTTATCTCAAAAATAACAAAGCTATTCGAAAGAATGTTACCGTACCTGAGTGGCTAGTACAATTAGCAGATCGTGATCAAGTGAATTATTCTGAAGTATTAACAAAAGCTTTGGAAAGGAAACTACAATTATAAAACAAGAAAATCGCTAGAAAGATTGATTTCTAGCGATTTTTTAGGTATAATATCAGCAATCAAAATCTTTTAAAAAGGAATTATTTGAAGCTGAATTCTAGCTGAGATGAATGGCGCGATTACGAAATGTCGTGACGAAAATTGGTCCACGAGGTTTTAGAGCTGTGTTGTTTCGAATGGTTCCAAAACGAAACAACACTGATTGATGATGTTCTGATTGTTTTAGAGCTGTGTTGTTTCGAATGGTTCCAAAACATTAACGATTGGATTACCTTTACTATCACGGTTTTAGAGCTGTGTTGTTTCGAATGGTTCCAAAACTATCAAATTATTAAAGCTGATATTAAAACAGTTTTAGAGCTGTGTTGTTTCGAATGGTTCCAAAACTATGTCAAAGAACATACAATACTATATGCAGTTTTAGAGCTGTGTTGTTTCGAATGGTTCCAAAACCTCCTAAAAACATGAAATCTAATTGGTTCTGTTTTAGAGCTGTGTTGTTTCGAATGGTTCCAAAACGACAGTGAAGCGACAACTGGACTCACATTTGTTTTAGAGCTGTGTTGTTTCGAATGGTTCCAAAACACTAGCAACACAGCACCTTTCAGCGCAAGTGTTTTAGAGCCATGTTAGTTACTGATTTACTAAAATGCATTATGCGAAAGATTTTTAAATAAGCAAAAGACACTTGAAGCAATAATTCAAGTGTCTTTTATGGGACTTTCTTTAATTTTTAGGTAATGACCGTTCCGATGACTTCAATTGTATCATCTTCTTTTAAAATGATGTCATCATAATCTGGATTTAATGAGATGAGTCGAATTTCTTTGTTTTTTCGGTAGAGTTTTTTGACATATGCCTCATTATTTACAATAACAACGATAATTTGTCCGTGATGGATAGCTTTAGTCTTTTTAACAAAAATAACGTCACCGTTGTAAAATAAAGGTTCCATACTATTACCATTGACAGTAAGAGCAATATCATGTTCTGGAATTGGTATTGGGTATTTAATGGTTTCTTGTTTTTCATGTCCAACCCAGATACCAGTACCAGCTGAAACTTCACCATAAATCTGAATGTTTTCGTGTTGACGTCCTAAGGTTTGATACAGATCTTTAGCTTTTATCACATTATCCCAATGAATAATTGTCTGATCGTTTAATTCTTTAGCAATAAAAGAATCAACAACCTTTTGATACTGCGTATAATTTGATTTGTCAGCAACTTTATCATCAGTCATTTCATCACTGGCAGACAAGCTTGCTGTTTCATCTTGTTCTTTTGATTGTTGGTAACAGAAATCTAAGACTTTTATCTGTCTCTTCATTTCTAATTGTTTGGCAATATGATTAATTTTATCAAGAGTAGAAGAGTCCTTTTTACTTGCAAATCTAGGGTCAATATCGGATTTTTGGAGACCAAAGTAATCTGCGATTTTTTGAATATTCCCTATTTTTGGCAAACTCTTTCCTTTAACATATTCATTAAGACTACTTGTAGGAATGTTAAGGATAGTGGCTAAGTGAGATTGTTTCATTCCGCTCTCAGCTAGAAGTCTTTGAAGATTGGCAGAAATAGCCTTCATTGCTTCTAAATCTTGTGGAGTTAATTTACCGCGTCCCATGCTTCACCTTCCTTAAAGTAAAATCATTTAATTACATAATATCGCTTTCATCTATAAATGTAAATAGAAAAATAGTTTTTAAGAAAAAATACTTGACTTCCGTTTTAAAACGAATTATAATATTCTTATTAAAAATAGCTTTCATAAAGGTAAAATTTTAACTACAATATAATCTTCACCTTATTAATTTCAAAATCTTAAAATCTGTGGTGGTTAAGATGATTGATTAGGTTCCCTTTTTCTTAATTAATCTGCCTTTTGAAATTAAAAGTATTTCATATGAATAATACTGCTATTTTTAGGTAATGATTCCTATGCAGTTTGTATGGGAATCAAATGGTAAGTTGAAAGGGGAAGCAGAAGTGGAGAAGTTGACATTGCGAGCTCTCAGAGTGAATTATAGTTTAAGTCCCAAAGAGGTGGCTGATTGTCTAGGAATCCCTCAACACACTCTGCTAAGCTATGAAGAAGATAGTTCTGAAATTCCCATTCAACTGGCCAATGATTTGGCCAATTACTATGATATCAGTTTAGACTCTATTTTTTTTGGTAAAAATTCCGATTTAAAACAGAAATTCAAAAATAAGAATAATAGATAAGAGAAAGCACTTTGGTTTCAATTGGAACTATTTTAAGTGAGAATTTGTAATAAAAAAGACATTATTTTTTAATTTATGAGTCTTATTCTTTGAAAAAATGTCTTTTTATTGTTATAATTAAAACTGTATTCTTATGAATTAATAATATAAAGGATGGTTTTTATGAAATCGAAAACTGCTAAAATTACTTTGCTAAGCAGCCTTGCTTTGGCGGCTTTTGGAGCAACGAATGTTTTTGCAGATGAAGCATCAACTCAATTAAATTCTGATACTGTTGCAGCACCTACTGCTGATACACAAGCATCAGAACCGGCTGCAACAGAAAAAGAACAGTCTCCTGTTGTAACTGTTGTCGAAAGTCACACACAAGGAAATACAACAACGACAACATCTCAAGTTACTTCTAAAGAATTGGAAGATGCTAAGGCTAATGCTAATCAGGAAGGTTTAGAAGTCACTGAAACTGAAACTCAAAAACAGCCTTCGGTAGAAGCTGCAGATGCAGATAACAAAGCACAGGCACAAAGAATTAATACAGCGGTAGCTGATTATCAAAAGGCAAAAGCTGAATTTCCTCAAAAACAAGAACAATATAATAAAGATTTTGAAAAGTATCAGTCTGATGTCAAGGAGTATGAAGCTCAAAAGGCAGCTTACGAGCAATATAAAAAAGAAGTTGCACAAGGTTTGGCATCTGGGCGTGTTGAAAAAGCCCAAGGACTTGTGTTTATTAATGAACCTGAGGCAAAACTTTCTATTGAGGGTGTTAATCAGTACCTAACAAAAGAAGCACGTCAAAAACATGCAACTGAAGATATTCTTCAGCAATATAATACTGATAATTATACAGCTGCTGATTTTACCCAAGTAAATCCATATGATCCAAAAGAAGATACTTGGTTCAAAATGAAAGTGGGAGATCAGATTTCAGTTACCTATGATAATATCGTTAATTCAAAATATAATGATAAAAAGATTAGTAAGGTAAAGATTAATTATACTCTCAATAGTTCAACGAATAACGAAGGCAGTGCACTGGTCAATTTGTTCCATGATCCAACTAAGACAATTTTCATTGGTGCACAGACATCTAATGCTGGCAGAAATGATAAAATCAGTGTGACGATGCAAATTATTTTTTATGATGAAAATGGCAATGAAATCGATTTAAGCAGCAATAATGCCATTATGAGTCTCTCATCGTTAAACCATTGGACGACTAAGTATGGCGATCATGTGGAAAAAGTAAACCTTGGGGATAATGAATTCGTTAAAATACCGGGCTCATCTGTTGACTTACATGGCAATGAAATCTATTCGGCTAAGGACAACCAATATAAAGCTAATGGTGCAACCTTTAATGGTGATGGAGCAGATGGCTGGGATGCTGTCAATGCTGATGGAACGCCACGTGCTGCGACGGCTTATTATGGTGCAGGTGCTATGACTTACAAGGGAGAACCCTTCACCTTTACTGTTGGTGGTAATGATCAAAACTTACCAACAACCATTTGGTTTGCGACTAATTCAGCTGTAGCTGTGCCTAAAGATCCGGGAGCTAAACCAACACCGCCAGAAAAACCAGAGTTGAAAAAACCTACTGTGACTTGGCATAAAAATCTTGTTGTTGAAACTAAAACTGAGGAAGTTCCTCCAGTGACACCACCAACAACTCCTGATGAACCAACGCCAGAAAAACCAAAAACACCAGAGGATCCTCAATCACCTGTCGTAGCTAAGTCAGTAAGCTTTAGAACAGCAAGAAAAGGAGAAATGCGTGTTAGAGAGCGTGATTATCAACCGACTCTTCCACATACTGGGGCTGCTAAACAAAATGGTTTAGCTACTCTTGGTGCTATTTCAACTGCATTTGCTGCGGCTACTTTGATTGCAGCTAGAAAAAAAGAAAACTAGAGTGTTAATTTCTATAAAAAGAGGTTGGGACAAAAAAGTGTTCCGCCCTTTTTATTGTATAGTAGTTGATTAGATTAGACTCAAGCCTTTAACAGTCTACTGAACTGTTGAAGGCTTGAGCAGCAGGTCTTGTTAATACCTAGTCAATTTTGCGGAGGTGGGACAGCAGAATTGAAATCACAATTTCATTACGATCTACCGATTTTTATTCCGCTCTTTGTGGTTTTTGTGATGGGTAAGTTCACTATAAGTATTATGGAACTTTTGAGTTCACCAAAAAGATCCTATGATTTTATAGTGAGGTTAAATGGGCTATCGTTGTTTGATATGCAAAATATAGGAATTTTCAATAATAATTGAAAAATATTAGTAGGTGAAGCTAGAGGAAAGTATTATGACAGATCAAGAATTAGAACATTTGATAGTGACTGAACTTGAAAGTAAAAGATTAGATTTCACTTATTCTAAAGATATAACAGAATTTTTTGATGAAGCATTTCCTGAATATGATCAGAACTACTAATGATTTATAAAATGATTTATAAAATATGCTCATTGCTTTTTCAATCTTGTAGGATTAAGGTTATAAGTCAAAGTGTGAGAATTTCAATTAATTACTGCGTCAAACTGCTAAGTCTTAATAGATTTAAAAGAGACTGGATTTTTGTCTTAGAACGACTGTTAGATAATATAAAGACAGGATAAGGTTATGGTAAGCCCCTGTCTTTTTTGTTATAATAAAGCTACTGATTAATTTTGACAAGGATAAAAAATGACTATAGAACAACTTAAAAATCGTCAGGAGAAAATTCGTAATTTCTCTATTATTGCCCATATAGACCATGGGAAGTCAACGCTGGCAGATCGTATTTTGGAACAGACAGAAACTGTTTCTAGCAGAGAAATGCAAGCTCAGCTTTTGGACAGCATGGACTTAGAACGTGAGCGTGGTATTACCATTAAATTAAATGCGATTGAGCTTAATTATAAGGCTAAAAATGGTGAAACTTATATTTTTCACTTGATTGACACGCCAGGACATGTTGACTTTACTTATGAAGTGTCACGTTCTTTGGCAGCCTGTGAAGGCGCCATTTTGGTGGTAGATGCTGCACAAGGTATTGAAGCGCAGACCTTAGCCAATGTTTATTTGGCTTTAGATAATGATCTGGAAATTTTACCTGTTATCAATAAAATTGACTTGCCAGCAGCTGATCCTGAACGTGTGCGCACTGAGATTGAAGATGTCATTGGACTGGATGCTAGTGAAGCTGTTTTGGCTTCCGCCAAAGCAGGCATCGGAATTGAAGAGATTTTGGAGCAAATTGTGGAAAAAGTACCAGCTCCAAAGGGAGATGTTGAAGCCCCACTCAAAGCTCTTATTTTTGATTCCGTCTATGATGCTTATCGCGGCGTTATTCTGCAAATTCGGGTCATGGATGGTATGGTCAAACCCGGAGATAAAATTGAACTCATGAGCAATGGCAAAAATTTTGAAGTGACAGAAGTAGGAATTTTCACTCCTAAGGCTGTTAATCGTGACTTTTTGGCAACGGGCGATGTAGGTTATTTAGCTGCTTCAATCAAGACAGTGGCAGACACTCGTGTTGGTGATACAGTGACTCTGGCGGACTGCCCTGCCGAAGCACCTTTGCATGGTTATAAGCAGTTGAATCCCATGGTTTTTGCAGGAATTTATCCTATTGATTCCAGCAAATATAATGACTTGCGTGAAGCCCTAGAGAAATTACAGCTTAATGATGCTAGTCTTCACTTTGAACCTGAGACTTCTCAAGCCCTTGGCTTTGGTTTTCGTTGTGGCTTCTTAGGTCTTTTGCATATGGATGTCATTCAAGAGCGATTGGAGCGTGAGTTTAATATTGATCTCATTATGACAGCGCCATCTGTAGTTTACCATGTTTATACCACAGATGGGGAGAGGCTTGAGGTTTCTAATCCATCTGAATTTCCTGATCCAACTAAGGTTGATAGTATTGAGGAACCTTACGTTAAAGCCCAGATTATGGTGCCGCAAGAGTATGTGGGAGCTGTCATGGAATTATCACAACGTAAGCGCGGCGACTTTGTGACTATGGATTATATTGATAATAACCGAGTCAATGTTATTTACCAGATCCCTTTGGCTGAAATTGTTTTTGATTTTTTTGATAAACTAAAATCCTCTACCCGTGGTTATGCTAGTTTTGATTATGATATTTCTGAGTATCGCAAGTCTAAGCTGGTAAAAATGGATATTCTGCTCAATGGTGACAAAGTTGATGCGCTTAGCTTCATTGTCCATAAAGAGTTTGCCTATGAAAGAGGAAAATTAATTGTTGAAAAGTTGAAGAAGATCATTCCGCGGCAACAATTCGAAGTTCCCATTCAAGCAGCGATCGGTCAAAAAATTGTGGCGCGTTCCGATATTAAGGCCTTGCGGAAAAATGTTCTTGCTAAATGTTATGGCGGAGATGTTTCCAGAAAGCGTAAACTTTTGGAAAAACAAAAGGCTGGTAAAAAGCGGATGAAATCAATTGGTTCAGTTGAGGTCCCTCAGGAAGCCTTTCTCAGCGTTCTGTCCATGGATGATGACGATAAGAAAAAATAGTTTTTAATAGTGGCAGCAGGAGATTGCAATGGCAGCACTTAATAAAGAAATGGTTAATACTTTGCTTGGTCCGATTTATACTTGTCATAGAGAGGGTAATCCCTGTTTTGTCTTCTTAAGCGGTGCTGGTTTTTTCAGCACGGCTGACAATTTTGCTAATATTATTGACAAATTGCCTGATAGCATTGGCATATTAACCATAGATGCCCCCAATAGTGGCTACAGTCCTGTTAACAATCAAGCGAATGTTGGACTCAGAGATTGGGTCAATGCTATTTTAATGATTTTTGAACACTTTAAATTTCAATCGTATCTTTTATGTGTTCATAGCATTGGCAGTTTTACAGCTTTGCAAATAATGAATCAATCATCAAAGGCTTGTTTAGGCTTTATTGGGCTGGAACCAACGACTGCTATGATTTATCGTGCGGGTTTTTCTTCGGAGCTTTATCCTCAATTGGCCCTTCGGCGGCAAAAATTAAAAACAGCAGCTGATAGGCTTAACTACCTTAAAGATCTTAGTCGTTCTCATTTTTCTTCTCAACAGTTTAAGCAGTTGTGGCGGGGCTATGATTATTGTCAGAGACGATTAAATGATGTCCAGTCTTTGCCTGATTTTAAAATAAGGCTTGCTTTAGGAGAAGAGGATTTTAAAACTGTTATTTCTGAAAAAGTTCCTTCTATTGTTTTTTCGGAGCCTTTTCGTGAGAAAGAATATTTAGAATCTGAATACCTAAATAAGCATATACAGACGAAACTTATTCTCTGTGGTCAGCATCATTATTTGCACTGGTCAGAAACAAATTCCATTTTAAAAAAAGCTAAACAACTGCTGTCAAATGATGAGAAGTTGTAAAAAATAGAAGAGGTAGAAGCTAGACAGCTGCTTTTTGATGCTGAGTTTCAAAAGATATAAAAGAAAAAGGAGATTTCTATGTCTATTAGATTAGCACAAGTTACAGATATTCCTGTTCTGAAAGAGCTTTTAAATCAGATTTTTCAGGTTCATCAAACGGTTCGCCCAGATCTCTTTAAGAATACAGACAAGGGAAGTAAATATTCTGAAACAGAATTGAAGGAACTTTTACAAGATGAGTCAAAACCTATTTTTGTCTATACGGATGGTAAAAATAGAGTCCTAGGGCATTTATTTTTGGTTATAAAGGAGACTGAGGGATCTTCGGTATCAAAACCCTTGAAAACTCTTTTTATTGATGATTTATGTGTATCAAAAGAAGCCAGAGGACAAAAGATTGGTCAGGAGCTTTTTGAATTTGCATTAAAGTATGCGAAAAAATTAGGCTGCTATGATCTTACTCTTAATGTCTGGAACGACAATAAAGGAGCCTTGGCTTTTTATGAACGTCAAGGATTAAAAGCCAGAGAAACGAAAATGGAGAAAATTCTTTAAAAAACCTTTAAAGCACTATTTTTTTCATGAAAAATTGTGTAAAATAAGAAGAGTAGAATAAGAAAATGGAGGGATTCTCATGCCAAGACGTCGTGCTAGCCGTAGGAAATCAAAAAAGAAGGCTGTTTTTAGTATTTTATTAACGGGTATTACTCTTATTATTATTGGTTTAGCCGTTTATTTTATTTCAGCCTATTTTACAAATACAAAGAAAACAGCAAATAAAGAAAAGACACAGACACATATTGTTAATCCTAAGAAGGATCCAGAAGAAAAGAAGGAAGCAGGTTCCGCTTCAAAAGCAACATCTAAGTTTGATTTAACAACTATTGCTACAGGAGATTACAGTTCAGCTGCAGGGACTTGGCAAAATGAACTGGGCGATCAGCTTAAGTTTAATGCAAGTGGTCTTGAAAGTGCCACTATCCAAAATGCAACGGATTTCACCATTTCATCTGGACAGGCAACAAATGATGGCCTGTATCAAGCAACTTTGACTTCAGCAGATAGTACAGTGGTTTATAATTTGCTCTTTGTTAAAGGCGGGACAGCAATACCTGAAAATTACTTTACGACAGGTTATAGTGATACCTCAGATACTTCTCGTGATCGTCTTTATATCAGCTCGCAAACGACTTTTGGCAGCGATGATTTCAGCAAGGGAATTTTCTATAAATCTGAAAATTAAGCAATATAAAAAAGTGAGGAAATGAAATCTCACTTTTTTGTGTTTTTAGGTTTAATTGAAAAAATCAGGACATGTTCAAAGAGGAATTGTCAGTCACTTGCCTCTTTTGACCAATCATTTGCTTGATTCCCAATAGAATATAGCCAAAGAGTAAGTACAGTAGTGCAATAACCAAGGCATTGATTAACACTTGCTGTGCTCCGTATTTATTCATATTAATGAAAAAATATGGGAAGGGACTATCAGCAGTACCAGGGATCGGCCATTTTAAGAGAAGTCCATTGATAAGCGCAAAACCAAAGTAAAGTAAGGGAAGACAGGTCCAGATAATAGGGTCAAACCAACGATATATTTTGCGACGATCACAAATCAAGGTATCAAAAATAGTACTAAGAGGAACAATGTAATGAACAAGGAAATTGCGAATAGTATAGTAATCGTAAGATCTTACCTTAGGTGCTAATAAAAAATGATAGACCATAAAAGTAATCATAATTGTCATGGTTACACCACCCTTGAGGCGTAAGAGCTTAGGATTGGAATTGATAGAACCGTTACGCTTTTCTTTAATGACAAGATAGGTCAGAAAACTAAAGACAATGACATTTGAAAGAGTTGTATAATAAAGGAGCATTCCCCAACCGGATTGTTTGATTTGAATGCTGACGCCGATAAGACCTAAAAGGGCAATCAGACTTCTGAAAGCTTGTGTTTTGGACATGATAAACCTTTCTAAAGGACAAAACCTTTATTATCATACCATATTTTCATTGACCTGTAAGTAAAAACTTTGTAAAATTAAGACCTTAAAGCAATTGTAGAAATGAGGCGATGTGACAGAATTTTCTAAAAAATTTAAAATAAGCAGATAAAACATAATGTGTATTTCATTCTCTTAAACTCCTAGAGGTCTGTTCACTAGCTATAATTAACATGAATGGGAACGTGTTTTTTTGAGATTTTCTTTTATTTAAAAATAACAGCGTTTACATAAAAATGATATAATAATGAAGAATAATACTTTATTTGGGAGGAATTAATATGGTTACACGCCAACATTTTTCAGAAGATTCAATGCGTAAAAACAATTCTTATTTTTCAGCATTAAAAGCTACTATTGAAACTGCTTTTTACGAAAATCATGTGGTGCCTTTGAAGGAGTTGGCAGAAGCTTATCGGTTAGCTGCAAAATCTCCTAACACTATTGTTTTAGATACACCCGTTGCTCATGCTGAGGATTTAGGTCTTCCGAAAGATGCAAAAATTTTATTGGAAAATTCAGGCGGAATTGTTGGACGTACTGCTAAGGCTCGTCGGATTTTTGGACAGGATAGTAAAGAAGACGCAAAAATTCTTCAAATTATTCGTGAAGCCATTTTTCAGGCTAGGCATCGTACTTTTTATCGCGCGGATGCAGTTGTAGGGCTTGATGAAGCCTTTATGTTACGTGCTCATCTAATGGTACCACAAGATGATATTAATAATCTCTACTCTTGGCTTAATAATTTTCAAGTTCTTAATGATACTTATCGTGAGCGTTTAAAGAAATCAAAACGCTATGAAGAGACTGATATTTATATTTTTTCTGATCCAGAGTGGAGTCATCCTGATTATCCAGATGGTTTGGTTTATTTTGATACCAATCACAATTGTGCTGCTATTCTGGGACTCCATTATTTTGGAGAATTAAAAAAAGCAACCTTGACTTTGGCTTGGGGAACAGCTAATCGTAATAAATATGTTGCCTGTCATGGTGGTTTGAAAATTTTTGAAAAAGAAGGACAAAAACCTTATGTGGCCTCCTTTTTTGGCCTATCTGGTTCTGGCAAGTCAACTCTCACACATGCTAAACATAATGGGAAATATCGGATAGATGTCTTGCATGATGACGCTTTTGTTATTTCTGAAGAGGACGGCTCAACAATTGCTCTTGAGCCTGCTTATTTTGATAAGACAAATGACTACCCAGCTGGCCATCGCGAACAGAAGTATTTTGTAGCGGTTCAAAATTGCGGTGCAGCTTTGGATAAGGAAGGGCATCTTCGCCTTGTTACTGAGGATATCAGAAATGGAAATGGCCGGACCATTAAGTCTCGCTTTTCAACACCTAACCGTGTGGATCGTATTAATCACCCTATTCAATCCATTTTTTGGATAATGAAGGATGATTCTTTGCCACCTCTTATTAGGGTTACCGATCCTATTATGGCTTCAACTATGGGGTGTACTTTGGTTACGACGCGCTCAACGGCTGAAAATACGACTGACAGTTTAGATGCGTTAATTATTGAACCTTATGCTAATCCTTTCCGTGTCTATCCATTGGTGGAAGATTATATTAAGTTTCAACATTTATTTGAATCAGGAGTAAACTGTTATATTATCAATACAGGTTCTTATTTGGGACAAGATATTCCTAAAGAGACTACGTTGGATGTTATTGAACAAGTGGTTGATGGTACTGCAAAATTTGAGCCTTTTGGTTCCGTCAAAGGCTTTGAATACCTCTCTTCTTCTCACTACAAGGTTCCTAATTTTGATAAGGCTTATGTCAAAATTATCCGCCAACGGATGAAAATCCGATTGCAATATTTGGAAGCTTTTAATCGAAAAAATCCTAAATTGTCTTTGCCTGATGAAGCAATCTCACATTTGAAAGATGTCTTGGCTAATTTAGGTTAGTTAGTATTGCTATTAAGCTTACTCGTAAATCTGCCTTCTTTTTTGCTCGTTAGTCTTTGTCGAGCCGCTAACAGCAGCCGTGCCCCTTACTGCTTAAGAAAAGTGATAAAAAATAGGCGGCTTTTGAACAAATCTATCAAAAAAATGAAAACAGAGCAATCACCAACTCTGTTTTCATTTTTTATGTAAAATCTGATTTTTAAGATAGACTTCTGAAACGTGTGCAAATTTTTTCAGTTTTTTAAGTTCTTCAGGATGACTAATAAAGGTAACAACAATACCATTTTTTCCCATGCGTCCTGTTCGTCCGGCACGGTGATTGTATGCATCTTTATCTCTTGGTAAATCAAAGTTGATAACTGTTTCGAGAAGCTCAATATCAATGCCGCGCGCTACTAAATCTGTTGCCAGCAATAGAGAGATTTCATGATTTTTGAATTTTTCTAAAATGACTTTGCGGAATTTAATATTAACATCACTGGCAAGTGAAACAGCAGAAGCACCGCTAAATTGTAGACGCTCTTCATTGGCTCCTAAGTCTGACAGCCTGTTAAAGAAAACAAGTCCCCTAAAGTTAGGAATGTTAGAAAATTTACGCAGCAATTCTCCGCGTTCACGCTTAGCAACAGTGATATAATAATGAGAAATGGTATCTACCGTTTGTTTTGATAAGTCAATCTCAAGGGTATCATCAGCCAAAAATGTTCTATCAATGCTATTTGTTGCACTCATATAAATCATCTGATGGTCACGAGGAACACGTTTCACAATATTTTCAACAAAGTGAATTTGAGATTTACCAAGTAAGTCATCAAATTCATCTAGAACAATTGTATTAACGTTCATCATCTTAATCTTTTTGAGTTTCACAAGTTCAAAGACACGCCCAGGTGTGCCAATGATAATTTCTGGTCCTTTTTTTAAACGTTCAATTTGTCGTTTTTGACTGGAACCTGATAAAAAAAGCTGGGCTGTTAAATTAAGAGGTTGAGCCCATTCCTTGGTAACTTCAAAGATCTGTCCAGCTAACTCGGTATTAGGAGCTAGAATGAGTAATTGTTGAGCTTTTTTAGGTGTGAGAGTGAGTAAACTAGGCCAAAGATAGGCTAAGGTCTTACCACTACCAGTGGGGCTGATACCAAGAAGACTCTTACCATTTTTAATAGGGTCAAAAGCAGCTTCTTGAATGGTCGTAAATGCTGAAAAATGTTTTTGGCTGAGTTTATCTTGCCAAACGCTTGGAAATTGTGTTTTCATTTTTTGTCTGCCTCAAATACAATACCGGCACTTTGACGCATCTGATAGAGAATTTGACTAGCCGTTTTAGCATCCTCTAACCAAGTCTGGTAAATGACCTCATTTTTATTGTTCATCATTTCAGCAAAGTGCTTTGCTTCTTCCAACATGAGGTGTTCAATGTCAGGAAGGGCTAATTTTTCGCGACTACCATCATGTTTTTGGAAAATAGCAGAGCTGATTCCTTGAATATGATTCAGTCGGAGAGTTCCCTCACTGGTATAAATTTCAGCGTATTCTAAGGTGTTGTAATTCTTTCCTGCCCTAATGGAAACATGAAAATCAGGATAAATCAGATTGCCATTGCCGTTCAAATCAATGGTGTTTTCCAATTGTGTCGCTGTGTAGTTGACACTTTTAGGCTTTCCAAAAAGTTTGATAGCAGCGTAAATAGGATAAATTCCCAAATCAACTAAAGCTCCTCCTGAAAACTTATCTGAAAAAACATTGGGCAGCTTGCCTGCCAGTAAATCCTTCATTTTTGAAGAATACTTAGCATAGGAAAAGTCAGCCCCGATAACTGTTTTGTGGGATAGGAATTCCTTAATAAGAAGGAGAGATTCTTCATGATAATTACGAGCAGCTTCAAAAAAGAACAGTTGTTTTTCTTCTGCTGAGTGGATAATATTGCTTAACTCCTCTGGAGTTGAGAAAGCCGGCTTTTCAACAATAATATGCTTTCCAGCTTCTAATGCTAATTTGGCGTGTTCAAAATGAAGGGCATTTGGGCTGGCAATATAAAGAACATCAAAAGCATCGTTAAAAAAGTCATCTAGCATATCATAGCAGGCAATATTTTGATAACGTGCAAAAAAAGCTTCTGCTGTTTCCAATTTTTGTGAATAAACCGCTGTTAATTGATAGTGCTGGCTGAGCTGAGCTGCTTCAATAAACTGATGCGAAATGGATCCTGTCCCAATAATACCAAGTTTGAGCATAGGTCGCCTCCGAATCTTTAGATTTTTATTTCATTATATCATGATTTAGTGTAAAATAAATAGGAATATAGTTTTTAACAATAAGAAAGGAAGTTTAAAGATAAAGAGCTTTAGCTTTAAAGTAGGTCAAGCTGCCTGATTATTTTTATCAATCCTTTAGACATTAGGATTTTTAACAAGAGCTGTTTTGATTGTATCTTTGTCTCTATCTTTTAATTATGCGAAAAAAACCGATTATCATTGGTGTAACAGGCGGTTCTGGTAGTGGAAAAACCAGTGTCTCACGGGCTATTTTGGCCAACTTCCCCAATGCTAAAATTGCTATGATTGAACACGATTCTTACTATAAGGATCAGAGTCATCTGACTTTTGAAGAGCGTGTAACAACTAATTATGATCACCCTTTGGCCTTTGAAACAGACTTACTGATCAATCATTTGAAAGAGTTAATTGCTGATCGTCCGGTAGATATTCCCATTTATGACTACACACAGCATACACGCAGTGAAAAGAGTTATCGTCAAGAGCCTCAAGATGTTTTTATTGTTGAAGGCATTCTTGTCTTAGAAGATCAGCGTTTGCGTGACCTGATGGATATTAAATTATTTGTTGATACCGATGATGACATTCGTATTATTCGCCGAATTAAACGTGATATGCAAGAGCGCGGTCGTAGTTTAGATAGCATTATTGAGCAGTATACAAGAGTTGTTAAACCTATGTACCATCAATTTATTGAACCAACCAAGCGCTATGCTGATATTGTTGTTCCAGAAGGTGTCAGCAATCTCGTTGCCATTGATTTAATCAATACCAAAGTGGCCAGTATTTTAAACGAAACACATTAATCTAGCTTAGACTGTGTTTTTTCATATCTTTAAGTGGCTAACTTCATTTTAGAATTTTCAATTGAAAAGTCATTGTTTGATTTTTCAGAAAATTTCCTGATTTCTATTGACATTCATTCTAAAAAAAGGTATGATGTTAACAACATACATCGAAAGGAAAAAGTCAAATGTTTACACGAAATGACGCTTTGTTGTTGAGGTGTGAGGGCTAATGCAAAAGCATTAGTCCTGTTTGGCTTACCAAGCGGGAAGAAAAAACATCTCGCTTGGGTTTCTGAGTGAGATGTTTTTTTACTTTATTTTTTCAATTAGAAGGTGGTAATCTTATGCGTAAGGTTGAATTTCTTGACACAACGCTCCGTGATGGCGAACAAACACCGGGGGTTAATTTTTCGATTAAAGAAAAAGTAGCTATTGCCAAGCAATTGGAGAAGTGGGGAATCTCTGATATTGAAGCCGGTTTTCCAGCTGCTAGCCCTGACTCTTTTGAAGCTGTGAAGCAAATTGCAGCAGCGATGACAACGACTGCTGTATCAGGTCTGGCTCGTTCTGTGAAATCTGATATTGATGCCTGTTATGAGGCGCTTAAGGATGCCAAATTTCCACAATGTCATGTCTTTATTGCAACCAGTCCTATTCATCGTGAATTTAAGCTTAAAAAATCCAAAGAAGAAATTCTTGAAGTAATTAAGGAACATGTAACTTATGCGCGCTCAAAATTTGATGTGATTGAATTTTCACCAGAGGATGCCACACGTACAGAACTTGATTTCCTATTGCAGGTAGTGCAAACTGCTGTAGATGCTGGTGCTACTTATATTAATATCCCTGATACAGTTGGCTTTACCACGCCAGTAGAATTTGGCCATATTTTCAAGTATCTCATTGAAAATGTTAAATCTGACCGTGACATTATTTTCAGCCCTCATTGTCATGATGACTTGGGAATGGCAACCGCTAATACCCTCGCTGCCATTAAAAATGGTGCTGGACGTGTTGAAGGAACGGTTAATGGTATCGGAGAACGTGCTGGTAACGTAGCTCTTGAAGAAGTGGCCGTAGCTCTTAATATTCGTGAAGATTACTATGATGCGACCAGTGCTATCGTTCTTGATGAGACAGTGACCACTTCAGAAATGGTATCACGTTTCTCGGGTATTCCTGTTCCTAAAAATAAAGCTGTTGTTGGTGGCAATGCTTTTTCACATGAATCCGGTATTCATCAAGATGGTTTTCTTAAGAATCCCCTCACTTATGAAATTATCACGCCTGAATTGGTTGGTGTTAAGAAAAGTTCCCTGCCGCTTGGGAAATTATCTGGCCGTCATGCCTTTATTGAAAAATTAAAAGAATTGAAGCTTGATTTTGAAGAAGGAGAGGTTGCACCTCTTTTTGCAAAATTTAAATCGTTGGCCGATAAAAAACACGATATCACAGATGCTGATATTAGAGCTTTGGTAGCAGGGACTAGTGTTGAAAATCCTGAAGGTTTCCACTTTAAGGACTTAAGGCTGACATCAAATGATGACGACACGATCACAGCACAAGTTATTATGGTCAATGAGGGTGAGGAAGAAGTAACTATCATTGCTAATGGTAAGGGTTCTGTTGAAGCTATTTTCAATGCTGTCGATAAATTCTTTAATCAAACTGTTAAGTTAGATAGTTATAATATTGAGGCTGTTACTGATGGTATTGATGCTCAGGCACGTGTGCTCGTTTCTGTGGAAAATGTTGATACGGATACCATTTTCAATGCTTCTGGTCTTGACTTTGATGTTTTAAAAGCTAGTGCTATTGCTTATATCAATGCTAATACCTTTGTTCAAAAGGAAAATGCTGGTGAAATTGGTCACAAAGTTTCAGAACGTGATTATCCAAGTAATGACTAGGAGAGGAAAATGAAAAAAATCGTAACGCTGGCAGGAGATGGTATTGGTCCAGAAATTATGGCAGCAGGTTTAGAGGTTTTTGACGCTGTTGCTCAAAAGATTAACTTTGACTATGAAATTGAAGCAAAAGCTTTTGGAGGTGCAGGAATTGATGCCAGTGGGCATCCGCTTCCTGATGATACCTTAGCAGCAGCAAAAACTGCTGATGCGATTCTATTGGCGGCCATTGGCAGTCCGCAATACGACAAGGCACCTGTTCGTCCGGAACAAGGTCTGTTAGCTATACGTAAAGAACTTAATCTTTTTGCTAATATTCGTCCAGTGCGTATTTTTGATGCCCTCAGGCACTTATCGCCTTTAAAAGCAGAATGTATTGCTGGTGTTGATTTTGTGGTTGTTCGTGAATTGACTGGTGGTATCTACTTTGGTCAACATACTTTAACTGAAAATTCGGCATGTGATATTAATGAGTACTCAGCTAGTGAAATCCGTCGAATTATGCGTAAGGCCTTTGCCATTGCACGTGGTCGCAATAAAAAAGTAACCAGTATTGATAAGCAAAATGTTTTGGCGACTTCAAAGCTTTGGCGACAGATAGCAGAAGAAGTAGCAAAAGAATATTCAGATGTCACTTTGGAGCATCAATTGGTGGACAGTGCAGCCATGGTTATGATTACTAATCCAGCTTGTTTTGATGTTGTAGTGACTGAAAATCTTTTTGGGGATATTCTGTCCGATGAATCCAGTGTACTGCCTGGCACCTTAGGGGTTATGCCGTCTGCCAGTCATTCAGAAAGCGGTCCTAGCCTTTATGAACCCATTCACGGTTCAGCACCTGATATTGCTGGAAAAGGTATTGCTAACCCAATTTCTATGATTTTATCAGTTGCTATGATGCTGCGTGACAGTTTCGGAGAAACTGCTGGTGCTGAAATGATTGAACACGCTGTTAATAAAACCTTGACGCAGGGGATTCTAACGCGTGATTTAGGCGGTTTGGCTAATACAAAACAGATGACAGCTGCTATTATTGCTAATCTCTAATGCCAGTATTTTTTTGGTATTTGTTAAGAGAATAATTGTTTATCATCAGATAAAAAAGATTTTTGATTAAGCTATTTGGTAATAGATATAGGTATGATTGTAATGACAATTTTGGAGAGTCTAGTATGAGTGGAAAATCAATTTTTGATAAATTATGGGATCGCCATGTGATTACCGGTAAGGAAGGAGAGCCCCAACTCATGTATGTGGATCAGCACTATATACATGAGGTGACTAGCCCGCAAGCCTTTCAGGGCTTGCGAGATGCTGGTCGAAAAGTGCGCCGTCCTGATTTAACTTTTGGAACATTTGATCACAATGTACCGACCGTTAATATTTATGATATTCGTGATGTTATTTCTAAGGCACAAATGGATGCTCTTGCTAGAAATGTTATCGAATTTAATATTCCTCATGCAGACCATGGTTCTGAAAATCAGGGAATTGTCCATATGGTTGGCCCTGAGACTGGTCGTACACAGCCGGGTAAATTTATCGTTTGCGGAGATAGCCATACGGCAACACATGGCGCTTTTGGTGCTATTGGTTTTGGAATTGGAACTACCGAAGTTGAGCATGTTTTTGCGACCCAGACTATCTGGCAGGTAAAACCTAAAAAGCTCTTGGTAAAATTTACAGGAAAACCACAAAAGGGTGTTTATTCCAAGGATTACATTTTAGCCTTAATTGCTAAATATGGTGTGGCTTTAGGTGTTGGTTATGTTGTTGAGTATATTGGAGATGCTGTTGATGCCCTAAGCATAGAAGAACGAATGACTATATGCAATATGTCCATAGAATTTGGTTCTAAAATGGGAATTATGAATCCTGATCAGAAGACCTTTGAATACCTTAAGAACAAAGCGTGTGTCCCTGAAGATTTTGAAACAGCAGTGGCTGATTGGAAGACTTTGGTTTCTGATGAAGATGCTCATTACGACAAGGTGATTGAATTAGATGTTTCTCAATTAGCTCCCATGGTGACTTGGGGAACTAATCCTTCAATGGGAGTCGCTTTTGGGCAAGCTTTTCCTGATATTAGAGATATGAATGATAAGCGGGCTTATGATTATATGGATATGAAGCCGGGCCAAACAGCAGAGGATATTGAACTTGGTTATGTTTTTTTAGGTTCTTGTACCAATGCGCGATTAAGTGATTTGAAAGTGGCAGCTAAGTACGTTGCTGGTAAACATATTGCTCCTAATTTGACCGCTATTGTGGTTCCGGGCAGCCGTCCTGTCAAGCAGGCTGCTGAAAAAATTGGTCTGGATAAAATTTTCTTAGATGCTGGCTTTGAATGGCGCGATCCGGGCTGTTCCATGTGTCTTGGTATGAATCCTGATAAGGTACCTGAAGGCATGCACTGTGCTTCAACTAGCAATCGTAATTTTGAAGATAGACAGGGGGTTGGAGCGAAAACACACCTTTGCAGCCCTGCTATGGCAGCAGCAGCAGCAATTGCTGGCCGCTTTGTAGATGTTCGTCAATTACCGGAGGCACAAGTTTAATATGGAAGAATTTACAATTTATACAGGAACAACGGTTCCTTTAATGAATGATAATATTGATACCGATCAAATTTTGCCTAAGCAATTTCTGAAACTCATTGATAAAAAAGGTTTTGGAAAATATCTGATGTATGAGTGGCGGTATTTGGATAATAATTATACAGAAAATCCAGATTTTATTTTTAATCAACCAGAATACCGCGAGGCGAGTATTTTAATTACAGGTGATAACTTTGGAGCAGGTTCTTCAAGGGAACATGCAGCTTGGGCTTTGGCTGATTATGGGTTTAAAGTTATTGTAGCTGGCTCTTTTGGAGATATTCACTATAATAATGATTTGAATAATGGTATTTTGCCCATTATCCAGCCTAAGGAAGTTCGAGATAAACTGGCTAAATTAAGACCGACAGATGAAGTAACTGTTAATCTTTTTGAACAAAAAATCTATTCTCCCGTAGGAGATTTTTCCTTTGATATTGATGGGGAATGGAAACATAAACTATTAAATGGACTTGATGACATTGGAATCACTCTTCAGTATGAAGACCTGATTGCACAGTATGAGCAAAACCGTCCAAGCTATTGGCACTAAAAAAGTAGATAAAACAACCATTGAATGATGGGATATACTATCTAGAAAAAAACAAAAGAGGCCCTATGACGCTTTAGCAATCAAAAAAGGCTCTCTTTTGTTTTCTTTAGAATAGATTAAAAATATCTTGAATGTGGTGTAGGAGTAAGCTGGAATAGTTTTTGTCGGACTGGCTATCTTTGATTTCCTCCTTGAGAGTGGTTAGGTAATCTGTAATAATGCCATTGACACCCATCAAAATCATCCCTGTCATTACTGATTCATTGTTGATTGTCCAAGCGTAAATCTTTTTATGATTGGTCAGCAGTTTGGTCATGAAATTTTGGTCTAAGGAAAAGTATTCCATCGTATAGCCGTTGGCTTTGGTTCTGGAAAAGATAGACTTATAAGGAAGGATGAAGTAAGCGACAAGAGATTTATCATATTTTTTAATCTTATCAAAATGTGCCATTATCTTCTTTGAATCTTGAGAAGATGTTTTGATTTCAATGAGTAATTTTTGTTCTAACTGATTTGCTTTAGTGAGATAGTCATCAAAGCTCGTCATTTTTGTGCTATAACCATTTTCCGAGACAGTAATTTGCAAGAACAGCATCTTTAGAAGACTATAAACTTGCCTTTTGGGAGGAAAATAGCGTTTGATTTTCATAGGACTTACTGATATAATAGAAGTTGTCAGAAAATACAGATATTAACTAGAAGAGGAAATTTTTATGACTAAACATATCCATTGGGATGGCAATCTTTCACAAGAAGGCTTTGAAATTGTTAAGGGCGAAGGCGGTGTAATCGTTTGTCCAACTAAGGTTGGCTACATTATCATGACTTCAGATAAAAAAGGTCTCGAACGTAAATTTGAAGCTAAAAAGCGCAATCGCAACAAACCTGGGGTTGTCCTTTGCGGCAGTATGGAAGAATTGCGTGCCTTAGCCCAGTTAACACCAGAAATTGATGCCTTTTATCAAAAACATTGGGATGAAGATATCCTTCTTGGCTGTATCTTACCATGGAAAGCAGAAGCTTACGAAAAATTGAAAGCTTATGGCGATGGACGTGAAGAACTGATGACAGATATTCGCGGCACTTCTTGTTTTGTTATTAAATTTGGCGTGGCTGGCGAGCAAATTGCCAAAGAAATGTGGGAAAAAGAAGGCCGTATGGTTTATGCTTCCTCTGCTAATCCATCAGGTAAAGGGAACCGCGGTAAAGTGGAAGGTATTGGTGAACGTATCGAATCCATGGTTGACCTTATTATTGAAGCAGATGATTATGTCGCTTCTATCCAGCCTGATAAGACAATTGAAACGCGCTATGAGCAAGGTGTTATGGTCTCAATGGTTGATAAAGACGGCAAATTAATCCCACAACAAGGAGCGGACAGCCGTTCAGTAGAGCCGTGCCCTGTTGTTATCCGTAAGGGTCTTGATATTGATAAAATCATGATGCACCTATCAGATCAGTTCAACTCTTGGAATTACCGACAAGGTGAGTATTATTAAAAAGCAGCAGTCCTTAGGACTGTTTTTCAATATTAAAATAGGTAATGTAAAATCACTCCGCAAGGGTGTTTTTACTATAATGAAAAGGTAAAATTCAAAAAGGAAAATGAATAAAGGATGGTCAAAGACTTATCAGATATGAGTTCAAAGGAACTCTGGCAATTATTCCCCATTTTTCTTGTTGAACACAAAGAGGAATGGGAAGATTGGTATGAAGAAGAAAAAGAACGGCTTTTACACTTGCTTCCAAGTCAAAGTATCAAAAGTATTTCCCATATTGGCAGCACAGCTGTTCCTAACATTTGGGCTAAAAATATTGTTGATATTTTATTAGAAGTTCCTGAAAAGGAAGATTTACAAGATTTCAAGAAGCGGTTGCTGGATGCTGGTTATCTCCTCATGTTTGAAGGTGAGAATCGGTTATCTTTTAATAAAGGTTATACAAAAGACGGCTTTGCCGAGAAAGTATTTCACCTTCATTTACGTTATCAAGGGGATAATGATGAACTGTATTTTAGAGATTACTTAAGAGAGCATCCGGAAGTTGCTAAAGACTATGAAAGGTTAAAACTTGGCTTATGGGAAAAATATGAGCATAATCGTGATGCTTATACTGATGCTAAGTCTGACTTTATTAGGAAATATACACAAAAGGCTAAGAAAAATGATAAAAGGAAAGACAATGTCAGATGTGATTAAAGGTGTTCGTTTTTTATTGGAAACAGTAACTGTTCTGGGACTGGTTGGAGGGCTGTCTACTAAAAAGTCTTGGGCAAAAAAACTTGTTTTTGTTCTCTTAGGACTTGTAGTTACTCTCATTTGGAGTCGCTATGGTGCTCCAAGATCACCATACGCTTTGACTGGATTAGCCAAATTGGGCTTAGAAATTTTTACTTTTGGTATTAGTGTAACCGGATCTTTTTTACTTTTCTTTTTTACTTTATGGAAAAATAGTTGGGTGGATATATACAGCTATGGCTGTTATTAATTTGATTGGATTGTATACTTTAGACTTGAATTAGGTTTCAAAAATAAGGAAAAACTATAAACGATAAGGAGAGGTACTGATGGTAACTGTTGTTCTTATTCTTTTTGCTCTGGCAGTGTTATTTTATATTTTGCTCAAGTATCTTATTAATCAATCAAAACACCCATCAGGTTTTATTGGCAGAAGCATGATGAAGCTTTGGAATAGGGTTTATCTGCCTATGGCGCGTTGGAGCTTGTCCTTACTTTCTAGGAACGCTTACAAAACGATCTTAGATATTGGTGTTGGCAATGGAGCTTCAACTTCCTATCTTCACCAGCTTTTTCCAAATAGTCAAATTAGGGGGATGGATATTTCTGCAGAAGCCATTGCTCAAGCTCAGCAGCATTATCAGCAAGAGAATGTTAGCTTTGAAGTTATGGATGTGAGTCACTTATCCTATCCTTCTCAATCATTTGACCTTATTTGTGCCTTTCAAACCCATTTTCATTGGCCAGATTTGAAACAAGCTCTGCTTGAAATCAAACGTGTGCTGGCAAATAACGGCCAACTATTGCTTGCCTGTGAAGGAAGTAAACTTAAGTATTATTTGCCAGAATTGAAGGATGATGCTGCTTTTGCGAGTTATTTGGAGAGTATGGGCTTGTGCTTAATGGCTAGTGATAGAAAAGCTGACTGGCTATCTTATCAAATTGGGAAGAAGGCGATGAGATGAAAACATTATTTTTGTGTTCCTATTTTACTGATGTTGCTTCTTTGTTTAAAACTTTTGCAGACCAGAATCAGTTTGAAAAGAAAGTCCTTTTCATTCCTACAGCTGGAAATGTAGAGGAATACACAGCTTATATTGATGAAGCTAGGGCTGTTTTTGCAGACTTGCAATTCGAAGTTGAGGTGTTGGATATAGCAGAAGCGAGAGAGGATGTAGTGCGAGAAAAAATTTCACAGACACCCTGTCTCTATATTTCAGGCGGCAATACTTTCTATCTTTTGCAGGAATTAAAAAAGAAAAATTTGCTGCCTTTGATTCGTGAGCGTATTCACCAAGGAATGGTTTATCTTGGTGAATCGGCTGGTGCCATCATTGCCTCAAGGGATATTTTTTATAATCATATCATGGATGATAAAAACTTGGCGCCCGGTTTAACAGAATATTCGGCTTTAAGTATGGTAGATTTTTTTGTTTTACCACATTGGAAAGAGTTCCCATTTGAAGAGAGCAGTCAGCAAACAGCTGCTGCTTATGATGGTCAGCTCAAGCTGCTTAAGTTGACCAATCAACAGGCTGTGCTTGTAACTGGTCATACCAATGTTATTGAAAATGCACAATAGACTTAGGTATTTATAATGTGCTTAACTTATCCGCTGTTATATCAAGTTTAATCATTCTGGATTTAAGAAAGTCTAGAGCGAGCTAACTAAAAAGTTTTTTTGTAGATACAGGTTTTAACAATAACAATTAGTGTATTTAAGCTGTTTGAAAAGTTTGAGAGAATAACTGACTCTTGCAGTCTTTGCTGTTTTTCTTTAAAATAAAATTATGATGATTAAGGAAGCAATCAAACAATTAGCTCAAGATATTGGGATTTCAAAAATAGGATTTACAACAGCTGCTGATTTCGATTATTTAGAAAAATCATTACGTGCTTCTGTTGAAGAAGGGCGTTCCTCAGGTTTTGAACATAAAAATATTGAAGAGCGTATCAAGCCCCGACTCTCTTTAGCTAGTGCTAAAACCATTATTTCAATAGCAATTGCTTATCCCCATAAATTGCCTGTTAAACCACCTAAAACTCAGTATAAACGCGGCAAAATTACGCCAAATTCTTGGGGTTTGGACTATCATTATGTTTTGGAGGAAAAATTACAGCGTTTGGCGCAGGGTATTGAAAGTTTATGTCAAGATTTCCCTTTAGAGCATAAAATTATGGTAGATACGGGTGCTTTGGTTGATACAGCCGTTGCCCAGCGCTCTGGAATAGGTTTCATTGGCAAGAATGGCTTAGTCATCTCAAAAGAGTTTGGCTCTTACATGTACTTAGGTGAACTTATTACGAATTTAGAAATTGAGCCTGACAGTCCTGTTGATTATGATTGCGGTGATTGTCACAGATGCTTAGATGCTTGTCCGACTTCCTGTCTTCTTGGTGACGGCAGTATGAATGCTAAGCGCTGTCTTTCCTTTCAAACGCAGGATAAGGGCATGATGGACTTAGAATTTCGTAAAAAAATCAAAACTGTTATTTATGGCTGCGATATTTGCCAAATTTGCTGTCCTTACAATAAAGGAATTCATAATCCTTTGGCCAGTGAAATCGATCCTGAACTTGCAGAGCCGGAACTGCTGCCGTTTTTAGAACTGTCTAATAGTCAATTTAAGAAAAAATTTGGTATGATTGCTGGTTCTTGGCGGGGAAAAAATATTTTACAGCGCAATGCCATTATTGCCCTAGCTAATGGTCATGATAAAAGTGCTCTTGTAAAACTTATGGAAATCATTGACAAGAATAACAATCCCATTCATACTGCAACAGCTATCTGGGCTTTGGGTGAAATTGTTAAAAAGCCAACTCAAGAATTGTATGATTTCATTTTAAGCATTCATTCAGATAATGACGCTATTATAAAAGAGCGAACTGCTCTGCTTAATAGATGGCAATTTTAAAAGAACTATGATAGAATAAAAAAGATGCTGGAAATGAGGTATGTATAATATGGATATGGCAGAAATTCGCCAAAATATAGTAGAAAATAAAGAGAAGTTGACTAGCTTTCGGAGGTCTCTTTGACTTAGATCGCTTAGAAGAAGAGATCGCTCTTTTAGAAAATCAAATGACAGAACCAGACTTCTGGGATGACAATATTGCTGCCCAAAAGACATCACAAGAGTTAAACGAACTTAAGCTCAAATATGAAACCTTCAACAGCATGCAGGAACTGTCGGATGAGACAGAATTGTTGCAAGAAATGTTAGAAGAAGATGATAGTTTGCAAGGCGAACTTGAAGAAGACCTTGTCAAGCTTGATAAGATTATGACCAGTTATGAGATGACGCTTCTTTTATCAGAACCCTATGATGCTAACAATGCTATTTTGGAGATCCATCCGGGTTCTGGCGGTACAGAAGCCCAAGACTGGGGTGATATGCTGCTGAGAATGTATACCCGCTTTGGGAATGCCAAGGGTTTCAAAGTAGACGTTTTGGATTATCAAGCTGGTGATGAGGCTGGTATTAAATCAGTCGCTTTATCTTTTGAAGGTCCAAATGCTTATGGTCTTTTAAAATCAGAAATGGGTGTTCACCGTTTGGTCAGAATCTCACCATTTGATTCAGCCAAACGTCGCCACACTTCCTTTGCCTCTGTTGAGGTCATGCCAGAGCTTGATGATACCATAGAAGTAGATATTAGAGATGAAGATATCAAGATGGATACTTTCCGTTCTGGTGGTGCTGGCGGACAAAATGTGAATAAAGTGTCAACTGGAGTTCGCTTAACCCATATTCCTAGCGGCATTGTTGTTGCTTCGACGGTAGATCGTACCCAATATGGAAATCGCGATCGAGCCATGAAAATGCTTCAGGCTAAACTTTATCAAATGGAGCAGGAAAAAAAGGCTCAAGAAGTGGATGCTCTCAAAGGTGACAAAAAGGAAATCACTTGGGGCAGTCAAATTCGTTCTTATGTTTTCACACCTTATACTATGGTGAAAGATCATCGGACAAACTATGAAGTTTCTCAGGTAGATAGGGTCATGGATGGTGAACTGGATGGTTTTATTGACGCCTTTCTCAAATGGCGTATGGAATAAAAACGAGAGGAAATAAAAATTATGGCATTAATTCAGATGAAGGGTGTTACGAAAAAGTATAACCGCGGTGCAACTGCTCTGCGAAATATAACAATTTCAGTTAATCAAGGTGAATTTGTTTATTTAGTTGGTCCATCAGGTGCTGGAAAGTCAACCTTTATTAGATTGCTTTATCGTGAAGAAAGAACGACTAAAGGGGCTCTTAAAGTTGGGAAATTTAATTTAGCTAAGATGAAGAAAAGAGAAATTCCCATCCTGCGTCGTAGTATTGGGGTTGTCTTCCAAGATTATAAACTCTTGCCTAACAAAACGGTCTTTGAAAATATTGCTTTTGCCATGGAAGTTATCGGTGAAAAACCGCGTGTTATTAAAAAGCGTGTAACAGAAGTTCTTGATTTAGTCGGGCTGAAACACAAAATGCGCTCTTTTCCAGATCAATTATCAGGTGGTGAACAGCAACGGGTGGCAATCGCACGTGCCATTGTCAATAATCCGCAGGTTTTGATTGCCGATGAACCTACAGGTAACTTGGATCCTGAAATTTCATGGGAAATTATGCAGTTGCTTGAACGTATTAATCTTCAAGGGACGACTGTTTTGATGGCAACTCATAATCGCCAAATTGTAGATACACTTCGTCATCGTGTTGTTGCCATTGAAGATGGTCGTATTGTTCGTGATGAAGAGGAAGGAGAGTATGGATATAATGATTAGAAGATTTTTCCGTCATTTATGGCAATCCATTAAAAATTTAAAACGTAATGGCTGGATGACTGTTGCAGCGGTTAGCTCTGTAACCATTACCTTGATCTTGGTCGGTATCTTTGCAGCCTTTCTCTTAAATACTGAAAAGTTAGCATCTGGTATTGAAAAAAATGTTCAGATTAATACTTATTTGCAAGTTGATTCTAAGGATAATGTTAAATCTTATGTAGATTCAAATGATGCCAATAAAACAGTTAACAATCCTGATTATCATAAGGTATATGATCAAATTAAAAAAATTGAACACGTTAAATCAATTACCTTTTCAAGTAAGGATGAACAATTAGAGAAACTTAAGAAAACCATGGGAGACGATTGGAACTTGTTTGATGGGGATTCCAATCCTTTATATGATGTATACATTGTGCAGACAACTTCACCTAGTGAAGTCAAAACAGTAGCTAAAGCTATTGGGAAAATTTCTGGTGTTGATTCAGTTGCTTATGGCGGCACAGATACTGATCGTATTTTTGGTTTGGCTAACTTTGTTCGGACATGGGGACTTGCAGGAACTGGCCTCCTAGTTTTGGTTGCTATCTTTTTGATTTCCAATACGATTCGTATAACTATTTTGTCACGTCGTAATGAAATTCAAATCATGCGTTTAGTTGGTGCCAAAAATGGCTATATCAGAACGCCATTCTTCTTTGAAGGAGCTTGGGTTGGTCTTATTGGAGCGATTATTCCAGCGGTTGTTGTAGGTTACTTATATATCTTTGCATTTGAGCAATTCAATCCAAATCTTGCTGCTCAAAATCTCTCTCTTTATGAACCAAGTCCTTTCATCTTTTACCTTATTGGTGCCATGTTTATCGTTGGTATTTTGATTGGGGCTTTAGGCTCAATTTTATCAATGAGACGATTCTTGAAGATATAAAAAAAGCCCTTGATTGGGCTTTTTTGCTTACTGGGATGATAGAATGGATTCTAAATCATCCGTTTTTTGATACTTACTAAAATAAGGCAAATCAAGTAGCTTGATTGAAGATTACTCATTTATTTACTGGTTAAAGAAAGGGTTGAAGTTCTTTTCATGCCCAATTGTTGTATCAAAGCCATGCCCTGGGAAAACTTTAAAATAATTTGGCAGGCTAAAAAGGTTTTCTTTGATACTGTTAATGAGCTCATCAAAATTTCCAGTAGGCAAATCAGTACGCCCAATACTTTCTTTAAAGAGAGCATCTCCCGAAAAAACTATTTCTTCATCTATAAAAATAAAGGAAACACTTCCCCAAGAATGTCCGGGTGTTGGAACAACTTTGAAATGAAAGCCAGCTATATGGTAATCCATATTATCATTAAAGAAAAAGTCAGCAGGAGCAGCAACCACATCTTCCATATCACTGTGACGACTCAATCCTGATAAATTGTCAATAGGGCTGCCCAGCCAAGAAGCCTCTTTTTCAGAAACATAGACTGGCGGATAATTAAAATGCTGCCGTACCAAATCAAGACTCATAATGTGGTCGTAATGGGTATGGGTCAGTAAAATAGCAGCAATAGGTTTATTGATTTCCTTTAATTGAGCAAGGATATCATCACCATTGCTTCCAGGGTCTATCAAGAGGACTGCCTCTTCATTAACAAGGTAATAGGTGTTTTCACGAGCAGCATCGTTTAAAGTTCTTAAGATTTTCATATCTTTAGTTTAACAAAAATGCTTTCTTTTTGAAATCAAAAAGAAAGGAAAGCCGTCATTTTTTAATTGACCTTATTTTTTGTCGAGTTTATACTATTATTATTCGAGAATGGAGGTTTTTAATATGACAAAAGTTGCAATTGTTACTGGTGCAGGTCAGGGAATTGGCCTTGCTATTGCTAAACGTCTTCATGCCGATGGTTTTAAAATTGGCATGCTGGATTACAATGCTCAAGCAGTTCAAGAAGCTGCTGCTAGTATTTCCAAGGAAGATGCCCTAGCAGTAACAGTAGATGTTTCAAAACGTGAGGCTGTTTTTGATGCTTTTGATCAAATTGTTGAAAAATTTGGAGATTTGTCAGTTGTGGTCAACAATGCAGGCCTTGGACCAACGACTCCAGTTGAAACAATTACTGAAGAACAATTTAAACAGGTCTACGGTGTTAATGTCGGAGGTGTCATTTGGGGAACGCAAGCTGCTTATAAGCATTTTAAAGCTTTGGGACATGGCGGAAAGATTATCAATGCCAGTTCACAAGCTGGGGTTGTCGGAAATCCAGAGTTGACACTCTATTCAGGAACTAAATTTGCTGTACGCGGAATCACTCAGGTAACAGCGCGTGACTTAGCTAAAGATGGCATTACAGTTAATGCTTTTGCGCCTGGTATTGTTAAAACACCGATGATGTATGATATTGCTCATAAGGTCGGTCAAAATGCTGGAAAAGATGATGAGTGGGGCATGCAGCAATTTGCCAAAGACATCACTTTGCAGCGTTTATCAAAACCAGAAGATGTTGCCAATGTCGTTTCTTTCTTGGCTAGCCCTGATTCAGATTATGTTACTGGTCAAACTATATTGGTTGATGGTGGCATGCAGTTTCATTAAAATAGAGAAAAAGGCCTTAGGGTCTTTTTTTGTTTTAGTAATTTTTAAAAAGAGTAAATAATCAGAAAATTTTGTCATTTCCATAGAATTATCCTAAAAATTGTGCTAGACTAAAGAAGTAGAAACTATAAGAGGATTTATTTATGGATAGAAAAATGAATTTTGTAATGATTTCCCCCCATTTTCCAGCAAATTTTGAGACTTTCGCCCACCGTTTGTATGAAAATGGTATCAATACACTCGGGATTGCGGATGCCCCTTATGAGCAATTAAGTCAGGGTTTACGTGATCATCTAACGGAGTATTACCGTGTTGATAATATGGAAGATTATGATCAGGTTTACCGTGCTGTTGCTTATTTTGCTCATAAGTATGGCAGAATTGATCGTATTGAATCCCATAATGAATATTGGTTGGAATTAGATGCCCATTTGCGGACGGATTTTAATGTTTTTGGTTATAAAAATGAAGATATGCTTTCTATCAAAACGAAAGCACGTATGAAAGAAATTTTCCGCAAGACAGGAATTAAAGTTGCTCGTGGGCGCGTCTTTACTAGCACTGAAGATGCTCGTGCTTTGACTAAGGAACTCGGTTTTCCGGTTATCATTAAACCCAACTCTGGTGTTGGTGCTTCGGATACATACAAAATCAAGTCAGCTGAAGAATTAGAAGACTTTTTTGGCTATCAAAATCCCACAGTTGACTATATCATGGAAGAATTCATTGATGGTGATATCGTTACTTTCGATGGCTTGACAGATCACGAAGGCAATATTGTCTTTTATTCTAGTTTGGAATATTCTGAAGCGGTTTTGGATACGGTAGAAAAAGATAACGATATGTTCTATTATGTCCCTCGCGACATCTCACCAGAGCTGATTAAACTAGGTGAGCAATGTGTTGAAGCCTTCAATGTTAAAGAACGTTTCTTCCATTTTGAATTCTTCCGTATTAAAAAGACTAAAGATTTAATGGCGCTTGAAGTTAACTGCCGTCCGCCAGGTGGCCTGACCATTGATATGTGGGACTATGCCAATGATTTTGATGTTTTTAATGAGTATGCCCATATTGTTAAAGACAATCGTTTTGAAGCTCATATCACTCGTCCTTATAACGTTGTTTATATAGCTCGTAAGGCTAATAAACATTATGCGCATAGCATAGAGGATATTGAAACTAAATTTGGTCATCATATTATTGAAATTGAGTCTGTTCCGGGTATTTTTGCTAAAATTATGGGAGAAGTTGGTATTTTAGCTCGAACAGAAACCATGAATGAAATGCGTGACATTATCTGTTTTGCTCATGCTAAAATCTAATCTTTGAGAATTAAATAATGATATTGAAAGGATAAATGCGGTCAGGAAGCTTGAAAGGGACTAAATTATTTAACAAATTCTGATTTCTTAAACAGTTTTTTTATTTCAAGTACTTTTTGGTTCGCTCTTGGTATCTTAACTATGCATTTTGAGAGAAGAAGTCACTGGTCTGGTCAATTGGGCCGAGAAATGTATTTTAATGTTTACGGACATGCTGGAAAACCGATTATTGTCTTTCCATCATCGGGTGGCAGTCAGAATGAATATGGCGACTTTGGTATGATTGAAGCCTGCCAAAGTTTTATTGACCGCGGTTTGGTAAAATTTTACACACCTGATTCTTTAGATAGGGAGTCATGGTTAGCTGAGGGAAAATCAGGTCATGATATGGCTCTAGCGCATGAAGCCTATGATCGCTATATCGTTCATGAATTGGTGCCACTGATTCGTTACGAATCCAATTGGGATGGGATGATGATGGCGACTGGCTGTTCAATGGGAGCTTTTCATACGGTGAATTTTTCCCTGCGTCATCCAGATTTATTTGATATTTCTGTAGCCCTATCTGGGGTTTATGATGCGCGTTTCTTTACAGGTGAATTTTATGGGGATCCTGCTGTTTATTACAATTCTCCTATTGATTACCTCTGGAATCAGGAAGACTCTTGGTTCTTAGATCGCTATCGCCGCAATCGCTTCATCGTTGCGGTCGGTCAGGGAGCATGGGAAGAGCCGCATATTATTGATACCATTCGCTTGAAAGAAGCTTTTGAAGCCAAATCAATTCCAGCATGGTTTGACTTCTGGGGTTCAGATGTTGCTCATGACTGGGAATGGTGGCGCGTGCAGATGCCTTATTTCTTAGGAAAACTGGAAGAAGAAGGACGAATTTAATAGAAAATAGGTTCATTGTCAACTTTAATGGGTTGACTTCTACTAATATCTGAGAGTGGAACAAAAATCGATAAATCGTTATGAAATGGCAATTTCGATTTTGTTGTCCCACCTCCGCACAGTTTATTAGGATGTCCGCTATCACTTGCGTAGCAAGGGATAAGGACTTCCAATAAACCACTGCGTCAAACATTTGATGTTGCACAGATTGAAGGAGTTTGAGACTTTTGTCCCAAACTCTTTTTGATATTCCGAGCAATGAAGATTTTGCTAGCCCCATAGTTTCGATGGACATTATAGAATTTTTATTACATTTATTTAACAACAATATGCCTACTTTATAATCTATTTTTAAAAAATAGCTCTTGACTTGTGTTTTAATTCAAATTATAATAAAAAGCATCTTTTTATTCGTTTTAAAACAAATTTTTATTGTTTATTTCCAATTAAGAGCAATATAAATCAATTTGTTTTTTTTTAAAAGGAAACTATTATGTTAATGATATTAGTATCGTCCCTAATGTTTCAGTTGTTATTTTTATTTATTGGACGAAGAAGCATTTTTCTATGGGTTTAGGGTGCCATAAAGATCAATATGAAGCATTTTTAAAGGCGTTTAAGGAAGCTTCTGGATTTTGAAACCATTTCTTCCCAAATATTGAAAAAGAAGATGTTCTCTTTACAGAATTTATTTCTAAGCAGGAAGATACTCGTAACATTTATACAGATTATTTTGAAAAACACGTTTCTTTAAAGTTATTGCTGAAAACTTATGACTACTTAAAAACAGCTAAACCTCTTAAAGATTGGGTAGTGAGAGATAAAACTTTTTCAATGGACGATTTCTTGATAGCTTCTAAGCATCTCAATATTCCTATAAGTCTTCAACTATTGGAAACAGCTTCAGCGATGAATTTTTGCAAATTGGTTAGAGTCTATTCTACTGAAGGATTTCCTTCAATCGATAATACAAAGATAGACCCTCGAAATTATAACATTTCTTATTACAAAGATAAAAATCAATCTTTTCCAAATGAGAAAAAATATCTACCCTTTCCTTAATTTAAGTATGAACATCACTTGGAGGTCATCATTAGTCATGTTAAAGAAAATACTGGCACTGTTTAAATTTCAGATAAATATAACTCTGTCCAATAAATTCTTTTTGGTTTATACCCTGCTTTTACCAGCTGTCAATTTGTTTTTAGCTTTAAGCAAAAGAGGAATCGGCTTAGATGCTCAAGAGAAATTTGTTTTTTTGACTCCCTATATTTCTTATATTATTGTTATTGCCATGTTATTTGGCTGGGCAGGAAATATTGTTTCTCTTAGAGAAAATAACTACCTCAAAGTTTTTTCTAGTCTAACGGGTTCAAAATTTTATATTTTTGCTGTTAATTTATTAGTCAATTTTCTTTTAACAATCGTACAAATTAATATTCTGCTCTTTATTTTTGAATTAATAACTAAAAGTGTTGATTTAGAATTATTTGTGTTTTTTAATATTTTAACCTTTTTAGGAGTAGCAATTTGTTTTTTTGCTTTTGCTATCTTTTTAAAGCTTTCTGTAAATGCAGTAACCTTGCAGGCTATCTTAACATCTTATTTGTTGCTTTCTTTGCTATCATTGGAGTATACGTCTAAAAATATTATTTTAAGTGGCTTGTTTCATTTTATGAATATTTTTTCTTTGGTTAATGAAATTGACTTAACTATAAGTGGTAAGCTTGTGGATGCAGCTCCTTTATACCTGCCAATATTTGCTTGGCTTATTGTGGGCAGTTACTGTCTGAAAGAGTCATCGGTATTTTCCATAAAAGATAGGAATTAAAATGCAGATCAAAGATTTTAATTTAAAAATAAATCAGCAGTTATTATTGGATAATGTCAGTATGTCCTTTGCCAATCAAAAATTAAATCTTATTATCGGTAGAAATGGTGTAGGAAAGACACTGTTATTGGATTTAATTTCTGACTTAGACCATAATAGACCTGAAAATTTTCACGATTTTCCTAAGAATAGTCGAATTATTTATCATAGTCAAGGCTTACCCTTTATTGCAGAGGCCACTGTAAAAGATACAATAACTTTAATTGGAGATTTGTCCGAGGGTAGTGCTATCACAATGGAGCGCCTTCCTCAAAAAATTAGAAATAATTTGAATAAACCTTTTGGTTCCTTGTCTATGGGAGAGCGCAGGTATTTGACCATCTGGTTATTTTTGCAAATCGAAAGAGACTTATATATTTTCGACGAACCGTTTGCTAATTTAGATCTCAGTGTTATCTCTGATATCTTGAGTCTCTTTTATGATAAACTTGATCAAGGAAAGCAGTTAATCATCACCTCTCATCAATTTGACTTTTTGGTTCCTGAAAAAACACAAATCATTTTTATTGAGGACAAACAAATCAAATTTAATGATAGTCTTACAGCTTTTTTAGCCTATTATCATTCATTTGGTCAAGCCTTTGATATACAATAGCCTTTTAGGTTGATTGGGCGAAATAAAAAATCGGCTAAATATAAGTTTACATTTGAGTATTATCAAAAAATACGGTTAAATGTCGTCTAACATTTAGCCGTATTTTTAATAGGCTTATTCGAAAATCTATTTTCCATCTATTGATTGACTACTTTTTTTGTCAGTTTTAGTCTCGATCCTTGAGACTAAAGTGGTAACTACCTGTCTGTCTATTTTTCTGTTATCCTTTCAATGTGAATTTCAGAAATTCAATAAAATGATTAGCCCAATATTTTTCGTGATGAATTTCGTTGGCCATGATATGTAAATCAATATGCTCCATAGGATGACCAGTGCGTAGGAGGGACTGATAGTAGTGGAGCGTACAGTCAATATAGGCCTGATTCATATTGGGAGCAAATTCATCGTCAACAGCATCACCTTCTTTGGTACCAACTTGGATAAAGACCTTGCTGTTTTTATCCAGAGGATGGTGATTCAAGAAACGAAGGAAATCGCGTTCGCTGAACCAAGAGGCTAGAGAAAAAACGCCGAGATTTCCAAAAATATGAGGATAGGCAGCTCCCATATAGGCCGTAATGATACCACCCATGGAAGATCCAGCTAAGAGCGTATTGGCAGGATCAGTCTTGCTACGATAGGTTTGGTCAATAAAGGGTTTAACAGTATTAACAACCCATTCACCATAAGCCATACCATCTCCACCACTGCTAGCAGTTTCAGGTGTCGTCCCAACATCGGTCATCCAAGGAGCATATTCATTGAGGCGGTTGTCACCGGAATTGTCAATACCAACAATAATTAACTTAGGCAATTCCTTGTGTTGTTTGATGGTCGGAATAATTTTCCAAGAGTAGCCTGAAAAGGATTCCTTACTGTAAAAAATATTTTGCCCATCGTGCATGTAAAGAACGGGGTAAGTAGCCCAATCTTCCTTGTCGTAATCCTTGGGTAGAAGCACACGAACGCGCCTTTTTTCATTGTAATAAGGGACATCAAGATAATGCTCCATCATTTCAAGATAGTAATTATTCAGCTTGGTTTTCTTTTTCACAGTATATCTCCCTTGAAGAAATCGAATTAAGCCTATTATAACATAGAAAAATGTGAAAAAATAGCAGAGATCACTTAAAATAGAAAATGAATGTGAATGAACTTACCCTAACAGTTGTTTTTTTATTCAGCTAATTCAGTAATTGTCGCCTAGGTATTTAAACAGTCATTATAGATCAATTAACTCACTTTTATGAACACAGTTGAAAAGGAAACAACGCCATCATTTTCTGGTGAAATATGGTATAATTTTAATGTTATGACGGAGAAAAAAACAAGAAAGTATGCTGTGGTTGATTTGGAGGCAACAGGTGCTAGCCACTCAGCTTCCATCATTCAAGTTGGGATTGTGATTATTGAAAATGAACAAATTATTCAAACTTATACCACGGATGTCAATCCCCATAAGCCGCTTTCTAAAGCTATTATTAGATTGACAGGAATTACAGATGCTCAATTGCAGCAGGCGCCTGATTTTTCCGAAGTAGCAGCTGACATCTATCATCTCATTGATGATTGTGTTTTTGTTGCTCACAATGTTAAATTTGATGCCAATCTTTTGGCAGAACATCTTTTTTTAGAAGGATTTGAGCTGCTAACACCTCGTGTTGATACGGTTGAATTAGCACAAGTTTTTTACCCAACTTTTGAAAAATATTCATTAGGAAATTTGACAGAGCTTTTAAAGATTGACTTGTCAGATGCTCATACGGCCATTGCCGATGCGAAAGCAACAGCAGAACTTTTTTTGAAATTAAAACAGAAAATGACAGATCTTCCTAAGTTGACTTTGGAAAGAATCTTGCAATTCTCAGACAGTCTTCTGTATGAATCCAAATTACCTATTGAAGAAGCTTTTGCAGCAGCTTCCAATCACTTGTCATTAGATTATCAGGAGGTGGCAGGAATTGTCCTAAAAAAAGAAGAGCCTTTTTTAAAAGAACGGCAGTTATCACAGGATTTTGCGACTAATATCGCCTTGTTAGACCTTGAAGAAAGAACTCAGCAACTTAAATTTGCCCAAGTTATTGAAGCGAAATTTGAAGATAGTAGGGCTAGTTTTATTGAGGCTCAATCAGGCATTGGTAAAACCTATGGTTACCTCTTACCGCTTCTTAATCAGCATGGGGAGGAACAGATTATCGTCAGTGTTCCAACCAAAATTCTTCAAGATCAAATCATGGCTAATGAGGCACAGGCTTTAAGAGAAGCTTTTCATATCAATAGTCACAGCTTAAAGAGTCCTCAAAATTACCTCAAATTAGATAGCTTTTATAAGACTTTGATGAGAAAAGATGATAATCGTTTACTCAATCGTTATAAGATGCAGCTTTTGGTTTGGTTGTTGGAAACAAGAACTGGCGATCTTGATGAGATCAAGCAAAAACAACGTTATGCTGCTTATTTTGACGAAATCAGACATGATGGCACTTTGAGTAAGCAATCCCTTTTTTATCATCTTGATTTCTGGCAGAAAAGTTATCAAAGAGCAAAATCAAGCCGTTTGCTTATTACTAATCACGCCTATCTCTTAACGCGTATAGAAGATGATCAGGCCTTTGTTGAAAATCAGATTTTGGTTATTGATGAGGCGCAGAGACTTTTTTTGACCTTGGAGCAGTTTTCAAGGCGCCAAATCAACATGACTGAGACTTTACAGACTCTTAATCAGCTTTTGGAGAATTCTCAAAATATTTTAGAAAAACGGTTGTTAGAAAGCATTCAGTTTGAATTAAATCATTTGTTATATCTTTTTAATAAGGAAAAGCGACAGTTACTTAAGAAAGAAACTATTAAACGCTTGCGGCAACATTTATCAGAATTAAGTCTGACCGAGTTAGCGGATTTACAGGCTTTATTTGAAGAACCTTATTCAGACTTTTGGTTTGAAGAAGATTTCTTTTGGGATCATCGAACGGTTCTTCTAAAGTCAGCCCGTCTTGATTTTACTGACTTTACACAATTTTTACCGGCTACCAAAAAGACTTACTTGGTTTCAGCCACTCTTCAAATTAGTCCCAAAGTGAGTTTAGCGAACCTTCTTGGCTTTGAACAGTTTACTTTTGATAGTATTTCGGGAGAAAAGTCACATCAGCAGGCTATTTGGGTTGATAAGACAATGCCTAGAGTAAATGATATATCAGATTCAGAGTATGAAACATTGCTTACCAAACGGCTGTTGCAATTGGCTCAGCTAAAGCAGCCCATGTTGGTCCTTTTTAACTCTAAAAAAACGATGTTTGCTGTTTCTGATTTGCTGGATGAAGCGAAACTTACTCATTTGACTCAGGAGAAAAATGGAAGTCCCTTTAATATTAAGCGGCGTTTTGATCGTGGAGAAGCTGATATATTGCTTGGAACAGGAGGTTTTTGGGAAGGTGTTGATTTTGTTGAGCAAGACCGCTTAATTGAGGTCATCACGCGTTTGCCGTTTGATAATCCGGAGGATTTGTTTGTTAAGAAATTAAATCGTCAATTACGGCAGGAAGGTAAAAATCCTTTTTATGACTATACTTTACCAACAAGCATTTTACGCTTGCGACAGGCTATTGGCCGAACAAGGCGCAATAACAGGCAGTTTTCAGCAATTGTTATTTTAGATAGCCGAGTTGTCAATAAAAACTATGGAAAAATAATTTATCAGGCTCTAGCTAGTCATTTCTCCGTTTCGAGTCAACATTTTCAGAAGATTCTCGTTGAAGTGACTCATTTTTTGATATAATAAATAGTATTAGTGTATAAAAGCTAAATGATTTAGTAATTAAAGGAAATAATTAAGGAGACATGATGACTAAATTATCAAGACGCGTTTTAGAAATGGAAGAGTCTGTTACTTTGGCAACAAGTGCTCGCGCTAAAACACTTAAGGCTCAGGGACGAGATGTTTTAGAACTTTCTTTAGGACAGCCTGATTTTGTAACACCTAAGAATATTCAAGAAGCTGCTATGAAATCAATTAGAGATGGACGTGCTTCTTTTTACACAATTGCTTCAGGTCTTCCTGAACTTAAGGATGCCATTAGTCAATATTTTGAAAAATTTTATGGATACTCTGTAGAGCGCAAACAGATTGTGGTTGGCACTGGAGCTAAGTTTATTCTTTATGCTTTGTTTGCAGCTGTTATTAATCCAAAAGATGAGGTGATTATTCCAACTCCATTTTGGGTGTCTTACGCAGATCAGATCAAGATGAATGATGGTGTACCTGTGTTTATCAGGACAAGTGAAGAAAATCATTTTAAAGCAACAGTCGAACAATTGGAAGCTGCAAGAACTAACAAGACCAAAATGATTGTGCTCAATAGTCCATCTAATCCAACAGGGATGATTTACAGTAAGGAAGAATTGGAAGCTATTGGTAATTGGGCTGTTAAGCATGATATCTTGATTTTATCTGATGATATTTATGGCCGTCTGGTTTATAATGGTGCAAGATTTACGCCTATTTCAACAATTTCACAGCCTATTTGCCAGCAAACAATTGTTATTAATGGGGTATCTAAAACCTATTCCATGACAGGCTGGCGTGTTGGCTATGCTGTTGGTGACTCTGAAATTATTGGAGCTATGTCTAAAATTGTTAGCCAAACAACTTCTAATCTAACAACAGCGGCACAATATGCAGCTATCGAAGCTTTAATAGGTAATCAAGATACAGTTGAAGTGATGCGTCAAGCTTTTGAAGAACGCTTGAATACTATTTATCCTTTGTTGGCAAAAGTTCCGGGATTTCATGTTGTTAAGCCAGAAGGTGCCTTCTACTTTTTCCCTAATGTTAAAAAAGCTATGGAAATGAAGGGGTATACCGATGTAACAAAATTTACGACAGCTCTTTTGGAAGAAACAGGTGTCGCTTTGGTAACAGGTGCTGGCTTTGGTGCACCAGAAAATGTCCGTTTGAGTTATGCAACAGATATGGTCACTCTTAAGGAAGCTATCAATCGCATACAAACTTTTATGGGAAAATAGAAAAACAAGTTATGCAACTTAAATAAAAATTAGAAAAGAGATTATTGTGTCTGAAGACTATATATCTATTATTGATGTGAAAAATCATGTCGGTGAGGAAGTTACTATCGGTGCCTGGGTTGCTAATAAATCAGGCAAAGGGAAAATCGCTTTCTTACAGTTGCGTGATGGAACAGCTTTTTTCCAAGCGGTTGCTTTTAAGCCTAATTTTATCGAAAAATTTGGTGAAGAAGCAGGACTTGAAAAATTCAATACTATTAAACATCTTAATCAAGAAACAGCAATTGAAATTAAGGGAATTGTCAAAGAAGACAAACGTTCGAAATTTGGTTATGAGTTGGATGCGACTGACTTAAAAGTCATTGGGACATCTGACAATTATCCTATTACGCCAAAAGAACATGGAACTGATTTTTTGATGGACCATCGCCACCTTTGGCTGCGCTCACGAAAGCAGATGGCCATTATGCAGATTCGTAACGCTGTCATCTATGCTTCTTATGAGTTTTTTGACCAAAACGGCTTTGTCAAATTTGACAGTCCAATCTTATCGGGCAATGCAGCAGAAAACACAACGGATCTTTTTGAGACAGACTATTTTGGTGAGCCTGCTTTTCTCAGTCAGTCAGGTCAGCTCTATTTGGAAGCAGGTGCTATGGCATTTGGCCGCGTCTTTGATTTCGGACCTGTTTTCCGTGCTGAAAAGTCAAAAACACGCCGCCATTTGACAGAGTTTTGGATGATGGATGCAGAATACCCATTCATGTCGCATGAACAGTCCCTTGATTTGCAAGAAGCTTATGTCAAAACGCTCATTCAGGGTGTTCTTGATCGGGCGCCGCAGGCTCTTGGTATCTTAGAACGCGATACGGATTTACTTAGGAAGTATATTGCCCAACCGTTTAAGCGTGTCTCTTATGATGATGCGATTACACTTCTTCAAGAGCACGAAGAAGATGAGGATACTGATTATGAGCATATTGAGCATGGAGATGATTTTGGATCGCCTCATGAAACTTGGATTTCCAATTACTTTGGAATACCAACTTTTGTTGTCAACTATCCAGCTAGCTTGAAAGCCTTTTACATGAAACCGGTACCGGGCAATCCGGATCGTGTTCTCTGTGCTGATTTGCTTGCTCCGGAGGGTTATGGTGAAATCATTGGCGGCTCTGAGCGTGAAACAGATTATAATACTTTACTTGCGAAAATCAAAGAGAATGGACTTAATCCGGATGATTATGCCTTTTATCTCGACCTGCGTCAATATGGTTCTGTTCCGCACTGTGGGTTCGGTCTTGGTTTGGAGCGTATGGTGACTTTTGTAGCAGGAACGAAACACATCCGTGAAGCCATTCCTTTCCCGCGGATGCTCCATAGAATTGAACCATAGATAGTCTTAACTTTATTGCTGAATCTAGTGAAAGTCAACCCTAGATACAAATCTGGTTCAGACCGAGAGGCTGGGAATAAATTCTGTTTCTAGTCAAAAATATTATGATATTTAAAAAGTCTTAAAACCAACATTTTTGATAACTTGATTTTAAGGCTTTTTACTATTTGATGAGTTTTTGCCCAGCCTCTTTTATCGAAGTGAAAACTCTCGTTTGGGGCTTACCTCGTTCGCAAACAAGGAAAACAAAACCGGAATTTACAGAGCTAAATAGATTTTTATGTTGAAAAATAGTCCTGTTTACATTCTAAACAAGTCCTGAGTATAAGGCTGTTCTTTTCTTCTGTAAAGTCCTTGTTTTAATCTTCTGAATATTTTGCTATAATAAAAAGCATCAAGCAGGTACAAAAGGTGCTCTTCAAATAGCTTGAAAATCATCTTTTGTCTCTGTTTCGTTAATAAATTGTCACCGCCTGGAAAAAGACGATGGCCATTATTTCATAGGAGGAAAGGTAATGACAACTACTATAATGGCAAGCTATAGTTATGGTGAGGACTGCTATCAAGAAATTCCCGAAGTCTTAAAACCTTATCATATTAAGCGGGTGGTCTTAATTGGGGGAGAGAGAGCCTTGGCCAGCAGTGAGGATGAGGTTCGCAGTATTTTGGTGCAGGCAGGTATCGAAGTGACGGGCAGCTTTGTCTACGGCGTTGATTCGACACAAACAAACATTGATAAACTGGTAGCTAATCCAGATGTACAGAGAGCGGAAGCTATTTTTGGTTTTGGAGGCGGAAAAGCACTTGATACAGCTAAAATGGTTGCTAAAGAATTGGATAAACCTACCTTTACTTTCCCGACAATTTGCTCTAATTGTTCGGCTGGGACAGCGATTGCAGTCGTTTACAATGATGATCATTCTCTTTTAAAATATGGCTATCCTGATTCGCCGCTTCATATTTTTATTAATACGCGTGTTATTGCACAAGCACCTGAGAAGTATTTTTGGGCAGGTATTGGCGATGGTATTTCAAAAGCTCCTGAAGTTGAGCATGCTATCTTGGAAGCAAAGAAAAAAGGGACAGCAGAGTTTCCTCATACCGCAAGATTAGGTGAGGCTGTGGCACTATCTTCAAAAGAGGCCTTTTATCGTTATGGTCAACAAGGGCTGGAAGATGTACGAAATAACAAAGTATCTCGGGCAGTTGAAGAAATTGCACTTGATATTGTGGTATCAACTGGTTATGCTTCTAACTTGGTCAATCAGCCTGATTTTTACTACAACTCTTGTCATGCCCATGCTTTTTATAATGGCACAACTGCCATCAGGCGCGAAGGAGAATACCTTCATGGTATGGTTGTTTCTTATGGTGTGTTAGTCTTGCATGCATATTTTGATGAACAAGAAGAACTGGAACGTGTGGCTAATTTCAACAAGGCATTAGGATTGCCAATCAGATTGCAGGAACTAGGATTGACTAAGGAAGATATTCCTAAAATTGTTGAAGTTGCCTTAACAACTAATGAATACCGCAATACACCTTTTGACCCTGAAAAATTTGCTCAAGCTATCCGTACGGTTGATTATCTCGGTCAGCAATTATAAATGAGATAAAAAAGAAAGAAGGAAAAAATATGAAAAAACTTCATACTGATAAAGCACCTGCAGCAATTGGACCTTATGTTCAAGGAAAAATTGTGGGAAATTTACTTTTTGCTTCTGGTCAGGTTCCCTTGTCACCAGAAACCGGTCAAGTGATTGGGACAACTATTGAAGAACAGACCCAACAGGTCTTAAAAAATATTTCAGCTATTTTAACTGAGGCTGGAACAGACTTTGATCATGTCGTCAAAACAACATGCTTCTTGAGTGATATTGATGATTTTGTCCCTTTTAATGAGGTATATGCAACAGCTTTTAAATCTGATTTTCCAGCGCGTTCAGCCGTTGAAGTGGCGCGTTTGCCCAAAGATGTTAAGATTGAAATTGAGGTTATTGCTGAACTTATTTAAAGAGTTTTTAATAGTGAATCAAAAAGAGCACTTGGCAAAATTTATTGATGGATCAAATGATTAATCATAAGAAAGCCGTTCTGAGAATAAGTCATTCTCAGGCTCTTTTCTGGTTAGGGTGGAGAAAAATATGACGACGGTTTTGAATAAGAAACAAACTTATAAAGATATTTTTGATGGCCGCAGTTATCAAAAAGTAGATGGTGCCTTATTTAAAAATTTAGATCAAGGGATTAAAAATGAGTTATTAGAGGATTATCCTAAGCTTAAGGATGATGATTTTATTGCTTATGTGCATTTAACAAAGTATAGTCTTAGATATATGGGTAAAATTATTGTTCGGGCTCAGGAAAAAAATGAGAGCATCAAAGGTTATGTAACAGCTCTCAGTCAGGAAAAAGACAATATTAATGTTGATGAGCAACTGCAGGCAAAGATTACCTTTGGACAAAAAATTGCCGATGCTGTGGCTAAATTTGGCGGTTCTTGGACCTTTATTATTTCTTTTATTTTATTGATGGCAGCTTGGATGCTAATCAATCAGTTGCGACTGTTTGGTCTGCATTTTGATGTCTATCCTTTTATTTTACTCAACCTTGCTCTATCCACTCTAGCAGCAGTGCAGGCTCCGCTCATTATGATGAGTCAAAATCGGGCGGCAGAATATGACCGTTTGCAAGCTTTGAATGATTTTAATGTTAATAAGAAATCTGAAGAAGAAATCCGTTTTCTGCATGCTAAATTGGATCATATTGTTCAGCAAGACCAAAGTGAGCTGTTAGAAATACAAAAACTACAGACAGAAATGCTGGCAGCTATTAGCCGTCAGTTGACACGTTTAGAAAGCATGCAAAATCAAATGGAGGGAGTGAAGGAAGAAAATGAGTGAGAAAAAAATTGATTTGGTTATTGTGACCGGTATGAGTGGGGCCGGTAAGACAGTTGCCATTCAGTCTTTTGAAGACTTGGGTTATTTTACCATTGACAATATGCCGCCAGCATTGGTTCCCAAATTTTTGGAATTAGTTGAAAGCAGCGGTGAAAATGATAAAGTGGCTTTGGTAGTTGATATGCGTAGCCGTCTCTTTTTTAAGGAAGTCAGTTCTATTTTAGATAAGATTGACTTAAATGAGACAATTAATTTTCGCATTCTATTTTTGGATGCAACAGATAGCGAATTGGTTTCACGGTATAAGGAAACACGTCGCAGTCATCCTTTGGCTACAACTGGCCGTGTTCTAGATGGAATTGCTCTTGAGAGGGAATTGTTAGCTCCTTTAAAGAATCTCAGCCAAAATGTTGTTGATACGACCGATTTAACACCGCGTCAACTCCGTAAAACCATTTCCGATCAATTTTCTGTTGAGAAGAGTCAAACGAGTTTCCGCTTAGAAGTTGTCAGCTTTGGATTCAAATATGGTTTACCTTTGGATGCAGATCTAGTTTTTGATGTGCGTTTTCTGCCTAATCCGTACTATAAACCAGAACTGCGAGATAAAACAGGACTGGATAAAGATGTCTCGGATTATGTCATGCAGCATCAGGAGTCAGAAGAATTTTATCAACACTTATTGGCTTTGTTAGCGCCTATTTTACCGGGTTATCAAAAGGAAGGGAAATCTGTTCTGACTATTGCTATTGGCTGTACAGGCGGTCAGCACCGCAGTGTAGCTTTTGCTCATCGGCTGGCTCAAGATTTAGGACAAAATTGGACGGTTAATGAGAGCCATCGTGATAAAAATCGGCGTAAAGAGACGGTGAATCGTTCATGAGAAAACCTAAAATAACTGTTATTGGCGGTGGAACCGGGATACCTGTTATTCTCAACAGTCTGCGTCATGAAGAGGTAGATATCACAGCAATCGTTACTGTAGCAGATGATGGCGGCAGTTCTGGTGCTATCCGTCATGTTATGCAATTAACACCTCCAGGAGATCTTAGAAATGTCTTAGTTGCTATGAGTGATATGCCAAAATTTTATGAGAGAATCTTTCAATATCGCTTTAACGCTGAAGACGGGGCATTAGCTGGTCATCCTTTGGGAAATTTAATCATTGCAGGTATTTCTGAGATGCAGGGTTCCACTTACAATGCTATGCAGATATTGTCAAAATTTTTCCATACAACAGGTAAGATTTATCCTTCAAGTGAAAAGGCTTTAACGCTTCATGCTGTTTTTCAGGATGGGCAAGAAGTGGTTGGTGAAAGTCAGATTGCCAAGCATAAAGGAATGATTGATCATGTCTATGTGGCTAATAGCTATGACGATGCTAAGCCGACTGCCAGTCGTAAGGTTGTTGATGCTATTATGGAAAGTGATATGATTGTTCTAGGTCCGGGTTCGCTCTTCACTTCTATTCTCCCAAACTTAGTCATTGATGAAATTGGAAAAGCACTCTGTGAGACCAAGGCAGAAGTAGCCTATGTCTGCAATATTATGACTCAATATGGTGAAACGGAACACTTTACAGATGCTGATCATGTGCGAGTTCTCAATCGTCATTTGGGGCAAAACTTTATTGATACCGTTTTGGTTAATGTAGAAAAAGTTCCTCAAGATTATATGAATTCTAATCAATTTGATGAATACCTCATTCAAGTAGAGCATGACTTTGCTGGACTTCAAGAGCAGGTACCCCGAGTAGTTTCTTCTAATTTTCTTTGTTTGGAAAATGGCGGTGCTTTTCACAATGGTAAAAGTGTTGTGGATGAATTGATGAATTTAATCAAGGTGAAAGAGCTATGAGTTTTACCACACAGGTGAAAGAAGAAATCTTAAATTTGGATTCAGCTGACAAAAATGAATTGTCGGCTATTATTAAAATGTCAGGGAGTTTAGGCTTGGCAGATAAAAAGCTCAGTTTATCCATCATTACTGAAAATGCTAAAATTGCTCGCCATATTTACGCATTATTGGAGCGACTCTATCGGATTAATCCTGAGATAAAGTATCATCACAAAACCAACTTGCGAAAAAACCGTGTTTATACTGTTTTTTTAGATGACAATGTTGAACAAATATTAGCCGATTTACAGCTTTCGGATTCTTTTTTTGGAATTGAAACTGGCATTGAACAGCAAATTTTATCTGATGATAATGCTGGCCGTTCTTATTTGAAAGGAGCCTTCCTTTCCACTGGATCCATTCGAGATCCTGAATCGGGCAAATATCAGTTGGAGATTTTCTCTGTTTATCTTGATCATGCTGAAGATTTAGCAAAACTAATGCAAAAGTTTATGTTAGATACCAAGGTGATTGAACATAAACATGGTGCAGTTACTTATTTGCAAAAAGCAGAAGATATCATGGATTTTCTGATTATTATCGGCAGTATGGAAGGTATGGAAGCTTTTGAAAATATTAAGGTTATGCGCGAAACAAGAAATGATGTCAACCGTACCAGTAATGCCGAAACAGCTAATATTGCTAAGACGATTAATGCTAGTATCAAAACGATTAATAATATCAACAAAATAAAAGAAACTGTTGGTTTGGAAAGTTTACCAATAGAATTGCAGCAGATTGCCCAAATCAGAGCAGCCCATCCTGACTTTTCTATCCAGCAGATTGCTGATAGCTTAGCTGTACCCTTAACCAAGAGCGGCGTTAATCATAGGTTAAGAAAAATTAATAAAATTGCTGAAGATTTATAATAAAGAAAGGAATTGAATAAGGATTAAACGCTGTGTCAAAAAACAGAAATCTTAGAGACTGATGACTCTTTAGTCTTATCTTATTTTGACCTTTCGTTTTTGACGCCCTTTGTATCTTACTAACTGAACACGTCCTAAAAGCGTCGTGAAAAAGATAAACTTCCTTGTGTGCAAGTCACACGGCGTCAGTTTCCTATTTTCATCTCGCTTTCTTGACGGGCTTTGTATCTTGATTTAATTGAACACGGGCTGCAGATTGTGGCAAAAAGATGAGTCCTCCTAGAATCTTAATGATTCCGCGTCGTACTCCCTATTTTGCCTTTATCCGCTTAACGCCCTTTGTATCTTAATTTAAGGAGGAATATGATGACTTGTACAACTATTCTTGTTGGAAAAAAGGCCAGTTATGATGGTTCTACCATTATTGCCAGAACAGAAGATTCACAAAATGGTGTCTTTTGTCCTAAAAAATTTGAAGTGATAAAATCAGAAGATCAACCAAAGCATTATCGATCGGTTTTATCAAATTTTGAAATAGATTTACCTGATAACCCTTTATCCTATACTTCCGTTCCCAATGCTTTAGATAATGAAGGTATTTGGGCTGAAGCTGGTATTAATGCTGCTAATGTTGCTATGAGTGCCACAGAGACCATCACAACTAATGCACGTGTGTTGGGAGCAGATCCTTTAGTAGCATCAGGTATTGGGGAAGAAGATATGCTGACTTTGGTTTTGCCTTATATTCAGTCAGCGCGTGAGGGTGTTGAGCGTCTGGGCAAACTTCTGGAAGAATATGGTACATATGAATCCAATGGTATAGCTTTTTCAGATATCAATGAAATTTGGTGGTTGGAAACAATTGGAGGACATCATTGGATTGCTCGCCGTGTTCCCGATGATGCTTATGTTACTAATCCTAATCAGTTAGGGATTGATCATTTTGAGTTTAATAATCCCGATGATTATCACTATTCCAATGATTTAAAAGATTTCATAGCTGACAATCATCTTGATTTGACTTATTCAAATGAGCACTTTAATCCTCGTTATGCTTTTGGCAGTCAAAAAGATAAGGATAGACATTACAATACACCACGTTCTTGGGCTATACAGCGCTTTTTAAATCCAGAAATCGAACAAGATCCACGGAGTTTCTTTATTCCTTGGTGTCGAAAGCCTTATCGTAAGATTACGGTGGAAGACATTAAGTATGTTTTGAGCAATCACTATCAAGATACAAATTTTGATCCTTATGGATCAGAAGGAGACCGCCTTAGTCAAACAACTTTTAGAACCATTGGTATTAATCGAACCAGCCAGACAGCTCTTTTGCAATTACGTCCTAATCAAACACCAGAAACTAGGGGGATTCAATGGCTTTCCTATGGTTCCATGCCTTTTAATACGATGGTGCCTTTCTTTACGCAAGTTTTAAAAACACCAGCTTATTTTGCCAATACCAGTGCAAGGGTGACAACAGATAATTTTTATTGGACTAACCGTTTAATTGCAGCCCTTGCCGATTCACATTATCATAGACATGAAGGAAATTTAGAAGCCTATGTTGAGAAAACAATGGCAGCAGGGCATGCTATGATCCACCGTGTTGATGAAGCTTTAGCAAAAGGAGAAGAAGTTGATTTTGAGGGGGAAAATCAAGCCATGAGTGATTTTATTGAGGAACAAACACAGGTTCTTCTGGAACAAATTCTCTTTGATGCTAGTAATCTGATGACCAATCGCTATGGTGTTAGTGATTAGTTTTAAATGATTATTTTTCCAAATATGAACACCTAAAAAATAGAGAAGCTAAACTTTATATGATTTTCAAGTTAGATGTTTTCTGTCCAATTCTTGGGATCAGTATAGTAAGTTTTTCAGCTTCTTTTTTATGCTAAAAATTTTGAAATATAAAAGCTTGCAAAAATTTTGAAATATGGTATACTTAACCAGTAAATAATTAACTGGTTAAGTAAAGGAGTTTAAAATGCGGAAAAAACCTTTTATTATCGTTTCTCTTCTGTTAGTCATTTTAGCGGTTGTGATAGCTTTTCTATTGGCAAAAGATGGAGAGAAGAGAAGTAATGGTAAACTTAATGTGGTCACAACCTTTTATCCTATGTATGAATTTACAAAAAATGTTGTTGGTGATCAAGGCAAGGTGTCTCTATTGATTAAGGCAGGAACGGAAGTTCATGATTTTGAACCTTCAACCAAAGATGTGACAAGGATTCAAGAGGCAGATACTTTTGTTTATGATTCTGACAGTATGGAAACTTGGGTTAAATCTGTTAAAAAATCTGTTGATACCCAAAAAGTGCCATTTGTAAAAGCAACAGGTAATATGATTTTAGCACCAGGAGTAACAGAAGAAGAAGGACATGGTCACAAAGGGCATCACCATGCTTATGATCCCCACGTTTGGCTGTCACCAAAACGTGCTATTAAGTTGGTGGAAAATATCCGTGACGCTCTTTCTAAAAAATTTCCTCGCCGTGCCAAAATCTTCAAGAAAAATGCAGCAAACTATATTGACAAACTTCAGACCTTGGACAAGGAATACGCAGAAGGTCTTGCAAATGCCAAGCAAAAATCTTTTGTTACGCAGCATGCGGCCTTTGGCTATTTAGCGCTTGATTATGGCTTGACTCAAATTCCAATTACAGGTTTAACAGCTGAGTCTGAACCTTCAGCTAAACGTTTGGCAGAACTTTCTAAATATGTTAAAGAGTATGGCATTAACTATATTTACTTTGAGGAAAACGCTTCATCAGCTGTTTCTAAAACTTTAGCTGATGAAGCTGGTGTTAAAACAGCTGTGCTTAGTCCGCTTGAAAGTTTAACACAAAAGCAAATGGATGCAGGGGAAAATTATTTCTCCGTAATGCGTGCTAATCTAAAAGCTTTGAAAAAAACAACAGATTCTGCCGGTAAAGAAATCAAACCTGAAATGGATAGCGACAAGACAGTTGCTAATGGATATTTTAAAGATAAGAGTATCAAGAATCGCAAATTATCTGATTGGTCAGGAAAATGGCAATCTATTTATCCTTATTTAGAAAATGGAACCCTTGATAGTGTCTGGGATTATAAGGCCAAATCTAAAAAAGACATGACAGCTCAAGAGTACAAAGAATACTATACTAAGGGTTACAAGACAGATGTTGAAAAAATTACGATTGATGGTAAGAAGAACACTATTACTTTTGTGCAAAAGGGTAAGGAGCACAAATATACTTACAAATATGTAGGTTATAAAATTCTTACTTATAAAAAAGGAAATCGTGGTGTACGTTATCTCTTTGAAACTAAGGATAAAGGGGCTGGAGAATTCAAATATGTTCAGTTTAGTGACCATGGCATTAAATCACAAAAAGCAGAACACTTCCATCTTTTCTGGGGCAGCGAAAGTCAAGATAAGTTATTGGAAGAAATGGAAAATTGGCCAACCTATTATCCAGCTAATTTGACAGGCCGACAAATTGCTCAAGAAATTGTAGCTCATTAATAACTTTTAGCCAAAAGATAAAGAAATAGTCTTTCATGATTGTATGAAACCATGGAGGGCTATTTTTTATATACTTTGCAGAATGAAACTTGCTTATTTTCAGAATATTTTATAAACTAAATGCCTAAACAAAATTTTTTTTCGAAAGGATAGATATAGATGACAAAAAAAGAAGTTGGCCATAACTTTCTGGCTCGTTTAGGCAAGAAACGTTTACGTCCCGGTGGAATTACAGCCACCAATTGGTTAATAGAACAAGGACAGTTCAGTAAGGACAGCCACGTGTTGGAAGTCGCTTGCAATATGTGTACAACCTCGATAGAACTGGCGCAAACTTATGGCTGTTCAGTTGAAGGTGTAGATAGGGATCCTAAGGCCTTGGAAAAAGCGCGTGCTAATATCTGTGAAGCAGGCTTGGATGAATTGGTTCATGTGCAGCAAGCTAACGCTATGAAACTGCCTTTTCCCGATGATTCTTTTGATATTATTATTAATGAAGCCATGTTGACCATGTTAGGCGATGAAGCCAAGATTAAGGCTATTAAGGAATATTTGCGTGTTTTGAAACCCGGCGGACGTCTCTTAACGCATGATGTTTCTTTTACAGAAGAAAGGATGGGAGAACAATTAGCAAGTTTGCGGCAAACCATCAATGCTAATGTTGAGCCCCTGCATGTTGCTAACTGGCAAAAGTTGTTTGAAGAGCAGGGCTTCTCATCTGTCAAACTGAATTATGGTAAAATGACCCTTATGTCTATTCCGGGAATGATTAAGGATGAAGGGTTTTGGGGAACGCTGAGAATCACTTACAGAGGTTTGAAAAAAGAAAATCGTCAGCAATTTCTAAAAATGTACCGTTTCTTTAATAAAGCAGGAAAAGATTTGACCTATATTGCGGTTTGTAGCACAAAATAATATACTAGAAGTAGAATGAAATTTATTAACGGCGCTAAAAGAAAGGAGTCTTTATGGTTTATATTGACAAGATTCAGCACAGTCAGGTATTAGACTTAAAAACAGAAGTTCCAATTGAAGAAGAGCAAATGCTCAGTAAAACCTTGGTTCAACGAAAAGACTTGGGCATGACTGTTTTTTCCTTAGATAAAGATCAAGAAATTAGTCGACATTCTTCACCCGGTGATGCTATGGTTAATATTTTGAGTGGTTTAGCTGAAATCACCATTGATGAAGAAGTCTTTGAAGTAGCAGCTGGTCAGACCATTGTTATGCCAGCCAATATTCCGCATAGTCTGTATGCAAAAGAGGCCTTTCAAATGCTGCTAGTTGTTGTAAAGCCAGAGGTGGATCATGATTGAAAATCTCTTCGAACTGGTTAAATATCATGAGGGACAAATTGCCAGTCGCTCATTGAATAAAAAGTTGGAAATAGAAAACCCTATTACTCTCTATGCTATGCCAGCTGGTGAGTCTATTAGCAATGAAAGCAGCAAATTAACCAAATTGATTCAGGTTTTAGAAGGCAGTCTGCAAGTGGAAATAGCAGGAGAGAAGCATATCCTTAACCAGCAGGGCTTGATTAGCATTGCTGCCAATCAGGTACACAATCTCTATGCCCTTGAAAACAGTAAGGTGTTGCAGATAGAAGTGGCATGATAAAGAAATTGATACAAACAAAAAACCTTGCCAATGCAAGGTTTTCTTTCTTATTTGAGACCGTATTTTTTGTTGAAACGGTCGACACGTCCATCTGCTTGTGTGAATTTTTGACGTCCTGTATAGAATGGATGTGAGTCTGATGAAATTTCAACGCGGATAAGTGGATAAGTTTCGCCTTCAAATTCAACGGTTTCTTTTGACGTCTTAGTTGAACCGCTGAGGAATTGGTAACCCGTTGAAGTATCCATAAAGACAACTGGACGGTATTCTGGATGAATATCTTTTTTCATTTTTAAAAATTTCCTTTCTGCCATAGCTCTTTTCGAGCCATAGTTAGTAACCATTTTATTTTAACAAAAAAGTTGACGACTGACAAGCTTTTTATACTATTTTAGCAGATTTTTTAATTCCTGATAAATGTCCTCATTTTCTGCCAAACTATAAGAATTGGCACCACTTGCTAATGGATGGCCGCCACCAGCATGTCTTTTGGCAACTTCATTGATGACAGTGGACTTGCTGCGTAGGCGTACGCGGTAATGGCCATCTGCTTGTTCCACAAAAATGGCCCAAACTTGGACAGTATCAATTTTCCCTGGGCTAGAAACGATAGCAGATGTTTCGGCGTCAGTCAAATTAAATTTTTTCAGGATTTTCTGGCTTAGAATAATACGTGCTGCACCGTTTTTATCAATTTCAAGATTTTCAAAAACGTAAGCTTGTAATTTGGCAATTTTATAAGGGAAAGAATCCATTTGACGTGCTAAGGCAGCAAAATCAAAGTCATATTTGAGGAGCTCACTGGCAATGATAAATGTTTTTGACGTTGTTGCTGGATAAAGAAAGCGCCCTGTATCACCAAGAATCCCTGCATAAAGCAAACGGGCTGCTTGATCTGAAAGTTTCAATTGATTTTGCAGGGCAAAGTCAGTGATAATTTCACTAGCACTAGAAGCCTTGGTATCAACATAAGATAAGTCACCATAATGGTCTTCATTGGGATGGTGATCGATTTTAATAAGAAAGTTACCATTTAAATAGCGTTGATCATCAATACGCGGACGATTAGCTGTGTCAACAACGATGACCAAAGCTCCTTCATAATCCTTATCAGATACGTCATCCATTTGAGCCAGCCAAGAAAGGCTAGGTTCATTATAACCTGTTACTTTCACCGTCTTTTGGGGGAAATTGCTTGTAATCACTTCTTTCAAGCCGACCTGACTGCCTAATGCGTCAGGGTCTGGTTTCATATGGCGGTGAATAATAATGGTGTCATAAGCTTTGATTTTAGCTAGAATAGTTTTAAAAGCAGTCATAAATTCCTCAATTCATTTTTTTACATTATATCATAGAAAAAGCCAATCTTAGAAAGGATTGACTCTTATTTTTATTTGATAGCTTTATAATCAACTTCCAATGCTCGCTTGACAGCTGGACGCTGAGCGATTCTTTCAGTCCAGTCTAATAAGTGTTGATAGGTGCCTAAAGCGAGAAATTTATAAGCTCCTTCATAAAGGGCATCTTGTGCTAAACGTCCATACCAAGACCAGATAGCTATATCGGCAATGGTATAATCTTCACCTGCAATGTAGGGCTTATTAGCTAATTCTTTATCCAATAAGTCCAATTGACGCTTGGTTTCTATGGTAAAACGATTGATAGGATATTCTAATTTTTCAGGAGCATAGCTAAAAAAGTGACCGAAACCGCCGCCAACAAAGGGAGCAGCCCCCATTTGCCAGAAGAGCCAGTTAAGAACTTCTGTTCTTTGTGCCCAATCTTCAGGAATAAGATGGTTAAATTTATCAGCCAAATAAAGTAAGATAGAACCAGATTCGAAGACGCGAATAGCTTCTCTATCAGACTTATCCAAAAGAGCAGGAATTTTAGAATTGGGGTTAATGGCAACGAAATCAGAACCAAATTGGTCGCCATCCATGATTGAAATTTTGAAGAGGTCATAATCTGCTTCTTTGACACCAAGTTCGCGTAACTCTTCCAACATTACGGCTACTTTGAGTCCGTTAGGAGTTCCTAATGAGTAAACCTGTAATGGTTTATCACCTTGGGGTAGTTTTTGGTCAAAACGACTGCCAGCAGTTGGACGATTGATAGCAGAAAATTTTCCTTGGTTGCTTTCCTCAGCTGACCAAACTTTTGGTGGAATATAGTAAGACATCGTTTCTCCTTTCAAATTTTAAGATATTTTCAAAATATAGCACAGAAAAATGAGAAAATCAACTGAAATGTGCTATGATAGATAGCAATAGAAAGTGGAGTCTGATAATGAAAAATACTTTACATGATTTAGTAAAGACCGAATTACACTGCCATTTGGATGGGTCTCTATCATTTGAGACTATTCGAGAATTAGCTGAAATGGCGAATATAGCGCTGCCTGAATCAGATAGTGAACTTGCAAAATTGGTCACTGTTCCTGAGGATTCTGAGACCTTGCTTGATTATTTAAAAACTTTTGACTTTATTCGACCACTGTTACAGACACAAAAAGCGCTTAGTTTAGCAGCTTATGATGTGGCCAAGCAGGCTGCTGCTGAACATGTGCTTTATATTGAAATTCGCTTTGCTCCTGAATTATCTATGGATAAGGGATTGAGTGCTGTTCAGGTAGTTGAGGCGGTTGAAAAGGGTCTGCAAAAGGCTCAAAGGGATTTTAATATTGTTGCCAAGGTTTTAATTTGTGGGATGAGACAGTCCTCAAAACAGTTGACAAAAGAGATTTTTCGTCAAATTAACCAAGCCAAAAGTTTAGAATTTGCAGGCTTTGACTTTGCAGGAAATGAACATGATTTTCCGCCACAAGAAATAGCAGATCTCATTCGTTTTACGCAAAGATTGGATCGTCCTATGACTTTTCATACTGGTGAATGTGGCTGTCCTAACCATATTGCCCAATCAATTGCCTTAGGAATCAAACGTTTGGGGCATGTCACAGCTATCCATGACCATCCGAAATTGATAGCAGACTTTGTTGAGAATAAAGTGACAGCAGAACTTTGCCTAACCAGTAACCTTCAAACTAAGGCAGCCAAATCTCTAGCGGAATTTCCCTATCAAGAGCTCTATGAAGCTGGTGCTAAGATAACAATTAACACGGATAACCGTACTGTCTCCAATACCAATTTAACGAAGGAATATCAGTTATTTGTGGATTATTTCGGAACCAGTTTGGCAGATTTTTATCACTTTAATCAAAATGCGATTGAGGCATCTTTTGCCTCTGAAGCTGAAAAGGCAGAACTTTTGGCTGAACTGAAAAAGGCCTATGGACAGACTGATTAAATTTTTAAAAGTCGAAAAACTGTGTTATAATCAAATTATTATTATTTTGGAGGGTATTATGGCTTTCGCTAAGATTGTTTTTGCTAGTATGACAGGAAATACGGAGGAAATTGCTGATATTGTTGCTCAGAAACTTGAGGAGCTAGGACATACGGTTGATGTTGATGAATGCACCACTGTTGATGCTGATGAATTTCAAGATGCTGATATTGCTATTGTAGCAAGCTATACTTATGGTGATGGCGAGCTTCCTGATGAAATTGTCGATTTTTATGAAGATTTGCAAGACTTAGATTTATCTGGGAAAATCTATGGTGTTGTTGGTTCAGGAGATACCTTCTATGATTATTTCTGTAAGGCTGTTGATGATTTTGAAATGGCTTTCGAAGGAACAGGGGCGACAAAGGGGGCAGAATCTGTTAAGGTTGACTTAGCAGCGGAAGATGAAGACATTGAAAATCTCGAAAAATTTGCCCAAGAAATTGCTGAAAAGGCAGAATAAGTTATCTTTATCAATGATAAAAGTAAAGCAGTTCACTCTTAGTTTAGACTGTTTTGCTTTTTTGTTTTATAACTGAATTTTCACGAGAAAAAGAGTATAATGAAAAAGAAAGCGAATTCTTTCAGTGTTAATAGGTCTACTTTTAGATATGAGGTGATGCAGATTGAAGAATAGAGATTATGCTTTCGGTTTTCACGATGATGTCAAGCCTCTTTACTCAACAGGTAAAGGGCTGACAGAAGAAGTTGTTAGAGATATTTCCGAAATCAAAAACGAACCTCAGTGGATGCTGGATTATCGTTTACGTTGTTTGGAACTTTTTTACAAATTGCCCATGCCTAAATGGGGTCCAGATTTGTCTGGTATCAATTTTAATGATGTTATTTATTATCAGAAACTTAGCGGTCAGCCTTCTAGAAGCTGGGATGATGTGCCTGACGATATCAAAAAAACGTTTGAGCGTTTAGGTATTCCCAATGCAGAGCGTCAGTTTTTATCTGGTGCAGTAGCCCAATATGAGTCAGAAGTGGTTTACCACAATATGAAAGAAGAATTTGAAAAAATGGGCATTATTTTTACTGATACGGATACGGCCTTGCAGGAGTATCCCGACCTTGTGAAAAAGTATTTTGCGTCAGTTGTTTCGCCTGCTGAGCATAAATTTGCAGCTTTAAATGGCGCTGTCTGGTCAGGCGGAACGTTTATTTATGTTCCCAAAGGGGTTCAATGTCAGATTCCTGTGCAGACTTATTTTCGTATTAATGGAGAGAATGCTGGTCAATTTGAACGTTCGCTCATGATTATTGAAGAAGGAGCTTCTATTCAATATATTGAAGGTTGTACGGCTCCAACCTACTCAACCAATAGTTTGCATGCAGCGACTGTTGAAATTATTGTCAAACGTGATGCTTCTTTTCGTTACACCACTATTCAAAATTGGTCTGATAATGTCTATAATCTTGTTACTGAAAGAGGCACGGTAGAAGAAAACGGAACCTTAGAATGGATTGATGGTAACTTAGGTAGCAAAGTTAATATGAAATATCCTTGTTCGATTTTAAATGGCAGGCAGGCTAGAACCTCTGTTTTATCTATGTCTTTTGCTAATTATGGTCAGCATTTGGATGCAGGCTGCAAGGTTTATCACAATGCTCCGCGGACTTCAAGTACGTTGATTTCTAAATCAGTTGCCAAAGATGGCGGTAAAACCGATTATCGAGGTTCTGTTACTTTTGGAAAAAACAGTGCTGGTTCTAAATCACATATTGAATGTGATACGATTTTAATGGATGGCGAGTCTAGTTCAGATACGATCCCTTTCAATGAAATCCACAATTCAGATGTTTCTTTGGAGCATGAAGCAAAGGTTTCTAAAGTATCTGAAGAACAACTTTATTATATTATGAGCCGTGGGATTAGTGAGGAAGAGGCAACTGCTATGATTATCAATGGTTTCATGGATCCTATTACTAAAGAACTTCCGATGGAATACGCTGTAGAATTAAATGCACTTATTAATATGAGTATGGAAGGTTCGGTTGGTTAGAAAAATCTTGTTAAATAATGAACTTAGGAGTTGGAAGATAAGCATTCTTAAACTCCTAAGCTAGATTGTTTGCTTGAAGGGCAGAAACAGTAGTTAGATTTACTGACAAGTATACAGTGCTTATCGTCAGTTGGCTGATTATAAAGCTTTGTGTAAACTTCCACGAGATTCTAATTCAAATAATCTTAAACATTGCGATTATATTGCTTGTTTTTTCATGCTTATCTGTAAATTTACTGTCAATCGTATTCATTTTTAATAATTAGCGCGTAAGAGAAAGTTTTAAGAGTTAGGAAGACCCTTTGGTGAAGGGAAAGGATGGGTTGAAAAGATACTTGAATTTTCTGTTGCTTTCTTTTATAATAGGCAGACAATACAATATGATTTATTAATGCTATTTAATTCGTTTTAGAGAAATACTATGAAGAAAATACATGTAAGATATAAGCAAATTAGACGCTTTTTTCTTTTACTGGGACTTGTGATTATTGCTGCCTATGTAGCCTTTGTCCTCTATCGCTATTGGGATCATTGGCTTCTTTTAAGCTATCCCCAAAAAGCGATAGAGAATTTTGAGCAGCAATTTCGTTCGGAAAATCTCTTTAATTTTCTCGTTTTAACTGTTTTAACGAGTTTAACAGCAGCCATTCCTTTTTTATCTAGTTCTGTTTTATCTGTTTTTAATGGGGTAGTTTTTGGACCGTGGATTGGCGTTTTGATGAATACCATAGGGAATATCTTAGGACATTTTTTTCTGATTCAGATGATGTCACGTGTTGATTTGACTGAAAGAGACAGTAAATTTAATCATCATCTTGAAAGACTCTCTCAAATAAAAAATCCTTATCTTGCTCTGACATTGGGCTATATGATACCTTTTATTCCCTCTTTTTTAGTTGATTATATGGTTCTGGATACAAAAATACCTTGGCACCGTTGGCTGCCTTGCCTCACCTTAGGTGTTATACCAACCAGTATCCTTTATGCATTTGGAGGCCACGCCATTATAGCTGGAAATATGAAACAATTAATACTGATTGTTTTACTTGCATTGATATTACTGGCTATTTATAAACGATTTGAAAAAAAGAAAGGCTAGAAGCAAGGCCTTTTTTTTGTTATAATTTAAGTAAAAGGAGAGGCTATGGACTTACAAGAAATTAGGTCACAAATTGATGATGTGGATAAAGAATTGGTGCAGTGTTTAGAAAGACGAATGACTTTGGTTAGTCAGGTTGCTGATTATAAAAAAGCAACTGGTAAATCGGTCTTAGATACAAAGCGTGAACAAATCTTGTTGGAAAAAGTAGCAGGCCTTGTTGTCAATGATACATATCGCTCCACCATTTCAGCTATCTTTGCTGATATTTTAAAACATTCTAGGAATTATCAAAGGAGAGCATTAGATGGGGATTAAGATCAAGTCTTTTCTTGATTTAAAGAAAAACAGTCATCTGTTGTTCATCTCGGGTGCAGCTATTTTAGTTGGTTTGTTGGTTGGCATCGTTGATATGATTTTTGGAATTGTCTTAAATACTCTGACTGCTTTTCGAGAAACGCATTTTTTATATTTGATTCCTTTTCTTTTTCTAGCAGGTCTTTTGATTGTTTTTATATATGATCATTTTGGTGGTAAAAGTATCAAAGGAATGAGTTTGGTTTTTGATGTTGCTGATGAAAGAGAAGTGACTATTCCTAAAAGATTGGTTCCATTAGCTATTTTTTCCACTTGGCTAACTCATCTTTTTGGTGGCAGCGCTGGTCGAGAAGGAGTGGCTATTCAGGTAGGAGCAGCTTTGTCTCATGCGTTCTCACCTGTTTTTAAATTTGAAGAGTCTTCTAGAAGTTTTTTGATTATTGGAATCGCTGCTGGCTTTGCAGGTTTATTTCAAACGCCCATGGCAGCCATATTATTTGCCCTTGAGGTTCTTGTTATTGGCCGATTGGAATTATCAACCTTATTACCCACCAGCCTAGCTGCTTATACTGCCAGCTATACCTCTCAATTATTGGGGTTAAAAAATTTTACCCATCTTATTAAAGTTCACATGACGTTAAATCCTGTCTTATTTGTGAAATTTGCTTTATTAGGCATTATCTTTGGTTTAGTTGGAACATCATTTGCTTACTTACTGAGAAGAACAAAATTAAGTTTAATATTACGCTTTAAAAGACCCTATCAACGTATTATGATCGTAGGGCTTTTACTAAGTGTTTTGTTTACTGCTGCTGGTATGGGGCGTTACTCAGGGCTGAGTACTGATTTGGTTACTGCTAGTTTTGCTAAAGGAACAGTCTATCCTTTTGATTGGCTGTTTAAATTAATTCTAACAGTATTAACCTTATCAGCAGGTTATCAAGGCGGTGAGGTGATGCCTATGTTTACCATTGGTGCAACACTTGGTGCGGTATTAGCCCCCCTATTTCATTTACCAATAGCTTTTGTTGCAGCTTTGGGTTATGCTAGTGTATTTGGCAGTGGAACCAGTACCTTTTTAGCACCAATTTTTATCGGTGGTGAAATTTTTGGCTTTGAAAACATTCCTTACTTTTTTATTGTGGTTTGTTTTGCCAGCATTGTTAAAAAACAAATCAGTGTTTATGGTGCACAAAAAGTTACTGCTTAATATCACCTGATTAATTAAAAAGAAGAATCCTATTGATAAGATAAGTATCCTTTTCTTATCACGTATTTTATAAAAAGAAAGCATTATGATTGAAAAAAAGATTAAAGAAGCAAATGAACTGTCTTACTCTATTTTGCTTTACTTAGCTTTTATGGGATTGCTAATTGGTGCCCTTGTAGGTCTTGTTGATACTATCTTTGGACGAGTTTTAATCTATTTGAGTGCTGTTAGAGATGCTAATCCTTGGTACTGGCTTCCTTTTTTGGGAATCGCTGGTTTAATAATTGTTTATTTATATCAAAAGTGGGGTGCTAAAAGCAGTAAGGGGATGGGTTTAATATTTCAAGTAGGTTTTGAAGAGGAAGACCATATCCCTAAACGCCTCATTCCCATGGTTATTGTCACAACATGGTTGACTCATCTTTGTGGCGGCAGCGCTGGCCGTGAAGGTGTCGCTGTCCAACTAGGTGCGACAGTTTCTCACTGGTTTAGCCGATTATTCCATTTTCCCAATAAATCGCGTATTTTTCTGCTTACAGGAATGGCGGCAGGTTTTGCAGGTTTGTATCAGACGCCCATGGCAGCTATACTATTTGCTTTAGAAGTATTAGTTCTTGGTAATCTAGGACTTTCTGCTTTAGTTCCAATGACCATTGCTTCTTTTACGGCTAGTTTGACCTCTCATAGTCTTGGTTTAGAAAAATTTGCACATACCCTGTCAAGGACAATTTCTTTGACACCGACTGTTTTTATTCAGTTGCTTATTTTAGGACTTATCTTTGGTTTAGCAGGCAATTTATTTGCTTTTTTATTAGCTTGGTGCAAGCAAGTGCAAGCACGCTTGCTTCCTAATCTTTATAGACGTATTTTTATTGTCGGCTTGCTGCTTAGTTTACTTTTTCTAGTCCTTTATCAAGGACGTTATTCTGGTTTGGGGACTAATCTGATTTCTGCTAGCTTTTCTGATGGGAAAATTTATGTCTATGATTGGCTGCTAAAGCTTTTTCTAACAGTTATAACTCTGGCAGCAGGTTTTCAAGGTGGAGAAGTGACGCCTTTATTTGCTATCGGTTCTTCTTTGGGCGTTGTTTTAGCAGGCATTTTTCATCTGCCTTTAGAATTTGTGGCAGCTCTGGGCTATATTTCTGTCTTTGGCAGTGCAACTAATACCTTCTTAGCTCCAATTTTAATTGGTGGTGAAGTCTTTGGTTATCAGAATTTACCAGCTTATTTTATCGCGGTGACCTTTGCTTATGTTGTTAATCGTAAGCAGTCTATTTACTCGCTTCAAAAAATTAGAGATTAGAGAAAAGTAGCTTACTCTTTTTGAGAAAACGCAGCATTCTTAAAAATTGAGTCACATACCTGTTAAAATATTTTCCTTTACAATCAAGATGAAATTTGTTACAATACTTTTTGTGTGTAATGGACGCACGAAAACGGCTAATCCGCTGAGACAGAGCACTTATGATTAGTAAGAGAAGGAGAATAAAAAATGAATCCATTAATCCAAAGTTTGACCGAAAGTCAACTCCGTACAGACATTCCTAACTTCCGCCCTGGTGACACTGTTCGTGTTCACGCAAAGGTTGTTGAAGGAAACCGTGAACGTGTCCAAATTTTTGAAGGTGTTGTCATTTCCCGTAAAGGTCAAGGTATCTCAGAAATGTATACTGTTCGTAAGATTTCAAGCGGTGTTGGTGTTGAACGTACTTTTCCAACTCACACACCACGTGTTGAAAAAATCGAAGTGACTCGTCATGGTAAAGTTCGTCGCGCTAAATTGTATTACCTTCGTGCATTGCAAGGTAAAGCTGCACGTATCAAGGAAGTCCGTCAATAGGAACGGTCTATTAGATTGTCTAGATTGAAGAAATGGTTTCTTCAATCTTTTTTATTGACAAAATAAAGACTCTTAAAATACTGTTATATCGGCAATTCTAAGAGTTCATAATTATTTTCTTCTATCCCAAAGTTTTTCTATATTTTGAAAGACTGGAACCAAAGTGTTCCACTCTTTTTTATTTGTCTTCAGAATTCAATGGCCTGTCTTCCAAATGATCGGATAAATTTTTGAACATATCATTCAAAGTAGACAGACGTTTTTCAACTTTTTTAACAGAAGCTTCTAAGGTGAAACCTTCTTCTAGCATTTCTTGAATTAAAAGTATTTTTTTGATATTCATATAATCATATCTTCTGGTTGTTCCCCCTTTATTGTTTTGAGAGTGGATGATTCCTTTTTCTTCCCAATAACGGATTTTTCGAATAGGGATACCAGTGATTTTAGAAACCTCACCGATACCGACAACTAATTTTTTTAGGAGTTTGACATCTAATAATGCCGAATAATCTTCGTTTCTTTTTTCCATAAAACAAGTCCTTTTAAGTTTTGTTGATACCTCTATTTTACAATATTGAGAGTAGAACTACAATTTTTCTTGACTTAAATATGTATTTATATTACAATCAATGTAGTTTTTCTACATAAAATGTTTATTTGTTTCGGGGAGGGATTGGAAATGAAAGAAAATCAATTCAAAATAAATGAAATAAGTTTAGCTATTCTATTATTTTGGTGTGGCCTTATAGTTGTCGCCAGTAATTATATAACGATTCCTTTAATGTCTGCTTTTACTCAGCAGTTTCATGTTAGTGCAGAACAGACAGCTTGGTTGGGAACCAGTTTTTCTTTCGCCTATGCTTTAAGCTGTCTCTTAGTTGGTGTTTTATCTGATCGATTTGGCAAAAAAAGAATTATGGTTGGAGGGTTGATCTTATTATCAGTTATTACTCTTATCATTCCTTTTGGCAATCAGTTGTCTTGGTTAATTATGGGACGGATCATGCAGGGCATAGCCGCATCTAGCTTTGCCCCTGTAGCTGTTGTTTATATTTCCGAAAAATTTTCAAAAGAGATTAAAGGGACAGTTGTAGGCCTTGTCAGTGCCAGTTTTTTGATTTCGGCAATTGTCGGGCAAATTATGAGTGCTTACATTAGTCGGTTGTTGAACTGGCAGGCTGTCTTTTGTACATTTGGAATAATTTATTTGCTAACAGCCCTAATCTTATATAGCTATGCTTCACCTGTTTCTAACCAAAGTAAAGGAATTCTATTTTCTCAACTGTTTAGACATTATTGGGAGGTATTAAGGAAAAAGAATTTAATCAAGCTTTATCTGATTGCTCTGACTTTATTATTTGCATTTGTAGCTTTTTACACCGTTTTAGAGGGTTATTCGGTTCATACATTTCATTTAAGTAAAGATAATATTTTTAAGATAAGAGCTTTAGGTGTGATTGGCATGTTATTTGCTCCTTTTGCGGATAAATTAGCTAGAAAATTTGATATAAAATGTCTACTCATCCTTTCTTTGCTGTTTTCGCTTGTATCCCTTTTTATTATTGCTTTTTGTCCATATCTCAATGTATTGATTATAATGAGTCTTTTATTTGTAGCAGGAATTTCAATCATTGTTCCCACTTTAATTATTTTAGTGGGAAGGTTTGGACAGAATCAAGCTGGAATCGCTGTCTCTTTTTACACCTTTATTTTGTTTTTAGGTGCTAGTTTTGGACCGATTGCAGGTGTTCAGTTATTGACTGTACTGGGAGCAAAAGCAACCTTTTTGACTTTAGCTTTATTATTGTTGTTCAGTATGCTTGTTGCATTTACTTTGGATATTAAAGGGGAACAGTAGTATGAAGAGAGTACTGGTATTAGGAGCAACTGGCAGGACAGGAAACTTTGTCATAAAAGAATTGTCCAAATACAAATCTATTCAGTTAATTGCTGGCTTAAGAAGTCAAAAAGATAAAGAAAGACTGCCCAAGATAAATGCAGCCATGGAGACAGTAGTGATTGATATTGCTGACGTCTGCAGTTTACGTAAGGCTCTTACTGACAGTGACATAGTTGTTCAAGCCATTCGTTTACGGGGAGATATATCAGAGAATGCTTTAATTCAACTGGATCAACGGATCCATCAGGCCTTTAATCCATCAAGGAAAACTCATCTTGTTACGGTTGGAGGCGCAGGGGCTTTAAAATTAGAAGCAAATCAGCGTTTTTGGGAGAATGAATATTTTCCAAGACAAACTCTGCCTAGAGGAATTGCTCATGCTAGGCTTAGAGACTATTTGGAAAAGTCATTTTTTAACCACACTTGGACCTATTTGATTCCTCCGCCAGTTTATGTTGCTGAAGGGGCAAGAACTGGCAGTTATAACCGCTACAGTTCGGCTCAAAAAGAAGACTTTTTTCTCAGTAAATCCATTTCTTATGCAGACTTTGCTTTGGCGATAGGAAATGCTGTAATGGAAGAGTGGCAGGGTGTTTACTTGATTGCAGAAAAGGAATGATATTTCATTTAATTGTTTCAATCAGCTTGGTAAGGCTTGCATTCATTTTTAGTCTAGGGTACAATAGAAAGAGTTGCTTGTCCCCTTAGTTAAATGGATATAACATCTCCCTCCTAAGGAGCAGTTGCTGGTTCGATTCCGGCAGGGGATATAAGATAGTAAAAGCACTGTTAAGCAGAAAAACTTTTCTGCTTAACAGTGCTTTTTGTTATTTTCTGGATGCAAAACCAACTACTGTCATGTGTTTTCTCAGCGAAAGTTATTCTTGCAGGTATTGTAGAAAAAGATCATGCAACCAATCCGCAAAATGAGTGACATTTTCTGAAGGACCGTGCTCAATAATCCATTTCATAAGAGTGACCACATTTGCCGTAAAAATTTCTGCTAAGAGTTGTGGTGGTAAATGGTCATTGTCTTTGGTGGTGGCTGCCAGATGGTTAATATAGGTTTGACAAAGTTTACTGAAGGCCTCTTCGAAATTACCCGTTCCTGTTAATGGTGTTTTGAGAAGGGCTTTTAGTAAGCGGGCATTTTCTTGATAAAATTGATAAATATCTGCTAGATAATCTTTTAAGTTTTCTGGGCTAACCTGTGACTGGTATTTTTGAGAAAATATGGTTTCTAATTGGGTAATTGTCTTGGCTACTAATTGCTCCACAACATCATATTTGTCTAAGTAGTGACTGTAGAATGTTGAACGGCTGACAAGCGCTTTCTGACAAATTTGCTGGATAGTTAATTTACTAAAATCTTCTTCTAAAATGAGTTGGATGACCGCTGTTTCAATGTCGCGTTTACTCTTAAAAACGCGGATATCTTGTGCCATATAATTGGCTCCTTTTTGTTTTTTACCAAACATTTCTGGACAAAATGTTCAATTTCATACAGATTATAAGAATTTATGGCTTGTTTGTCAAGAAGCTTCCTTCTATACTGTGATTATCACATGATAAGGAGAAATGTTATGTTTTATCGCTATACAGGAAATCAACAATTTGATTTACAAATTAATCGTCTTTGCTTCCCTTTTGAAGGTAACGAAAAAGTGGAAGAAGATCTCAAGCTAATTGTTCCTCAATTAAAAGATATCTCCTCTTGGAACAAGGTTTGGAAAGAGTTTGCTTTGATGCGAGAAGCCAAGGGAGATTATGCATTGGCAGCGTCTTATTTTTTTGGAGCCAGCTTTTATCTTCTAGAGGATGATACAGATAGAGAATTAATCCAAGAGCATCGTTTGCAAAATTTTTATCGTGCCTATGGAGATCTTGGCTTTGAACAACATGAAATCCCTTATGATAATACAAGTTTGCCAGCAGTCACTTTTATGCAACCTTCTGCTAAGAAAAATTTACTCATCTTTGGAGGTTATGACAGCAATCTGGAAGAACTCATTCTATGGTTTTCACCTTTAAGAAATAATGGTTATAATCTCATTATTTTTGATGGTCCGGGTCAAGGAAATATGCTTTTTAAAAAAGAGAAAAGTCATTTCATAATGAATTTTGAAAAGCCGGTGGCAGCTGTTTTAGATTATTTTTCTTTGGATAGGGTGGCAGCTTTGGGACTCTCCTGGGGAGGTTTCTTTGTCATGCGAGCAGCTGCTTTTGAAAAGAGAATTGAGAAGATTATTGCTTTAGACATTTTTTATCAAGGATTGGATGCTCTGACCATTGCTATGAACCCAGTTTTAGCTTTTATTTTTAAAACTTTAGTCAATTTTAAGTGTAAGACATGGATTGATGTTTTGCTTACGCATGCTATGACAAGAGATTTGGATTTAAATTGGAAAATAAAGCGAGGTTATCAATTGACTGGGACAAAAACACCTTATGATTTGATTCAAAATATTAAAAAACACAATATGAAGGGCTTGGGACCTCTGATTAATCAAGAAGTCCTCCTATTAGCTGGAGAAAAGGATCAATATGTGCCAGTTAAACGTCTTGGGCAAATCAAAAAAGAACTCAGCAATGTAGCAGAAATAAAAACGCATCTTTTTACGCAGGAAAGTGGTGGCGAACAACATTGTCAGGCTGGCAGTAATTTAGCTTTGCTGGCTATTAAAGACTTTTTGAAAATTTAAATTTTCCTTAATCAACTTTGCGGGGGATGACCTTATCTAGTGGATGATTTTTACCAGAGTCTTAAAACAAGAGAGTGAGAAAATTGATATCTACGACATCCCGATTTTGTTCCACTCTTTATTTTTATGATAATATTTCATTTTTCAGATACTATTAAGTCTTAAAAATGATATAATGTTTTTTATAACATTCTTATGGAGTAATTATGGCAAGCAAAAAAAAGCCGATTGATAGTCGGGTGGATTATTCTCTTATTTTACCAGTTTTCTTTTTAGTTTTGATAGGACTTTTCTCTGTTTATACAGCGACAATTCACGACTATCCTAGTAAAATTATGGTCGTGATGGGACAACAGTTGATTTGGTTGATTATGGGAGCTGCTATTAGTTTTGTTGTCATGCTCTTTAGTACAGAATTCCTTTGGAAAATCACTCCTTATTTATATGGCTTAGGGTTAATTTTAATGATTTTTCCTTTGATCTTTTACAGTCCTGAATTAGTTGCTTCGACGGGTGCTAAAAACTGGGTTTCCATTGGTTCAGTGACCTTATTTCAGCCTTCGGAGTTTATGAAAATTTCCTATATCTTAATTTTAGCACGCTTAACGGTCATTTTTAAACAAAAGTATAAAGAAAAGAATTTGCAAGAAGATGGGAAACTTTTACTCTGGTTTGCATTGTTAACACTGCCTATTATGATTCTTTTAGCTTTGCAAAAAGATTTGGGAACTGCTATGGTTTTTATGGCTATTTTAGCTGGTCTGGTATTAATCGCAGGTATCTCTTGGCAGATTATTTTGCCAGTCGTCGGTGCTGTTGCCTTGATAGTTGCTCTTTTTATGGTTGTTTTTTTAATTCCTGGTGGTAAGGAATTTCTCTATCATCATATGGGAGTAGATACCTATCAAATTAATCGTCTCTCAGCTTGGCTAAATCCCTTTGATTATGCTGGTAGCATTGCTTACCAACAAACTCAAGGCATGATTTCGATTGGTAGTGGTGGTTTATTTGGAAAAGGCTTTAACATTGTTGAACTTCCTGTTCCTGTCCGTGAAAGTGATATGATTTTTACAGTCATTGCTGAGAATTTTGGCTTTATTGGCGGCAGTATTGTGTTAGCCCTCTATTTAATTCTTATTTATCGTATGCTGCGTGTCACTTTTGCGTCAAACAATCTGTTTTATACTTATATTTCAACTGGTTTTATTATGATGATTCTTTTCCATATTTTTGAGAACATTGGAGCAGCAGTTGGTATCTTGCCTTTAACAGGTATTCCGCTTCCTTTTATTTCCCAAGGAGGAAGTTCCTTGATTTCCAATTTGATTGGTGTTGGATTGGTCTTGTCTATGTCTTATCAAAATAGTCTCAATCAGGAAAAAGCCACAGAACGCTATTTTGCTCATATCAAAAAGGAGAGTCTTACAAGTTAAGGCTCTTTTCGATATACTAATAAGCGTAAAAATAGTTTTTAGAAAGCGGTAATAAAGAAGTTGGCTGTTATAACAATACTTAAGAAGGAAATTTTCGAGACTTTTAGTTTAAAGCTTAGAAAGGAACTGAGAAACAGTACTGCGATGCTCAATACGAAGAATCAATAATATTTTTCATACTAAGCTAATACAAAATGCAGCCAATAGCCATAACAGTGGTATTTCGTTTTGCCATCCCGACTACCCAAGGAAACTGTTAAAAAAGTTATGAATACAGGTTCTTATTATAACCAAACTTTAAAAAAGCTCGAAATCGGATTGAGATATGAAAGCAACAAAGGGATAAGGCTTGGTTTTCTTAGTATCGTATCTGTAAAAAAACTTAAAAATATGTTATAATGAAAGGCATGAATTATCATGATTACATCTGGGATTTAGGCGGAACATTACTGGATAACTATGGTATGTCAACCAAAGCGTTTGTTGCGACTTTAGCTGATTTTGGGCTTACTGCAACTTATAAGCAGGTTTACGATAAACTTCGGGAGTCGACGGATACTGCCATTTCTTATTTTGTTCCAAATTGTCCAGCATTTCGAGAGGCATATAAGAAAAATGAAGCTGCATTTTTAGAAAAGCCTATTCTTTTTGCAGGAGCTAGGGAAGTTCTTGAGAAGATTGTTGCTGGTGGAGGGCGGAATTTTTTGGTCTCTCATCGCGATAATCAAGTTTTGGAAATTTTAGATAAAACAAAGATTGCTTCTCTTTTTACAGAAGTTGTTACTGCCAGTAATGGCTTTGCCAGAAAACCAGATCCAGCCAGTATGCTCTATTTAAAGAAAAAATACACCCTTACAAATGCTCTTGTCATTGGTGATCGAAAGATTGATGTTCAAGCAGGTCAGGCAGCTGGTTTCGATACTGTTTTAGTAGATGGGTCAAAGTCTTTGATAGCAATCATAAATGAAGGTAAAATGAAATAATGACAGAAGAAAATAAAAATTTAGATCAGTTAGCACAAGAGTACGATGCCAGTCAAATTCAGGTTTTGGAAGGCCTTGAAGCTGTTCGTATGCGTCCGGGAATGTACATTGGTTCAACTTCAAAGGAAGGGCTGCATCACCTTGTTTGGGAAATTGTTGATAATTCCATTGATGAAGCTTTGGCGGGTTTTGCCAGTCACATTCAGGTTTTTATTGAAGAAGATAATTCTATTACGGTTATTGATGATGGTCGCGGCATTCCAGTTGATATTCAGCAAAAAACAGGTCGACCAGCTGTAGAAACCGTTTTTACTGTTCTCCATGCAGGAGGAAAATTCGGCGGCGGCGGTTATAAGGTATCTGGAGGCCTTCATGGTGTTGGTTCTTCGGTCGTTAATGCTCTTTCAACACAGTTGGATGTTCGCGTCCATAAGAATGGCAAGATTCATTATCAAGAGTATCATCGCGGAGTGGTTGCTGAAGATTTAAAAGTCATTGGTGATACAGATATTACTGGAACGATTGTTCACTTCACACCAGATCCTGAGATTTTTACAGAAACAACCGAATTTGATTTTGATAAATTAGCCAAACGTATTCAAGAGCTTGCTTTCTTGAATAAAGGTTTGAAAATTTCAATTACCGATAAACGCTCTGGACAAGAAAGAAAAGAAGAATTTCACTATGAGGGCGGTATTGTCAGTTATGTAGAATTCATCAATGAAAATAAAGAAGTTATTTTTGATAAACCGATTTATACGGATGGTTCTTTGGATGGTATTTCTGTCGAAGTAGCCATGCAATACACAACTGGTTTTCATGAAAATATCATGAGTTTTGCCAATAATATTCACACTCATGAAGGTGGAACGCATGAACAAGGATTCCGTACGGCTCTGACACGTGTTATCAATGATTACGCCAAGAAAAATAAAATCCTTAAAGAAAATGAGGATAATTTAAACGGTGACGATGTTCGTGAAGGCTTGACAGCCATCATTTCGGTTAAGCATCCCAATCCGCAGTTTGAAGGACAAACCAAGACCAAACTGGGAAATTCAGAAGTTGTTAAAATTACCAATAGACTTTTCAGCGATGCTCTCAATCGTTTCTTGTTAGAAAACCCCCAAATCGCTAAAAAGATTGTTGAAAAAGGGATACTAGCATCTAAAGCTCGTATTGCGGCTAAAAGAGCGCGTGAAGTGACTCGGAAGAAATCCGGACTTGAAATCTCAAATTTACCGGGCAAATTGGCAGACTGTTCCTCTAATGATCCCATTCAGAATGAACTCTTTATCGTGGAGGGAGATTCAGCTGGCGGTTCTGCTAAGTCTGGCCGTAACCGTGAATTTCAAGCAATCTTGCCTATCCGCGGTAAAATTCTAAATGTTGAAAAAGCTACCATGGATAAGATTTTGGCCAATGAAGAAATCAGAAGTCTCTTCACAGCAATGGGAACAGGTTTTGGGGCAGAATTTGATGTTTCTAAATCGCGCTATCAAAAATTGGTGATTATGACTGATGCTGATGTTGATGGGGCTCATATTAGAACCTTACTTTTGACACTTATTTATCGTTTCATGCGTCCGGTGCTTGAAGCAGGCTATGTCTATATCGCGCAACCGCCTATTTATGGTATTAAGGTTGGCAGTGATATTAAAGAATACATTCAGCCCGGAAATGATCAAGAAGAAAAATTGCAGGAAGCTTTAGAAAAGTACAGTCAAGGACGTTCAAAACCGACCGTTCAGCGCTATAAGGGGCTTGGGGAAATGGATGATCATCAGCTTTGGGAAACAACCATGAATCCGGATAATCGCTTGATGGCACGCGTTTCATTGGACGATGCTGCTGAGGCTGACAAGATATTTGATATGCTTATGGGAGATCGTGTTGAACCTCGTCGTGGTTTTATTGAAGAAAATGCGGTTTATAGTACGCTTGACGTTTAATCGGGAATTTTTTTGAAAAGCAAGTAGAAGTATGTTATAATCGTAACGTTATGGACTACTTTGAATAATAATAAAGACAATTTAAGGAGATTGAGATGTCTAGCGGAATTGTATTGCTGATAGTGGCAATTGTATTGGTAGTGATTATTGCCTATCTTATTGCTATTATTATCAGAAAACGAAATGATTCGTTAATCACAAAATTGGAAGAACGCAAACAAAATCTTTTTGATTTGCCCGTCAATGATGAAATTGAAGAAGTAAAAAAACTGCATTTGATTGGTCAAAGTCAAACGACTTTTCGTGAATGGAATCAAAAATGGGTTGATTTGTCACTCAATTCATTTAGTGATATTGAAAATCATATTTTTGAAGCAGAAAACCTTAATGATACCTTTAATTTCATCCGTGCTCATAGTCAAATTAATAATATTGAAAGCCAGTTAAATCTAGCAGAAGAAGATATTAAGGCAATCAGAGAAGCGCTTGCTGTTTTGAAAGAGCAGGAAGAAAAAAACAGTGCTCGTGTTTTACATGCGCTTGAAATGTATGAAAGTTTGCAAGCTTCTATTGAAGAAGGAGATAGCAATTTTGGTATTACCATGCCTGAAATCGAAAAGCAGCTCAAAAATATTGAAGCTGAATTCTCGCAATTTGTAACTTTAAATTCATCTGGAGATCCTGTTGAAGCATCGGAAATTCTTGATCGTGCTGAAGAACATACCATTGCTCTTGGGCAAATGACGGAGAAAATTCCTGCTATTGTGGCTAAATTGGAAGATGATTTCCCAGATCAATTGGATGATTTGGAATCAGGTTACCGCCGTCTTTTGGAAGAAAATTATCATTTCCCTGAAAAGAATATTGAGGAACGTTTTCAAGAAGTTCGTGAAGCTATTGGCAATAACTCCAATGAACTTGTCTCCCTAGATCTTGATAAGGCTGAGTCTGAAAATGAAGCGATTCAGGAAAAAATTGATTCTCTTTATGATATTTTTGAACGTGAAATTCGTGCGCATAAGAATATTGTCAAAAGCAAAAAGATTATCCCGGCTTACTTGGAACATGCCAAGAAAAATAATGAGCAGTTAGAAGCAGAAATTGAGCGTCTCAATCACAGATATATCTTAAATGAAAAAGAAGAACTCAATGTGCGTGACTTTAATGAAGAAATAGCTAGTGTAGAAAAAGATGTCTTGCCGATTATTGAGAATTTTGATACTCAAGAAAAACCATTCTCTGTTTTGGAAGACAAATTTGATCGTGCTATTAAGAAACTTGACCTTGTTGAAGAAGGTCAGCTGGATGTTTTTAATAGCTTAAAAAACATTGAAAATGTTGAAAAGACGGCACGTCAGAAATTAGATAGCTATATTAATCGGCTTCATGCCATTAAACGTTTTATGGAAAAACGCAATTTGCCTGGTATTCCGCAAGATTTTCTCAGTGTTTTCTTTACAACAAGTGCTCAGTTAGAAGCCTTAATGGATGAGTTGAATCGTGCTCGTATTCATATTGAAACCGTTAATCGGATGACAGAAGCAGCGACAGCAGCTGTAGAGAATTTGGAAGAAACGGCTTACCGTGTTGTTCAAAATGCAACACTGACAGAGCAGTTGCTGCAATATTCAAACCGTTACCGCAGTTTTGAACCAAGTGTTCAAGAAAGCTTTGATATTGCCCTTAAGCTCTTTGAAACTGATTATGACTACCAAGGTTCTTTTGATGAAATTTCTTATTCTTTAGAGACAGTAGAACCCGGCGTTACTGATCGTTTTGTTTCTTCTTATGAAAAAACGCGTGAGACCATTCGATTTTAATATTATTGACAACACTTATTGACAACACTGGTTAGTCTACTAATCGGTGTTGTTTTTGTTTTTGGCTCATTGTCAATTGTAGTGGGTGACTTATTTTAACATTATTCTCAACAAAAAATGCAGAAATGTTTTATATTGTATTATGTGGCAAAAAATAAGGGGAGAATATTTGTGAATATATGAACTTTGAACTCAATGGTGTTTGATAATTTTGAAGCAGCAGACATAGCTCTTCTTTTTGAATCAGAAGGAGGCGGTTTGTTGCTTGGTATTACTGGTGCTGTCGTAGGTGGTATTACCGGTGGCGTTTATGGAGCTGCAACTGGTGGAGCAATTAGCTCAATGGTTCTTCCAGGAATAGGAACTGTATCAGGTGCCACAATTAAAGGTGTAAGAGATGGTGTTGCATTAGGCGGAGCCCTTGGATTGGCTGGTGCGGCTGTTGATACATGGGGATCATGGATTTAAAGAAAGGTATTAAAATGCATTTTCCTAAATTTATTAGCCTTATCATGGGAGCTATACCGATACTGTTACTTTTATTGGTTATATTTTCAAATAATAAAATGAGACTGTTCATCTATGCCTTACTCGTGATCAATGCACTGGCGATTATTTATATCTATTTGAAAAATAATTATTTTAATCACTAACTATTTGATTTCTCTGTATAGTAGGGGGTGTAGATGTAGTCGAGTGTTGGTTTCTGCGGGAGCTTGTCTTGGGTTTGGTGCTGCAGCAATCGCAGAGGCTTCAAATCCAGTTGGTTGGGTATTTCTGGGTGCTCAAGGTTTGGCATTAGCTGCTGAAATTGCATATGCTCAGCAGTAAGGAAATGAGGTACGGAATTTTGGCAGAAAAAACGAATCAAAAAAAGATACTTAAATTATTGGCTATGCTGTTGACTTCAATGGCACTTGCTTGGCTCTTGTGGCCAATATCAAAGATTTTAGCTGGTTTTGTATTTATTTTAATTATGGCTGCTGCCAGTTTTCAGTTTTCATCTGAAAAACAGTAGATAGATCAATTAATAACCAAGAGCTTGGGACAATAGTGCCTCAGCTCAAACAAAAAAGTAACGGTTTTGATACCGTTGCTTTTTTGAATAAGAGATAGTAGTAATAATACTCAAAGAAAATCAAAAATAGACTAGGCAACGTCTTAAGAAAATCCGCTAATGCTGGATTTTCTACGCCAAGCTCTATGGAGCTGGCTAAAGACCTTACTAGCTCGTTGGTGAAATAATATCGATTTCACCTCCTCGCGTCGCGACGAGCCGCAGGTAGCTCAAAAGATCCGGGGGAGCTTTTGAGGTTATGGTAATAAGGAAAGCTGGCCTTTCCTCAAAAAGTACGGCAAGGCGAAGTTAACGACGTCTTATTTTGATTTTCAAAGAGTATAAAATTCCATTACAATGCTATCATAAGCATTATCGCCCATTTAATTAGAAGTCAAATCATAATTTAAGGCTTGCAATATTCAGAATTTTCTTGTAAAATAAAGAAAATAGAAAAGCAATGAGAGAAAAAATCTAAGAAATCAAAACAGAGAGTATGGGAAGCTGAAAACATACAAAAGACTTAGATGACACATTCTTGAGTGCGGGTGCCAAATCGTGGGAAAGTAGTGCTCGACGGGTTATTCACGTTACGAATAGGAGTTTCAAACTCCTTGAGGGTAGTCTTGGCGACAGGCTACTGAATGAAGGTGGAACCACGTGTGTGTCAGCGTCCTTGCAAATTTTTTGCGAGGGCGCTTTTTTGAATAGTTTGTTGAGGTGACATATGATTAGAGGATTACGACAAATTGAACCTTATGTAGCAGGAGTTCAACCCGCTGAAAGGAAGATGATTAAGTTGAATACCAATGAAAATGCTTATGGTGCTAGTCCCAAAGTTCGTGAGGCTTTAGCCAATTTTGATGTTGATAGTTTACGTAAGTATTCGACGCTTGAACAGGCTGATTTGCGAGCTGCCTTGGCTAACAATTTAAAGGTTAAGCCTGAACAGTTGATAATTGCTAATGGTTCAGATGATGTTTTATCTATTGCTTTCTTGGCCTTTTTCAATAACGATGAACCCGTTCTTTTCCCAGATTTAACGTATGGTTTTTATAAGGTTTGGGCAGATCTTTATCGGGTTAACTATCATGAAATTCCTTTAGCTGAGGATTTCACCATAAATACAGAAGACTATTTAGCTGATAATGGCGGGATTATCTTGACCAATCCTAATGCCCCTACTGGCATTTACAAGCCTCTGAATGAAATTGAAAAGCTTCTCAAAGCCAATCAAGATACCGTAGTCATTATTGATGAGGCTTATATCAGTTTTGGCGGTCAATCGGCTCTTTCCTTATTAGATAAGTATAATAATCTTGTTATTACACGTACCTTTTCTAAGGATGCGGCTTTAGCAGGTTTGCGCGTTGGTTATGCCATTGCCAATGAGCCTTTGATTGCTGTTATGAATGCTGTTAAACATTCCATCAATCCTTATTCTGTTGATTTGTTGGCTGAAAGGTTGGCGACGGCAGCCGTTGAAGACTGGTCCTATTATCAGGAAAATGCTAAAAAGATTCAAAAGACCCGAGCTTGGTTTTCTGAGCAGTTAGTCGAACAAGGTTTTGATGTTTTGCCTAGTCAAGCAAATTTTGTCTTGACAAAACCCCATGATCTTGCGACAGCAAAGCTATTTGAAGAATTAGAAGCCAGAAAAATTTATGTCCGCTATTTTCCAAAAGTCGAACGGATTAAAGATTATTTGCGGATTTCGATAGGAAAACAAGAAGAAATGGAAGAGGTCGTTAAGGCCATTGAGGAAATAAGAGGATGAAGAAAACAAGTTTACCAGTTGGCATGCACGATAAGCTCTTCAAGCGAGCACGTGTCATGTATGAGATTGAGCGAGATATTAGTAATCTTTTAATTAAACAAGGTTTTAATCGCATTGAGACGCCCACTTTGGAACATTTTGAAGTTTTTGCGGATGACGTTTCTTCTGAGCATTACCACCTTTTTGATAAGAAAGGAAATCTCCTCAGTCTGCGTCCCGACATTACCAGCCAAATCGGTCGTGTTATTGCTTCGACACGTGTTGAAACACCGATTAAGTTCTCTTATTCGGGCAAGGTTTTCAAGTATAATGAGGAGCTACGCGGTTTGGCTAATGAGCACACACAAGCAGGTATTGAAATTGTTGGCTACAGGACTCAAGATGCCATTAAAGATGCTCTGCTTTCAGCTAAAGGTGCTTTGAAAGCTAGTGGTTTAAAAGATTATAAATTTGAATTTTCTCATGCACACATCTTGCAGACCATTTTTGCAAATTTAGACATTCCTGAAACTGCTAAGAAAGAGTTAACCACTTTCATTCAAGATAAAAATATCACAGGTCTTAACGAATTTACCCATCGTTACCCTAGTGAATTTGATGCTCTTATCAGACAGCTTCCTTTTCTTTTTGGGGAGAGTCATCAGGTCTTGAAAAAAGCTCGCCAGTTAACTAATCATCAGACAATCTTATCAGCCCTGACTGATTTGGAAGACTTGTTGCAAGAACTGGCGGTTTCATTGGCAGAGATTACTTTGGATTTGGCACAAATTGCTAGTATGCCTTATTATACGGGACTTATGTTCAAGGTATTTGGCGATAAGATTCCAGATGCTTTTGTATCAGGTGGTCGCTATGATAAGCTGTTTGAGCGTTTTGGTGCTAAAGAATTAACAGCCATCGGTTGGGCACTTGATATTGATAGTGTTTATCAGGCTATCCATGATCACATTCGCTTTTAGGAGGGAATTATGACAAAACAATTAACCATTGCCTTGACAAAAGGGCGAATTGAAAAGGATACGGTCAAATTACTTGAAAGAGCGGGTTTTGACATGTCTTTCATGGCTGATAAGGGCCGTAATCTGATTTTTGAAAGTCCGGATAAAAGCTTTCGTTTTCTGCTTGTTAAGGCACCAGATGTCACAACCTATGTTCGTCATGGTGTAGCTGATATTGGTGTTGTGGGAAAAGATGTTCTCATTGAACATCCGACAGGTTACTTGGAAATGCTGGATCTCAATTTTGGACTTTGCAAATTTTCAGTAGCCTCCACACCAGATTATAATCCTAGTGATCATAAACGCAAGCGGATTGCAACCAAATATCCAACAGTTGCCAGGGACTTTTTCAATCAAAAAGGGGAGGATGTTGAAATTATTTCTATTCAAGGAAGTGTGGAAATTGCCCCTGTTATTGGTTTAGCGGATGCTATTGTCGATATTGTTGAGACAGGCAATACACTAGTCGCTAATGGCTTGGAAGTCTTTGAAGATATTTGTCGTATTTCAGCTCGCATGATTGTCAATAAGGCCAGTTTAAAAAATAAACCAGAATTATTGGCTTTCATCAAGAAAATGGAAAACCTTGTCGGTGATAGAGAGGTGGCTTTTAAATGAAACGTTTAACAGGAACAAATGAAGAGATTTCTAACATTTTATATCAAGAGCAGCTGGAACTCAGCAAGGAAAATTTAGATGTTGAAGCGACTGTTCGTGAGATTATCGAAAAAGTCAAAGAAGAAGGTGATGAGGCTTTACGAGCTTATTCTGAAAAATTTGATCATGTTGTATTATCCGAATTGCACGTTTCGGATCAAGTTGTCAATGAAGCTTTTGACAAGATTGATAAAGATGTTCTCACAGCACTTGAAAATGCAAAAGCTAATATTGAATCCTACCATAAGCAACAATTAGAAGGAGGTTTTGAAGATCAGCCCTCTCAAGGGGTGCTTCGCGGACAGCTGATTCGTCCCATTGAGCGCGTTGGTGTCTATGTTCCCGGTGGAACAGCAGCTTATCCATCATCTGTACTCATGAATGTTATTCCAGCTAAAATTGCTGGTGTGAAAGAAATCATTATGATTACACCGCCGCAGGAACATTTTGTCCCAGCTATTTTGGTTGCTGCCAAACTGGCCGGTGTTGATAAAATTTATCAGGTTGGCGGTGCCCAAGGAATTGCAGCTTTGGCTTATGGCACACAAACACTGCCTAAAGTGGATAAGATTACAGGCCCGGGCAATATCTTTGTAGCAACTGCTAAAAAGTTGGTTTATGGTGTGGTAGGCATTGATATGATTGCTGGACCATCGGAAATTGGTGTTATCGCAGATAGTACAGCCAATCCTGTTTATGTGGCTGCTGATTTGCTGTCTCAAGCAGAACATGATATACGTGCCCGTGCTATTCTCGTGACTAACTCAGCTGAATTGGCTGATGCGGTTGAATTAGAAATTGAAAAGCAGTTGCAAACCTTGCCACGTCAGGCTATCGCTCGTCCTTCAATTGAAAATAATGGTCGAATTATTATTGCCCAAGATGTGGAGAGCATGTTTGAACTCATGAATTTAGTGGCGCCAGAGCACTTAGAAATTGCTATAGATAAAGCTTATGATTATTTGGAACGAGTGCAAAATGCTGGTTCGATTTTCCTTGGACATTACACCAGTGAACCAATTGGTGATTATTATGCTGGTGCCAACCATGTGCTGCCGACAACAGCTACCAGTCGTTTTTCATCAGCACTTGGTGTGCATGACTTTGTCAAACGCATCCAATACACGCAATACAGTAAGGCTGCCGTTAATGCAGCTGAAAAAGACATTACAACCCTTGCCTATGCCGAAGGTTTGCAGGCACATGCCAGAGCAATTGAGGTGAGAAATGACAAAAACTAAGGGACTTTTGGTCATGGATGTTGACTCTACCCTTGTTCAGGAAGAAGTCATTGATCTTCTTGGAGATGAGGCTGGAGTTGGTCAGCAAGTTGCCGATATTACCGAGCGGGCCATGCGAGGGGAGTTGGACTTTCGTCAGGCACTTGAGGAGCGTGTGGCAACCTTGGAAGGATTACCAGAATCTATTTTTGACAAGGTTTATGCCCGCATTCATTTCAATAAAAATGCCAAGGAATTGGTGGCGGAATTGCATGCGCGTGGTTACAAAGTCGGTCTGGTTTCAGGTGGCTTTCATGAGACAGTCGACAGATTAGCAGCAGAAGCTGGCATTGATTATGTTAAGGCTAACCATTTAGAAGTTGTTGATGGTGTCCTGACTGGCAAAACATACGGAGATATTGTGACCAAGGAAATCAAAGTACAAAAGCTCCGCGATTGGGCAGCAGAAAATGAACTTGTCCTTTCACAAACCATTGCCATGGGTGATGGTGCCAATGACTTGCCCATGATTTATGAGGCAGGAATCGGTATTGCCTTTTGTGCCAAACCAATTGTCCGCCAACAAGCACCCTACCAAATCAATGAACCAGATTTGTACAAAGTGATTGAAATATTAGATGAGGTGAAAAAATGAGACAAGCAAAAATCGAACGCAATACCTTTGAAACCAAGATTAAGCTGAGTTTGAATTTAGATACACAGGAACCTGTGGACATTCAGACAGGCGTGGGCTTTTTTGACCATATGCTAACCCTTTTTGCTCGTCATGGACGGATGTCCTTGGTGGTTAAGGCTGATGGCGATTTGCATGTGGATAGTCATCATACGGTGGAAGATGTCGGTATTGCTCTTGGTCAAGCCCTGCGCCAAGCCTTGGGAGATAAGGTAGGTATTAACCGTTATGGGACAAGTTTTGTGCCCATGGACGAAACCTTGGGTATGTCCAGTCTTGACCTGTCCGGCCGTTCTTATTTGGTTTTTGATGCTGTTTTTGACAATCCAAAATTAGGCAATTTTGATACTGAATTGGTAGAAGAATTCTTCCAAGCTCTTGCTTTTAATGTGCAAATGAATCTGCATTTAAAGATTTTGCATGGTAAGAATAACCACCACAAGGCAGAAAGTCTCTTTAAAGCAACTGGCCGTGCGCTTCGTGAAGCAGTGACCATCAATCCAGAAATTAAGGGCGTTAATTCTACAAAAGGGATGCTTTAAGATAAGGTGAATTCCGTGAGAAAAATTTTTTCAAGTTTGACACTTCTTTTTCGTTTTGTCTTGGAGATTTCGGCAATAATTGGTTTAGCCGCAGCAGCATTTTGTGAGTACAGTCTGGTAGTCAGAGTTTTATATCCTTTCTTGGGACTGATTATTGCTCTCATTTGGTCTCGCTATGGTGCTCCGAAGTCTACCAATAGCCTGAAAGGAAGAGCTAAATTCGCTCTGGAATGTTTCGTCTACGGTCTAACCATTTTCTGTTTTGCGATGATTTATGATCAAACTTTTACTCTTATTTTTGCGCTGATAGTAGTCATTGATTTAACTGCTATGTATGCTTTGGATTTAGAGAGAAAGGAGACCTTATGATTATAGTTATTGATTACGACGCAGGCAATACCGCTAATGTCCTGCGGGCTTTGGATAAACTTGGTGTCAAGGCAGAACTATCAGCGGATCCGCAAAAGATTGTGGCAGCTTCAGGTTTGATTTTGCCAGGAGTTGGTGCCTTTCCAGCTGCCATGGCTGAACTTGAAAAAAGAGGCCTTGTGACTGTTATCAAAGAAGCTGTTGCCAAAGGAATACCCCTTTTAGGCATTTGTCTGGGTATGCAATTATTAGTGGAAAAAGGTTTGGAACACTGTGAGACAGCTGGTTTTGGCTTTATTTCTGGTATTTGTCGAGAAATTTCAGCTAAAGCTGGTTTTCCTGTTCCCCATATGGGCTGGAATGATTTGCAGGTCAAGCAGAAGTCAGCTTTGACAGCCGGTTTGCAAGGTCAGGCTGTCTATTTCGTGCATAGCTACTTTACAGATGTCCCCCAAGAATACATTGATGTGACAGTTGACTATTCTATTGAAGTACCAGCCATGATTCACAAGGATAATGTCTACGGCGCTCAGTTCCACCCTGAAAAATCGGGTGATGTCGGACTAGGTATTCTCAAAAAATTTGTGGATTTGTGTGACTGATGGAAATAAAATTAGAAAGGACGGTTCATTTAAACATTTTTTGAACCGAACCCGAGCTAAAGTCTAGAAATGGCCACGTTATTTCTGACTAGATAATTAAGAAAGAAAGGAAATGAGTTCGAGCTAAAAGCTCGCTTACTTGACTAAACTATATAGAAAGGAAAGTTCAGTTAGATTTTTCGAACTGAACTGAACCCGAGCTAAAGTCTAGGAATGGCCACGTTATTTCTGACTAGATAATTAAGAAAGAGAAAGGAAATGAGTTCGAGCTAAAAGCTCGCTTACTTGACTAAACTATATAGAAAGGAAAGTTCAGTTAGATTTTTCGAACTGAACTGAACCCGAGCTAAAGTCTAGGAATGGCCACGTTATTTCTGACTAGATAATTAAGAAAGAGAAAGGAAATGAGTTCGAGCTAAAAGCTCGGAATTTAGATAAGTCGTCTAAGGAATCAGGATTCCTTGCCGCCTTCCTAAAATTCGGTCGCTTTTTAGACGCTCTCACATCTTATATTATGCAAATTCTTCCAGCTATCGATATTAAAAACGGTCATGCTGTCCGCCTTGTCAAGGGGGATTTTGAGCAAGAGACGGTTGTTAATGATAATGTTCTCGACCAAGCTAGTATTTTCATGGAAGCAGGTATCCAATACATCCATGTTGTCGATTTGGATGGTGCACTTGAAGGTCGGGCTGCTAATCGTGATTTAATTGCCAAGATTAAAGAAATGACAGGCTTGGCTATTGAAGTCGGCGGTGGTATTCGCACCATTGAACAAATTGAAGATTATTTATCTGTCGGTATTAATCGTGTGATTATTGGCTCTATGGCAGTTAAGCATCCCCAATTTGTCAAGGAAGCTCTGGATAAATTTGGCAGCGATAAAATTGTTGTTGGTATTGATGCTAAAAATGGGATGGTAGCTACAGAAGGTTGGCTGGAGACTAGCACCGTTGATTACATCAGCCTAGCCTTGGAAATGGAAAAGATGGGTGTCAGACTCCTTATCTATACCGATGTTGACCGTGATGGCACATTGACAGGCCCCAATTTTGAGCATTATGAGAAACTAGTTGCTCACTTGACAAGTGCCAAGGTTATTGCCTCAGGTGGTATCCATGCCCTGTCAGATTTGCAACAATTAGAAAAGATTGGTGTTGCCGGAACCATTGTCGGCAAAGCTTATTATAATGGCGATATTAGTCTAAAAGAATTAAGAGAATTTGAGGGTTAGCCATGTTAAAAAAACGGATTATTCCTTGCCTAGATGTCAAGGATGGACGCGTCGTTAAGGGTGTTAATTTTGTTAATCTGACTGATGTTGGTGATCCTGTTGATGCTGCGCGTGCTTATTATGAAGCGGGTTGTGATGAACTGGTCTTTTTAGATATTACAGCAACCTCGGACAATCGAGAAACGACAGTGGATATGGTAAGGCATGTAGCGGACCAAGTCTTTATTCCCTTTACCGTTGGCGGTGGTATTCGTTCAGTTGATGATATGAATAAAATGCTCAAGGCTGGTGCCGATAAGGTCGCTGTTAATTCATCGGCTATCGCCAATCCCCAGTTAATCAAGGATTGTGCTGAGAAATTTGGCAGTCAATGCGTGGTCGTTGCCATTGATGCGCGCAAAGAAGCAGATGATTCTTGGCATGTTTACATTGCAGGTGGCCGAAAAGATACAGGCATTGATCTCTTATCTTGGGTTAAAGAAGCCGTTCAGCTGGGTGCTGGCGAAATTCTCCTAACAAGCATGGATAAGGACGGCACCAAGTCTGGTTTTGACTTAGATATGTTAAATGCCGTTGCCCAATTGGCTGATATTCCCATCATTGCCTCAGGTGGTGCCGGAAATATGGAGCATATGGTGGAAGTTTTTGAAAAGACCCCAGTAACAGGTGCCTTAGCAGCATCCATTTTCCATTATGGCGAGGTTTCTATCGCAGATACCAAAAAAGTCATGAAAGAGCATGGAATTGAGGTGAGATAATGACCGATTTATCATTAGATTTTAAAAAACAAGGTGGCCTACTACCAGTTATTGTGACAGACTGTCAGACTGGACAAGTTCTCATGCTGGCTTATATGAATGAAGAGGCTTATCAAAAAACTTTAGAAAGCAAAGAAATGTACTACTGGAGCCGCTCTCGCAATGAACTCTGGCATAAGGGAGATACCAGTGGCCATTATCAGTATGTCAAGTCCATCAAGACAGATTGTGACCAAGACACCCTCCTCATTGCCGTAGAACAAGTCGGCACCGCCTGCCATACAGGAGCTTACTCTTGTTTTTTTAATGAGATTTATGGTCAAGAACAAGATGAAAATTAAGCTCTGCTATTTTCAAAAAATCGAAAGAAAGGAAATGAGTTCAAGCTAAAAGCTCACTTATTTGACTAAATTATATGGAAAGGAAAGTTCAGTCGGAGTTTTTCGAACTGAACCCGTGCTAAAATCCTAGTGAAAAAGATAAATCAGTTGGTAAATCTGGATTTACTACTGATTTCCTATTTTCATACGGATTTCTTAACGCACTTGGTATCTTATTTATTATGCTAGAAACACTTTACAAAGAAGCGCTAGATCGCAAAGAAAACCCTAAGGAAGGCTCTTATACCAATTATCTTTTTGATAAGGGATTGGACAAGATTCTCAAAAAAGTTGGTGAAGAAGCAACCGAAGTGGTTATCGGTGCCAAAAATGCTGACAAGATTGAGATTGCGAGTGAAACAGCCGACCTTCTTTATCATTTGGCTGTCATGCTGGTTGAGACTGGTGTAACACCAGCCGATGTCGAAGCCGTTCTCAAGTCTCGCCAAGGCAAACAAAGTAATGTTCATGATCGCAAAGAGATTACGGATTATTAGGGAGTAGCAAAAATGATAACGGCAGAAGACATTGTAGAAAAACAGTTTTCTGCCACGTTTCGAGGTTATAATCAGGAAGAAGTTGATGAGTTTCTTGATGACATTACAGAAGCTTTGAAGACCCTAGAAAAAGAAAATCAATCCTTTAAACGGCAAGTGAAAAGACTGAAAGAAGACCAGCGGGATTTATAAATCATTCAAAAAGCTGCCAAACATTTTTGACAGCTTTTTTGATAGTATTAAAATTAATCTACGAAAATATAGTGATACAGTTGCACGATCTTTTGAAATGCCTTTGTATCTAATTGTCCAACCTTTTGGATGTTTCTTGCCCTATAATCAAAGGTATGGAGTTGAAAAGGATTAACGAACCCATCAATAGTTGGATGACTCACTTCAACCAGAAGATTTTGCGCTTTTATAGTGTTTTAGTTTATCTTTGATTACTTCGTTAGTTCGTTTTGCCATACTCCAGTACTGCCTGCAGCGCTGCGATGCAAGGAGGTGAAAAGCATCACAGAACGAATGCTATCTGGCTATAAGCCTTACAGAACAAATGTTCGTTTTGTAGACAATTTAGTATCCACATAAGTAACAACAACTCTACCAGCAATACCTGTATTTGGAAAGACATTAACACTATTAGCTTCATAAAAGACTATTTTTAAATGTTCATCTGATAACATTTTTTCATTCCATAATTTTGGAGTACTACCAGCATTAAACAGAAAACGAGCTGGCGTTATCAAACTAACCTTATTTGCAATAATATAAGCCTCTTCCATAAACTCATGGTAAATTGGTGGTGCATAAGTTATATTATTTCCTAAGGCAGTATCTTGATATGGCGGATTACCGATAGATAACGACATCAAATTTCACGTGATTTAATGCCTCCTCAATCTTTGTTTTTGCTTCTTCAAGAGAAGTTTTCATGGTATCTACTATTATAAGTGGTAGAGGAGTTTATAAATTATCTGATGTAGCATTAAAGGATTATCCTGAAATAGCAGATATACAATCAAAAGGTCATAAATTTGACGTAGGTTCTTCCGCATTTAAAATACTTAAAGATATTATTTATTTTGAAGATAAACCAAAAACTGACAAGGGCTATGTTCAAATATTGGGTCTATTTCAATCAGCAAGGGTTAGATATTGGATAGCAAAAGATTATCTTATTACGCCGGAAAGTTTTTATAAATACAAAGTATTTATTCCTAAATCTGGTGGGAGAGGTGCTATTGGAGAGAAAGAAAGCACAGTATTAATTGGAGAACCTGTAATAGGAATTCCTAATGAAGGAGCTACAGAAACGTTCTTATCAATTGGTACTTTTGAAACTGAAGGTGAAGCTAAATCAGCATTGAAATATATCAAAGGGAAGTTTGCTCGAACTATGCTTGGAATTTTAAAAATTACCCAAGATAATACTCGTGATAAGTGGAAATATGTCCCTCTCCAAGATTTCACTTCTAATTTTGATATTGACTGGAGCAAATCTATTCCAGAGATTGACCAACAGCTTTATAGGAAATATGGTTTATCCAAAGATGAAATTGATTTTATTGAGGAGAAGGTTAAGACTATGGAATAAAAATACTTGACAAAACACAGAGTACAAGATAAAATACAAATATAAGATTAGGTCAGGAAGCGTATGGCGCCCTGGCTATTTTTTTAGGAGAAAGATGAAAGAACATAAAACATTTAATCAACAATTAACTATCCTTCGTGGACGGGGGATGGTAGTGCCGACAAACGGTCAGCCTAAAAGATTTTTAGAGCAAGAAAATTATTATAATGTAATGAATGGGTATAAGGATTTGTTTCTAAGGAAAGATGCTAACAATCGGCCAGTCATTCCAGAAGAATATCTTGTGAATACTCATTTTGATGAATTGAAAAATTTATTCTTATTTGACAGAGAACTTCGTATGCTGTTTTTAAAATACTTACTAATTTTTGAGAATTCGTTGAAAACAACGGTTGCTCATACATTTACACAAGAGTATCCTAAAAAGAATGCTTATCTTGATATTAGTAATTTTGTGGATGATGCCCTTAAGAAAGTTCTTCAACAGATTTCAATTCTTACAAAAACGATTCATGACAAAGTGGATAAAACGGGAGCTGTTAAACATTACATAGAAGAACATGGGGAGGTTCCATTATGGGTTCTGGTAAATTTTTTAACTATAGGTAATATTGCCTATTTTTATAATATCTTAACAGACTCCATGAAAAATAAGATTGCTAAATTTTATGGTGACAAATATAATAAGCAATGTAAAGATAATATTAAAAGTTTGAAGTTATCAAACCAAGATTTTAGTTCAGGCCTAAAGGCTGTAAATCTTATTAGGAATATCTGTGCACACGATGAACGGCTTTATAACGTTAATCTGAAGAATGTGCGGATGATAAATATTGCTTCCTATCATAATATTACAAACTATGATAACAAACGGTTAGTCGTTATTATCTTGTTTTTGAAAGTGGTATTGGACAAACCATATTTCAAGACGTTTTTTAGTGATTTTGTTAAATTGTGCAAAAAGTATGAAGATCGTTTTCGGACGGTTACTTTTTCTGAAATTCTTACTGTTATGGGAATGAATTTAGAAGAATTGCAGAAAAATCTTTAGTCTAGTGAAATATTGGCAAAGGAGTATATCATGGCAGATAAAAGAATCTTTTGTGAACATTGCTTGGATGATGTTCCTTTTCATATTGAGAATCGTGAGTTAACACGAAAATTAAAAGGGAAAGATTATACTTTTAAGTGTCAGGAAGCTGTTTGTGATAACTGTAAGCAGCCTGTTTTTGTTACGGAAATTGATAAGGCTAATAGAGAGGCTCTTTATGCTTGTTTTAAGGCAGATGATTTATCAGAATATGTCCAAGCACACGGTCTTACCATTTCTGAGTTTGCAAGGCAAGCCATGTTGGAAAAAATAGAAGATGATTTACAAATTTTACGTCAAGCCATGGTAGAAGATGATGGAACACGTATTTCCCACCGAGAAGTTTTCAAAAAGTTTGGGACAAAAGTCTCAAACTCCTTCAATCTGTGCAACATCAAATGTTTGACGCAGTGGTTTATTGGAAGTCCTTATCTCTTGCTAGGCAATTGATAGCGGCCATCCTAATAAACTGTGCGGAGGTGGGACAATAAAATCGAAATCACCATTTCATGACGATTTACCGATTTTTGTCCCACTCTCACAGGACCGTTTTAAAGACGGGACGGATTTGAAGTTAACAGTAAAAACTGCTTTTTCGCAACTCTGTCAAAGTTGGAAGAGCGGTTTTACTGTTTTATTTTTTATCCTTAAGATAGGTCAATAAAGCCAATAAAAGAATGCCAAAGTTTAACATGAACACGAGTGCCTCGTAAACCGACATGATGGTCACCTTACTAAAAAGAGTGTGTCATAAACACCCTCTTTGAATCATTGCCATCCTGCCTTCGGAACTTCCCTATCTCTTTATTGCAAAAACTCTGGGCAGCTCCTATCTGCTCAGAGTTTTTTATTATAAAAGTATCTTTCTCAAGTTTTCTACTGTTTCTACGATAAACTTAGCACCTGCCGTTTCCAATTCCTCACGATTTCCAAATCCGTAAAGGACACCGATGGCATCTAGACCATTTTTTTTGGCACCAATGATGTCATGCTCTCGGTCACCGATCATGATGGTCGCTGAAAGGTCAGAGACTTGTGCACTTGTTAGAGCATGGACAATGACATCGCCTTTTAGACGCCTGCTACCATCCATACTAGCACCTGCGACAAGGTCAAAATAATCAAAAAGTTCAAAATGCTTCAGGATTTGTCTGGCAAATTCTTCAGGCTTTGAGGTTGCCACTAATAGCTTTTTTCCTTGAGCCTTCAGTCTTTCCAATAAATCAGGAATGCCTTGATAAACCTCATTTTCATAAAGCCCCTTATGGCGGAAATAGTCTCTGTAAAAATCCACAGCTTTAAGGCTATCTTCCTTTGAAAAATGGTAGAAGTTTTCAAAAGAATCTTGTAAGGGTGGACCGATAAAACGGTAGAGTTCCTTCTTATCAGTCACTTCAATGTTAAATTTTTCTAGAGCATAAGCAAGAGAGTTGGTAATTCCTAAAGCAGGATTGGTCAGAGTTCCGTCTAAATCAAAAAGAATGGTTTGATACATGTTTTTACCTCGTTAAGATTAGTATAGCACAAAAAATGCGTTAAAAATGGCTGTTTTATTGTATAATAAAAGAAAAAAGGAGTAGCAGTGATGACAGTTCATTTTTCAGAAACAAGTGAAGAGTTAACATCTTTTTTTAATCAGATTTTTGAAGAACAATATGTTAAACACTTTCAAGAAGCGAAACCCAAAAATCAGAAAAAACAAGTACAGTTTGTGGTCAAAGATGATGCTGAGCGCATTTTGGCAGCAGCTTCTTGTCAGCAACTTTACCAAACGCTGAAGATTGAAAATTTGGCAGTGGACAGTGTCTTTCAAAAGCAAAAATTTGGCAGTCAGTTATTGGATTATATCAAAGACTATGCGCGTGCTCATAACGTTTTGACTCTGACCTTAAGCACGCGGCTCCTATCAGGCTAAGGATTTTTATCTCAAGCAGGGTTTTCATATCTATGGCCAGTTAGCAGATGTGCCTTTTGAGGGTGTGACGACTTATTATTTTGTCTATAAGTTATAAGGAGGTGGCCATGCATATTCTTATTGCACCAGATTCTTTTAAAGAGTCTTTATCAGCTCTGGAAGTAGCACAGGCTCTTCAAAAGGGATTCTCTAAATCCTTGCCTCAAGCAACTTTTGATCTATTGCCCGTTGGTGATGGTGGCGAAGGAACCTTGGAAGCTTTGGCTTTGGGTTTACAGCTAACAAAAGCAAGTCAAACAGTTTCAGGACCTTTTGGAGATCCTATTGAGGTTCAGTATGCCTACAAGGATGACCTAGCAGTTTTTGAAATTGCGGCCATTACAGGTTTGGAACACATTCCTAAAGACAAGAGAAATCCTTTGATAATTAGTAATCGTGGTATTGGTGAATTGCTTGTCTTTCTCGCTCAAAAAGGGATTAGAAGAGTTATGGTCGGTGTTGGCGGCAGTTCTAGCAATGATGGTGGTCTAGGCTTAGTAGCTGGTCTGGGTTATGCTTTTTTTGATGATAGGGGAGAAAAAGTTGAAGCCATTGGGGCCAATTTGGGTAAAATTGTTAGCTTTTCGGATCAGGCTGTTCCTGCTTGTTTGAGAGATTTGGATGTGACGATTATTACAGATGTGACGAATTGTCTGTGTGGTCCGCAAGGGGCAACGTATACTTTTGCTGGTCAAAAAGGATTGGCAGAAACGGAATTTGCAGCAGTTGATCAAGCAATGCGCCGTTTCTATGAGCTTGTCAATCCAGCTATTTTGGAGCTTCAAGGAGCAGGAGCAGGTGGTGGTTTGGCAGCTGGTTTGGTCACCTTTGCAGCTGGTAAAATTGTCTCAGGCATTGATGCGGTTTTAGATATTTTAGATTTTGAGCAGCATGTTCAAAAGGCAGATCTGGTAATTGTCGGTGAAGGACGTATGGATAAGCAGAGTTTATCAGGTAAGGCGCCAGTCGGTGTAGCTAGACGCACGCCGAGTAAAACGCCAGTCATTTCTATTTGTGGTAGTCTCAAGGATGATCTTCCTGATTTTCCAGTTGCGCATATTGCAGCAGCCTTTCCTATCATTTCAAGGGTTGATTCCTTGGAAAATACGCTGGCGCAGGCTAGCCAAAATCTTGAGAGAACAGCACAAAATATTGGTAATCTTTTAAGCTTAGATTTATAAAAAAACAAGCAATACCAGTTTCTTCTGCTTAGTTTTTAAAACTAAGGCAAATGAGCTGAGACTTGCTTATTTTTAATTATTGGAACCATTTTTGCCAAAAGGTTTTTTTATGTGGCTGTCCAGTTTCTTTGTCGTTTGTGAAGAGTTGGGGATAAAGAGCTTTAATATCTGGATTATCAATGTTTTCGGCTTTGTCAGTATGCACTAGGAGTCCAAAAGGTGAATCGCTCTTATCTTCGGAAACAATAGTAGCTATCAGACCAGCTTCCTGTGTTTTTTTTATGTATAGCATCTGATTGGTCAGGGATAATTTTGGTGAAATTTTAAGAGAAAGAGAATCATATTTTGTCTTAAGCTCCTGTAGAACCTGATCAAAATTTGCAAGGATAGCTTGATTTTCTGCATCCGCTAAGAGAATGCTTAAAACGAGGCGTTCAGCAAAAGTACCGAAATATTTTCTTTGCTCATCGGGATTTAAACGATGCTCACCATGGGCACTTTCTAAAATCTTCTTATCTAAATCAGTCATCTTTTCTTCACTTTCTACGTTTATTAACTTTTAAAAAAATTATACACTATTTTAAAAAAGAAAGCTTGAAATGCTAAATGTTATTTGCTTTTTTAGGTGCTTTAGTGTTATAATACCAAGCAATAACTAAATGTTTGGGGAGTAGAAGATGGAAAATAAAACCAATGTTTGGCAGGTTCTAGGAATTATCTTTATCGTTTTAACTGCTATTTTCTTTATCTCCACAGCAACGCTGACGACTTTATATGTTTTGTCCAATCACGATGTTCATCAGTTAGTTGAAAAATCTGAAGATAAAGAAGACAAAATTGTTCATTATCGCAAGAGAATTAGAAAATATAAGGAAAAAGAAGTCGAAGATTATAAAAATAGTTACAATTATGATGACTATGATTCCTCTAGTAGCTATGATGATTAAGCAGAAAAAGAAGTCAGGAAATATTTAGGAGTAAAAAATGGAAAATAAAACCAATGTTTGGAAAGTTCTTGGCATTATTTTTATAGTGACAGCCAGTATCTTTTTCATTGCTACGATTGTTATGACGGCTTTGTATGCGACATCAAGACAGGATTTTAATAAGTGGACAGCGACAAATAGCATGCAAGATCGGACCATTACTAATAAGAAAAAGGCCATAAAAAATCTTAAAATTCGAGAAAAAATTAGAGATAATTATTATGGTAATGACTATGAGTCTACTGACAAGGTGACCAGATATATTTTTGGAGAGAGTGCTAAAATGAGTACAGGAGAAGAAGTCACGGTAACAGGAGTCAAAGAAGATTCTAAGGTCAAGATGAAAGGTGTTTCTAAAAAGGATAAGAAGATCGTCCTTACTGTTAGTGTTAAGAATACGACTGATAAAATGATCCAATTTAGTCCGGATGATTTCTTTATCTATGATAGAAACTATGATATTGCTGAGCCAAGTAATTATACAGGTAAGCAAAAAATTCCTGATATTATTGAAGCAGGAAAGACAATTGAGGTTAAGCTTTATTATACTATTCCCAAGTCTTCTCCTTATATAGTAAACTTTGAAAATGCTTACTGGATACCACAAACACAGACGCAAAAGAAATCAAGGACTGTCTAATTAAATTAAACAGAAATAAAAAATCAAAAACAAGGGTTGTGAGCTCATACAAGATTGTTTCAAACCTTGCTTTGATTTTTCTTTTTGTTGTAAGAAAGTTAGGACGAAGTTTCGTTTCAATATACATTTAAGCATGGTAAGTTAGCACATTAGAGATTATTTCATTCCGTGAGCTCTGTTCGGATCACTTTTTGATCGATTTATGCGAAAGACTGGGAGTGAAACGGTTTGTTTGTAAGAGCGTTCTGTATTGAACGCCTAGAAATGAGAGAGAAGAACCCCCGTTCTTAAGAAATAGCGACTGTTTCCCACTCTCAAATCTTTTTTGGTTTGCCTAAGTTCCAACTTTGTGGTATGATTAACATGTAAAAATTAAAACTCATAAGGAGAGAACAAATGTCAATTATTACTGATGTTTACGCTCGCGAAGTCCTTGACTCACGCGGTAACCCAACACTTGAAGTAGAAGTTTACACTGAATCAGGTGCATTCGGACGTGGTATGGTTCCTTCAGGAGCTTCTACTGGTGAACACGAAGCAGTTGAACTTCGCGATGGAGATAAATCACGTTATGGTGGTCTTGGTACTCAAAAAGCTGTTGATAATGTAAACAATATTATTGCTGAAGCACTTATCGGATATGATGTTCGTGATCAACAAGCTATTGATAAAGCAATGATCGCACTTGACGGTACTCCAAACAAAGGTAAACTTGGTGCTAATGCTATTCTTGGTGTTTCTATTGCTGTAGCTCGTGCTGCTGCTGATTTCCTTGAAATTCCACTTTACAGCTACCTTGGTGGATTTAACACTAAAGTTCTGCCAACTCCAATGATGAACATCATCAACGGTGGTTCTCACTCAGATGCTCCAATCGCTTTCCAAGAATTTATGATTGTACCTGCTGGTGCACCTACATTCAAAGAAGCTCTTCGTTGGGGTGCTGAAATCTTCCATGCACTTAAGAAAATTCTTAAGGAACGCGGACTTGAAACAGCTGTTGGTGACGAAGGTGGATTCGCTCCTAAGTTTGATGGAACTGAAGACGCTGTAGAAACAATTATCAAAGCTATTGAAACAGCTGGTTACAAACCAGGTGAAGAAGTCTTCCTTGGATTTGACTGTGCGTCATCAGAATTCTACGATAATGGTGTTTATGACTACACTAAATTCGAAGGTGAAAAAGGTGCTAAGCGTTCAGCTGCAGAACAAATTGATTATATTGAAGAATTGGTTAACAAATACCCAATTATCACAATTGAAGATGCTATGGACGAAAATGACTGGGATGGCTGGAAAGCATTGACTGCTCGCCTTGGTGACCGTGTACAATTGGTTGGTGACGACTTCTTCGTTACAAATACGGACTACCTTGCTCGTGGTATCAAAGAAGGTGCTGCAAACTCAATCCTTATCAAAGTTAACCAAATCGGTACTTTGACTGAAACATTTGAAGCTATCGAAATGGCTAAAGAAGCTGGTTATACTGCCGTTGTATCACACCGTTCAGGTGAAACTGAAGATTCAACAATCGCTGATATTTCAGTTGCAACCAACGCTGGACAAATCAAGACTGGTTCATTGTCACGTACAGATCGTATTGCTAAATACAACCAATTGCTTCGTATCGAAGATCAACTTGGTGAAGTCGCTGAATACCGTGGCCTTAAATCATTCTACAACTTGAAAAAATAATAAGTTATTTAAAACAAAGAGCGCATCTAAAAGGGTGCGCTTTTTAAGATATAAGATTAAAGAATGGATAAATCAAAAAAGAAAACGGACTCTCGAGTGATTAAAACTCGCTGCTGTATTGAAGAAACTTTCTTGAAGCTGTTAACCGAGGTTCCTTTTGAGAAATTAACGACGACTCGTTTGATTAAGGAGTGCATGATTAGTAAACGGACCTTTTATGCCCATTATTTAGATAAATATGATTTAGCGGAGCAACTGATTGACCGAAAACTAAAGTTTTTTGAAAATCTCCTCTTTCAGCGCTTTCAAAGTTTTTATGTCTTATTAATCAGTGACACAGATTGCGTTTTTAATGATTAGGATGATGTAGAAAACATTGACAAACTTTTTCGATCCATAGTTTTTATTTCTTGGAATATATAGGAAAATTATGCCAAACTTCTTTCTTATGATTTTAATAAATTTAAAGACTAATATCATTAGGTTGTGGTTACAATTCCTGCTTTTATTCGTAGAGATCCTGCTTTTTATTATGCTATAATAAGCATAGTGAATTACTGAGGAGAGACTATTGTGAACTATAAATTTTTGCTTTTTGACCTTGATCACACGCTTTTAGATTTTGAAGCAGCAGAAGATGTGGCTTTAACACAATTATTGGAAGAGGCCCAAGTACCTGACGTTCAGACTTATAAGGATTTTTATATTCCCATGAATCAGCAACTTTGGCAGGATTTGACCTTGAATAAAATCAGCAAAAAAGAATTGGTCAACACACGTTTTGCTAAGCTTTTTGCCCATTTTGGTCAGAAAGTGGACGGTCGTACCCTTGCGCATCGTTATCAGAATTTTCTAAGTCAGCAAGGGCAGACTTTGACTGGTGCTGAGACTTTGTTAGAAAAACTAACTGATGAGGGTTATCGTATTTTTGGAGCGACCAATGGTATCGCCAATATTCAGACAGGGCGTATGGCTAATTCCAACATTGCATCTTATTTTGAACAAGTCTTTATCTCAGATAGAATTGGTTTTCAAAAACCTGACAAGGCTTTTTACGATTATATTGCTGATGATATTGCTTATTTTGATTATAGCAGAGCACTGATGATTGGCGATAGTCTCTTAGCTGATATTCAAGGCGGCAATAATGCAGGGATTGATACTGTTTGGTACAATCCTTATATCAAAAACAATGAGACCGGTATAAGACCGACTTATGAAGTCAATGATTACAAGCAACTCCTTGCCTTATTAATACGAAAAAGCTGAGACTATTCATAATGGACTCAGTTTTTTATAGATTTACTGATTCTAAGAAAAATCTCTGAAGTTTTTGCTGGGATCTGGATGAGGAACATTGTGACGTTCACGGGCTCTATGACGATTAGCCATATTGATGCGCATCATAAGCCGATTTTGCAGGACTAAAATCAAAGCTAAGAAAATGAGATGGGATTTCAGTAAAATCATTAGTATAAAACCTGTTAAGATAGTGCAGCTATATTGCAGCCAAGCTTTTAGGTCAAAGCGATAAAGGTCTTTGTTATAGCGGGAAGTCGCTAGAACACCCAGATAAAAGCTAATAATACCAGCAAGAAACAGTATAAAACCAATATTAGCATGGTGGGATTCAGCCAGAAATTCGATACCTACAGTGAAAATATTAATACCAGCAAAGATTGGTAGGTGAGCATAAAAGAGAATACTAGCAGTTGTTTCTTGGTGATGATTGATATTTAAAAAAGTTTGTCCCATATAAAAAACAAAAAGTGTTGCCATTCCAAAAAAGAGCATGAACCCAGTTAAAGGCTGATCTTTTAAAGGATAGGTTTTGATAATAGCAATAACGGATTCTCCAAAGGTTAAAAGAGTTACCAAATGCAGACGTTCAACGATATGCGGGAAGTTGACCAGCTGATGATTGTAAAATTTTCTGCTGAAGATAGGAAGAAGATTGGGCAGTAGATAAATAAGAGCCGTCCAGATATTGAGAGGTAGCAAACCTAGGGCTAAACCCGCCAAAGGCAGACTGTAACTCAGCTGCGATAGTATGCTGAGCTTAATATTATGACTAAAACCTAATTTTTTCCCTTTTAAAAAATATTGCAGAGCAATAAAAGCATAGGCTAGCATCAGCAGGAAATTAAAGAGCATCAGCTGAGGATTTCCAGCATAGTAGCCCTTAATATTAAGACTGAAGTTGAGCGAAATATTGCCCACTATAAACATGAGAGCAATAATCGTGTAAATATCCTGCAGTCTAGAATCTCCGTATTTATTAAAATAAAGCACTTCATTATGCCAGATATTAAAGATAATAATATTAGTCGTAATAAAAGCTAAAACTTCTTGAAGACCAATGTGGTTGAGATGAATAGCAGAAGTCAGCTGACCAATAGCCAAAACAACAGCAAGATCGAAAAAGAGTTCATAGTTGGAGACACGTTTTGATAAAAACTGAGACATTCTTTTTCCTTTCTTTAAAAATACGTCGTTATTTTACCAAAAAAGCAGAAGGAATAAAAGTAAAACTAATCGCAGTAAAGTCAGAAAAGTTAGGTCATTTTTGCTATAATAAAGATTATGAACGAACTGATTAAACATAAGCTGGAATTGCTGCCAGATAGTCCTGGCTGTTATATTCACAAGGATAAAAACGGCACCATTATCTATGTCGGTAAGGCCAAGAACTTAAAAAAACGTGTGCGCAGCTATTTTCACGGCAGCCATAATACCAAGACAGAATTGTTGGTTTCGGAAATTGAGGATTTTGAATACATTGTTACTGGGTCAAATACAGAAGCTTTACTTCTTGAGATTAATCTCATTCAGGAAAATAAGCCCAAGTACAATATCAGACTCAAAGATGATAAGTCTTATCCTTTTATTAAAATTACCAATGAACCTTATCCGCGTTTATTGATTACCCGTCAGGTGAAAAAGGATGGCGGTCTTTATTTTGGTCCCTACCCTGATTCGGGAGCTGCTACTGAAATTAAGCGACTTTTAGATCGTCTCTTTCCCTTTAAAAAATGCACCAACCCAGCCAACAAGGTCTGTTTTTATTATCATCTCGGGCAATGCAAGGCGCATACCATTTGTCAGACCGACCAAACCTATTGGGATAGTCTTAAAGAAGATGTGAAAAACTTTCTCAATGGCAGGGACGATAAGATTGTCAATGAACTGCGCGATAAAATGACCAAAGCTTCTGAGCTCATGGAATTTGAACGTGCAGCTGAATACCGAGATCTTATTGAGGGCATTGGTCTGTTGCGAACCAAGCAGCGCGTCATGAATCAGGATATGCAGGATCGTGATATTTTTGGTTATTATGTTGATAAAGGCTGGATGTGTGTGCAGGTTTTCTTTATTCGTCAGGGAAAGCTTATTCAGCGCGATGTCAATATGTTTCCTTATTACAATGAGTCTGAGGAAGATTTTCTGACCTATGTAGGACAGTTCTATCAGGATAACCGTCACTTTATTCCAAAGGAGATTTTTATTCCTAGAAATATTGATGAAACTTTGGTTAAAGCGGTGGTCAATACTAAGATTATCAAACCGCAGCGCGGCGAGAAGAAGCAGTTAGTCAATCTGGCAACGAAAAATGCTCGTGTTAGCCTGCAGCAGAAATTTGATCTCTTGGAAAAAGATATTCGAAAAACGCATGGTGCGATTGAAAATATTGGAGATTTACTTAATATTCCTAAGCCAGTGCGCATTGAAGCCTTTGATAATTCCAACATTCAAGGAACCAGTCCTGTTGCAGCTATGGTTGTTTTTGTGGACGGCAAGCCAAGTAAGAAGGATTATCGTAAATTTAAAATCAAAACCGTTATCGGACCTGATGACTATGCCAGCATGCGTGAGGTTATTTATCGCAGATATAGCCGTGTCATGCGAGATGGACTGACACCACCAGACCTGATTATTATTGATGGGGGACAAGGTCAGGTTAATGTAGCGCGTGACGTTATCGAAAATAAATTGGGACTCGATATTCCTATCGCTGGTTTGCAAAAAAATGATAAGCACCAAACCCATGAGCTGCTCTTTGGTGATCCGCTGGAAGTGATTCCTCTGCCTAGAAATTCAGAAGAGTTCTTTCTCTTGCAGCGCATTCAAGACGAAGTGCATCGCTTTGCCATTACATTTCATAGGCAGCTGCGCGGTAAAAACACCTTCTCATCAAAGCTGGACGGTATTGCAGGGCTCGGCCCTAAGCGCAAGCAATTGCTGATGAAACACTTTAAGAATCTTCCTAATATTCAAAAGGCCAGCCTAGATGATATTATCAACTGCGGCATTCCAAAAAATGTCGCAGAGAACATTCAAGAGAGCTTGCGAGAGGAAAGAGAAAAAGGTTAAATGTTAGATACTGTTTTAATTTTAGGCAATATACATCAGCAACTTATTATGGAATCATAAAAGAAGATGTTGAAAAAGCTGTAAACAGTTTCAAAAAGTGGTAAAATAAAAGAACAACTATAACAGAATTAGAAGGATGTTCGTTTATGAAATTTTTAGAACTGAATAAAAAGCGCCATGCAACTAAACATTTTAATGATAAAACAGTTGATTTTAAAGATGTTAGAACAGCCATTGAGATTGCCCAATTAGCTCCTAGTGCTCATAATATACAGCCTTGGAAGTTTGTCCTTGTTAAAGATAAAAAGGCAGCTTTGGCTGAAGACCTGCCTGCTTTAAATAAGGATCAGGTTGAAGGCGCACAGTATGTCATTGCTTTGTTTACCGACACCGACTTAGTTCAGCGTGCGCGCAAAATTGCACGTATTGGCAGCAAAAACCTGCCTGATGATATGATTGGCTATTTCATGGAAACTTTGCCAGCTCGGTTTGCGGATTTTGATGAACAAACCAAAGGAGAATATTTGGCTTTAAATGCAGGTTTAGTAGCTATGAATCTAGTCTTGGCTCTAACTGACCAAGGCATTTCGTCTAATATTATTCTTGGTTTTGATAAGACGAAAACCAATACTATTTTAGATATTGATGAGCGTTTTCGCCCAGAACTCTTGATTACAGTTGGTTATACAGATGAGAAGATAGAACCAAGTTATCGTTTGCCGGTTGATGAAATTATTGAAGAAAGATAGGAGCTGTACCTAAGATGTTTGTAGATTTTCAAAAAGAGGTAGATAAACGCCGCGGAGATATTTTGGCCGATTTGTTTCGGATTTTACAGATTAATTCTGAGCGTGATGACAGTAAGGCTGATAAAAAACATCCTTTTGGGCCCGGTCCTGTTCAAGCTCTTGAACATTTTTTGAAAATGGCAGAGCGTGATGGTTATGAGACTAAAAATGTTAATAACTATGCCGGTCATTTTGAATACGGTCAAGGAGATGAGGTTTTAGGCATTTTTGCCCATCTGGATGTGGTGCCAGCGGGTAGCGGTTGGAAAACCTCTCCTTATTTGCCAGAAATCATCAATGGCAAACTCTATGCGCGTGGTGCTAGTGATGACAAAGGCCCAACGATTGCCTGTTATTATGGTTTAAAAATTATTAAGGAATTAGGTTTACCAGTCTCTAAGAAAGTTCGTTTTGTTGTTGGTACTGATGAAGAGTCTGGTTGGGCTGATATGGATTATTATTTTGAACATGTTGACATGCCAGAGCCAGATTTTGGTTTTTCACCAGATGCTTATTTTCCAATTATCAATGGAGAAAAAGGGAATATTACGGAATACCTTCATTTTGGCAATAGCAATGGTGGTTCTTTTATCCTTAAATCTTTCAAGGGTGGGCTGCGTGAAAACATGGTACCAGAATCAGCAACAGCTGTTTTTTCAGCAACGATTCGTTTAGCTGAATTGCAAGAATCTTTGACCGCTTTTACAGAACAACATACTTTAACAGCGGATCTTAAGGAAGAAGCAGGAAATTTTGTTTTGACCTTGCATGGCAAGTCTGCCCACGGTTCAACACCAGAAGCAGGTATCAATGGAGCTACTTATTTAGCACGCTTCTTGTCACAGTTTGATTTTGCTGGTGATGCTAAAGCTTACTTGGATTTAGCTGCCAATGTTTTATTAAATGATCATGCGGGTGAAAAACTGGGAGTTGCCTATAAGGATGAGAAGATGGGTTCTGTTTCCATGAATCCTGGCGTCTTTAGTTTTGATTCCCAATCTGAAGACAATAGCATTGCGCTTAATTTCCGCTATCCTCAAGGGACAGATGCACAGACCATCAAGGCCAGCCTAGAACAATTATCAGGTGTTAGAGAGGTTACTCTGTCTGAGCATGAACAAAAACCCCATTATGTGCCGATGGATGATCCGTTAGTAGCTACCTTGCTAGCGGTTTATGAAAAACATACAGGAGATAAAGGGCATGAATGGGTTATCGGTGGTGGTACCTTTGGACGTTTGCTCAAGCGCGGAGTTGCTTTTGGCGCTATGTTCCCCCATTCGACAGATACCATGCATCAAGCTAATGAATTTGTTGAAGTGAACGATCTGTATAAAGCAGCTGCTATTTATGCAGAAGCCATTTATGAATTGATCAAATAGCGAGACAAGAAAGTTCAACGAATATTATTTGTGTAACGGTCTTATCCAATTAATAACGAGAAAGAGGTTATTATGACAAGTCTTGAAGAAATTACCAAAGCCATTATGGCAGACAGTCAAAATAAAGTTTTTACAGAAAAAAATATTGAACCGCTTTTTGCAGCGCCTAAAACGGCTCGTATTAATATTGTTGGTCAAGCACCGGGAATTAAGGCCCAAGAATCGCGTCTGTATTGGAATGATAAAAGTGGAGATCGTCTGCGTGAGTGGATGGGAGTGGACTATGATACTTTTTATCATTCAGGCTATTTTGCTGTTATCCCTATGGATTTCTATTATCCTGGTAAAGGGAAATCAGGAGACTTACCGCCTCGAAAGGGTTTTGCCCAGAAATGGCATCAGCCGATTTTGGATTTGCTTCCTGATATCCAGTTGACGATTTTAATCGGCAATTATGCACAAAAATATTATTTACATCAAAAGTCTTCTGTTAAATTGACCGATACAGTTGCACATTACAAAAAATACTTGCCTGACTATTTCCCTCTCGTTCACCCCTCTCCTAGAAATCAAATTTGGATGTCTAAGCATCCTTGGTTTGAAACGCGGGTCGTGCCGGATTTAAAGAAAATCATTCAGCAAATTATTCAATCATCATAAAAATTAGACATGACACTGTATCTATAAACCTAAACATATAAAAATACCTCTGCTGAGATCTAGTAAACTAGAAGGCAGAGGTATTTTTATGGATAAAAGCATGTTCAGTCAGCTTGTTAAGTATCAGTCAAGAATTATCGTAGATAACCTTTAATAAGTTAGGAAATTTTTTGTTTAGTTCCTCATTTCGTAAGGAGATACAACGTTTTCGGCCTTCGATACGTACATATATAATTCCGCATTCTCTTAAAGTCTTAAAATGATGGGAGAGATTATTTTTTTGTCCTAAACTAGAAAATGAGCTACAGTTTTTTTCATCTTGAGCAGAATACAGTTCTTTGAATATCGCTAATCTTGTTGGTTCGCTAAGTGCAGAGAGAATCTGCTCTAAATTAATATCATTAATAGATGGATGTGATAGTGATTTCATTTATTTCTTCCTTTTTATTGACATTTTAACACAAAGAGTATTATAATAAAATTGTTCAATAATTATTGAACAATAAAAAGGAGGTTGTTTATGACAATACTTGAACACTATTTTTATTTATCTGATTTGGCAGTAACTGATAAAAGAAGTCTCCAGAAATTGTGCTGTCTCTTCAAAGATGATGCGATTATAGAGGCTAATGATGGGCATAGATATTCTGGAAGAAGAGAGATCGATTCATTTTTTACAGAATTTTTTAGTAGGAATGCTGAAACAAGACATTTATATGATATCCGGGAACTATCGGATACTGTTCAACAGGCCAACTGGGGAGTTGTTTGCAGAAGAAAAAATGGAGCATATATTGCCTTGACTGGTACCGATATTGCCGAGGTTGAAGAGGGGAAAATCAGTCATTTAACCATTAAGTAATAATTAGTAGATGAGGGTAAGTTTATGATTATTGATAATATCCAGCATGTTATGTTTCCAATAGCAGCGCAGGTTGAAAAACTGGAGAAAGCAAAAGTTGATAAAGCTATTTTATTTTGTACGACACCGCATCCTGAAAGAGTTCGTTCCTATAAAGAACTAAAAGAAGAGATGTCAATACTTTTTAAAGTTCTAAGTGGAGATGGACTGCAGGTTGTTTCACTAGACAGAATGAAACAAAATAATCAAGAAGTTGTGCAAGCGATTCAAAAGTATCCGCAAAAGTTTTATGGCTTTGGTTCTGTTCCGCTTGGTTTATCTTTAAATGATACTATTGATTGGATCGAAGAACAAATTGTAAGAAATGGTTTGAAAGGCTTAGGAGAGTTTACTCCCGGTTCAGATGAACAGGTTGGACAATTAGAAACTATTTTCCAAGCGTTAGCTAAATTTCCTAGTTTACCTGTTTGGGTACATACTTTTAATCCAGTCAGTTTAAAAGGCATCCAAATTTTGATGAACTTAACAAAAAAATACCCTCATATTTCTGTAATCTTTGGACATATGGGAGGGTATTATTGGATGAATGTTATTGATTTTGTCAAAGAAACGCCAAATGCTTTTATTGACTTATCTGGAACCTTCTCTACTTTGGCTGTAAGGATGGCTATCACTGAAATTCCTCAAAAATGTTTATTTGGTTCTGACGCTCCTTATGGAGAACCCTTTATGAGTAAGGAATTGGTTGAATACTTGGCACCTACTGATACTATTAGAGATATGGTATTGGGAGGAAATATTCAAAAATTGTTAGAGCTGTCTAATTAAGAGAGAGCTAGTGAGATCGAAAAGTATCACTTATCAAACGAAATGTTTAATGTGGTTAAAGTTGTAGCTGTAATGAATAAGATAAAAAAGGATGGGGCAAAAGTGTTCCGACCTTTTTTATATTTAATGTTTTTGCAGAAGGCAATTATTTCCCCAAACAAAACTGGCTAAAGAGTTGTGTAATGAGTTCATCTGGAGCTGCATCACCAGTAATCTCACCAAGAATTTCCCAAGTTCGCGTCATATCAACTTGCAAGAGATCAACAGGCATGCCGAGTTCCAGACCGTCATTAACAGCCTGTAGACTTTTAAGAGCTTTTTCAATTAAGGAAATATGGCGGGCATTGGATAGATAGGTGGCATCTTTTTCGACAATAGAGGCATTATCAAAGAAAAGCTCGTTGATGCGCTCTTCAATGACATCAATATTCTGGTTTTTGATGACAGAGATTTTGATGCAATTTTCTGGAAGCTGATCCGTTTCAATTTGCTCTGGGAGGTCTGTCTTATTAAGAAGGATAAGACGGTTGCTGTTTTGGCTGATTTCTAAAAGAGTTCGATCTTGATCAGTCAGTTTCTCAGCACTGTTGAGAACGAGTAAGACCAGATCAGCTTCTTCTAAAGCTTTTTTAGACCGTTCCACCCCAATTTTTTCAACCAGATCATCAGTTTCACGAATACCAGCCGTATCAATCAGTTTGAGAGGAACACCCTTGATATTGACATACTCTTCAATGACATCGCGAGTTGTCCCTTCAATATCAGTAACGATAGCTTTTTCTTCTCGTAAAAGATTGTTGAGCAGACTGGATTTGCCAACATTGGGACGTCCAATGATAGCAGTAGATAAGCCTTCACGCAAAATTTTTCCGCGGCGGGCTGTCTTTAAAAGATTGGTTAAGAGGGTTTCGAATTCCTGAGTCTTCTCTCGCATGAGTGCTGTCGTCATTTCTTCCACATCATCATACTCAGGATAGTCAATGTTAACCTCAACTTGGGCCAGAGTATTGAGAATTTCCTGACGTGTGTTATTGATAAGATTTGAAAGGGAGCCATCCAGTTGTTGAACGGCAACAGCCATGGCTTTGTCTGTTTTGGCGCGAATGAGATCCATTACAGCTTCAGCTTGCGCTAAATCAACACGTCCATTGAGAAAGGCACGCTTGGTAAATTCACCGGGATCTGCCATACGAGCACCAGAGCGGAGAACCAACTGCAGGATTTCATTGGTGACAGCCACACCGCCATGCGTATTGATTTCAATCACATCTTCACGTGTGAACGTTTTTGGAGCGCGCATGACTGAGACCATCACTTCATCAATGATTGCCCCATTCTCAACAATATGTCCGTAATTAATGGTATGGGAGGGAACATCATCCAAATTTTTTCCCTTAAAAATCTTTTTAATAATAGCTAGTGCTTTCGATCCTGAAATACGGACGATGCCGATTGCCCCTTCGCCAAGAGGTGTAGCGATAGCAGTAATAGTATCAAATTCATTTGTTATCATAGCTTTATTTTAGCGCAAAAAAAAGGAAGCTGCAAGATTTTGAGATAGGTAGGCAAAGAAGATTTCCTTTAACAAGAAATCCAATTCATGTTATAATAAAGTGATTATATCTGAATGAAGGAGAGCGCATGGAAGAACTTAAAAAGATTGCTGGTGTTAGGGCAGCTCAATATGTTGAAGATGGTATGATTGTGGGACTTGGGACAGGTTCAACAGCCTATTATTTTGTTGAAGAAATCGGTCGCCGTGTGCAAGAAGAGGGCTTGCAAGTGATTGGTGTGACGACGTCAAGTCGGACAACTGCTCAAGCTCAAGCTTTAAGTATTCCTCTCAAATCTATTGATGAGGTTGACTCTGTTGATGTGACAGTGGATGGAGCTGATGAGGTTGATCCTAATTTCAATGGTATTAAAGGCGGCGGTGGTGCTCTGCTGATGGAAAAGATAGTAGGAACATTGACAAAAGACTATATCTGGGTGGTTGATGAAAGCAAGATGGTTGATACTTTGGGAGCCTTTAGATTACCCGTTGAAGTAGTTCAATATGGTGCTGAGCGTCTTTTTCGAGAGTTTGAGAAAAAAGGCTATAAACCTTCCTTTCGCGAATATGATGGTGTTCGCTTTGTGACTGACATGAAAAACTTTATCATTGATTTGGATTTGGGCTCTATCCCTGCTCCTATTGCTTTTGGCAATATGTTAGATCATCAAGTCGGTGTTGTTGAACACGGCCTCTTCAATGGTATGGTTAATCGTGTGATTGTTGCAGGTAAAGATGGTGTTCGTATTTTGGAAGCTAATAAATAAATTAATTAATGATGATGGCGGAGTGTTTGTCCCGTCATCTTAGATTGGAAAACTATGTCAACTTTTAATCGTATTCATCTTGTTGTTTTAGACTCCGTTGGAATTGGGGCAGCACCCGATGCTAACAATTTCTCTAATGCTGGTGTTCCAGATGGTGCATCAGACACACTAGGACACATTTCAAAAACCGTTGGACTTAATGTGCCTAATATGGCTAAAATTGGTTTGGGAAATATCCCCCGTGATACGCCGCTTAAGACAGTTCCTGCGGAAAACCATCCAACTGGTTATGTTACAAAATTAGAAGAAGTCTCTTTAGGTAAAGATACGATGACCGGACACTGGGAAATCATGGGACTTAACATTACTGAACCTTTTGATACCTTCTGGAATGGTTTTCCCGAAGAAATCATCAGCAAAATTGAAAAATTTTCAGGACGTAAGGTCATTCGTGAAGCTAATAAACCATACTCTGGTACAGCTGTTATTGATGACTTCGGTCCCCGTCAGATGAAGACTGGTGAATTGATTATCTATACGTCAGCTGACCCTGTTCTGCAAATTGCAGCACATGAGGATGTGATTCCACTTGATGAACTTTACCGTATTTGCGAATACGCGCGCAGCATTACCCTAGAACGTCCAGCTTTGCTTGGTCGTATCATTGCCCGTCCTTATGTTGGCAAGCCGGGGAATTTCACGCGGACAGCTAACCGTCATGATTATGCCCTATCGCCATTTGCACCAACAGTGTTGAATAAGTTAGCGGATGCGGGTGTTTTAACTTATGCTGTCGGTAAAATCAATGATATTTTCAATGGTTCAGGTATTACCAACGATATGGGACACAACAAATCAAACAGCCACGGTGTGGACACTTTGATTAAGACAATGGGCTTGTCTGCGTTCACCAAAGGTTTCTCGTTTACCAACTTGGTTGATTTTGATGCCCTTTATGGTCACCGTCGCAATGCACATGGTTATCGTGATTGTTTGCATGAGTTTGATGAACGCCTTCCAGAAATTATCGCAGCGATGAAAACAGATGATTTACTGCTCATTACAGCCGACCATGGAAATGACCCAACCTATGCGGGAACGGACCATACACGCGAATATGTTCCGCTTTTAGCTTACAGTCCATCATTTACTGGTAATGGAGTCCTACCTGTTGGTCATTACGCTGATATTTCAGCAACGATTGCTGATAACTTTGGTGTAGATACAGCTATGATTGGTAAGAGTTTCCTAGATAAATTAATATAAGATGGGAAATTATGTCATCCTCTTAAGAGGTGTCAATGTTGGTGGCAAGAATAAGCTTGTGATGAGCGATCTTTGCCAGCAGGTAACCGATATGGGATTTGTCAATGTCGAAACCTATATCAACAGTGGCAATCTCTTCTTTCAGTTGGATTGTTCTCGTGCGAACATCAGTTCTCGGTTTGAACAATTCTTTGCAGACCATTATCCCTTTGTCTAGTATTTTTCCCTCTTTTCACAAGGGGAGTACGAGAAAGATTACTAAGAACTACCTGACTGGTGGCTTCAAGACTTGGCTCGAAAGGGAGCCCTCTTTTTCACAGAGAAAATGCATAAAAAAAGAGTTATTGAGCGTATCAAATCCTTTTCTCTGAGAGATGAAGTGATTCATTTTGGAGAATTGTGTATTTACTGGGGCAAATACACAGAGACGGAGTATCTGAAAACAAGCTACCATAAACAGCTCATCAAAGAAGATTTTTACCGACAGGTAACCATTTGAAATAGCAAAACAGCTGAGAGGATTTTAAGATTATTGAAAAATGGATAATAGAATGAAGTCAGAAGCAATTTTGTCAGTAGATAGGAAGTATCGTTACGTTCTTACTAGAACATGGGATGAAACTTTGCTTAATATTATGTTTGTTGGGCTAAATCCCTCTACAGCCGATGAAACAACAGATGATCCGACAATTAGGCGTTGTATCAACTTTGCTAAATCATGGGGATATGGTGGGCTATATATGGTTAATCTTTTTGCTTATCGTAGCACTAATCCCAACAATATACGAATAGTTGATAACCCTATTGGTGATGATAATGATAGTTATATCTCACATTACGCTAAATTATCAGATAAGGTTGTCGCTTGTTGGGGAAATCGTGGTTCTTACCAAAAGCGCTCAAAAGAAGTGACCAACTTACTAGAAGAAATATATTGTTTTGGGCAAAATAAGAGTGGCGAACCGAAGCATCCACTTTATTTGAAAAAAGAAATTTCACTCATTAAATATAAATAAAGGAAAAACTATGTCATTACTTAAAAAAATTTATGAAACACGTGATTTTCTAACAGCAAAAGGAGTCCAAAAGCCAGAATTCGGTCTCATTCTAGGTTCTGGTCTTGGTGAATTAGCTGAAGAAATTGAAAATGCTCTTGTCCTTAACTATGCTGACATCCCTAACTGGGGACGCTCGACAGTTTCCGGTCATGCTGGTAAACTTATTTATGGTGAATTAGCAGGTCGTAAAGTTTTGGCCTTGCAGGGACGTTTTCATTATTATGAAGGAAATTCTATGGAGCTTGTAACCTTCCCAATTCGTATTATGAAAGCACTTGGCTGTCAGGGACTTATCGTCACTAATGCGGCTGGCGGAATTGGCTTTGGTCCGGGAACTTTAATGGCTATTTCAGATCACATCAATCTGACAGGAGCCAATCCTTTGATGGGGGAAAATCTTGATGATTTTGGATTTCGTTTTCCTGATATGTCCAATGCTTATACAGCAGATTATCGTGAGGTTGCTCACCAAGTTGCAGATAAGATTGGGATCAAATTAGATGAGGGTGTTTACATCGGTGTTTCTGGTCCATCCTATGAAACGCCTGCTGAAATCCGAGCTTTCAAGACTCTTGGAGCTGATGCAGTTGGTATGTCAACAGTACCAGAAGTTATCGTAGCTGTACATTCAGGTCTTAAGGTTTTGGGTATTTCTGCCATTACGAACTATGCAGCTGGTTTTCAATCGGAACTCAATCATGAAGAAGTTGTTGCAGTGACACAGCAGATAAAAGAAGATTTTAAGGGACTGGTAAAAGCTATTTTAGTAGAATTATAAGGAGTCAGTATGAGAATTCATTTTATCCTTCACGAAACATTTGAGGCACCCGGTGCCTACTTAGCTTGGGCAGCTCTTCGTGGTCACGACGTATCTATGACTAAGGTTTATCGTTATGAAAAGCTTCCTAAAGACATTGATGACTTTGATATGTTAATTCTTATGGGAGGACCTCAAAGTCCTTCCAGTACGAAAAAAGAATTTCCTTATTACGACGCCCAAGCAGAAGTTAAATTAATTCAAAAGGCTGCTAAGGCTGAGAAAATCATTGTTGGCGTCTGTCTGGGTGCTCAATTGATGGGAGTAGCTTATGGTGCAGATTATTTGCATAGTCCTAAAAAAGAAATTGGCAATTACTTGATTTCTTTGACAGAAGCTGGGAAAATGGATTCTTATTTAAGCGATTTTTCAGATGACTTGCTTGTTGGTCATTGGCATGGAGATATGTCTGGTTTGCCAGATAAGGCTCAAGTTTTGGCCATCAGTCAGGGCTGTCCTAGACAAATTATTAAATTTGGTCCTAAGCAATACGCTTTTCAATGTCATTTGGAATTTACACCTGAATTGGTCGCTGCTCTAATTGCGCAAGAAGATGATTTGGATACTCAAAGTCAAACAGAAACTTATGTACAGACAGCTGAGGAAATGCAGACCTTTGATTACTCGTCAATGAATCAAGCCTTGTATTCATTTTTGGATCGACTGACAGAAAGAAAATAATATGAAGAAATTAAAATGAAAGGAATTGACTCCGTTTCTGAGTTTTATTCTGAAAATAAAAGAAAGGAAAGAGAGCAGATTTTTTAATTTGAACTCGAGATTTGAACTCGAGCGGAAAGCTTGGAAAATAGATAAACCTCATGGGAAATCAGGATTTTCCTGCGGTTTCCTAATTTTCAGTCACTTTCTGGTTGCTCTTCTGTATCATAAATTATGTCTATTCATATTGGAGCCCAAGTGGGTCAAATTGCTGATAAAATTTTACTTCCGGGTGATCCTCTTCGTGCTAAATTCATTGCAGAAAATTTTCTTGAAGATGCGGTGTGTTTTAACGAAGTTCGTGGCATGCTTGGATTTACGGGAATTTATAAGGGTCATCGCGTTTCTGTTATGGGAACTGGCATGGGTATGCCTTCTATCTCAATTTATGTGAATGAGCTCATTCGTTCTTATGGTGTTAAAAAATTAATTCGTGTTGGAACAGCAGGTTCGCTTAACAAGGATGTCCATGTGCGTGATCTCGTTTTGGCGCAGGCTGCAGGGACAACTTCCAGCATGATTAAAAACGAATGGCCACAATACGATTTTCCGCAGATTGCTGATTTCTCAATGCTTGATAAGGCTTATCATATTGCTGAGGATATGGAGCTGACAACACATGTGGGAAGTGTTCTGTCTATTGATGCTTTTTATTCAGATTTTGCTGACAACAATATTAAGCTTGGACAAATTGGGGTTAAAGCCGTTGAAATGGAAGCGGCAGCTCTTTATTATTTGGCTGCTAAACATGGTGTCCAAGCTTTGGGAATTATGACCATTTCAGACAGTTTAGTTGCTGACGAAGATACAACAGCTGAGGAACGCCAAACAACCTTTACTGACATGATGAAGGTAGGTTTAGAAACTTTAATTGCTTAATATGACTGAACAAGAAACCTTAACTATCCTTTTGGATGTCTATGCTTATTATCAGGCTTACCAAATTGTAAAAGCCAGTCAGTTTTTTTCAGATGATATTATCTTTCTCTTAGAATTGTTAAAGGAAAGACGCGAGCTTAATGTTGATTTTCTCTTTCAGAACCAAGTGCACCTGCAAGAATTGGAACTGACTTATCACATTTCTCTCTTGGATAATGCTTATGAAGAAGAGCTTTTGGCTAACTATATCATGGATTTAGAAGCCAAGTTGCGCAATGATCATATTATTGATTTTGTCAGAAGTGTCAGTCCCATTTTGTATCGTTTATTGATGCGACTGATGCAAAGTCAAGTAGCAGATATTAATGATTATATTTATGATGCTAAAAATGATCAATACGATACTTGGAAGTTTGACAAGATGCATGACTCTGCCAACCCCTTTGTTCAAAACTTTGTTGCTAAGGGAAGAGACAGCAAGATTACTTCAAGAAGTCTGGCGGATTTTATTCAGTTAACTGATTTGCCTCAGGCTATTAAAGACAACATTTTGCTTTTAAGAGATTTTGAAAAATCAGTACGAAATCCTCTGGCTCATCTTATCAAACCTTTTGATGAAGAAGAGCTTCATCGTACGACAGGCTTTTCTTCCCAAACCTTTTTGGAAAAAATCATTCAATTGGCTGTATTTTCTGGAATTCATTATGATAATGATAAGTTTTATTTTGACAAAGTGAATGAACTCATTAAGCGCATCTATCAGAATTAGCAAATATTCATCAATTTTGTTTATAATAAAAAAGGCAACAGTTGCAGCTGTCGCCCTTTTGCATACTATTTATCAAATTTAACTTCTTCAAGAAGATAGTCGATAAATTTTTCCCCCATTTTGGAAAGATTAGCTTTTTCATGCTTAAGGTAAATGATGTCAATTTCATCGTCTACTTCAAGCGGAATCGAAACGATATTGTCGCCGTTAAGGTTACTATTTAAAATCCCAGTTGCAATGGTATAGCCGTCAAGACCAATCATCAGATTGAAGAGAGTCGCTCGGTCGGAAACAACAATGGATTTTTTATGAGAAATCTGTGACATAATTTCCTCTGAAAAGTAGAAGGAATTATGGATACCCTGGTCATAACTGAGATAGGGAAAGTCTTCTAAATCGCTGAGAGATACGGACTGATGTTTAGCTAAAGGATTATCCTTACTGACAAAAATATGGGGATGTGCTTTGAAAAGGCTGGTATAAGTCAAATGATTGTCATCAAACATTTTGGTGAGAACATCATGATTGTAACTATTTAGGAAAAGCACCCCAATTTCAGAGCGGAAATTTTTCACGTCGTCAATAATTTCGTAGGTTCTAGTTTCACGTAAAAAAAGCTCATAACGCGTCATATCCGTTTCCTTAAGCAGACTGACAAAGGCATTAACCACAAAGGCGTAGTGCTGAGCTGAAACACTAAAAAGTTCACGCGTATGACCTTGGCTTTTATAGCGTTCCTCTAAAAGAGCTGTCTGCTCAACAACTTGGCGGGCATAGGATAGGAATTCAACGCCATCCTTAGTCAGGGTAATCCCTTTAGGGTTTCGGATAAAGATTTCAATACCCATTTCGCGTTCCAAATCACGAACCGCGTTTGAAAGTGAAGGCTGAGTAATAAATAGTTGTTTGGCAGCCTCATTCATGCTGCCAGTTTCGACAATTTTGATAATATAATGTAACTGTTGAATACGCATGCCTTTATTTTAGCACAAAATTAGTATTATGAATAGCTTTCCCTTGTGGTGATTGCAGACATATACGTCAACGGATTCTTAGTTGACATTTTTTTCATTTCAAGCTATAATGTAAAAAATGAATAACCTTTAATTTAGTCCAGAGAGGCTGTCAAGGGAAATCAAGATTAACAGGCAGAGGTACAATCTGCCCACTTTTTTGTGTAACCTTGCCAGTTAGTTGGTAAGGTTTTTTTCATAGAAAGGCAGTTATGATTTTAAAAGAAAATCTAACGGTAGTTAGTCAACGTGAAATTGCTCCTCGTATTTTTGAAATGGTTTTAAAGGGTGATATGGTTGCGCAAATGCAGGCCGGTCAGTTCTTGCATATTCGTGTTCCTGATGCTAGTAAACTCTTGCGCCGACCAATTTCCATAGCTGACATTAACAAAGAAGCTCAAGAAGCTACCATTATTTACCGTATTGAAGGTCGGGGAACGGCTATCTTTTCTCAACTTAAAGCAGGAGATAAGCTTGACTGTTTAGGTCCTCAAGGCAATGGCTTTGACCTTTCTGTCATTGATAAAGGTCAAAAGGCTTTGATTATTGGCGGTGGTATTGGTGTTCCGCCTTTATTGGAAGTGGCTAAGCAACTTTGCAAAAAAGGCGTGGAAGCTTATGCTGTTTTGGGCTTTGCCAACAAAGATGCGGTGATTTTGGAAGAAAAGATGTCTCAATATGCGACTGTTGTGGTAACAACAGATGATGGTTCTTACGGTCAAAAGGGTTATGTATCAACGGTCGTTGATAATTTGGATTTTCTTGCTGACGCCATCTATGCTTGCGGCGCACCTGGAATGCTTAAATATGTTGATAAGAAATTTGAAAAGCACCCGCATGCTTATTTATCAACAGAGGAACGGATGGCTTGCGGTATGGGAGCATGTTATGCCTGCGTCGTTCATGTCAAAGGTCAAGAAGATACTCAAAACCTGCGTGTTTGTGAAGATGGGCCTGTATTTGAAACTGGTCAGATTATTCTAGATTAGGAGGCTGATATGACAAATAGACTTGCTCTTAAATTGCCGGGTTTGGATTTGAAAAATCCTATCATTCCAGCCTCAGGCTGTTTTGGCTTTGGTCAAGAATATGCTAAATATTATGACTTAAATAAATTGGGTTCTATCATGATTAAGGCAACGACCCAGCAGCCGCGCTTTGGAAATCCCACAGCCCGTGTTGCAGAAACCCCTTCAGGAATGCTCAATGCCATTGGCCTGCAAAATCCGGGTGTTGATGCTGTCATTGCTCAAAAATTGCCTTGGCTGGCAGAGCATTACCCAGATTTACCAATTATTGCCAATGTTGCTGGTTTTTCCAATGAAGAGTATGCTTATGTGTCTGAAAAAATCTCACAGGCACCAAATGTCAAGGCTATTGAGCTTAATATTTCCTGTCCTAACGTTGACCACGGGAATCATGGCCTGCTTATTGGACAGGTGCCAGAACTAACTTATGCTGCAGTTAAAGCTGCTGTTGAGGCTTCTCAGGTACCCGTTTATGTTAAGCTGACACCTAGTGTTGCCGATATTACAACTGTTGCTAAGGCAGTTGAAGCTGCTGGAGCGACTGGCTTTACCATGATCAACACTTTGGTTGGTATGCGTTTTGATTTAAAGACTAAAAAACCTATCATTGCCAATGGTACAGGTGGTATGAGTGGTCCAGCAGTCTTTCCAGTAGCTCTCAAATTAATTCATCAAGTGGCTCAGTCGTCTCAGTTGCCAATCATTGGTATGGGTGGTGTTGATTCAGCTGAAGCCGCCTTAGAAATGATGATAGCTGGTGCCTCGGCGATTGCTGTTGGGACAGCTAATTTTACAGACCCCTTTGCCTGTCCTAATATCATTGAAGACTTACCTAAGGTTATGGATAAATATGGTATTGAAACGCTTGAACAACTCAGAAAGGATGTTAGAAATGCGTGAACCCCGTCCCTTAATTGCTCTTGATTTTTCTTCTTTTGATGATGTGAAATCCTTCTTAACACAATTCCCACCAGAAGAGAAACTTTATGTTAAAATTGGTATGGAACTCTATTATGCTGTCGGTCCAGAGATTGTGCGCTATGTGAAAGGTCTTGGCCATTCGGTCTTTCTTGATTTAAAATTGCATGATATTCCCAATACGGTCAAATCAGCTATGAAGGTGCTATCTGATCTTGGTGTAGATATGACTAATGTTCATGCGGCTGGCGGTGTTGAAATGATGAAGGCAGCGCGTGAAGGTTTGGGAAAAGGTCCAAAACTGATCGCGGTGACCCAATTAACTTCAACGTCTGAAGAACAGATGCATGATTTCCAAAACATTCAAACCAGCTTAGCGGAGTCAGTTGTTCATTATGCCAAGAAGACTGCGGAAGCTGGTCTTGATGGAGTTGTCTGCTCTGCTCATGAAGTGGAAGCCATCAAATCAGCCACGTCGAATGATTTTGTCTGTCTAACACCGGGTATTCGTCCAGCGGGCTCTGCCATTGGTGACCAAAAACGCATCATGACACCAGCAGACGCACGTACCATTGGTTCAGACTATATCGTGCTAGGACGCCCTATCACGCGAGCAGAGGAGCCAATAGCCGCCTATCAAGCGATTAAAGCTGAATGGAATGGCTAGGGAGACTTATCAAGTAGGAATTAGTGAAAAATTACTAAAGGAATGGAATTGAAAGTTCTTGGTTTTATTGGTGGAACTGAAGAAATAAAGGAGAATAATTATGACATTAGCAAAAGACATCGCTCGTGATTTACTAGATATCAAGGCCGTATATCTTAAGCCAGAAGAACCTTTTACTTGGGCATCTGGCATTAAATCACCCATTTACACAGACAATCGCATCACGCTTTCCTATCCTGAAACACGTACTTTGATTGAAAATGGTTTTGTGGAAACTATCAAGGAAGCATTTCCTGAGGTAGAAGTTATTGCAGGAACAGCAACAGCAGGGATTCCTCATGGTGCTATTATTGCAGATAAGATGAATTTGCCCTTTGCTTATATTCGCAGCAAACCAAAAGATCATGGTGCAGGTAATCAAATTGAAGGTCGTGTGACTAAGGGACAAAAAATGGTCATCATTGAAGATTTGATTTCAACAGGTGGCTCTGTACTGGATGCCGTGGCAGCTGCGCAACGTGAAGGTGCTGACGTGCTTGGTGTGGTTGCCATTTTTACCTACGAATTACCAAAAGCAACAGCCAATTTTGAAAAGGCTAGTGTGAAATTGGTGACTTTGTCAAACTACAGCGAACTGATTAAAGTTGCTAAGGTACAAGGCTATATTGATGCAGACGGTTTAACCCTGCTCAAGAAATTTAAAGAAAACCAAGAGACTTGGCAAGACTAAAATAATATCAAAAAGGTAGGGCATTATAGATGGAATTTTCCCTTTTTCTTATTTGAGTAATAATCTAAAAGTGCCATTAAAACGTTAATAAACTGAACACGAGCCACGAGCTGTGTTAAAGAGATAGTTTCTCCTAGCGTCTTGTGACTCTTCGTCAAAACTTCTATTTTGCCTTTGCTCGTGGATGCTCTTTGTATCTTAATAAACTGAACACGGCTACGACACTGTGCAAAAAGATAAAGACTGCCTAGATGCTGGTGCATCTTCGTCAGCTTTCCTATTTTGCGGTGTGTCGCTTTACGCTTTTGTATCTTAATAAAGGAGGTTTCTGATGAAAATTCATGTGCCATTTAAAAATCATATTATCCCTGATGCTTATGCTAAAAAAGCAAGTGAAACTAATAAAGGTTATGCTGTTAAATCTTTTCCTTTTGAAATTGTAGACATTCCAGAGAATGCTAAAACCTTAGCTTGGACTTTGGTAGATTATGATTCTATTCCTGTTTGCGGTTTTGCCTATATTCATTGGACTGTTGCTAATGTACCAACAGATGTCACTGTTATTTCAGAGGATTTTGCAAGACAAGATAAAAAGCATTTAAAGGGGAAAAACAGTCTGGTCAGCAAGTTCCTAACAACTGATTATTCTGATATGTACGATGGTTACCTTGGCCCTTATCCGCCAGACAAAGATCATCACTATACCCTCACTGTCTATGCGCTTGATGATGACTTATCTCTTGATGCGGGTTTCTATCTTAATGAACTCTTACATGCAATTGAAGGTCATGTAATTGCCCAAGCTCAAATGGATTTGGTGGGCAGAGCATAATCAAGGAGACATCTTATGACTGTCAAGGTTTAAATCTGTGTCAATGCAGATGGTCTACAGTTTCTAAAAAGTTTATGGAAGGTCAAAAGCTTGGACAGATTGAAAAGAAGATAAAGAGGCTAAGGATGTGACCTTAACCTCTCTTTTGCTATTTAATCAAAGAGGTGTTTGGTATGAAATTCACAAAACGTCAGCTTTTAGACTGGCTGTTGGATGTAACGGGAGCTGAGGAAGTCTATCCTTTTACCCGAGAAAAAAGCAAGTACACGCCCGTCATTCGACATAGGCGTAATCAAAAGATGCTGGCTTTAGTAACAGAAAAAGATGGTAATCTCCTTCTAAATCTTAAGCTCAAACCAGAACAGGTAGAAAATATGCTGGAAACTAAAGGTGTGATTCCAGCCTATCATATGAATAAGAAACACTGGCTTACAGTTTTGGTTAACGAAACAGAATTAACGGAGAATGAATTGAAAAATATGGTATTGGAAAGCAGTCAATTGACGCAGGGCTAATAAACAAATCATTGGATAGGAAAAGAATCCCTTCATGAATTAGACGAAAGGAGCATAAGATGCAATTTCCAGATGCAACAGCTATGGCCAATGCAGTGAAGCAAAAAGACGTTTCTCCTAGAGAACTAGTAAAATGGACGATTGAAAAAGCTGAAAAGCATAATCCTTCCTTAAATGCTATCGTCAGTCAACGCTATGAAAGAGCTTTGCAAGAAGCGCGGGAACGCGATTTCACAGGAAAACCTTTTGCAGGTGTTCCTCTCTTTCTCAAAGATTTAGGACAGGAACAGGTTGGGGAATTATCAACATCAGGCTCTCGTCTACTGGCTAATTATCGTGCCAGTCATTCTGACAACTATGTCAAAAGCTTAGAAGCCTTGGGTTTTATTATTCTTGGTCGCACCAATACACCAGAGTTTGGTTTTAAGAATATTAGTGACTCTAGTTTGCATGGTCAGGTCAATTTGCCTGATGATGTCAGCCGCAATGCGGGTGGCTCCAGTGGTGGCGCCGCAGCCTTGGTTAGCTCAGGTGTTGTGCCTTTAGCGGCTGCCAGCGATGGTGGTGGCTCTATTCGGATTCCTGCTTCTTTTAATGGTCTTATTGGTCTGAAACCAACACGTGGTCGCATTCCAGTTGGACCCACTTCTTTTAGAGGCTGGCAGGGCGCCTCTGTTCAGTTTGCCCTGACCAAGACGGTGCGTGATACCAAGCGACTGCTTTATTATCTTCAGACCTGTCAGATGGAAAGTCCCTTTGTTTTGCCGACCTTATCCAAAGAATCGCTGGAACAGCCTTTGAAGAAAAAACTGAAAATAGCCGTATTGTTTGATTCGCCTATTGCTAGTCGCGTTTCTCGCTCAGCTATTTCTGCCGTTCAGCAAACGGTTAAATTTCTGGAAGCAGCGGGTCATAGGGTAGAAGAAGTGTCACAACCTTTAAATGGTATAGAGGCCATGAAGTCCTACTATATTATGAATAGTGTCGAAACGGCTGCCATGTTTGACGGGCTTGCCGCTTCCTTGGGACGCCCTTTGACACTGGATGATATGGAGGTCATGTCTTGGGCACTCTATCAATCCGGTCAAAAGATTCCTGCCAAATCTTATTCTAAGATACTCAATCAATGGGATCAATACAGTCATCGCATGGCTGTCTTTCATGAAAAGTATGATCTTATTCTAACATCGACAACAGCTGAAGTTGCACCTAAACACGATCAATTTCAATTGTCAAGTACTTTAGAAAATAAATTAAAGCATATAGCTGATTTTGATAGGAATTGCCAGCAAGAGCTCATTTGGGAGATGTTTGCTGACAGTTTAGCTTGGACGCCCTTTACACAGCAGGCCAATCTAACAGGACAGCCCGCCATCTCTCTACCGCTTTATCGAGATAAGCAGGGTCTGTCACTTGGTGTTCAATTGACAGCTGCTAAAGGCAGAGAAGATTTGCTTTTAGCTCTTGCACAGTCATTTGAGGAGCAGTCACTTTTTGTCTAAGCGGGAAGATTGCAGACAAAATACTTGAAAAATTTCTGAGAAAAGTGTATTTTCGCAAAGTAAGCCTTTTCAAACTTGCAAAATACTTGATTTTATTTAAGGAGAAAATACATAATGAAAAAGCATTTTTTCATGACTTTTAGCCTCTTGCTAGCGGCTGTTTTTCTAGTTGCTTGTTCCAATCTTTCCGATTCTGGACAGAGGAATTGGGATAAGATAAATAAGAGAGGAATGCTTAAAATTGCTACTGCAGGAACGCTTTATCCGCAATCTTATCATGATGATCATGATAAATTGACAGGTTATGATGTTGAAATTCTAAAAGAAATAGGAAAACGTTTGGGATTGAAAGTTCAGTTTACTGAAATGGGCGTCGATGGTATGCTGACAGCCATCAAGAGCGGTCAGATCGATGTTGCTAATTATTCCCTAGAAGACGGCAACAAAAATATCAGTAAGTTTTTGAGAACCTCTCCCTATAAATATTCTTTTACGTCAATGGTTGTCCGCTCTAAAGATGATTCAGGTATTCATTCTTGGTCAGACCTTAAGGGAAAAAAAGCTGCCGGAGCTGCCAGCACTAATTATATGAAGATTGCTAAAAAATTAGGAGCAAAATTAGTTGTCTATGATAATGTCACCAACGATGTTTATATGAAAGATTTAGTTAATGGTCGTACAGATGTCATTATCAATGATTATTATCTGCAAAAGATAGCTGTTGCAGCAGTCAAAGACAAATACGCTATCAAAATAAACCAAGGACTTTATGCCAATCCTTACAGCACTAGTTTTACATTGTCTTTGAAAAACAAAGTACTGCAAAAGAAAATCAATAAGGCTGTGAAAGACATGCGCAAAGATGGCACCCTAACCAAGTTATCTAAGAAGTTTTTCCAAGGAGAAGACGTCACTAAAAAACATCATAATAGCTATAAAAAAATTGATATTTCTGACATTGATTAATAGCAGGCGATCTCTTTTCAAGAGATCGCTTTAGTTTTGTCTTTTTTCGTAACTGGAATGCTGTTTGAAAATTTGTTACAATAGGTTTGATAGGTGTGTGATGCTTTTCAGCTATTTCAGCCCTAGATAGAAAGATAAGGATAGATGTAATGTTTATTAATTTTCATCTGATCATCAAAAGTTTATCCTTTGTTTTGACAGGCATTCCTTATACCTTAGGTATTTCAGTTCTTAGTTTTCTGACAGGCTGTCTCTTGGGAATCTTTATTTCTTTCTTGAGGATGTCTCAGAATTCTTGGCTTAGGTCCTTGGCGCGGATATATATTTCTATCATGCGTGGTGTTCCCATGCTTGTCGTTTTATTTGTCCTTTATTTTGGTCTGCCTTATTTTGAGGTGCAGCTGCCTGCCTTGCTTTGTGCCTATATTGGTTTTAGCGCAGTCAGTGCAGCCTACATATCTGAAATATTTCGAGCTTCTATCTCAGCAGTAGATAAGGGACAATGGGAAGCAGCAAGGGCTCTTGGTTTGCCTATGAAATCCATTTTAAAAAGTATTATTTTACCGCAGGCTTTTCGGATTGCTATTGCGCCTTTGGGAAATGTTATGTTGGATATGCTCAAAAGCTCTTCATTAGCGGCTATGATTACAGTACCGGATATTTTTCAAAATGCGAAAATTATCGGTGGCCGCGAGTATGATTACATGTCTATGTATATTTTGATTGCTTTTATTTATTGGCTTCTTTGTTTTTTGTTTGAAATGTTTCAAAATCATTTGGAAGCAAAACTCAGTGTTTATTGATTAACTTAGTAAGGAGAAATGTATGGAACATTCAGCTTGGCATGATTTGATTAAGAAAGAACTTCCAGAAGGCTATTTTGCTCAGATTAATCATTTTATGAATGAAGTGTATGCGCAAGGTGTTATTTATCCACCTAGAGATAAGGTCTTTAATGCCATTCAGACCACACCTTTGGATAAGGTTAAGGTTGTTATTATTGGTCAGGATCCTTATCACGGACCCAATCAGGCACAGGGATTATCTTTTTCTGTACCCGATCAAGTGCCTGCTCCGCCATCTCTCCAAAATATTTTAAAGGAACTGACAGATGATATTGGACAAAAACAAAGTCATGATCTGACCTCTTGGGCCAAGCAAGGTGTGCTTTTGTTAAATGCTAGCTTAACGGTTCCTGAACATCAGGCTAATGCCCATGCCAATGGTATCTGGGAACCTTTTACGGATGCCGTTATTAAGGTTGTTAATCAAAAAGAGACACCGGTTGTCTTTATTCTTTGGGGTGGTTTTGCACGTAAGAAAAAGGCACTTATTACCAATTCCATTCACCATATTATTGAATCGCCCCATCCTAGCCCCTTGTCTGCTCACCGAGGATTTTTTGGCAGTAAACCTTTCTCACAGACAAATCATTTTTTAGTGGCACAAGGTTTAGAACCCATTGATTGGCTTAAATAAGGAGATGTTATGTTACTTATAAAAAATGGCCGTGTTCTTGATCCTAAGTCTGGTCTTGATCGGGTATTAGATGTTTTGCTTGATGGTAAAAAGGTCGTCAAGATTGCAGAAAATATTGAGTCTGTGGATGCTCAGGTTATCGATGCAGAAGGTCTTGTTGTAGCACCTGGTTTGGTTGATGTTCATGTTCATTTTCGTGAACCTGGCCAAACCCATAAGGAAGATATTCATACAGGAGCTTTGGCAGCAGCAGCTGGCGGAGTAACGACAGTTGTTATGATGGCTAATACCACACCGACTATTTCTGATGTGGCAACTCTGACAGAAGTTTTAGAAAGCGCCGCTAAAGAAAATATTCATATTAAAACAGTAGCTACCATTACGAAGCATTTTGATGGTCAGCATTTGACTGATTTTGAAACACTTTTAAAAGCAGGAGCAGTTGGATTTTCGGATGATGGTATTCCTTTGACAAGTTCTAAGGTTGTCAAGGAAGCTCTGGATTTGGCCAAGAAGAATGACACTTTTATTAGTCTGCATGAAGAAGATCCAGAGTTAAATGGCATTTTAGGTTTTAATGAAAAAATTGCCAAAGAGCATTTTAAAATCTGTGGAGCAACAGGTGTTGCAGAATACAGTATGATTGCGCGTGATGTCATGATTGCTTACGATAGGCAGGCTCATATCCATATTCAGCATTTATCTAAGGCAGAGTCTGTCAAAGTGGTTGCATTTGCACAAAAATTAGGCGCTCAAGTAACAGCAGAAGCAGCACCGCAGCATTTTTCCAAAACAGAAAATCTTTTGTTGGAAAAGGGAGCCAATGCTAAGATGAATCCTCCTCTTCGTTTGGAGGCGGATCGTCTGGCTGTGATTGAAGGGCTCAAGTCAGGTGTTATTTCTGTCATCGCAACAGACCACGCTCCCCATCATGCGGATGAAAAAAATGTAGCAGATGTGACTAAGGCGCCATCAGGAATGACGGGCTTGGAAACTTCTTTATCATTAGGCTTGACTTATTTAGTAGAAGCAGGACATCTTAGTTTGATGGACTTCTTAGCCAAAATGACCATCAATCCAGCACAGCTTTATGATTTTGATGCTGGCTATTTAGCAGAAAATGGTCCTGCTGATCTTGTGATATTTGCGGATAAGGAGGACCGTCTGGTTTCTAATCATTTTGCCTCTAAGGCCGCCAATTCACCCTTTATTGGTGAAACCTTAAAGGGTCAAGTCAAATATACCATCTGTTCTGGTGAAGTGATTTATCAAGCATAAATGAGGCAAAATATTTTATTGTGCAGAAGCTTCGGTTTAACATAGTGATTGGAATTTCCATATCAGGGAACTTGTTCAAGTTTATCTAATCAAAGAAATTCCGCCTACCCAAGCAAACTATCAAAAAGGGTTATAAATATAAGTTCTTAACGATTTAAAAAAATGATATATCTAATGTAAGGAATATGATGAAAAAGAAAGCAATTATTATACCGGTCTTATCAACTTTGCTTTTATCTGGTGCTATTTTAACAGCACACGTTTATGCAGACGATTTAACGACGGAACCATCTGCTGATAGCAGTACTCAATCAAGCAGTCTTTCCTTTTCTGAACAGACGGCTGACTCAGGACAAGAGACTAGTCAGGTCTCTGATGCAATTTCTTCTGTTGCAGCAGTAAAATCTGCTGATGATTCCAAATCAGTTTTTGAAGATAGTCATTCTGATGAAGTCTCATCATCTTCAGCAAGCAGCGGCCCTAAACCTGCTGTTAATTGCGTATCAGATGAAGCAACAACCACCATTCTCCACACCAATGATATGCATGGGCGTTTCTTAGAAGATAGCAGCAATGGTGTTATTGGCATGCCAAAATTAGCAGGAATTGCAGCTGAATCCAGAAAAAAAGGGACTACCTTGCTATTGGATTCCGGAGATGCTATCCAAGGTCTGCCAATTACCAATAACAGTAAGGGAGAAGATGCAGTAGCTCTCATGAATGCTACGGGTTATGATGCCATGACGGTGGGCAATCATGAATTTGATTTTGGCTTAGATCAATTAAAGACTTTGGTCAAGAAACTTGATTTTCCAATTATCAGTTCTAATATTTATGTCAATGGCGTCCGTCTTTTTCAAGCTTCTACAGTTATTGACAAAAATAAAAACATTGATGGGGATGAATATGTTGTTATTGGTGTCACGACACCTGAAACAGCCACTAAAACCCATCCACGCAATGTTCTGGGTGTGACTTTTACTGATCCGATTACTGAGGTTAACAATGTTATTGCTCAAACCGAAGCACAGGCTAGAGCGCAAGGAAAGACTTATAAAAATTATATTATTTTGGGACATCTAGGGGTAGATACAACAACCAAGGAAGAATGGCGCGGAGACAGTCTCGCTCAAGCACTGGCTAAGAATAGTCTGCTGGCTGGTAAAAATGTCATTGTACTTGATGGTCATTCGCATACAGCTAAAACGCAAACCTATGGCAATGTGACCTATAATCAAACAGGAAGTTATCTCAATAATGTTGGTCTGATTAAGCTCAATTCCAAGGAGATCCTAAGCAATGCGTTGATTTCTGCTCAGGATGCCAAGACAGTAGCAGCTGACCCCAATGTGCAGATGATGGTTGATCAGATTGAGACCAAGTATAAAGCTGACAGTTCTACCATTTTAATTGCCAATAGTCCAGTTGAACTCAATGGCGATCGCATGAATGTGCGTGTTCGTGAGACAAATCTGGGGAATGCAGTAGCAGATGCCTTGCTTGATTATGGACAAACGGGCTTTTCACATAAGTCCAATTTAGCTGTTACTAATGGCGGTGGTCTTCGTGAAACAATTGCCAAGGATAAGCCTATTACCAAAGGAGATATTATTGCTGTTTTGCCTTTTGGTAATAGCGTTGCGCAAGTCGCCGCGACAGGGCAGAATATCAAAGATATGTTTACCAAATCTCTAGGTTCTATTTTACAAGCAGATGATAAAGGCAAGTCTGTTCTTGACGAAAATGGTCAGCCATTGCTTGAGCCAAGCGGCGGTTTCTTACAGGTTGCTGGTGCTAAGGTTTACTATGATACTAACCTAGAACCGAGAAAACGTATCCTTTATATTGCAATTTTAGACCCAGAAACAAAGACCTATCAGCCTCTGGATTTGACAAAAATTTACTATCTCGTCACGAATGACTTTTTAGCAGCAGGCGGTGATGGCTATACCATGTTGGGAGGTAGCCGCGAAGAAGGTCCATCTATGGACAGTATCTTCACTGATTATCTATCTCGTGCTGATTTGACGCAATATCGAGTGATTAACCCTAATTCGCGTAGCATTTCCATATCATCAACCAAGGACTCAGATGGTGATGGACAGCCTGATTATTTGCAATTAATTGCTGATAACAAGGCCACTGTTCCTCAAAAGGGTTTTGACTCTGGTCAAGACAAGTCAGAAGTTATTACCTTGTCTTATTCAAAAAATTGGAGAGCAGACCAATCCTTACTAATCTCTGCTCTTCATCAGACAGCTCCATTAACAGAAAAATTTTCTTCCTATCAGGAAAAACAAGAATTGCCATTAACTGGCAGCTGTAATTCTGTTCTTGTGATTTTAGCTGGCCTTTCCTTAGCTTCTTATGGCTTGTATAGTAGCTATCGTAAAGCTTATGGGAAAGAAAAATAAAGACTATCACTATTTCTTAATTTCTTAAACGCGTAAAAATTCCCTCAATTATTTCGATTGAGGGAACTCTTTTTAATGTGTTTTTTGTTTAGTAATATTGAGACCAAAAGGAACTAAACTTTCGGTTTTATTTTTAATACGTAGCAAATTTTCACGATGGCGTATGATAATCAAACTGCCTGCTGAAATAACAATTAAGACAAACAGAAAATCATAGTCTTTTAAAAGAAAGTGTAGAGCAGGAAAAATCAATACGGTAATAATAGCAATACTGGCAGCAATGACACTTGATAAGGAAATCATGCTGGTTAGATAAAGAGTAAAGAAGAAAATGAACAAAAGGAAAATAAGATAGAAAGGAGCAAAACCTAACAAAATACCTGCTGAAGTTGCCACAGCCTTACCACCCTTGAAATTAGCAAAAATAGGGAAAGTGTGTCCTAAAATAGCAAAAAAACCAAACAGCAAAGGAGAAATATGGGTTACTCCTAACCACATGGGCAGCAGAGTTGCCAGCGTTCCCTTTAAAAAGTCAACTGTAAACGTTAATAACCCAGCTTTTGGGCCTAAGACACGAAAAGTATTAGTGGTTCCCATATTGCCGCTGCCATAGTCTCGTAAATTTTTACCGTAAAAATATTTGCCAATCCAAAGTCCTGTCGGGATAGATCCTAGAAGATAGGCTGCAATTATCAAAATAATTAGTTTCATAAAATTATTATAACAAATCCTTTAAGGAAAATCTCTTGATTTTCAAAAATTACTTTGCAAAATTTCTAAAAAACTTGTAAGATAAAAAAGATGAAATAATCGGAGGTCAACTTTGGCTAAAAAGAAAATTAATATTAATAATTATAATGATGATGCCATTCAGGTTTTAGAAGGTTTGGATGCCGTTCGTAAACGTCCGGGAATGTACATTGGTTCAACAGATGGGACAGGCCTGCACCATTTGGTTTGGGAAATCGTTGATAATGCTGTTGATGAAGCTCTGTCTGGTTTTGGTAATCAAATTGATGTTATCATTAACAAAGATGGCAGTATAACGGTAGCTGACCATGGACGAGGGATGCCAACAGGTAAACATGCTATGGGTATTCCGACTGTTGAGGTTATCTTTACTGTTCTTCATGCGGGCGGTAAGTTTGGACAAGGCGGCTATAAGACTTCTGGAGGCTTGCATGGTGTGGGTTCTTCTGTTGTCAATGCGCTGTCCAGTTGGCTGGAAGTTGAAATTACACGCGATGGTATAGTTTACAAACAACGTTTTGAAGATGGTGGCAAACCAGCAACAACCTTGGAGAAGGTTGGCAAGGCTCCCAAGTCAAAATCGGGAACCAAGGTCACCTTTATGCCAGATGCCGGCATTTTCTCCACGACTAATTTTGTTTATAATACTATTGCTGAAAGACTTAATGAGTCCGCTTTTCTGCTTAAGAATGTGACTTTGACCCTGACAGATGAAAGATCAGAAGAGATAGAACATGTTGCCTTTCATTATGAAAATGGGGTTCAAGACTTTGTAGAATATCTTAATGAAGACAAGGAAATCTTGACACCAGTTATTTATTTTGAAGGAGAAGAAGCTGATTTTCAGGTAGAAGTTGCTCTGCAATACAATGATGGTTTCTCAGACAATATTCTCTCTTTTGTCAATAATGTTCGTACCAAAGATGGCGGAACGCACGAAACTGGACTCAAATCTGCTATTACCAAGGCTATGAATGATTATGCCAGAAAGACAGGTTTGCTCAAGGAAAAAGATAAGAATTTGGAAGGGTCAGATTACCGTGAAGGTTTATCTGCCGTCCTTTCTATACTTGTTCCAGAAGAACACCTGCAATTTGAAGGGCAAACCAAGGATAAGTTGGGAAGTCCCTTAGCCCGTCCTATCGTTGATGGTTTGGTGTCAGATCAATTGACCTATTTCTTAATGGAAAATGGTGAATTAGCTTCCAATCTTATCCGCAAAGCTATTAAAGCGCGTGAAGCGCGTGAAGCAGCCCGTAAAGCCAGAGACGATAGCAGAAATGGCAAGAAAAATAAGAAAGATAAAGGTCTTCTTTCAGGAAAACTCACACCAGCCCAATCTAAAAACCCTAAAAAAAATGAACTCTATCTGGTCGAAGGAGATTCTGCCGGCGGGTCAGCCAAACAAGGACGCGATCGGAAGTTTCAGGCTATTCTCCCTTTACGTGGTAAGGTACTCAATACCGCTAAGGCCAAAATGGATGATATTATTAAAAACGAAGAAATCAATACCATGATTTATACCATAGGCGCTGGTGCCGGTCCTGATTTCAAGGTTGACGATTCTAATTACGATAAAATCATTATCATGACCGATGCCGATACCGATGGAGCCCATATTCAGACCCTGCTCTTAACCTTTTTCTATCGTTACATGAGACCATTGGTGGAGACAGGACATGTTTACATCGCCTTACCACCTCTCTACAAGATGTCTAAAGGTAAAGGAGCCAAAGAGGTCGTAGAATACGCATGGACAGACGGTGAGTTAGAAGATCTCCGCAAAAAATTTGGTAAAGGAGCTATGCTCCAGCGCTACAAAGGTCTGGGGGAAATGAATGCCGACCAGCTCTGGGAAACAACCATGAATCCTGAAAATCGTACCCTTATCCGTGTGACTATTGAAGATCTGGCGCGTGCCGAACGCCGCGTCAACGTCCTCATGGGCGACAAGGTTCCACCCCGCCGCAAATGGATTGAAGATAATGTTAAGTTTACGCTGGAAGAGAGTGGAGTGTTTTAAGATGGACTATGGCATTTCGATAAAGATACTGTTGCTCGTTTTTACCAGAAATGTAGGACTATTAAGTCAACAAAATTGGTGGATAATGCTCTCAGTTCTGATACCTAGCGTTCTTGGCCCGCTTTTTGTTCACTTTGGTAAAAATATTTTTGATAATAGTAAAAAGATTATAATATCTGGAAATGTTATTTCAAATATAAATAATCAGTCTGGCATGAAGGAACCTATAATTTCAAACCCAAAAGTTTATTCAAATTTTATATTTAATCATTTGACAGTGGAAAATAAAAGAAGTGTTTCACAGGCAATAACTGAAATTGAGTTATACGATATTAAGAAGCAAGATTACCTTATACAAGATATCCAATACGACGGTGGCTTTTATGATAAAAACCAAAAATTTGTTTTAATAGCTTACAATAATGGCAATACAGACGCACTTATCAATGGAGATAGTATAAATTATTATGCTTATGAAAGTATATTTCAAGAAGGACATTTGATTAAAAATCTTCAATTGGAAAAGACTATAATAAAATCAGGGGATGTCCAAAGCTTAATTATTGATTCTTTTGTTCAGTTTTATGACCTCTTTGAAACATATGATAAACTTCAAGAGTTAAAAATCGTTATAGTAGATGGAGAAAGTAAAGAGCTTGAAAGCTTATTGTTATGGCTTCATTATGACAGAGAGAATAAAAAGTTTGTTAATCATCCTAGAGGCTTTGCTGGAGCCCCCATTGAAGATGTTCCACTGCTTGATTTGACTAATGATACTAAAAAGCAATCAGCTGACTGTGTTCAAAAAGTTTCAGCTGGCGCAAATGAAGTTGATTTTACAATTTTAGTTGATAGAACATGTCAATTAGAGTATAAAATAAAATTAAAAAGTGGTAAGAAATCCTTTGAAGATAAGAATACCTATAATCTTATTATTAGAGTGCCTGTTTATGTCCAAGAGCGAGGTGGTTTTTTTGGAGATTTTTACCAATTTTTATTAGTTAATAAAAACAACTTAGAGAGTTCATTCAAATATGACAAGGATTTGATTGCCTCTTTAAATAAAGAATTAATTTTTGATAGGTATAAAGCCGCTAGAAAATTTGCACGAGTGAAAATCTAAAGCGTTTGGGATTATCGAATCTTTCAAAAAGATAGTTAAAAGTGAGATAGGTAGGAAGAGACAATGTTTAGAAACTCTACTTATCTATGGAAATATGGAATAGCAAGTTGGGAAGTCTCCGCTATAATAAAAAGTTATTTAGTCACTTGAGGGAATTCAAAAAATTTTAGACATTAGAATGAGTCATGGAGTGGTGTAGATGTTCTCTAGTGCCTCCATCACTTAGAAAAGTCTTACAAAATTTAGAAAAAAAATAAGAAAGGAAAGTTCAGTTGATTCTTTAAAACTGAACACGGGACTAAATGTCTAGGAAAAAAGATAAAACTACCTAGACGCAAGCGTCGTCGTTAGTTTTCCTATTTTTCTACGACATTTTTCGCAAGCGAAAGTCCCTTTGTATCTTAATTATGTCTAACATTCAAATCATGTCCCTTGAGGACATCATGGGAGAGCGTTTCGGTCGTTACTCCAAATACATCATTCAAGAACGGGCTTTGCCAGATATTCGCGATGGTCTCAAGCCCGTACAGCGCCGTATTCTTTATTCTATGAATAAAGATGGCAATACGCATGATAAAGGTTACCGTAAATCAGCTAAGTCTGTCGGTAATGTTATGGGGAATTTCCACCCGCATGGGGATTCTTCAATTTATGATGCCATGGTTCGTATGAGTCAGGATTGGAAGAACCGCGAAACCCTGATTGAAATGCACGGGAACAACGGTTCTATGGACGGTGATCCGCCAGCAGCCATGCGTTATACAGAAGCGCGCCTATCAGAGATTGCAGATTATTTGCTCCAAGATATTGACAAGAATACGGTAGCTTGGGCTTGGAACTTTGATGATACCGAAAAAGAACCAACTGTTTTGCCAGCGGCCTTTCCTAATCTCTTGGTCAATGGTGCAACAGGGATTTCTGCGGGTTATGCGACCGATATTCCACCGCACAATTTAGCAGAAGTAATTGATACAGTTGTCTATCTTATTGATCACCCATCAGCTAAGCTCGATAAACTCATGGAATTTCTACCCGGACCCGATTTTCCAACAGGAGCCATTATTCAAGGTAAAGATGAAATTCGCAAAGCTTACGAAACAGGTAAAGGACGCGTTGTTGTTCGCTCTCGCACTGAAATTGAAAATCTTAAGGGTGGGAAGAAGCAGATTGTAGCGACAGAGATTCCTTATGAAGTCAATAAAGCAGCTCTAGTTAAGAAAATTGATGATGCTCGTCTTAACAATAAGGTTCCTGGAATTGCCGAAGTTCGTGACGAATCTGACCGTGAGGGCCTGCGCATTGCTATCGAGCTCAAGAAAGATGCTGATGAGCAAACGATTCTAAATTATCTTTTTAAATACACCGATTTGCAAATCAACTATAATTTTAATATGGTGGCTATCGATAATTATACGCCGCGGCAAGTTGGCATTATTCCAATGTTAACGAGCTATATCGCCCATCGTAAAGACATTATTGTTGCACGTTCTAAATTTGACAAGGAAAAAGCCGAAAAACGTCTCCATATTGTTGAAGGGCTTATTCGTGTTATTTCCATCCTGGACGAGGTCATTGCACTTATTCGGGCTTCGGAAAATAAAGCTGATGCCAAGGAAAATCTTAAGATTAGCTATGACTTTTCAGAAGAACAGGCAGAGGCTATTGTCACCTTGCAACTGTATCGTTTGACCAATACCGATATTGTTATTTTGGAAAATGAAGAAGCTGAATTGCGTGAACGTATTACAACTCTCAATGCTATTATTGGTGATGAGCGCACCATGTATAATGTTATGAAGCGTGAACTGCGTGAAGTCAAAAAGAAATTTGGCAATCCACGTTTGAGTGAATTACAGGCTGAGACACAAACCATTGAAATTGACACAGCCAGTCTGATTGTGGAAGAAGAAACCTATGTTAGTGTCACACGCGGCGGTTATATTAAACGAACAAGTCCACGTTCCTTCAATGCTTCAACAGTTGAAGAACTCGGTAAGCGTGATGATGATGATGTCATCTTCATTCAGAATGCTAAGACCACACAAGAACTGCTGATTTTTACTAATTTAGGCAATGTTATTTATCGGCCGATTCATGAATTAGCTGATATTCGCTGGAAGGAAATCGGTGAGCACCTCAGCCAAAACATTACCAATTTTGCAACGGATGAAGAAATTCTTTATGTTGATTTAGTGGATCATTTTGAAGAAGGTACCTATTATGCTGCAACTCGTCTGGGGCAAATTAAACGGTTTGAACGTCGCGATTTGACACCTTGGCGGAGTTATAAGTCTAAAGCAGTCAAATATGCTAAATTAAAAGGTGATGACGATCAAGTTATCAGAATTTCATCAATTAAATTAGATGATGTGATGCTAATTACTGCTAGAGGCTATGCGCTTCGTTTCAATATTGAAGAAGTACCTATTGTCGGTCCTAAAGCAGCAGGGGTTAAGGCTATTAACCTCAAAGAGGGGGATTCTTTGGCTGCTGCCTTTATTGCCAATACGGATAGTGTTTATATTTTGACACAAAGAGGCAGTCTCAAACGGATGTCAACCAATCTTATCCCAGTGACTAGCCGTGCTAAACGTGGGCTTCAAGTACTTCGTGAGCTTAAGAGTAAACCTCATCGTGTCTTTGCGGCAGGACCAGTCTTTTTCGAAACAGCAGGGGAGATTGACCTATTTACCACTGTAGGTGAACAAGGACAAGAAGAAATTCTAGAAATTCAATCGCAAAGTTTAGAAAAATACGAAGTTAATCTGGCTGAACTCTCGCTATCAGAACGGACTAGCAACGGTTCTTTTATCTCAGATACTATCTCTGATCAAGGAGTCTATGCAGCAAAAATCAAAAATTAAGATAACATTTCTTACAAAAAGACAGGAGTCATTAAACAATAGATAAGGTTTGTTATTTTTTAAGGAAACAGATTGAAAGATGGAGAAAAACATAGGATAGAAAGTCATACTTACATAGTTGTACGACTTTTTATTCTGCTCCATTTTATCTTTTAAAGAAATTTTCAGAATTTTATGAAAAAATACTTGAAAATTCTAGCAAAAAGCGTACAATAGAAAAAAACGAGGAAAGAGGTATTAAAATGACAGTAGATTTAGATTGGAAAAATTTAGGATTTGAATATCACAAACTTCCATTTCGCTATATTTCTTACTACAAAGATGGGAAATGGGATGACGGTAAACTGACAGAAGATGCGACTCTCCACATTTCTGAAAGCTCACCAGCTCTTCATTATGGGCAAGAAGCTTTTGAAGGTTTGAAAGCCTACCGCACAAAAGATGGATCTGTTCAGCTTTTCCGTCCTAATATGAATGCTGAGCGCTTACAACGTACAGCTGATCGTCTCTTGATGCCGCAAGTGCCAACTGACAAATTCATTGATGCTGCCAAACAAGTCGTTCGTGCCAATGAAGAGTATGTTCCACCATATGGTACAGGGGCAACGCTTTATCTTCGCCCACTTTTGATTGGTGTCGGCGATGTGATCGGTGTTCATCCAGCTGATGAATATATCTTTACCATCTTTGCTATGCCGGTAGGTAACTACTTTAAAGGTGGTTTGGCTCCGACGAATTTTCTTATTCAAGATGATTATGACCGCGCTGCGCCACATGGCACAGGAGCTGCCAAAGTTGGCGGGAACTATGCGGCGAGTCTTTTGCCAGGTAAGGTTGCCCATGAACGCCAGTTTTCAGATGTTATTTATCTTGATCCAGCAACGCATACCAAGATTGAAGAAGTCGGTTCAGCTAACTTCTTTGGTATCACTAAAGATAATGAGTTTATTACACCTCTTAGTCCGTCCATTCTTCCTTCTGTTACCAAATATTCTCTGCTTTATTTAGCTGAACATCGTTTCGGCATGAAAGCCATTGAAGGCGATGTCTGCGTAGATGAATTAGATAAGTTTGTTGAAGCAGGAGCCTGCGGTACAGCAGCTGTTATCTCACCAATCGGAGGTGTACAGCACGGTGATGATTTCCATGTCTTTTACAGTGAAACGGAAGTTGGTCCTGTAACGCATAAATTGTATGATGAGTTAACAGGTATCCAATTCGGCGATGTTAAAGCACCAGAGGGCTGGATATATAAAGTTGATGACTAAATAATTAGCGAGCTTGCTCTTGCAAGCTTTTATTTTTTTGTGTAAAATACTTGAGAGGTAAGTTATGCGTAAAAAAGATAAGAAGATTGAAATTCAAATAAGTGACAAGCAAGTTGAGGCAAATGGGACAAAAATGGTCGGTTATCAATTAACAATTGGAAACAAACTTGTAGGTGAGATTGCTGAGATTGATGACAAGTTTGCTGTTATCAAAAATGCTGCAGTTGTTGATTTCCATAAAAATTTAGAAACTGCTGTTGAAGCTATCATTCAAACCTATAATTTGAATCACTAAAAATAGAAAAACGCTTGATTTTAGCAGGAGATTATGATAAACTAGTTTTTGTTGTCACTGGAAGGGTAGCGAAGAGGCTAAACGCGGCGGACTGTAAATCCGCTCCTTCGGGTTCGGGGGTTCGAATCCCTCCCCTTCCATACTCAGGATACAAAGATTGTTAAAAAATCCGTATGAAAACAGAAAACTAATAAACCGTTGTTTACAACGCTAGGAAGTTTATCTTTTTTACTAGGATTTTAGGTTGTGTTCAACTTAGTTTTGCCAATTGTTCTTGAGTCTGTATTATTTAATTTTGGGGTATAGCCAAGCGGTAAGGCAAGGGACTTTGACTCCCTCATGCGTTGGTTCGAATCCAGCTACCCCAGTCAGAGGTATTAGACCAAGTCTAAGACCGTCAGAGATATGCGTCTAGTTGTTTGTCCTTGCGGGATACCTTGTGAAATATATTGTTATCAAGAGATAAAGAGGGTTTATTTCTTGTCGGAGGTTTTTTTAGAATGAATGAATTTGAAGATTTGCTAAACAGTGTTAGTGAAGTAAATCCAGGCGACGTTGTGACTGCAGAAGTCTTAACTGTAGATGGAGAACAAGCAAACCTTGTTATTGACGGGACAGGTGTTGAAGCTGTATTGACACTTCGCGAATTGACCAATGATCGTAATGCTGACATTAATGACTTTGTCAAAGCTGGTGATAAAGTCGAGGTGCTTGTTCTTCGCCAAGTTGTTGGTAAAGATACTGATACAGTAACTTTCCTTGTCTCTAAAAAACGCCTAGAAGCTCGCAAGGCTTGGGACAAACTTGTTGGTCGTGAAGGTGACGTTGTGACTGTTAAAGGCACACGTGCTGTTAAGGGTGGACTTTCTGTTGAATTTGAAGGACTTCGTGGTTTTATTCCAGCTTCAATGATTGATACCCGTTTTGTTCGCAATACTGAAAAATTTGTTGGTCAGCAATTCGAAGCAAAAATCAAAGAAATTGATCCTTCAGAAAATCGCTTTATCCTTTCTCGTCGTGATGTGGTTGAAGCTGCAGCTGCAAAGGCGCGTGAGGAAGTCTTCTCAAGACTTGCTGTTGGTGATATCGTGACTGGTACTGTTGCTCGTTTGACAAGTTTTGGTGCTTTTATTGACCTTGGTGGTGTTGACGGACTTGTTCATATTACTGAATTATCGCATGAACGTAATGTTTCACCAAAATCAGTCGTCACTGTTGGTGAAGAAATTCAAGTGAAGGTGCTTGCTATTGATGAAGAAGCAGGCCGAGTTTCACTGTCTCTTAAAGCAACAACTCCTGGACCATGGGATGGTGTTGAACAAAAACTTGCCGCTGGTGATGTTATCGAAGGCAAAGTAAAACGCTTGACAGACTTTGGCGCTTTTGTTGAAGTTCTTCCAGGTATTGATGGTTTGGTTCATATTTCACAAATTTCACACAAACGTGTCGAAAATCCAAAGGATGTTCTTTCAGTCGGTCAAGATGTTACTGTCAAAGTTCTTGATGTTAATACTGCTGATGAACGTGTCTCACTTTCCATCAAAGCGCTTGAAGAACGTCCAGCTCAGGACGAAAGCAATGGAGAAAAACGTCAATCTCGTCCTCGTCGTCAAAAACGTCAAGATAAACGTGACTACGAACTTCCAGAAACTCAAACTGGATTCTCAATGGCTGACTTGTTTGGTGATATTGAATTATAATCTATAATCAATGGGTAGAAATTGAATTTTATTCCCTTCTAAATCTTTTTTAAGATTTAGAAGGTTTTTATATTTCAAGGAAATTTTCATACATTTACAGCTAAATTAATGAAACTATGGTATAATTATTGTGTTACCCACCTTTAGTGTAATGGATATCACGTAAGATTCCGGTTCTTGAGATGGGGGTTCGATTCCCTCAAGGTGGATTAGGTAAAGATGAAAGCGGTGCTTTTACAAAAAGTAGTTTTGATACCCGATTTTTGCGGACTTATTATTAGTTAATATCAAAAGTAAGAACATTGATCTTATTTGTTACTAAACAGATTTTAAAACTATTATGTTTATCAACTATGTGACAAGAGATGCATAAGCTAACTACTGCCTTTCGGTTGAGATTATCTAAACAGAAGTTTAGAAATATTTTTTATTGCCGTTTTTGCTTTTACTTTAACTAACTTAAAGTTTTGATGATTATAAAAAAAGCAGTCTATCAAAGCTGCTTTTACTTATGAAATAAAAATTCTAGTAACTTACTACCGTATATCCAGAAATAACTATAACAAATAATAGACAATGGTTTGGTGATGACCATAATAGCAGTGAAGCGCTTAAGACTCATGCTTGTTAAGCCAGTAATCATTACCATAATATCAGCAGGCGACACAGGAGAAAGCATACAAAAAATGAATAGTTTTTCATAAGTATCACTTTCCAGTTTGGCTTCGTATTTGTAAAAAGTATCTTCTTTCATAAAAAGCAAAATAAACTTACGACCTAACCACTTTACCAGAAGGAAGAGTAAGACACTCCCAATAATAATACCGATGTAATTTAAAATGAAACCAAGCCAAGTACCAAAAATAAGAAAACCAGCAACAGTAGTGACGCCGCCTGGGATAACAGGGAAAACAATTTGGAAAATCTGAACGAGAATAAAGATTAAAGGACCTAAAACTTTGTGATGGTGTACAAGATCCTTCAAAGCGTTGCTGTCATTTAAAATGCCTAATTTATAAAACCAGATAACTAAAATGACTGAAGCAATTAAGGCTAAAATTCCTAAAGCCTGAATGATTTTTTGCATTAAAATATAACGTTTGCTTAATTTCACTTTCATAGTATTATGATACCATATCTAAAATATTTTTTGCTATTTTTCCTTTATTTTGCTATACTATTTTCACACAATATGTACTGGGGTCGTTACGGATTCGACAGGCATTATGAGACCTATTTTGCGACTCATCTAGCGGATGTAAAACGCCAGTTAAATATAACTGCAAAAAATACAAATTCTTACGCAGTAGCTGCCTAAAAACCAGCCTGTGTGATCAATAACAAATTGCTTGTGTTTGTTGATTGGTCTTTATTGTTAACAAGCTACGTTAGAACTGAGTCAGGCTGTTCTAAAAGAGTTCTACTGACTCGCATCGTTAGAGTTTGAGTTATGTATTGTAACGGTGTTAAATAAACACATAACCTATAGTTGTAGACAAATGGGTTAGCAGATGTTTGGACGTGGGTTCGACTCCCACCGGCTCCATTAAACGCATAAGCGTTTTTTTATTTAAAGTTTATGTTTAAAGGAAGATGAGTATGAAAAGAACAAAGAATTGGCTTTTAGTGTTTTTAACAGTGACTTTCTGTTTTCTAATGCTAGGCTGTCAATCTAAAGAAGACAAAAAGGGAGGGACCAAGCCTTCTAATGAGGCCGCATTAACAAAAACAGAAAACTTAGATTTTCGTTTAAGTTTCAATAAAATCAAAGTGACAACTGATCAGAATCATTTTTCTGGTGGAACAAGTATTGAACAGTTGAAACAATGGTTTGGTGACCCAAATAAAAGTGAGCAAAGAAATGCAGGAAACATCACTTTAGATAGCTATACCTGGGTGAAAGATGGTGCTGTTATTAATGCCCAATTGTATAAGAATAGTACTGTGGCACGTTCAATTTCTAATTTTTCTTTCAGTAGAGAGGCTAAAATTGGCAAAGAAGATTATGATGAACTGAAAATCGGTGAATCTTATAAAAAGGTTGTTGAAAAATTGGGTGAACCGGATGTGCTGTCCCAGTCAATGTCATCAGACAAAGAAGAAATGCAGACTGTCTGGTCTAGTGGCATAAAAACAAAGTCATCTTCGGCAACTATTGAACTCTATTTTGAAAATGGTCTTCTAAAAAATAAAACACAAAAAGATTTGGAATAATAAGGAATACTAGAGCATAAAAACTTTTTGATATTATCCTCTAGTATTTTTATTATTGGATATTCAGTTTATTTTTGATAATATAATGTGTGCCAAAATAGAAAACGAGACCATAGACAATTAGAAGAATAATATTTAAGGTGAGATGGTAACAGTCTAGAAAACTGTTATTCGTACTCATTAAACTAATAAAACCGTTATTGCCAGTTCCAATAAGAATATTTAAAGTGCTGCGAACAAAGCTAATAAGGAAATAAAAACCGAAAGCTAGTAGACCGCGGTAATCTTGAAACAGTTGTCCTAATGCGATAGCGAAGTAAATTTCTAAGATACTGGTAGTTATCCCTAACAAAAAAGAAAGAATAGCTAATATAACTTCAGGCTTGGTTAGAATGTTAACAGCTTGTGACAAAGTTTCTGTGAAATAAGTTAAAAAAGGCCCTATAGTAAGCGATGGAAGGATTAATAAGAAAAAACTAAGGATGAAAATCAAACCACTACAAATCGTGCAAATAAAAGCAACAAACAGTTTAGTTAAGAGAGTCTTATGTGTGGAAACTGGCAGGGTTAACGTAAGGTAGCCTTCTCTTCCAAAAATATTATTGTAAAATCGGCGAATAATAATTAGCAGTGTTGCGATAAAAATAGCAATAAAAATAGCTAACAATAAGGAAAATAAAATAAAAGCTAGAATTCCTTGTGATCTTGAATAAAAATTAGTACTGTAGCTAGAATTAGATAACTTAGAGGCTTTAAGATTAGCTCTGATCCAAATACCGGCAGCTAAAGAAATGAAGGCAGCTAGTCCATATAGACCGAAAAACCAAATTCCAACTGATTTAAATTCATATTTTAATAACTTTCCAAACATTTTCTCCTCCTAGGCTCTAAATTTCTCTCTAAAAATGTGATCGATTGATTGTGCGTATTGTTCACGCAAATCATCTACATTTTCTTGTAAAACAATCTTTCCTTGGTTGATAAAAATAACTTCATCTAAAACCTGCTCAATATCCGAAATTAAATGAGTTGAAATAAGAACAGATGCATCTTCTGAATAGTTATTAATAATTGTTTTTAAAATATAATCACGTGCAGCTGGATCAACACCACCAATGGGTTCATCCAAAATGTAAAGTTTTGCTTTGCGACTCATAACCAGAATAAGCTGAACCTTTTCCTTGTTTCCTTTAGAAAGATTTTTTAATTTTTCGCTTTGAGCAATGGCTAAATCTTCCAGTAATTGTTCGGCTTTTTGCCTATCAAAATCAACATAGAAATCTTCAAATAGTTTTAAAATGTCATGGACCTTCATTTTATCACTTAAATAGCTGGTATCGGGAAGATAGGAAATGAGCGATTTTGTTTCAGGACAAGGTCTGAGTCCGTTAATCACAATTTCACCTGCAGTAGGTTGTAACAGTCCATTAGCTAATTTAATCAGTGTCGTCTTACCACTTCCATTTGGTCCCAACAGTCCAATTATTTTACCTTTTGGTAATTTTAAAGAAATATCATCAAGAGCTAGCTTGTTTCCAAACTTCTTAGTAATATGATGTAATTGTAATAAGGGCAGTTGTTCTGTCATTTCGTCTCTCCTTTAATATATTGGTCCAGTATAGTAGTTAAACGATCTTTGCTAAAGCCAATTGTTGTCATCTTGTTGATAAAGTCTTCAAGTTCTGTTTGAGCTAACTTGTGTCTTTCTTCTTCAATTAACTGCTGGTCCTTTGTCACGAAACGTCCCGATGTTCTAACTGAAAAGACCATCCCTTCTTGTTCAAGTGATGTAAAAGCACGTTGCATAGTATTAGGATTTACGCCAGCTTCTTCTGCTAAATCTCTAACTGTAGCTAGTTGTTGGCCGGGTTTGATTTCTTGACTGATAATTTGCATTTTGATATGATTGGCAATTTGAAGATAAATAGGGGATTTCTCATTAAATTTCCAAGCCATTTTTTCTCCTTTCTAAAGTGCAGTGTATAATTGTGTTATATATATAATACAATTATAGTAAAATATTGTCAAGTGGTAAATTTAGACTGATGAGATTTAGTAGAATTAAATGAAAGAGTAAGAGGATTTTAAGGATTTGTAGTATAATAAAAGTAAGTAGATCTTAAGGAGACAGAAGTGTTTGCACAATTAGATACTAAAACCGTTTATAGTTTTATGGATAGCCTGATTGACTTAAAATCTTATATTAAGAAAGCTAAGGAGATGGGCTATTCGCATATTGGTATTATGGATAGAGATAATCTCTACGGAGCTTTTCATTTTATAAAAGAAGCTCAAAAAGAAAAACTAGTCCCTATTCTTGGTCTTGAACTGGATTTATTTTTATCTAATGATTTGACGACCGTATGTTTTATTGCTCAAAATACAATTGGCTACCACAATCTCTTAAAAATTTCGACAGCCAAGATGACAGGTCAACAGCTCTTCTCTGATATTGAAGAATTTTTGGATGGTCTTGCTATAGTTGTTCCTTATTTTGAAGGAATTGATCAAATGGATTTTCCCTTTTCTTTTTATATTGGCGTCAGAAAAGATACTCCTCAGCTGGATTTTAAAGGGGACATTTTACCTTTACATACAGTACGTTATTATGATAATGATGATACAGAGACCTTACAAATATTACATGCTATTAGAGATAATCTTCCTTTAAGGGAAGTGCCTCCTGTTTCTAAAGATCAGTATCTGTTTTCTCAGGAAGAGATGGAACAAATTTTTGAGGAACGTTTTCCACAGAGCTTGTTAAATTTAGAAAAGTTGGTTGCCAATGTTTCTTATCAGTTTGATACTGATTTGAAATTGCCTCGTTTTAGTCGAGATAAACCTGCTGTTGTGGAATTAAAAGAATTAGCGCAAAAGGGACTTGTAGAAAAGAAACTTTTGAGTGATGACTATCAAAAGCGATTATCTGATGAATTGGCTGTCATTCATCAAATGGGCTTTGATGATTATTTTTTGATTGTCTGGGATTTACTGCGCTTTGGCCGTTCCCAGCATTATTATATGGGAATGGGACGTGGTTCTGCAGCAGGGAGTCTTGTGGCTTATGCCCTTGATATTACAGGTATTGATCCTGTTAAGAATGATTTACTTTTTGAGCGTTTTCTTAATGAGGAACGCTACAGCATGCCAGATATTGATATTGATCTTCCTGATATTTATCGGAGTCAGTTTTTAAATTATGTCCGTGATCGTTATGGTTCAACACATTCAGCACAAATTGTGACCTTTTCGACCTTTGGTGCCAGACAGGCAATTCGTGATGTTTTTAAGCGTTTTGGAGCGACTGAATATGAACTCAGTCAAATCACTAAAAAAATTAGTTTTCGTGATAATTTGACAAGTGTTTATGACAAAAAGATTGCTTTTCGCCAACTCATTAATAGTAAAATCGAATATCAGCGTGCGTTCGAAATTGCGAAAAAGATTGAAGGAAATCCTCGTCAAACTTCCATTCATGCGGCTGGAATTGTGATGAGTGATGATAATTTAACAGATCACATTCCTCTCAAAACAGGTGAAGAAATGATGATCACGCAATATGATGCTCCAGCTGTTGAAGCTAATGGTCTTTTAAAAATGGACTTTCTCGGACTGCGTAATCTTACTTTTATTCAAAAAATGCAGGAAAAAGTAGCACAAGATTATGGTCGTGCCATAGATATCAGAGCTATTGATTTAGAAGATAAAGAGACCTTAGCACTTTTTGCCGCTGGAGATACCAAAGGCATTTTTCAGTTTGAAGCAGCTGGAGCTATCAATCTTTTGAAAAGAATTAAACCTTCTCGTTTTGAAGAAGTTGTTGCAACTACCAGTCTCAATCGTCCCGGTGCTAGTGATTATACTGAAAATTTTATTCGCCGAAAATATGGGCAAGAAGAAGTGGATTTGATTGATTCATCAATTGCTTCTATTTTAAAATCGACTTATGGTATTATGCTTTATCAGGAACAAGTGATGCAAATTGCTCAGATTTTTGCTGGTTTTACATTAGGGAAAGCTGATTTATTACGCCGTGCTATGTCAAAAAAAAATACTGTTGAAATGCAAAAAATGGAAAAAGATTTTTTGCAGGGTGCTGATCAGTTAGGACGAGATCTAAAAGTTGCCCAAGACTTGTTTGCAAGAATGGCTAAGTTTGCTGGTTATGGCTTTAATCGCAGTCATGCCTACGCATACTCAGCTTTAGCATTCCAAATGGCTTATTTCAAAGTACACTATCCAGCGGTGTTCTTTGATGTCATGTTAAATTACTCTAGCGGTGATTATCTCAGCAATGCTTTAGAGACTCATTTTAAATTAGGACCTTTGTCCATTAATACGATTCCTTATTCTGATAAAATTAGTCATGGTCAGATTTACTTGGGTTTAAAAAACATCAAGGGTTTAAATCGTGATTTTGCCTATTGGATTATTGAAAACCGTCCTTTTTCTAGTATTGAAGATTTTTTAATCAGAACACCCGAAAAGTATCAGAAAACTGAGATTATCACTCCTTTAATTCAAGTAGGCCTTTTTGATCAGTTTGATAAAAACCGCCAGAAAATCGTTGTCAATCTAGAACACCTTTTTACTTTTGTCAATGAATTAGGGAGTTTGTTTGCTGATTCTTCCTATAATTGGATAGAAGCGCAAGATTATACCAATGCTGAAAAATATCAGCTGGAACAAGATATCATTGGTGCAGGAGTTAGTCCGCATCCTCTAATAGAAATTGCAAAGCACTCCAGCAGACATTTAATTGCTCTGACTGACCTCGTTGAAGGAAATGAAGCTACCATATTAGCTCAAATTGAGTCCATTAGAATTATTCGAACGAAATCCAGAGGCGAGCAAATGGCTTTTCTAAGTGTGACAGATACTAAGAAGAAATTGAATATCACTCTTTTTCCAGAGACTTATCAAAAGTACAAAAATTTCTTAACAGAAAAAACGATTTATTATTTTACTGGGAAAATACAGGAGCGTGATAATCAATTGCAAATGATTTTACATCAATTAGACTCTGCCTCAACAGAAAAATGCTGGATTAAGTTACAAAATCATGATTGTGATAGAGAGATATCAGAAATTTTAGCAGCTTACCCTGGAAATATTCCAGTAGTTTTACATTACTCAAATACTAAAGAAACTTTCCAAAGCAGCCGCTATTTTGTCGCTAAGGATCCAGAATTGCAGGAAAAGTTGGCTTATTATGCTCTGAAAACGCTTTTTCAATAAAAAGTATGTTCAGAAACTAAACATTTTACCTAGGTTGTGCTATAATAATAACGTTAATTTAAATAAAGGAGTATCAAGCAAAATGAAACGTATTGCTGTTTTGACCAGTGGCGGAGACGCTCCTGGTATGAATGCTGCCGTTCGTGCAGTCGTTCGTAAAGCAATTTCTGAAGGAATGGAAGTTTGCGGAATCAATCGTGGTTATGCTGGTATGGTTGAAGGAGATATCTTCCCGCTTGACGCTAAAGGTGTATCAAACATCCTTTCTCGTGGAGGGACATTTCTCCAGTCCGCACGTTACCCTGAATTTGCAAAGCTTGAGGGGCAATTAAAGGGTATCGAGCAACTCAAAAAGCATGGCATTGAAGGAGTCGTTGTTATAGGCGGCGATGGTTCTTATCATGGTGCGATGCGCTTGACTGAGCATGGTTTTCCTGCTGTCGGTCTTCCGGGTACAATTGATAACGATATCGTAGGAACTGATTATACAATTGGTTTTGATACTGCAGTAAACACTGCTACGGATGCACTTGACAAAATTCGTGATACCTCATTTAGTCATGGCAGAACTTTTGTTGTTGAGGTTATGGGACGTAATGCAGGAGATATTGCTCTTTGGTCTGGTATTGCTGCCGGTGCTGACCAAATTATTATTCCTGAAGAGCCCTATGATATTAAAGAGGTTGTCGCCAATGTGAAAAATGGCTATCTTAGTAAGTCTAAAAACCACCATCTCATTGTTCTTGCCGAAGGCGTTATGCATGGTGAAGAGTTTGCTGCTCAGATGAAGGAAGCAGGAGATAATAGTGATCTTCGTGTTACCAACCTTGGGCATATCCTGCGCGGTGGTGCACCAACTCCTCGTGATCGTGTGATTGCTTCATGGATGGGAGCCCATGCCGTTGAATTGCTCAGGGAAGGAAAAGGCGGTCTTGCCATTGGTATTCAAAATGAGGAGTTGGTTGAGCATCCAATTCTTGGATCTGCGGAAGACGGTGCACTCTTTAGTTTAACAGAACAAGGCGAGATCGTTGTAAATAATCCGCATAAAGCACGTCTTGATTTTGCTGCTTTGAATCGTGATTTGTCCAACTAAGCATGATTAAGGTCGGTTAGATTATAAGTTTTTAACAGTCAATTGTTGATTTAAATAAGGGAGTTTCATAAAAATGAATAAACGCGTAAAAATTGTTGCAACTTTAGGTCCAGCGGTAGAAATCCGTGGTGGTAAAAAATTTGGTGAAGATGGCTATTGGGGTGAAAAGCTTGATGTTGAAGCTTCAGCAGCAAAAATTGCTGAATTGATTACAGAAGGAGCCAATGTTTTTCGTTTTAACTTTTCACATGGTGACCATGCTGAGCAAGGTGAACGTATGGCGACTGTACGTCGCGCGGAAGAATTGGCACGTCAAAAGGTTGGATTCCTTCTTGATACTAAAGGACCTGAAATGCGTACAGAATTGTTTGCAGATGGTGTCAAAGAATATGAATATAAGACTGGTGATAAACTTCGTATAGCAACTAAACAAGGCATTGAATCAACTAAGGATGTCATTGCTTTAAATGTTGCAGGCGGTCTTGATATTTATGATGATGTTGCTGTCGGTCAGACTATTCTTATTGATGATGGGAAACTTGGCCTTACAGTAACTGCTAAAGATATTACAACTCGCGAGTTTGAAGTAACCGTTGAAAATGATGGTATTATTGCTAAACAAAAAGGTGTCAATATTCCTAATACTAAAATTCCTTTCCCAGCACTTGCTGAGCGTGATAATGCAGATATTCGCTTTGGTTTGGAACAAGGTCTTAACTTTATTGCTATTTCTTTTGTTCGTACTGCTAAGGATGTTAATGAAGTTCGTCAAATTTGTAAAGAAACAGGTAACGAGCACGTAAAACTTTTTGCTAAAATTGAAAATCAACAAGGTATTGATAACATTGATGAAATCATTGATGCAGCTGACGGTATCATGATTGCTCGCGGTGACATGGGTATTGAAGTGCCGTTTGAAATGGTTCCAGTATATCAAAAAATGATTATCACGAAAGTTAATGCAGCAGGGAAGTCAGCTATCACAGCAACAAATATGCTTGAAACAATGACTGACAAACCACGTGCAACACGTTCCGAAGTCTCTGATGTCTTTAATGCTGTCATTGATGGTACTGATGCAACAATGCTTTCTGGTGAATCAGCTAATGGTAAGTATCCAGTTGAAGCTGTTCGTACCATGGCAACAATTGATAAGAATGCTCAAACACTTCTTAATGAATATGGTCGTTTGAATTCAGATAATTTGCCACGTACCAACAAGACTGAAGTTGTCGCTTCAGCTGTTAAAGATGCGACTAAATCAATGGATATTAAATTGGTTGTTACAATTACAGAATCTGGTAACACAGCTCGTTTAATTTCAAAATACCGTCCGGATGCAGATATCTTAGCTTTAACATTTGATGAAAAAGTCCAAAAATCATTGATGATTAACTGGGGAGTTATTCCAATCTTAACAGAAAAACCTGCATCTACTGATGATATGTTTGAAATTGCAGAAAAAGCAGCTCTTAAATCAGGTTTGGTAGAGTCTGGTGACAACATCGTTATTGTTGCTGGTGTACCGGTTGGATCTGGTGGTACTAATACTATGCGTGTTCGTACCGTTCAATAAAATGAATTTAAGTTTAAGTGTGAAAGACTTTCAATCTTTTACACTTTTTATTTTTAATATGATTGAGATATGGAAGCTTTTCTTATTGCATTGATTGATATATTCTTAGTCGTATTTTGCTCAACTTTTGTTGCGTTCTGAGCTTACTTTATTCTACTTTAGTATTAAAGACAAACCCAAAAACCTGTAGTTATAATGACCATTTTTAGTTTCTACCACCTTTTTCTTGGCATTTCTTCGTTTTATTGTTAGACTAGATATAATCTTATAAAGAAAGGTAAGAAATTATGGGATTACTTTGGTCACTAATAGTAGGAGCACTTATTGGAGCAATTGCAGGTGCTATTACGAATAGAGGAAAAGCAATGGGTTGCATTGCTAATATTTTTGCAGGATTAGTTGGTTCTTGGGCAGGTCAAGCTTTGTTTGGCAGTTGGGGACCTAGTTTAGCTGGTATGGCTCTTCTTCCGTCTATTCTGGGAGCAGTAATTGTGGTAGCTGTTATTTCCTTCTTTTTTGGTGAAAATTAAGGAATACTTATGATAAGTCTTGCTTTTTTTCTTCTTTAAAAAATGCTATAATAAGACCAATAAATTAAGGAGAAATGAATGGTTAAACGTGACTTTATCAGAAATATTCTTCTGGTTCTGCTAGCAGTTCTTGCTTTGTTTTTATTAAGAGTGTTTGTCTTTTCAAACTATCGGGTAAGGCAAGCAGATGCTAATAACTTTTTGAAATCGGGAGATCTCGTTACGATCACAAAGAATGAAAAGCCTAATTATAAGGATTTTGTTGTCTATAAGGTTGCTGGTAAGGATCGTATTGGCCGTATTATTGGTAAACCAAAAGATAGTGTTACTTATATGGATGATATTTTTTACCTTAATCATAAGGCTGAAGACCAATCTTATATTAATGATTTAAAAAATAAATATCATACAAAAAATGGAGAAAATCTTTTTACTTCTGATTTTTCAATTTCTAGTATTACAAAGGGAAAATACCAAAAAATTCCTAAGGGGCAATACTTGATTTTAAATGATAATCGGACAAATAAGAAAGATAGCCGAACATTTGGTTTAATTAAGAAATCTCAAATTAAAGGAGTTGTCACTTTTAGGATTTTGCCGCTCAAGAAATTTGGATTTGTTTCGAAAGAGTAGTACAGCTACTCTTTTTTTAAATGTCAAAAAAGACTATACCAATTTTCTTGTTGACTTTATTTAAATAAAGTTATATACTGGTTTTGTTGAATTTTGGCTGTCTTATTAGACTATACCAATTATAAAAAATTAAGGAGGAAGCAGTAAGGTTTTCTTACTACTAATGAAGAATTATGTGTGGTATTGTAGGTGTTGTCGGCAATCGTAATGCAACCGATATCCTAATGCAAGGATTGGAAAAATTGGAATATAGAGGTTATGATTCGGCAGGAATATATGTTATTAATCAACCTGAAAATGGACGTTTAATTAAATCAGTAGGACGAATTGCTGATTTGCGAGCTAAGATTGGTATTGATGTTGCTGGTTCTACAGGGATTGGTCATACACGTTGGGCAACCCATGGACAAGCGACGGAGGAAAATGCTCATCCACATGCATCGGCTACAGGTCGTCTTGTCTTGGTTCACAATGGTGTCATTGAAAATTATCTCCAAATTAAAGAAAATTATTTGGCAGGACATAACTTGAAAGGTGAAACAGACACAGAAATTGCAGTTCATTTGATCGGTCAATTTGTGACAGATGGTTTGTCTGTACTTGAAGCTTTCAAGAAGGCCTTGCATATCATTGAAGGTTCTTATGCCTTTGCTTTGATTGATTCGCAAAATCCAGATACTATCTATGTGGCTAAAAATAAATCACCACTTCTAATCGGTCTAGGTGAAGGCTATAATATGGTTTGTTCAGATGCTATGGCTATGATTCGTGAAACCAATCAATTTATGGAAATTCATGATAAAGAACTTGTTGTTTTAACAAAAGATACGGCTCAAGTATCAGATTATGATGGCAATCCTGTTGAACGTCAAGCATATACAGCAGAACTTGATTTATCAGATATTGGTAAAGGAACCTATCCTTACTACATGCTTAAAGAAATTGATGAACAGCCAACAGTTATGCGTAAATTGATTTCAACTTATGCTGATGAAAATGGTAAGTTAACAGTTGATCCTGCTATTGTGAAATCTGTTCAAGAAGCTGATCGCATCTATATTTTAGCTGCTGGAACATCTTATAATGCCGGTTTTGCCTCAAAATCAATGATTGAGACCTTGACCGATACGCCTGTTGAATTAGGGATTGCATCGGAATGGGGCTATAACATGCCATTATTGAGTAAAAAGCCAATGTTCATCTTGTTAAGTCAGTCTGGAGAAACAGCTGATAGTCGTCAGGTCTTGGTTAAGGCTAATGCCATGGGAGTTCCAAGTTTGACAATCACAAATGTTCCTGGATCAACCTTGTCACGTGAAGCAACTTATACCATGTTACTACATGCTGGACCTGAAATTGCTGTGGCATCAACCAAGGCTTATACAGCGCAAATTGCTGCCCTTGCTTTCCTTTCAAAAGCAGTTGGAGAAGCCAATGGTAAAAAAGAAGCGCTAGAATTTGACTTGGTACATGAATTATCCATTGTCGCTCAGTCTATTGAAGCTAGTCTTTCGGAGCGAGAAGTTATTGAAAAGAAGGTTGCTAATCTTTTAGCAACATCACGTAATGCTTTTTATATTGGTCGTGGTAATGACTATTATGTGGCTATGGAAGCATCACTCAAATTAAAAGAAATTTCATATATTCAATGTGAAGGCTTTGCTGCTGGAGAATTAAAACATGGAACCATTTCCCTTATTGAAGAGGGTACACCTGTTCTTGCCTTGATTTCATCTAGTGAGACTGTTGCTGCTCATACGCGCGGAAATATCCAAGAAGTTGCTGCTCGAGGTGCCAATGTCTTAACTGTTGTTGAAGAAGGTTTAAATAAGGAAGAAGATGATGTGGTTGTCAATCAAGTCCATCCTTATCTTTCAAGTATTTCAATGGTTATTCCAACGCAATTGATCGCTTACTATGCCTCACTTCAACGTGGTCTTGATGTTGATAAACCACGTAATTTGGCTAAAGCTGTTACTGTTGAATAGAACTAAATCTTAAACCAAAGAAAAATCTACTTGATTTTTCTTTGGTTTTTTTGGGCTGTTTTAAAATCTTGTATTCACAGAAAATATTTTAATGTATGAGATAAGAGATAAGTGTTAGCTTAGTAAAAGCAGCCGTAAAGTCACATAAAAGAACAAATTCTACTTTCGCTGTAGTAAAACGAACGTTGACCATCAGAGGAAATATATGAAAGAGTTGAGACATTCAGTTTGAAGTTTAAAAGGAAACTTGAGGAACGCTGCTGCTTTTTTTCGTCTCTATTACCTAAGGAAACTGTTAAAAAAGTTATATATCCAAGTTTTTAACATGAGAAAAATATTAGTGATAAAAAAGTCAGTCTTAGTTAGGCTTTGTCAAATCCTATTCTTCCGCTTAGAATAACAAATTTTGGCAAAACTTTTGTGCCAAAATTTGAGTTTTATTAGAAAATGAAAAATGTTACAGTAGTTTTAGAATAAAAAGGAGGGGATTTCTAATGGAACGAAAATCTTCGTTGAAGGTTCGGGTACAAAAACTCGGAACTTCATTATCAAACATGGTTATGCCTAATATTGGTGCCTTTATTGCATGGGGGGTTGCAGCATCTCTGTTTATTGCAACAGGTTACTTACCCAATAAAGCTTTAGATACCAATGTTGTTGGACCAATGTTGAAGTATGTGTTACCTCTTTTAATTGGTTACACTGGTGGTTACAATATTCACAAACAGCGTGGTGGTGTTATCGGTGCTATTGCTTCCTTTGGTGCCATTGCAGGTTCTACAGTAACCATGTTCATTGGTGCTATGATTATGGGGCCATTATCGGCTTGGATTTTAAAGAAATTCGATGAAAAAGTTCAGCCAAAAATCAGAACTGGTTTTGAAATGTTGGTAAACAACTTTTCACTTGGTTTGATTGGTTTTGCTTTGATGGTCTTGGCTTTCTTTGTTATTGGACCAGTTGTGGCTCAGTTAACAGAATGGGTTGGTATTGGTGTAGAAGCGATTGTCAAAGTTCACCTTTTGCCTTTAGCAAACTTAATTATTGAACCAGCTAAGATTCTCTTCTTAAATAACGCTCTTAACCATGGTATCTTTACGCCATTAGGTACAGAGCAAGTGGCTAAAGTTGGTAAATCTGTTCTCTTCCTATTGGAAGCTAATCCTGGACCTGGTCTTGGTGTGCTGATTGCTTATGCTATGTTTGGCAAAGGCTCTGCTAAATCTTCATCTTGGGGTGCTATGATTATCCATTTCTTTGGTGGTATTCATGAAATCTATTTCCCATATGTTATGATGAAACCAGCTATGTTTCTTGCTGTTATTGCTGGTGGTTTGACTGGTACCTTTACTTTCCAAACACTAGGTGCAGGTTTGACAGCACCCGCTTCACCGGGTTCAATCATCGCTATCATGGGAATGTCTCCTAAAGGTTGGGGACCTCACTTAGTTGTTCTTGCTGGTGTCTTTGCAGCAGCAGTGGCTTCCTTCCTAGTCGCTTCCATTATCTTGAAATCTGATAATTCAGATGATGATTCTCTGGAAACTGCACAAGCAGTGACACAAGCAGCAAAAGCCGAGTCTAAAGGTCAAGCAGTCACTGAACCAAACCTCCATTCAGATATTACAACAGACAATATTCATCAAATTATCTTTGCTTGTGATGCTGGTATGGGAAGTTCAGCCATGGGCGCTTCCATCCTTCGAGATAAAGTGAAAAAGGCTGGTCTTGATATTTCTGTGAGTAACCAAGCTATTTCCAATCTGCAGGATACAGCTAATACTTTAATTGTGACTCAAGAAGAGCTGGCAGATCGCGCGGGACAAAAAACCCCACGAGCTGTTCATGTAGCGGTAGATAATTTCTTAGCTACTTCTAAGTATGATGATATTATTGCTAGTTTAACAAATGGCAAAGCTAGTGGTAGTGAAAATGCAGCGCATTCAACACAAGCAGATAGTGCAGAAATTGATCTTAACCAAATTGATGCGGTCGTTTTTGCTCATGGTATCGCTAAAGGTTCAGCAACGATGGGACAAGAAACCCTGCGTTCAATCTTTAAACAGAATAATGTTAAAATCCCTGTTTCAACTGCTTCTTATGCTCATTTAAGTGACTACAATGCTAAAAATATTCTACTTGTCACAACAATTGCTCAGCAAGGGCAGGCACAGCAAGAGGCTCCTAATGCACAAATACTTGTTGTGGATAGCCTTGTGACAACACCAGAGTATGATAAGTTAGTCGCCAGAATGCATAAGTAAAACGCATCAGAAAGTAGTATAATAGTTTTATGCTATTAACAAAGAGAGAAAAACACTTATTGGCAGCTTTCCAAAATTATGGGAAGCTGTCGCTTAAACAGATGATAGATTTTCTTAAGGTATCTCAGAGAACCGTTTATCGGACAATTTCTAATTTAACAGATAGCCTTAACACGATTAATATTAGCATCATCAAAGAAAATCAAAACTATTTTCTCGTAGGAGAATTAGCTAATCTGGCTAGTATTATTAGTCTAGATACTTATGAACAGTATGAACGTTTGAATCTCATTACCTATAAGTTATTGATGAGTTTTAGCAGTATCACAAATGAGCAGCTGCAGGAGGAATTTAATGTTTCTAATGTTACCATTATTCAAGATATTGCTGAAATTGAAAAGCGTTTGGCAGATTTTGACTTACGGTTAGATCGTAAAAAAGGTTACCGTTTAGTAGGAAATAAAAACACTTTACGACGTTTATTGGCTATTTTATTAACTAATAACCTTTCGATTTCTGATTTTGGGGCAGGAGCATATGGTCATTTTGAAGTCTTAGACAAGGCAAAATTAGAACTTGCGAAACAAATCTTTCAATCATCACAAGAAGATCTACCTGATTTAGATGCTAAGATGAGTGAGTTTTTCATCATTCTCTTAGCCTTATCAGGTTGGCGGGACAATGAAGCAGTTGGACACAGTATTAGCAAAGCAGCTCTTGATTTTTCACAGAAAGTTTATACTGAATTTTCACAGAAAACCAATCAATTTTACAGCATTCAAGAGATTCTTTATTATGCCAGTATTTTAGATGAACTGGTTATTAAGAGACAGGAAACGCCGCTTTTTCATGAAAAATTTGACAGTGCTTTTTTCTATAATATTTCAAATTTGATTGATAAAGTATCTCTTTATACTAAAATTAATTTTGCTAAGGATAAAACACTCTTTCATTTTCTGTTTAATCATATTCGCTTGAATTTGGCTGTCCCTCAAATTTTTGAAGACAAGTCAAATAATACGATTGCTCATGAGGTTGTTCAAGGCAATGAATATCTACATCGTGTTGTTAGTCTTCTGGTTCAGGATATTTTTCCGAAGTATTTGCAAAGGGAATCAGAGTATGAATTAATTACCTTACATTTTGCTTCAAGTCTGCGCCGCAGTCCAGATATTTATCCTATTAAGATTTTACTTTTAACAGATGAGCGTCCCTTAGCGAGAGAACTTCTCATCACACGTATTAAAACCATTGCACCTTTTGTTGATAAGGTAGTTGTCAAAGAATTGGCTCAGTATGAAACAAAGGATAAAGATTATTATAATTGTGTCTTGGCAACCAAGCCTTTAGTGGATAAGGCAGTCAAAATAGTTTCTACTTATCCTGATGCAAAAGAAATGCTGCAACTTCAAGATTATTTACAGAATGTACAGGCTCATCAAAAAATCATCATTCGCGATGAGCAGACAAATAGGCAAGGTTATAATCTTCAAAATTATTTTTTGGCTACACAACAACTTTTACAGGAATTTTCTTATCAAGAGATTGATAATCCTGCTGATTTTGAAACAAGTGTTCCAAAAATTATGGAGACTATTGCTGCAGTTTCAGATAAAACTTATCTGTCCAGTAAGTTATTAAAACGTTTTGCTGTCAGTCCCTTGGCTATTCCAGAGACTCATTTGGCTCTTTTGCATACACAGTCAAGTAAGGTTATAACGTCTTGTTTTAAAATTTATGATTTAAAAAGACCTGTAACAGCTCTGTCCATGAATTACGAAAAAGAGACAGTTACAAGAATTTTGGTTATGCTGACACGGTTAGATGAAACAAAAGAAATGAGAGATTTAATGACGGCCATCAGTCAGTCTATCATCGAAAATCATCTTTATACAGAAATTTACAAGACAGGTAATAAAGATATTATTTATCAATTATTGAATCAAATATTTACAGAAAAAATAAAGAAATTGGAGACCTAAGATGGAATTTCAAAAAGATTTAATTAAATTGAACCAACATTTTCCCGATAAGGAAGCTGCTATTCGTTTTTGTGGACAGCTCTTAGCTGATGGTGGTTACGTAGAACCAGCTTATATTGACGCCATGATTCAGCGCGATAAAGAACTCTCTGTTTATATGGGAAATTTCATTGCCATTCCTCATGGAACGGACGACGCTAAAAAGGATGTCCTCAAATCAGGTATCACAGTTGTTCAGGTGCCAGACGGTGTTAATTTTGGAACAGAAGATGATCCGCAAGTTGCGACAGTTTTATTTGGCATCGCTGGAATTGGTGATGAACATTTGCAAATCATTCAAAATATTTCGATTTTCTGTGCAGATGTTGATAATGTTGTTAAGTTAGCTGATGCTCAAACAGAAGATGAGGTTGTCAAACTTTTAAGTCAAGTCAATTAAAAGGAGTTTTTAATCATGAAAAAAGCAGTACATTTTGGAGCAGGCAATATTGGCCGTGGCTTTATTGGACAAATTTTATTTGAAAATGGCTTTGCTATTGATTTTGTCGATGTTAACGATAAAATTATTAATGCTCTTAATGAACGTCATTCTTATGATATTGAAATTGCAGAAGATGGGAAACGTCACATTACAGTTTCTAATGTTGCTGGCATTAATAACAAGAAAAATCCTCAAGCAGTCATTGATGCTGTGGCTGAGACAGAGTTGATTACAACCGCTATTGGCCCTAACATTTTGCCTTTTATTGCCCAATTGATTGCCAAAGGTATTGAAAAACGCCGTGAAAGTCAGAATCAAACGCCACTGGATATCATTGCCTGTGAAAATATGATTGGTGGCTCTGCCTTTCTCTGGCAGGAAGTGCAGAAATACCTCAGCGCTAATGGTTTAGCTTTTGCTAAAGATTATATTGGCTTTCCAAATGCTGCTGTTGACCGTATTGTTCCAGCTCAGGTTCATGAAGATCCCCTCTTTGTTGTGGTTGAGCCATTTTCAGAATGGGTAGTCGAAACTGCTGCTATGAAAAATCCTGATTTAAAATTGTCTTCAGTTCACTATGAAGAAAATTTGGAACCGTTCATTGAAAGAAAGCTTTTCTCTGTTAATTCAGGTCATGCAACAACAGCTTATACAGGTGCTTATTTTGGTGCTAAGACGGTCCTAGAAGCACTTAAAGACCAACAAGTTAAAGAGCAAGTAAAGGCAGTTTTAGGTGAAATTCGCCAGCTTTTAATGGCTAAATGGCAATTCAAAGAGAATGATCTGAAAGTTTATCATGATATTATTATCAGTCGTTTTGAAAATCCTTATATTGTAGATGATGTTACTCGTGTTGCCAGAACACCAATTCGTAAGTTAGGTTATGATGAACGCTTTATCCGTCCCATTCGTGAGCTGAAAGATCGTGGTTTATCTTATGAATATCTTTTGCAAACAGTGGCTTATGTTTTCCATTACAAGGATTCAAATGATGAACAAAGTGTTCAACTTAAACTGCTTCTACAAGAAAAGTCTTTAAAAGCAGTTGTTAAAGAAGTAACAGGATTGACAGATGCCGCTTTGATTGAAGAAATTGTTGCCAGTGTTGAATCTTTAAATTAAAGGAAACTCTTATAATTAAAAGAACTAGCTCTTGTTCTGCGTTTTCTGTAAGTTAGACAGTATACTTAACTCATAGAGTCAGTACAAGCAGCTAACTTTTTGTTGTGATAGGACTTGCCAACTGATAAAAACTCAGGTAAACTGTTAATGGTAACCAAAATAAAAGGAGTTTATATGTCTTTACCTAATTGTCCTAAATGTCAGTCAGAGTATGTCTATGAAGATGGTATTCTATTGGTTTGTCCAGAATGTGCTTATGAATGGTGAAAAAGCAACACTTTTCTGTACAAAATTTATAAAGTGTTTTTATTAAGCAATGACTCGCCT